>Ga0315309_1000006_pt1 | contig 234264 bp, 205 predicted proteins | sample TDP4_MG_FD_203080 | JGI IMG/M metagenome (GOLD analysis project Ga0315309, IMG submission 203080) | Freshwater sediment microbial communities from Lake Towuti, South Sulawesi, Indonesia - TDP4 | ecosystem: Environmental > Aquatic > Freshwater > Lake > Sediment | place: Indonesia: South... | reverse complement strand
TGCCGCGTTGATTCTGGGCGTTGGCAGAGTAGCCGAAGCTATCCAAACACTTGGGCTTTGGCCTTCCTAGCGCCAGTTTTCAAAAGAAGAAGAAACTACTTTAGTCCTTATTCTTCCAAATTCAAACTAACTTTTCTTCGGCATAAGGCGGGCGACCACGCTTATATGCTGACTCTTTTATCTAATTTAGGACAGAAGTGGAAGCACGGGATAAATGAAACACGTTAAGATAGTTGCATTTGACTTGCCAGATGCGTGGTATCGGGTTTTGAGGAAGGTATGGGAAGAGGGCGAAGATTTCAGTGTTAAGTATGGCTCAGAAATCACTGAGACCAAGAAGTTGGATGTGACCCTTGAGGTTCTGCATCCTGAAAACAAGCCGTTGGTGCATGAGAAGGCTCCGTGCGACATGCGATACGTGATGAACTATTTTATGGAATACCTGTGGTTTGGTGAGAAAAAACCCGACGAGACCTACACCTACTCAAGCAGACTGCGAAGTCCGGTTGACCAGATAGAAGAGGCAATCAAACGATATGTGGAAGAACTCTTTGACCGACAGGTCACATTGGTTGTAAGAATCCCCCAAGACATTTTCAAGGAGATTGCCAACAAGAGACATGAGCCACCTTGCTTAACCATTCTCGACACTGAGGTCAACAGAGACGAAGAAGACAACAAATTGAAGTTTGTTTTGACAGGATATTGGCGGTCTTGGGACGCCTACGCCGCATTACCAGCCAATCTCGCTGGGCTCCAACTCTTCAGCGAAGCCTTTGTCAAAGAACTAAACTCAAGGGGCAGAGAGAGACACGGCGATGACTGGAAGAAAGTCTTTATGGGAAAGATGATTATGCACTCCAAAAACTGTCACATCTACCAACGGCAACTTCCACTGGTCGAAGAGTTGATAAGAGCAAAGAAATCCACATTTGGAGAGAAGATTCAGATCTCTAAAAAAGTCAACCTACTCTAACAAACCCACTTGCTTCAGTATTTGTTTTACTGCTGTTATCGCTGGGCTGTTATGTGGAAGACTTAGCAATGGCTTTCCAGACAAATTGTGTGCGAATATATTGTCGTCGTTTGGTATGATTCCAACGAGCTCGTACCCTAGTTTCTCTGCTTCGCCTAATAGCATAGGCTCCATTTCAGGTTTGAACCTATTTCCTATCAGATAGAACTTTTTGAAGTCTATGTGAACCTCTTTGGCGACTTCCTTGATTCGTTGGGCGGTTTGCAATCCCATCGAGCTTGGGTCGGTTACAACTATCATAATATCAACATCGCGGTCTGTTCTTCGGCTGAGATGCTCCAAACCAGCCTCCATATCCATTAACGTGACGTCATAATTTCCAACCAAGCGGTCAATTATGTGCGCCAGAAAGGCGTTGACAGGGCAGTAGCAGCCTTCACCCTCACCACGTCCCATAACTAGCAAGTCAAAGCTAGGTGTTTCACGTAGGATTTCGAAGATGCGGGTTTCGAGAATGTCTTCCTTAGTCATGGTGGGTGGAATCTCAGACTTTTCTAAGGACTTACGCAGTTCTTCGGTGACCATTCCAACCGTTCGATTCACGGGGATGCCTAAGACATCGGGCAGATTAGAGTCTGGATTGGCGTCAATGACGAGTATGCTCTTCTCAGGGTTGCTTTCGCTCAGAATCTTAGCCATCAAAGCAGTTGTAGTGGTTTTGCCGACCCCACCCTTGCCTGAAACAGCTATGACTAAGCCCTTTTTCTGCAATGTTGAACCGCCGTTTTTTACAGAACAATACCAAGGAATAGTCAAGGAATTAACTCTTTTCATCCCTCAAAAACCCGACTAAAATGCAAGCAAACTTGTAACAGTGTTATCATGGTTTGTTCTAAAAATTGGACTTATAAGTCTCGCATTTAAGACTTGTATTAGAGAAGCGTGCCTTTCATTGAGTTTGGAAGATGAAATCAAGCTTGAGTATGCTCTCCGTGGGAAAGCTTGGAAAGTTTACTGGCTTCTTCTGAAAAACGGTCGCCCCATGAGTGTTCGTGAGGTTCAACGAGCCTTATATTTTAGCAGTCCCAGCGTGGCTCACCATCATCTTGAGCAGTTGCGCGAATTAGGCTTAGTGCAGAAACAGCATTCAGATGGTAATTATTCTCTTGTCAACGAAGTTAAGATCGGAGTGCTTCGACACTTTGTCAAGTTGGGGAAACTTCTTTTTCCGAGATACTTCTTTTACGCGGTTTTTTCTACAACATTTTACATCGCTTATCTCGTGGTGCTTATGCAGGGCTTTACGCGGGAAAACTTGTTTATTCTGTTATTTGGAGCCATAGTTTTGGTGATATTTTGGTACGAAGCATTCCGCGTATGGTCCATGAGACCGTTCTAATTCTTGGACGAACTGTACTAAGGCTTAGCATAAAATAAACTGAAGCCTTAATGTCTAATAGGTGATGATAATCATGCAGAAGGAAATCAAAAAACGGGCAAAAATATACGGAACAGTAGCTGTTATTTCAGCCATTGTATTAGGCGCTTTGTGCTACAACTTCGGAGTTATCCCAACAGAATTTCAGTTGCCTCCATATTCAGCACCATTACGAACTTTTTCATCCTATGAAGAGCTCGTAAATTTCTTGCTGGCATATTCTCAAACTCAGGGACACTTCGAATTCTATGGTACTTTGGACACTACTTTTAGAGGACTCGCAACTCCCGCATATACTCTCACGGTTGGTTGGGTATCGAGTTTGGAGTACTCAACTACAAACATTCAGGTTGCTGGAGTTGATGAAGCTGACATCGTGAAAACTGATGGAGAACACATCTTTCTGGTGTCAGGTGGTGACGTCTGGATTTTACTAGCCTATCCCCCTCAAGAAGCCGAGGTCCTAAATAAAATAACTTTCAGCAATGACACATGCCCCGCGGGAATTTTTGTAAAGCAAGATAAACTAGCGGTTTTGGGGAGCAAATACACCCTTCCTTCAACGAGTAATTATGGACTCTATTATGGGGATGTCAGAACCTTTGTGAACATCTATGATGTTTCAGATGCAAAAGACCCTGTGCTTCTGCGAAACTTCACCATCAGTGGCAGTTACTTCAATTCAAGAATGATAGGCGACTACATCTATACCGTTACAAGCCAAGCAGCCTACGTCATCAATAACGACACTGTGAGTATCCCCATAATCTACTCAAACGAGGGAACTAAAGAGGTAAGCCCATCTGAAATCCATTACTCGAATGTCTCTGACAGTTACTTCTCATTCACAACAATCGCCGCGTTGAACATGCAAAATCCCGCAGAGAAACCAAATCACAAGACAGTTATGACGGGTGGAGCAAGCAAAATGTATGTTTCATTACAAAATATTTACATCACTTTCCCAGAGTCACACGTAGGAACAGCAATTCACCGGGTTCGTATAGACAACAGCAACATTAACATCGAAGCTAATGGCTTGGTACCCGGAAGCGTGCTTAATCAATTTTCGATGGATGAATACAACGATTACTTCAGAGTAGCAACCACAAAATGGGCGATTGAAAAATGGACGTTTGGAACCCAAACGAACAACGTGTACATATTAAACATGAACATGCACATCGTTGGAAAACTGGAAAACCTCGCCTCTGGAGAATATCTTCACTCGGCTAGATTTATGGGCGACAGAGGCTATCTTGTGACCTTCAAAAAGACCGACCCACTGTTTGTGATAGACTTAAGCCAACCAACCAACCCATCTATTCTCGGCGAATTGAAGATACCAGGGTACTCGGATTATCTGCATCCGTATGACGAAACTCACCTGATCGGCGTCGGCAAACACACCGTGGAAGCCGATGAGGGAGACTTTGCATGGTATCAAGGAGTAAAGATATCTCTGTTCGATGTTAGCGATGTTACCAATCCAAAACAAATGGCGAATTACACAATCGGCGATCGAGGAACCGACTCTCCCATCTTGAGCGACCACAAGGCGTTTCTGTTCGACAAGTCAAAGGCTCTCCTTGTGATACCCGTCCTAGTAGCAGAAATAGAGGCAAGCCAATACCCCGATGGGGTCCCTTCAAATGCCTATGGAAATCCTGTTTGGCAAGGTGCCTACGTTTTCAGCATATCATTAGAGGAAGGCTTCGTGCTCAAAGGCGGCATCACTCATTTTGAAAGCGGAGAGAGCGTATTGAATACTGCCCACTGGGTCAAGAGGGCACTTTACATTGAAAATGTGCTCTATACAGTGTCCAGTAAGAAAATAAAAATGAACAGCCTAGAAACCTTGGTGCCAATAAACGAGATCGAGTTTCCCTAAATCTTACCTTTTTCTTTTTGTTCGTTTTCAATAATCTTACAATGTGAAATTGCCATTTTGTCAAGAGTAAATAGCAACACAAAACGTTGGAATAAGCTCTCTTCTTTTCTAAGAACAAATCAGTGAATTTTTATCGGCTCGCATCAGATATTGGAACTACCCTTATTCGCGGCTTATGATGATTATCTTTGCTTTGATTAAAACAGCCACAACGGCAACTGCGACAATTGGAATTATTATTAGGAGCAGTGTTGTCAACGGCAAACCAAAGAAATCACCTGGCCCAGAGACGGGTATCGAAGTCACTAATATTTTCCCTTGCCCCTCTCCATTGATGTATCCAGTCTTCGTAACTGAGGCGGTAATTGTGAAGTTGGTTTGCTCTGTTATTTTTGGCGCAGTGAAGGTGGCTCTGAAGTCTCCACTTGCGTCAGTGGTTCCGGTGGTGACAGAAAGAGTTCCACCCATGTCTGACGACAACGAAACATTAGCATTTGCAACAGGGACTCCATCAGATGTTACATGAACAAGAGCATTTGATGTAGCCTGCGACTCAACAGTGGCGGGATCTGAAGTAACCTGAACAGTTAATATTTTAGGATCTACGGTTATTGTGATTTTGGCTTCACCGTCCCAGTAGCCACTCTTTGTAGCCGTCGCTGTGACTGTGACATTCAATTGTGTCATTGTTTGCGGCGCTTGGAAAGTGAATTTGAAGTCGCCGTTTGCATCAGTGCTCCCATTTGCAGGAGATAAGCTTCCACCGTTATCTGATAATAATTTGATGACCACGCCTACAAGTGGGTTTTCGTTGTGTGTTACGTGAACGGTTCCGTCTAGGGTTGCTTCAGACTTTACAAAATTGAGATCAGCGGCAAAATTGAGCGCAAGTATTGGTAGAACACTTAGGTACTCGTAGTCCGAGCCATCCGTGTAGCCGTTCTTTGAAGCCGTTGCGGTAATTCGCACGTAGGTTTTTTCAATTATATTGGGTGCAGTGAACAACGCAGTGAAGTAACCAGTTGAGTTTGTTAACCCTGAAGAAGGCGTAAAACTTCCGCCTACAATAGAAAGCAAAGTGATGTTTGCGTTTGCAGCTGGAGAAACCCCATCTGTAGCATAAACCATGATTGGAACTGCTCGATCAGAGCCAACTGTCAAGTCGTCTGGAGTCAGGGACACAGTCATAGACGGTAGGTTTTGAACATCTATCCTCAGTGTTGCTGCGTTAGTGCTTTTGACACCGAAGTCATCCATCACTGTGACTCTCGCATAATAGGTTCCAACAGAAGAGTATCGGTGATTGAAAACCGACAGAGTTGTCCAATTGGTGCTATGCCCATCTCCAAAATCAAAGTAATATAAGTCAACCCGTTTGTCATCGCTTGAAAGGGTAGCAAAAAACGTGACGTCTTGATCTGGTCTCACTGTCTTCATATTACTTAAGAGATTCGCTGTTGGGCGTTGGTTGATGTAGCCGATCGGAGAGGTTAAAAAGAATATGAAGTCAATGTTGATTCCGTCGCCGCCAACAGGGTTGCCTTTTCCATTTGGGTTTAGCGACACATGGTGGGGTCCGCTTTCGTCACCCCAATAGTTGTATGCTGCGTTGACGAGGGCATCAGCCAACAAGTCCATGCCGAAGTTGTTGCCATAGATGTCGTTAAAGTGGGCCTCGTGGTCTTTTCCGCCCTCGTAGAAGATTCCGATGCTGTTATATGAAATAGAATTGTTGGTGATTCTGGTCTCCGTGCCGCCTGAAACTAAGAATCCGTAATTGTTTGATGAGATAGTGTTATTCCAAATAACGGTGTTGGTGTAATTGTCTGCGTTAAGTTCAATTCCGCTCTTGGTGCTGAGCAAAACAAGGTTTTGCCTCATGTTTATTCCGGAGGCTGAGTTGCCAGTTAAGAAGACGCCATCTCCGTTTGCTCTCAGAATGTTGTTTTGTAGTGTTACTTGGTTGTCACCTGTTATGGAAATGCCAACCTCATTTTCGCTAATTTCACTGTTTTCTATACGAACGTAGCCATTTTGAATGGTTAAACCGTTTGTTGCGTATTTTACAATACAATACATCATGGTAGAGAGTTGAGTTCTATTCATGAATCTAATTGCGTTCCAGTCTCCCCCTTCTGGTTCGTGTTTGTTTGAGGTAAAGGTAATCTTGTTTTCTTGAGTGCCAATTGCGGTGAGTGTCCCCTCGACGATTAGCGAAAAGTTTCCACCAAATCGCACCTCAACTCCAGGTTCGATTGTCAACGTACCATAAGGCTTTACGACTACATCATTGATAACTACAAACGGACTATCTACGAGAGTCCAAACAGTATCCTGGTCAATGTTTCCCTCAACATAGGTCGCGCTTGCAGCCAAAAAGAATAATCGGCTAAGCGCTGCAAATGTCCCCATGATTATTACTGACAAGAGAAAAAACAGTTTCAATTGTTTCCTCATTAACCACCCATCCTTGATATCAAATCACATAGTCATCTACCAAAATCTTCTTAACCATTATGAATTTGAAATAAAACTTTCAAATAAGTTAAAAACAATTTTTGAAAACGTAGGCTTAATACTCTTTTGAAATCAAGTAGAATAACAAGACTAAACTTGTATTCAGAGCTTCTTTTCATAAATCATAACTATTTAGGTAATGACCAAAATATAGTTTGATAGCGTTGGCGAAGCTTAAAATCAATGGACACTTAGGGCGTCTACGCCTAATTTTCCACAGTCTAGGCTTGAGTTGTCTAGGCGGCTCGGTTTTCCTTCAAATATTGGTTTTCAAAGACATCCTTCAATATGGATACTTTGTTGGTGTAGAAAGGAACCCAATTATACTTCAGTTAGAGATTGCGTTAACGATATTCTCCGTGATTTACTTAATCCATCTGTACGTCTCCAAGATACGGGCACTTCCCTAGTTTTTTTAAATTAGGCTAGAATGAGTTTTATTTCTGTCAATACTTCTTCCAGACTTCTGTACGTCTTGGAAGGTATTTTCTTAATCAGCTCTTCCAATGGTGTTTGTTTGTCTGGCTCCAACTCCACGAGTCTCCATCCAAACCTCTGAGAAAGCGCGTTCTTTGTGGTTGGATATCTTGCCTTTCCGATTACTGCTCGTACTGAGTCTAATCCAGTAACGCCTGTGAGGCGGGGGAAAGAGCCTGTCTTAAGATATTGCATGAAGCGTGTTGCGTCGTCGAGCATGGCGAGGTTGTTAAAGAGAATGTATACTTCCTTGCCTTTGCGCTCAAACGGTTCCACTAATCTGTGCAGCCTCCTAAGCTCTTCGTCTGAGTACTGGTAATAGTAAAGTTGTTTTCCTAATCCGTGCAGTCGAAAATAGGCTATGTTGCGGATATATGCTGGCATGTTCTTAAAGGGGTCGACGACATGAGACACATCGACTTTTTTCAAAGACTTCTCCAAAGCAGCACGGTTCTCAGGCTTATCCCACTCTGAACCACGTGTCTCCCAAATTATAACTAAGTTTTTCCGTTCAATTCTAGTGAAAAACTCTATGGCGTCATTAATTTTGTCTGGTCGGAAAGACCTAGGTGTCTGAATGAGAAGTAGAAGTATATGAGCCCCTAATGCCTTGCATATTTGCTTCATCTGTTCAAACGCTTCAATGCTTGGCCTGATTTCAAATCGATACTTGTGACTGATGGCTTGATGCGCCTTAACCGTGAACTCAAAATCCGCGGCAGCTTTTTCTCTCCACCCAGTCACGGTTGACATCTGAGGATAGCCGTAAAACGTGCGGTTCAACTCAACTAAACTGAAGCTCTCATAATATTTCTTCATCGAAGTTGGATAACCACAGCACCCAACTTTTAACATAAGTGGAGAGAACCTCAACTCTCTGTCAAGCTGTGACTTTAGGAGGCACACGAATCGGTTTACCTAACTTCATACGAAGAGCTACGCGATAGAGCCGCCGCAACGACTTAATCAAATATTCCACACTCGGCGCCAGAGAATACACCAAGGGAATGCGATCGTAGTCCGATAACTTAACAGCCATATCGTCAGGTTCTGCACCGTGAAAAACCACTAAACGCGGCTTTAAAGGGCTAATCCTCACAGCCAACATGGGTGAACGCTCCACACGCACGTTTATGAACACCAAGGCGCGTTCGGTTGTACTTCCAAAAATGGTGAAAAACTCCCATCCTGACAAGGTTTCAATAGCTTTGAGACTGTCTACGACTGTGTAGCCTAAGACTTCACTTTGAGCCTCTTCGTGGCACGTTAAAACCTCGCCTAGTACAGCTTTACAAAAGAGTTCTCCGCGCACTGGAATGGGGAATTCGCGCAAGTCGACGATGGCGGTTGTGGGTGAACTAGTTAAACGAGCCAGCTCACGAATGTATCTTCCACCCCTCTCTTCGTCGATAACAAGCAGAGCCCAAATAAACCTTCTAACAAACTTGGTGCCAGGGCTCTTTCTTCTTCCACTCTCGTAATCGCTTATAACAGATGGTGAAGAAAGAACCATTTTTTCAGACAGTCGCATCTGAGATACCGCGAACAGTTCACGCCACTTTCGCATAGTGGAGCCAGGTCTGCTTGACAAGATAATTTCGCCGGCGATTCGACGGGCCAAGACCTCGCGAACACTAGGGGACACCGACAATTTGTGATTACACCACTCAAGAAGCCCAAATTGTAAAAGATAGGGTTAGATATAAAACTACCTTCCAAAAAAAGAACTATGAGGGTGTTGACTTGTCGTTTAAACACAAAATGGTGCGCTCGGCTAAGAAGGCGGAATCTAATATCGTTTTAGCTCTTGATTTTCCCTCTCCTCAAAAACCCAAACAACTCTTGTCTCAAAGCCTCAAAATTCTCAAGTCTGTTTCTTCGTATCTATGCGCAGTTAAAATAAATCGTCAGCTTGTTCTTCCTTTAGGCTTGTTTAACGGTGTGCAAGTTATTGTCAATAGGGCGCATGACTTGGGATTGCCAACTATAATGGACGCAAAAATCAACGACATTGGAAACACGAATTGGGCTATTGCTGAATACTATTATAAAGCTGGCTTCGACGCCGTCATCGCCAGTCCCTTCGTAGGCTGGGAAGAAGGCTTACAGCCAGTTTTCGATGTTGCCCACGAAATGAATCGAGGAGTGATTATTCTAGTGTATATGAGCCATAAAGGTGCAGTTGAAGGCTACGGACAAACTGTGCAAGTCTCAGCCACAAAGCAGCTTGTTACACAGTACCGAATCTTTGCTGAGAAAACGCTGAAGTGGAATGCTGACGGCGCGGTTGTAGGCGGCACCTACCCAGACAAAATACGAGAAGTCCATACGATACTCAAGGAAAAAGTGCCCATTTACTCTCCAGGTATAGGCGCACAGGGAGGCGACGTAAGGGCAGCTGTCAAGGCTGGAGCCCAGTACCCTATTGTTGGAAGAACCATTGTCGAGGCAAAAGACCCAGCGAAAACTGCAAAGCAGATTAGAGACATCGCGTGGCAAAGCCTGAAGCGTAAAGGTGCAGAATCTGAATAAAACTTTGGCTCTATGGATTTTATTCCTCGCGTCCTCTCGCCCAGAGTTCCTTCTTAAGCATGTCTCTAACGGCTGAGCGTATAGCAGCGCTACGACTGGGATACATGTTAGCTCGAACAAGTTCGTCTAGACCTTCCAAATAGGCTTCAGGCAACAGAACCGTTACCAATTTCATTAATGTTTCACCCCACTGCTGGCATGTTAGGAGCATATTATGAGGCGATAGCCGTTATAGAATTTACTGCTAAATCAGACTAAATACTGCTTAATTAAGTCCAATTCCTTGATCACTCTTGGAAATGTCTTGTACACGTCTTCCAAATAAAGCGCTGATCTTCTCATTCTCAACTGAATAAGACCCGCCGCCACCAAGGCTGAGCCTATCACATCGGTTATTGTGGGGTCTGGAAAAGCTATCAAAGCCAAACCCACTTTAATGAGGAATGAGTTGTTTCCTCTTCTCCACAGTTTTTGCGCTGCGCTTAACTCCTCTGTGAAACCTCGCATCGCCGAGTCTAGAGTATTCACAGTCTCTTTTCGACTCAAACTTAACTCACGTAAGACTTCTAACAAGTCCTTTGCTTCTTTAGCATTCAATGTGACACCATCGATTCGAAGTTTGATACTTTTAAGTTGCCTTGAACAGAAAAGCCTTAGCGAATGAATTAATGAACGCTTGTCGCTCTCCAAGAGTTTTGGGACAGAAAATCTTGTAAAAAAGTTCACAAAAAATTCTGAATTTGCTATCGCACTTTGCTGTAGAGATGCAAAATCTTTCTTCTGTGCATTATAGAAAGTTTCATACTTGCATCATTGTAGTTTTACAAATTCTCTATTTCTTCTGGAAAATCTAACTATCTCATCATAACCAATCTTTCTTAACAGACTGACAGCTTTATCAAAATCAGCTCCAACTTCTTCGGGCGAGTGGGCGTCTGAGCCAAGTGTTACGGGCAATCCGTTGTCAAAGCACATCCTCAATAGTTTTTCACTCGGATAGGCTTCATGGCATGGTTTCCTTAATCCGCCCGTGTTGACTTCAATACACATCTTGCTTTTACTTATGACTTCCACGGTTTCAAGCAGAAAGTTAGTGATGTCATTTTTAGGTTTGAAATTAAATTTCTTGACTAAATCCAAATGCCCAATGATATCGAATAACCCAGATTTTACCATGGTTTGGGCCAATGTAAAATATTGCTGGTAAACATGATCAACGTTTCTTCTTCCCCATTCGTGAATCTGCCTTGGATCATCAATCAACCAATCCCCGATGAAGTGAACTGAGCCCACGAAATAATCAAAATCAAATTTGTTGATCACTTGTATCAACTCATTCATTTTGCAAGGGACAAAATCCACTTCTAACCCCATTTTGATCGAAATTTTTGAAGCTCCTTTGAGTGCGCTGATTCTGTTGACGTATTCAGGCAAGTCGGTGAGATTCATTGACCAAGTAGCTTCCTCAAAGTGTAGGTGATCCGAAAAGCCTATTTCATCAATTTTTCTTTTCACAGCCTTGTCGACATAGTCGCTCAAATCTCTCTTTCCATCAGAAAATAGCGTGTGAATGTGGTAGTCAAGTAGCACGCCTGTTCACGTCTTTTTTACGTGTTGACCTCGGATTTTTTTATTAGTTATTTTATAAGGCTGTCCCTTATAATCTAGTACAACAATTGCAACATGGGATCCTTAATGACTCAAGAACACTATGCATACATTCTTGTTGAACGTGAGAAATGGTGGAATAATCGCTATAATCAAAGCCGAAAAGACATGAATACACAAGCCTTTGTTCGTCGGGGCAGAGTTGGACCAAAAGATGCTAAGATACTTTTGTTCTACGTCAAGTTACCCGTTGGAGAAATCCGTGGTTACGGAGATTTCTTGGAAAGAATCACAGGACCTGCTGATGACCTATGGAACATGCACGGATCTGAAACCGTCTTTGAAAATAGAGAAAGATACGATGACTTTGTTGAAGGAAGGAGCAAAGTCACTTTCATTCGATTCAAAAGTTTGCAGGTACTGGAAAAACCTATTAGCTGGAAATATCTGTCAGCCGAACTAGGGATCAAAAAGATGCCCAACGGGGGCAGATACCTAGGCAGAGAAGTCGTAAACTCTCTGTTGACAAAGGAGCTTTAAACTCATGTCCAAAACACCTGAATTCAACCCACAAGAATTCGTGGATGAACAAGTCAACGAAATACGTGAATTGTTGGGCAATGAACGCGCCCTAATCGCAGTTTCTGGGGGCGTAGACAGTTGCTCATGCGCCGTGCTCGTTCACAAGGCCATAGGAGACAACCTCCTGTGCGTCATGTTAGACGACGCTTTCATGCGCGAGGACGAACCTGAACGGGTTGCTCAACTCCTGTCGCAGCCACCGCTCAATCTGCCTATAAAGATACTTGACGTCCAGGAACGCTTCTTAGGAGAAATGCGGGAGTTGAGAGACGCCGAAGAGAAACGGAAAGTGTTCCGAGAGACTTTTTATCGGGTTTTGAGCGAGACCGCCCAGCGTGAAGGCATTCAGTATCTGGTGCAGGGCACAATTTTGGCTGACATTGTTGAAACTGCAGGCGGCGTCAAAACCCAGCACAATGTGCTCTCGCAGATTGGAATAAGTCCCAAGGAGCATTACGGTTTTCAAGTCATTGAGCCGTTGAAAACTCTTTTTAAAAATCAGGTTCGACATGTCGCCCGTTCTATCGGATTGCCTAAGGAGATTGCTGAGCGTCAACCCTTTCCTGGACCAGGCTTGTCGGTGAGGGTTGTGGGCGAAATCAAAAGAGACAAGCTAGAATCATTGAAAAAAACCACAGCCATCGCTGAAGATAAGTTAGCCAAGCATGCACCCAGCCAGTATTTTGCGGTTATTTTAGGCAATGTGGAAAAATCTCGCAGTGCTCAGCAGTTGCAGATCGAGTCAACGGCAGCCGGTTTTCTCAAGGTTCCATCCAGTGGAGTTGCGGTGAGCATATTTGAAGACAAAGCGACCGGGGTCAAAGAAGGAAACAGGGTTTACGGAGAAATAGTGGCCGTTAAGGTGCTTAACTCGAAAGGTCAGGTTCATCAACCCTCAGTTCAAGATTTGATTGGATTACAAGCAAAAGTTTTCTCTGAGAACCCCTCCCTCGCAAGAGTATTCTATTCGATTAAGGAGAAATCACAAAAACAGCCTTATGTGGTTGCTATTCGGGCAGTCCAAACAGAAGATTTTCTGACGGCTAAGGTCGCTGACATTCCAGGGGGCACCTTGAACGAAATCGCCAACGATGTTCTCGATGTCTGTACCAATGTTTCAGCAGTTTACTATGATGTGACCCCTAAGCCACCAGCCACGATTGAGATGGAATAAAAATAGGAAGGCATAAAACTCATCTGCGTTCAATTATCTTTGGAAGTGAAGTTGTATGGTGCGTGTGAGAGTTCAACGCATCGAGTCGATACGTGATCCAGAGGGCAACCTGGGCAAGAGGATTGAATTGTTAGAGGACAGGGTTATTCCACGCTTCGTAATTAAGCCTCAAAGCGAAGAGGCGCGGATAGCCCATGATATAATGCAAGCTATGCAGCAGCAGTTACCTATGGTTGCTCAGCAAGCGCAGTTTGCATTCCCAAAAATAATCCTATTCTTGACCGAGCAAGAATATGAACGCCTCGGCATAGATTTTGACGTTAACCAAGTCTACGAACTGGAACTGTCAGGGCAAGCGATAAGGTTTAGAAAAGCTCCCTAACGCAGTTTACACATTGTGGTTGTGCAATTTTTTACTCTTTCTTGCCGACAAGTTCTTCGATTTTTCCTACTGCGTTGTTGGTTAGGTCTTCATATTGTTTATTCATTTTTTCTAGTTGATCAAGAGTCTTGTTTGGGTTCTCGCGGTCCCCATCGATGATGGCTTCTACTTGCGTGTAGTAGGTTCTATACAGCATTTGTATCTGTGTCAAGTCTCCCACAGTTTCCTGTATTTTTCTGTGTGGCGTAAAGTAGAAGGTTGCGATGAAGGAAACGACGCCGAGTGGCCCGAAGGCTGTTGAATACAAATCGAGGCTGTTGATCCAACTATACACTATCGAGTATGCGAGGAGAACAATCCCGGCGATTACGACTACAATGTTAATGTAAACGTTTATTTTGAAAGCCATCCCAGCATGACCTATAGTACGGTAAAACAAGGCATCCATTCTTCCCAGTAATCTCAGGCAGTGTTTGTCTCGGGGGAGCCGCTTCAATGTTCACTTCTGGCTTTTCAGTTGGTTTCTGAGAAGGAACTCGACGCGGAGGAGCTGTCATTTTTTCTGTTCCCCCCACTAAATTAATTGCTGTCTTAATTCTTTGTTAGCTTTTGTGTTATAAATTTTGTTATAAAAAACTTTGGCAGCAATGCTTATTAACCAAGCGCTCACTTTTCTCCTTAACCATTACCGACATGGTCTGGAAGGATTATCACATCGGAATGTGTAATGCCTGTTTGAGATTTTCCTAGTCGATAGCCATTTATTAATTGCTGAGTTATCTTCATTGGAAGTGTGACAGAACTTGGCTGGTCGACCTCGAAGACCCCGACCCTTTAACAGCGCAGAGTGTAGAGGCTGCTCCATGAGGGGAAGCTTCTACTGCTGGCGTCAATGCCCATACAACACTTGGCGACGACAACGAATTGAATAGAAATTGAGGATGCCTGTCATCTTGAAGATTGTGGGCATGATCTCAGATACACACATACCTTCTAGGGCAGAAACAATACCTCCAAGAGTTTTCGAAGTCTTCAACACTGCTTCACTAATAATCCATGCTGGCGACCTAACACAGTTAAACGTCATCCGAAAACTCGAAAGTTTAGCACCCGTTGTGGCGGTTCATGGCAATATGGATGCCCTTGAAGTCAAAGCAGCGTTGCCAACCATGAATTTAGTGCAGGTTGAAAAATTCAAAATTGGCGTGGTGCACAGTCTTGGAATATTTAATGTGCGACAGAAGATGAAGAAAGTGGCTGAAAGGAACAAGTTTAATGTGCTTGTTTCGGGGCACACCCACTCACCTTCAATCAAGTGGGATAACAACGTATTGTTCATCAACCCTGGCAGCCCAACAAATCCTATGCTTCCTTTTATAACAAAGCCAACAGTAGCCTTGCTGAAGGTATCCGCAAGCAAATTTGAGCCAGAAATCGTTCAAATTGAGTAACCTATATTTTTACTTTCATCCAAGTCTCTCAACCGCATCATTTGTTGATTCGTCGTAGGTTTTAAAATCTAGATAAACCTTGTCTCCTTCAAACTTAGTTTAAACTTAGAGGCGAGGCATTAGCATGGCAGAGTGTTGCAGAAATCCTTGGAACGGCAAGTGCAACAATACCAAAATCGAGGTCTACATCTACTACAAGGACAAGGTCTTGCCAATCTGCAGCCATTGCTGGAACCAGATCGCGGAAAAGGACATTGAGTGGTGAAAAGTTATGCATAGAATCGATTTAGACGTGGCTCGCTCGCACATCGGACGCAAAGTGAACCTACACCTTAAAGATGGATCAGTCATTGTCAATGTATTCGTAACAAAACGCTGGACGAAACTTGTATGGACTGGGTCCTAATCGAAGAATGCTCCATTTCACTGCGTCATTTCTGGGAAAATAAGCAAAATTCTTCTAAAAGAAATCGAATAGATGGATGGAGCCAATAAACAAATTTCTTAGTTCTTAACCAGTTTTACTTACTGCTCTTGGTTGAATGTTATCCTTTTAGTTCTTTCTGAAGCTGATCCCAAAAGTCTCGGTTCCTCACGCAGCCTGGATCTGGCGCTAATATGTCTTTGAAATAGTTGTATGCTCTTGCTCGACAGCCTCCGCAGGTGTATCGGTATTGACAGCCACCGCAATTCTCTGCCAGTTTATCTTTGTCTCTTATTTTCCAGAACAGTTCAGAGTGACGCCAAATCTTTTCGAAATCGTCTTTGAATAGGTTGCCAACTTTTATGGCATCTTCGTGGGGGAAGAAAACGCAGGGGAACATGTCCCCGTTTGGTTCAAGGGACAGGTAGAATCGTCCAGCACCGCAACCGCCTATGAAATCAGCCAGTCGCTTTAGTTCACCTGACAACTTGGGGTTATAGAAGTGTGTTGGAACTACATACGCTCCTGCACACACTCCAGACTCGATCTCCTGGGCGATACGAGCAAACTGAGGAGCCGTAGAGAGCACATCAACACCTGCAACTTTCATTTTGTTCCAACATGTTTTCAAAACTTCTTCACGTTCATCAGGCGACAGATCAGACTCAATAATATCTACGCCGCGTCCAGTTGGCACAAAGTTGTAGAGCATAAACCAATTGACGCCCAATTTTGCGGCAAAGTCAATCAATGCTGGAATCTCCTTAAGATTGTACCGTGTTACGGTGGTAGCCATCTCCACAAACAAGCCTTCAGCCACACAGTTTTTAATGCCCTGCACGGTTTTTTCAAAGGTCCCTGGCATGCCTCGGAAAGAATCATGGGTTCGTGGGTTCAATCCGTCGAGGCTGATTTGAGCAAATTTTAGCCCAGCCTTCTTTAACTCTTTGACTTTTTTGTGCGAAGAAAGCACTATGGCGTTTGTAGCAACCGCCGTAAACATTCCACGATCAGAAGACCGCTCGATGAGTTGAAGAATGTCAGGTCTGATTGTGGGTTCGCCCCCCGAAAAAGCGAGAATAAGCACGCCCGCGTCTGCTAGAATGTCAATGCCGCAGAGAGCTTCTTCTGTTGTTAATTCGTCTGGACCTTTGACGCCAGCGCTCTCGTAACAGTGCAGGCATTTCAGGTTGCATGCTCGGGTTATATTCCACACTACTTGGAAGGGAGCGCCTGGGATGTAGGGGCGTCGAACACCAAACCATGCAATGCCTTTTATTACGTTGACCAAGCCTCGGCGCCAGTAGGCGTCTTGGAATTTATTCTTTAATTGTTCTTGGGTGATTCCGAAGCCTTTGCAGGCTTGACTTAAGATTGGTGATAGCAGTTTGCGTGAAAATCTGCAGGTGAAGCAAGCATCTTTTCTTGTGCCGACATATAGTTCAAGAGCTACCTCTAACCTGTTGTCCTTGTCCTTAGGGCAGTGTTTAGAAAGTGTCTTTAAGACACTTCTTGTTAAAGGGTTGTCAGCGACAGCCTTGAATGTTTGAAGTGTACCTGAGGTGTCGGCGCTCTTTCCCATGAGCGTTGTTCACCTTACTAATACACTGATAGAATTAAAGCTCATAAAGGTTTTTTTCTTACAATGTGTCGAAAGGGCCTCCACGTTATTTCGAACTACACATGAGTGTTAGTAGGATTTACGCAGACTTGGCGGTCTGTCACCGTGCGGAAGTTAAGCCTTGTGGAGGCCCAGCGTCTTCGTGCGTGCTTTTTCCCTAAAAGACTTGTTAAGACTCAGAAATATACTAAATTAATATGTGGTTTTTGACTTGTATGGGACCAAGTTTAAAGCCTTGAACTCGACTTCAAATATTAAAGAACGTATCTGTACAAAAATTAACAGAGACATGATAAATTTTTTCGTTTGTCAGCCACTTTTGTCCATTAGAAAAGATTAGAAAAGATTATACAAAATCAATTTTGATTCATAGTTATGAAAACTAAATAAGTCAACTCCTTAGCATAAAAACCCCATCAACGGTGAGAAACATAACGAATGAAGACGAAAAATTTGAAAAACTCAATATGGAATGTTTCAAAAGTTTATTGAGAAAAATCCTCAATACGCCACGTTTTTCGGGTTACACGATCCGTACGATCGGTTAATGCCTTATGGAAGCGCTAAGAACGTGTTTGAAAGCTTGAATTTAATCAAAGAATGGGCTGAGAGATAAGGAATTCAGTTGAGTATGGAATCAGGTAGCAACGCTAACCGCGCGCAACCTTGTTCCTCAAGATTCCGATTTTCTCAATTTCTATTTCCACAACATCGCCAGGCGACAGAAACCTGGGCTTGGGCTTCATTGCAAACGCGACGCCTGCAGGTGTTCCGGTGGCTATTATATCGCACGGTTCCAATGTCATAACTCGGCTGAGTTCGTGAATGATTTGATATACGTTGAAAATCATGTTACGCGTAGTAGAGTTCTGCCTTAACTTTCCGTTAATGCGTGCGTGTATCAAAAGGTTTGTTGGGTCGCCAATCTGGTCGGCTGTGGTTATGCATGGCCCTATTGGCGCGAACGTGTCGAAGCTTTTTCCACGAGTCCATTGTTTGTCTTTGAATTGAATGTCTCTGGCTGAGACATCGTTGAAGCATGTGTATCCAAAAATATGCTCTTTTGCGTCTTTAACTGCGATGTCTTTGCATCTCTTGCCAATTATGACCGCAAGCTCAGCCTCGTAGTCTAACTCTTTTACAAAAGCAGGCTTCACTATTGGCTCGTCGGGACCAATAATCGCTGTGCGAGGTTTCATAAAGATAATCGGTTCTGGGGGCAACTGTGCGTTCTGTTCGGCAGCGTGGTCACGGTAGTTCAAGCCCAAGCAGATTATCTTTGGGGGCGAAGCAACAGGAGCAAGGATTTTTGTGCGGTTTAGTGCAATGGTTGCCTTTTTCTTCTGTTTGTCAGGGAAGTTGTGGATTGAGTGTTCCATCGCCTCCAAGCCCTTCTTGCCGCTTGATACTAGTTCGTCGAGAGTTGACAGTTTACGCTGTTTCGAGGCTTGCAAAAGGGTAGTCATATCCAATAGCTGGTTTTCACTCATTTGGACGGCATACGACTCTTTGCAGTTGTGAAGGTAACGGATGAGTTTCAATTATTATCTACTCGTTCTGGATTACTTTTCTTTCCATCTTGTTACGACTGAGCCTAAGGGAACTCACTTCCACTACTTTATTTGTCACTTTTTGGTCCTTCCTATTGGTTTCTGCTTCAAATTTGCCGCAGAAGTAGTGTTTATTTACCATTTAAACTCTTCCTTATGCCAAAGCGAGGAATGAAACAATGTCTATGGTATCAGGAAGATTCGTTATCCAAAAGCACAAGGCTACACATCTGCATTACGACTTTCGCCTTGAGATGGAAAATGTCTTAAAGAGCTGGGCGGTGCCAAAGGAGCCGCCGACTCAGCACGGCATCAGAAGACTGGCGGTTCAGGTTGAAGACCACGCATTAGACTACATAGACTTTGAAGGCACAATCCCCGAGGGTGAATATGGGGCTGGAACGGTTGAAATCTGGGACAAGGGCACGTACACGCTGAAGAACAGAACAGACAAGATGATTGAATTCACGTTGCACGGCTCGAGGTTAAAGGGCGACTACGCTTTAATTCACTTCAAAGAAAACAATTGGCTTCTCATTCGAAAGAAAACGTAAAGTCGAAGGAAGATTTTAGGGCTAATTCGCCTCAGCAACTTTTTTCTGAAAAGTATGGCGAACTGAGATTTCACCTTGTCTTCAATCGAACAATCTTGGCACATGCAAAAGACATATTTTCCTATTGTTAAATTCTGCTAATTGGAAAAGGGAGGAAATCTGTATGACTGACTTTTTTAATTCATTAAGGATGAAATCAAATGATCTCGTTCGTACACTAAAGATTTATTTTAGGAGACTTAGGGCTTACCCTCTTTCCTTTGTAGGGGTAATAATAATTTTATTCTTCGTTGCAATTGCGTTACTGACTCCTGTACTTGCCCCTCCCACATCAGAAAACCCTTACATTATGCCTTACTACGGTTGGCACAGTAAAACAATTCTTTTCCCATCCACTCTTCCAGGCCCTGAACATCCATTCGGCTTATTGCATGGATTTGACTTGTATTATGGATGTATTTGGGGCGTGAGAGTGGCATTCTACATAAGTATCATAACAACGCTGATAGCACTATCTATTGGTCTTTGCATCGGAAGCATCGCGGGCTACTTCGAAGGCCTCCTAGACGAAGTGCTTATGCGCTTCACCGACGCCTTCTTCGCTCTACCCGGATTAATCTACGTCTTGTTGGTTGTGGCAGCAATGCCTTTGGAATGGGCATTCAACCTAGGCATAGTTACCTTCAAAATAACTCTCTTAAGCATGGATAGAATCATTCTGGCTTTGGCTATAATAGGGTGGCCATCCTACGCCAGACTTATCCGTGGCGAGATAAAAAAGGTTAAGCACCAAGATTACGTTGAGGCAGCAAAGGCAATTGGTTGTTCCCGACTAAGAGTATTAATCAAGCACATCTTGCCAAATTCGATAAGCCCGGTGTTAGCATTAGCCTTTCTAAACATAGGCGGAGTCTTACTTGCAGCCTCAACAGTTAGCTTCCTTGGATTTGGTCCCGAACGTGGTTTTGCTGAATGGGGATCAATCTTAGCTACCTCGACAAATGATCTAATCTTTATTACTGAAGAGACTTCGCAATATGTAATTTTGTATTTTATGCCAGCGCTTTTTCTTTCAACCTTCGTTTTAGGGTGGAGCCTTCTTGGAGACGCCCTAATAAACGTAATAGATCCGACACTTGAAAGGAGGTTTTATTTCTGAAACTTGCAAGGTTTATTCTAAAAAGGTTAGGTCTTATGATCGTAACGTTATTTGTGCTTAGCCTACTTGTATTCTACACAACAAGTTTCTTTTCACCTCAACAAAGAGCTTTTCTTTATATTTCTCCGCAAGCATTGAACCATCCGGGTTTTGATCCGTGGTCAAAGGTGGAATTGATCATCAAAAAATACCATCTAGACGACCCTTTCTATGTTCAGTATGCAAATTGGGTTAGTGTAACGTTAACCGAAGGTACACTTGGGTATTCGGCGCTTTATCATGAATTGGTATCAAATGTAATCTTAAACGCGTTTCCTGCTACGTTGGAGCTTGTAGTGTATTCAGCTCCGCTAATTGTTTTGGGTGGCATCAAGCTTGGTGTATACTCAGCAGTCCGAGCACATGAAAAAAAGAGGCGAGAAGATCCAGTTGACTTTATAGTACGTGTAGCGATATCCTTGACGCATTCTATACCTGTATTCTTGGTCGGAATGTTGATGCTTTCAATTACCTTCATGAGTTTCCATTGGCTTGCTATCGGAAGAGTTGGAGCAGGTGCACAATTCTTCATTACAAGTGAAACATGGAAATCCTATACTGGCCTTTACACAATTGATGCCTTGCTAAACAGGCAATATTGGATATTCTTAGATGCACTGAAACACTTAGTGCTTCCAGTTGCAACCTTAACGATTTTCATGCTGCCCATTGTCGTAAAGGTTACGCGTTCAAGTGTGCTCGCTGAACTTTCCAAGCCATATGTTACAACAGCAAAGGCAAAGGGCTTACAAAAAGCAGAGGTCACTAACCACGCTAAAAGAAACGCCATGATTTCCATCCTAACCGTTTCGAGCATGATTTTTGCAAGTATGATGACTGGAATAGTTGTAACTGAATCCACATTTATGTTGTATGGGTTAGGCTTCTTAGCAGTAGAAGCAACCAGAAGACTAGATTTTACTCTCTTAGCCGGACTTTCTATATTCTTCTGCCTGATATTTGTGGTGCTTAATCTCATAGTGGATATCATGTACACACATATAGACCCACGAGTTAACCTTTAACTTCATAACACACACAAAAGAAACGCTAGACTAGGACCAAAAATAAAAGCGCAAAATGTAAAAAAAAGAGGCGATAAATAGGAAAGGCGGCAATTGCGAGTTAGAAGACGACTATCCTAATATCTTCTTCTCTGAGTTCGTCTCTTAGCCCAGCAATCCCGGCAGTAGACTGGTCTGCTTGGATCGGGCTTGAAAGGAACTTCGCATTCCTGGCCGCAATCCGCGCAAGTAGCCTTGTGCATCTCTCTGGGCTCTCTTCCATACGCCATCTAATAATTCACTCCTCTATTTTTGATTTAACAAGAACAAGATTCCTCAACGAAAATCAGTCCTTGTTTGGTTCAAATATCAGAGCAAGCTGCCTTAATAAACTTATCCAATTAGGGAATGTTTCGACTATTTCCTCAGAAAAAAGCCAAAAAACATAAAACTAGTAACAAAATGAGCGAAATAGAATCAAAATGGAAGAATTCACGAGCAAAACTTACAGGTTCACATACTTCTCGGTTTTAATGGGCTTCTTCTAATGAACAGCTCTTGCTCTCTTTGCATCTTGGCATTATTCGGGACTAGTCCACTGTAAAATGGAAAGGATGATCGCGTATCCAACGATGCTTTGGACAATCGGTTCCAGCGGCTACTTGATAGGGCATCGAGAAAAAACAGTAGCTGGTAAATAAGGATAGGCGCAAGTTATTGTTTGACACATTGAACTGAGTGTATTTAGGGTTCCTTCATGAATTCGATGAACTCGTGGAGCGTCCGTTTCTTAAGAGTGTAGTTTGTCCTTTTTTCTGCACCAATTGTGGAGTGAGGTTTTGGCCCATAATCGTGTCCAGGGTAGATTTCGATGTTTTCATCAAGCTTCATAAGCTTATCAAAGAGACTGTGGTACATGTCGGTTGCGCTTCCGCCTGGCAGGTCTGTTCTACCGCATTCTCCTACAAATAGTGTGTCCCCTGTCAGGAGTTTGTTTTCAATCAGAAGACTTATGCTGTCGGGACTGTGGCCAGGTGTGTGAATTGCTTTGATAGTGAGTTTTCCTAATTTTAGTGTCTCTCCGTCGACCAAGCTGATGTCTTTTTCGGTGTGAGCGAGCTTGTGAGCTACAATCTTTGCCTTAAAAGCAGATTTGATGCCATCGTTGCCTGCAGTGTGGTCACCGTGGTGGTGAGTGTTGATGACATATTTTGCGTTGAGATTCTGATCCCTTAGCATGCGAATTATTATATCGGCGTTGAAGTTAGGGTCAACGACAAACGCTTCCTTGCTTGTTTCATCTGCAATGATGTAAGAGAAGTTGTCGCTATGGTATTTGACCTGTTTGAAGAACATGTTGTTTCGCCTTATCTTATCTTCGGATGTATTGGTCTGATGAAAGGGGTTCTATTTTCATGCCTAGTTCCGCCAGAAATTTTAAGTCTTTGATGCAGCCTATGCTAGCGTCTATGTTGTGGTGTGTCGGGTGATACCACATATACTTTGGCGAAAGATTAAACTGCAGCGGAATTTTCGGAACAATTCCATACTTTTCGTTCAAGTCACTGATCAACTGATTTTTTGCGCAGGCTAGTCGTATTGTAGTGTAACTCTTTAGTAACTCTGCAGCTCCAAACACTCCGACACCGTGCCATAAAGCCGCATCTTCTGGCGAAGCGAGGGAGTACAGAAAGAATTGGGGTGAGGATGGTGTTTCCCTGAAATTGTAGTTAATAAACCTGATTCCATCGACAGAAAAGGTGTCATCGGCTTTTGCGATGCTAATGTCGCTTGGGTCAATCTCGTTTTCATAGAGTAGCGTTGTGCGATAGCTTACCTTAACTTTTTTGATTTGTATTCCTTCAAAGTATATTCTGCCTCTTGCTGCACGCTTGGAGCCGTATCCTTTTTCTGAATGTGGTACAGTCAGAAGCGTGGTGAGGTTTTTCATGCTTCGGCCCATACACTTGTAAACGCGCTCAATCGATTCATAGTCTGTGTGGGTTTTTCTTAGTATATAGTGTAGCAAGCCGTCTGTCGTTTCTTTTTCCAGCGTTGATAATGGCATTCGTATTGCATTTAGTGATAAGTTGATTCCGAAAAACTTTGAGAGTCGCTCTAGGTGTTCGAATTTTGCTGTGTCCACCATGTCAACATATCTGCCACGACAACTTTCAAGGAGTTGGGCTACTCTTTCAACTTCGCTTTTGCAAACAAGTGAGTCTTCGTACTTCTGTGCAAACTTTTGGTCTATCTTTAGGTTTTCCGTCTTTACATTGGCTGATGGAAAGGCGCTTTGTCCGCTGTTCACCAAGGATTCTCTTAGTGGGTTAATAGAATATCTGTCAGGTTCCACATCATCTGTGTTAAGAAGATACGATATGATTGGTCCTTGTGACGGTTTTTTCAGAATCTCACATATTGCATCTATGTCTTTTTGGTCGGGTTGATGTAACCCGTATTGAGAAAAGTAGTTACCGCAGGTCTCAAGTAATCGGGCAGCTATGATTCCCTGCACCTCTTCTACTGTGAGTTGTGGGCTTGAGTACTCTACAGAGGTTCTTAGAAAGAAGTGTCTTCCATCTAGTTCAACATCATTTCTTCGCCCATTTTTTACATAGTACAGAGAAACCTTAGACCTTCGTTCTTGTTTAAACGTGGCTAACTCCTTTACAAGGGCTTCGACGCATAGCCATGAGTTTTTTAAGAAATCTTCCAAAAGCATTCTGCTCAAATCGGATGAAGACAGAATTATCAACCCCTCTCTAGAGATTCCGCAACATATGAACAGTCATTGTTAATTGACTTGCCGCGAAACATTCTCGCCACACGAAAGTCAACGCTAAACCCATGTCTTATTAATACGTCGAGGAGCGTGTTTTGCTTTTCAGGAATGCACATAGTAACTTCAAAATCCTTCAGCCTATTGATGACTGTGCTCAAAAGATCCTTGGCGATTTGGTTGTGCTCTCGATGGCATACAAGAGGTCCTATCTCAGCAGTTTCATTGTACACCTTTGCAATCCCGTATCCAAATAACTCTCCATTTTTAACAGACATGTAACAGAGATTGTTTGAGTTCAAAAGAATAGGCTCTAGCAATTTGGCTCGAGAAAAACCTAAGCATGAGTAATCGTAGTCAATTATTCTCTGAATGTCTGGTTTCTCGGTTTGCTTGAAACGTGGGCTGTTTAGTGAAGAAAAGCCCTTTCCCTTTAGCACTACAAATCTTGAGTTATACTTGAAACCAAGTCTCCTGTAAAAAGGGATCTTGTCCATATATGAATATAGACCGATAGTCCCTACGTTCTTGTCTGTGAGATACTTTATTGCGTGGCTTGCCAGCATTGTCCCTGCGCCTTTTTTTCGGTGTTGTTCGCTGATTATAAGGCTTCCCAGCCAGCTTACATGATTGAAGCATAGCGTTGTTACGACTCCAATTCTTTCAGAATCGTCCAGTAATACAAAGCATCCTTTTGGTTCAAGTTCCATCATGAATTCAAAGTCTTCTTCTTCGAGACCCCATCTCATCGTGTTAGTTAGGCTCACAGCGAATGTGAGGTCATCCTTTGACATGACTTTTACTCTGAACATGTAGCCACAAACTTTTCTCATCGTTTTAGTCCATCAACATTAACTGATAGCGATTCGCTTTCAAGACTTGCAAAGGGATAAACTTTACTACATGATTTCATTCTAAAAGAGTCCGCATTGAGGGTTATCGCATTGGAATCGAAGTTGAAAGTAAAGCTGGTACGTAAAGCTAAGATCACAACATACAGGTTCACAGATTACTTTAAGGGTTTTGAGAATGTTGAGGCTGTTAGGAGACTGTTTGGTGAAAAAACAGAACAGGTTCTCTCTAATTTGGAGGTTGAATTTGCGGGATTTAGGGGTTATATGGCAATTAACGAGGCGGATGGTCACCTCTTGATCAGCGCCAAATATTTTAATGAAGGCGATGAGGTTGATCTGTACCTGGACATAATTCATGAGCTTGCTCACGTTAAGCAGTTTATGGAGGGAAAGGAGCTTTTTGACTACGATTATACCTATGTCGCGAGGCCAACTGAAGTTGAAGCCTATCGATGCGCAGTAGAGGAGGCGCGGAGACTAGGACTGAGCGAAGAGAGAATTTGCGAATATCTCAGAACTGAATGGATGGGCGATAAAGACTTCGAACGGTTAGCCAAAAGTGTTGGCATCAACTGTAAGTAGCTTCGCACATAGACTCTTTGTCAAATACGCCAACATCGCCTCAATGATTGATTGTGCTTTAGATTTGACTGGTTTTTCTGTTTTTTTCACGGTGAATCTTCTGTGGTTGACCAGAAGAGAGATTTGAGCCTCTGCAGTGGAGACATGCCTTATTAAATGAACTTTTCGTCTTACAGTCTCTAGAACCCGTGAAGGCAGGTTCTGATATTTACTAGTGCTTCATAAATCCTATAATTTCTCGGTTGGCTAGTTAACTATGCAGCGAATCATGTCTTAAAGGGAAAACCATGAATGAACTACTAATCATTTTTCTTGTCTTTTTCTTCGTTTTTGGTCTGCCCATAATTTTTGTTGTGTTTTATTTTGAGAGAATTCATAAACCCTTGGAACGTGCGAAGATCGATAAACCGCGAGAGGTAATCGTCAAAGAAATCGTGATGATTCCCTGCCAATACTGCGGTGCGCTAGCCCCCCAAACTTCGTCAGTTTGCCCACGCTGTGGAGCCCCAAACAAAGCTTAAGCTCTTGCATTTGAAGCCTAAATTGAGGCAAGTGGTTGAAACTCTGTTTTGCTCATCCTAATGATTTCTAAGAGCGAAACGATTCATTCAATTTTGCACAATCAAGTTAAAAATAAATGAGGAGTTGGTGAAATCGACGCTGTATTAGAGCTTTTCTCCACAGTTACTGCAAAACTTTGTTCCCGATGGATTCTTGGTTTTGCACTTAGGGCAGTTGATTTCGGTGGCTGCAGAGATTCCCGCACCACAGTTTCCACAAAACTTCATGTTCGCCGGAACTTCTGCCTTGCAGTTGGGGCAAGTTATCTTTGCTGGAGGCGCTAGACTGGCTCCACAGCTTCCGCAGAACTTGACAGAGGTCGGGTTCTTTGCGCCGCAGCTTGGGCAAATTATCAATGGTTGAGCCTGAGCTTGCTGCATTTGCTGAGCCATCATGAAAGGCATTGATAACCCGATCCCTGCGCCTACACCTGCAGCTGCCGCTCCCCCGCCTGGGGCTGCTTTTAGTTCTGCTGCTGTTTCCTTCATATACTGCATGGTCATGGCTTGGGCACCGACCCCTGAGGCAAATCTTCGTGCTTCTTCTGGAATCTTGACGCCTTCAAACACGCAATCTATGATTTTTAGTCCTACCCGAGCCCCTTCGTCACTGATCTTTAGGGCCACTTTGTCCGTTGTCGCGTCAACGTTCTTTACGAGAGTGAAGATGTCGTAGTCTCCGAATTCGTTTATGATACGTTCGTTGATGAAGCCTCGGATGTAGTTTTCAATGTCTTTCGATGTGCTGGCGCCTCGGTTGCCGAAGAATTCCATGACAAAGAGTTTTGGATCTTCAACCTTGTATAGGGTGTATCCAAAAAAGCCGATTTCAGCTTGGTATTTGATGTCGCCGCTGGGCGCTGAGTAAGCGTTTCCGCCGAAATTTCCTCTAAACTGGCTGTTGCTTATGAATACGACTTCGCAGTCAAAGATGTCGCCGATTATGCCCAGTTTTCTCAAAGCGGCAGTCAATAGGGGAACGTTTGCGCTTGTTATGGTGTGTCTTCCGGGTCCGAAGATGTCGTAGGCTTTTCCGTCTCTGAAGAAAACACCCCATTGATTCTCTTTGACCACTACTTGGCTTCCAAACTTGAGGTTGAGCTTTGGAAATCTGTAAGCGATGTCTTCTGCTCCTGCATAGTCCCAAGAGACTTTTTCGATTATGGGCATTCCTATCAAACCTCCAAAGGTCTGAATTCTCTTTCTCTACAATCCCATTTGGATTCAAAATCGAGCATCATCAATTTGATGTTGCGAATTTTCACTGGAACGTTAGTCCATTTTTCGGTTTCCACATCAATGTAGAGTTCGTCAACCGCTTTGTCTAGTTCTTGAACATTAACTCCTAATCCTTTGTCATAATCAAACACTCTCGCGAGTTCGTCTTCTCTTATGTGACCTTTGCGATCCATAAGTCCGGCGTACCCGTAGTCTGCGCGGTTGACTTTTTCAGCGACTCTGTCAATCACTTGTATGACTTTTTTGAAGTCGTCTCCTGTGGCTTTCTTTGCGTTCAATGCCGCTAGGTATATTTCTTCCCACCTGTGGCGTAGACCCTTGAAGTCGGCGTAGTAGTTGTCGCGGAGTTTCTTGTCAAGTTCTCGTAGGTCTTCTTTGGTCGAGTATCCAAGGGTGAAAACATCTTGTATCTTCGACAGGATGCCTTGCTTTTCCTTTACTCTTTCAATTGTCTGTGCCATTTTTCATCCTCCTTTAGGAGAATTTGAAAAGCGGCCTACCACCGCCCAAGACTTTGCCTCCAGAGCCATCAACAAGGATCACGTAGTTTTCTCCTCTCAATGAATAATGGACAAACCAAATTGGCGCATGCACTAGTTCTCCGTCTCCAACTGTTACATTGGTGTTGCATGATTGCAAAGTGTCAACTCTACCGCTGGCCAGTAGCCTCTCTTTGGCTTCAACTTCGGCTCTGACCTTGACTTTGGCTTCTTCCCCATTGAATTCCGTGTTCAGAAACTCGGAGTCTGAGGATATCTTTCCAACATCAAACGGGATCTTTCTCGCAGCGGGGACATCGTAGTAGTTTATTTCGGTGATCATTGTTCTCCTTGCCAAGATCGGCCAAACGTAGTGAGAGGAGAATGACAGCGAAACTGTTACTGGCTTTCGGTTTTTTTGCTGCGTCTCTATGTATGCACTTGCACCCGCCTTCATGAGCTTTCCAAACTTGACCAGTTTGCTTGCCCTCTTGTCGGTTAGAGCTTCTTGAACTTGGTGCATTTCGCCTGCTAGTCCTGCTCCTGTGATGCCTGTATATGATGTTAACGTATTGGCGGGGAATACCCAGAATGGAACATAACGTAGCTTTACATTTGTGATTTGAGCGTCTCTTGAAACACCTGATCTGAGGATTCCTTTGTCCATGTATTTTTGAGCCGCTTCAACTGCTTGCTGCGTGAATAGGTGATTTTCAAGCATGCTGTGAGTCTTGATTTCCTCTTGGGTTGCTAATGAAATAGTGAACCCACAGTATCGGCATGTGATTATCAAGTCTTCTTGGTTTGGACTGACTGGAGCGCCGCATCTTGTGCAGCTGGTTATTACTTCTCTTGGAGGCGCGGGCGTGGGGACAACTGGAAGCTCCATGGCTTGAGCAGATTGTGCAGCAGGTGCAGTAGGTGCAACAGGGGCAGCAATAGCTAGTGCTGGGCTAGATGGCGTTTGGGGTGGCGCCGCAGAAGGAATTGATACGTAAATGTCTCTTTTGGTTTCAACATCCGGTCTTCCTCCCACGGCTAGCACTGTCTTCAAGATCCAAGTTCTTTGTAGCCATCGGCCGTCACGTCGCATTCCTTGAAAGGTCGGTCCAAGGTTGCTTGGAACCGTTATTTTGAATGTGAATTGTTGACTGTAACCGCTTGTGATTCTCAGTTTTTGACTGATTTTGACTTGTCCCCTATGCATGGGGTACTCTACGGTGGCTGTGGTTTTGGTGTTTGGATTTGGCGAACTGTATAACCGCGTCTCTTGGCTTTCAGAAATGTCACGTATTAATCCTCCGCCAGGCTTCAATTTCTCAAAAGCTAATAGTTCTGCTCTTATTTCGTCTGCCTCAAATTCTTCTTGAGACGTTACAGTTATGTCGCCTGTAACTGTTTCTCCAAGAGTGAAGTTATCTTTGCTGAGGGTCATTGAAATCGTGGCATTTGGAGCTTTGAACGACTTGAACAGAGGCAAAATCTCGTCCTCTTCTTGGCTCAATGTTCCTTTGGCTGTAAAAAAAACTTGTTACTTAGGAATACAGATTCAAGCTGAAGGTTACGGATGTTCAAGGAAGCTCGTACATCATCCGGCAATAATTGAAGGAAACCAAGGTATTCCGCGAGAGAAATCGATCGGGATGGAAAAATGGATTGGCGAATCCATGGTCAGAATAATTTGAGTCCGCAACTTTCTGGTTGTGAATCAATGTTTTAGTGAAAAACTGAGTTTCTTCAACTGTAAGATATTTATGCAATTTCTGCCAAAATGCTTCTATGTTATGGTTTCGCATTGGGATCAAGAAGGCTGTTCTGATCAAAATCATTCATATTTAGGCGCTTTTTAGTTTCAGTACAAAGCCTGCAATGAACAAAATGATCCCTATCAAACCCAAAATCCCTGAAATCTCCCCATAGATGCAAACCAAATCAAAAATTACTGCACTCCAACCGGGGCTGCCTGGGTGTCCGTAATATCGGTATGCGAAGCCTCTGTCACGCGGGTTCACACCCTTTATGACCTCGAAATTTGTGGGTTGTCTGAACAGGAGCAGGACTCCTGCAGTTGCCAAAGTCATTACCGACGCGCAAATCAGTACAGTGCCTATACCCTCCTTGGATCCAATGCCTGCATAGAACCATTCAAATTTGAAAGCGAAACCGGCAAGGAAGAACGCAACCGCTGTGAGAAAAAACATAGCGGAAGACAATGTTCCGAACTTTGACATTGTGAGAATCGATAGAAAAAGAAGTATCACACCTACGACAATAAAAACTCCGCTGCCATACTCCTCAAATATTTCCTCGACATCCATGGACATGTTCCATCTCGGGGCATACTTATACTTAGTATAACTACATTCATCAGAATTTGAAAGAGGTTTAAATATTTATTTGTAAAATGCTGTACACTTTATTGTCATAACATTTTGCTATTTCCGTTTCTTGGACAACATTGTGTTTTCATAATTGCAGAACTCAGAGTCGACAAAAAACCTGGATGGAGGGGTCTCAGCAGATATCTTCGGTATTTATCTTATCATATTGGTGATAGGCTGCCCATGACGCTCAACTGCAACATGGAAAATCGCGTTTTCCAAAATCTAGACTCTTCAGAGACATTGTGTGATAGAAATCGGAAAAAAGCTAAATTGTGCAAGTTGAAATCAAGTGTTGATAGAGAGAATAGGGTGAGAACATGAGTGTTTTCGTAGTAGAAACCTGTATGGTTAAGCCAGAAAAACAGGAGCGGTTTAGGTCATTGATGCAGAGGGTAGTCAAGTATAAAGGAGAAAATCCAGAGTTGTTCAAAGAGGTTAAGTCGTGGAAACTCTTCAGGAAAATGTTCGGTGGCATAGCAGGCGCATATGTTTCAATGTGGGAATTCGAGAACATGGCAGATCTAGAAAAGTGTTGGGCAAAGGAGGAGAAGGACGAGAGATTCACAGAACTGCATCGGGAACTCTTGCAGCTTATAGATCCTACGACATTCTCGATGAGATTATGGAACTCAGTCATGTAAGTCCAGAGTTTTGACAACAGGAACTTTCATTCAAAAAGCTGTTCGGTTGTTTTCCACAAATGGTGCATTCTGTCATTTTGTCTCCTAGGAGGAACTTTTCTGATGAACAGCATCGCGGGCTTAAAGCCTGGTTCAAAATATAGAAGTCGTACTGATCTAAGAAAAGTCTGACAGTTTCTATTGAAAAATTGCACGACAAACAAAGATTACAAGACATAAAAATTATTTTTCTGTAATCCAACGATGTACGTGTGCACTATGCAGGTCCGCTTTGCAGTTTTGATTAGGCTTCTGTAATGCCTCAAGACCTACTTCCTGTATGATTTCTGCATAGAATTTCTATGCACACACATCATGTGGACTTCTTCGAAACTCTTAACTTCTAGTCATGAAAACTAGACTCAAATGTCCAGAGGCTTCATTTTTGAAAATCTTAATATCAGCTGACATGGAAGGCGTGGCGGCAATAGTAGGTCGTGAACATGCTTGGCAAGAGGGGGCAGAATTTGAAAGGTCACGCAAGCTGATGACTCATGAGGTGAACGCCGCAATAGAGGGGATTCTAGAAGTAAACAAGAGTGCAACGGTTGTCGTGAACGATTCCCATTGGAATATGAGAAATATACTGCCAGAGGAACTTCATGAAGCAGCTGAACTTCTAATGGGTTCGATTAAGCCCATGTCTATGATGCAGGGAATAGACGCCTCGTTTGATGCTGCCTTTTTTGTGGGATACCATGCCAGAATGGGCACATACTCAGGTGTTCTGGAACATACTTATTTGCCCACAGTTGTGAGCGAAATCATCATAAACGACAAGCCAATGGGCGAAACAGGAATCAACGTTGCAGTCGCAGGATATTTCAAAGTGCCAGTTGCCCTTGTGACTGGCGACCAAGCTGTTACTGAAGAGGCCCGCTCATTGCTTGGAAATGTCGAAACTGTGAAAGTCAAAGAGGGCATCGGAAGATACGCTGCAAGATGCGTCAGTCCGTCTAAGGCTCACAAGCTCATCAAAGAGACAGCATCGAAAGCACTCAGGAACCTCAAACAGTTCAAACCCTACAAAATCAAGCCACCGATAAAACTGGAAATTGTCTTCGTCAACACAGGAATGACACAAATGGCTGAATTAGTGCCAACAACCAAGAGAACAAACGGCAGAACTGTTTCCTTTACCTCAAACGACTACCTAGAAACATTCAAGGCCATGAACGCCATGATAGAGCTCCCTGCAAAAACAGATTGAACACATAACAAATCTCTTTTCTCTATGCATCTTGCCCACGCCAGTGGGCGACACTTCTAAATCACGTTGATTTGTGTGTGTGGGCATAGAAATTCTATACACACAAAAAAAGGGGATAGTTAAGAGTTCACTATTCTTTTTTGCTTTCGGCTTCTATGCCAAGCAGATGCTTAGCCACCACTGCATGCATAGAAGGAATTACGGAAGAAATACCAACAATTATTGCCAGCAAAAACCAAGACATCGTTTCCAAGCCAAGAGTGCTGTTCAGTGCGTCACCAATGATTCCTAAGATGGCGAATAATAAGCTGAGAAGCTGGAAAACGGTGCCAACAGTCGAACACAATCTGACTTCAGCTTTCACTTCTTCACGGTTCTTGAAAGGTTTTTCTTCCAAAGCCATTATTGTATCGCCTCCTTCTTGATTTATTAGAAAATGGGAGTTTATGCAACTGGTCAAGTTATAACATTTTCCGCATCACGAAGGTTGGTTGGATAAAATTTCTATGCACACAAAAAATCTTTTGCTATGAGATGACGTCTCAACGCATGAATGGGCTGAGATACGCTGGGGCTGCATGCTGGTAAGAATACTCAGTCAGAGATAGGGCAGGAGAATAGCGTTCTCTCTTTATATATTCAACGAAGACTGTACTGAATTGAGGAGAATACAAGTTGCTGAACAAAACAAGGAGATATTTGATATACATGTTTTTGACTGTTGGTTTTGCAGTTTTAGGGAGCTTCACGAGTTTGTTGTTGCCCTCTTACTTTTGGGGATTAACTTACGGGACTTTGGGTCTAATCCTGAGCGTGATTATGGAAATGTATATTGAACTCGCAATAAAAGAAGAACCTCCATTACAAGTTATTCTCGAGGAAGACAAAATCAGAGAATTGGCAAGAAAAATGAAGATTGACCCAAGTTGCAGGTCAATGAGAGCTCAATGGTGCTCAAGAGAGACATTTATACCAGAATATTTTGACGAAGAAAAAGCTATCCTCCGCAGAAATCCAAGATTGCATATTCAACGTCTGATAAATCCCGATAGGGTAGAAAAAGATTACTACAAGGCTCATATGCAATCTTCTAAAGCGTTTTTGGACCAAGGAAGATACGAAATCAAGAATACCAACATGAAAGAATTTGAATGCGCCATATGGGAATTTGAAAAACCCACAGGAATAGACCACAAAGCACTTTTTGTCTTCAACGATATAGCAGCTAACACCCTCGGTCTGGCAATATTTCTAGACCCAACCAAACATGAAAAGGTTCGCTCAGCAGTGAGGGCAATAGAATCTTGGTTTGAACATGAGTGGCTTACCCACGCACAAGATGCACCGCTTGGCAACAAAGGAACTTAACTGCGGACCCGTGCGCAAGTGCGTGCATGTTCAGTCGAAGAAGGCTGAGTAAAAGATAGAATTTCTATGCCCCTTTTCTGGATAAACAAACGTGATTGGTTACATGACGGGCGGGGATGTTTGGAAGGAAAGGCAAGGCGGAGTCGAATGCCTCAGAGCATCTTATGGTGAAGTTACATTATGGGAGACTGGCAGGAGCGCGGATCGCATATGGGCAGATGTGGCGAAGTGTTGTAGAATATTGATTTTGGCTTCATAATCGTTAAGAAATCCAGCATAGGATTCCTCTTCCGAGGAATAAATCAATGGCTGACTACGTAGATGAAGGGCTGAAAAAAGTCGGAATATCGATTTCAAAGCCTATGCTCGCAGCAGTGTGCATCATTTCGGGAATAATGGTGATACTGCTCCCAAGTCTTCTCGTATGGATTGTCGGATTGTTTCTTGTGGTTCAAGGTGCATTGCTTTTGACAGACCACTTTGAGCAAGAAAGACGAACAATCCCTGAGACCACTTCCAAAAGTATCCATTGTCACAGTTGTGGCGAAGGGAATGTGGCTGAAGCAGTGTACTGCAGAAGATGTGGAACGAAACTGTTGCAAACAGAACAAGTCGTAACAGCACAGCCACAAGAAGCAATCCAGTAATCAAAAATCAAAAGGTCAGTTGATTGGGCGAGGCAGAGGTTGAACACTGTATCATCTTGATTTTTTCTTTGACAATCTCCTTCTCTCTGATGTATAGCTTTCATTCGTTTGTGCAGAAAAAAATATATTTTTTTTCACGGAGGCAAAACGGGTGGGAGCAGGCTCTGTTCACCAAACGGAGCTTATAACAACTTCGGATAGCCTTCAAAATTTGCAGTCTGTTATGTTGAAACCTGCGTTTTTTCAACATCAATCCTGTGACCAGCAGGTAACAGTTCTTCTCCTTTCTGCTGATCACATGTGGTTTGGATTGCACCTTCTAGAATAACTTTATTTTGCTTTTCCCCTTTTCCTAATCCCTTTCAAAGCCTTAATTAAAGTTCCTATTATTCCCACAGAGGTGAAGACCAAGGATGAAATGTACAGCACCCAAAGCACGTAAGGTTTGGCATTGGGCGCAGCTCCGGTCAAGATTTGCGGTGTCAGGTTCAACATTTCAATCAAACCAAATTCTATGCTGGAAAAAACAAAAACAAACACAAACACGCCGGTTACGACTGGAAACAAAGGTACGTAAATCTTTAGTATTTTTCTCTCTTGCACAGAGAATTGTGTCATATACTCTTTGAATTCTTTAAGAGAAATTTTCCTGATCAGAATCTGAAAAGCCTTTGTTAACGTGTTAACCCCATGTCCAAGAAGGTTTGGGAATCTTGCTACAGCCTGGACCACAAAATATCCGTCAGTTCTTATTATTGGGCTAAGTGTGATCAATGTGCTTATGTGCCAAAAAAAAGAATGAATGGCCCATAAATATTTAAGTGTTGGTTCAAAAATCCATAGGAAGGTGAAAGTTTCAGCCAAAAAAAGGCTTGTTAAGGGACCTGCTAAGAATATCATAATCTGTTCACGTGTTCTCATCCATGTAGCATCAGGAGTGGATGTGTAGAAGAACGGGATAAAAAAGTGGAATTCAATTCCGATTTCCGAGGATTTCCCTCCATAATGGTGATAGGAAATTGCATGCGCAAGCTCGTGGGCGAATTCAACTATATAAGCCAAAATGAACGAAAGAAACAAGGGAAGAAGGGGTGTCTCAGGGTTCATCAGAAAAACGGCATCCGAAAAAATCTGTGAAAAATTGTAGACAAACAGAGAAAAACCTAGAGCACAAAAAGCTAGACAAAAGACTTTAAAGCTTCGGCTTTTTACGAAATGGAAAGAGTTTTCCAAGAAGCCCATGCCCCTCTCGGTCACTGCGAATAGTTTGAACTTGAAGCTGAAAATGTCGCCTCTTTCTTTTTCTTTGGGTGGATTAATATTCTTGATAAAGCCTTCTTCTCCAAGCAATTTAACAAGTTCGAAAGTATTTACCGGCAATTTTTTGTCTTCTATTGCGTTAGATATCTCTTTAATCGACTTCAAATTGTCAAAATTTCTCAAGATCTCCAGAACCGATTCGTGCATTTTGATATATTTTGAATTGTTTGGGTTTCTGAGTACGTACATTTTTCCTCTTTCGTCTTCTTTAAGAAGTTTAATCTCCAGATTATTAATTAGAACCGGCCTAAAATCTGGGTCCATTGTAGCCGCAAATGCGTCGTTTATTTTTTTTCTCTGCGTATTCATCGTTTTCACATTTCGTGAAACATATGTTCATTTACAGTATGCGCAGATTACTTTGGTTATTCCTCTTTGGTATTTTAAATTTACGTTTGAATTAAAGAAATTGGCGAAAGACGCTATATCATGAGCTTTGACTACTGTGCCAGCGGTAAAAGAAAAGTCCGTATGAAGGCTTGCCGAAAACCTCATTGACCCTACGCTAACAAATTCTTTTATATTGGAAAGCATATTGCTGTGTCTAAACAGTTTACCCTTTAGACCCTCGCTTTTAAGGGTCAATATTAGAAAAAAAGAGAGGAGCGAAAGTCATGTTTTTGTTTGCTACATTGGAATCTTGATGAGAACTGACTTCCTTATTCCACCGCATGGCGGATGCTTTGGACTGACTTCCTCGATCTTTTCAACAAGGATTTCGAACTTCATATCAGCTCATCTTTTTCGGGTTAAATCTTTTTTTGTTACGTCTGTTCAGCTTATAAAATTTTTGATAACTCTTTACGGAAAGTACGCCTGTTTGTGTTTTTACATTATTGATTTCCTTTTTCCGAGGATGTCCAGTGTTGTACATGAGAATTGGTCATGCATTTGGATGTCTCCTAGAAGTGTGTATGCTCGAGCTCTGCAACCACCTAGGCAGGTTTTAAGATATCTACAGCTACAACATTTCGGTATGTTTTGGGCATTCACTGACCTCAGCGCATTCAGAACTGACGAATTTTCCCATATCTTTTTGATCGAAAGCTCTGGTGTCTTCCCGAGAACAAACTTTTCCCTATCAAAGACTAGGCATGGAATGACGTTGCCATTAGGGTCAATCACAAGGTGATTTTTGCCTACGCCGCAGTTTTTTTCCGTCTGTGTCAAGGAATTAGTGTTTTCGTCCGGTGAGATTGTGGATGTCCCAACCGTTTTCTCTATGAATTCTAGTTCTTTATGGTCATTTGGCGAGAAGCAAATATCTTTGTTCTTTCTCTTTCTTCCCGTAAAGTATACTACAAAGAAACGGTGTTCGTCTACACCCAGTTTTTGTATCAATTGCAGCATTTGAGGTAGTTCAGTGAAGTTATTTTTTGTAAGGCAGACGTTTACTCGAATATGTATGTTTCTTTCTCTCAGAAGTTGAATTGCCTTCAACACCTTGTCGTATGTGCCTGCTACACCCCTAAAATTGTCATGCGTTTCCGGGAAGGCGCCATCAAGACTAATTCTAACGCTTCTAACTTTTAGTGTTTTAAGCTCATTTGCCACAGCTTCATCAATCAGCGTCCCGTTTGTCGCCACAACAACAGACATTGGCTTGTCACGAATATAACGAACAATTTCAAAGAAATCCTGAAGTAGAAGAGGTTCTCCGCCTGAAAGAATAATTTCCAACACATTTAAGGAAGCGAGCTCATCGATTACCTTTTTCCATTCATTAGTGGATAGCTCTGGTTTTTTTGCCGCCCCAAAATCTCCATAACAATGTGGACATTTCAAATTACATCGATGTGTAATTTCCATGAAAACTTCTCTTAATGGATACGAAAGCGCACTTCGGCTTATTATCATTCCTCGTCTTAGCGATGGGTAATCAAGAAACTCTACTATTCCAAACTGTTTCAGCTGGGTCAAAGCAGCCGATACTTTTTCGAGCATTGTTATGTCGTTCTCTTCAGGATGTTTGGGCAAGATACATTTGGCTATTTTTCTTATGTTGATGGTTCCATCGCAAAGCTCGAGAAGTTCACAGGTTTCCTTGTTGACGCTAAGACGCAGACCATCTGTTGTGTTATGGGCTACTCTGTATGGTGCGTTTGGAAGCAATGTTTCAATGATTTGTGCATCTCTTGTAATGAATGGAAAATACTCTTCATTCGGTTTCGTCAACGTGGGCACACTGATCAAACTATCGTTGTTTTAGATGTATAAATGACTTTTCGCTTATTACAGTGAGAAGCGAATACTCTGCAAAGAAATGACTTTGAATATTCTATATATGGTAAGTTGAGTAGCTTGACCTTTCCTACTCTGTGAAGTTTCACCTTGTTTTCAATAGAATCGCAGAAACGATTACATTTGTGAATATGTTGTTGTCTACAAAACGCAGTGTTAATCTAAATGGAGTAGAAGAAAGCACTTGTAAAAAATGACCTGCCAGTCTTACGCGTCAGACTTGAGTAAGGTCTATAATAAAAAAAAGGGGTTTGGTTGGTTGGATTTAACTTGGGATTTCTTGTTTCAGGTGGTAGCTTAGATAATGGCCAGTGTTGGTTACGGTGATGGTTCCATTCGGTGCTTCCAGGGCCATTGGAACATAATATTCACTGGTTTGTTTGAATCCACCGCCGTAAGCTCCTGGGTTGTTACCAGGAGGGTCTAGCGGTTGAGGGTATCCCTCAACATGTGGTACATACGGTACCAATGCGGGGTCACCAATTAAGTACATTGTGTTCCAATGGGTCATCCCTCCCGATACTGCATAGTAGTAGTGTAACACATGGGTATTGTCGTTGGCATAGGCCATAGCTTCACCTAATGAGAATTGTTTGCTAGTTTCGCGGTTTACATGAGTCAATGCATTCCAGTAGTATGCTGCATTGCCATCAGACTGGCAGACTTCTTGGGTGGTGATGCCCATGATTACAGCTACTGCTCCTTTGCCAACCATCTGCAACGGCATCTCAGAAGCGCCTGTCATGCATGCGCTAACATGTACTATTGTATGATCTAATGCAGGCATATCGTCTAGAGTTGTGGAAGTTTTATCTTCTGTATAGTCATTGTTTATGAAGTCCCAGATTCTGCCTGACCAGCCCATTCTTGGGGTTTCGCCGCCAATCTTTACGTCGTAGTAATCGCTAGTTGACCACGGATAAACGAATGTAATTAAACCAGTGCCAGGTCCTCCTGTGCCTGTCATGAAATTTCCGTGGCATGTTAGTTGCCAAAATCCCACTCCTTGGTCAAGCGTTGCCTTCACGTTAGCCCATGTTGGATATAGGGGGCCTTCTGGAGCATACGAGTTTTCTGTGGTGTCAAACCCTGCATTTGTTAGAATGGTCGGCATTTGGGCATAGTAGTTGTAGGCACCAACAGTATAGGATGTCAAGAAGCGGTTTGCCTTGGCGGGATTGGCAGCGACCCACTCGTTGTATGTTCCGGCGCGGTTAACTAATGCCACAGCGTCATCGACTGTGAGACCAGTTATTCTGCCGACGGCGTATCCATACCATGCTAGGCATTCGTCAATCACGAAAGGCAAGTATGGTACGGGTACTTGCTGTGCGTTTATTGAGTTTGGCCATGCGTCTGCAGGGTATGCAAGGTTGGGATCCCACCAAGTAGTTATTCCTAAGGCACTTGACCAATCAGACCTTCTTGTCTTGATGTCTCCAATCAACGCAATGTAGTGAGGTTGATATCCAAGTTCTTTTTCAAACCAGTCATGGAACAGGCGTATTATCTCTGCTTTGTGTTTGTCTAGATATATTATAGCGTTCATTTGTTGGGAATTTCCAGAAGCGACGTAGCCTGGCGGAATTGGGATACTTCGAACGTACCAGAAGTAATATGCATAGAATAGATATGATTTAAGGCTGCCGTCCATCATTAAGAACCTAACTTGTCTTTCAACGTCCATGACAACCTTCTGTATGTCCTTTGGCAGGGTCAATACTGTGGCTTCAGGGTGGTAATACCGCAACCTTGCTATAACAGGGCTCCATGCATCCTTTTCTTGCAACGCAACAACTATCACGTAAGGATGAATACTGCTGCCAATTGCACTTGGACACGAAAGCACTGATAATACAGCTAACATTGTAATCAGCAAAGCTGACATTGCGAGTTTTTTGTTGACCATGCTTTCCTCTCCTTTCTTTGTATCTATATATTGCAGCCGAGATTTAGAATTTACGAAAACAAATGAGTAATTTTGCGCTGTAACACTTTTCATGTTAAAGGTTCTAATGTCAGTCCATAGAGACTTCCAAGTACAAGCATTTCCGCGAGTCCTGTGAGGAGCTTATAAATCAAAGCGTTGTTAGGTGCATTGGTAGTCATCCATTCGGAGGCCACAGACATTACAACACGAAAGAACCACACCAAGAAGGCGAAGGTTATTCCTTTCACTAACCCCACTTCACCGGGTAGACTTTTGTAGAGAAGTAGGAATACTCCTGCAGTGACAAATCCGTAAACAAGGTCGATCACAACTCCTGCTGGCATGTTTATGGATTTTTTTGCAATTGGCTTGTAGGTCTCGTAGAGTCTTTGGGCTAGAGGATTAGCGTTGATCAAAGCGTCCATTGCGCCAAAAAGGATTCCACCGACGACGCTTACGATAATATACCTGATCATTTTTGCCTCCTCTGTTATGCCACCTTCTGAACAAAGCTGGAATTTCACTTGGCTACCTATATATTTTTTATTGCCAAACCTTGAAACCAGAAAATTCGCCGAGAATTTAAACCGAGATGCAAACCTATTCCCCTGGCGCTGTTTTCATTATTGACTTTCAATTCTCCTTTGCTGGGGTTTATCTTCTTGACTCTTTGCTGTTATGTATGCTTGTTCATGGTTGAAGTCTGAGATGATGAAGTCTGAGAGTAGGCGTTCGTGTAGGGCCCGCAGGGATTGGAAGCGGTTTTCGTATTCTGTTACATGACTTGAAGCGCCTAGTCGGAGTAAGTCGCTTGTTCGTTTGATTGTGTCACTTAAAGGAGATGAAGACACGCGGTCCACATTAAACAAAGAATTGTAGTAGAAGCAACTGTTCTTAAGTGGAACGTTAAGTTAGCCAAGTTGAAGCACATGTGTGTACAATTTGGGCTTCGGGTGGAAAGTCGGTCGTGTCGGTCCCAGCTTGCCTTAAAGTTATCTTAACTCGGCTAGCACTCTCATGATTTCACGTGTGCCCACCCCAATGGCTGTGGAGACTCTGTCGATTTCTTCTTTAGTGAAGTCTCGTGTTGTTTTTCTTGTTTTTTCTTCTGGGTAGATGGAGAGGAGTTGGTTCTTGAGCTGGGTGATTTTCGTGTCGGAGTGCCAGAGGAGGGCGTAGATGTCGGCTATGTCTTTTATTTTTTTGTGTTCTTGGTCGCGGCTGATAACGGAGTTGAGTTTCATTGCTAATAGCACGTGTGTTTTTGGTAGTAGGATGTTTGTTCCGAATAGGCTGGCTGTTGTGCAGAGTCTTTTGGTGAAAACCAAGGAGAGAAGGGGCTCGTCGATGGGAACAAAGCCTAACACAGGCCTAATTTTTGGATGTATGTAGTCTACAACAGGGTCCACGAAGAGGTTGAAGATTTGATATTGTGGAAGTTTACTGGACTCTGTTGGTGTCAATTCTCTTCCAGTTTCTAGGTTGAAGTCCTTGATAAGCCTGAAGCTTACGGATCTGAACCCCATGTTTTCAATTTGCTTAATGGCAACGCAAAATTCCGATTTCTCTAGTTGTTCTTCTGACCAGTTCTTGTCTACGTGGAAGCCTATGTCGATGTCTCTTGATCCGATGTATTTTCTGCCCGTAGTCTTCTCGAAGTTTTTGTTTACAATGTGGTAGGTTGCCCAGCCTCCTAAGAGGCAGATGTTTCCTTTAATTAGTTTGAAGACTTTTTCTAGATACCTTTCGGAAATCTGTATTTCATTTGGTTCGTACAATGTCTTTTAGGACCTTTTCGAGTAGTTTTTCGGCTGCTGTCACGCAGACACCGCCTTCTTCAAATAAGTCGGCTATAAGCTGTGGAAGTGAGACGATGTTCAGTCCTCTTTGTTCAAACGAGCCGTAGAACACGTGCTCATCCCCTATGAGCAGTCTCAGGTTGCCTTTTCCGACAAGGCCTTCTTTTGATATGAGTTCGTGCCATTGTTCTGCGTCTTTTTCTCTAACGTATAGGTCGACGCGTGAAGGAAAAAGATAATGTTGAACGATGTTTTCGGCCTGATAGGTTGTTAGGGCATATTGTAAGCTGGTTTGTTTGAGCAGGTTGAGTGGGTCTCTGTGCATGTATTCTTTCTTGTCGGCTTTTGTTTTGACTTCTAGCCAATATTTTAAAAGACCTGTGTAGTCTTTCACTTTTGTCTTGTTTATGAGCCCCTTTGTTTGGAGTTTTCGTAGGAATTCATGAACCCATGGAAAAGAGCATTTGGCCTCTTTGGAGATCCTGTACATTGTGAGCGTGCCCCTTGGCTCGTTTAGGAGTATCCTTATTACGCGTTCTCGAATTTTGCCTCTCTGTTTCATGGTATTCATCCGCGATATATCGGTAAGGCTTATGAATTACTGGTTTTGCCGATATATAGGTAACTCTGGGCTTTTAAGTACGTTGCCTATATAATCTTGATGATATGCCCTGCAATTCCCTTTATTTTAAGGCTTGACGTTTATTGATATGTTAACTCTTGTGTGTCTTTTTCTGTTCTTATTTTCATCACCACAACTAACTCGAGTGGAAGCTGCATTTTACATCATGGTCTGTTTTTATTCTTCTTATGACTCTACTTCGTAACAGTTCTTTTAAACTCATTTTCGTCACCTACTAGCGTGATTATTGGTCTGCTTGCGATTTCTTTTAGAAGGTGATGTCTGTTTTTGATTCTTTTGATGAACTCTTTTTCACTCCAGAGTGTGTGGTTGATTTCTCTTCCGATTTCTTTTTCAATTTGACCTGTTAATTTGAGGATTTTCTCTTCGTCGGTTCCTCCTATGATTAAGAGGTCGATGTCGCTAGACTCAGGTGTGTCGCCGCTTGCGAAGGAACCGTAGATGAGTGCGTGTTGTATATCTTTCAGTTTAGAGAGTGCTGTTTTTAACAGGTCGCTTAGGCCTACGGTTTTTATCATTAAGTTTTTTAGTTCTGCGAGGTATGGGAGGTTCTTGTTTACAGTGACTAGTGTGATTTTGCCTTTTTTCTCTTCGTTTATGATACCTAGAGAGACAAGGTTCTTTTCTTCTTTGTAGAGCATGCCATATGGTATGTTCAATTCTTTGGAAAGTTCTCGTATGTAGAAACTCTTGTCTGGGTTCATCATAAGTTTGGACAGTAGAGAAACTCGGGTTTTCGAGCCGAACAATCTATCCATTTTGGGTGTCATATTATCTATTTTGGGTGTCAAAACTTATAAGAATAACGTTCTCCTTCACCATGTGGGTATAGTTGCTTACTTCGCTGGTTATGGAAAACGAACATAATTGAAGGACTAGTGGTGACTAAGCGTGTGGTTTTGTGGTAGGGAGGCTACTCGGCTTTATTTTTGTTGAGTGCGAGAGGCTTGTCTGTGACTCATGTTACGTAAAGGCTGTAGATATGTGCTCTGACTGTGAGGAAACTTGGGAAGCAGAAGAAGACTTGGATTTTGTCTGAACACAGAGCGTCTAAGTTTTCTTCGAAGGCTTCGAGGCTCATTTCAGCTTTTTCTCTGCTTGGGTTGAGTAGACCACGAAGATTTGCTTCTTCAAGAGACCTAGTTGCGTCTAACCATTTCATGCTTTACGCTAAGAAAGTGCAAGAATAGAGGATTTTGCTTTTCTTTAGTGAGGGCACACCGGGATACCGCTAACTTAAGTATAATAGTCGTTTGCGAAGAGTAGTCATTATTTTCTTTTCTTAGAATCTTAGTGATTGGTAAAAGAAATACTAAGGAAATAAGGAAAAAATATAATGAAGATTGTATGTATTCTTCTAATCAACCTCTGACTCACGGAAAGCAAGTTTCTTGCGCGCGCGTCTGCTATTGATTTGTAATCATTAGAAACCATCCAAAGTATTACGACACAATGTATTTCTATGCTTAATCCACATTACTATTGCATGGTGCATCAGTTGGGAAAGCTAACAGTGTCGCTTCAGGTTCCCGTCAATGGTTTGTTAGAGGTTGAATGATGCAGTTACATTTTAGAGAAACTCTTATTGGAAACCTTCTAATATCTGATAGAGCAGAAGCCGCTGCTACGGGGTCAACCTTGATCGCCAGAACCCTTCGGTGAGACAAGTGAGCTTCCTTGACTTGGAATTGAAACATGATTATGACTCAGAAGAGGACGATATACTTCATGACTTCTACATTCCAGTTCTTTCAAAAGCAAAAAAATATTACCGATTAGCCGGGTTCTTCTCATCTAGTGCTCTTGCAGTTGCAGCAAAGGGCATGTCTACTTTCGCCAAGAATGAAGGCAATATGAAATTGATTGTCGGTGCTAGACTAGAGAAACATGATGTAGACGCGATAAGAGAAGGACTTGAGGATCCAGAGAAAGTCATAGCGGAAATGATGCTTGAGGAACTGGAGCAAATTGAAGAGGAATTTGTAAGGGACCATATCAGAGCTTTGGCTTGGCTTGTGGCAAAAAACCAACTGAACCTAAAAGTTGCGATCGTGACAGACAAGTACGGACTACCTATAGATTATGATACTGCTTTAAGGCAAGGTATTTTTCATCAGAAAGTAGGGATATTTGAAGACGAAGATGGAAACCTCATCTCCTTTAGCGGCTCAGTAAAGGAGTCTGCAACCGCGTGGGAAGATAACATTGAAGAGTTCAAGGTTTTCAGAAGCTGGATTGAAGCCGAAAAGGGGTATTTTGCTGCAGATTTCTCGAGATTTAACAGATTCTGGAAAGGCCGCGCAAACAGAACAAAAGTTGTAGATATACCTGAGGCAATCAAGGAGAAGCTCATTGAGATCGCTCCGAGCAACATTGAGGAGTTGAACCTAGAAAGATGGGTTGAAGACAGTAAACAAGTCAGGACAGTTGAGCTTAGAGACTACCAATTAGAAGCTGTTCAAAACTGGCTTAACAGCGAGAAAAGAGGCATTCTTGAGATGGCTACAGGAACAGGGAAAACCATTGCGGCTTTGAGCTGTCTTAAAAAGACACTTGAAATGGAAAGTAAGGGGATAGTAGTCATAAGTAGTCCTTTCATTCATTTGAGCGATCAGTGGATAAGAGAATTCGATAAACTTGCCATTAAGAGTCAAAAATTACTTGCTGACAGTAGCAAGGCTGGATGGAGAGACAAACTGGTAGACAGAATTATCGATGTCGAGAATGGCATAACTGATAGACTTATTGTGCTTACCACGCATAACACCTTTTCTAGTGCTGATTTTATGAGCATAATCAAGAAAAGCAAGAAACGAGCGCCCGAACTGAAGTTTCTATTGATAGTCGATGAAGTTCATGGGATAGGTGCCCCTGAAAGAAGAAATGGACTAATACGAGAGTATGACTACAGATTGGGCTTAAGCGCCACACCGAAAAGATGGTTTGACTTCGAAGGAACCGACAAGATCTTTAGCTATTTTGGGGATGTGGTGTTTGAGTTCTCGTTGAAAGCTGCAATCGATGCAGGATATTTGACCCCATACATCTACAAACCTCACTTCACCTCTCTCACACCTCAAGAAATGGAAAGATACGAAGAAGAAAGTCGTAAGATAGCCAGAGCATATTATCGCTCAAAGGATGAAGATGAAAAAGACGAGATATTTACGCTACTCTGCATAAAGAGGCAGAAAATAATTCGGAATGCAATTAACAAACTGGTTGTTTTTCAGGAAATCCTAGATGAGCTTGATGAAATAAAGCATTGTTTAGTTTATTGCTCACCTAAACAGATTCGTCCTGTCCAGGAGATTCTCAACCAAAGAAACATTATTCAGCACAAGTTCACAGAAATTGAAGGGACAAAGCCAGAAGACAGATTTGATGGGTTGTCCGAAAGGGATTTTCTTATCAAACAATTCTCTGAAGGTGTATATCGGGCCTTGGTTTCAATGAGGTGCCTTGATGAAGGTGTTGATGTGCCTCCTGCCCGCCTTGCGATTATGCTCGATAATTCCGGAAACCCAAGAGAGTATATCCAAAGAAGAGGACGTGTGCTTAGGAAATATCCAGGAAAAGAGAATGCGGTTATTCACGACATTATCGTGGAACCAGTACTTAGACTGACGACTTCGCAAGAGCTTGGAGACCTCGAAAGAAAAATTATCGCTAAAGAGCTGCAACGATACAGAGACTTTGCGCATTCTTCCCAAAACGCTTCAGAATGTTTGAAGATAATGCAGAATGTCGAAGCGTTGTATGGAATATCGTAGGTGATAAAATTGTCGACCGTCAATAGGAGAATCTTGGAAACTATTGAAGATAGTAAGTTTCCAAAGGACATAAAGGACTTGCTTAAAGCCCTTTTGAATGTTGAATTGAAGAACTTTGCAGATAAGTACCCTCTTTACGCCAAGGATTATGATAGAATAATTATGAACCTTGCGGAGGCGCGTAAGCGAAAGGAGGATAGATGATGCAACTTGACTATGTGCATATGAAGAATTTTCGTCAGTATCTTGATGCAAAGGTTGAATTTGCGAGATCGCCCACCAAGAACTTTACTGTAATTCAAGGCGCAAATGGCGCAGGTAAGACAAATCTTGTTAATGCAATAACTTGGTGTCTCTTCGGAGAAGAACTTCATGTGGATAGCAAATACAAAGGTCTTCCTCTTGTGAACACTACTGCTTTAGAGAAAAAGAGCGAAAATCTCTTTGAAGTAAAAGTTGAGCTCCAATTCACACAAAGCGACGGCAAGAAGATGCTTGTAACTCGCACGGCTCATTACAAAGAAGGAGAGGATGGAAGCTTGGTCGAAGTTCAATCTCCTCATTCTCTTACTGTTATGAGGCAAGTGGGTAGGGAGTGGACACCCCAAATTCACGGGGATGACGCACAGTACATCATCAATAACTTGATCCCACCTTCTATAGAGGAGTATTTTTTCTTCGATGGCGAAAGAATGGATGACTACTTCAAGGAGAGCACTAGCAGGGATATCAGGAGTGCTGTCTTTCAGATCTCACAGTTAGAACTGTTCGAAAAACTGATTGAACATCTTGGCGCAAGAAAAGGTAGTTTTTTGAAAGAAGCACGGGGATTTAGTCCGAAGGCTGAGGAAAAAAGGCAGATGATACAGATTCATGCTCGCTCTTTGGAGGTCGACCAAGGAGAACTTCAAATCCTGCTGCAAAAGAAGAATGAAGCTGAAAGATTGGAGGAGGAATTTGGTGAGAAACTAAAGAATTCCTCCTTAGAGCATATCCAGAGACTTGAGGACGAAAGATCTGAACTAGATCGAGATCTCACAGGCCTTCGCGATCAGATGGCAGAGATTGAAGAAGACAAGTTGAAACTATTGCACAGAGCCATGCCTGTCGTTTTTGCCTACGGTGCTTTGCAGAAAACTAAAAGCATGATTGATGGGCGAAGAGAAGCAGGACTAATACCCCCACTTTACCAGAGAATATTCATAGAAAACTTACTGAAGAAAGGAAATTGTATTTGTGATAGCGATATAACAGGTAAAGATGAGTATTCAGCTGCCCGTCGAAAGAAAGTTGAATCTTATCTGGAAGCCAGCGAACTCTCAGAGAAAAGTAACGAACTCATTGAATCTAATGTTCACATCCAAAAGATGATGGAAAGCATAGTCAACTTTCCTGATGATATAGTCGGCTTAGGCAAGAAACTGAATAAAACTCTTGAATCGAAGGAGGAAAAAGAGAAGCGACTGAGAAAGATCGACAAAGAAATTGGGGAAAGTAATGTTGAGAATATAAAACTGTGGGGAAGGGAAAGAGAGAAGTATGCAAAGGAGAAGGACCGACTCATTGGGGAAATCGCAAAGAAGGAGCAACTGATAGAACGCCGCAAAAACATAATCAGAGCATGTACTATTGAGCTGAACCAAGAACTGAAAAAAGAAGCAAAGCATAGTTCATTACTGGATCTGTTGGCGTTCTGTGATGAAGGCATTAAGAGCGCCCAAGAGGTTAGAGACTCTATAATGAAGAAAGTGAAAGAGGAAATAGAGAGAAAGACTAGTCAGCAATTCCTTGCACTGATTTGGAAAACTGATACGTACAAGGGGGTGTGCATTGATGACAACTATAATGTTTCTGTCCCCCATGTTTCTGGAAGGGAGGGTTTGGGGACTCTCTCTGCAGGTGAAAGGCAAGTATGCGCTTTGTCTTTTATGGCTGCATTGAACAGTGTTTCTGGATTTGAAGTTCCTATAATCATTGATACTCCGCTTGCCAGAATTTCCACAGAACCAAGCCGAAATATTGCTAGAAAACTTCCTGCTTACCTCCAGGATAAGCAAGTCACATTGCTTGTCACAGAAAAAGAATATTCACCAGAAGTAAGGAAAGAACTTTCTGAAAGAGTTGGCAAAACTTACTTAATCAACGTCATTGAGAAAGAAAGAGGAAACCTAGCCAAGGTGGAGCTGATCGATTGACAGAAGAAAAGAAAGTCGACCGAATCTATATCGATAAAAAGGACGCCGACGACTTCAGTAGACTCAAAGAGAAGGATAGCCCATTCGCGAATTGTCAAAACAAGGAGATCTTCTTGGCCGCTATGGTTGTAGGCTATCATGAGGGTGGAAGAATAGAACTCAAGAATAAGGAAGGCTATTTCAGAGAGGAATATCTGTCTGATGAAGAGCGCGCTCTCATTAGAGCTATCGCAATTTCCGAAACTGGAGATCTCAACGTTCTGTTAGACGAACAGAAGATCTATTCCATTGCAGAGGAATATGCAACTGGAGGCATAGCTCTCTTGAAAGCGAAGGTTTTTAGCGGCGAATATGGTTCGTATGGCAAGAAGCTTGAAAGTGAACTTTTGCGTACGTTTGGCAAAATCGCAAAGAACCTGCCGAAACCTCAGGCTTTTGAGGACATAGTCGGTCTTTCTGTCAGCGATTTGATAAAGAGCGGTGAGAATGAATCAGTGGAATTTAAGTCATCTCTGATATGGGATTTCAAGAAGAAGCAACCGAGTAAACTGATGGGAATAGTCGTGGCAAAAACAATTTCATCCCTTATGAATTCTAATGGAGGCGTCGTGTTGATTGGTGTGGACAATGATAAGAAAATACTCGGATTATCCAATGACCTTGCTCAACTGAGAGGCGATCTTGACAACTTCGAACTCCATCTTACAAACACAATAAACACCTACTTGGGAAAAATCAACAGACCCTATGTCAGCATCAAGTTTGAGAAGGTTAAAGAAAAGGATGTTGCAATTGTACAAGTTAAGAAATCACCCCGCCCAGTCTACTTAGAACATGAAGGAAAGACTGAATTTTTCATACGCTCAGGAAACTCCTGCCAGCCTCTTGACATAAGTGAGGCTACTCTTTACATCAAGGACCATTGGCCAGGTTTACGGTAACGACGGCATTGAGCGTACCCTTTCCACAATTTTGTGTGCATGCACTGAAATTGTTTTGGAGCTTTTTCACACACCCAAGGATTGAAAAGTAGTATTGAGAACTGACTTTGTCAAAAAAGTGTGAAAAAACCTTAAGACGATTACCCGCAAAGATGCTTCACGATCGCTGAAAGCAAACAAAGGAAACCGCCAGATCGTGACCTCGAAGCATGTTCTGCTCGTGGAACCAAAATACTACACTAAATATCCACCACTAGGGCTTCTGAAGCTTTCATCATATCATAAAGGCTTGGGGGACACCACAGAACTGGTCAGAGGAATAAACGTTGCTGTTTCTCAAGAGCCTAACATAATATACGTGACGAGTCTTTTCACGTGGGCTTGGAAACCCGTTTGGGAAGCAGTACGTTATTATATGAGTATGTTCCCAAAAGCTGAACTTTGGCTTGGAGGATTGTATGCCTCGCTGATGCCAGAGCATGCATCACTTAGCGGAGCAAATCCTAGTCACATTTTTAGGGGAATATTCACGAATGCTGAGAACCTCCTTCCGGATTATAGTCTGGTTCCACAATGGAACAAGAAAGCAAGTGCAAGCATAATTTTCTCTTCTCGAGGATGTGTAAGGGCGTGCACGTTCTGCGCCGTACCGCGTATTGAAGGCACAATAAATGCGGAGAAAAATAGCATCAAGCATTTGATCTGGCCAGGACACAAAAGAGTCATTCTTTTCGACAACAATTTCCTTGCAAGCTCTGGATGGGAGAACGTTTTGGATGAAATCGAAGAACTTGACCTCAGAGTTGACTTCAACCAGGGATTAGATGCTAGGCTAATCACAGAGAGAATCGCAAAAAGAATTTCTGAAGTCAAGATTGACAGGTTTGTAAGAATCTCGTATGACTATCCTAGTATGGGACGTTACGTGAAGAAAGCAATAGACCTTCTTAAGGCACAAGGGATCGATGGCAGAAACATCTTGGTATACACGCTCTACAATTTCACAGATAGTCCACAAGATCTTTTCAACAGAATCAAAGACACACTTAGCTGGGGTGCAGTCTCTTATCCCATGCGATTTCAGCCAACAAATACCCTGTCAAAGAACACGTATGTGGCATTAGGTTGGGACACAACTAGACTCAATGCCGTCCAAAGAGCACGAAGAGTCATAGGCTCAGGTGGGGCCTTCCCACCATACGAGGGAATGTTGAAAGTCAAAGTCGAGAAATGCAACACTTTCGACGAAGCATTTGAGGAGTTTATGAGACCAATGGAGGCGGCCCAATGATATGTTCATGTTGCGGGTATGAAACTAAGGGTAAAATGCATTTGGTCGAAAATGGAAATAAGCGCGTTTGTGAGAAATGCTGGAATAACCCAGATCTGTTCTTTCCTGAAAAAATCCAAGGAGATAAGCGACTACAGCTGCTTGCTAGAATGGCAGAGGACGCAAGAAATCAAGACAGCTCGATTGACGTAAACGTCATCAAACTCACTCAAAAGAGAATAGAGATGTACATCGGCAAGATGAAAGTAAACGATATTTTGGACCTTTATGAATTGGACAAGTTTAAGGAAGAAGAGCTTGAAGGCTATCAGCGTGAGCAATATGAAGAAAGAACCTCGGAATTGGTCGAATATTTAGCAAAATGCCCATTAGCCGTGATGCCTGCACTGCTCGTTAGCCTAAGAAAAACTGAGTTTGAATCGCAAGACGGCGATTTTGGTCTACTTAAGATACCTAGAAAGAAAGGATCCATTTGGATAATAGACGGTCAACATAGAATCGGCGGCTTTGGCAAGATAAGGGAGAAGTTCATTTTTTCTAAGAATGTAGATCCATCGCTTTTCTCGGATTTGATGGATTATGAATTTCCGGTCGTCTTTATTGACTCCGCGGCGGCTACGGGGAAAATTGCCAGCGAGATAATTCAAAATGAGAACGGATTCTCTTCTGAAGACATCGAAAGGACGATTTTTTTCATCGTTAATAAGACCCAAAAGGGCATAAGCCCCTCGTTGAAGGATGCGCTCCTCTACAGAATTAAGAATAGTGGCATTCAAGGACTCTCAATAATTGAAAAAGAGAACTGGAGAATAAATGGCGTAAGGATCGGGATCACTCTGAATTCCGAAGAAGGTTCTCCACTGAAAGGCAAGATCAATGTAAGCGGCAAAAGAGACAGCGGAAAGCCGATTCAGTTGAACTCCTTTGTTTCTTCTCTTCAAATGCTATTTTTTGACAAAGACTTCTCAAAACTGGGCAATGATGACAAGTTGAGGTTTTTGGAAGCTTATTGGACCGTCATAGAAGACTTGATTCCTGAAGCATTCGAGAAGAAAACAAGCAAAGATTACATGCTCCTGAAAGCACTAGGCGTATATTCCCTACATTGGCTTGCTAGAGACGTATTCCAGACATGCCTTAAGCAAGGATATAATTTTAGAGATGTGGAAGTCTTGAAGCCCTTGCTTGTGCCACTCAAATCCTTCAATTGGAGCACAAAAGCATCTCCACTTTCAGCGCTTGGTGGAATGAAGGGCGCAAGCAAGGCCCACGATCTGCTGCTCGAAACGTTCAGTAACGAAATTGAGGCAATAGATGATAAGCAGACATTGAAGGTCTTCTGACAGTCAAGTAAGAGCTCGCAGGTTATTTGCGCGCGAGGCTGTTCTTTTTTGTGGTAGCTTAGTCCTGCTATTGCGGCTGTAGCGCGCAAGCTCTGTAATATCAAACAAAGATCCAACAGATTACTTTTCCGCATGATAACAGGATTGTGTTTAATGAAACAAACATGTTGGAGCAACTCACCATCAGAGCTCTAGGAAAAAGTTATACGAAGAACTTCTAAATGGCTACTGACCAATATGGAGACCCGAGATTTCATTCAATCTGTTGGACAAGAAGTTGAACGTATCAAAGATGATTTTGGCTACGCAAACTTAGGTGACGCTTTTGTTCATTGGTGCATTGCACAAAATTTTGAGCTTTCTGGCGATGAAATCGAAGAGGCATGCGAAATAGCGGGGAAGAACGAGAAAGGCATAGACGCGTTTTGGCACGATGATGTTGAAAGATGCGTCTACATAGTGCAGGGAACATATTCGAAGACAGGGCGGAAAAGAGCAGATAGGGGAAAAATAACAGAATTCACCTCAGCAATTCCATGGCTCGAAAATCCCGGCTCAGGAGTCAAACAGGCGGTTATCGATGCTGCGAGTATTTATAAGGATAAAGTCAGCCAAGGGTATATTGTTAAAATGATATTCGTAATTTTTGGTGAGCTAAAGCCAGGGGCTCAGGAGGAAGTCGATCAATTTAATCGAACTCCACCAAGACTCAATCACGAACTCGACCTATGGAAATTAACAACCCTCAAAGAAAAGTACGAAGAAAATCTTAGTGTACAAGCGGAAAAAGGTCCCGACGTGGATCTAAATCTTGTTCCGAACGAACATTTTGATGTACCCTCACCCTACCCTGCGATAATTGCAAGTGTTTTTGCAAAAGAAATTGCCAAACTACGCCGAGATTATAAACTGGCCATTTTTCACAGGAATGTTCGCTACTATTTGGGGACGAAGACTAGTGTCGCTGAAAGCATCAAGAATACCTTAGACCAACCAAGGGAAAAAGAGAATTTTTGGTACTATAACAACGGGCTGAGCATCACTTGTGATATGTTTGAATTAAGAACTCCTAACAAACTCTTCGTCAAAAATCTCCAAATAGTGAACGGAGTGCAGACCGCAAGTGTCCTTTATGAAAGAATAGCTCAGGTTGATGAAAATGTCAAGTTGGTAGTAAAAATCACAAAAGCCAGCGGGGATTTGCCGAACAAGGTGGCGATGAATAATAACAGACAGAACCCTATCACAACTAGAGACCTTCTTTCGAACGACGCTGTTCAAGTTGGTCTTAAGAATATGTTTGCAAATCTTTCCCCACCTTGGTTTTATGAAACGAAACGAAAAGAGTGGGCATCGTTAAGTACACCAACGAAAAGACGGTTCAAGGCGCAAAAGAAATATCGAATGATTTCTAATGACACTGCAGGACAAGCTTACCTTTCTTTCAAGAAATTTAGACCACATGAAGCCAAATCTTCAAAATCAAAGATTTTCGTCTACAAAAGCGAGGGCGGTTTTTATGATGACATATTCAATTCATCAACAATTGCTGAAGACCTACTGCTACCATCACAGTTTCTGAGCAGAATTGATGAAGAAATCAGGAAATTTAAGAGAAAATATAAAGAAGCCGAGAAAAATAACTTTGCTTCACTGAATTCTCAAGAGGCCGATAAACTAAAACGAAAAGAATTCCTAAAACACGCAAATCTGACGCTTCTAGCAATGGCAGGCTATTTAGTAAGAGACAAGTATGGAGACAGTTGTCCAAGCAGAGAAATCCTCCTTAGGATCGAACCTCGTTTTGACGAGATCTTCCGAGGGATATTTGACTACGTAGTCGAAACTCTGGACTCTAAGATCTGGCAGGAAAATATGGAGAGAAAAGAAAAAGGCGAATGGTTCTCCATTCGTAACTATTTCGCGAAGCCTGGTACCATTAACGGAATATTCGAGAATCTAAGATTGGACATGCAAAGAGAAAAGAGACGTGGTCGAGATCCTTTAAACCTTCTACCAGAGTGACAATCGACTCCGATCCAGCTGCAACCTATCCTGATGAAATCAGAACCCGTAACTTAAATGTCGCAAACTTAGACCTCGCAAATGTGTTGAGTCAACCGATTCAAAACTGAGAGCACTTCTAGCGTTGCGTCATGTAACGCCTCGAGTTTCCTTTGTTGGTTCTTAGCGTTTCTTCCGAAGGTCGGAAGAGCGCGCGCTTTATTCATAAATAGACATTTCGGGCGATTAGAAAGCCGATGAGCTATTCTTTTTCTTTGCAGTAGTTTAGTCCTGCTGATGGGCCTGTTGTTTCTGGCGAACCATATGATTGTTGCCGTTATGTTTTCCCTGGCTCACTATGTAGGCTAAGCCCACTGAAACACCGTTCAGAACAGCTAGGACTACGGCTAGTTTCGGCTTAAACTGGAATCCCACTATTTCACCTTTTCGTTCTCGTTGCTGCTTTCGTGTTCTAAGCCCAGCTTGATTAGGTATTCAACTTCGGCCGACCGTGAAGCCCTTCCTCTGCGCCTGTCAATAAGCCTGATTAGCTCTTTACTTAAGCCTAAAGAAACCTGTTCCTTCAGCAACCCACACTCACATCAGAATTAGCCACAATCAACATTGTTAAGCCCTATTGTCAACTCTAACAACAAATGTGCACGATATAGCATGGAAATCAAATGTGGGTTTAATTTCAAATCGTCAGTTCGACCTCACATCATGAGCACGCGCAAATGTGACAAAAAAAGGGAATAGTGGCTCTTATTTCTCACTTCTTTCCCCAACGATAGATGCTCACCGAGAACGAATAAGAACCAAATCCTTGGCCGATGTATATCCTAGCCCTAATGTCTCCTGTTGACGATGTCAAATACCCTACGCCAGTCGTAGACGGTCCCGCCTCGGCCTTGCCGCCTTTGTCCCATATCTCGACGTAGAATACCACATTTGGCTGCGAATACAGATTTATCACTATCACATAGTTTCTGGGAACATAGAACACGTACCAGTCTTCCAGGTCGAGTTCGCCGTTTAGATATCCATATCCTCCGCTAATTCCCATAGAGGTAGCAGTGTCGTACGTATTGCCGGCATCCAGGTTCGCCGTGTTCGGAGCGTCATTGGGTACTTTACCCAAGATTTCGATGTCGTCTATGGATGCACCGTGGTTTACGTATGCGTCGCCATTGCTGTAGAATCTGAACTCGAGCATGGTGGTCCATCGTGGCATTGCAAAACTCTGGAAACACCAGTTAAAACCAGGCGAGTTGCCAGTGTATGTCCACAGAGTAGTCCATCCTGTGCCTCCAACGTAGATGTTCAGATTGAGGTAGTCTCCACTTTCCAGTTCATGGTAAATAATGAACCTCAGTGTAAAGTTCTGATACGCCAGGGATTTTAACGACCCCAAGTCAAGGCGAAGATAGGTATCCATGTTGCTATCGTATCTTGGGTTGTCGGGACTACCCGCCTCGGTGTTTGGAACTCCATAAATGGAGTTGTCTCCTATTGTAGCGCACCAAACATAACTTGGCTTGGCTTCAGCTGGATCGCTGATTATTCCCCAATAATCATAGTCAGAAACGGCATTATTGTCGGCAGTTGTCCAACCATCAAAGCTGTCTTCAAAATCGTCATAGAACACTGTCACCGTGTCCCCCGATCCAAACCACATCGCAAGAGACATGCAGCCATCCACATCGATAGCCTTTCCGTAATACGAGTTCATACGAAAACCGTAGTCTATCGGAATAACCCGCCAATCACCGCCGTAACTACCTTGCACAGAAACGTCGATGACAACAAGTGACTCAAACTCTCCGTACCACTTGTCGCCCACAATAGTATAGCACGCCTGCGGCTCATACCAGAAGTACACCCAGCTATCTTGCTGCCTAACACCCGCAGTACTGTCTCTTATGCCAAGTTGGATCCAGTCAGCGAAGAGCTTAACACCTCCAAGTGCTAGCGCAAGGGGTTCGGTTTCAGCCCAGAGGCCTAACAGAAATATGAAGCCATCGGCTAACCAGCTTGTGCCAGCATCGTAGAATGGGACTCCCGTGATTGGTTGTATGCCTACGTCTCTGCCGTTCCTGCACATCGGTTGTGTACCATATAGTCCAGTTTGGGCCTGCATCTTTATCTTGTCATAGTCCCCTTCACCTTGCCTAAACTCGCTACCAGCGTATGCGACAATGTTGCCAAACATGTTTGCATCATTGTACGAGCTGCACAGAGTACCGTAGATTCCAAAAGCGATTCTCGCGTGTATCGCCCCTCCAGCATCCGTCCACGAGCCCAACACCAACGGGTTGACGTGCAGCGACAGATGACGTCCAAAGTCCGGGTCAATGTAGACATAGCTGTTCGGCTTTCCCTGCAGTGCTTCCGCCCAAATTGCGGCGGCCGTTGCCACATATGCTCTGTAGCGGTCTCCATTGCTTGGTCGCCCACTTGCATCGTAAGTTTGGCTCGTTCCAAGATGAACGTAGTAACCAAACCCGTTTGTCGAAAGTCTCGAGCCCGGTTTTGCAAACGCTATCACAGCGCCTTCCCAATATTCAACACTATTGTAGACGTACGTATACAGCGGCAGCACAGCGTAGTTTTGGAAGTCTGACTTCTTGAGGGGCCTGTATAGGTCAACTGCCTTGGCATTAGAAAGAACTGTCCAACTGCTGAGCTGGGTCCACGCTGAAGAGCTCATCTGTGGTCTGGCTGAAGTCGGCAGTGAGCAGTTTACTCCTTCACGTTCGATGTTCTTCATGAGTTTCTGAAATCCGCCCTCACCCCACATCGTCTTGTCGGTCGCGCCCTGTTGCCAATACCAGTAGAAGGGGTAGCCAGCCATGTTTACCCAAGTAAGTCTTCTTTTGAACATCGCCTCTGCGATCTTGTCAACCCAGTCTTCATGAGTGTACCCAGAGGGCACCGGGACTATCTCACCGTGCGCATTGACGACGACGATGTTTGTATAGCTCTGAATTATGTTTACGTAGCTGGCCCAATCTGTGATCATTGAGTAAGTAGTCTTGCAGTATGGGGGCCTCTTTCCGTAGTTCAGAAGTACTTGAGGTACATTCCCTGTTCTTCCTATAGGCGTGCAAGCATCCATAACGCCTTGTGCGACGTCGTCGGCTTTGTTCACACCGCAAACCCCGACACCGCTAATTCTGAGAACGTAGACTTCGGCTTGACCGTCCATAGCTTCTACCCGACTGGTCAGCGGCGGGAAAACCGCTACTACAGACAAAGCAAGTATCAGCATGAATGCGTTGAACACGATTGATTTTTCTCTTGTCGGTTTCACATTCTCACTCCACCTTTGCTTTTTCCTCCAAGAAACCCGCTGCGCGCTTTTTGTTAAAAAGGTTTGCCATCCTTGTTCTAAAGCCTGTGAACACCTTTTCTTAAACACCTCAAATTCATGAAACAAGCCTCATTTGGCGATGGAAGAGCACTCCAGCTTTATGGCAAGTCTTAATATGCTTTCCTTGTTCCGACCGCCACTGACGCCTACTGTTATGACTAGCCATGCGATTGTTGGGGTTATGTTTCCTTGGCTCACTATGTAGGCTAAGCCCACTGAAACCCCGTTCAGAACAGCTAAAATCGACTAGTCTTGCTTGAAAATATAGAGGGGGTAGGTCTTGAGGTATTACGTAAGCCTAATCAAAACTGCAAAGCAGACCTGCGTATGCAATACGCACATTGCTGCATGACAGAAAAAAAATATATTTTTTTTCTGCAGAAATCATCAGACTCTTCCGAGGCCGTCATCAAAAACCGCTGACTTCAACCGGTCCGAGAAACTCGAGATCTCCCAAATTATCAAGATATTGAAGTATTTCAGTCTAAAATCTATACCCCAGGTATTTTTCAACATACGTGCAGCAGATACTGAATGTTAAAAAAACTATCTTTTTTTCTGCGGAATTTGCTCCATTGAACCAACTTTATTTTCCAGTCGGCTCATCCTAGCCCATGCGCCAGTATGGCGAAAACCTTTTCAAGATAGGCGATCCGTGTCTCTATAGGTTTGCGAATCATGTCACGAAGCTCTAGCTTAGATAGTTTCCTTGAGAAAGCAAAGGAGAGAGCTGGAAAGTATCGTTGGGTCGAGGCTGCCCAGTTATATGAGCAAGGCTTGGCCACGGTTGGAGAACAGGATTTTTCAAAACTAGGCATGATCCAAGAAGAAATCGGCTACTGCATTTACCGAGCTTCAATGCAAGTTGAAAGCAGAGAAGAATTCGAAGAAAGAACACGGCAAGCCATTGATGCATACAAGAAAGCTCAAGGATTCTATGAAAGCCTTCCAGATGAGCAGAAAAGCGGGAGAACACTCCGCTGCGGATCAGTCTGCAGTTACCTCGAAAGCTGGCTCACATCAGACCGGTCGAAGCTGAACAAACTTCTCGCAGACTGTTTGGAGATGGCCACCAAATCATTGGCGATCTTTTCAGAATCCGGAGACATGCTGCAGTACGGTATCACATATGATGCACTTTCCTTCCATCCCTTAACAGCCTTTTTCCGCAGGATTTTCTATGAACGGGATAGGCAAGTTATGAAGGAAGTTGTGGAAAAAGGATTGCAGTGGGGGGAAAGAGCACGTGAAGTTTTTTCCGAAATTGGAGACAAACATCGGTTTGCCTCAGTCTATCTTACTTGGGTAACGTGCTTTATGATTTATGAATGGTTTTTTATCGCAGAACCCGAAGAGCAAGATCGTCATAATTCAGAACTCATGAGACATCTTTCGAAACTACTCGAGCTTTCTCAAGAGATCGGCGACACTTCCATTGTTGGAATGTCTCGTTTCTGGTTTGGAGACAACACCAGCGGCGATGAAAGCATCAACCATCTAAATAAGACCATAGAAACCTACAAGAAGACACGTGACAAATTCACTCAAGCTGCTGCGCTGGATTTCATGGCGAACAAAATCTACTGGAAAGCTATCGTGGAAGAAATCCCTGATCAAAGAAGAAAGCTAACTGAAAAAGCAATGAGGTTCTACGACAAAGGTCAGCACCTCTACAGCATAGTGCCTTGGGAGACCCCTAGAGGAGGCTTAGTATGCCCACCTGGAGGTCATGCAGAACATTACTATTATCTGGCCCAGTGGGAACCCGACTTAGCCAAGAAAAAAGAGTTGTTGGAGAAGGCCAATAAGACTGGGATCGAGGCACTTAAGAAGGCTGAAGATTCATACACTCCTAACGTCGTCTCCTTCACGCTACATCTACTCAGCAGAATATTTGGAGCTCGGTCTGGCATGGAACCAGATGTCAGCAAGAAGAGAAATCTTCTAGAAAGTGCTATGGAATACGAAAAAAGAGCAATTCATGCTAGTGAATGGAAACCCTATGTTTACTGGAACGTAGGAACGATGTACAATTTTCTTGCTGACCTAAAAGCTGAACTCGGCTATCTAGAGCGAGACCCAGACAGTAGGAGGAAACTGCTAGAAGAAGCAGCATTGTACAAAGAGCAAGCCCTCAAACTGATAGCAAAACAAGAAGCGCCATATTTCCAGCTGAAGGGCGTGAGAGTGCCCTTTGTTGGTCTGTACGGTTATCAAGACAATTACGGAACGCTACTCAACCATCTATACGAGCTAACAGGCAACACTGAACACCTGAAAAAATCGGTAGAAATCTCAAAGAAAGCATTAGACTCAGCTACCAAGCTGGGACTGGTCAGCCTCGTGGCAGAAGCACACTGGAAAATCGCACGCGCACAAGACGACTTACAGGAATATTCAGCAGCTGCCGATAATTTTCAGTGCGCCTCAGAATACTACCAGAAAGCAGCAACGAAAATTCCCCAGTTAAAAGACATGTATCAAGACCACGCATCGTACATGCTGGCCTGGAGCGAAATTGAAAAAGCCAGACACCACCACGCAAGACAAGAATATAGCTTAGCAAAAGAACACTACGAAAAAGCCGCTAGCTTACACAACTCCTTGAAAAAATGGGCCTATCTATCCTCTAACTATTCAGCTTGGGCTCAAGTTGAACAAGCGGAGGATTGGAGCAGAAAAGAACAAAGCGAACAGGCAATGCGAGGCTTCGAACAAGCAGCCAAAATGTTCCAGGATAGCAAAGAATCTCTTCAAATCAAACTTGGCGAAATCGAAGAACTAGATGAAAAACACATGGTAACAGGTCTGATTAACGCAGCAGACTTGAGACATGAATATTGCATTGGCAGAACTACTATTGAAAAAGCTAAAATCCTGGACAAAGAAGGCGAACACCACGCCAGTTCAGAAAAATACCGCTCAGCAGCCGAGACATTCGAACGAATAGCACAAAACGTTGAATCAGAAGAAGCACGCAAGGAACTCAAACTGATCGCCACTCTTTCAAAAGCTTGGCAGAAGATGATTCACGCCGAAGCTGAAGCGTCTCCCAGACTCTACGTGGAAGCATCCCAACTTTTCGAAGAAGCAAAGGGTCTCAGCCCAAACGAGAAAGGAAAAAATTTGGCTTTAGGACACAGCCGCTTCTGCAAAGCATTGGAAGTCGGAATGAATTTCGCAGACACCAGAGAAACAACATTGCACGCAGCCGCCACGCAACACTTGGAAAGCGCAGCAAACTACTACGTAAAAGCAGACTTTCAAAACGCTTCAGAATACGCCAAAGCCACCGGCTTGCTATTCGACGCCTACCTGCAAATGGACAACGCCAAAAAAGAAGTTGACCCCGAGAAAAAAGCAAAGCTGTACATAATGGCTGAAAAAGTTCTACAAACCTCCGCAAACTCCTTCATGAAGGCAGAGCATCAGGAAAAGAGAGACCAAGTCTTAAAACTTCTGCAAAAGGTGCAGGAAGAACGAGAATTGGCAGTATCTCTGACCGAGGTATTACACGCCCCGTCAATCATTTCCTCAACCAGATCCTTTACTACGCCAACTCCAACGAATGAAGAACCAGTTGGCCTAGAACGATTTGAACACGCAGACGTACAGGCGAACGTCATAGCCCACCCGAAGGAACTTGAGGTCGACGAAGACCTCGACTTGGAGATAGAACTAGTGAACGCCGGAAAAGGACCCGCCGTCTTAAGCAAGATCACAGAAGTTGTCCCAAAAGGCTTCAAACTGACAGAAAAACCAGAGATCTACCGCATAGAAGACAGCTACCTCAACATGAAAGGAAAACGACTAGACCCACTGAAGACAGAAGAAGTCAAACTGGTCCTGAAACCCAAGGTCAAAGGAATGTTCGCTCTAAGACCCACGATATCATATCTAGACGAGAACGGCAACTGCAAGACACTCGAACCGGAACCAATAAACATCACGGTCAGGGAACTCGGCATCATGGGCTGGCTCAAAGGAGAAAGATAATCAACAAAATATTTTCGCGAAAACATTTGTGCTCGTGCTGAAGTCTTTGAATAGATACGAACTGGATGGACTGGGTTGGATAGAAATTCTATCCAAACCCAAACCCAAAAGAACGACGACGTGACACTCTGTTTGTTGTGACAAGTTTATTGTGAATGCTTCCTGCTCAAGAGTTAAAAATCAGTGTGCGTTCTATCGATACCGTGGTACTCATGAATGAGGATGGCTTGTCATTCCAAATATGCAAGATGCCCGAGGATTCAGAATCTATAAAAGACGGTCGTCAAGCAGTTCTAGAGGGTATCTTGAGTTTTAACGAGAACAAAACCGGCTTTGTACCAAAAGGAATCTCGGTGTTCATGCGGGATAGAGAAAACAGAGTTGTCGGAGGAGTATTTGGCTATACATTTGGAGATTGGTTGCACATCGATATTCTATGGGTCGAAGAATCATTCAGGAATAAGGACAACGGCGCTAAGCTTCTCAAAATGGCTGAGAATGAAGCAGTTAAGCTTGGATGTAAGCATGTCGACCTAGACACTTTTAGCTGGCAAGCAAGACCATTCTATGAGAAACACGGCTACACACTATTTGCAACACTTGACAACTATCCAGAAGGGCATAGAAAGCATTTCCTGAAGAAAGACCTGCCATAGAATTATGTTTACTTGTCCTAGTAGTTTTGGTTGGTTGGAGAGAATTTCTATTACGCACAACGCACGCTAAATATCAAAGCCTAAATAATTACCTAGCTTACATCGTGAGAGTCTGAGGCATTGAGCACTATGACGCTGATCAGAGAGGCCTCTGAAGATGATAATGATGTTCTCAATGAACTCCAGAAGAAATGTCCAATGGGCACCAGCCTAATTCTTGGAGTCGACAGTTCACCCGACTATTTTGCTCGCTCCAGACCATTCAAAGACTGGCACGTATTAGTAGCAGTTGAGAATAACATTATTATTGGCTCTGCAGCGTTTGCAACCAAAGATACATACATTGAAGACAGACAGGTCAAAACCGCCCTCGAATACGGCTTCATCGTCGACCTCCTCCACAGACGAAAAGGAATTGCCGAAAAACTACAAAGACACATCGAGCAAATTGTAGGAGAAAACAATGTTGACCTGCTGCATCTAGACATAATCGAAGACAACATACCCTCAATAAACCTGTTCTCCAAAATGGGATTCAAGAAAGCAAAAGACTGCACGACATTCTCCCTGATGCCCTACAAAAAGTGGAAGACCCCGCTGGAAGCAAGCATAAGAACTATGGAGGAGACCGACGCTGACGCCGTAACCAACCTCATTAACGAGACCTACCGCAACTACAACTTCTTCACTCCCTATCACCCCAACGACTTTCTAGAGTTGCTCAACAGGATGCCACACTTCGACTTTCACAACATCCTTCTCCTTGAAGAAAAAGATGACATCCAAGCCTGTCTAGGATACTGGGAATACGACAAAGTGAGGAAATACATCGTGCAGAAACTCAATTGGAGCCTTAAGACACAGACATATCTGATTAGACTACTTGGCCTGTTCACCAAAATGCCCCGCATCCCCAAGCTTGGTGAAGCCCTCCTGAGCTACAATTTAACAATCATAGCTTACAAAAACCCTGAAAGCCTAATAGAATTAGTCAGAAGCGTCATCAACATTGCCCATAAGAACAAAATCAACTTCATCCACGCACCATTAGACCCAAAGAACCCCATAGCAGCAATCCTTTCACAGTTTACACACACAAAAATGAAACTGTACATCTTCACCAAGCCGCTCAAACAGGAAAAACCGCTTAATCTTGGAGAAAGAAAACTCTACGTTGATGCTCTCGAAATGTGAACAACTCGAGAATTTTCGCAAGCCACGAAACGAATCCCATCAATCCGGCATGAGGCATCAAAAATGCCAAACAGTAGAGAGCGCGCCCGAAAATTTTTTGTCTCAACCGACTCTTTCAGTAACTGACAGGAAGGGAGAATCCTAGTTTGCCGATTGAACAGCTTATAGGTACGTGGAAGCTTGTCTCATGCGAAGCCCGAAGCTCGAACGGCGAAGTGAGTTACCCATACGGCAGAAACGCTTTTGGCATGCTGGTGTATGACTCAGGTGGAAATGTGTTCGTGTTGCTCATGCGTCGCGACCGGCCAAAGTTCACTTCAAATGACCTGTTCAGAGGCACTCCAGAAGAGACAAAAACTGCTTTCGAAGGATTCAACGCCTACTGTGGTACCTACGAAGTTAATGAGGAGAAGAGAACGATTACACACCATATAGAAGGCTGCTCGTTTCCCAACTGGGTGGGTAAGGATCAGGAAAGGTTCTTTAAACGTTCCGGCGACCAGTTGACACTCAGCACAGCACCCATGCCACTAGGCGGCATACAGTCGACCGTACACTTGATCTGGACAAGAACAAGAAAGTAGCTTAGCGCACGCAGGCGAGTGATGAAAAGGCTTTTCAGAAGCTTGAGGATACCTTTCTAACGGGTTTGCCAGCATGTCAGGTATGTCAAGCTTGGACGCAATTCTGGGGAAGTCAAGGGAACAGGAGAAGCTGTATGATTGGTTGGGTGCAGCAGAGTTTTACCAGAAAGCCTTGGGCTTGGTTTCTGGGGAGGATTTCCTAAGGCTAGGTGGGATTTATGAGCGACTCGGCTACGCCTTTCATCGAGCGGCTATGCAGGCTGACAATGTAGACGAGTTCATGAAGCGCATGCGGTTGTCGACGGAGTCTTATGAGAAAGCCGCAGAAATGCTAGCTCAAATTGCGCCTTCTAGGGCGCTTTACTGCAGGGGTATGGCTAGGTACTCTGACTTTTGGTATGCTAAAGACGCTTCTCAGAAAAAACGGTCTCTTGATGACTGCCTGAGGTTACTAAAGGAGGCTCTTGACGGCTTCGCCGTTGCAGGTGACCCATTGGGCTATGGTGAAGCGTTCCACCGTTTGGCACTCTGTCTTTGGGACAAAGGCTTTTTTGTAGAGAGTCTGCGTGAAGTTAAGGAGGTTGTTGATGAACTGGTCAGATATGGTCAAACCGCCGTCACAACGCTTTCCAAAGATGGTTCTGTGGATGAGTTGGCTTGGGCCTACACGATGACTTCGTGGTATATGCTTTGGTACCTAGATTATTTTGAGGAGAGAAAGATAGAATTCCTCTCGTTGATTTCCGAGTACTTGAAGAAAGCCGGAGAGCTTCGGGAAAGAATTGAAGACTTGTACTTCCAATTTTGGCTTGATTTGACACTGTTGGTAGATGCCTGGGTTAAGGGCGATCTGCAAGTTGCATCAAGATGGGCGCACAACCTCTTGCCGCAAGCTGAGAGGGCAAAAGACCACTATCTCCAAGCAATAGCATACCGCGCGTTGGATGCCGTTACCGCTACTGCAGCAACAACGGAGGAGGACCCAGATAAGAAGAGAGAACAACACAATCTGGCAATAAAATTCGCCGAAGAGTCTATCGGTCAGGATCTTTTGATTGGCCGTTACGATCGGGCGTCCTCAAGACTCAGTGAATGTGTTCAGAGCCATTATCGGTTGGCCGAGCTTGAAACGAGCCTTAAAGAAAAGCGCGTTCTGTTGAAGCGTGCGGTTGAGGCTGGGCGCAAGGGTGATGAGTACGCGCGGCTTTCAGGCTCTCTTGAAGAAATCGGGTTCGTATATAATGTTCTGAGCCAAGCCCTGTATTTTCTCTCTGAGACGGAGACGAACGTCGATGAAAGGAAGAGACTGCTCGAAGAGGCGTTAGAGCTTCGGGAAAAACACATTGAAATCTCAAATCAACTGGAGCCGCCTAATCAGTGGGCATGGGGGGCAAGTCGAAACTACCTGGCTCTGATAAAAGCAGATTTGGCTGAGATGGAAAAATCCGATGAGCAGAAAAGACGTCTTCTTGAAGACGCAGTCTCAAGTATGGAGAAATGCATAGCAGCATGCACAAGATACGTGCAAACAGTTGCAGTGAAGCCGCTACAACGGGACTTTGCAGTCTTAGGATGGTACCATGATTGGTTCGGCGAAGTCTTGGATCGATTATACGCTGTGACAAAAGACGATAGGATTATCAACAGGGCAATTGAAGTTCACCAAGTCGCTGCCCAAATGTATCAGAAGGCTGGAATGCCTAGCCGAGTGGCTGAAGCCTACTGGAGAGCCGCTAGACTTTACGACCGAGTTGGTGAACACATGAAAGCCGCGGACAACTTCCAGCTTGCTTCTGAGAACTATCAGCTCGTTGCTGAGAAGATTCCCCAGCTAAAAGATTTTTGTCAAGATCATGCGCTTTACATGCTGGCTTGGACTGAAATCGAGAAGGCAAGACACCATCACGGAAAACAGGAATACAGTTCAGCAGAGGAACATTTCAAGAAAGCCGCCAACATGCACAAGACACTGAAACAATGGAGTTACCTAGCCTCTGATTATTCAGCTTGGGCCAAGATAGAAAATGCCGAGGAGCTGAGTCGAAATGATCAAAGTGAAGAAGCCATCAAAGCATTCGAGGAAACCTCTGGCCTATTCAATGAAACCAAGAGATCACTTCAAACACAGATCAACAAGGTAGAAGATCCTGATGAGCAACAAATGGCGACGGACATGGTAAAGGCAACCGACATAAGGCGTGACTATTGTTCAGCCAGAATTGCCGTTGAACAAGCAAGAATTCTCGACAAGAAGGGCGACCACTACTCTAGCTCTGAAAAATATGGCTCAGCCGCCCAAACATTTGAAAAGATAAGTCGTGCATCAGAATCCGAACAAGAACGAAGAGAATTCAGGCTAATAATCAATCTTTCTCAGGCTTGGCAAAAAATGACGTTAGCTGAGGCGGAGGCATCACCGGCACTGTATGTGGAGGCATCCAAGCTCTTTGAAGGAGCCAGAGAGTTCAGTCCAAACGAGAAAACGAAGATGCTGGTCATGGGACACAGCCGTTTCTGCATGGCGCTTGAAGCAGGAACGAAATTTGCTGACACGAGAAACACGGAGATGTACCATGACGCAATTAAATGCTTGGAAAGCGCCGCGAACTACTACATAAAAGCGGGTTTCCCAAAGGCTTCAGAATACTCTGAGGCGACGAAGTTGCTCTTTGACGCTTACTTGCACATGGACAGTGCAGCAAAAGAGAGTGACCCTGAAAAAAAGGCCAAGCTTTACACGATGGCTGAAAAGGTTCTACAGACATCGGCTGGCTCTTTCATGAGAGCGGAGCACCCCGAGAAAAGGGAACAAGTCCTGGGATTGTTGGAAAAAACAAGAAAGGAACGGGAACTTGCCATGTCCCTCAACGAAGTGTTACATGCTCCATCAATTGTTTCTACAACAAGCTCCTTCACGATGCCAACTCCAACCCGTGAGCAGGCAGTAGGCTCAGAAAGATTCGAGCACGCAGACATACAGGCAAACTTGATAATACGCCAAAAAGAGGTGAAAGTCGGCGAAAACCTGAATGTGGGGATAGAACTCGTTAATGCCGGAAAGAGCCCCGCTCTACTGATCAAGGTCACAGAAGTTATTCCTTCTAGCTTTGACATAGCCGAAGAACCCGAAATCTATCGCGTAGAAGACAGCTATCTAAACATGAAGGGAAAACGACTCGACCCCCTAAAAACAGAAGAGGTAAAACTCGTTCTCAAGCCGAAAGCCCTAGGCGTTTTCCCTCTAAAACCGACGATACTGTATCTGGACGAAGACGGCAAGTACAAGTCCCACGAACCCGAGCCGGTAACCATAACCGTCAAGGAACTCGGAATCAAAGGCTGGATAAAAGGAGAAAGATAATCAACAAACCAGTTTCGCGGAAACCTTTGTGCTCTTGCTGAAGTCTTTGAATCAGTAGGAACTCTGTTTGTCAAATGTGAATGGCGAATTTGCACTCTTCGGCTCCAGAGATTGCTGATTGCAGCAGGTCAACCTTAACTGGTTTTTGAAGGACGGCTTCCCAGTATTTCTCAACGAATCCTTTTGAGCAATTGCAGTACGTGAATGAAACGGTGTCTTCAGTTGAAAGCCCCTTGAATAAGCCGCAGTAACACCTCATTGGTCTGGTGAACGTCTGCGGCGTATAAGACTGATAAAGCATATTCCCTTCACGGGCAAGTCTGGTTCCCTTCATTGGGTTTTGCTCTTCAGCCGCCAGAAAATCGTCCGTGCTCGCGTATTTCTTTCGCCTTCCCACTGCCCTTTCTATGACTTTGTGGTTTTTCTTGGCACAGTTGTAGCCGCAGTTTTGCATGACCTGCACTCTGGTTTTTTCATCGGCCAAAGCGTCAAGTCGTTCCATGGCGCCTTTGACCCATTGGGCGATTTTCTTCTTGTCGGTTTTCTCTGTTATTTGTTCGCTGCCTTCCATAACTTTTGCCGCAACAGATTTGCCTGCAAAATGTTTTAGGCAGTTTTCCATTGCGATTAATACTCCATGTTTTGTAATGTCCTTCTACCCCTTTTTCTAGCGAGAAAAGAAATATCCACATATCGATTTAAGATTTGTTTACAGGGCGCGCTAAAGAAGAAAAGGATGCCGATAGGTACGCAAGGAATTTTCTGAGAATTAGAAGTTAATTCACCCTAAGCCGTTTCGTATGGTTCCCAACAGAAAGCTATTTTAGTCCTGAGTTTTATTGAAGCAACCAAGAGGAGTTGCTTATGGACATCAAGTTTAAAGAAGATTTTATCGTTCTCTGGAAGAAATTTTTCGGAGAAGCAGAACTTCCTATCGCCCTCTACTACACGAATGAAGAAGGACATGCGGAACTCGTGAAGCCCGATATAATTCGCAGATGCATCTTCCCAGCACTTTCACTCGTAAGGAAAGGCAAAGCTTTATGTTTTGACGCAGAGTCAATCGGCTGTTCCGGCGGACAACAGTGTCTGGGGTTCCGTGAAACACCAGAACCTGACGACGAATACTTCCTCTCCTATGGAATTCCTGGAAAAGTTGAAGGTGAGCGTTACATGAAGACGCCCGAGATTGCTGCCGAAGCGCTCAAGCTTATGCCATCGTTTAAGGCTCCAGCAAGGTTCATAGTGTTCAAGAGGTGGGACTCATTGAACGAGTCGGATGAACCTGAAGTCGTAATCTTTTTCGCGTGCCCCGATGTCCTTTCAGGCCTCTTCTCATTGGCAAATTTTGAAGAAACGGAACCCAACGTTGTTTTCACTCCGTGGGGTTCAGGGTGTTCCTCAATCGTACTGTATCCCTTTCTTGAGAAAGACTCTGTCCGTCCAAGAGCTGTCATAGGATTGTTTGATGTTTCAGCGCGCCGCTTTATTCCAGGGAACACACTTTCGCTTTCTGTATCCATGCGCAAGTTCGAGCGTATGGTTCGAAACATGGAAGAAAGTTTCCTGACCACAAATTCCTGGAAGGAAGTACAGGAAAGAATTCAAAGGGCACCATAAGTGAAAAGAAATAGAAGACCCTAATCGGCGAAGCATGATGAGCACGCCTGTTCGCAGACTTGAAGGAATAACCTACTGAGTGATTGAAGACCCTGAAGGAATTTATGATTTTATCAATACGGAGATTCGGAAAGAGTGGGAAACAGATGCCAGAAGTGAGCATCGAGACCCAGAAACTGACCCATGGCTGAGGACTCTGTCAAAACGCAAATGGAACTTAGAAATCATAGATATTGCCCCAATAAAGTTGAATCCTGACATAATGAACTATGCAGACCCTGAGAGAGGTTATGTCTTTTCAAGAAGTCTTGCAGAAAGGAGCCAAGAACTTCAAGAATCTATCAAGATGGGCGGTGTGGCTATTTCGCCTTTGGTAGTGATGGGAGAAGACGCTCAGCTTGTTGATGGCTATTGTCGCTATGCCACGCTCAAGGCAATGAATGTGTCAAGAGTCTACGCCTACATAGGCATCCTTTAACCTGATTCATCATCATCAGCAAATTGAATTAGTTGGTTGGATAGGACTCTATTCTTGAAGAAGATGAGCGCGCTATTAGCCTAGACCACCCAAACCGATTTTCTTAGGTCATAGGCAACACCTTGATGAATGGTTCTTCTTCCTCTTTGCTGGCGTAGCAAGCAAGAGCCATAGCAAACAATTGGTCATCATGCCTACGCGGTGGATGCCAAAACTTCATATGAATGCGCTCGCGAGCAGTCTTAGGCTGCAAGTATTCATACTGCAGCTCATTCATCTGCGAAATCAACTCCGCATCATCCGGCAAGATGCCAAGTTTCCTCTGCTCCATCAACAACTTCAGATAAGTCAATATTTCTTCCTTCCAACGATCCGTAAACACCAAACCCTTGACATTAGACAATCCCACCTGCTCCATCTCATCAACAATCGCGTCGCCGACCCCAGTCTTGTCAACAAATATGCTTACAAAACCAAAGATTTGATCCGCCCTCACTACATGACCTATGACGTCGGGATAGGGCGTTCCCAACGGAAACTGATGCTTGTAAACAAGCCTCCGCTTATCATTGATTTTCTGAACAACAGCCAGAACACTAGGATCCATCTGCTTCCCAATATCCAACCCTGCATAAAAAGACCCAGCAAGCTTACTTCTATCAATCTTCTCCAAATCATCAAAAAACTGATTAGGAGAATTAGGGTCACCCAACTCTGGATCAACACAGCTCATAATAAGATCCATCGGGAAAAACACATTCGTCAACTCAGTCCACTCAGCCTCAACCTCACGAGTCCACTCCTCCTGGGTCATGTCCAACTTCCACTCCTCAAGCCTCTCCTTACTAACCAACGGACTCGAATAAGACGGATAATGATGAACACTGTAACGCTCCTTGTCAAGAAACGCCCGACGCAACACATGCTCAAAACCCTTAGGCGTCCCACTCATAACAAAATGACAATCAGGCTTCGTCAACATCAACATAATCTCAGAAGTAATCATCTCACTCGGCACAATAGAAGCCTCATCACAAAACACCCAATCAGGATGAAAACCCCTAAGCTTATCAGGCGAACACGGCAAAGCCACAAGCCTCCCACCCAACGGAGACTTCAACCTGATCGTAGTCCGCGTAGTGCCAGGATGCTTAATCACCTTCCTCATAAGAGGATTGGACTGAACAGTGTGGTAGCAATAGTCAAACATGATCATACTTTGACGCTGCGTACTCGAAACAATCAAACACTCAACCTTAGGCTGAGTAAAAACCAACCACAAATTCTTCCGACTAAAAACCAAACTCTTCCCCCACCCACGACCACAAACCGCAACCTGCCTCGGATGCATATCCCTCAAAAGCCTCTGATGATCAGGCGCATCAACAAGCCACTTGTCATTACACATCAAAACCGCAAAAAACACCGGGTCCTCAACAACCTTACGGGCAACTCTCTCATCACCCAAAACCTCACGCAGCGCCCGTGGACGAGCAATCAAATTCTCCGAGACCGACGCCGCAAAGTGCAAGTCCGTGAGTAATCGATCTGAAAACTCGCTTTTTTCCACATCATAGCCCTCTTGGCAACTTTCGTCTGCAACCTCCGCGGAACCCTAGTCAAAAGCGAAGCAAGATCCTCATCCTCAAGCTGCTTCTCACCCTGACCCGCAAGAAGCTTATTCAAAACACCAATCGTATCAGCCAAAATCTTAGCCCAACGCCGCTTCTCCTCAGGCAACAACAAAGGATCAGACATGTAAGAATTAGCCTCATCAATAATCCCCCAAAGAATCCGAACAGCCTCCTCAACAGTACGTTTCCGCCTACTCCTCACAACACTCCTCTTACGAACACAAGCCTTTGCCTCAACCAAACCAGAAACCAACCCCCCAAACATTAGCCCGAAAACCTTAGTAAAACATCAATGTATATCCATTACGCCTCCGCAGTTCAACACCTACAATAAGAGCAAAACCAACCGAACTTAACAGTAACGCTCACAAAGAACAAGACAAAGCAGAGAGCAAGACGAAACTAATCCACGGAACCCTCAGCACACCCATCAAAAACAGAATTTTCTACCTTCATGCTTTCCCGGCGAACCGACCGAATTCAATCAGACAAACCGAGATAACCTCAACATCATCTCTCTCAAATATCCTGATTTACCCACATGCTTCACTAAACTAGCACACCCATCAATATCATCATCACACACAACCTCTCTGACCTCCACAACTCATTAAACCACTCTAAATCCTCTTTCATCACATTGGCACGCTAATTTTCACCACGTTATTAGTGATTCTGCGTTCGTCGAAGAAAAAAGTGGCTCCCTCTTTTTTGTCACAATCGTTGAGATGTTGGTTGGTGGATAGAAATTCTATCACACACAAAACTAGCTAGCTAGCTAGCCTTTTCAGCGAGTTCCTTAGCCCAATTGCGAATTTCATCCCAGTTGCGCAGGTCATAAATACCTTCTGCAACCTTTTTGAAGCCGCCTTTTTCAAGTTGTGGCTTGAGAAATCCCATGGCTTTGCGTTCAAAGAAGCCCATCTTGTTGTAGTTGATGACTCCGCCGAAGAAGCCTATCGTTATTGGTTTGAGGCCATACCCTGCTACTATGTCCTCCGTGACTTTACGTGAACTGCAAATTCCACCTTCCTCTGTTTTTCCTTCTCTTTCAACAAACGTTTTCATCGAAGAGACGAACAAAGCCAGCTTTTTCTGGTTGAATTCCTTCTGGAACTTTTTTAGAAAATCCTCTGCCTCGCTAACCCATTTGCCCATCCTCATGCCGCTGCCTACGATGATTAAGTCATATTCTGATACGTCTTTGATTTTTTCATCTTTCAGGTTAACTATCTTGGTATCAAAGCCTTCCTCTCTTAATATCTTGGCTATTTCCTCTGAGGTTCCAGCAGTTGCTCCATATCGTGTGCCGTAAGCAATCAATGCTTTCAAGATGTAACACCACCAATCTCATTTCTGAGTTCGTTCAGCTATAGCTCTTTCGCATTGAATGGTTTGGTTGGTTGGATAGAAATTCTATTAAAAAAGTCTATTCCCAATGAGTGTTTCGGTGCACGAAAGTCTTAATCCTTCTTTTCCTTGTAGATTTCTATGAATCCACAGTTTTGGCAGCAAACGGGAACTGTCTTATCATAGCGTCGGCGACCCTTTTTTGGAGAAATCGTAACTTTTGGAAGATTTTTCAAGAACTCCCCCTCAACCATTTCTCCACCACACTTTGGGCACTTCTTAACTTCGCTCATGACGCTTCCTCACTCTAGCCCTTACTTTTCAAGATATAAAGTTGGCGCACACAATTGGTTGGTTAGATGGAATTTCTATTCCAAGACAGGACAGAAGCCGCAAGAAACAGCGTCGCTGAGGCAACTGCTAACCAGAAGCCAGCGTGAAACGAATACCTGTAATATGAGTAGGTAAACGCTCTGCTAGTCAGCCACATAAAAACAATAACGCAAACATTAAGAATTGCCGACGAAAGAAACAGGTAAGGCTTAACCTTGGAAATCGCGAGTGCCTCAGACACAATTGTTAGAACTTGAACCACCAACATGAAGGCCAATATAGACCCTACTCCCAACCCTAGCTCTGCTGTTCTATAACTACCATATCGGGTCCAATAGTCTGCGAACCAATATTCTCCCATGATAGGTGGTCCAGGATTGTCGGGAGTCCGGAAATACATAGTAGTTACCTTAAACGACCAGAATGTTGCCGGTCCAGGAGATCCTGTGAACGTATGGACGCCAAACAGCGAGACCTGCAGAAACGGACAAACAACGGAACATGAGAAAAGAATCAATGTAAAGATGCCATAGACCTGCAAGATCGTCTTCTTATTCAAGCATGACACCCAAATTGTCAATCCTTTTAGATTCTTATAATACCACGGTTTAGAACAGCACCCAGAGATAACGATCACTATTTATTACGAGGCTTATTTGGCGCTAGTTTGGTTTGGTTGGATAGAAATTCTGTCTTTTTTGACACTATGACGGGGCACGGGGAAGGTCGAAAAAAGAAACACCCGCAGTCGCGGTGCCTACTGCACTCAGGGCATGCTGAGTACGGGATAGAAATCTCTATCCCAGACCCAAACATCATGGCGTGCTTTTATCGAAAGGATATAATTGTAGTCTACACAGCTAACTATTTTGCGTGATGCCATCCGTATTCTTCATAAATTTTCTTGCCTTTTTCGGACGTTAGGAAGTCGATAAATCCATTCGCAAGTTTCTTGTTCTTGGAGAAAGTGATAACACCGATTGCCGTGCTTCTATGCACTTGAAGTTCTTTCGGCAGTCCTGTAATATCCATTGTTTGCATGTTTAAGTTCTTGAAAGCATCCCATCCCAGAATCGCATCCACTTTCTTCGTGTTAATAAAGGACATCAACTCTCCGCATCCATCGGCATAAGCAACGGTGTTCTTTCTGATTTGCTCAGCAAGTCCCGCCTTAGTTGCTAAATCATCCCAGACTCCAGTCAGACAGCCACTTACAGAAACGCCAACTTGCATTCCCTTCCTTGCCAATCAGAAATCGACTTTATCCTCTTCGGGTTTCCAATTTGCACAAGAATCGCAGAGGTTCTTGAACCAAGGCTTCTTCTTGTTTCTTTAAGAACTAACCCCTTCAACTGTGCATGGTCAAGTATGAACTCTGAACCACAAGTCAACAAGTCGCCTTCCTTGGTTTCTGCTATTTCTTCCATGAGGTTTTCGGCTTTATCGACGGTAAACCTGAATTCTGTCCCGAATTCCGCTTTGAACTTATTAGCGCATTTCTTTATTGGTGCTACCACCGCGCCAGCAGAAAAGACATGCAAACCCTTTTGTTTTGACATATTCTTCCCCATATCAATTACATGCATGTATAGATTTTATCTCTCGGTTGTTGAATAGATTTCTATCACCAAGATGTGTGTGCATAGAAATTCTATCCAACCCACCCAAAACGTGTGAGTGAAAGACATCGGCACAGTTGTGAAAGCCCTCGGTTCTGTCCCTGCAATGCCAAAAACACGTGCGCTTTGTTCTTACATTCCTCACTAGTTGTTAGCGTGCTTGTTTGGTTGCCTGTTCGAATTCTCTTGTTCATAGGTCTTATGCATTTTCTTCCTGATCAATCGAGCCCAATCCACAATGTCGGCTACTCTTGGCAATCCGAGCCAGAACAAAACATGTCCTAGAGTGAGCCACCCGAAGTAAATCGGCGCACCTGACGGGTTAAGTGGGTAGAAGTAGCCGAAAATAATGGCTGTGTTTCCAACGTAGCTGATCAAAGAAAGAATCAACACTTTTCGGTTTGGTTTTCGTCTTCCAGTTATAGCTCTTTGCATACGGTTCATTGATTATGTGACGGAAAGAAAAAATAAGCTTACCGTTTTTAGCGCGCGCGCCAACTTAAACAGACAAATCTGTCTGCAATGCTCGCGGTCTCTAAGAGAAAAAAGTGAAAATGCCAGGGAGATCGCCATAGCATTAATTTAGCAAGAGAGGGCATTAAAGGAATAAGTGTGTAGTGTGTGGAAGACCAGCATTATGAGTTCTGTGCTTCAGCCATCCCTTCTAAGCCTTATTGCAGGATTAGCTACCGGAATCGGTGGCACAATTGTTCTTCTGCTCAAGAGAGTCAGCGACAGAATTGTAAGTTTGTCTATGGGATTTGCATCAGGCGTAATGCTCATGGTCGCTTTTAACAACCTTTTTCTTGAAGCTGAACAGTTCATCACACACATTGAATTGATAATTTTATTCTCATCTGGCGCTGTCACTATGATTGTTCTCGACCTAGCTATTCCTCACATTGAACTGACAACCAGAAATGCAGATAGCGAAAGTGCTAGAATGGTCAGAACAGGTGCACTTATCGCTGTGGGAGTAACGTTGCACAACTTACCAGAAGGATTAGTGGTTGCAACAGGTTACGCCTATGCACCAAGTCTTGGTTTAGTAATCACCATTGCCATTCTGCTCCACAACATCCCCGAAGGGGTTGCCACCGCAATCCCATTCATAAAGGCAGGAACAAAGCCCTCTAGAATAGCGACAATAACATTTCTCTCTGGTTTGGCAGAGCCCCTTGCAGCCCTAGTTGGAGCCATAGTTCTCTCAATAATCGGCACAAGGACGATAATAGGATATTCTTTAGTCTTTGCAGCAGGCGTAATGACCTACATAACAGCAGATGAACTGATACCAGTTGCACATGAGTACGGTTTTAAACACACGGTTTCTGTTGGTCTGTTATTTGGAATAATATTCGCTTTGCTCGTTGATGTTTTACTAGGTTAGCCTCTGATTTGATAAGGAAGTAAATAAAATTTCTATCCCAAACCCAAACCCCTGTAAAGGATATACCGCGCGCTCATCGACATTTATATATATTAACTTCTCCGTAAGGCTTCTTTGTGATCGGCGATGGGCAGAGTTGAGAGCTCAATAGAGATAGAAGCTCCCATAGAGAAAGTGTTCGCTTTTCTTTCAAACCCAAAGAACAGAGAGAAAATACTCCCACATGCAGAAGTAAAGGTAGAGAATGTCTCCAAGCAACCCATAGGAGTCGGCACCACATACCGTATGTCCGGTGTTCTGGCAGGGCGAAAGGTGGACCTTCACCCACATGAAATTGTTGAGTTCGAGAAGAATCGCAGGTTCGTTGATCATGATAAAGGCGGATCCTTGAAAAAGGAGGAACTGACCTTTGTCTTCGCAACCACAGATAAAGGCACGAAGGTAACCATGACCATCGACTACGAGCTCCCTTACTCGGTTATTGGCAAGATCTTGGACAAGCTGAAGTTTAGGAAGGAGTTCGAACGTTTCCTCAACGGTGGGGCACAGAAGGCGAAGGAGATCTTAGAAGCACCCAGCTGATTTGGGTTGGTTGGATAGAAATTCTATCATTTTTGAGGCTGATTCAGGCTGTATTTCCTTCAAGCAGTCCTCTTCAGCAGCGTTTCGCCCAGCTCGTGCTGAGCAAGGCACCCTGTCTAGACCTGAAACGCAGTGTGCCTGGGCAGGATAGTTGCACGCACGAGAGATTCGAGTATCGCTTAATTCTGCCCCTAACCGCGACATATATCTATGTCTGCTGCAGTATTTTTTCCACGTAGCAATTCGAGATGGTTTTCGGGGTTAGTCCAGTCTCTTCTTCGATTTTTGCGGCGATTTCATGCCATATTCTTCTGATTGCAAACAGTCTAGTGTTGAGTTCTCCAAGCGATAAGCTCTTGTTAATGACAGCCTCTCGGATCAGTTCGTTATAGTCTCTAGGCAGCCACTTCAAATTATAGGAGTAGAAAATCCGCCATTTTGGAGCGGGCAAAAACTCTCGGTTTATAGCAAACAACAAGCGAAGCAGCAAGTCCACAGAATAGTTCAAGCAGTAGTGTGCAGATACCAGGTCTCCTCTTTCAATCCAAGATTCTGCAATTGTCCCAACGCCTTCCTCTGACGGGCAACAGTACCATTTAATGTATTCGGCGCAAACCACGATGCGTCTGATCCAGAAATCCTTCGGAAATCCTAATTTCCCTCTTAGAGCTCTCTTGATTTCCCCAGTAGGGTCAAAAACGATCTTCGCATCTGAATACTCCCATTTAAGGGCTTCTTCCTTCATTTTCCATCTCTTGAAATCGCCAAGATAATGAACAATCAGGTCAAGGTCAACATTATGGGATCTTGCTATCCGCGAACCCATGTCACGGATTTTCCTGAACAGGTCGTCATCTTTCTTGTCTAAGAAAACAGCGATGTCCAAATCCGAGAACTTATCCACGAAACCTCTGACCACACCACCAAAAAGCACAATTCCCACGACGTTCTTGCCTCTTGACATTTGAGAGGTCAACTCTTCAGCAATGCGCCTGAACTCCCTGATTCGATTCTGCCCTTTCAGTTCAACCCTCATTCCTTCATTCCTATTCAAGACTGACAATTCCACGGTCCCACCACTTCACCTCTCGAAACTCCTAGATAAGTCTGAAGAGAGATTGAAAATAAAGATTCAATGAGCGTGCGTGTACACGATATATAAGTAAGACGAACAGGAAGAGAAAGGGAATGGAATACTGATCTGAGCGCGCGCAAAACATACGTGAGAACGACTCAGAAACTTGATTTCCTGAAGCGAACTTCATATTCTCCGATTACCGCGATCTTGAACCGGCTACTTGCTCAGGTTTTTCCTTTCTATTCCGGATCAAATAGACCATGAGAAGCATTTCAACCATTATGTTGCCTGCTGCAAAGACCAGCGGCGAACCGACGTTCACAGATATAATATAGAACACCAAGAGAACTATCAGAACCCAGACAAAAATGAAGTCTTTTACCAGATTTGGTTTATTAGCGGTTGCTTTGCCTCTCTCCTTGCGAATTGTCTTGCTGTTGGTGTAAAGATAAATGCTTACGACAACTAGGAAAACAATTCCGCCACTAATAGTTGCAGCCCACCAAGCGAACAAGTCAAATGTCAGCATCATAATTCCTCTTTAAAACCTACATATCTTGTAAAAGAACACTTTCCCAGCATCCACCAAAAGCAAGTATGTTGCAACCATGAGTAACAACAGAACCCAGTATTCAGGCGGAAGCGGTGTGAATCCCAGAAAATCGCCTAGAATAGTGAACGGAAGTATAGTTCCGAAAGCGATACAAGACAATGTAAGCACAGAGAGCCACTTCCCGGGACGACTTGTCAGAAACGGAATCCGGCGAGTTCTAATCACGAACATTACAAAAACCTCAGTCCAAAACGACTCCACAAACCAACCGCTTTGGAAAAGCGCTGCGGCCCTCATGTACTCGGGGCTCGGAGGGCTCAAACTAGCTGCAACTGAAGTTCCGAATATGAAAAGCATGATGCCATAAGTGAGAAAGTCATACAATGAACTGAAGGGCCCAAAAAACAGCGTGTACTTTCTAACAAAACCGATGTCCCATCGCTTCGGCCATCTCGTGTACTCCTGATCAACGTTATCCGTTGGCAACGTCATGTTTGCGACATCATACAACAGGTTCATGAACAGTATCTGCATGGGCAACATCGGAAGAAATGGAAGAAACACAGAGGCAACAGCCACACTCAACATGTTACCAAAATTCGAACTTGTTCCCATCAAAACGTATTTCATCGTGTTGCCAAAAATCTTACGGCCTTCGATTATTCCATCAGCCAATACAAGCAAGTCTTTGTCTAGAAGCACTATATCCGCCGCATCCTTTGATACATCAACTGCTGTGTCAACAGACAGACCCACGTCTGCCTCATAGAGAGCAGGCGCATCGTTCACCCCGTCTCCCATGAAGCCAACAACGTGCTCATTTGCCTTCAAAGCCTTAATAATGTCAAGCTTCTGCTCAGGAGTTATCCGAGCGAAGATTGTGGTTTCCTCCACTACTGCTCTGACCTCAGTTGCACTCATCTCATTGAGTTCCGACCCACCGATTACCCTCTTGACGGGTACATTCAGGTCGTCACAGATCTTTCGAGCAACCAGTTCGTTGTCACCAGTAAGTATCTTTACGTCAACACCCATTTCGTTCAGCTTTGTAACAGCATGCTGAGCGTCTTCTTTTGGGGGGTCGGTAAAGGTCAAGAAGCCAAGAAGAGTCAAGCCCTTCTCATCTTCAACCGAATAAGTGCTCCTTTCGTCTACCTCTTTGTAGGCCACCACTATCGTTCGATGTCCAAGGTGAGAGAAGTTTAGGAATTTATCGATGATTGAAAGATGCAGACTCTCATCGATAGGCTTTCTCTTGCCATTCATCTCGACATAGGTGCATCTGGACAGAACTGGCTCAGGAGCACCCTTCGTGATGAAAATAAACCCATCTTTGTTACGGACGACTACAGACATCATCCGACGCTGATAATCGAAAGGAATCTCATCCACTTTCGAATAGCTATTAACGCTTTCCTTTGCGCTTCTATCAATCGCATACTGCCAAATCGCAACATCCATCGGGTTTCCTGATATCTTGTCGCCTACAACCGCGGCATTACACAGCATGGCGTAAGTCAGAATCCGCGAATCGTCCTTTTCATCCATTGACGCATAATCCTTGAGAACTATCCTTCCTTCGGTCAAAGTTCCAGTTTTGTCCGTGCACAGAACATCCATATTGCCGAAGTCTTCAATTGACACCAAACGTTTAACAACCACGCGCACTTTGGCCATCCTCTGGGCCCCTTGAGAAAGGCTAATCGTTACGATGGCAGGCATGAGCTCAGGAACTAGCCCGATGGCAACTGCGAGAGCAAACAACAAAGCATCGATTAGTGATCGCCCCTTGATAGCATTTAGACCGAATATTCCAATAGCAAGAGCAAGGGTCAGAGTGAGAAGCATGTTGCCGTACTTTCTGACTCCTTTCTGAAACTCAGTCTCAGGGTGAGAGCGCGTCAAGCTTCTTGATATGGCTCCGAACTCCGTGCTTTTTCCCGTTGAAACAACGATGCCTCGACCGCTTCCGTTCACCACTACGGTGCCCATGAATTGATAGTTCGCCAACTGCTGCGGCGTAGGATGTTGAAGGTCTAGACCTTCAGATGTCTTCTCGATAGGGAAAGATTCGCCGGTAAGCACTGATTCGTCAGACTGAAGGTACTTGCATTCCACTATCCTAATATCGGCTGGAACAATGCTTCCAACGTATACGGAGACAAGATCTCCGAGAACGAGCTCTCTAGAGTCAACTTCAGAGGGTTTTCCATCTCTTGTCACAACGCTGTTTATGGACACGTTTCGCCTCAAGTTAACAACAATTCTCTCTGCTCTATATTCGTTGAAAAAACCCAAAACAACGCTGAGCGTAATCATTGACAGGATTATGACCGACTGCTTAACTTCAGCAAAAAGACCTGCAACAAGAGCACAAGCGACAAGAATAATGAAGATCGGATTCTTGAACTGCCTGAAAAAGATCTGAAGCCAGCTTAAGGCTTGTGTAGGCAACTCGTTGTATCCATATTTTCTTAAACGCCTTCGAGCCTCCTGCTCAGACAGCCCTTGGTCGCTAGTCTGAAGCGTCTCAAAAACCTTAACAGGAGACATTGACCAGTAATCTTCGCGTGTTACGAGTTGCTTCTCTTTTGTCGTTGCCTAATCAACCTCAGATTTGTCGATTAAACTCACTAGGTAGAATCAACAACGATATAGGCGTTGCTTGCAGTCAACAACTCGAAAGAAGCTTCTAGCCTATGGCGCTACGCTGGTTCTTCGTGGACATCTATTCTAGCTATGCTTGGATAGGCTGCTTTGATCTCCCTCTCCAAGCTATTTGAAATTTCATGCGCTTCAGCCATGGTGATGTCAGGATCAAAATGACAACGCAAGACAATGTGCAGAGCTTCACCGATCTTGCGAACTTTGATTCCATGAACCTTCCTTATTTTAGGGAAATGCTTTGCCGCATGCTCAATATACGACTCCAATTCTGTTTCAACCCCAGTTAACTCCCTAGATATTCGTTTTGACGCGGACTCCATGTGAACGATTACTTCCGAAATATGAGGGTCAGCTGTTTTTACTTGTCGCTCAACCTGCTCAGAGACCTGGTGAGCCTTTTTCACGGTCATGTTTGCGCTCACCTCAACATGCAAGTCAACGCACAATTTTCCATCGATCTCTTGAATATGAATATTATGAGCTCCCCTAGAACCAGGCACTCCCTCTGACACCTCCTTCACAAGTTTCCAAGTGTCATGTTGACTGCTCCCAACTGGCTCAGTATGGATTGCAACTCTGGCGTTAGGAACAGCCCGCCTCACTTCACTCTCGATATTCGATGCTATTCTATGAGTATCTTCAAAACTCAGGTTTCTATCAAGCAAGACATGCATGTCCACGTAGAATCTCTTTCCAGTCACGCGGACGTTCAGCTGATGGCACCCCCTAACCTCCTTTATTCCTTTAACCCTCTTCCGGATAATCTGAGCGACTTCCTCTTCTGAACGTTCTACAAGGGGCAGTGGCAAACGATTCACCTCAATAGCATTTTCAACTTCCTAGAATATAACTGCCATCGAAACTGTCCCCATCCTTCATCGTCAGCTAGTCTCTTGTGAGACGATTCAATCGCTTAGCGCATATGAACAGAATTTGTCCCCTTGATTTCTACAATATATGCGCCTACAATATCCATATAAGGTTTCAGGCCTTATAACGTTTGGAAGTGTTTCCATGTCTCTGCGAGTCAAAGACTGCATGAGCAAGGATGTTGTCACAGTTGATTGCGACATTTCAGCTTTTGCTGCTTCTAAGATAATGCTGGATAAGAATGTTGACTATTTGATTGTTCTCGAAAAAGCTCAGCCGGTAGGCATTGTAACCGAACGAGACCTAGTCTTGAAAATTATGGCCAAGGGGGAGAACCCCTCGAAAACTAAGATCAGCAAATGCATGTCCACTCCCATTGTAACAGTTGATCCAGATGCAACAATCGAAGAAGCAATAAAAACAATGGCAAAACATGAAATACGAAGGCTTCCAATCGTTCGAGGTGCAATAGTCTACGGAGTGTTTACCAGTCAAGATCTGGCTAGGAACTTCAGTAGATGCGAAGACAAGCTTATCAGAGAATCTATATTCTCATTCTGGAAGAAGTTCTGACCTCAATCGCAGCACACGCGAAGCCTCGTTTAATTGCTATCCCAGAAAAAGGCCGGCTCTTGACCAAACCTCTAGCTTAGAATTTGTGCCAGGCGCGCGTTTGTCGGATAGAATTTCTGTCACGACAACGCACATCAGAATTCACCTAGCACGTTGTGGTGTGCCGGGGGGGCATGGAAGTTCAATCCAACCAACCTACCTATTGAGTTCCAACCAACTTGGAACCTTATAATCAGTTATGACAATGCACTGACCTTTCTCCCAGTCAGGATACGGCTTGATATCCAGAACAGGCGTGTTGTCAAGAGCATCAAGTCCGCGCACCCAGAGGACATTTCCTTCACGTTTTACAAGTTTCACCAAGGTCAAGCCAATTGGGTTGGGACGAATCGGAGCCCTCGTTGCGAATATTCCCACATTGCCTTTGGGGTGAACTAACGTTTTTTCTCTTTCCGAGATTCTGTTCATCCAAAATATGACGTGAATGTGTGACCACTCTTCAATGCCATCCAGCCCTTCTGCGAAGTCGCTATCTATAACTAGCTTTGACAGAAGATTTCTATCCCTTTCATCATCACTAGACGAAAGCCGCTTGACAAAACCTATCGGTGTCATCTCAATTCTCTTTAAAGAGCGCAACTAAACCACACAAGCAGGTTTTCATCACGAGGATATTTAGCTTATGCGTGTGCGCTTGTTGGTTGCGTAAAATTTCTATCCAACCAAACTCATCAGACCCAACAAAAAAGACCCCTCTAAAACTAGACACCACAGATCAACACACACACCAGAACCAAACAACCAACCTATTTGGCTCCAGATAGACGGGCCTACAACAATCGCACACACAAACAAATCGAAAAGATGGGCCGGGAGAGATTTGGACTCTCGACCTTTCGGTTATCAGCCGAACGCTCTAACCATGCTGAGCTACCGGCCCCCACAATTTAGATGTAGTTGATTCGTGTCAAATAAAGAGTTTTTCAAAAAAACTATGCCGTCACCCATTCCTTTACATCGAGAGTCTTCGCTTCTCGCAGAAAACTAAAAAAGCGCTAAGGCTTGAACTATTCATAATAGATCAATTTCTCGTTCTCAAGCCTTTGATGAAGCTTGTTCACAGCTGTGTAAACATCCTCTTCGCGTTTAGCACCTGTACAGACCAGCTTGCCACTCGCGAAGAGCAAGATCACCACTTTAGGATCGTCCATGCGATAGATTAAGCCCGGGAACTGCTCCGGCTCGTACATGGTGCGTCCCAATGCATACGCTGACTTTTCTAGGTCAATCATTCCGCCTAGGCTAGCTGAAGCCACAATATTCTGAATCTTCAGTTCGGGTTTGCTTATGATGATTATACCGCTCTTCTTCAACTCCTTAATAACACGCATCACCGCCCTTCGCGCTTCCTTCTCTGACTTGGCGCCTGTGCAGACCATCTTGCCCGAATTGAAAATCAACGTAGCCGTTTTAGGACGCTTCAACCTGAACACTAAGCCTGGAAACTGTTCTGGACGGTATTCCACACCTGGGTAACCCTTGACCACCGCATTAAGATCAACTCTCTGTTTGAGCGTGGCGGAAGCAACCACGTTTTCTATGTTAACTGTTGCCTTAACCTTGGGCAACCTTACACAACACTCCTTATATCTAGACTGGTCTACATCATTAATAATTAAGTGTTTATAAACCCTTAGCTTTTAGTCTTAGGATCTATTAATCGCTGTTTTCGCTGTTTTCGTCCTTAGGGTGCGCCTGCTATAGATGCCTCAAGAATTCTCTTCACAATCTCTATAACAGTGCTCAGTTGCCCAGTGTAGAGTCCAATGGTAAGAGACGTTGTCCCGAGGAGAAGTAGAAGTGAACCGATGACTCGTCGCATAGACACATCCATGTGACCAACGTCCCATTCATCTATTTCAACTAATTATGCCAATAAAACTATATAAATGCGGCGACATATTTGGCAAAGAGCGTTTTCACTTTCTACAGGGTTATTTTAGTCGGGTTTCCCTCCGAGCTTTTTGAGAGAGAATTCCTGTTGACGAAGAACAATGTGCCGCTATGGGGTACGGCCACCGCGAGTTTTGGCTTAAATAAAAAGTCTTAGAGGTGCTTCTTCAGTTTTTCTTCTATGAAATGCTTTGGCACCGCACCAATTATTCTATCGACTTCTTTTCCGTTCTTCATTATAAGCAGGGTTGGAATACTCATTATGCCAAACCGCATCGCAGTATCCGGATTCTCGTCCACGTTTAGTTTACCCACAACTAAGCGCTCAACGTAGTCTCGAGCCAACTCGTCAATCACTGGTGCAATCATTCTGCATGGTCCACACCAATCAGCCCAACAATCAATTAGCATTAGAGGAGACTTTTGAACAGCCTCATTGAAGTGGGCGTCGTTAAGTGTAATGGGGCTATATCGGGCACTCTCATCTCTTTTCTTCATCTTTATTATCTCCTGCATTTTTCTCGCTCGAATTTGCTCAAGTTCAACGTCCTCTTTTTTGGTCGAGTTTTCTCCACTCACGCATCATGCACCTGTCCATAACAACAGTTAAACCAGCGTCTTCTGCCTTCTTCGCTGCTTCCTCGTTGATTATTCCCAATTGCATCCAAATCACATATGGTTTTCCATGCTTCCGCTTTAGCTGAATTGCTTGATCAACAATAGGAGGAACATCCATAGACGGTCTAAAGATGTCAGCGATCTCAACGGCTTTCTGCAGTTCTTCAGGCATTTCCAGCAATGATTTGTAACATTTCTCTCCTAAGATTTGATCGGCGAATGGATTAATTGGAATTAAACGATAGCCTCTAGACTGGAGAAACTGAGCAACCTGAAAACTGTCCTTTGCAGGATCCTTAGACAAACCCACAACCGCCACTGTCGTGTAACCTTCAAGAATTCTTTCAATACTGTCTTTGTTGCTCAATACGCTTCCTTCTATCCATGTACTATGAGTTGTAGGTGTGAAAGAAACAAGAATTACGACGCCTTAAAGATATTTATTGCGGTTTAAAATTCGGCATCGTTTGAACTCTAAAGTAGAGACAAAAAGGCTTCCTTAAGGGCTGAGCAAGCTCCGCATCTAACGCAACCTGCCTTGTTTTTTCTCGGGTCTAATCCAACCTTGTGAAGTGTTTCTGCAATGCCTCGGTAGAGTTTTATCATCCTTCTGGGCGCTGGTGGAATGGTTTTTTCAAAAACTGTTCCTGTAATAGGTCGCAGTGGAAGCAGATAGGGTATCACTCCTAGTCTTGCTGCTTTCTCCACGCCCATCAGAATGCTTTCATCTGTTTCACCTAAACCTGCAATAATAAAGGTGCTGACTTGACCCTCTCCAAAAAGCTCCACCGCACTTTCCCACGCTTTGAATAAGCCTTTCACATTGGTTTTTTCAGGGCAAACAGTGTTTAAGACCCTTTTTTCGAAAGATTCAATGTGCACTCCAACAGTATCAACTTCAGCAAGGTGAAGTGTTTCAAGAAACTTTGCGTTTTGTAGAGGCTCTAATTGTACGTGCACGGGTATGTTAACGTGTTCTTTTATTGCCACAGCTGCCTTAGCCAACATTATTGCGCCTTTATCATGCACAGGCGGTGTTCCAGTTGTCAAAGTAACGTGTTTGACTACTCCCTCTTTGAAAGCTTCTTGTGCAACTTCGCCTAATTGCTTTGGTTGCTTTTCTATGAGTCGGTCACTGTGGGAGAGTTCGATGCCGCAAAACTTGCACTGCTTTCCATTGGACCAATAGACGCATTTAGAGTAAACGGTTGATGCCAAGCAGTCTTTGCCATGGAGGACAGCAACCTTACTCATAGGCGTGCCGTCAGAGGTTGTTTTCTCATAGAATTTAGGTTCGGGAATTGGCTTAACTTCTGTCAGCAACTTGGCGCCTAGGAGAATCCACCAATTCCCATCGGTTTGACCAAGTGTGTATGGAGAGCTTTCAACAAACATTCCCTGAAGAGGTATCTCAATGCAAGTTTCATCGGGCAGGACGAAATAGCGTCCTCCAGTTGGACCGGCACCACCGCTGCGACCTTTGTCTATGCTCTCTTTCGTGCGAGCACCTCTACATAGCAATTCAATCTTTAGAAGAGCAGTGTTCAAACTGCGACCTCAAACATCTTTCTCGTATAATTGAACTTTCATGCTCTTTGCTTGCTCGTATTCTTCGCCTTTCTTGTGGAAGCCTCTTTTCTTCAGTATTTTTATGGTTGCGGCTTGGTTGACGAGTGTGTTTACGTAGACTTTTTTGCAGTTGTTTTCTTTTGCGAATCTTATGAATTGGTGGTACATGGCGGTTGCGAGTCCAAGCCCTCTGTAGTCTGGGTCAACGGATTGGTGTTCGCCTAATAGACCGCTTTCAGTGACTAATGCTTTGTAGACACCCACGAGTTTGCACCCCGTTCTAACTCCAAAGTAATGGTAGCCTTCATTCATTTCCTTTAAAATCTGCTGCTTGGCGAGGATTCTCTTCTCTCTCCACTCCTCTGGATATTCGTAGGCAGTTGACCAAACCCTTTTGAGTAACGCTTCAATATCAAGAGCATCAGTTTCTGATAGTTCTTTTACTTCAATCTTTTCAGCCTCAGCTTTCTTGGTGTTCTCTCCTTTGAGTCCGAAAATTGATTCCTTTTCAAAATTCATGAAAGTCTCAGCCTGACATTGATAAGAAACTCGAATTGTTCTTGTTTTTGTAATTGTTCCAACCTCATTTGCTGATAACTCACACCTCGTTAACAATTCAATGCATTCTTTGGGTCTGTCTGTTGTAAACACAAAACCTGTCGATGGATAGGTCATAAGCCACTCTTGCATAAGGAGATTTCTTGGTTTAGGCAAGCGGTCAATGATTACAGATGCTCCAACGCGACTCGATTCGCAGAGCATTCCGATGGTTCCGATGATGCCTGGTCCACTTATATCCCTGCATGAATGCGCCATTTTTTTCTCAGCGATATGAATAATAGCTTCTAAACGTGCCAACACTTGCCTTCGGGTCTTGAACATGACTGAGTCAAAGGTTCTAACCCAGCCTTTTAGGCCAGGTTTTCCGTCAAGGTCAATGGCGACAAGGAGGCTGTCGCTAGGCCTTGCAGTAGCGCTTGAAATAATGTTTCTTGCAACCCCTGCAACTGCGGCGTCAACCGAGTCATAGGAGGTGTCTGGCTGTGTGTGTCCCTTCAGGAATTTTAAGCCGTACTTGTCTAAGCCATGTTTTATTCCATTGACGATTTGCCGACGCACGCTTGGAGAGCTCGATGAGATAACGTGGGCATATCCGAGAGGGCGTGCTCCCTTGGCAACTACATCGTTTACGTTCACCACAACCGAATAGAAGCCTGCCAGCCACGGGTCGTCTTTGACCAAGCCTTCCACGATGCCATCGGTTGAAACGACGACCTTGACATCGCCGATCTCTAGCATACCAGCGTCGTCGTAGACTTTTTCTCCTAATATTGGTAAGAGTTCACCGAGTGCAGATTTGCGTGTTATTCCCTTGAACTCTGTTAACACCTTTAACAATTCACTGATTGACTGCTGATTTTCTTTGTTTATGTTCAACTCATTTCAGATGCACTGCTTTTCAGCAAATTTATTAACTCTTTTGACACATTTTGGTTTCAAAGTGGTTTGATTTGGGTTACAAAAACCGTGAACGCTCTGTGGCTTTCACTATTCGTCTCCCTATCCGATGTGTCGAAATCATTGACAGACTCGTTGAAGAGGGAGTTTACTCCGGCCGAGGCGAATGCATAAGAGACATCGTCAGATCAGCACTGAGAGAAGGCTTTCACAAAAAAATGCTATCAGAAACCTAGACAGATACTTGCTCACCTTCAAAAAGGCTTTCCGCCATCTTTTGAATGGTTATCACGCCGACGGATTGGCTTGCATACTTGAGCGGTGTTTCACCTTGCATGTCTGCTTTCAAAATCTTTTCGTCAAAAGGAACAAAACCTAAGAATGGAATTCCGTTCCGTTTAGAGAATTGTTCAATAAGTTTGCCTTCGTGCTGACTCGCCACTTTGTTTCCCACAATAAAGGATTCTCTGATACCAATTTGCTTGGCTAAACTGTGCAGTTTTTTGCTTGTTTCCATCGATTTAAAGCTTGAATCGGTTACTATGAGCATAGTTTCCACGTGTTCGGCTGTTCCTCTGCCCATGTGTTCCACGCCTGCCTCCATGTCTGTTATGACGGCTTCTTTCCGTTTGACTAGTAGGTGGTGAAGCAATGCTCGAATAACGGTGTTTGCTGGGCACATGCAGCCTGCGCCAGCCGATCTGACTGTTCCCATCACCAGAAGGTTGACATTGTAAGGGGTTTTTACGCTGAACTGTTCAATTATGTCTTCAACACTGAAGGAAAGATTGTAAACTCCAGGCACACCAGTTTGAGTTTTCGACTCTATTAGAGCACTGTTCTCAGATATAGGCACAATTTTGATTGCTTCCTTTGGCGGGATTCCAAGAGTTAAGGCGAGGTTGGGAGCAGGATCAGCGTCAATGGCAAGCACAGTGAAGCCTGTTCTGGCTAGAAATTCGGCTAGGACGCCAGCGATGAGGGTTTTACCCACTCCACCCTTGCCTGCGACAGCGATTTTCATGCTTTTTAGCGCCTTTATAGAAATTTTCTTTTATTTTTCGGTCGGTACAATTAGGAGGCATTCTGAGCGCACATCCACCTCTGCTATTCTACTTTTTTCAAAGGTTTTAGAGACTCCTAACACGTCTCGAACAGTTACTTTGCTTCCATCAGCTTTGGCATAGACTGCATCTTTGAACACAACTTCTCCTTTTTTCAACACCTTAAACTCACACATTTAGCTGTCACTTCTAGAACTTCATGAAAGGCATTATGCTTCCTATAAGGCTTATTTTTTGAGTTTCAAAACAACTTCTTAGAGGCAGTCAATAGGCCAAGAGCTCAATAGAATATATAGATAAGTCGTTCTTCCGAGTTGACTTAGGATGAAGCTTCTGATTTCTTCCTCACTTACGTAGGCTTCCCCTGTTGCATTGATGCGCACGGGAATCATGGTTTGCTGCAGGTTTTCTACTCTCGCGAAATCAGGAAAGACATACTTAAACCAACAGGTGGCTTTGACAAAAGAGACCTTTGAATGGCGTAAGAAGCACTGCTTGGACGCAGAACATTTGCCGCCCTTTTGAATTCTTCCCAGTTATTTACGTGGACAACTTTTGCTTCTGGTTCAATTTTAGATCAGCCTTAGATTAAGGAAAACATGTTTTCTAAGGCTTTTCTTGCTTTCTTCATAACTGGTTTGGAAACAATCACTGGGTGTCTTTCTTCTTTAAGGGCAACGTATAAACGTTCTAGCGTATTCAGTTTCATGTTTGGACAGATGGCACCGTCGTAAGCTAGGAAGAATTCTCTGTCTGGGTTTTCCTTCCTGAGGCGGTGGATGATCCCGCTTTCGGTGCCTATTATAAACTCTTTTGATGTCAACTGCTTGGCGTAGCGGCACATTTGAGAAGTGCTCCCGATGTAATCGGCGATTTCCTGAACTTCTGGCAGACATTCAGGGTGGACAATGATCGTGGCGTTTGGGTGCTCTTTTTTCCAGAGTTGGATGTCATCTTTTTGAAACAGCACGTGGGTTGGGCAGAAACCCCTCTCTGGTATCGGAATAATTTTCTTGCTTGTTCGCTTTTCCACGTATAAGGCAAGGTTCTTGTCAGGTCCAAACAGCAAGGTGTCAGCGTCGATTGCGTTTATGACTTCTATGGCGTTTGCAGAAGTGCAGCAGACATCGCATTTGGCTTTGACTTCGGCTAAAGTATTAACGTAGAGCACGACAGGCAATCTGGGGTACTTGCGTTTCCATCTTCGAATCTCGTCAATGGTTAGCATCTGCGCCATTGGACACCTCGCGCCTTCACTGGGCAAGATAACTTTTTTCTCAGGATTGAGTATGGCTGCGTTTTCAGCCATGAAGTCAACGGTTGCGGACAAGATTATCCTTGCGTTTTTTTCTTCCATGGCTTGACGCGACAGTTCTATGCTGTCGCCCACATAGTCGGCTATATCTTGGATTTCGGGTCGCTGATAATTGTGCGCCAGAATAACGGCTTCTTTCTCCTTTTTAAGTCTGAGAATGTCCTCGATTAAAGTCACTAGCTTGGTCCCTTCATGTTTTGTTGAAGAAAAAGGCTAACTCACGCGGAAATATAAACACTATCTTCTGCCATATACGTACGCTTAGTGTGGCAGTTGATTTTTGAATCAAGAAACAACAATGTAGCAGCTTCTGAAATCCTCTCGGTACATTAAAATTCGATTCTAAATTATATACTGAATATAGTTCTAGAAGATAACTTAATACAAATCCTTTATTTTTGTTGAGTAAGATATATATTTTTGGAGAGATATAAAAGGAGGTGAGAGACATGAATTGGAAAATTATGATCGCTTCACATTGGAAGATCATGCTTGTAATAATTCAGTTCAGCTTGCTTGCAATAACGCTAGCTACTGGAAACGCACTCGCAGGAGAGGCCGTCGACACCCCATGCGGTCCCAGCATAAATACATAAAATAATTAAGGAAGTGTAACTAGAGAAAGCCATGGTGATGATGGATGCGAAACAAACTCGACCTCCTTGATGTAAGAATCATTGAGGGCTTAGGTAAATATGGCCCAAGAAACGTAACAGAAGTTGCAAAGAGGCTTGGGATACCAAGAGGAACAATGTTTTTCAGGATAAAGCGCATGTCCTCTTTTTTTTATTTGAGAATGGTTACAAACGTTTATCATACAAGCTTGGGATTAAAAAAAGGAGTCGTTATTGCGAAGGCAACTCCTGGCAACGAAGAATTACTTTTCAACTGTATGAAAGCCAACCCATTCTACATCTACATGAGCCGATGCTACGGCATGGTTGAAGGCTGCCTTGGAATCTACACTATTCCAAAGGAACAATGCACGAAATTTGAACAGTTCATTCAAGAAATCAAAAATCTTGGAGTAGCCCAGAATGTAGAACTTTTCTGGTCAACATGCTTCCACACGGTCAACCGAACAACCAAATGGTTCGATGATGCCTCTGAAAAATGGGCTTTCCCATGGGATGAATGGGTTGAAGAGGTTCGAACACAGGAAAAAGACTTGCCTTACACGCTTGTCGACCCGGACGACTTTCCAGTAAAGGCCGATGAAACTGATTTATTCATTTTAAAGGAACTGGAGAAAAACGCGACCATCGATTGGATCGATATTGCAAAGAAACTTAAGACAACTCTGCAAAATATTCATTACCATTACAAGACGCATGTCTTCAAGAAAGGACTGCTCGAAGCATTTCAAGTTGCTATCCTGCCTTTTGATAGAGATGTGTCAGACATGTTCTGGTTTATTTTCAGATTTGACGATCATGAGAAGCTCGCAAAGTTCGCACGGTCGTTGCTAGACAAGCCATTCGTATACATTGTAGGCAAGATACTAAGCCAAAATGCAATAATCTCCCAAGTATATCTACCTCGTCTAGAATTCAGGAATTTTGTGGATAGTTTATCAAAGCTTGCAAGAGAAGGTTATCTGCAAAGCTACGATTATGTAATTCAAGACTTAAATCCTGAAAAATGGTCAAGAATGACTATTCCATATGAACATTTCAAAGATGGGTCATGGGTTTACGAGCACGACAAACAAATTAGAATACTTAAAGACCTCATTAATGGGCAAAAGCAATAGAACTGAATCTTTCACTGCATTCTCTGTTTCGGGGAACCAGAATCTTCGCCTTTCTATGTTAGTTGTTTGTATATTGGGTGTCCTTTGAATCGAAGCATTGTTTCTGATTTCTCAAATGTTCCACTTGGAAGTCTTGTGCAGATGGATGTAACAATTGCGCCGTTAGGGATGAAGCGAACTCCGTCGAGCAGTTCCCCTTTTGTTATGCCAGACGCCGCGAAGACCAGTTGATCGCCTCTTGCCAACTCATCTTCTGCGTAGGTCTTTTCAACATCGACGCCGTCAACCTTCAATCTTTCAAGTCGATTCGGGTCGTCTTTCTTGTCTTTCCAAACTTTGACCAGCATTGTTCCTCCAAGACATCTGACAGCTGTAGCCGCTATCGTGGCTTCTGGTCCAGCTCCAGCGCCTATGAGTAAGTCAATGCCAGAGTTAGGTACGCACGTGACAACTGATGCCGCAATGTCTCCGTCTTGAATCAGGATGATTCGTACGCCCATTTTCCTGAGTCTTGTAAGCATATCTTGGTGTCTTTCTCGCTCAAGCATTATTACTGTAAAGTTTTCAAGGGGCATCGCCTTTTGTGAAGCCGCAGTCTGCACAATTTCTTCAATTGACATGTCTAAGGAAATCTTTCCTTTTGACTTGTGATCTGTTGCCACTTTGAAGTAGTATCCGTCATCTGGAAGCACTTGAAGGCAACCCCTTGGTGCGCATGCCAGAGCTGAGATAGCGTCTTTTCTTCCCTTGGAAGTGGCTGTTGTGCCGTCCACGGGGTCAATAACAAACTCAACTTGGGGACCGCTTCTTGTGCCAACCTTTTCTCTTCGACTAAAGGCTGGAGCATTGTCTTTTGGTCCTTCGCAGGCGATTACCTCACCGTCGATTTCTGTTTGGTTCAGCACGGTTCGAGAGAAGTCTAGGGCGGTTTGGTCCACTATCTCTGGATTGCCCTTTCCAATATGGAGTGCGGCGCCAACAGCAGCGGCTATGGTGATTCTAGTCAGCGATGGAGCTAACGCTCTTAATGAAACCATGAGTTAGCCCCTTTTTCTCTCATTCAACCACAGACTAGAAAATTCTATATAGTTTTGAGCAATTTTTTCAATTGCTGCCTCTTTTTTGATTTTTCCTGCTTTGTGTTCAGCCAATGGCTCCCAAAAAATGGTTCTTCCAACGGCGAATCCTATAATGCCTGGTATTTTTGCTCCAACTTTGAGCCAAGTCTGCACTTGTTCCTTAGCTTCACCTCTTCCCAGAGTTATGACAGCCGCTTTTCTACCGTCTCGTTGTGCTTGCTTCACCACAGTCCTTGCGTCTTCAGGCTTTTCCACACCTTCCAGCTTCCAAATGTTAGGTTCAACTCCAGCATCCTGAATCTGCTTTATAGCCTCAACCATCAATTTGGGACGCATTTCTCTGTCGTATGTTCCTTTTGATCCACCAACTCCCAACAACTGCCTTGAAGTAGGAGGTACAAGGAGCTCAAAGAGGAATGGTTTCCTTATAGACTGGAGATAATCGCTTAGGCTTCGAAGTCTCTGCAACTGTCTCTTGTTCATCATCATGTCGCCTTCAGGATTGTAACGCACCAAAACCTTGACAAGTGTTGGATTAAACTCTTCAATGTGCAGGGGATAGTTCTCACCGTATTCAAAGTCGAATTCGTCTTGACCTGACTTCTCCATAGGCATGGCAAAGGTCAAACCGCTTTTTTTGGCTTCTCTAAGAATGTCAGCGCCAAACTCTTCATCAACCAATAAACCTGCAATTTCTTTTGGAACACTCTTTTTCAAAGTTGCCTTGAAGCCTTCGAAAATCATTCTTTTATAGTTAGTAATTTGCCCTTTCTCTTCCGAAGATGGTTGACGGTTTTTGATTCCGAACATTTTCTCTATGAATGAAGTTCTATGGTCGAATGCTAATATCAACAATTCTTTTTGGGTCCAGTCAATCAATCATCTTTCACCCCGCTTGTCTCTCTAATTTTCCACATATATTCTTAATGTCTCTATCGGTTTACTGGCTCAGAAAATCAAAAACCTCAAGCAAGAAATAGTTTGGGTATATGAAGCTGAAACCTTTTTTGTGTGCTTTTTATTATTATTGTTAAGAGTACTGTGACATGGATGTGTGAGGTAAGGTGCTGAAAGAGTTCAACTTACTTGTCACAACTTCTCGAGGTAACGAAGAGGACGCTTGCTCTGAAGTCTGGTATCTACTGGGAGAAATAGGTGACTCAGCCGCCAAAGTGGATAAAACTGGCATAGCCGGTCTAATCGCGGCGAAAACGGTGTTTAACCCTTTTGAAGTCATCGACAAATTCCGTGCCATTTTAAAGGAGAGGCCCTATGAGTTTCGATATACGCTCAGAGCTATTCCCGTTGAAAAGGTTGTGCGCACAGACCTGGGCGAAATTCAGCGTGCTGTTATGGAATTGGGTTCAAAAATAGGTGAAAATGAAACTTTTAGGGTCACAGTTGAGAAGCGATTCAACTCCACCCCTACAAGAGACATCATCGAGGCTGCAGCAGTCAACATTGAGCGCAAAGTGGATTTAAACACCCCAGACAAAATAATCCTCATCGAGGTTGTTGGCGGGCTGACAGGTGTGTCAGTTGTCAAGGCAGAAGGCATTCTCTCAACAACTAAAGAAAAGATGTAACGCATTGAGTTTAGTGCTGTGTCACTAGCAAAGCCATGTGTTCAATCACTAAATCTGTCAAGGCTTGTTTCTGGGCGCCTTTGCGCTTAGTTTTCGCCTCTAACTCCACAGTGGAGATTCCGAAAAGCTTCTTTAAGCCAGCCATTTTGCCCTTTGTCAAATCAATGACAGAGTCGTCTCGCCTGCCGTTGAGGAGATTGGAAAGAATATCAAGTGTTGTAGAAGCCTGTCGAAGATTTTCAGTCAAAGCAAGAACAACAACACGGCTTGTCTCCTGTTTGATTCCTATTAACCTAATGGCTTCCTTTATTTGGCGTTGAGCAGAAGCATACAGAAGTGTTTCTATTGCCAGACTGCTGGAGATGTTGACTTTGCTTTTAAAGGCGTTTAGTGCGTTTAAGGCAGCAAAACGCAAGTGCTCTAAGCCAGCGACAACCGAAGCGTCGAAAAACTGTACACAAACATTGCCAGTTTTGCATTTTACGGCTTGAAAAAACTCGTTGACGTCTCTAATTTCGACGTCTCTAAAACCTGCAACGGCTAAGTGTTTGAAGTCTCCTAACCGGACGTTCACGCCTTCCCCTCGGCAATCTCTTCTATAAATCTTTCCACGAGTCTGCGGTCAAATCCATAATGCACCAGCGTCGCTTTTGCCCGTTGAGTTGATACACCCATCTTTTTGCATTTTTCGAAGATGCGTCTCACGGTTTCTTTGCGTTCCCATGGGAAAATAATCCAGTGACTTGTTTTGCGTTCAAACCAGTCGGGGATGACAATGCTCCAAGGCTTGTAATAGATTGTTGCTATTCTTACGTCGGCGGCACCCTGCTCCTTTAAATGTCCTCTAACAAGCGCTAGGCTTTTTCCCGTGTCAGCCACGTCGTCCACGACCAAGATCTTCTTATCTTTGACAGGCACTGAAACAGGCTGAGAGATGACAGGTTCACCCTTGGTTTCGGCCACGCCCAGATAAAACTCAGCCTTCACATTAGCTATCTCTGGGTTCTCAAGCAAGTCGGAAATGATACGGGCTGGAGGCCAACCGCCGCGAGCGACGCCCACGATTATGTCAGGCTTAAACCCTGACCTGCGAATCTGGCTGGCTAAGTCTAAAAGCAGCTCATAAATGCGTTCCCATGTTGGAATCTCAAATTCCCAGTTGAAACCAGACTGTGGCACTGAAGCTGTTCTCCCTTCCATAAGTGCCTATAAGTGCTTGCTGGAAAGTTAATAGTTTTTTCTTAGCTGCCAAAAATAGGTTGCAGTTAGCCTTTTTCAGTTTGTTAACAGAAAATAAGGGGGTTTCGTCGTGTTTTGTTCTCGTAAGTGTTATATCTTTCTGAGTTGCTATTGCTGAGAAGTTAATAATTGAAGGAGAAAAAATCAAGTTGAAAAAGACTAGTTTAGGGACATTGAGCGTTCTGTTGTCTCTATTGATTTTGTTGCCATTCGCAATTCCTGCAATACCATTTGATCAAGTTGCACCTACGGTTAAGGCAGCGTCTTCGGCAGAAATTACTCTAGACGTATCAGAGGGCTATGTTGGAGACTACGTGACTGTAACAGGTAGAGGTTTCACTCCAAACAAAGACATCACATTCATGTGGGGGGACCAGCTGTTTTCATCTCTGGGCTTCATGTTGGGGATGCCTAGTTTTCAGAGACCGTCATACGATAAACCAGGTGAAGTATGCGCAGACGCTTTAGGCAACTTTATTGTTCAATTGCAGGTGCCCAAGCTAACTCGGGGAACATACACCATAAAGGCGGATGACACGGTCACCACCGCAGTTGCCGATTTTACAGTAAACTCCAGAGTGATACTTAGAAATCAATATGCGTACAAGAAGCATGGATCGTCAGCAACTCCCTCAGAGACAAGATCTAGTGCATATTACATTGAGCTTTTCTTGGCTGAAGGATTCGTCGGCGACTGGCTTGCATTTGAACTCTCGGGGTTTGGTGACGGGGAACTCGTTGAAGTCAAAATGGGTACGATAAGTCTAGGCAGCTTCACTATGCTCAGTGGATCTGAGAAAGGATACCTCTTTTCAATAAGTGCTAAAAGATTGCCCGAGATGTCTGGAGGCGATTACACTGTTACAGCCACTGGAAAAGTGTCAGGAATCACGGCCTCAGCTTCGTTCAAGGTGAAGCCAGAGCTGTTTCTATCCAGACCTCCACCAGCAGCACCAGCGTTATCGGATTTTCCATGGGTGTATACATTTGCGAATTTCGGCTTGAGTTGGTATAGCTCTGTGAGCGCGACTGCTGACGCCATGTTTGTGTTTGAGGCCTCTGGTCTAACTGGAGAGGCTGTATCAGGCGTCTCTGTTACGTACAACGAAGTTGCACCTATTTCATGTCAGGTTTCAGGCACTCTCGCGCTTCATAGCGGGTCAACTCAAGGCATAAACTCAACAACTGTGCCATTCACGTGGAATTCGCTGTTCACTAAAGGTCTCTCCCCTAGCGCCACAATCCCTTCGGCTATCCCAAGCGGAAATATGCTGACCGTTACTATAACGACTAGCGGAGCTGGCGGTGCATCATATTCCTTCAACAAACAGCTATTCTCCTCCAGCGTCGGCACTGCGTGGAACAACGGCTCGTTTGTGTGGGTTGAAGGAGACAGCACGATATCTTCTAATGGCACAAGTCTTTCAAGTGAGGTGAATGATGTTAACAAGTTGGCAGCAACAGGTTTGTTGAGGTACTGGTGGACCAATCAATGGCCGGTTGCAGTTACTTCAACCGGCTCAATCGTCACCAAGCTTGACTTAGATGCAATTTGGGGATGGACACTAACCCCATATGACCAGTCTTTGACGCCGGTTAGTTTCTATGACGTCGAGGATAATGACATGTGGGACTCAAGTGAGCCAGTGTATATAGATAACGACAATTCAAGCAGTGTGACCAATGGCGACACGAGAGTTACATCCCAGATGATAAACGGAAAGTTTTACCCTGCCGCGTGGGCTCCCGATGTGGGCGCAATGGATCCAGATGTAGGCAGAGCTCTCACCAAATTTCCACCTGAAACCCGACCATCCTACTACGCTACAGTTTTTTGGCCTACTTGGGTGTATCTTGACAAATACGGCACAGGCACGGTTTCAGAAGGCGACGTTAGAATCTCTGCGGTTCCTCTTTATGTATGGTGGATGTGGGGATGGGTTCCTGATGTCAACGGTTTCACAGCCCTATCATTGAACGTTCCAAACATGCCTGGAGCTGGTCTAGCCTATGACGTTGGGTTATGGTCCGCTTGGGCAACAAATGACTTTACAGTGGAAAGTACAGTGAAAATGGAGGTTCATGCAAGCCTAGAGGTCACGTCGGCTTCAACGGCGTATCAATCAACATACTACGTGACCGAAGGCAGCGACAACATCTGGATACGGGGCAGAGGCTTCCGTGGAAGCGAACAGCTAAGAATCTCTGTGGGAGGAAAATACGTGAAAACAGTGACTCCTGACTCATACGGCTCCTTTAGCACAGACATCGACGATATGCCAGCCTTAGCAGGCGGCGAACAGACAATAACTGCTACTGGAGTCTTGACGGCCAGCAACAATGCTTCTACCACAATAACATATACACCAGTTCTCCAAGTTTCATATTCGTATCCAGCATACAACCTTAGCCCTGTCACTTCTATTATGGTGGAAGGCAAAGGATTCGAAGCTGGCACATACCTGATTATCTTCGATGGTGCTGAAGTAGGTGAAGCAGTAACCTCATCTTTCACGGTCACAGACTCAGGTGATGAAGCTGGACAAATTCACATAGCCTTCAACGCACCAGAGGGAGTCGAAGGCGTCCACATAGTTGATGTAGTGAACACCTCCGACCCAACAATATCTGCGCTATTTGGCAAAGGATACTTAACATGGGCGGGAGTCGCAAGACCAGATGCTCCCTTCCCAACAGACTCAGAATTTCCAACAGTCACAATTTGGCCAAGCTTACAGCGTACGCCCACAACAACTACGGTTGGAACATCTGTACTAGTGACTGGAAAAGGACTGCAGCCTAGTACAACATACTATATGTGGTATGATCCACGAGGCACATCCACTTCGCAAGCAGTCCTCATGACAACAACTCCAGCAGTTGTAATCACAGATGCAAAAGGAACACTGACAGCCTCATTCCAAATTCCACAGAGCAGCGGAGGCACACATTACATCTGGGCCTCAACATCCAGCAACTTTATAAATAATGACCCTGTCAAAGGCTCGCCTGTGCCTACCTCGGTATCAATAAATCCAGACATAACTTTGGCACAATATTCAGGAGTAGTTGGCGCAAGCACAGCAGTTTCATTCACTGGATTGTCCACTGGGTCTCAGTATCGGCTATGGTGGTACAAACCGGAAGAGGCTACTGTGAACGATTTCACAGGAGACACAGAAGTCCCACAAACCGCAATACTGTTGGCAACAGCAACAGGCGCCCTCTATGGAGACTCTACAGCTGCAGTTTCTTTCACCGTTCCTGCCACAGCAAAAGTTGGCTCGATTTACTGCGTCGACCTCACAGCTTTCACGGACAGAATCTCTCTTCTAGGCAGTCCTGTGTTCTTTACGGTCGGCAAAGTCTCAACAACTATAACTATTAGGTTAACACCAGAAACGGTCACGGAGAGAGAAAGCGTAACCATCAACGGCGTCATTGAACCCGCGCTTTCAGTAAACATAACTCTGTTCATGACAGACCCCGATGGAAAAACAACCAACAAGACCATTACATCAGCAACCAGCGGAACTTTCACGGATTCATTCAAACCCGACAAAGTTGGAACATGGCAGGTCAAAGCCAAATGGGATGGAAACTCAGTCTACGCTGAATACACAAGTCTGGCTGATGTGGTAAAGGTTACACCAATTGATACTTCATGGATGTACGCATGGGCAGGAATCGGAATCGGTGCTGTCGCTCTATTGCTAGCGATAATCATAACACTACACTACTTCATGCGAAAAAGACACGAAATTATACCAACCACATAGCAAGACGCACCTCATTTACTCCCTTTTTTATTTTAACTCCAAGAACAGTTCTTAAATCTCAAGGTCATACATTTTAGAACAGAACGAGAAAACCAAAGCGGAGTGATTGGGTTTGAAAGAAATCATTGAGTGTGTGCCAAACTTCAGCACATCTGATCCCAAAGTTGTCGAAGCAATTTTAAAGGAAATTTATAAGGTAAAAGAAGCGTATCTCTTAGACCACTCCTTTGACGACTATTACAACAGACTAGTGGTCTCATTTGTGGGCAATAGGGAATCGGTTGTTAAGGCAGCTCTCGAATCGGCAGTCAGAGCCATAAAACTCATCGACATGAACAAGCACAAGGGACAGCATCCCCGTATAGGCTCGGTTGATGTTGTACCGTTTATTCCAATCCAAAACGTCAGCCTTGAAGATTGTGTAGACTTGGCGAAAAAATTTGGAAAAGCTTTGGCTGAGAGAAGCAAGATTCCAGTCTACCTCTACGCAGCGGCTGCACACAAGCTTGAGAGAAGCGACCTAGACTGGATACGACTAGGTGACTACGAAAAATTAGGCGAGATGATGAAACAGCCAGACCGGAAACCCGACTTCGGACCGATGCGAAAGCACCCAACAGCAGGAGCAACAATAACAGGTGCACGCAAACCCATGGCAGGCTTCAACGTAAACCTAGGAACACCCGACCTCAAAATCGCCAAAAAAATCGCCAAGGCACTCCACGCCAAAAAAGGCGGGTTGACCAACGTGAAAGCGATGGCAGCCGAGATTCCAGAAAAGAAAATCACACAGATTGGAATGAGCGTCTACGATTTTGAAAAAACGCCTTTGTACAGGGTGTTTGAATTGATTAAAATCGAGGCTGAACGCTATAATGTTCCAGTCGTGAGCTCAGAGTTCAACGGCATGGCGCCTCTGCAAGCAATATTGGATGCAGCCTCCTACTACATGAAGATAGACAACCTAAACATTGATAGAGTGTTGGAAATAGCTATACAGAAGGCGATAGAGAAGGGTCGAAGAAAAAGTGCCCAGGATAGAAGCGGATTTACTAATCGAAAACGCTAGCGAACTTGCCACAGCCGAGGGTGGTAGCAAAAAACCACTAATCGGCAAGCAAATGCAAGCATTAAAGATAATCAAGGATGCAGCTTTAGCCATAAAAAAAGGCAAAATAATCGCAGTGGGGAAAACAGCAAAAATTAAAGCTGAATTTGAGGCAACTCAAGCCATTGTTGCTAAGGGAAAAACGGTCGTTCCTGGGTTTATTGACCCACATACCCACTTGGTTTTCGCTGGTTCTAGAGAAGAAGAATTCGAGCTGCGGTTGAAGGGCGCCACCTACATGGAGATTCACCGCAAGGGCGGAGGCATATTGAAGACTGTCAGGGAAACAAGGCGGGCTAACGAACGAGAATTGGTTGAAAACTGCAAGAAAACATTGGATATCATGCTTAAACACGGAACCACAACGCTGGAAGCAAAAAGCGGTTATGGACTCACTGTTGATGATGAGATAAAATGTCTAAAAGTCATGCAACAATTGAACAAGGCTCACTCGGTCACCATAGTGCCCACTTTTCTCGGAGCACACGCCATCTCACCAGAATACGAAAAGCAACCCGAAAAATACGTGCAACTCATTGTTGACAAAATGATTCCGGCAGTGGCAAACCGGGGTCTCGCCGAATTCTGTGATGTCTTCTGTGAAAAAGGAGTATTCAATATCGAGCAGTCGAAGCAAATCCTTACAGCTGGCAAAAAGCATGGCTTAAAGCCTAAACTACACGCTGACGAATTCACTCCGTCGGGCGGAGCAGAGTTGGCAGCGGAGATTGGAGCGGTGTCGGCGGAACACTTGCTTTACACATCAGACAAAGGGCTAAAGATGATGGCTCAAAGTGGCGTGATTGCTATATTGCTTCCAGCTGCCTCTTTCACACTCATGACAGAAAAACATGCAGACGCCAGAAAGATGATAGAGATGGGTGTGCCCATAGCCTTAGGAACAGACTTCAACCCTAGTTGCTGGGTGGAAAATCAACAGTTGGTTATAGGTTTAGCCTGTCGTCAGATGAAGATGACACCAGCCGAAGCCTTAACAGCGTCAACAATCAACGCTGCACACGCCATCAACCGAGCCGATGAAATTGGAAGTCTGGAACCGGGTAAGAAGGCAGATGTCTTGATCTTGGATGTTCCAAACCACGGTTTTCTCGGCTACCGTTTTGGCGTGAACTTGGTTAGCAAGGTGATTAAAGAAGGAAAAATCGTTGTCGACCGAGAGTAAACTGATGGCTCAGGCAGTAAAAGTTGTCAAATCCATTGCCACCGACAAAAAGCTAGTATACTACGGAGTGATCCTTCTAGCTCTACATGTTGTCGGTATTCTCTTCCTCTATGACCTCATATACGAATTTGACATCGTTCCTCATTTTTGGTTCGGTTACGTTTTGTCAGAATATTCAAGCAAAGGTGCCAACTCGGTGAATCTGCAAGTGCGTTTGACCGAGGAATCTCAGAAACATGGTTGGGCGACAGTAACCCCTCGTCAAGTTGATTTTCTAGTTAGATTGATTGGGTTTCTGCTTGTTGGCGGTCTGTTTTGGGAATGGGCAGAGCTGACCTTCAGTCCTCTTATAGGCATAGTCCCAGACTCATTTTTCGCTTTTCCGATAACCATGCAGAACATTGATGGCGCCGTCGATGTCGCCGTTGGAATTATAGGCGCAACACTAGCCTTTTTGATAAAACACAAGCGAACAGCTTAAAGAGAAAAATGCGGAGAGTTGCTTAGGCTACTTTTGTCGTATGGATGGAAGCGCCGATGCCACAGCCAAGATCCCTATTATTATGAGCAAAAGCACTATTGACAGAATGAAGTTTGCCGTTGCTATATACAAGTACCATGAGCCACCGAGTGCGGTTAGCAAGATCCCCATTAGCAGTGTGCTGTAGACTCCTCGCCCGTATTTCTCTGGTTTTTGAGTTCTGATACTAGCGAGCACAATAGTCCAGGCGCCGTAGAAGGCAAGGATTAGTGCAATGACCTCGTCTAGTCTGGTGACGATCAGGGCGGCATACGCGATTAGCACCAGCGCGGCGATGACCAAAAGCACGCCGAACGAGAGCAGTCCAAACTGTCTTGCCATGGCTGGTCACCGTTTATTCTTTAATTTTTTGACCGCATTCTGGACAGAACTTCACTGTGTTAAGCACTGAGTGCCCACACTTTGGACATTTTGTTGTTCCAGTTGGCGCAGTCAGCGTTGTTCCGCATTCTGCACAGAACTTTGATGTTGCTGGCACTCTAGCGTTGCAGTTTGGGCATATTACTAAAGCCGCGGCTGGTGTTGGCGCTGGACCTGTCGGGGTCATTATTTGAGGTATCAAGACCATTCCTGTTCCTAGTCCTGCGCCAGGCGATTTTCCCAGTTCTTTGGCTGCTTCCTTAACTGTTTCCATGCGCAAGACCTCTTCAGCGGCTCGTGTCTGTTTGAGCCAGAACAGGCGGTCTCTATATTCGGGTGTCGTGTCGATTCCTTCGAAACGTAAGTCTGTAAGATCTAAGCCTATTCGTTTGAAGGCATCTAGGATGGCGTTCTTGGCTGAGACACTTGTTTCATCGAGTTTGGTAAACACGGTGAGCAAATCGTAGCGAGACAATTCGTCGATAATTTTTTCGTTGAGGTAGCCTCGAAGGTAATTGTTCACGTCCTCGGTCGAATACGCGTTTTGTCCACCCACAACCTCCATTACAAACAGTTGTGGGTTCTCAACCTTGAACCAGAATGTTCCATGCACCTGCAACGGAGCCAGCTCAGTTGTTTGCGCTCTTGCTCCATATTTGCCAGCGAAAACTCGGGTTGATATGAAGATAACTGCTGCCTTGAATGGTTTTTCTCTGTAACCCGCCAGTCTGGAGAGTAAGCCAGTCAGTAAAGGTAGGTTTAATGTTGTCAGCGTGTGTCTGCCCGGTCCTAAAACGTCGTAGGCTTTTCCGTCTCTGAAGAAAACGGCTGCCTCAAACTCCCGTACGATTAGTTGAGCTCCCCATGTGATTTCCTCGTCTGGATACTTCCAAACGATGTCTTCTGCTCCTGGGTTTTTCCATTCTATAACTTGTGCCATTCTCATTTCACTCCCTTGATTACTTCGTCTCTCTCTTCAAACGTTTCTTCTAGCGTCTCTAGCATGTCGCTTAGGTTGCTGATGTGATCGTGAGCTTTTTCAAACTTCTGCTTGGAAACCTCCTTCTTGAAGGTGTTTGCTGCCTCAACAATGCTTTCTACTTTGTCAAGGAGGTTTGTGTCAAACTCAATCATTTTGTCGAGTTTCTCTTCCTCAACCTTCAAGATGTTAAAGAAGCCCGCGTAACCATACGAGGCATGGTTGACTTTTTCACTGACTCTGTCAAAGCGCATAAGGAAGCGGTCCATGTCGGTTAAAACCTCGTGTAGACGGCTGTCAGAAAGCTTTTGAAATGTCTCTTTCAGGTCTTTTCTGGCTTCCATAAGTCTTTGATAAAGGTGATTGCGGATGAGCCTGTCACTTTCCCGTCGAAGCTCCTTTTCCTTGTAGCCTCTAAAGCCCGGTAAAGCCGCGACAATACGCTCGGATAAACGCATTTCCTCTTTTGCCTTTCCATAGATGCTTTTTTTCTCGCTCAAGATTAGTCGACTCCTTTCAAGACCTATCTATGAGTTGAACCAGAGGCTTTTAAAGTTTTCAAAGTAATCCAAACTTGGTTGTTGGTATGTCGCCTTTGATAACGGTGCCCGTTGCGCCGTCTAATAAGATACGGTACCGTTCGCCTTTATACTCATAAATTATAAACCATATTGGTGCGTGTAGGTAAACGGCGTCTCCTATTTCGAATTCTGTTTTCATCTCTATTATCTTGTCCACGTCTTGTTGAGCCAAAAAACGATGATTGCTCTCAATTTGTTGCCCTGCAATTTCTATTGCTTCGTCTTTTTCGATTTCACTGTTTAGCACCTTTGCGAAGCTTTCGATTTTTTTGAAGTCATATTGGATTTTTCCTTCTAGTGGCACATCATACTCGTGTGCTGGGAAATCTGTGGCTTTTCGAGCCAACACCAGCCAATTATATTTCTTTTCGATCTTTCCATCCTTTACAACTGGAGGCGTGAGTCTTTCAAAAATGCCCTTGTAGTTGCTTGTTGCTGTGACAGGAACCACCCAGAACGGCAGGTACATAAGGTTTTTCTCTAAAATCTTTGAAGCCCGTGCCAAGTCGCCTGGTTTTGTAAAGCCGCTTCTCATCCAGTTGCGTACTAGTTCGTCTGCTTGTTCAGGCTTGTACTCGTTCACAATGAGCGAGTGCTCCAGAACAAACGCTTTTCCAGTTTCAATAACTTGGGTGAAGCCGCAGTAGTGACATGTGGCAATGATTTCCCCTGGATTAAACGTGATGGGCGCGCCGCAGTTGGAGCAACGGATTTCTTCAACTACACTCATGCGTAATACCAGCATCTTGAACTCTGATGTTGATTTAGTTTTTTGTCTTATAAAGGGCATTTCTTTGAGTAAGGTTAAATACCTATGGTATGCTACTAGTGTAAGGCAAAATTTGGAGAAAGCGAAATCGCCATATTACTTTCGGTGAAATCGTTTGATTCCGATTCGGGATGAAAATAAGTCTTTAACATCGCCGCAGGTTACAAGGGTACTCATTTTAATTAATGTAGTGGTTTTCTTCGTGTGTTGGCTCCCAGACTTTCTCGGCTACTCCTATGGCATTTTGACTTAACCAAAAGAGGATACTAGCGTTAGAATTGACTCAAGATTGTGGAAGGGCTTTCAGAAGAAGAGAACTTGATTCGAATGGGAAAGCGCTCAATAAACACCACGGTTTTCCTTTGCTCCAAGCAGATAAGCGCAACGTGAGTAGACTAGACAGGAGTGGATGTGCTTTCCGTATTTTCAACAAAAACTAAGTTAACGAATGGGTAGTCGGTTCGTGGAGGAGAGCCACCTGCATTACTCTCTTCATCTTAATCAACCAAAAAAGAAAGGCAGTTCCAAACGGTTTTAGCTCTACTGCTTTCTTATTCATGCTTTTTAGGTTTATTATGGCGTTATTGTATAGTAACGTCCTTTTGTGTAAAATAGATAGGTTCTCGCTTCCTGTGAGTTGTGGGACAGTGTGAATGCGAGTTGAATTTGTTGTCCTGGGGCGAGTTCGGCGTAAAGGTTGTCATTTTCACTGAGGAATTCTTTCACGTTGCCGCGAGTTGAGTGTATAGCTAAGACCATGTTGGCGTAGCGGATTTGGTAGTCGTCTTGTTTGGTTGTGTCCAACCCAACATAATCGAGTCTGTGGTGGTACTTCCAATACAGCTTTACTGTGAAATCTTGGCCGTGAACGATATATGGTGAGAGATTAACGCCCTCAATGGACCAGTAGTTTCGAGGAATAATCGTTTCCACGGTTTGCCATGTGCCGCTACTATTCTTCACTTGGACTAAGATGCATTCTTTCTCCTTTATCCAGTCGGTTCTCAAGATCAGCTTTGCATTATCGGAGTTGACTTGACCAAAGTCTACGATAAGGTAGTCTCCTGAAGTCCCGTAGAAGTAAGTGCTTGGATCCGACACGTTTCCATCCATGAGGCGAATCTCGTTTAACCTATCATTTCCATTATTGTCTACGGCTGATATGGGCGCAGCTGAGTTCTTATATGTTAAAATTTCGCCATTTGGAGTCACAGCTATGCTAACATCGGGTTCATGGTCAACCGCAAGCAGCTTGACTTGGTCAATATAAGAACGCTCTTGTTCGAATTCGCTTATGAGGAGTGAGTACTTCCCATATCTTGGAACCAAAGTCTGCTCTAGTTTGTAATAGTCTTCAACATCGGCTCCATTGCTTAACTCAGAAGATGGCAAAATATTGTTGTCAAGCACGTATCTGTTTCCATCCCAAGTCGAAACATAAGGACACCCCCCATATACAATGTATTCAATGTGGAGTGGCTTAACCTTGATGTAATCTTGGTCCCAATAGTCTACAACATGACCGCCCATCAAAGTAATTGGCGCCGCTACATATGCTTTAACCAAATATGTGTATGACCTATCAGATTTTGCGTTAAAAGCGTCTCCAACAAAGGTTTCAGTTAACGGATCAGGAAATGATATTGGTAGATACCATGTCCACTCTCCTATAATTGTGCCAGTCGACACATCGATAACATAAAGGGTAATTGTCGCAACACCACCATTTATTATTAATCCCTTTACTTCAACCGTGATGCTCGGCTTTATCCATCTTCCTTGACCCGGCACAGTTCTAGACAAATGACCCCAAGCTCTAGCTTGACCATAGAAGCCTATGCCACCCTTGGCGAAAAGCTTTATTAATCCTGTAATGTCAGCATATGCTTTCGCATCAGAGCCAACCTGACCTGCTGGTGCATATATCTCAGTATAATAATTCGCGGAATCCCAAGTATAATAGTACTCATCAGCAAACACTGGAGTGACGAGTAAAGCTAACATTAAGATGATAGAAAAGAACAACAAAGCACTAACGTTTTTCTTCATTCCTTCTTCCTCCGTTGATAATAAGTTCGGATGCCTTTCCATGTGGTGAAGGAAACAACAACCAAGCCTAGTACTGTAGCAGCCATGATTATCATGGGGTATCTCACAAATCCCATAGAAGCCATTAGGATCCACGCGATGAACAAAGTCCAATTGGTTAAAGCCACCATGATTTCTGTCCTCACAACTTTCTTCAACCTAAAAAGAGATAGCATTCTTTCCTCCTCATAGTCGCCAGTTCTCTTTCTGCCCTTCCTCAGAGTCATGTGGTGACACGTCTCCAAAGGAATACCTCCGGTTATTTTAGATTTGGTTTTTATTTAAATCTAACGGTCACCTTTTAAAAAGAATCTCAACTTGATATATAATCTATACCTGCAAGAGAAAAACAATGATGTTTTCGTTGGAGAGGTTTTTGGTTATAAATGACGATCCTTAGGAACCGGAATCGTGACTGCTCATAGAAATTTTAACATCTTTTTTGGCAGAACGTTAAAAAAAGGCAAGGATAAGGGTGTCTGAAGGTGTTTAAGATTCGAAAATACTTTTTTTACATCATTACAACATTTATTCCACAATTGCACTTTGCGGCGCTCACAAACAGGTCATGAACATTTCTCTCTTTCATTCTCATGACACGTACATACTTATCAAAAGTGAGCTTTTGCGAGCTGGATAGAATGAAAAATTAATGAGATGGCTCAGAAGAACCTAAATACCTATAGTATGATAAAATGTAAAAATACGCCAATATGCCCTAACAATTGCGTGAACAAATTGATTCCAATCCGAGATGAGCTTCGGTCTTTCGCAACTCCATACCTGACTCGAATATTCATAATGGTAAACATAATCGTTTTCTTCATTACTTTTGTTCCAGACCTCTCTAAACCATATTGGTTGCGATCCCTTTTAGGTTTTGTAGACTCGCCTGCGATATACCAATCCAGTTTAAAATATGGAATAATTCCTAACAAAGTACTCCAAACTTCACAGCTCTTCACAATCTTCACTTCTATGTTTTTGCATGGCAACTTGATTCATTTGGGTGGAAACATGCTTTTCTTGTATGTTTTCGGCGATAACGTAGAGGACACATTTGGGCATGGACGCTATTTTGTCTTCTATATTCTGGCAGGGGTTGTTGCAAGTATAGTGCATATTATGGCGGTGCTTTACTCGGTGGAAGTGTTGCACTCTGCCCCCTCTGGGGTGCTGAGCGAGCCTACAATAGGAGCTTCTGGCGCTATCGCTGGAGTCCTTGGCACCTACCTTGTATTGTATCCTAAAGCGAGGGTTCTAACTTTGGTATTCTTTGGCTGGATTTGGATTGTGCCAATACCAGCCATCTTCTTTCTAGGCTTCTGGTTTGTATATCAACTGCTTTACGGAATGTTAGCGTTTGAACTCCCCCTAGAAATCGCGTATTGGGCACACATTGGAGGCTTTTTGACTGGTTTATTCTTCGGTGCGATTTGGAGAGGTAGGAGGCGCAAACGTGAATTCTAGTGACCTAATCAACGCGGTTTTTCTGATAGCCTACAATGTTTTCATAATTCTTTATGTTTCACGCAAGGTCAGCGAAAGGTTCGGCACATACATGGCACGCAAAACCATACACCTGTTCTCTGCTGGAGTAAGTGTGTTGCTGGCACCTTTTGTCTTCACTGATTGGTGCACACCATTGCTTCTGGGTTCCTTGATGGTTGCGTTTACCCTTATTGGGCATCTGCGGAAGCCTTACAGATGGTTTCAAATCAGTAACAACTACGCTGATGTTTATTTCACCGTTGCCTGCACTTTGCTTCTCGTTGTCTTTTGGAACTACAACGTTTGGATAGGTGTTCTCTCCGCGCTGTTTTTGGCTTGGGGCGACGGATTAACAGGTGTTGTGCGCTTCATGATTTACAAGAAGAGGAACAAGGGCATCTGGGGAAATGTTGCCATGTTCTTGGTTTGCATGGTCTTGGGCCTTTTAATGAATGGCCGTGTGGGTTACGCTGGTCTCATTGGAGGAGTCTTCGCCAGTGTTGTAGAGAGATTTGAGCGTATAGACGACAACATTTCAATTCCGTTTGGCTCAGCGGTTCTCATTACCCTTCTGGGTATGTTGTAGTCTTATCGCAAGGCTTAACTCTGGGTTTCGTTTTTTCAATGGAAACAGCAGGGAGAGGTGGCGAATCTTGGCTACGTTGGCTCAATTAAAACTCGCGATGATGACTCCGGTTTTGTTGGTAGGCATAATATTTGCAGCTTTCCTGACTGTAATAATGTTTTTTCTGCAACTTCCCTTCGTTTGGGCTTTCATCCTCACCGGCTTCTTTATACTTGTCCAGTATCTAATAGGACCAGCAATAGTTAGAGCGTCAGCCAGACTGCGCTACTTGAAGTCTGGTGAAAACCCTTGGCTGGAATCCACTGTGAACGATCTCGCTCAGAAAAGCGGCATTCCCACTCCTAAGTTGGCTATAGTGCCTGATCTTACACCAAACGCCTTTGTCTTCGGGAGAACAAGTCGAGACGCTACCTTGGCAGTTCATGAGGGTTTGCTTCAAAATCTGAACAAGGACGAGGTGAAAGGTGTGATCGGGCATGAACTTGGACATATCCGACACAGAGACTTTCTGATAATGACGGCGTTGTCTTCGCTGCCACTCATAGCCTACCTGATATTTCGTGGAACGTTTGAGGCTGCATGGCTAAGCGGAAGGACATCACGGAAAAAAGATGAGGGTGCTGGACTCGCAGCTGCCCTTTTTGTGGTCGCTGTTCTTTCATACATAATCTATATTGTTTCTCTTCTCTTCGTAATGAGGTTGAGTCGCTTGCGAGAACATTACGCAGACGCATACTCGGCGTACGTGACAGCTTCGCCCAGAAGTTTAGAAAGCGCCTTAACAAGCATCACCTATGGCCTGTCGCTTGCGCCCGATCCGAGGAACCAAGGTGCCAGAACGCTCTACATAGCTGACCCTCACTTGGCGAAATTGGAGGTCCAGAGCATAATCAGCAAAAAGGAAGAATACGACCTTGACAAAGACGGCGTCTTAGACGAGAGAGAACTTGAACTTGCCATGGAGAAAGAAGCAAAATCCCGATGGCTAACAATCAATCGTTGGTTTCACACGCATCCAGCAACCTTTCAACGGATTCTCTTGTTGCGAGACATTGAAAACGAGATGGCTACAGGTGGATACTCGGCTGAACGAATATACGCGCACGTTTAAAATGGTCACAGGCATCATACTTCTGGTTACAATTAGAGAACTACGATGTGTGTTTTCTTGATATGCGCGTCATCCGATGGCATGGCTTCATCGCAACCACTGTAATGCTTATTGTGTTAACTTCTCTAAAGGGCGAGGTGGAGAGAAACCTAAACTTTAGAGTGTTTGAACAGGATAACGCTCATACTGCAATTCGTAAAGCTTCTTAACTTTGTTCAGATCGTCGATTTCATCGACTTTTTTGTCTGGCCTGAAACGAACAATCTTAGGCACCCTCAAAGCATAGCCACTCGTATATTCTTCGGTCTCCTGAATCTCTTGATAAGTTGCCTCCACAACTACTGTCGGCTTTATGAAAACACCTTCATCATCCTCGCCTGTTTTTGTAGCATCAACTATCCTCCTCAGTGCCTCCATGTTTTCCTCTGACAAATTCGACACCCTGCCTATCGTGTAGAGTTTCTTTTTAACAGGGTCGCGAACTGCCATGAGAAACGATGAGTATAAGCCTGCTCGCCTTCCTTTCCCAAACAGTGCCTTCACGATGGTGCAGTCAATCGTGTCTCGTTCGGGCTTCAGCTTCAGCCAAGTATAGGTTCTTTCGCCAACGGCGTATGCTGAAGTTAAACTCTTGACGATTATGCCCTCTAAGCCAGCTTTCAAGGCTTCTTCGTAAAACTTCATAAGTTCAAGTTCGTTGTTGCAATCCTTTCCCTCAGCCAAATACTCTGCAGGAACAACCTCCAGAAGATACTTTCTCCGCTCTGCCAAAGGCAGGTCAGTCAATTCACTGCCATTAAGAAACAGAATGTCAAACGCACGTATTGTCACTCCTATCTTCTCTTTCCTCTTCGCCAACTCTTCAGGCGTCAATTCCCGCGGCACGGTTCTCTCTAACAATAATTGAAACGGTTGAAAGACACCCTTCTCATCCACAGCCACAACTTCACCGTCAATGATGCAACTGTGGACGTTGAGCCGCTGAGCAATTTCAACCAGCTCTGGCAGTGTCTGCGTCTTCTCTATGCCCCGTCTAGAAAACAGTCGGGTCAGGGTGCCCCATTTGTGAATCTGCAGTCGACTGCCATCGTACTTATATTCCGCCCTAACAGGATAAGAGACCTTATCTGGTTCGTACAGATGCGCCAACTGAGGCTTAAGAAACTGCCCTGGACGAAGTTTAACTTCTGCGAGCTTCGGTTCACCTTCAGGTGCAAGCATCAAGCCCTCAGTTATGCCAAGTATGGCTGCGGCGCTCTCAACAAGTTCAACTGGCACGTTGTAGGCTTTGGCAACAGCTCGCACAACCGTGCTCTGATAATAACCAAGCTTCAAGTCGCCCAGCATCAGCCGAATTATATATTTCGCCTCTTCAGCTGTGCCAACACGGAGTAGACTAGAAACCATCAGGTCTCGTTCAAAGATTTTTGAAAGCTTAGGCAGCATCCGAATAGCTTGGTATACCTCATCCACTGTCAACTCTGCCTCTTTGGGCTTCTTCAACAGAAAGGCAACTTCACCATGCTCGCCGTAGTCGATAAGCAACAGCCTAACTTCATTTATGGACGTTCCAGTGGCTAAGCTGATGGCTCGCTCGATTATGTTTGGACCAACTTTCAAATTCTCGTCTGTTAACACTCCAATTGCCAACCTTGTCTTGACTTCGAAGCTGAGGTCTTCCTGTTTGAAGAACTTGCTCAACTCGGTTTCTTTGCCCTTTCTGCTCCGCAACAACGCCAAGCGCTCATACGTCTTGGCAACAATTGAAAACAATGTGGGATTTGTGAGTTTGGCGCCTGACATAAACAACTTAACCAAATAGTATGGAACACCCATCTTCCACTCAATGTCTTCAGGCTTAAACCCAGAATCCAAAAGATGCTGAACAGCGGCTTGACGACTGCCATACATGCGAACAAGATCGCCAAATGAGGGCGGTTTAACAACCGTCATATTGTCTTTCCCAAGATTATTCTGGAGGCTTTGGAAGGGGTTCTAATGGTTTGATGAAACCGTCGGAAGTGATATCTATCCGTATGCGTCTCCGCTCAAAGTTGCACATACGGCAATCGAGCACTCTTGCGATGCGCACGAACTCGCCTCTTTTGACTTCCAAATCCACTTGTTGGTCTTGCCAGTAGACCCTGCCGTAATCGACTAGTATCGTACCATCTAGGTTATGTGCTAATCCAATGCCGCCAGCCATCTCATACGTGTCCCACATCTCGGCACTACGCTGATTGACGTACAAGCCGGTGACGCCGTGCAATTGATTGTAACGGGCTAACTCCATCACCCTGTACTTCAACGCGCCCCTATAGGCTTCGAGAACCGTAACCGAATCAATAATTGCCAATTCAATTTTCCCATTCTCAACAACATAACGATAGGTCTCTGCAAAGGTGTTCCAGTCTCGTAGCTCGGGAAAAACAACCGTGTCCAAGACAAAGAGGTTTTCCATAATCTTCTTCCAGTCCAATCTCAAAATCTCTGCCTTCTGTTTTATTCTTGACTGCAGATCAAAGCGTGGAGTAATGCTTTTCCATGTGTCTTCAGCCGTGGCAAACAAAACCTTTCCACCAGCCCCAGCCACATTCACCGCGATTTCCTCAACCAGAATAGACTTGCCCGCGCCAGGCAAACCCGTGACTGCGAACTGTCCTACCACGGGCAAACCGTTCAGGGGCTTTCCTTCCGGCGTTATGAAAAAGTAATCAAGGAAAGTACCTGTAGGCAAGCCTATGAGTGGTTTCTTGGCCTCCGTCGCCGCATCTGGGCGAAGAACCAGTGTGCTGAGTTTCTCTTCCTTCCTTTCAATCTCAGTCTTCATCGGCTTTGTGGCAAGCTCCCACTCGTCTGGAGGCGCTCTAGCTCCCTTTACTGCTTCTGCAAAAGTTCTTGCCATAGCCTTCATCAATTTTTCCACATTGGGCGGTGCTTCCTCTTCCGCCTTTTTTTCCTCTATGGTCGTTTTAGAAATAGCCGCCTCCGTAGCTAGCAGAACCCACATTTCGCCTCGTCTGTCAACCACTCCCTTGTTTCGCAATGCCTGAAGCAGAGCGTAGGCGGAATTCGGTCCGTATTTTTGCACTCCCAAGCCTTCGGCAATCTGATCTAGTGAAGCCTGCCCCTGGTGGTCTTTCAGAAATCCGACAATGTCGCCTTCTTCCACCATGTGTTTTCCACTCTCTCGACAATCTTTTCTAGTGTTAGGCTTCACTAATAACTTTCTCTAAATGGATAATTATTTATAGAAATAGCTAACGGAGATGCGAGGCAAATGGTAATTTTCAGCCTTTCCGCATCATAGGACTATTCGTCTGATGTATCCGGCCATGACGTTGAATGTTATGACTCCGTTTACAGCACGCCTGTCAATGCCTGTTTGTTGACTGATCTCTGCTATTGTCTTAGGCTCAGAATCGTACAACGCTCTAAAGATTTTTTCGGTGTAGCCTCTGTATTTCGGAGTCTGTTGTAGGTAAAACTCGTTTTTTGCGCATCTCCTCTCTCCATTCCCAGTTAAGGAGTATCTATACCTTAACATGTGGATCCGCCACTGCGCCGCTCACTAAAATACTTCCCTAACATAGGTATTTAAGAATTATCACAAACATATCTAGAAAAATAATCCCTAATTAAAACCTATTTTGCTTTCATCTTGTCATCAAATCTTATCTTGTCAAATCAAAGAATAGCAGTCGGCGTCGCTGAATATGTCTCTCAAGGCTTCTATAACCCAGAAAGGCGCCGTGCTTTTGGGCAAACATGTAGCATGCGACTCGTTTGATGAGTTTCGTCCTCTAAGAGTTGTCACCCACGCACATTACGACCATCTAAACGGGTTGCAGCAAAGTCTGCGAAGATGTGAAGCAGTCATCATGACTCCTGCGACCAGAGATTTATTAACGGTTATGTGTGGCCAATCGTTTCTCAAGAGGGGTAATGTTCAAACCTTGAATTACGGCGAAACCCTAACGTATATGGGCGAGCAGCTGATTTTGCACCACGCTGATCATATTTTGGGCTCGGCGCAAGTGCTGGTTGAAGATGAAGAAGGAACACGAGTTGTTTACACAGGTGATTTCAGGATGTCTAATACGCCTATTTTGGAAACCGATGTTTTGGTTTTAGAAGCCACCTATGGAAACCCGTTTCAGATACGCCCGTTTCAGAAGGTTGTAGAGGGCGCGCTGGTTTCGCTTGTGGAATCCGCCTTAAAAAATACATCAGTGTGCATTTTTGGCTACCATGGAAAACTGCAAGAGGTAATGCAGATTCTTCACGCAAACAGTGTGAAGGCACCGTTTGTCATGCCCGAGAAGGTTTTTCAGATGTCGAAGGTTTGTGAAGCCCATGGTATGCGCCTTGGAAAGATTCTGTCCGCTGAGGAAGATGAAGGGAAGGAGATTATTAAAAGAGGTGAGCCTCACATAGCCTTTTATCACATGAATTCGAGGCGGCATGTAAGAAAAGACGCGCTTCGCATTTGTGTGAGCGGCTGGGAGTTCAGCGGGCCGAGGCGGCAGATTGGTGAAAGCGAGCACGTTGTTGCCTTAAGCGACCATTCCGATTTCGATGGGTTGCTTCGATACGTGAGGGAGAGTAAACCTAAGCTGGTGATCACAGACAACTATCGGGTAGGTGACGCCGAAGTTTTGGCAAGGGAGATCACTAAGCGACTGGGCGTCCCTGCGAAGGCTATGCCTAAACTTGAATGATGGTTGGCAAAAGAAAAAACGTGCATCTATATCTACTTGAATCAGGTTGAAATCATCTGGGTTCTCATCATCCACAGTCCATGTTCGGGGTCCTGCTCTAACAGTTGCATCAGGTCCTTTTGCAACAAAGGTAGGGCGAGAACCAATGTAAACACAACCAAAACGATTCTTTTCATCAAATACCTCGTTTTCATATGAATTTTCGCATAGAAATACAAAAAAGGGGAAGAGAAAGATTTGTTTTGGACTGATGTACCCTTATCGTCTACTTTTGCATGAGCAGACGGAGGTTAGCCCACGTGTTCGCTGTGTCTTGTGAAGTCACCGTTATTCTTAGGCCATAGTTTTGAACGATGGTCCCTGCATCTGCTTCGAACGGATATCTGAAGATGTTGTATGGGTAATAGCTGCTTTGAACAAAAAATGGTCCCTTGGCAGGGTTATAGTACGAGTGGCTGTCATCGAACATAGGTTCACCTTTTAGGGATGGATATGTCTTTGTCTTGCCGAAGTACGTTAGTGTATTTGATTTAGTTCTCTGGAGGCTGAAAGTTGCGTCTTGGACCTGCACTCTTGTTCTCCAAGTGTATCCCATGATGGGCGTCTTCATAGGCTCTGGATGCGAATCCACAACCAATAGGAATCCTCGACCTGGATGGACTCCCACCCAGTTGTCTGTGTAGGCAAAGTTTCTGTACCATAATAGTAAGCCTGGGTTGTAGGAGAAACGCTCCGCATAGCCTGCAGCGTAGTCCACAAAGTTATAGGCATATTTCAGTGATTCATCGAAGCCTACAAAGTTTCTCCACTCCAGGATGTAGTAATGATCAACTATATTGGTGCCAGTTGATCTAGTCCAACCGCTTACTATCCAGCCTGGAACAAGTGTTTCAACACCGTCATAGAATATGGTTGCTCCGTCTGCAGTGATCGTGATTTCATCCAAGAACCAACCTAAGTAGGTAACAGCCCAGTCTGTCATGTATCTGAATCGCAGCATGATGGTGCCGCCTGCATATGGACTTAGGTCAAACGTCTCATGCACCCAGCCGTCGCTGAAACCTGTGAAGCCTGGGAGGTTGTCGACGATCTCTGTGATGGCGTTTGGATCATGTTCGTATGTTGTTCTGCCCTCAACATCAGAGAGTGAAGTCCAAGTCGCTCCGCTATCTGTTGAGACTTGTACGAAACCAAAGTCCCAGCCTGTCTCGATTTCGTACTGCGTCGAGAATGTTAGTTGGGCGGTTGATTTGCCAGTTAAGTCTACTGTACGCCTCAACTCATAGTCTGCTGGGCTAACTCCTGGTCCACTCCACCACTCGTAGTTGCCGCTGTATGGTGCGTTTAAGTAAACCTCTTGTTGAGGCAAGTCAATTCTCACAGCCTTTATTCCTTCAGCAGAGGTTTCAACTTGTTTCATTAAAACCACCTCTCCATCCACCAATTCGGATAAACTGTAGTGCTCCATGTTGCCCAACGCTGGACTTACCCATCCTAAAACCATTTTGCCCCACATATTTATGTGGGAAGGCCTTGTGTCTAGTGTTTTATCATCACCGAGCCAGCTTCCCGAAGCCATCAAGTCCCAGAAGGCTGGGCTTGATTCTCCGCTGTATATGGTGTCGTATGTATCTGGCAAGCCTATGTCGTGGGCAAACTCATGGCAGAAGACTCCGAGGTTTCCATTCTCGGGCATAATTGTGCAGTCGCTGACATTGATTGGCTTTCCAGATGAATCGTATCCAGCAATGTATGGAGGGGCGGAGAGGCTGCGTGACCATATGGCATCGTCGCCTTGGGCACCACCGCCAGCAGCTTGATCTTCTCCAGCGTGGACGACAGCAAAGTGATCTACAAACCCATCGTGGTCCGTGTCAAAGTCAGCCCATGGTATTATTCCAGGATATTGAGCGTTCGCAGCGTCGATTGCGTCGTGTACTATTCTCCAAACAGGTCCTTTGAGGTTGTCTACACCGCTTTCGGGGTCGTCGGCTCCATACCACCATTCAGTGTGTGATATTTTCACCCAACCGAAGACGGTGCCATCGACAGTGAAGACTCCATATGATTGTTCTAAGTAATAGTTGTGCATGGAGCGCGCGCTAGTCGTGGCGTCAAATAACATGGTTCGGTAATGCCCAGTGTTAAAGTCTGAAATCCAGAACTTGGTATTGTCGAGTGGTCCAGGCGGCAGTATTTCGTTATGTAACGGTCCGTCAAATGGTGACTCTGGGTCTTGTGCGCGTGTTCCGTTGAACTCAACAATTAGGACAAGCATCATATCATCGCCCACTGGGTCAATATTTGGATCGATGCCTATGTCTTGTCCGCTCTCTCTCGCAGCAATTCTTTCAGCCATCCTTGGGTCTGAATACTCGTATGGCTTAATCATCTTCTGAGCGAAATACGCCTGAAGGTAGTCTGTGACCTGTTTGTTTGTGGGTTCTGCTGGGAGGAGTCCTCTTCTGATCGCAGAAGCTATCAATAGATCTAAGTTTGGGGTATATACCCCGTGCAAATCTTTCTGGGGTATAGATCTAGGCATTCCCTTTGAAACTGGGATAAAGCTGAGCATAGAAGCAAAGAGCAAAGCAATAATCATTATTGCGGATATCATACTCCTCAATTGTCTCACTCCTTCTCCTTTCTTTTTTACGTACCATATGAATAGATTGTGAACAAATTTTAGCTTTGTGGTACATAATTCTATTTGGTACATAATTTTATACAACCAAATTTTGATGGTGCAAACGTAGTAGGACTCCCGTGATCTTCGAAGCAATCCCGCTTACTGAGGCATCTTGACTATCCATCAAATGTTTAGTCAAATTCAGCGAATTTGCAGCTTACAAAACACAAAATACGCAAATTTTGTTGTTTGGTCTTGAACCACAAAATAATCCTTCTCTAATGATGTGACCAGTAGTCGATGTAAGCTGTAACGAAGGCGACGATATCGTTGTAGTCGATGTCGCAGTCACTGTCGAAATCGCATTTCGGGTCTTTTCCTCCGCCTGACCAGAACACGATGTATGCTGTGACGAAGTAGATTATATCGTCGTAGTCAACGTCATAGTCTCCGTCAAAATCACCTAACGGGGGTGGTGCAAGTTTTATCAGCCAGAAATCTGGATCCCAACTGGGACCGAAAGAGCATGTTGTTCCTGCGATTATGTACCCTTGGTCGTTGGTTTGCTGAACTGCGCACGCTTCATCTTTAGCTGCTCCACCATAGGTTTGACTCCACTCGATGTTTCCAGATGAGTCGATTTTAATTAACCATATATCACGATTGTCGGCGAAAGAGTCAGTGAAGCCCGCAATTATGTATCCTCCATCTATTGTTTGTCGAACCGCGTATGCCTCTTCATCCAGTGACCCTCCATAGGTCTTGTTCCATTGCATGTTTCCAGACGAATCAGTCTTAACCAACCATACGTCAAATTCTGTGACTGAAGAATAGACACTTCCTGCGACTATGTATCCGTTGTCGTTGGTTTGCTGAACGAAGTATGCGTATTCACTGTTTTCGCCACCGTAGGTTTTGTTCCAGACTATGTTACCGTTTGAATCAGTTTTGACGAGCCAGAAATCTTCGTAGCTAACGCCAAAGGAGGATGTATAACCGCAAATTACGTATCCTTCATCATTTGCCTGCTTAACAGAATACGCGCAGTCATCGAATGACCCACCATACGTTTTATCCCATTGCATCACACCATCTGAATCAGTTTTCACTAGCCAGAAATCTTTGTAGCCAGAGCCGAAAGAATTTGTGCTTCCACAAACTACATATCCTCCGTCAATTGTCTGTTGAAGAGAATACGCATCATCAGAGCGTAGCCCTCCGTAGGTTTTGTTCCATATTTCTTCTCCGTTTGAGTCTGTTTTCACTAGCCAAAAGTCTGACATGCTCACATTGAAGGAACTCGTGCTTCCTGCGATTATGTATCCTTGGTCGCTGGTTTGCCAAACAAAGTGTGCTTCATCTTTGCTTAGTCCTCCGTAGGTTTTGTTCCAGACTATGTTACCGTTTGAATCAGTTTTGACGAGCCAGAAGTCTGTGCTGCGTGCACCGAAAGAGCTCGTGGAACCTGCTATAACATATCCATTATCATCAGTTTGCTGCGCAAAGTATGCCATCTCAGGACTTTCTCCTCCATAAGTTTTGTTCCATTCAATTGGGGGCGGAATGTAGGCATGCGTATACGACGTGAATTGCGCTATGGCTGAAATAAGTAGTAAAATTGCCATTCGGTTGATTCTCATCTCTGCATCCCCTTTTAGCTATGAAGCCTCATGTTATGCGTTAGCAATTGGTGTTTGCCATGAAATAAGGATTGTGAAACTAAATTCTATGAGTTACGAATATTGCATTTGATAAGCGCATAGAACAAAATTCCATAAAACTGAAATACCGAAAGCCTTTCTATAATACGCACCGAAAGAGAGGAGAAAAAAGAAAATGAAACTAGTAACTTCTGTAAAGGTGACACTATCTGTCGTGTTTGCGGTGCTCTTAGTGAGTTCAATGGTTTCTGTGGCTTTTCAAGCAAAGGGAGGCGGTTTGGAACTTCCAGTAAAGTGGTGGGTTGACGGCACTCATAATATGCCTTGGCGAGAAAAGAAATCGTTGCCTGCACCCATGTACTCTAGCAGTGGCAGTGGTGTTGATCCACCAGACTTCGGAAGTTGGGTGGGAGATTGGGGAACTGGTATGGATTATTGGCAAAACTTTCATTGGGTGATGACAGGAATACACTGCTACATTTATGTGGCTTGGGATGAAGAGAACTACTATGACCCAGAAACTGATGAATATGTGTTTGACAATCCATTATATCCCATTGGTGGCTGGAGTGATGAGGACAGAATTTCAACAGCCCAATTGACCTATCTTATGAACGAGTTTGACAACAACATCTACCCTACAATGACAAGCACCTATGGATTTCCTGTCAACAGGCCTGCTGACGAGGATAAAATCTATATCCTAATAATGAACATTCGTGACCCATCCTACTACGATACAAACATAGGCTGGTATGTTGTCGGATACTTCTCTTGGGGCGAAGACGCGGCTGCGAACAAGAACATGATTCATGTAGATTCATTTGATTGGACTAACAGAATAGGTCCCAATGTAGCAAGACCTTATACTTATGAGGGCACATTTGCGCATGAATTTGAGCACTTGATCCACAATGACGTTGATTATGACGAGGAATCTTGGGTTGATGAAGGCTTAGCTGACATGGCTATCTACATATGTGGCTACGGTCATGATACAGGGAATATAGCCAACTACTTTGCCTATCATCCGTGGACATCATTAACGTTCTGGGGCGGCAACCTTGAGAACTATGGCTGTTGCTATCTGTTCCAGCTATATTTGTGGGAGCATTTCGGTGGCACACCATTCACTGTGGACCTTGTTCACAACCAGCTTAACGGCATTGAAGGAGTAGTAGACACGCTACATGATCGTGGATATATGGTCAGCTTTGACCAAGTTTTCCACGACTGGGCGATTGCCAACTATATTGATGACTTATCTATTGATGATGGCAGATACGGCTACTATACTCTAGACATTCCATCAAGAGACACATGGGGCTACTCAATTCAATACTTCCTGTGGAACTGGTGGGTCGGAATGGAGTTCAACAGAGGATTTGGCTGGCAAGCATCTTGGTGGCCAGGAACAGTTCAGCCCTACACCGTGAATTACTGGGAATTCGGGTTCACTCCAGCCGGATACGAAGTCAACTTCCTCTACGGAGGAGATGAGTTTGCTGGAGTACCAGCCCACAGCGGCACATATCACTGGTATGGAGGCATGGGCAACTGGGTTTGGCGGAGACTCAGCCAAACGTTCAGTTCTGTTCCAGCTGGCGCAATGCTGAAGTTCTGGACCTCCTTTGAGATCGAAACGGACTGGGACTACGCTTACGTGGAAGTACACGACCTTACGACGGACACTTGGACCACACTTCCAGGGATCGGAACAACAACAACCTTGCCTTTCGAACAAGACAATCCAAACACTCCTGCAGGGCGAGAGCCAACAGACTATTACCATGCTGGTACATGGAACGCTCTAACTGGATTCAGCGGCGGATACTACCAAGAACAAATGGATCTGTCAGCCTTTGCTGGTCACGACATAGAGTTGAATTTAGTCTATTGGACCGACGGAGCATACAATGAACCAGGTGTTTACATAGATGACATCGAGATTCCTGGATTCTTCTTTGACGATGTTGAAGCCGGCGAAGACGACTGGACAAACAATGGCTGGATGAGGACAAAGCAGACGGATTGGCCAAACACTTGGGAAGGCGAAGTAATAGACGTCACGGGCATTGAACCATACAGAATCCCAACCTGTCGCTACAACATGCGCACCGGCAAGATGATCAACTTCCAACCAGGAATACTACACAACGTTTGGGACATTACGGCAGGGTCGTTAACGATTCCAAAGGAATATGTGAACACAGGACACAAGTTTGTTGCAATCTTCTGGAATGCGGCACCGCACATACTTCGGGGAGACTATTGGTTCTACGCTTATTAACCAGTAAAGCAAACGCCAAAACATTTCCCCTCTTTTTTTGTATCATTATACAATGTAAGATTTGCTTTTGTCAAAGGCGTTTATACCATACAAATTGCCTTGGGAACTAAGCGTGCTTTTTGAAACAAGCATTGTTGCAAGAGAATAATGAACTTTGAATTAACACAATTACACACAGAAAAAGAGGGGAAGAGTAGAAGTTTTCGCAGTCGGTTGAGTTCGTTGTTCAACTATTGATGCGGATGGGTGGAACTCGTACTCGGAATTGATAGTCAAAGAAGCCTTTTCGCGATATGGCGCTGACAACCAGTATGCAGTAGTTCGGGGATTGAATGTTTACGCCTTCGCTGGGCTCTTCTGTAAGAGTGTCAGCTACTAGGTATTTGACGATTACACCGTCCTGCACGTACACGCGGATCAGTGAGACTTGGAAGAGTGCCTCTAGAGGGGCCTTGCCTGTCGTTAATGTTAAATCTGCGCCACTTACTTTTGCGCTGTTTATCCACCATCCTTGGCCAAGGCTCGCACTATCAGTCATGTAGCGGAAGCCTATTCGCACTGTTTGACCTGCGTATGCTGTAAGGTCAAATGTCATAGTCAACCAAGCAGGATATCCTGGGTTCTTGCCGGTAAGTCCTGGAAGGTTTGCAACGATGGCTGGAAGCGCGCCTGGGTCGTGATCCATTGTTGTGTATGCGTTTGACTGAGAAGTCCAGTGGGCTCCTCCATCAGTGGATACTTGGATGAAGCCGAAGTCCCAGAGATATTCAATGTCATATTTGGTTACTATTTCAAGTGTTGGGTTTGCTGGATCCACATAGGCTTCACTATAGATTAGATCGTTTATGAGGTTGACCGTTCTTCCAAGGCCGCCTGAATACCATCCATCTGCTGTCAATGCCCATCCGTAAATGGCATAGTCGTCGCCGTCAAAGTAGATTACGCCCATCTTGTCCCAATTGTTCAGTACGATGTAGTCTGAACCGTAGGATCCAATCGTGGCTACACCTGTGTCGTAGCCGTTATAGGCCCATGTTGTTCCGAATGCTGTTGTTCCCCTTGTCCATGGAACTGGAATTCCGCTAATTGTATGCCTGAATGCTTGTATTGCGGCTGGGCTTCCTAAGTCGAGGGTCTTGTAGTTGTATCTACTGTCCGCAACAAGATTGCTGTGGATTAAGTTGGCAATTCTCCAGTCATGGTAAACATCATCAAATGTTTCGTTGTAACCAAAGTATGCCAGTGTAGCGTCCACGCCGGCTATTCCTGGTATTCCAGCTTTCACGAAATGACTTATTGTAGCTGCTCCTCCGTATTGGTCACTCAGATACATTGCCCATAAAGCCGCTGCGCCATAGTCTGCAAGAATATTAATGTCTCCTTGGTCACCCCACACAGTTAATGAGTTGTCAGGGGTATAGAGATAGTTGTTTATGTGGCTCCACAGTGTGTTAGGCCATCCGCAGAGTACTTGGGCATATTCGGAGCAGCCTTCATTCATGAATGTTTCGTCGTCGGTGTTCCAGTCCCTGTGAATGTTATGTTGGAATTCGTGGGCGACCACCGATTCGTATTGATTCGCGCGGGTTGGGTCCACCGCAGTATCTGGATACCACTTGTATCCAGCTGGGCCAACTCTGCGCCACCATTGCCAACAGTCAATGTGAATCATGTTTCTTTTGTAGTAGGTCTTAGTGTATAGGGAATTGTAAAATCCAGCCGTATAGCTCGGATAGAGCGGATTGTAGTAGTTCGAGTCTCTGCAGTTCAGTATCTTCAAAATAACTCTCTGAGGATAGCCTGGGGTTTCTATCCAATACCACCAGTTAGGAGGCGACTCTGGTGTGGCAGGTGGTGGAGGATACATTCTGTTTATGAAGTAGTTGCCGCTTCCGTCCCTATCGTATGGCATTCCAAAATAGGTTATGTCAGTAGGATATATGATAGAATTAAACACATTCGCAATATACGTTATCATATCATCGGTTACAGTCCAGTTTCTGGGGTATGCATTTCTCGGGTCGTTAATTGGGAATGACATGTCGTTTTGCACCCAAACCTCAACGTTGCCAGACACGTTTTTAAGCGTCATCCAAGCTTTTTGTCCAGCGCCGCCAGGGTCATTTCTGCTTAACGCCCAAAGGTACCAATCCCAGACTACTGTTCCAACGGGTGGAGTGGAAGCTAAAGATTCTACCGTCTGGTAATATTCACCGATTGACTCTTCAACGGTTGGCATTTCTACTTTTCCAGCCAAGCCACTTTGCCAATCTACTGCCTCGTAATCTGGAAATTCTTCGGCACCGTTAGCAACTTTGATGTATCCTGCACTGAATGTGCTCAGCACAAGCAATGTCACTGCAAGAACCGCGAAGATTTTCTTTTTCATTTTCCCTTCTCCTTTCTTGTTCAGCGCTTGAATATCAGCGTCCTGAGCATTTGAATTTTGCGGAACTATGCGCTGTTCACAACCAGTAAACATTTATGCGTTAACAATTCAGAAGTGCCCTCCATCCTCAGGACGGTCGCGTCTTCTGGACTCAGGACTCAATCTACGTGTACACTCCCACCTACACACCGAAGGAATGGAACAAAATACCAATGATGCTTCCAGAATCAGATAACGAGGCTTGGAGCGCCTAAAGAGCAGAAAAGGAAATAGCCCCTAATTCTGTTAAATATTTGCACAGTTAAGAGACACTAGTGAAGTGAGAGTTGAAAATGTCTCAACACCAATCGAAATTATTAGGAATAGTTGGCAAGCCCAACACTGGCAAATCGACGTTTTTTAGTGCTGCTACTCTGGCTCCAGCAGAGATTGCCAACTATCCGTTCACAACCATAAAGCCCAATCGTGGCATAGGTTATATTAGAACACCATGTGTTTGCAAGGAGTTTAACGTGAAAGACAATCCTCAAAACTCGTTGTGTATGAATGGAATAAGGCTCATTCCCGTGGAGTTGATTGACTGTGCTGGGCTGGTTCCAGGGGCTTGGCAGGGACGAGGCTTAGGCAACCAATTCCTAGACGAGATTCGAAAAGCTGATGCCCTCATCCACATTGTGGATGCGGCTGGTGCAACTGATATCGAGGGCAAACTGCTTAAGCCAGGTTCACACGACCCGGTTGAAGACGTTCGGTTCTTAGAAGTTGAGATAACCATGTGGCTGGCGCAGATAATCAAGCGAGACTGGGCGAAGATGGCGCGGACAGCCGAATCGGGCACAACCGACCTTTACGCGATTCTCGAGGAGAGACTGAGCGGCTTGGCTATAAAAAGAACGCACATTTTCGAGGCAGTGAGAAAAACTGGTCTAAACGCTGAAAAACCAACCGCTTGGAGCGAAGACAACCTGCTCAAGTTCTTGGACATGCTAAGGAGAATCGCCAAGCCCATGTTGATTGCAGGCAATAAAATAGACTTGGAGCCCGCTAAACAGAACGTTGAGCGACTCCAAAACTCAAACTACACAGTTGTTCCTTGCTGCGCTGAAGCTGAGTTGGCGCTGAGGAGAGCTGCTGAAAAGGGATGGACCGACTACCGGCCTGGCGATTCCAATTTTAAGGTGATGAACACTGAGGCTCTAACCGAAACTCAGAACAAGGCGTTGCAGATTATAAAGGAGAAAATTTTGTTTAGATTTGGCACAACTGGCGTGCAAGACGCCATCAACACGGCTTATTTCAAACTCTTAAACATGATAGTCGTTTATCCAGTTGAGGACATTGAAAGACTTGCCGATCACAAGGGCAATGTGCTTCCAGACGCATACGTGGTTCCATACGGCACAACAACCCGTCAACTCGCTTATGTAATACATACGGAGATAGGTGAAGGCTTCATCTACGCAATTGAAGCCCGAGAGAAGAAGAGAATAGGAGAAAATCATGTGCTAAAAGACAGAGACATAATCTCAATAATAAGCGCTAAAAAAAGAGCGTAATAGCCCAAGAAACTAAGAATTTAAACGTCCATCACGAATTCTAGTGCAGGGGGCTGGGTCTAAACTTCGATTTAAATGCTCGGATTTTTACGCGAAATCCAAAATTTTCATAAAGTGGTTTGTTATGTGGACAGTTGAGGAAACATTGGTTGAAATACGTTGCACTAAGTGGTGAGAGTAGTTTTGCCCGTGGCTTAGCCTTGGGAAAAATGATTAAGGATGTTTGTATTCACAACCTCTCGTTCTTTGAACGAAAACTAGTTGAAGAAGGCTTAACTCTTGAGTATGGTCTCGGACTGGCATTAGAAAACGAAAAAGTCATGGCAACGCATTTTCCAGAGTTTCTGGAAGAAATCCGAGGTGTGGCGGAAGGCGCTCAACTACCATACAACTCCCTACTCCTCGAAACTGCTTATCCCTTTACAGCGGGTGCTCCTTCAAACTGCACGATTATCTCTGCCTTTGGCAGCGCAACAGGAGATAGGGCACCTATTGTTGGTAGAAACTACGACTTCCTGTTAGATTTTAAAAAATGCAACCAGGTTCGGAGCGTCGCAGGAGAGAGTTCAATGTTCTCTTTTGTAGGTGGCACCATCACGGTGTTAGGGGTTGAAGAAGGAATGAACAAGGCAGGCTTGTTTATTGGTGATGCTGGTTGGCAGCCGAAGGAGTTACCATCATCCAGAGGCTTGTCTTCGAGGCAGGTTATGCAGTTAGTCTTGGAGAACTGCATATCTGTTGACACAGCTATTGATCTCATCCGTCAGACACCGAAATTCGCTAATAATGCTGGAACTTGCTACTTGCTTGCTGATAAAAGAGAAGCTGTTGCAATAGAAATGGGCCTGACCAAAATCTGCTTGAGAAGATCAGCGGAAGGTATGCAGGTTGTGTCTAACGCTTTTTTAACATCCATCGCAGGAGATTAAGCCTCCTGAGCCAACGGCTTTTACTAGGTACAACCTTGTTAGAAAATGTCTTCATGAGAACAGAGGCGAAGTAGACAACATATTTATGCGAAAACTTCTTTCGGACCACAGCATCCCTATATGCTCACATAACGAAATCAATACGCTACGTTCCATCATCGCAAAGACAAACGAAAAGAAAATGATGGTGGCCGAGGGCCATCCTTGCGCCTCAAAATTCGATGAGATTTCGATTCCAGCATGATTTAGTGCGAGGCAGCAGGATTCAGCGCTAATTTACCAGTAAAACTGATATCCGAGTTTGGCTCCATTTCAGATCAATTCATAAAAGACAAAAAAATGGGCTCCTTTTAATAAACCACCACAAAAAACAACAACCGAACCCAATTGGATGTTTAGTGCACAGGTAGTAGAAGAAGACATTTGGGCAGGTTGACAACCTTCTTCTGAAAAATAAATCTCACGCCCACATAATGAACGCAGACAACCCTAAACATCACGCTAAAGCAACATTAAACGTCGCTTTTGGCAACATTGAAAGTGTGCCCAACCAAAGTCAAACCCAACCCAAAACAACAATCAAAATCAAAAACAAAACCTGAAACACAAACAGGTTCGAGACCCACCCAAACATACTAACAGACAGAGAAGCCAGTTACCAAAAACCACCAACGAAACCTACAAACTATTGTCCGAAACGTCGCTTACGCCTCTGATAAGTCCTCACAGCCCGCAACAAATCAATCCGTCTGAAGTCAGGCCAGTAAACATCCAAGAAGAAGAGTTCACTATAAGCACTCTGCCACAACAGAAAGCCACTTAACCGCTCCTCACCCGATGTCCGAATAATCAAGTCTGGATCCTGCTTAGGCAAATAAGCAGTGTACAAGTGATTTTCAAAAACCCGCTCATCTATGGCATCAGGCTTCAACTCACCTCTCTCAATCTCCAGCGCAATCTTCTTGGTAGCGTCAACGATTTCAGCTCTCCCTCCATAAGCCAACGCCACATTGAGAAAATGATCCCCATGACCCTTTGTTGCTTCCTCCACCTCCCAAATCAGCTCCTGCAAACTCTTAGGCAACAAACCCAGCCTGCCGATAACCTTGACACGCACTCTGTGCCTTTGAATCCGCTCGTCAGTGAGAATCTGGCGCAACTTTTCCTCAGCGATTCCCAAGATCTGCTCCACTTCTTCAGGCGGACGCAGAAAATTCTCAGTAGAAAAAGCATACAAGGTAATAGACTTCACCTTTAGGTCTAGACACCAGTCGAGCAAGTCTTCGACTTTTCTGGCGCCAAAATGATGCCCAATCCAAGGGCTGAACGACTGCCCCGAAGCCCAACGACGATTGCCGTCCAAAATTATTGCTATGTGCTCAGGCTTGTTGCCGTTCTTCACCTGAAACTGCAACCATTTCTCGTAGATTTTGTAGGCACCAGCAGCCGACAGCAGTGTTTTCAGCATTTCTTAACCCCAAACCTCGACTCTCTAAGCGCATGAGCGCATGGACATTGACGTTTCTCTGGTAAATTCAGCACAACTTCTCTTAAGACTTGCTGAAGAACCGGAGCTGTCCTCTTTGCCACTTTCATGAGCTCAGAGGTAGTTAAATGCTTCTCCAAGCCAGCCGCCATGTTGGTAACAAAACAAACCGTGGCATAGCAAATTTCCAGTTCACGGGCAAGCACTGCCTCAGGCATTCCAGTCATACCCACAACATCGCAGCCTAGATGCGCAAACATTTGAATTTCAGCAGGCGTTTCAAGGCGTGGGCCTTCTGTACACGCAAAAACAGCTTGGCCAAACACTTTTGATCCTTTTTTCTCGGCAGCCTTAATTAAAATAAATCGAATTTCTGGGCAGTAGGGTTCGCACACGTCTATGTGGGTAACTGGCTCGTGGTCGTAAAACGTGCTTGGACGAAGTTTTGTAAAGTCAACCAAGTCGTGTGGAATCACCAAGTCTCCATGTTTAAACTCTGGGTTTATGGCACCTACAGCGTTAGTGGCAATTATGCGTTTCACGCCCATAATGTATAAGGCGTAAATGTTGGCTCGGTAATTCACTCTATGTGGCGGAACATCATGATGAACATCGTGGCGTGGCAGAAAAGCTGCGGTTTTTTCACCAACTTCACCCACATATATGGGTGGCGCCAATCCGTATGGTGTTCCGACTCTGACCTGTTCCGTGGCATCAAGCATGGCTTCGGTTCCTGTTCCGCCTATTATGGCGATGTCAACCTTCCTCAATTTTTGTTTCTTTCTCCCTGAAAAAGTGAGCATATTTTCTGTGTAGTAACGTGGTAATGAGAACCGAAGCTACGGTTAGGAATATGCCGATAACAATTGTGTAAACCAATGTTTCAAAGGTGAGTGTTGGAGTTATCAGAATCTGAGATGCTTGATAGAATATTTGCCACGACCATGCCACTACAACTACGATTACAGCAGTGCGTAGTAATCGGCTGTCGCGCTCAAAGAACCAGCGAATAGCCCTACCCGAAAGCACCACGCCGATGCCGATAACAATCAAAGCAATCGACTGTGAAAGAAACTCGCCAAGTAGGCGGGGTAGAATTCCCAACCATTCGGGTGGAAGCGTTGGAGGAGGGTTCAAATTATTAACGAAGCTTGAAGCCTGAAAACCACCCTGATACAATCCGATTCCAATAAGCAGGAACCCAGCAACCGCTGCAAACCCTGCGATTTGAACTGGAAACGGCGGGGGAGAATATTCGCGCACCCAAACGTAAAAGTTGTGTACTGCCTTGTCAAGCATGAAACCTTTGATAACTAAGAAGGACCCCAACACTATGAGGAAGGCGATCCATGAATAACCTATCCAGTTGAGCATGTACATGACGCCTAGGACGATTAACAAGAGACCAGGCAGTCCAAGCACCGTGCGAGAATATTTTGGGTTCTCGAAAAGCGTTTTAAGATAGCGTGAAAAAAGCCAAACCGTTTCCTCAATGGATTCGCTGTGTCTCACAGTGATTCTCCGAACCGAAGAGACGGGAACCCTCGACTGAACCAAGGGTAATATTGCTTCATCTGCAAATCCGTCTGTGACAAGGATAACCTCACTGGCTTGAAAGGTCTTCAGCACCTCGGTCAATTCAGTTACTAGTGTTTTGTCGGCGCCCACATCTCCTAATTCTGAACCTGCTATGGTCGCTATCTGGCACTCTCCTTTAGGTTCTTTCTCTGGGACGCTTTCTTTGAAACGGTCGTAGATGCGCACTGCTTCAAAAATGGCGTTTGCATCTGGTTCCTCTGGGTCTTTAAGGGCAAGACTGACCGCGGCGCTAATGTTTTCCTCTCTTCCAATGATTGGTGTTTTCACTCCTGCTTTGACGCCAAGGTCGTCATCTCTATCCACGCATAAGACTAGTGTGCGTTCTGGAGTTGAATCGCCTTTTGTTGCCAAGAGATTCCGCCCAAAGTTGGATAAATTTTTACTGCCACTTTAATCTTATGAATTTGTGTTCTTTAATGTTCCGTTGCTTGTTCATGTTCCGTAATCAGTTTGAATTCTTCCCACGTTAGTTTTTCGCCTCGTTTCATTTTTTCTTGAGCCTTCTTTGTTGCTTCCTCTCGAAGTGCTTGTCCACGTTTTGCGTAGTGCTCTTTCTCTTTCTGCTTCTGTTCTTCTTTGAGCGTTCTGATTTGCCGTTGGATCCCAACGTATTTTTCATGAGTTTGGTTTGCCCTTCGACGCAATTCTGAAAACTCTTTGTGTGCCTCATCTGCACTCTGTCTAAGATTCTTTATCTGGTTTAAACCCTCCATCATTTGTTCATGGAGCTTTTGGCTTTGTTTCGCGAGTTCAGACAGCTTTTCATGGTTGAGTTTTGCCTGTGTCGCAAACGCCTTTGCCTCAGTCTTGAGTTCAAGAAGCTTATCCTTCAACTCTAGCAGTTGCTCATGAACCGCACGCTGGGTTTCGAGAGCCCGCACTTGGTCAACTAGCACCTTTTCTTCCTTAACTGGAATTGATGTTGTCTGAATTTTCCAGTCGATTTTTCGAATTTCTCTCTCTAAATCTCTTAATTTTGCTGATGGTTTCTTTTGGGAGAGTGCATTCATCTTCTCTCCGATTTTCACAATCTCTTCGCGCTTTTCTTTTCTTTGAGCTTTTGCCTTTTCTCGCGCTGTCTTTAAAACCTGCACTTGCAGGTTTATTTGGTCTCGTTTTTCTTTCAGGGTTTGAACTTCAGCCTGCAGTGTCCTAGTTTGTTCGTGTAATTGATTTCTTTTTTCAGCCCACGCTTTGGCTTCAATGCTTAATTTGTCTCTTTCTTGTCTAACCATTGCAAGTTGTTGGTTTAGTTCTTCGATTTTTTGTTCCATTGGGTCTGGCATGAATCATTCCTTCTGGATTATGTGGGGTTTAGCCCATTCGAGTATGTTTTGAATCACTTCTCTTCCTTTTTGAGAGAGAAACATTGGGGTATACCAATTTTCTCTTGTGCGCCAACGTGTCACTGTTACATTTGTTAAGCGCTTTTGATATGGTTGCCTGTAGATTAGTATTCCTCTGCGTTGCCATGCAGGGGTTTTTACGAGGTTTACACCGTATCGAAATAGAAAGTCGTGCAGTTTTTCGCTCTTCCAGCCTTTAAGCGTCCTTGCAGCATCAGCGGGTTTGTGTCCTACTTTGCGCAACATCCAGTAAGCGTAAGCGTTGTTGTGGTTTCGCCATGCATCTTGCTGCCTCCAAGTTAAGTAGTCAATCAATTTTTCTCTTGTTGCCACGACTATGCGAGAATCAAAGCTAATGTTTAAGGATTTTCTGAAGTTCTTAAGAGCGCATAATGAAAATGTGCTGGAGACGATTCCAGTCAACACTGAATTTATTTTCTCAACTCGTCGATTGAAAGGCATTGTGTAAACGAATAACACGTTGATTTCGTCGCTCGCCACATAGATCAAAGCTGGATTTAGGCTGTTTTTAAAGAGGGTTTTTCCCGCTGCAACCAAGCATTTAGCAAGAGTTCGGTCGAAGGGTTTGTGAACGCGGAGTTTCTGGGCGACCACTTGAAATCGCCTTCCATCTAGTCTGACGAAGAAAGGTGTTTCGGGCGGAACTTGAAGTTGGGAAAAAATCTCGTTTTTGGAGTGGCTCGGGTTCACTTTTTCATTCAAGTGTGATTCGGGCATCTCTGACCAAAAATGTGAAATTTGATTCAACCTTCTTTAAACTCTCCTTTTTTTTCTGTTTATGGAATACTACATAGATCGAGGTGCCTGTCACCTACTCATATGGTTTCGGTTTTAGAGAGATAAGCATTCATGTAAGTGAGAACGGGTTCAAGTCCTACCCCAACTATCATCAAACCAAGAGTTTTGAACGTAGGCCTGACTTGGGGGTTATCGTAGCCCGGGAGAGCTTCGAACCCTCGTCAAGCATATACGGATATTCCAATAGTAAATCGGTTTTGAAATCCCTTCCCTATCCCTATATGGTTTTTACAATCCGAAATATTCTGTGCCAAACGCAGGTGGAGCGTGTAGTTTAACTTTTAAATTCTTGAGTGGTGCATTGGCTTCTGACTGAGCATCGATTTCCCAGGAGAAGCAAGTTTTGCGGGTCGATCTGATCTTAGTAAACGCAAAGGTTTACACACGAGAGGGTATAGTTGATGCGGGTTTAGGCATAGACGACGGTCGAATAGTTAAAGTCGCCAAAGAAACATGGTTGCCCAAGGCAGACAGACGAATAGACCTGAAAGAAAAATTGGTGCTGCCAGGCTTAATCGACTCCCACGTGCATCTCAGAGACCAGCAACTTGCCTATAGAGAGGATTTCCAAAGCGGCACATGTGCTGCTGCGGCTGGCGGCGTCACTACGGTTGTGGACATGCCGAATAATAGACCTTTAACGATGAGTGCAACAGCGCTGCAAGAACGAATGCAACTGGCTGAGTCTCGTGTGTTTGTGAATGTGGCTTTCAACTCAGCCTTTCCAACCAGTCCAAATGAGATACGCCGTATTGTGGATGCAGGCGCTGTGGGCTTCAAACTATACCTGTTGCAACAGATTGGAGGAGTCAACATAGACGACGACGAAGCACTGCTAAACGCCTTCAAAGCCACAAGCAAAACTAGGGTCCCAATTTCAGTGCACGCAGAGGACAAGGCAACACTTGAAAAAGCCAAAGAGAATCTGCTGAAACATGAGCGGAAAGACTTGAACGCGTTTTTGCAAGCACATCCACCTAGGGCAGAGGAAGAAGCCATAAAAAGGGTCGCGGATTTAGCCAAGAACTCGGGTGCTCACATCCACATCTGCCATGTCAGTTCAGAGATGGGATTAAAGGCGGCTTTGAAAGCCAAAAGAAGGGGTTGCCATTTGACCTGCGAGGTCACGCCTCATCATCTTCTCCTCACGGTTAGGCACCTGAAAAGGTATGGTAATTTGGCGCTTGAGATTCCACCCTTAAGAACAAGCAGAGACGTGAACAGTCTTTGGAGAGCCATGCAAAAAGGCTTCATAGACACTATAGGGTCTGACCATGCACCGCACTCATTAGAGGAAAAACAACTTGAGTCGGTTTGGGACGTCAAGCCTGGGATTGTGGGCGTCGAAACAACGCTACCACTGTTACTCACAGAGGTGAACCGAGGACGCCTAACCTTAGCGCATTTTGTTCACTTGACCTGCGGAAAACCAGCAGAGGTATTTCACCTAAAAGACCGAGGGGTTCTGGATACGGGTGCCTTTGCAGACGTCACTGTTGTCGACCTCAAAAAAGAACACAAAATCGATGCGTCAAGGTTTTTCTCTAAAGCCAAGTTTTCACCCTTTAACGGTTGGGAAGTCAAGGGCAAGCCTGTGAAAACTTTTGTAAATGGACAATTGATAATGGATGAAGGCGAAATAGTGTCGAAACCCGGGGCTGGTCGAATAATTAAATGGAAGAATTGAAATTTGTGACCGACGGTATGCTGGGCAAGCTTACTCGGTGGCTTCGTATGCTGGGTCATGATGTCGAGTACACAGGCTCGATGGGTGACAAGGAACTTATACAGAAGGCAAAAAAAGAGAATCGCATCTTGTTGACAAGAGATCTTGAACTATATCAACAAGCCATAGGAAGAAGCGCCGAAGCCTTTCTCATTGAAAGCCCAAACCAAACCGCCAACCTCTCACAACTAGCCAAAAGGTTCAAGTTCAAACTAGAGATCGACGTGAGGGCTTCACGCTGCCCAAAGTGCAACAGCAGGATTAAAGTTGTTTCTAAAGGCATCGTTGCTGATAAAGTCCCTGAGACCACTTCCGCTAATTATGATGAGTTTTGGCAGTGCCAAGGCTGTGGACAGGTGTATTGGCGTGGTGCCCACTGGAAAAGGATAGACAAAACCCTAGAAGAAGCAAGAAAGGCAATGGCAACCTAAGTTTCTCAATTAAGACTTGTTTCTAAAGTAGAGAAAAAGCATTACGATGGCAAGCACTGGGATATAGAATATGCATATCTCGAAGATAATGCCAAGGTCAAAAAACTGACCGAATAGACGTTGAATAAAGAATGCCAAGGCTGCAATCAGAACTAGAATGAAAGTGGCTGAACGCCAAGCTTTTAGTTCATCTTGATTGTTCAACAAATTCCTTCTAAAAAAGAGGAAACAAATGGGAGTTGGGGGTTATCCCTGAAGTAGCCATCTGAGCGGAATGTCTTGATAGGTTCCGTCTGGCAAAGTGCGCCTAATTGTTATTGGCAGTATACCCATCTCTAATTCTTTGATGGCAATGTCGATTGGGTTGGATAAGTGTTGGGAGGGCTCAACTAAAACGGGGGCGCCCATGGCGATTTGCAGGGCTCTAGCTCCTACTATGCGAGCCTTCTCGAAGCGTGTAAGCTTGGGTGGACCTACCCAAATTCTATTTTCTTCTTGGGTTATACTAGAACTCTCCAGCACCTTCTGCGCCCATTCCTGGAGGACCCTTCGGGGGCATTGGTGGAGCCTTCATCTTTCCAGCTGCGATAATGTCGTCGATTTTCAGAATCATTGTGGCAGCTTCAGTCGCAGACTTGATTATTTGTTTTTTGACCGCTAAGGGTTCAAAGACACCTGCCTTCTCCATGTTTTTGGGTTTGCCTTCATTAACCTCAACTCCAGCCCAGATTTCACCCTTTTCATGGCGAGCCCGCAACTCAGAAAGAATGTCAATTGGATCCAACCCCGCGTTTTCAGACAACGTCAATGGTATTGATTCTAATGCTTCAGCGTATGATAACACGGCGAGTTGTTCTCTTCCTGGAAGAGTCTGGGAGTAGTCTCTCAATGCCTTTGCCACTTCTAGCTCTGGCGCGCCTCCTCCAGCCACAATCTTCGGTTCTCGCACGATGTCGCGGGCAACACACAAGGCGTCGTGTATGGATCTTTCGGCTTCAGCCACTATTCTTTCGGTTCCGCCCCTTATGAGTATAGCAACTGATTTCGGATTCTTGCAACCTTCAACGAAGGTCATTTTGTCGTCGCCGATTTTGCGTTCTTCCACCAACTCGGAGTAGCCCAAGTCAGCTCCAGTCATATCGTCTAGATTGGTGATTATTTTTCCACCCGTTGCCTTCGCAAGCTTTTCCATGTCCGATTTTTTAACGCGTCTCACCGCCAAGATTTGTTTTCGTGCTAAGAAGTGTTGGGCGAGATCGTCGATTCCCTTCTGAGCGATTATTACGTTTGCGCCGGTTTTGGCAACTTTTTCCACCATGTCTTTTAACATACTCTCTTCTTGCTGTAGAAACGCTTCCATTTGCTCTGGGCTTTCAATGTTGATTTTGGCGTCGAACTCGGTTTTTTCAATTTCTAACGGAGTGTCTAGCAGTGCAATCTTGGCTCTTTCAACGCGTTTGGGCATACCAGGATGAACCACTTCTTTGTCAACCACTATGCCGTTAATGAGGTTGGTGTCTGTCAAGGATTCGCCAGGCTTCTTCTCCACCATGACATCCTCGACATCCGCCTTAAACTCTTTTTCACCTTTCTCAGCTACGTGGAGAATCGCCTGAGAGGCGATGTCGGCTAACTGCTCTTTATGTTCAGCCACGAGTTTGCTAGCCATCGATGTGACGCCTACTTTCTTCATCCACTGTCGGTCGGTTGAACCAACTTGTATGGCGATTTTTTCTAAAATCTCTAAGGCTTTTTCCCCAGCCTTTCTGTAGCCGTCTATTATGACTGTTGGATGAACGTTTTTGTCTATTAATTCTTCAGCCTTGCCTAGGAGTTCGCCCGCTATGATTACGGCGCTTGTTGTGCCGTCGCCGACTTCGTCGTCCTGTGTCTTAGACACCTCAACCATCATCTTGGCAGCTGGATGTTGAATGTCCATTTCGTCCAAAACAGTTCTTCCGTCACTGGTTATTGTGACATCGCCGAAGCTGTCGACGAGCATCTTGTCCATGCCTTTGGGTCCTAAGGCGCTCTTCACCAATTCAGCCACTATTTTTGCAGCCATGATATTGGCGTGTTGGGCATCTCTTCCTCTTGAGCGAGATGCGCCCTCCCTTAATATGAGAACGGGGGTTCCAGCTATCTCAGTTGTCATTTTTTAACTAATCTCCCTCAATTTTGACTCAACAGTAGAAAACACCATTTAGATATAAGTTTTTCTGACTGGGCTCTAATATCTATGATTTTTGGGTCATTTGCATTCGCGGAAGAGTTTCGCAACTTCTATCTCGGTGAGATGAGGAGGTAAAAGCATGGATCAGCTTGCACAAACTATGAAGAAATTTCAATGCGGGATGATGTCAATGTGTACATTTTAAATATTATCACAGCTAAATAGAGTGGCAAGTTAGATAGGTGAGAACATGCCAAACTGTCCGAAGTGCGGCGCCAAAACGAGTGAGGCAATGAACTTCTGCGCAAACTGTGGTGCGTCTCTTAAGCCATCGCCTCCAGTGGCACAAGTTGCAGCGCCTGCCGCTGCACCTGCTCCAGCCCCCCCGCTGCCGCAGCCGTCTCGACCAGAAAAGTACGAGAAGCAGGAGAAAGCGGAGAAGCGTGAAAAAGCCGAGAAGACCGAGAAACACGAGAAGAGAGAGTATGGTTACACCGCTCCAATAATCGGCGGCATAATCCTCATAGCTTTGGGTTTGTTCTTCTACCTGACGACAATAATTCAGATAAACCCTCAACTAGCTTGGGCATACTTTCTAATCATAATCGGCATAGCGGTCATTTCGATAACGATTTACCTTGCGGCGACGGCGGCTAGAAGGCATCCACCAACCTAAATAAACCAACCGAAAAACAGCCTGTACAGCCGGTGTTCCAAGAGCGTTAGGAAGGTTCTTCTGCCAAAAACTCGAAAATAGTTTTTTCCCATGGCTTCCACCATATCGCCGATGTCGTATCTGGGAAATATACATGAGGAGACTATGAGCCTGCCCCATTCGCCTCGCTTTAATTCGTGAAGCATTTTTGAGCCTTTGCCTGTTTCAACCTCGAACAGGTAACTGTCATAATTAGCCGATACGTAGGGCAGGCCGTCGAGTTGTTGAGCGAAAACGCCTTCGGTCGCGCTGTAGATCTCCACAACTGGCACTTCTCCAAAATACTTCCTGAGCATAGGTGCGTAACGGAACTGAATCTTGCGAACACTTGTACAGAACAAAGCACGGAAATTCCATAATTCCTTAGGCTTTTTCCCATGTTTCCGTCTGACATAAATTGCAAAGGAGAGAATCACAGGCGTAACGCCCATGGCTGCCACCACGTTTTCGCCCAAAGTCTTCTGGTAGGCTATTTCAAATCTTCTCTCCCAGTCGAGCTTCGTTATGCCCGGACCCAACGCGTCGATGTCCTCCTGTCTCGGCACAAGGCTGACTTGATTGAGCATTGGGTTGAGTTTGGCGTATGTTCCGGAGCTGTAGCCATAAGTTATTGTCTGTCCAGCTGAATCCATTGTAGCCACGATTGATGGAAAGTTTAGGTTAAGAACCTTTCCAGTCAAGATTGCGAAGTCGTTTTTTCTCAGGGCGAAGTTGATGAAAGCTCTAGCTCCACATGAAAATATTTGTTCTAGGTGGGTTTGAGTTGCGGGCAGTATCTTTGCTCTTCCCGTTGAGCCTCTTGTCATGACCCATGTTAGGGGTGGCTCGGGTAAAATGACATGGTAATCACCTTTTTTAGCATCTTCTAAGTAATGTGAGAGACCTTTATAGTTGATTGTTGGAAATCTTTTCCTGAAATCTTCTATGCCTTGAACTTCATTTGCCCCGCAGTTGATTCCGTACTGTGTCTTCTCGTATTGTTTAATTAGGTCAAAGAACAAGTGCTGCTGAGACTCTCTGGGATTTTTCAACGATTCATACCAAGGGTTGACTATAGCCTTGAGAAATTCCATAGCGTTACTTTCCTTAGCATCTTCGTGAGCAAAAATATGTTTTAGCTTGTGCTGTTAATAAGTTTACACCGTGATTTTCAGTGCGAGCACAAAGATGAATGGTTTGAGGTTTAAGGCTTGACTGAGCAAACTTAAATATGGACGAAAGGTTTCAAGATAACAGCGCGTTGGTGCCGCCGTAGCTCAGCACGGTAGTAGCAGCTGACTTCTAAGGATTTAGAAGGCTGATGCTGTTAACCAGTTGGTCGTCGGTTCAAATCCGACCGGCGGCGTCAGTAATAATATTAGAGTTCTAAAGTTTTGCGAGCTCTATGTGTGTGTCTCTACTTGCTTGCAGTTATAGTTACCCTGTGCCTCCCCGTTTCGATTCCTCTCGCACTCATGCATGTCTTTTCAATTTGGTCTAAGCATCTTCTGTCGCGGTGAACGTTAAAGTCTGGGATTATCGGTGTACTCTCTAGCCTGATTATCAAGTCTTTAATACTTTCAAAGATGTCAAGGGCAAAATATTCCTTGATTTCGATGACCTTGAAACCCACTTTCTCAAGCATCCTCTTCTTCTCGTCGGCAACCCTCTCTTTAACTCCGTACAATTGGCCTCTACCAAAGATCTGCTTCAAATTTAGCTTGTCCTTCTCTCCTATGGTTATTTCCATCAAATAGCCTCCTTTCTTTAGAACTCTGTAAGCTTCAGACAGTGTACATACACTATCCGTGACAGGACCTCTCCTGCTTACAACTACGTCAAAAGACTCGTCGGTGAAAGGCAATTCACGTGCATCTGCCAGTCGGAAATTGATGTTGGTCCTTTCACTCTTAACTAGATTAGTGTGTGCCTTTGAAATCGCCTGCTCAGAGAAATCGACACCGATTACATTTGTGGCACGCTCTGCCATTTTGATCGTGAAACGTCCATCACCACACCCTACGTCAAGCACAACCCTTCCTGTCACGGTATTCAGCATTTTAGTGTCAAACTCATTTGCTCCATCATTTCCCTCAGTTGTCATTCTCTCTTTTTGATAATACTCATCAGAAGTGAAGATGTTTTCCCATAGTTTCCTGTCCTCGTATGTTCGATCTTTCATTGCTTCATCCCTCAACTGAATGTTCATGTAGTTATGTTTAGGAAGTCTTAAATTAACGTCAGCATAAAAAAATGCCCATGTCAATTCAAGACCTACCCATCAGTCCAAGAAGCGAATTAAACCAGTTCATAAAGAATGAGCTTCTTCCGAAATGGCGGAGGGGAGAGCCAACCCTATTCAGAATAGAGCCAGAGCATGTCAGTTCAAGAATAGAGAAAACCGTGAAGTCGGTTATTGCCAACAACGGTGCGTACGAGAAAGGAGAGAGAGTGGCAATAAACTCTCAACCAGATGCTCTCCCACTGGGAGTTGAAATGGGCTACGTTCTCGAGAAAATGGGCTATCAAACATGTATAATATACGGTTTGCTTGGCGACTCTCGTCTACTAAAAAGGCTGTTGACAGCTCTACCCAACATAAAGCCACTTGATAGAATTGTCATCCAACTCAAAAACCTCGTTGATTTTGCCCAGCACTGGGTGGTTCCATACGCCACTCCGCACGCTGAACCCAACAAAGCGGAACGAGAAGCCGTGAAGGTCTTCAACGAAGTAGTTAGTAAAGGATTGTCTCATCTGGATGAGAAACGCGAGAAGGGAGAGATAAAGTCCCACGACATCATAGGGTTCCCAGTCACACATGAAGCCGAGCGGTTGGGACTGTCGCTTTCTGAATGGGAACCGATTCTTTACAGAGCAATGGGCGTCGCTAGGAAAGAATTGGAGAGGGAAATAGAAAAAACGGGATACGTGAAAGTGCTAGGAGAGGCTTACCGAGGCAAGACGCTTAAAATTATCAGGGGAGGAAACTCCCCCGTTAATCTCACAATGAAGTTGAAGAACAGACCAATCTTCAAGGATGTTGGAAGAATAGGGGACAACGCCATCTTTGGCAAGTTTTTCGAAAGAATCACCAACATACCGCCTGGAGAAATATTCACAGCGCCAATCGAAGACAGTGTAAACGGTGAGTTCTATACGAAAATACCGCAGGTGACACTACGAGGCACGATGGAAGGCGTTCACGTAGTCTTTAAAAACGGACGGGTTGTAGAAGCTACAGCCACAAAAAACCAAGAAGCGCTTCTCTATTATACTGGCTTGGCAAAACCTGAAACAAAAGCCAAGAAGCCTGTATACGAAGCCCAGAACACCATAGCCGAACTGGGCATAGGCATCAACCCAGTATTAGACTTTGAAAGGATAACGGGCAATGCTCTCATAGATGAAAAAATGAAGGGCGTCCACATCGCCACTGGAACAAACAAGATGATGGGTGGAAACACGCCTGGAGCAATAGGTGGAACAGCCGTAGAACACTGGGACTTCATGGTTGGCAAAATAGACGAGATAGCCACAATCTAAGAATGGTGGTTTCTTCACTGGAACCTGGCTATCAGCAAAACTATGCCTAAGAGTATCAACGCTAATGCGCTGCCCAAAAACATCACAGACAGTGGTTCAACGCTGCCCATGTTAGTGTAGGTGGTGTAGAACCAGAGAGCACCTAGGGCGATCATTAGGATGCCTATGAGTTTTTCCATTATTTCGAGACCGATTGGCGCTTCCTTGCTCATGTCTTTGAAACTCCATTCTTTGGACTTAGATAGGTTGGTTAGGTCTTATCTATTTGAGGTTTATGGTTTGTCTGTTTGTTTTCGTTCAAAATAGAAAAGTGTTGAGTTGGATGGAGAAATGAGGGGGTTCGTTTGTCTAATGTTGCTTTGCTATGGTGTCCAGTAGTCTATGTATGCTGTGACGAATGCGACTATGTCGTCGTAGTCTATGTCGCAGTCTTTGTCGAAGTCGCACATTGGGTCTTTTCCTTGACCAGACCAGTATCTAATGTAGGCAGTGACGAAGTAGACGATGTCGTCGTAGTCAACATCAAAGTCTCCATCAAAATCTCCCAAATACGTAACCTTAACAACAACACCGTCCGTAAAGCTGTTGTCGGCTGTGTCTGTTTCATCTGGAACAGTGGTTGCCACAGCACTTATGGTGTAGACACCTTTCGTGAAGCCTTGAGTGTTCCATGAGAAGGTTATGGTGATAGAGTTTCTTTTTGTTAAGGTTATTGTTTGTATGTTGATGATGAATGTGTTGGCGTAGGTGGTCGCTGTGAAGGTTTCATCGTACATGCCGTAGTTTAGGATTTTTAAGTCTATGGTTATGGTGGAGCCTTGCACGATAATAGTTGCTGATGGAATGATGTTTGTTATTCCTATGTCGTGTGGGTTGAAGGGCTGCACCAAGGGATATCTATCGACATTGTTAGAGGCTATGGTGTATGGAGTGTCGACGATGCCGTCGCTGTTAGGGTCATTTTGTGGTGTGTTTGCCCCGCTGTATTGGTCTGGGCTGGTGTGGTCGCTCCAGTAGTTTCCGCCTGAGGGATAGCCGTTGTCCCAGGTGTTGGATAGGGCTTCGATCTTTGCTTGTTCATCGTTGTTGATGAAGTTGTTGTGGTAAATGATGTTGTTGGAGCTTGTCATGTTGATTCCAACATGGTTTTCCGCTATGATGTTTGCGTATACGATGTTTCCGCTTGTTTCTAGTTTTAAGCCAATATTGCTCAAAGTGATGATGTTCTTGTATATGGTGTTGGTGGTTGAGGAAGCGATTGAGCTGATGGCGATGGTGTTGTCGTGGAATATGTTACTGTAAATGAGGTTGTTGGTGGCGCTACTGCCTTCGAGGGCGATTCCGTTGCAACTCATGAGAGACATTATGTTGTCGTAGATTTTACAATTGGCAGAATTGACAAGGAGTATGCCCTGGTCCCAGTGTGTAATCACAATTCCCGCAATAATAGATCCAGACGCACCAGATTCTAGGGTGATGGCTATTCCAGATCCACCACCGCTGAAGACCGGGGCGCTTCCAGGTAGACCGATAATCGTCAGGGTCTTGTTGACGACTATAGACTCGTTGTAGACGCCTGGGGCGATTATGATGGTGGCTCCTGCAGTTGCGTTGTTGATTGCCTCCTGTATCGTCGGGAAATCTTCTGGAACCCTGATAACATTTCCAAACGCGTATACGGTGCAGTCATCGGAGCCTACATAAACCACGCCATCAGCCACAGCAGGAGAAGAATGCACCCAGTCGCCTGTTTTGTAACTCCATATGTTGTCTCCGGTTGAAGCGTTGAGACAGTAAACCTTGAAATCATATGATCCTACGTAGACTTTACCGTCAGCGACAGCGGGAGAAGACGTTACATAATAGCCTGTCGTGTAGTTCCATATGAGAGCTCCGGTTAAAGCATCCAAACAGTAAGTCTTGTTATCGCATGATCCCACGTAGGCTTTACCATCAACAACGGCGGGAGAAGAAAAAACGTAGCCGCCTGTCGTGTAGTTCCATATTTGTGCTCCTGTCAAGGCGTCCAGACAGTAAGTCTTGTTATCATCTGATCCTACGTAGACTTTGCCATCAACAACAGCGGGACAAGACCTTACAAAGTTACCTGTTGTGTAATTCCATATGAGAGCCCCGGTTAAAGCATCCAAACAGTAAACCTTGTTATCACATGACCCGACATAGACCCTGCCATCGGCAACAGCAGGAGAAGAAAACACCCAGTAGCCTGTTGTGTAATTCCATATGAGAGCCCCGGTTAAAGCATCCAAACAGTAAACATTCCTATCGTCTGACCCCACATAGACTCTACCGTCCACAACAGCAGGAGAAGAACTCACTAAGTCGCCTGTTGTGTAATTCCATATGAGAGCCCCGGTTAAAGCATCCAAACAGTAAACATTCTTATCACCTGACCCCACATAGACTCTACCATCGGCAACAACAGGACCATACAGTAAGCCGCCTGTTGGGAAGTTCCATCGTGTTTGGTTTGTGTTTGGCGCTGGGCTTTCTGTGCAGCCTGTGTGTTTGAGGTCGTGATGGAACATGGGCCAAGAATATCGGGTGGATGTGGGCGTTTTTCCTTTCCATTGGACATAAAAGTAATTCGTCATCCATAACAGGGGGTTGTAGTACCATCCTTGAACCCAGTCTCGCTCGAATCTGCGTTGCATTAGTTGGTATACGGGTACACTTGGGCAGTCTTCATGATAAAGTGCTTGCAAATCGTAGTATATGTTTCTCCTCGCTGTTTCATTCGTTGTGCCGATTCCTTCTCCAATCAAAGTGTCAATTGTTCCATTGCAGTATCTTTGCAAAGGTGGGAAAGCTCCATTACTCTGCATAAAGCCATACGCAAAGTTATGAGGATCCGCAAAATCCGCTATCCAGCCGTATATAAATATAGGGACTTCGTTACGACTTACCGAGGCTGAATAATTACCCAAAGGCAGCTCTTGTATTTGGATGTGGAACTTGTCGTTAAGAGACTCCACATTTGCCTTGATGATTTCACAAATCTTCTTTCGAACCAAGCTTACAGGATTGTAGCATATGGTAAAGTTGAACCCTTTGTCCCAGACTTCCCCGCCCCAAGCTTCTACAAAGTAGCCCACAGCTCTATCTAGATTTATGCTATATTTTTCCTGTGCCGGATTGTGAAACGGCAGCCCCGGAACTATTGGTGTTGCAGGTTGGAAGGCTTCTCCTGAAAGTTCCTCCTGTATCAACTTGCTGTAGTTAAATGCGTAGGCGAAACCCTTTCTCACGTTGATATCGGTAAAGAAATCGGGTGGAATACCGCTTTCTTCAAGTGTGCCTGGAGGTAAACCACCTGGAACACCCATATACGGACTTGAAACGGATATGTTAAAAGTGAAGAAGAATGCGTAGCAGGATAATTCTTCCAACGGGTAATACCATCGAATACCGGGCTGCCCTAAAACCTCGTTAGTTGCGACTTTTGGCACGGGAATATTATCAAGATCTCCTTCTAAGAACATTTCTCTCCTAGTTTCCCAGTCACTTATCTTCTTAGACGTTACTCGCTCAAGAAAACCGTTGGATCCTGGTGCCGGCCACCTACCCCAGTAACTGTCAAACTTCATTATTGACCATTCGACGCCCTTTCGATAATAATCAAGCATGAATGGGCCTGTTCCGCACATCGCATTTATACGTGGACCTGGAGGATCTGTAGTCTGGGTCTCAATAGCTGTTGTAGCTGGTCTGTTGTAGCTTGTCCAATTACCCCATGAGCCAGGCCAGTCTCCGATCTCTTTGCACCATTTTTTGCAGAGGATAGACCCCCACGTTTGTGATAGTATTTGCATCATGGGAGTATAGGGCTTTGCTAGATGAAGCGTGACCGTTGTATCAGTCCTTGTGATAGCATCGTCTATCTGCTGTCCTGTTATGATGAAGCCTCCTTCAGGATCTCGGCTCCCAAATAAATCGAAGAAGGCTTCGTAGAACATCCATGCAAGTTCGCCCTCTATTACTATGAGTCTCTCGAAAGAGTATTCTACATCTTCGGTTGTCAGCTTTTCATTGTTGTGGAACTTGACATCTTGCCTTATAGTGAGAGTGTAGTTTAAGCCGTCTTCGCTGATGTCCCACTCGGTTGCAAGGCGTGGCACAAACTGGTCTGTTTTTTCTTCGTCAAAAAGCACCAGTGATTCATAAACGTTCCTGAGAAGCTCCACACTTGCGGTATCATAGGCTCGATGTGGATCCAATGTTTGAGAGTCGACCAAATAAGCTAGTACCATGTGACTCGGGACATTACGAATCCACGGACTGATGAGAGGGTAACGATCGATATTACTTTCCCCTATAGTGTAAGACGTGTCGCCTCTTCCGTCATTGTCTGTCTCATTTTGATATGGACCACTAAACAAATCTGTACCCGTGTAGTCGCTCCAATAGTTCCCCCCAGAAGGATAACCATCGTCCCAAACATTCACTGACTCGTCCCCATAGCTATAAACTTGGTTTATGTTGTCTACGAAGTTGTTGTGCCAAATTCTATTGTCTGAAGAAGAGTAAAACCACATGCCATACTGATTGTCTCTCAGGGCATTCTCAGTTATGTTGTTATAGGAGTTTGAAGAGCCGTTGAACCCAATACCAGCATAGTTATTTTCTATTATGCTGTTTCCAATAATACTGTTATAGTTCGAGGAAAAAACTAGTAATATGCCGCTATAGTTACTCCTTCTTATATCGTTTCCACCTATACTATTTCTCAGAGAATTAGAAAGACGGATGCCTTCTCCATTATATTTTATGCTGTTTGCAGAAATACTATTGTTAGAAGAATCCCCGAGCACGATGCCAACCCAGTCGCTTCCTGTTATATTGTTTTCAGTTACATTGTTGTAGTTTGAAGAAGTGACCCGGATGCCATATAGGCTATCTACTATTTCGTTTCCACTTATGGTGTTGTTTGAAGAGCCATCGAGTCGAATGCCTTCATCGTGATCTGTTATGTTGTTTCCAACCATGTTGTTATGGAGAGTTGACATGTTGAGACATATGCCATATTGGTTGTTTGCTTTTATGTTGTTTACAACTATGTTGTTATACGAAGAAACCCCGAGGACGATGCCATACAGCCCGTTGTTTGTTATGTTATTTCCAGAGACGCTGTTATAGTTTGAGGAAGAGCTGAGCAATATACCACCATACGTGTTTTGTGTTATGTTGATTCCGGAAATGCTGTTATTGTTTGAAGAATCGTTGAACATGATGCCATAGCCGAATGCTTTGATTTCCATATTCTTGATTGTTACGCCGGTTATCCCTTGTAGGTATATTCCTGTTCCATCTCCCGATCCTTCAACCGTAAGGCCTGCACCATCAAGCACAATGTTGCTTCTCTCAATTACAATGGGCTCATAGATGTTATCAGTAAAGGTGTAGACGTTTCCATCGCGACTGATTGGCGCTGAAGACGGGTCAATATTGCCATCAGCCCTGATATAAATGGTTCCAGACGCCTCAACTGGTATAATGTTAAACGCAAATGTTAACGTGCTTAAAATTAAAAGAGTCAGCATTATACCTACGATTATTGTCTTATTCAATTCACCCTTCCCCTTCCACCAAACTAATGTATATCAAAGACCAATATTAGCTTTAAGAAAAAATCTTCTATAAGAATCAAAGCATACAGCGCTTAAAATTACGTAATTATTTTTTCACTTTTTCTTCGGTTAACATATTGCATTTATTCATTGCTTTTCCATCTAGCTAGAACTTATGAATTCTTATATTCAACATACGCCAGATACATATTACATCATAACACCTAGTGATCATGAATTGACAACAGTCAAGGAAATCTTCTTATTAGCATTAATTTCGCTTTATCTTTTGTCATGCATATGTAGCCCACAGGTCAAAATGTCTCCAGCCGCATTTTCTGAGATCACATTGGCTAAAGAAAATTACCCACCGACTCAGGATGCTACTAACGCCACAAATTCAGCAAACATTAACCCTGACCAAACGGTTGCAAGGTCTTTTCAAGAGACTTACCTACCTAAAACCAACCAAGGAGGCGCTCAAGCGCTACAGTTTTCTTCTGCCTCTAGTTCCAGCTCTGCTTCGTTTACTCGACACATGATGTGCAAGGATTTTGAAGAGGTCAGTTCCATTCCCAAAAGATACAATCCGACAAATCCCACAACAATTTTCCGACCAAGCGACACTCGTGCAGTAATGTTGACAACTGTTACAATCAACAGCAGAATCGAGTGTAAATGGTATTACAGAAGTGATTCCAATAAGACCTGGGTTCTTGCTTCCTTCCCTCTTTCTAAGCGCTCGGGAAACGTCTCTAGTCCAGGAGCATACGACTTCGCATTCTGGTTTGACATAGCAGGATACTGGCCTGCGTACTATTACCCTAGGGCATACAAAGTTGACGTTTATTTTGATGACCTTCCCTCTTCTTCGTTTTCAGAGTTTTTCGAGGTCACCAACGGCGGGTTGAACAGCCCCCGCATGTGCGAAGATGTTGATGCAGATGGGCATCCAGTTAATATTAAATCACGATTTACGATAGGTAACGACACGAAAGCATATCATTATTTAAGGTTCGACCAAGTCGCATACTTCAACGAAGAGTTAGGATACTGTCACAACTTTACAACGGTTTGGATTCAACCTAATGGTAGCGTGTATGAGACACATGAGAGAAGCTTCACTGATGATTACAAGGATACCAACGCTTCTTGGAACTGTTGGAATTATGCCTTCGCTCAAGACGATAACATTACCATCAATTCAAGCACTCCTGTTGGAAACTGGACGGTGGAAGTCTACCTCGACAGCTATTATTTCAACAACACGTGGATGCGTTATGGACCTGTTGCAACTACACCGTTTATTGTTGGAAACGAGTCTGTCGCAGACTGGACATTTATGATTTATCTAGACGCAGACAACAGTCTAGAAAACGCTAGCATTGAAATTTTCTTGGACATGGCTAGTGTTGATTCCTCATCCCAAGTAAACATCGTTGTACAAATGGATAGAATACCTGGCGAGGATAGTAGATATGACGATTGGACGGATTGCTACCGCTTCAACGTCACTAAGAGTATGACTCCCACGCCTGGAAACGCAGTTCAAAATTTAAGCGAGGTGAACATGGGGGATCCAAACACGTTAAAGGATTTTGTTAACTGGACAATAAATAATTACCCAGCGAATTATTACTTTTTGGTGCTCTGGGATCATGGAGCTGGCTACATAGGCGTTTGTTCAGATTTCACAGATGGGGACTTTTTATCCCTTCCAGAACTCAGCCAAGCTCTAAGCGGGCTACCAGCAATAATGGATGTGGTGTTCCTTGACGCTTGCAACATGGGCATGACAGAGGTAGCTTATCAGATTAAAGATTATGCAAACGTGTTAGTTGGCCCCGAAGGACTTGGTTATGCACCGGCGCCTGGCACACCAACGCCTTATCATAATTACCTTTCAAGCTTGACCAGCAACCCCTCGATGTTGCCAATCGTGTTTGCCAGAGAGGTTGTCACTTATTACATAGATTGGTGTAACTCCATTTCGAATATTATAAATGCAACGATGTCGGCAATCGACCTAACTAAGATTACGAGTTTGATAGCAGCGATTGACGACTTTGCTCTAAAATTGAAGGAAAAAGAAACTCTTTACCATGAACAGATAAGCAAGAGCAGAAATCTAACTGAGGCATATCCCGGACCTTATGAAGGTAACTTCAGCTATTACATTGATCTCTACCATTTTGCTTATCAAATAACTTATCAATACAATATTGATGACGAACTTCGGAACGCTGCTAATCAAATGATGACTGCCCTTGGGAATGCAATAATTAAAGAAGCTAATAAAAACTGTCCAAGTTCTCATGGGTTGTCGATATATTTCCCGGATGAAAAGAAAAAATATGATTATGATGACTTTGAAAAAGTGTATAAAGCGACAACCTTTGCAGAAGACACCCCATGGGACGAATTTGTGAAGTATCACTTATCTGGATACGTCTTAACAATCAAGACACCTTACCCTAATATCTCAATAAAGGTTGACGAAGAGTCATATACAACGGATGCGTCGGGAAAAATCCAAGTGTTTGTTCTGCCTGCCTATCACACCATCAATGTCACTAACCCTGTCTTAATTGCACTCGGTTCGCGTGGAGTATTCACTCAATGGAACGACAGTGACACGTCAAATCCAAGAACCCTTTATGTAAGTGGAACAACAGCACTCAGAGCCGAATACGAGACTCAACATCGACTAGTCATGAACACAAACTTCGGCACGACAAATCCATCCGTTGGAGAACGCTGGTGCAGAGCAGATTCAATCATCCAGATTAGCGCAACAGCCCCAAGCACCACTTCAGGCGAACGATACGTTTGGCTCGGATGGAACGGAACCGGCAGCGGCAGCTACAATGGTATTAACCAGCAGGCTTCCATAACAATGAATGAACCAATCAACCAGACAGCCGATTGGAGACACGAACACTCACTAACCGTAACATCTCTCTATGGTTCACCCACACATACGAGCGGATGGTTTGAAACTGGACAATCCATCACCGTGTCTGTTACCTCGCCCGCGTCAGGACCAACTGGCACCAGATATGTATGCACTGGGTGGAACGGAACCGGAAGCGTTTCCGTGTCTGGAACAACCACATCTACAACTTTCATGATAAATCAATCCTCAATCATAACTTGGAACTGGAAGACCCAATATCTCTTGGTAGCGCGAACTAATCCCACTGGAATAGGTTCCGAGCCAAATGTCTCTCCACAGGGACCATGGTACGATAATGGCACTCAAGTGATCTGCACCGCCCAAAAAATAAGCGGATACTCGTTTGACCACTGGACTGCTGATGGAGCAAGTTACGATCGCGGTGTCGACCCAATAACTGTTACAATGGATAGGCCTTGCGAAGCCACTGCTCACTACGGCCGCGTACTAGCTTGGTGGGAGACTTTGCTCAGACCCGAGAACATGCAAATCATCCTTGGAGGTATGGGGTTGGGACTCACCGTCGCTTTCGTTGGAGTTGCGTGGATTAGGACTCGTAGAAGAAGAGGCATTATCAAGGCTTTCCTGAATCAGATTGATGAGGTCTATTCAAAGCTGAAGACGAACCCTCAAGAGTGTGAGAAAGAGCTCTACAGGTTGAGGAACACGATTTTAGAAGGGTTAACAGACGGCAGAATCACTGAGGAAAGCTACGACATCATGGATAAAAAGATTGACAAGTACATGGAGGAACTTCAAAAGGAGAAATAGCAGGCGATTATCGCATTCCTTACTCCAAAGTAACTATTGTTTAAGGCGCCTCCAACTTGGCTGGCAAATACTCATCCACAATGTAGGTGAGCCCATACCGACTGAAAGCCTCCTGCTCCGCCTTCTTCTTAATCCTTAAGAAGGCTTTAGTTTCCCTCTGCCACAACTCACCCTCATAGCGTGGGTCCTTCTGCAACTCGTACAGACGCTTGATGTCTATGTCGGTTAACTGGTCACTCGGCAACTTATAATCTACAATATCTGTTGCCCAAACACCGCTCCATTTGGCGTCTGGAGTGGTCAACTCACGCAGATGAGCCGCGTTTGCTGACCCTGAGATGATTACCATGGCTATGTGCATTCCCCATGGGTCGCCGTCGGTGAAGACGTGGACCGGTAGGTCGAGTTCTCCGTTTAGTCTGTGGATTAGGTGGCGTGTGGCGCGTGGCGCCTGACCAGCAGTTAAAACCAGTAGGGCGTTGTATTTTTTGTGCACTTGTTCCTCGATGAATCTTGTGAAGAGCCCCCCTTTTTCGATGGCTATAACCTTGTCGGCGCTTGTCTTGACGAATTCAGCCGATGTCAGTGCGGGTCCTATCATAACGCCGTCTGGATGCGATGTTAAGTTGAGGCGTTTGCCTTCGTAGCCTGGCACAGTGTATTCTATTGTTAGGTCGCCGAAGATGGCTGAGCGTTCTTCTGGAAAGACGTTAAAGTCTTCTCTGGCGAATTTTGACACCGTTTCCAGGTCGGTGATGACGTTGTCGGATTCTGCTTGGTCTTTAAAAGCCATGTCATAGGCTTGGGCGGAGTAGTAAACATCCCGTAGCGTGGAGGTTTTTCTCTGTTTAGAGAGTTCGTGGGCGAAGTAGGCAGCCCACACAAGTTGGGTGAAGGGTCGGATGTGGCGGATGTTTCCTGCGCTTCGGCGCACGGATTTGTCTCCTAGAACATATTGACGAAGCTCTGTGTTGTAGTAGATGTTTTCGATGGAGCGGCTGGGCATCCTTATCCATGGGAAGGTACCATTTTCCATTTGCCCATACAGTGTGCCGCCGAAGTTTGAGAGGTTTGTTATAACCTCTTTTTTTCTTTCAAGGGCTGAGATTTTAATCTGCTTCTTCTTCATATTTTTTCACACTCTTTAACAGCTTGGTAATGTCTGGTGGTTTCCTCTTTCCGGCAAGTTCAGTTGAAAACTCGGCGATTTTAGGCAGGTATTTGGAGAACACGCTCAATCGCTTTCTTTCTCTTTCCACGTGTTCCTGTTTGGTCAAAAAGTGTTGGAGTTGTCGTGCGGCTTCGCGAATTCCGTTCAGAATTTCTCTCTTCACTTCTGGTCGGTCGGCGATGAACTCCTTGCCCACGGTCTTGTAGGGGACCTTGGTGCTGCACAGGTGGATCAAAATAGCGATAGGCATGTCTGGAGACACCTTGTACCTGCGCCAGTTCATTGCTCTGATGATTCTCCAGCTGACATCGCTGGCTTCATCGTACAAGAGTGGAATTCTATTGGCAAAACGATACAAAACGAAGTCGTTCTTTTTGGGGATGTTTCCACCGTAGGCTATGGCAGCCTCAACGATAAACGGGTGTCCCGAGTAAGTTGCGGGTGGACGTTGACTGACAGCAATAAATTCTGGCTGCAATTCTTTGAGGATACCAGCCTTTAATAAGTCTCCACCTAACGGGGACAGGCAACTGGCGTCGGGTGCAAGAAAAGCATCAAAACGTTTCATCATGTGCACCAAGCGCACGATTTCCTCGGGCTTGAGTTTTCTCGGGTCTTTTGTCTTGCCTATTCCAGCGAACTCTAGGAATCTGTGGGCTGTTATTTCGCCTACTCGATGGAAATGATACCTCATGAAGTTAACCATGTTGCGGTATGGCGTTATGCGCATGAGGCGTTGGATGGTTTCCACATCGACTCCGTATGGATGAGGTTTTGTCTCTTTTGGCGGAGGCGGCATCTCTGTGGTGATTCGTGTGAATCTGTACAGGCGACCTTTTGGGTCGATGAATGTGATGTTGCCGTAAGGGTTCACAAGCGCTGTTTGTTTTAAGTATTCGAGTATGCGGGTCATAGCCTTGCTGAAGTCTCCTTCGAGGGTGAACTCAACGATTGTTCCACGCCAGCCCTCTTTGTTCAAGAGAATCTTGCGGTCTAAGATTATTGGACGGTTGCGTTGAATATCCACCATCAGCTTGTACAAGTATATTTTGGCTCCACCCGTGCTTGAGACGACGTAGGCTGGTTTGTGCGTGGTTATCTGCCCGTAAAGTAACGCCATGGTGCCGCCTAAACCGAATGTGCCTCGTGCCTGTTTCAGCTTGTACTTTGAGCCGAACAGAACTTGACCGAAAGCGGCGGGTATGTGGCGGGCTGGCACGCCTGAGCCGTTGTCTTCGATGCGCAGCTTGTATACGCCTGTCTCGAAGGTTTCAGCCGCTTCCTCCTCGGCTTCGCCTTCGCCTTTTTTCTCGCTTTCGAGTTCGCTCTCGAATTTTTCCTCGTCTTCATAGGAGAGCCTAACGTATATGTCTGGGGGTTTGCGCAGCTGTTCAGCGGCGTCTAGTGAGTTTTCAACTAGTTCTCGTATTGAAGAGAAGATTGCTCTGGCTGGGTTGGTGAAGCCTGCGATGTCTCGGTTGCGGTAGAAGAAGTCTGCGGCGCTTATCTCTTCGAATGTCTCTGCCACAGCCACTCGTATCCTCTCTAATCTTCTGTTTTTTCGTTCAGTCAGTTAATCTGGAAGATATGCATTTCACTCTCTTTTTAACTTTTAACACAAAGAACGCTAAAAACACTTGACTCAGGTGCCAATTAATATTTATTCCTATTCAGCGAGTTTTGCTTGAAAATGTTTTTTAGGTTTTTAAATAGAAATGGAAATTCGAGATGGTTAACTAACGCTTCTTGCATCACAAAAGGAAGAAAAGAGTATGGATTCAAATTCACTCAGAATTAGAATAATCTCATTGATAGGTTAGGTGGAGTTAAATTTAAGAAATTGTACAGGCACAATTCAATAGTGGGAGTTATCCCATTGGCTGGCATTAAAGCTGTGGTTGGAATAGCATTAATTCTAAGCCAATTTTCTGTTGGTTTTTCTTTGTCGTTGTTTATGGAGCCTTTGATGAGAGATTGGTATTGGTCCCATCGGACAGACACATTTACACGCGAAACATTAGGGAGTATTTTATTCTTAGCCTTTACTACTGCGGGTTTGGCGCTTTATATCGCTGACCGAAGTGCATTTTGGGAGGTGGAAAAAGGACATGTTGTGCGAGTGTTTCTGATCCTTTTTGGAGCAGCTCTAATCACATTAGGTGTCTTGTTTGGTTGTTTTATGTATTGCCCCATATTGCCTACGTTGTGGCTCATAACAGGAATATTACTGATAGCTGACTGCATCAAATATCGCTAACCTTTAAGACTATGGGACCGGTACAAAGTTTGATGCTTAGCTTGATGAGCACCTTGGAAAATATATTTAAGGAAAAAATTGCTTAAGAGGAGAACTGGCGGAACCTATGAAAAATGTATTGATGGGTTCATTTTACACCTTACAAGGTCTCGGCAACCTCGTGTTAGGACTTTTCTTTATCAGAGGAGGCTTAGGAGGAGGAGGGTTCGCTGCGGAAATTTTTACCAAGGGCTTCCTTCTCTTTACTTCAGGGCTTTCCCTATTGACTGCCCTGACCCTTTTCTCAAGGCGTAAAAAATGGGCTCAAGTACCAGGACTGGTTAGCTCTTTTTTCTTTTGCATGTTTTATGTAAGCATGGCGTTCACTAGTTACTCAGTGATTGTGCGACAGTATTATCTTAGCGCAGCGATATGGCTAATGTTAAGCATACTTATTGTTATTCTAAATGCAGTGTGCGTTCTCTTTCTGTATATACACATAGAGAATAAATGACATGATGCATTGGCATCATACAATGTATAGTTTTGGATTCGGATACGCAAAATTAATATACACAGAATATTATTCAGAAGAGAATTGATGCAATTTAAAGGGTGTCCCAACGTGAAACTCAGGTGCGTCCCTTTGAATAATAAGAGAAAGTTAATTGTGATTCTTTTCCAAACTGCACTTTTGATGTTGATGTTTGAAGTGAGGCCAGCTGAGGCGTCTTCGCCCACAGAGTGGACTAAAAACTCAACCTTTGTTCTAAGTGGATATAAATGGGATCCAATTCTCTACGACTGGGAATTTGTTGATCCTCCGTTCTGGGACTGGGTTAGTGGCGAAATTTTCGAGTATGACGATCATAACTATGCGCAGTGGCCTCAGGATGGTGTTATCAAGCTGTCCGCAAGTGATCCAACTAAGTGGGACTTTTTCGGAAGATCCGCACGAATTACCTATGGTCTCTTCCTAGATCCGTACCCAGATGCATTACCTACCCCCATTACAGTCAGCAGCGCTGATACCTTAACACTCAATGCTAAGGTGAGCAACTATGGGTCATCAAATCTCGATCACTTAAGTTGGACTGGCATAAAATTTGACGCTTGGTTCAAGGATCCGTTAAACAGTGATCGAAAAATGGTAATAGAAATGTATTTTCATGGGACCAGTTTTCAGGGTGTTTGGGGGAACGAGTTGTATCGAACTATTCCTCTCGGAAGAGGCGACATTGATGACCACTTAATAAAGCTTCAAGCCTTTCCTGAATACTGCACTATGACAGGTGATATACCACATTCCGATTTCTCCATGTTAGCCTACCCTCTATATTTTGTAGAGTCTACGGAGTTCACAATTGATTTAAAGGGTATTTGGCAGAGGGCAGCAGCGTACTTTGGGCGCTCCTCTTCCGACGAACTTTATGCTGTGGCACTTGATGTGGAAACAGGCAGATGGTTTGCATTGGGTTCCAGACCGACAGCCTTCGCTGAAGTTAATGAGGTAAGAGTCACTTATACTGATCAGAATGATGCGGGTACGGGTGTTGACGCCAGTAATACTTTCAGCTCTGCAACTTCCATAAGTCCAAGTGCCTATACTGGTATGCTCTACCTATCACTTGACACAAACGATTGGTACCAGTTCTACGTTAGCAATAATTACCTTATTTACGTAGAAATGATTCCTCCTGCTGGCGTTGACTTTAATCTTGAGCTTTATAATCCAAGCGGGGCTTGCAAAGCTGGATCCTATAAAGAAGCTGGTTACAGAGATGGCATTGCATATTGGGCGGATTCCCGCGGCTATTTGAGAATCAGAATCTACATTTATAGTGGAGAAGGACAGTATTGGTTCAGCCTTTCTATATATCCACCTGGTGGCGGAGGCTGTCCTTATATTTTTGTCTGGGATGGAAGCCAATACGTGCTTGACAACAATGTTTTGCCCACCTCTGAAATCAGCAACGGAACCGACGTAGAAGACCACTACAAACTTGAACAAACTCTTATTCCAGTCTACCAAGGAAGACTGTTCTCAGCTTATTCATTGAAGATAAGCGAGTTTGAGAGTGAACACTCCTACCTTGACCAAGTTAAGCTCTTGGCGGTTGATCACGCTTCAGACGTTAAAATCGCCGTGACTCTAGACGGTGAAATCCTAACCTACAATAACCCTGCTGTGCCAATATCTGCCATTGACAACTACGGAAACAACATGCTAAACGAGATTCGCCTCATGGATGGAAACGTTTCCGATCCAGCCACATACTTCGATGGGTTCGCAGGCGATTCTATTGTGCTAAACTTCGGCAGAGTCAGCTCAGAGAATGCCAAGCTGATCGTGAGGGACGACTGGAAATGCATGGAAACCTGCATTGATGTACAGGTTAAGAATAGCAACGGCGAGTGGCAGACGGTGACGGAGCTTTGTTCCCCGCGCCTACTGGTCAATCGGAGCCGTCAACCTGTCGCCTTACATCATCAAGGATCAAGACCTCTGGGTTTTAGGCTCTTTTGGACATCACCACACAGACTCGACTACGTGGGATTGGACACAACCAAACAGGAAGACTACCAACTTCAAACAGCCAACCTTGTATCCGCTATACACTTAACCCAAGGCAACGTAAGACCACAACTGCTAGAAAACGACAACATCCACGCTGAAATCCTCCCAGGCCAACAAATCCAGCTTACATTCACACTGCCAAATAACATAAGACAAAAAAGAACGTTCATCTTCTATACCGAAGGACACTACCAAACAACAACCTCATAGCAACCGAATCATTTTTCGTAGGGTTTTTCCCACAGTTCGAGCTTCTTTTTCTTAAGCTCACGCCTTTTTCTGTGTAGGAAGCGGTAGACGGTGCTGTGTTGGCTTCCTTGCAGCAGCATCTGTATGGCTTCTCGCGCTATCTCCATCTGGTCGATGTTCGCGATAATCGAAACCGTGTGTCCATGAACAGATACGTCGGCTTCGGTCATCTCCTCGATTATGCGTCTTGTCTTGCCCTCTTGCCCAATGATTCTTCCCTTTACGCGTTGCAGGTCAGACGGTGCCCTCCCAAACATTTCTCTCAGGTCGATAACCTCTAAGGCTGCGTCTTCGTCGTGTAGAAGGCGGAAGGCTCGGTCGGGGGAGAAACCTCTTCCAATGGCTATCACCAACTCTTTTGCTCGAAAGAGCTGAGAAGGGTCTTGGGCTTCGGATCCAAGCGCTATTGTCACGTCGCCAGTTTCGCTGTCTATACTCAATTCCACTTGGAGCCTCTTTTCTATGGTTTGTTTCACCTGTCCCTCTGGACCAATCAAGGCGCCTATACGGTCCTTGGGGATTTTGGTAAACGTGTTAGCCCTTGCCACCGCCAGTGACTCTCCTATACGCCTCTTCTGTGGACAGTACTTCTACGCCCAGTCGTTTAAAGTATCGATTTAAGTTTTCTAGGTCGCGATGGAGAAGCTGATCTGCCATCGGATGCTCCAACGGAACGGCTTGTGAGACATCAAACAGTATGGGTTGGTTCCTCCAGATCATTACGTTGTATTCGCTGAGGTCTCCGTGCACGAGTTTGGCTTTCCGATAGAGTTTTTTCACGTTAGTCAGAATTAGGTTGTAGATGCGCGTGGGGTTTTCTAGTTCGATTTCTCGTAGTAGGGGTGCGCTGACCCCGTCTGCTCCAATAAACTCCATTATCAAGACGTTGTGTTTTACAGCTATAGGCTTAGGCACTCTTACCCTTGCATCGGTCGCCTGGTGAAGGTTTTTAAATTCTTTTTGAGCCCAAGCATAGACTAGGGAGCGGCTGTCTCTCTTTATGTGTGCGAAGCGTGGGTCGCCTTCGATGTAGGGTATCATACCTCGTTTGAATTCAGCTGAAATCGTTAGGAAGATTTTTATGGCTAAGACCCTATCTTCCTTGTCTCTCCCCCAGTAGAGCTTGGATTCTTTTCCAGCCTTAACTGCGCCGAATATCTGGTCTATTGTTCCCTTGTTCAAAAAATCGTATATGGTCATCAGCGTTGAGCGGTCGAACACTTCTTCTAGGGCTTCGTATTCCTCGCTCCTCTTCTCCTTCATCAGCCGCTCGGTCTCATAACGCCTTTCTCTGCGTCTGAGCTTGTTTTCAACTCGTGTTCGATAAGACAAGGGTTGAATCCCAAAGCTTCAAAAAATTTAGATTGTGAGGTGGCCGTTTCTCCTCAGCCAGTCGGCTTGAGCTCTTGTGTACCGCCAGATGACATCGCCTTTGCTCTCGGTTTGGAAGTCCCATGGAGAAACTAGGACGATGTCGCCTTCACGTATCCAAACCCGCCTCTTTATCTTGCCTCTTATTCGGCACAGGCGTTCGTGTCCGTCTTGGCATTTAACTAAGACTCTGTCGAAGCCTAAGAGTTTGACAGCCACGCCTAGAACGTCGTTTGCAACGGGCAAAATCATGTCTTGCATTTCTACTTCGCTTACGACCTTCTTCTTGCCCAAGCAGCCACCTCAAACTGAGTTCAATGTTGTTTGCTACAAGAAAACAACTGCCTCACTTAAATATCTTAAGAAAAGGGCGTAGTATATTGAAGCTTTATGGGTTAGAATTTGGGGGTTTTTGCGGATATTTTTCTCAGGGTTAGTATGGTGGATATGGTGAAGCCTGTGTATAGGGCTAAGCCGCTTAGTTCTAGGAGTCTTAGCGGTATTTTGAGGTGCATTATGTAAGTCCACCATGTTGAAGTGAGAATTTGGAGTGTTATTGAAAATGTTAGAAGTGTGAAACATATGGTTAAGTGGAGCATGTGTCTCTCTCTTTGCCTAAAATAGCGCCATGCACTATAGATTACTAGAAGCAGACTAAAAAAGATGTAATTCAACTCAACTAGCATTTAAACCCCTCAAGGACCAGCAAGACTATTGCTTTCTCTAGGTTTAATTCTTTGCATACCACCGTTCAACTTGTTGTTGTCACACATTAGAAAGCGATGTACTAAAAATAGAACACCAAAATTTTTTTAAATCTAGTGTACCACCAATACTTAGGGGGTGAACTGTTTGAAAGCGAATGCGGAAAGCACACTCGTGTTCGTTGTGTTGGTTTCTTTCGTTTTAACTCCGATAAACATGTTTGTTGTGCAAGGAGGTTCATTGACCCGAGAAGAAGCAATAGAGATTAGCAGGAACGCCCTGATTGTGCAGGAAGCCCTAAGCAAGAACAAAGGAACAATGCTTATCGAAGCTGATTACTGGAGCATAGACTATATCAGTGTGGAAAGAGAAAAAGGGCCAGGTGATATAATGGAAAAATTGCCGGATGATCACGGGGTTTGGAGAGTCCGCTGGATCAACGATGCACCTGGATATCACATTCTCCATTTTATCGATGAGCTCTCTGGTCAAGTACTTTATGAAATGTGGTTTATCGCAGGGTGAAGAAGGCATTTGGAATGACTAAAAACATTAGAATGACTTTGTTTACGCTACTCCTTGTATATTTCTCTAGCTTAATGTCAGTAAATCTTAAGGTATGTGAAGCAGCAACAGCTTTGCCAAGCGGGTCTATTGGTTTAGAGCCTGAACTCGCAGAAAGCCTTAAAAACCTTCGAACAAATGAAATTGTGCTTTTGTGGGTTGATATTAAAGCTCTGATGGATGGATTCGGTAACGCTTATCTTCCCGAAGACCCTGCACTGTACGGGATTAGGTGGATAATGATTACCTTTGACCCTAACATTGAACAAACTCATCTGTTTTGGGTTCTAGCAGAGGTTGAAGCTGGGAAAGTGCAAGAAATCTCCAGAATATCGTGGGTTAAAAGAATGATTCTGGTTAGAACAGGTAAATATGTAAGGTTATCTATGAACACCAAGTTTGCGATGGAAGGGATCGATTATGCCATTAAAAGGGCTGTAAACGAAGGAAACAAATCGCTTCAGGTTATTCTTTACCTAGAAAATCAGACCCACAAAACATTGGAAAAAGCTCAATCCCCGAGCAATAACAAAGATTTTGTTCTTGCAAATTTAACATCATTTGTGAGTCAACTAGATGGCAAAATTTTGAAGACTGGCTCCTACAAAAACAAGCTTCTCGCAAGAATTCCCTCTCAACTAATTGAAAAAATTGCGGAGAACTTGTATGTATCAGAAATTTACCTCCAGGGTCCAGTAGTCTTTGAGGGAGAATTTCTCGTGGAGAAACAAAACGTCAAACGCGTATCTTATCATTTCACAAATGATCTAGCAACTAAACTTAGTTATTTAATAATTTTGGGGTCAATTTTGGACTTCGCCACATCTATTAAGAAAACTCGACGAAGGAGGCTAACATTATATGTAATAGCTATTTTGTCTACATCGTTTATCTTGGTGTTGGTGCCCTCCGTCCAAGCGCTTAATGTCAGTACAGAAGCGATTCGCGCTACTGATGTTTGGAATTTAGGCGTAACAGGAACAGGCGTTAACGTGGCTGTAATAGATGATGGGATAGATTTTAACCATCCAGACTTTCCAAAAGAGGCTATCAGAACCAGCTGGAATTTTCCTGACAATAACGCAACTTTAGCTCAAGATAGAAATGGTCATGGGACACATGTAGCGGGGATCATAGCTGGGAGAGGCATTATGAACCCCGTCTATAAAGGTGTTGCTTGGAGTTCTCGTCTCGTTGTAGTTAGAATCACTACCGCTTTTGACCTTGACGACGCCATCTATTGGGTCAGGGATAACAAAGACACATACAATATCAAGGTGTTGAGTTTAAGTTGGGCGGCTCCAGGGAGTCCTACCGGAGAAGATGGGATGAGCGTGTATTCCAAGGCTGTGGATGACGCAATTGAGACGGGAATTGTGGTGATAAAATCGGCTGGAAATGGGGGCCCAGGACCAAAGACTATTACCACGCCAGGTGACGCGTTCAACGTAATTACTGTTGGCGCTGCAGATGATAATAATACTGTTAACATAGCAGATGACATACTTCGGGAGCGTAGTAGCCGAGGACCTACAGGTGATGAAGGAGGGGGCCGTCCAAAGCCAGATGTTGTTGCCCCTGGTGTCCGTATTATGTCAACCAACCTAACTGGAGGTTATGTTGAACGTAACGGAACAAGCCATTCTGCTCCTCATGTTGCTGGCACTGTTGCTTTGATGCTTGAGGCGAACCCGAATCTTACGCCAGCTCAGGTTAAGGCAATATTGAGGCAAACAGCTAGGAAGAACACCCATTTAAGTGGGCTTGACGTAAACGATAGAGGCCATGGAATAATTGATGCATTAGCTGCTGTTCAATTGGCGCAAAACGTAGCAAACATTGATAGAAACCAGATGTACGATTCATGGACTGTAAAGACGCCAGACCGCTACTTTGACCCAATTGGGAAGTCTGGAGATTACCTAACGTTCACGGTTGATGCACCTTCTTCGACTTTCGGCATCGGCGTTTCAGACATGTGGTATCACAACTGGGATAATTGGGGCTCAACCAGAAAGGACTACAAGCTTCTGTCTCAAATAAGTGCTCAACATGTCTGGATAGATGGTATATACTATGATCTTGGAACCGACATGAACAAATATTTGTTAAGTGGACTGCGAATCTTCGGGAAAGGCAGCGGTTACGTTGGGATGCGGGCATTATATATGGTTAACAATGTCATGGTAGACTTAAAATGGAGCATGCATGTAGATGAAATCAGGTTTTGGCTAACCTACTGGAGCGGTGAATCTTGGAAAACGCTGATGTATGTTGACCCAAATGTGTGGGACGCAACAAACTTTCCATACCTGCCAACCACAAGCGAAACCATATACTACGAGACAAAGGTAACAGGCTCTGACCCTCTCTACGTGAGAGACCTTGGGCACGTAGAATACGTTAAAATTGAACCTTGGCTGTGGGAGGAAGACTTTTCAAGGTGGGTGCTTAGACACGGCTACTTGGGCAACAACCCTGACACTGCCATAAATGATGAATACACTTACGACCGAGACGTTGCCATTTACTGTCAAAGCACTAGCTGCATCCAAGGAGTATACATATATAGGAAATTTGACAGTTTACCTGCGCCGCCTCAACCACCATCAACCCCATCCACACCATCTGGCTCAAATTGGGGATACAAGCACACAACATACACTTATGAAACAAGCTCCACCGACCCTTTATTCGACATCGTTCATTACGAATTTGACTGGGGAGACGGAACCAGAAACTGGACAGACTGGTATGTGATTGATGGAAGTCACATCGCGAGCGCCGACCACTCATGGAGCACTGGAGGAATCTACAATGTCAGGGTTCGAACACAAGACTGCCGCGACGCTTGGAGCGACTGGTCTCAAAGCCTGGCAGTGAACATCCACTGCAGCTTGACTGTTACAACCCGCACAACAACAGGCTACCAAATCAGCAACGTAAAGGTTTGGGTAGACGGCAACCTCTACTATTCTCCTGTAACGGTCACTGTTAGTGCAGGAGCCCACACCGTGGAGGCGGAGTCAGACTTTATGAGGGGCACATTCTGGTACACGTTCGACCATTGGCAAGACCGCTCCACACAAAACCCGCGAAGCGTAAATGTCCCAACAGACATTACAGTGACAGCATACTACGAGAAACAGATGTGCCCAACACTGTTTGTTTGGAACGGCACCGAATACGTCTACGAGACACTTCTAGACATCCACGCTGAATCAGACGTAACAGTTCAGCATCAAATCCAGCAACCACTCGCGCTAGACGGCTTTTTCTACAAGCTTCAGCTCCGAGAGCTCGACAACTACACAAGCCACATCGACCAAGTTAAGCTCTACGCCGTAGACAACTCTGGAGAATGGCGTCTCTGCCCATTAGCAAGCGCAAAGCTCAACCAAACCTACGTAACCATCAAACTGCTTTTCGACGACGACTGGCGAGTAGACTTAGCACCCTCAGAAATCATAAACCTAAAATTCCTACCCACAATTCCATACAACCAAACAATGTACTTCATATTCGAGATAAATGGATACAACAAGAAAGAGCCATAGAAAGAGCGTCATCAACATTTCAGAAATAAAAGACACATAAACTGAGCGATTGAAACCTTCAGTCACAGTTTAACTATCTGCGCGTGAGGAACGCCAGAAATTTTCAAGATGGCTTCTGGATGTACTAGTCCTGCCTTCACGGCTTTTTCAACAATGCACTTGCCGATCATGTTGACTATTGTTGACTGCTTGCACAGCTCAATCGCTTCTTCAATAGTAACCTTCGTTCCCTTATAGAACTCCTCTCGCACCTCGAACACGATCTTTCCGTCGCGAAGAACCCTACCCAAAATCTCACAGTCACACGTGGCTAAGACCACGTTTTTTCCGTGTTTGCGCACGTTGACGTAGACATCAGCCAATACTATTGCCTACTAGTTTTGTTTTCCTAAGATAAATAGGCTCGAAGAGAACAATATATTTTTTGGCTGTGCCCTCGCCTTCCAGACTTAAAGATTCAATTAAAAAAGGAACGTTGTACAGAAAAAAGAAAAGTTTAACTGAATCGCCATCAATAACTAGATGGTTCGAATCGAGGATTTGGCTCCGCAGGCTTCACAAGACAAGAACGAGAAACGCTTTTCCTTTGTGACTTTAGTGTCTGGACGCTTACAAATCGGGCATATTACAAAGTCTTCAGCGTAGCGCTGAATCAGACGGTTGAGGGTTTCACTGTTAAACTTTCCTTGGAATATCGCTCGTGAATCGTCAATCGCACCCGCTGTAGCCATTTCACGAGACAAATAACGCAGCAAATGCAACGGGTCGCGGTTCAACGCCTCTGCAATTTCTTTGTAATTGACAATGTATGTTCGCATTCCAATAGTACCGCTGCGAACTTTAGGAACCTCAAACCTCTTGTGTTCAAAAACCTCGGGTGGAAGCTGAGCATGAGCTCGCTTAAGCAACTCGCTGTAGCTTGTCTTCATTTACTTGGAGCCTCCATTTTAGTTTCTGCAATACCTTAATGACCAGTCCCTTAAAAATATGCAGCGAGAAGAGGCAATGGGTGCTAAGACAAGACTTATGAGAAAAGAAGTAAATCAAAGTGAAAGGTCTGACCACATCTTTGCAGGGTTGTCAAAGCTGACCTCGGAAGGATGATGATTGAACACATTCGGACTCCTCAAGCTTCTCGACAGAGTATCTTCCAAGCCAGCTACTCGATACATAACTTACTCCATCTCTATAGCCTTCTTTTTCGCATTGATTTTGATTCCTCCCATTCTGGGGATATTGCTCAGATGGAATCAGGTGGGAGAGATTTTTAAGGATCCAAGTCTACAATCAAGAGCCTTAGCTGCAGTTTATGCGTCTTTTGAGGTCGCCCTTTTTGTCTCCTTGATAGATGTTGCTGCTGGCTTACCTCTAGCATGGTTTATTGCAAGAGGCAAAGCGAGATGGTTGAACGTTTTCGATACACTTGTTGACATACCCTTTATTCTGCCCACTGTGGCGCTCGGCTACTCGCTGCTTCTGTTCTGGAGTCGCCCGGAAGGTATTTCTTCGCTTTTCGGTGCTAGTCTTGTCTCCCCGGGATGGCTTCTCGTCATTTTACTTCATTTTGTCTTTTCCTTTCCCATCATAGTTCGTGTAATGGTTGGAGCGCTCCTTGACTATCAGATAGTCTATGAAGAAGCGGCTAGAACCCTAGGGGCGCCCCCGTTAACGGCGGACAGAACGGTCACGCTCTCCATCTTAAAACCAAGCTTGGTGTCATCTTTTATACTTGCCTTTGCGAGGTCACTCTCCGAAACAGGTGCCACAGTTATGGTTGCAGGAATTGTTGAAACTGAGAAAAGGGCTGCGTTTGAAAACGGACCAGTTTTTATCGAACTCGTTGGAAAAGAGAGCGCAGAAGCGGTTTTTGTCAGCTTTGTTCTGATAACAGTCGCATTACTGATTTTTGCAGCAATAACTATACTGGGTCCACGGCTTAAGCTACCCACAAAAAAAGTCCTGCCATCTTTTGAAAGAAGACTGAGTGGTAAAGATTTCGTTTTGTCACGAAACGGTGTAGCACTTGTAATATTTTTTTTTATTGTATTGGTTCCTTCACTCTTTGTTGCACTTCCAGCAGTATACGCAATCACAAACGGGACTCTTGCTCAAGCGTTATCTGGTACTGGAATTTGGCAAGGATATTGGCAGAGCCTAATATTATCCTATTTTGTTGGCGCTGTTACGACATTAACAAACACGTTAACAGGCTTACCTATGGCTGTTCTTATTGCTAGAAAAAGAGCTGGCGCCTTGCCATCAACCATTTTAGATGTGCTAGTTAATGTTCCGCTGATAGTCCCTTCTATAGCACTCGGAGCCTCCATGAGGTTTTTCTGGAGCAACTTTGGCTTTATTCCAGAAATTGCTTTACTAATCTTTGCACACCTCGCAATAACCTATCCATACTTTGTTAGGGCTATGGCTTCTGCCATTGAAAGAATCAGCATGGACTTAGAAGAGGCTTCGCGAATCCTTGGAGCCAAGCCGTTTACCTTGTTCAGAACAATCATTCTGCCTCTTACAAAGTATTCTTTGTTTGCTGGCGCCCTTTTAGTCTTTACAAGAAGCGTTGATGAGACTGGAGCCTCCTCGGCTGTAGTGTCCACGCTGCAAACAGCACCAGTTCTCTTAGTTAATTGGGTTAAAGGAAAAGAAGCCACGGTGTTCGAGGTGGGTTTAGGAATAGGTTTCTTGGTTATTTTGTCATTTGTTGTCTTGCTGGTCTTGAGGTTAGCGGTTAGGGGAAGGGAGAGAAGGTACTAGCATGTACAATCGTATCGATTTGAAACTCACACTAATCTTGGATGGTGCTACCGATGCCTGAAGTCATCGTTGAAAATATCAGTAAGAAATTTGGGAAAGGCAAGATTGTTGCAGTGGACAATGTCAGCATCCAAATTAAGGATAAAGAATATTTCTCTCTACTCGGTCCGAGTGGCTGCGGAAAAACAACGCTGCTCAGGTTGATTGCGGGTCTAATTCAGCCAGATGAAGGAAACATATACATTGACGGAAAACTTGTCGACAATGTTCCGCCTGAAGACAGAGGTATCGGATTTGTATTCCAAACTTATGCTCTTTTTCCTCACATGAACGTATGGGACAACGTAACGTATGGTCCCAGAGTTAAGGCCTGGGACACTCAGCAAAGCAACAAGATAGGACGCGAAATGCTGGAAATGGTTCGATTATATGAGCGTTCAAAAGCGTTTCCACAAGAGCTAAGCGGAGGAATGATGCAGAGGGTCGCGGCTGCAAGAGCGCTGTCAGCTGGAGCCAAGCTACTATTGCTGGACGAACCATTAGGAGCTTTAGACGCAAAAATTCGGTTAGAGCTTCGATACGAGATAAGAAGACTCGCAAAAGACTTAGAACTGACCGCAATACACGTAACACACGACCAAGGTGAGGCCATGGCTATATCTGATAGAATAGCCTTGATGCGCAAAGGAAAAATACTGCAGGTTGGCACACCTCAAGAACTTTACATGAACCCGCACGAAATCTTCGTGGCTAACTTTGTGGGCGAATCAAACTTTCTCGAAGGGTACATAGAATCCGTCAGCGACGATAGTGCTATCTTAGAGTTACGAGGAAAACTCCACGTGAAAGTCTTGGACAAGAGTAAGAGAGTTGGAGAAAGAGTTGTCTTGGCAGTAAGACCAGAAGCCTTCGAGTTGGAAAGGGGACACAAAAAAATCGAGAACGCTATGTTTGGTCGAATCGAGAGGGTTAGGTTTGAAGGCACAACCATGCGATATGAGGTTAGACTTGAAAACGAAGACTTTGTTGTGGTTACGCGTCCCACACTTGCTGGCGAATGGTTTGATGTGGGTAAAGAAGTCACAGCTAGCTTTCCTCCAGACAAAAGCTATGTTTTCACCTATCCAAGCAAGGGTTTGAGAGAAGAGTTATTGGCTGAATGAGAGAAAGGAAGGAGTTGAAATCTGATTTTACAGCAATACAAAAATAATAAGAAATGAAATAATGAGAGCGAGGAAAACTCAATGGAAAAATGGTTCACCCAACGCCGCAAATCAAAGGTTTTGGAGCTTGCAGACAGACAGCTAGCATTGGCAATTGAGACTGTGAACGATCTTGGGAGCGCCATCTCTGCAGTCTCAAAAAAGAATATTGAAGACGCGAAAAAACACATTGACCGGCTGTTTCAAACTGAGGAGGAGATAGACAGCCTTCGAAGAACAATCTTTGAAGAGTCAACCAAAGGCAGTTTGCCGCTAAACGACCGCGAAGACCTCATGCACCTTGTCAAAAGACTGGACGTTATGGCTGACCATGTGAAGGACTCTGGAAGAAGCGTTCTGCTGCTCCTCGAAATAAATGTTCCAAAAGAACTCTGGAACGCCTACGCGGAAATGGCAAGCGACCTAGTTGAGTGTTCAAGAGTCCTTAAAACAAGCATTGAAAAGCTTGGCAGCGACCCCACTGAGGCAAGGATGCTGTCACAGAAGGTCGACGAAGTGGAGAAAAAAGCGGATGAAAAACACCTTAGGATAAAGGGTCTTCTCTTGAGAAGCGACCGACAGGTAGCCTCCTCAACACTGCTAGTGCTCAAAGACTTGGTGGAATCCATGGAGCAGGTGGCTGACAACTGTGACGACACGGCAGACTATGTGAGGGTTTTGACAATAGCTAGGGAAGCATCATAGGTCAGAGTTCTCTACGAGTGCTTGCATACGCAGAACCGGAGAATACGCTAGTGACATTGACGATTATTTTGACCTCTAAAGTGAGCCCAGGTGCTCTTTTTACGCATCAATAGCCTTAGTAGTTTATGCACAAAAAAAATTATAACTAAAACGGGTTATTTCGTCAGCGAGGTGCTTGAGATGGAGGTCAAAGATGAAACTGCTTTTATCAATGGGCATGATATCCTTAGCTATCGGAATTCTTGTCGGACGCTTTACTATCTTGAGGTTTCTGGCTTTTCAGTTTCGGATTTCGTTGAGGGCATCCTAACTGGCGTCTCTTTGGTTATGAATCTTTATTATTTAGTCAGAAAATCGAGGAAACATAGAGCATAGTCTTTTCCAGTTTTGGATTGCGTTGGGGATACAAATTCCATTCTATCCTCACCCTGCTTCCTGCTACTGACCTCTCAAGCGCACAACAAAGCACATCAGAATTCAATCAGCACGTTATGGTGTGTGTGCATAGAATTTCTATCCCAAACCCAACCCGTGTACGTGTGCATGCGGTCGGTCACTCGGTCTCGGTCACGCACTAGGTCGGTCACGGACACGGACGGATACGCATATGGACTATATATTGAAAACAAACTAGCAATTATAACTCTTCTACCCTTGTCTTTTTCCTATTTCGCTGGCGTGATTTCCAGATAACAATCTCTCTTCTTGCCACTTATTTTATCGACAAAATTACCTACGCGCATCATCCAACCGTATTTGCGTTTAAGGGCTGCCTTCGCTTGTGCTTCATGATCAGCGGGGAGGATGCGTGCCACTCCTTTCATGGTTGGTCCTATCAGCTTGCCTCGTTGCGTGCATGGTGTCAGCAGCACGTTTGGGTTGTTGCGAATGCGTTTGACCTTTCCCGAACTTGGTTCTGTCGCCACGTGTAGTTTGTCATTTTCCAAGGCAAACCAGACGGGGGTTGGCACGGGTTTGCCGTTTTTTCTGTAGGTTGTGATGCTGACGCACTTGTGTTGCTTAAGTTCATTGAATGTATTACTTTCTTTTTCTGGAGCCACGGCCATTCTACATTAGAAGCCAAATGATTTGGTGTATTGAAGCCCTTCAGGTTCTGTTTCTCCGTCACCATCTATGTCGATGTATATGTTGACTGTGCCGCCAGCCGTGTCAGCAAGACCTGAGTCTGTCACTGTACTACCGACAGGTCCGGCCACTGGCGTGACGGAAACCGTTATCGGGGCTGCTCTTACCATTTGCATTAGCAAGAGTGCAATGAAAAATGCCAATAATATCGCTGAGGTCAGGTGCTTCTGGTTTATTCTTTTCATTTGCAAATCTCCTCTCGAATTTTCGGGATTTTTCTTATTCTCCTTTCTTTTTGGCTTGTTTCATCCTTGTTTCAACAAGTAGTCTGAACACCTAGGATGAATCTTGTTAATAATCTAGGTTTACCTCTGTACACAACTGTGTATACACCAAACCAACATGCCCAGATATACCTAACAAGCCGCTGGTGGCTTCAACTGCACATAGCATCTAGCAATTTTGAAGTTCAATGTGACTGTTGTATCACAGTAACAAAAGCATTTTAACAAGTCATTGGGATAACTTGTTTTATGAACTATAAAGAAAGACAGGAAATAATTTCAACTTCGCCTATTTCGTTCGGGTATCTGAAACGTTTCAACGCTGCTGCTGGCATCTTGCACTTGGCGCAGGGAATACTCATGCTGTCTCTGGGGAGTCTGTTGGAGTGGGAGCAGAAGATCTACACGTTTTACTTGAAGCTGAACATAGACTTGGGGCCGCCACTGCAGTTTGAGGTCATGCCTGATCCGCAGGTTCTTTTCACTTTGGGCTACTTGGGTGTGATTGTGGCTTCTTTTCCTTTGATTTCTGCGTTAGCGCACTTCACGATTGCTTATCCGAAGAATGGGAGTTATAATGAGAACTTGAAGAAGGGTATGAATCCTTTTCGATGGTATGAGTACGCTTTTTCAAGCTCAATCATGATTGTGTTGATTTCAACTTTCGTGGGCGTGTGGGATTTCTGGTCTTTGGCAATGATTTTTGTGTTGAATGCAATGATGATAATGTTTGGATATCTTATGGAAGTGGTTAATCAGGGAACAGAGAAAACTATGTGGTCGCCTTTCATTCTGGGCTGCATTTCCGGTGGGCTTCCGTGGGTTGTGCTTTACGCCTATTTCATTGCTGCAATCAGATCAACAGGCGTTGAACCGCCGACATTCGTGTACCTGATATTCTTCATCTACTTCATAGTGTTCAATGTCTTCGCAATCAACATGGTTCTGCAGTACAAGGGTGTCGGGCGCTGGAAAGACTACCTTTACGGTGAACGATTCTATATAATTCTTAGCTTTGTGGCGAAAACAATCTTAGGCTGGATTGTGTTCATCGGAATATTTGCACCGTTCTAGTAGAGCCATCGATCGAGTTTGCGGAAGGGGTAGGTTAGCGGCTTCAGATGACGCGTCTGGATCCTGAAAAGTTGCATGTCAAGTATCTCCCTGGTGCAGGCCCAAGTTTACCCGCAAGTCCACGGTTCTATACGCTTACTCATTCAGATTCAACGGGCGATCTTTTTCTAACGATTGGTCCGTGCTATGACAGGAAGCAGATTTCGAAGTGGTACACGCGGTTGATGAGAGACGAAGTGCTGGCTGAGTTGAGGAGAGAGTCTCAAGGGTATGTGTTGAACGTGTATTGTCATGTTAGTGGAGGATTGGTTTTTGGACGAGCCAAGTGGCGGTATGAGATCTTCCGTTCTGAGCTTTCGCTGGCTTTGGAAGCAATCAGGTATGGTGACAGAGTCTTTTTCGATCAGGACCCCGAACATGATAAGATTCCTGTACTCGTCAACTTCAAATCCACTGATGAAAGATTCAACAAAACTGAGAAATGGGGTCTATTAGGAGACTACAAATTATTGACCTAAACTAGCCAGACCAGACAGGGGCGCAGTTGACGAGCAAGACGTTTTCAAGAATACTTGGTGTGTGTGCATAGAATTTCTACGTAACCAACCCAACCCAACCGAACCGGCGTACATAGATTATCAGGTTTGCATCTTTCGTTTTTTCATGAAGACTTCGGGAACTACAAGGAAACCTCCGGAAGCAAACAAGATGACAATGATCCAGTCACTCGTATTCAATGTGACTGTCTGAAACATAAGCTGTAGTGGAGGCGCATAAATGACTGCCAAAGTAGATAGGACGGAGAGAGTTACAGCGATAAGTAACCATTTGTTGGTTAGAAATCCCACTCTGAAGGCGTTACGGCTTTCTGAACGGCAGTTCCAGACAACGATCAACTCGTAAAGACACGCAACTAGGAAGACCATAGTTCTCGCCTTTTCCACAGATCCTCCAATGTTATATCCCCACCAGAAAGCACCAACCTCTACAACCATTTGGATTAGTGAAGAGACAAGGATGAAAACTGACATTCCATGCAATATGCCTTCCTCTGGTCTACGAAGTGGCCTTTGCATCACATCCTCGGCTGGTGGATCCATACTTAACGCCACCGCTGGGGGGCCATCCGTAACTAGGTTTAGCCATAGAATCATGGCAGGAAGTAGTGGAATGGGCAAACCGATCAAAGAAAAAGAACCCACGAGAACTAGTTCAGTAAAGTTGAGGGCAAGTAGAAATCTGATAAATTTCCGTATGTTTTCATAGATGATTCGCCCTCCTTTAACTGCGTTTACGATTGTGGCGAAGTTGTCGTCGGCGAGTATCATGTCCGAGGCTTCTTTGGTCACGTCGGTTCCAGTAATGCCCATTGCCACACCAATGTCCGCCTGCTTAAGTGCTGGGGCGTCGTTGACTCCATCGCCAGTCATGGCGACCGAGTGGCCGTTCCCTTTCAGTGCTCTGACTATCCGCAGTTTGTGTTCTGGGGAGACCCTTGCATAGACCGTTACAGTTTCCGCTAGCTTTCCGAATTCTCTTTCATCTATATTGTTCAGTTCAGTGCCTGTTAATGCGAGGCCGTTTTTCATTATGCCAAGTTCTCTTGCAATCGCTACTGCGGTCAGTTTGTGGTCTCCAGTAATCATCACTGTTTTTATCCCTGCTTTTTCGCATAGTTTGACTGCTTCTTTTGCTTCTTCCCGGGGCGGATCAATCATCCCCACAAGACCTATGAAAACAAGGTTTTTTTCAACGCTTTCCTCGCTGTATTCCTCGAGTTTCTCTGGTATGGTTCTGTACGCCATTCCTAGAACACGCAAAGCTTGACTTGCCATTTCCTCATTTCTGCTTGTGATTTTATCTCTCGTGGCTTTGCTGAGCTTCGTTTCCCTGCCGTTCTGGTAGACGCGTTCACAAAGTTGTAACACGGTCTCTGGAGACCCTTTCACGTAGGCAATCAGTTGTCCCTCAGGTGTGGCATGGATAGTGGTCATGCGTTTCCTTTCAGAATTGAAGAGTATTTCGCCTGTGCGTGGGTGTTCCTTTTGGACTTGGCTTACTTGTGTTCCGCCTTTAGTTGCGGCTACGATTAGTGCGCCTTCAGTTGGGTCTCCAATGACGCTTTTTCCGTCGTAGGTGGCGTTGTTGCATAGCACGCCGTTCTTCAAGAGTAGAGCGAGGTGTTCGTCTTCAGCTGGGTTAATTCCTTTACCGTCCAGGAGGAATTCGCCCTTGGGTTCATAGCCCGTGCCGGTGACCTCAACTGTTTGGTTGTTGACGAAAATTTTGCGAACGGTCATCTCGCCTTTGGTCAATGTGCCTGTTTTATCGGAGCAGATGACGGTCGTTGACCCCAAGGTTTCGACAGAGGCAAGTCTTCTAATGACTGCGTTACTTTTTGCTAGTTCTCGTGCACCAAGGGCAAGAGTCACTGTCACTATGGCGGGTAAGCCTTCGGGAACCGCTGATACAGCCAAAGCCACCGAGGTCATGAATATCTCAATTTCGATGTGCCCGATTCTGAGCAAATCAAGAAGGACTATTGTGATAGAAGCAATGACGATGATGACTCCAAGTCTTTTGGCAAATCGGTCAAGCTTGCGTTTAAGAGGTATTTCTTCTCTCTCGACCACTTGTACCATTTCAGCGATTTTCCCAAACTGGGTGTTCACGCCAGTGGATGTTACAACAGCTCTGCCTCTTCCATTGGTTACATGAGTGCCCATGAAAACCGTGTTTTTTCTGTCTGCCACAGGAACGTCAGCCGCTAGGACATTCGTATTCTTGCTGACTGGAGCGGACTCGCCTGTCAGAATTGCCTCGTCGATGGTCAAGTCTACAGTTTCCAGTATTCGTCCATCAGCGGCTATGCGGTCTCCTGTTTCCAGAATCAGGATGTCTCCAAGAACGATTTCCCTTGCTGGAATCACGATGTCTTTTCCGTCTCGTAGCGCTCTTGCCCTTGGCGCGGTCAATTTTTCCATGGCTTCCATAGCCTTTTCTGACCGATACTCTTGAACAAAACCCACTATTGCGTTGAGAACAACAATAGCTCCTATAGATATTGCATCGACATAGGTCTCGATTACTACGTGTGGCTCAGCTGCAGCCTGTGACTCAAACCAGCCGATCACTGCAGAAATTGCAATGGCAACTAGCAGCATGATCACGAAAATGTTTTTGAATTGAGCCAGGAAGATCTGCAGCAGAGATGTTCTTTTTCGCTTTCTCAACTCGTTGTATCCAAACTTGCTTAGCCTAAGCTGGATTTCTTCCTCATTCAAGCCCTTCGGGTTAGACTGTAGATCACTCAGGGCTTCTTCTGCTTCCATTGCATGCCATGTTTGATCCAATTTTGCTCGACTATAACTCTGCTTGTTTAACTAAAATCATTTGCCAAACTCAGACGTTCACGCGCGTGGTTGGTTGGATAGAAATTCTATCCCAAACCCAAACTAACAAAAGTCTTAATTTGTCAACCAGCTATGTTCTTCTTTGCGGTGAATTGGATGCCGGTATTTGTGGTTCTCGGCAATTGGACTGATCAGGGCATCAAAAAAGTCAAAGAAGCCCCAAACAGAATAAAGGATACTCATAGTGCCATAGAGCAGTCTGGAGGAAAAATGCAGCTATATTACACACTCGGTGAATATGATTTTGTCATGATCATCGAAGTGCCTAATGATGAAGCGATTATGAAAATTTTGCTTCGGCTCGGCGGTCTAGGGAATGTTCGCACCAAAACTCTAAAGGCTTGGACAGAATCAGAAGGAGCTAAGGCAATATCTGGAATTCAATAAATGAATAGTATTTGAGGTGACTATATATTCTTCATCACTTTGGCCAAATTCAGGAAGAAACCCCCAAAAGAGATGATTGCGCAGAACCTCAGTTTTTTGGAAATGGAAGCAAAAAAAGAAGGCATCAAAAATATAGCCACATATTGGGCAATTAGCTGTAAAGCTTGGCGCCAAAGAGCTAAAAGAGAAAACAGAAGTTCCAAATATAGGCTGGTTTGGTCTATTCACCGACGTAGACGGCAACACCATAGGCTTATTCACATTAAAGCAATAAGCCAGCTCCAATTTTTTAAAGGGTCGTTTTCAACCTTTTTTGCGGAAAAGCAAAGCAATCACCCTTACTCAAATAGTTTAAACGCACAATCTAAAACATATCACTGTGAAAAATAGGAATGTACAGAGAAATATGGACATGGGAGAAATGCAAACACAAAATTCAAACATTAAAGGGACGACTAGGCTTCACAGACCCACTGAATCTAAAATTTCTCAAATTAACATTATCCTTGGAAACTGGAGAGATACACGACGAAATAAGAAACAAATCCTTCCCAGAGATTAAGCCAAGCGTCTACTGCATTCTCTCTGGATACTCCAAATCCCAGCATACACCAGAAGCTCGTAAACTGATTTCTTTTTCACAGCTATCAGGTGGTCAAGCCTACAAAAACGCATTCATTCGCCGAGCGGTTCAACCAATCGAAAAAACTTTCGGTTCTGATGCCCGGCAGCTTTGGGAAGCTGCCAGACTCTTCGATGCTGAAAGGCTGAGTTATGGCGACTGTTCAGTAAAGATTTATGCGCTCCCCCTTGTGCCCATTGCTGTCATTTTATACAGTGCTACCTCAGAGTTTTCAGCGTCAGCAAACATGCTCTTCGACTCCTCTACGAGTGATTATCTCTCCACCGAACAACTTGCCATGCTAGGCGAACTAACATCAGCTCGACTGAGACATGCACATGAGGCAATAGCTTAAAACAAGAGTGGTCAATTATCCTTCTAATCTTTCAGCGGTGAAAACACCTTGCCAAAGGCTCATGTTCACCCCTACATTCCAAACGCCATACCTAAAACAGAACGCAAAATGCTACAACAAATCGGAATCGAAAGCGTCGAAGAGCTTTATGCCGATGTTCCTAGAAAATTTCTACTCAAGCGGAAGCTGAATCTACCTAAACCCATGTCAGAGCAGGAGGTAAGAACACACTTTGAGTCTCTTCTGCGCAAAAACAAGAGCAGACAAGACATGCCCATTTTCTTAGGCGCAGGCTGTTGGCTCCACAATGTGCCAGCCGCTGTTGACAACATTCTTCAACGAACCGAGTTTCTAACATCATATACCCCGTATCAGCCCGAGGTTTCTCAGGGCATGCTACAGGCTTTGTTTGAGTATCAGAGCATGATTTGTGAGTTGACAGCCATGGACGTAGCGAATTCGTCCATGTACGACTGGGCATCCGCCTTGGGCGAAGCAGTCCGCATGGCCGTGAGAATCAACAATCGAACCGAGGTGGTTGTACCCAAAATCATCCATCCCGAAAGGTATGCGACGCTGCAAACCTACATTGAGCCCTTGAAACTACACATGAAGTTGGTAGACTACAATCCAGAGACAGGTTTGCTCAGCCTTGAAAATCTGAAACGCCAGGTTTCAGAGAAAACCGCAGCGGTTTACATTGAAAATCCCACGTACTTAGGCTTTATTGAAACGCGGGTTAAAGAAATAGCTGAGATAACCCATCAGAAAGGAGCATTGTTCATCGTTGGTGTTGACCCGATTTCTTTGGGAGTTTTAAAACCACCAGGTGAGTACAGTGCCGACATCGTTGTAGGTGAAGGTCAGCCCTTAGGCAATCACCTCAACTATGGTGGACCTCTCCTAGGCTTGTTTGCGTGTAGAGGCGAGATGGAGTTGATCCGGCAGATGCCAGGGCGCGTGATCGGCATGACCACAACGCTGAAGACAGACAAAACGAGCTTCTGTATGGCGCTGCAAACTCGTGAGCAGCACATTCGACGCGAAAGGGCCACTTCAAATATCTGTACCAACGAGGCTTTATGCGCGGTTGCTTCAGCCGTCTATTTGGCTTTGCTTGGACCTGGAGGCTTGAGGGAATTAGGCGAAATCATAATGATGAAGATGCGTTATGCAATGCAGCAGTTAGCCAAAATAAGAGGCGTAAAGGCACCGTTGTTTAAGACTCAACACTTCAAAGAATTCACGGTAAACTTTGACAAAACTGGAAAAAAGGTTCGAACTGTACATCAAACATTGCTTAATCGGTATGGGATGCATGGCGGCAAAGACATCTCTGAAGAATTTCCTGAGCTTGGTGAAACAGCACTCTACTGCGTTACAGAAGTGCACTCTAAGAAAGACATTGACCAGCTTGTGCATGCTTTAGGTGACGTTTTGAGGAGGAAGAGGTGAAAAACCCATGTTTAGGCAAGCCAGATGGGATGAACCTGTCATCTTTAAGCTTGGAGGTGAGGGTAGAAGAGGCTGCAACATACCCCGTATTGAAGAGGAAATCGCTAAGCTGACAGGCAATGTCATTAGTGAATTGCCAAATTCTATGAAGCGAACCGAGCCACCTAATCTGCCAGAGCTCTCAGAGGTCGAGGTTGTTCGCCACTTTACCCGCCTATCACAGATGAACTACAGCGTGGACTTGGGCTTCTACCCGCTTGGAAGCTGCACAATGAAGTATAATCCAAAAATCAATGATTTGCTAGCCGGTGCAGCGGGCATAACTGAACTTCATCCTTATCAAGACGAGAGCACGGTTCAAGGCGTGCTCGAAATCTTATACACACTGTCGCGTTGGCTGGCAGAAATCACAGGCACGGCTGAGGTAAGCCTTCAACCCTCTGCTGGTGCCCACGGCGAATTATTAGGCGCGTTGCTTATGCGGGCTCACCACAAGCTCAATGGAGATACTGAAAAAAGAACAGAGTTAATTATACCTGATTCGGCGCACGGAACCAATCCAGCCAGCGGAATCATGGCTGGCTTCAAGATTGTCGTCGTGCCATCCAACCAACATGGCTGTGTTGACTTAAAAGCGTTGAAGGCGGCTGTCTCAGAGAACACGGCTGGCTTAATGTTAACCAATCCGAATACTCTGGGGATTTTTGAAGAGGAAATCGATGAAATCGCAGAAACCCTACATGACGCTGGAGGATTGCTCTATTACGACGGAGCCAATTTAAACGCCATTATGGGCAAGATACGACCAGGAGACATGGGCTTCGACATAGTGCACATAAACATTCACAAGACGTTTGGAACCCCACACGGCGGCGGCGGACCAGGCGCAGGTCCAATAGGCGTCTGTAAAGAATTAGCAAAGTTTCTCCCAGTCCCACAAATAGCCTACGATGAAAAACGCAAGTACTACTTTCTAGACTATAAAAGGCCCAAAAGCATTTGCAAGATTCGAAGCTTTTACGGGAACATTGCTGTCCTTCTTCGAGCCTACACCTACATTTTGAGTATGGGAGGTGAGGGACTTGAAGAGGCGGCGGAAATCTCGGTCTTAAACGCCAACTATCTACTGAAGAGATTGAAAGAGATTCAGGGTTTTGAGTTGCCCTACGCCAATGAACGTCCAAGAAAACACGAGTGCGTCTTCAGTGCCAGGCCAATGTTCAAGGAGACTGGTGTGCGAGCCCTAGATGTAGCAAAGCGCATCCTCGACTTTGGGATTCATGCACCCACCACGTATTTCCCGTTGATTGTTGAAGAGGCGCTTATGATTGAGCCTACAGAGTCGATTGAGAAGGAGGAGCTGGACCGTTTTGTCAATGTCTTGAAAGAGATTTCCAACGAAGCCTACTCGAATCCCAATTTGCTGAAGAACGCCCCATACAATGTGGCTGTAACTCGTCTTGACGAGGTTAAGGCTTCACATCCCAAAACCATGACGTTGAGCTGGCGCATGCGTCGAAAACGCAATGTTATTAAAGACGCCGCTCCATAAAACTTGGTTCAGGATGGAAAAATCTTTGACCGAGTTGGAAACCAGGGTTAAGAACGAAGTGGAAAAGATAATCGACCCGGAAACAGGCTTGACCTTTGGGCAGATGAGTTTGATTCAGAGCGTCAGAGAGCATGAGCCAGGTGTTATTAAGATTGATTTTGTTCCAACCAGCCCGTTCTGTCCGATAGCCTTCAAGTTTGCTCAAGACATCAAAGCCACTGCTAAAAAAGTGGCCGGTATTAAGAAAGCGCTGGTTTACGTGCACGGTCACAACATGGAAGAAGCCATAAACCAAACCATTAACAAAGCAGAATAGAGCCGCAGGAAAAGTTGACGTTTAAGGTAACTATAAAGTATTTCACCACACTACGCGAAATAACAGGAAGGAAGGAAGAACAGATGGAGTTCTCTCGAGCACCAACCGTGAACTCCCTCCTGAAACGTTTGTCTAAACAGTATGGAAAAGAATTTGACGAATACGTTTACGACGAACTGGGCAACGCGTACGGGCATCTGCACTTTTTAGTCAACGGTCAAAGCGTAACAGCACTAAGTGGGTTGAGGACGCGACTCAAAGACAGCGACCAAGTGGCTATTCTCCCACCTGTCGGTGGAGGATAATAAAACAAACTAAATGTTTATAATTGAAAGAAATCAAGACGTTGGTTAGCAAGAACCGCTGAGTTGAAACAATATTTGAAATGTCAACATTGCGGCAAAGAAGAGCTTTTGCCCTTCAAGTGTCAATATTGTCAGGGGTTCTTCTGCGCTGAACACCGATTGCCAGAAAACCACGCCTGCCCAGAAATTGAAAAAGCTAAAGCCACCAGAGAAAAAGTGCCACCCTTCGAGTATAAGGTTACTTATGCACCGCCTCGACCTCTCGCCAGATTGCAGTTCAGCCCGACAGAACTGAAACACCTGACCATAAGCGCCATTCTAGTCTTCGGCGTTGGATTCGGCATGCTTGTATTTAAATTTCAACTAGTCACCGTGACAGTTGCCTCCTTCTTTTTCGTTTGGTTTTTCCTCCTACACGAAATCGCCCACAAACTGGCAGCTCAACACTATGGATTGTGGGCAGAGTTCCGCTTGATCTTGTTTGGTGCTCTCCTTACTCTGCTCTCAATAATCTCTCCCTTCAAGATCATCTCGCCTGGAGCCGTGATGATAGCTGGTTACGCCAGCAAAGAGAGCATTGGAAAAACAGCTGTAGCTGGGCCTTCAGTGAATGTTGCTTTTTCTCTTGCTTCTTTTGCGTTAACTTTTGTCTTGCCCAGGTCCTTTATAGAGGTCGCTGTGTTCAGCGCAGCCCTTAATGCTTTCATAGCAATAATCAATCTTATCCCTGCAGGTATGCTCGATGGATTGAAAGTCTTCCACTGGAATAAACTGGTTTGGAGCACAGTCTTTATTGCGTCAATTGCTTTACTAATCCTTCTTTTCCTGTTCTTTCCAGAGTTGCTTCTACAGTGGTAAAGTAACTTAGAGCAGCTCTATGCTCACAAAAACCTCTTCAGGCACACGAATCCGCATTATTCGGCGCATAACCCTTTCTTCAGCGTCAATATCAATCAAACGTTTATGGATGCGCATCTCCCACTTGTCCCAAGTTTGAGTGCCCTCGCCACATGGAGTCTTCAAAACGGGCACGCGCAGATGTTTCGTAGGCAAGGGAACTGGACCAACCATTTTGACGCCTGTTTTTTCGGCGATGGACTTGAGCTCCATGCACACCTCTTCCAACTTCTTAAAGTCAGTGCTTGTCAATCGAATCCGTGCTTTTCTCGCCATCGCCACGTTTACTCCTGTTGGGTTGCCTTAAATCCACATTCCATGTTTTAAATACTTTTTGGCACATAACAATCTCAAAATAGCTCTTTAAACCTGTTGATGGGGAAGCACTGCCAATGGTCCAACACAAGATTCGAGTCAAAGCTCTGCTGATTGACTTAGACGGCACCATAGTTGATATCACCGAACTCTGCACAGAAGCCGCCAAAGAAGCAGCATCCAAGCTTCGACTTCAAAACATTGACACTGAAATTGGGTTGGAAATCGCCAAAAAACTGCAGTCAAACCTTTCCTTAGACGAGGTGTTTGCCAAGTTCGGTATGAATAAGGGCGTGGGGCAAGAGTTCCTAAAAATTTTCTTAAAATCGTGGTACAACATCGCACCGATGAAAACAACACTCCTGCCAAATGTCCAAACAACTCTGCAAAAACTTTCAAAACACTTCAAGCTAGCCCTCATCACCCGCAGAAACATGCCTAGGGAGCCAATTGTGCGTGAGCTCGAACGCTTAGGATTAACGCAATTCTTTAAGTTGATTGTGACGTCTCAAGATGTTGAGGACCCAAAGCCTTCCCCCCAAGCCTTTATTAGAGCAGCAGACCATCTGACCGTGCCTATACGCGACTGTGCAGTGGTCGGAGACTCAATAGTTGACATTCAGGCGGGCAAGGCAGCTAGAGCCAAAACCATCGCTGTGCTTTCGGGGCTGTTCAGCAGAGAGGAGCTAGAAGCACAGAAACCAGATCTCATAATCAAGAATATCGCCGTACTCCCATACTATCTTTTGTAAAAGACCATTGAAGAAAATCTCTGTGTCAGAAAACTTTAGTATTTTGTTTTGCTAAGTAACGTTGGAGAATAACCAACATTGAGTTTGAGGCAAGCTCTTAGAGACTTGGCTTTGCTTTGCCTCTTTTTCGGACTTTTCTGTACTTTTGTATTCACACTCTACTCCTATGTCGTATACCGAGAAACGACCTATGTTCTTATAGCGTTTGTTTTAGGGCTAGCTATGAGCTTTGGGGGAGTTGCAAAATACAGGTTTATTGTAGACTTCTGGGGAACAATAATAGATTACTGGCAGAAACAGAAAAGCAAACGACGTAATTCCAAAGACGCTTAAACTTAGCACAGTCGAACTATTCAGCCGTGAGAAACTTGAAGGCAAAGCCCAGACTCATCATTAAAGACAAAAACTCTCTTGCTGATTTTCTTGCAGAAAGCTAAATTTAAACACTTAAATATCTTCCAGTTCTCAGTTTCCAAATGTGGTTGCTCATGTCAGCGAATTATATGTCCTCTGTTGAATTGAAGGATGTGGCAAAAAGGTATGGCGAGATTTCAGCGGTCGACAACGTTGATTTAAGCGTTAAACCAGGTGAAATATTCGGTCTTTTAGGACCAAACGGTTCTGGAAAGTCAACAACCTTAAAGATGCTTTTAGGATTAGTTCAACCAGACATGGGTTCGGTTGAAGTCTTGGGAATCAATGTGGAGAAGGACCCTATAGCAGTGAAGCGGCAGGTGGGTTATGTTCCTGAATCGCCGCGCTTGTACGAGTTTTTGACTGGAATAGAATACTTGGATTTCATAGGCGATATCTATGGCGTGAGAACCGAAGAGAAAAGAGAGCGAATCAACGAATACCTGAAGGCGCTTGAACTCAAGGGCAGAGAGGGTGACATGATAAGCAGTTACTCCGAAGGAATGAAACAGAAAGTAGCGTTGATTTCGGCTTTCATTCACAGACCAAGACTGCTGATTTTAGACGAGCCGTTGAGCGGATTAGACCCAAGGTCTGCGAGAATAGTTAAAGACCTTCTCCATGAACTGAAAGCGCAAGGAGTGACAACACTTATGTCAACTCACATTTTAGAAATTGCTCAGGCATTGTGTGGCCGCATTGCCATCATGTACCAAGGAAGGTTACTGGCACTAGGCACAATGGATGAGTTGCGGCAAAGAGCGAGCATGCCGGGGTCAGACTTGGAAGACATTTTCCTAAAACTCACAGGCACAGGCGACATAAAGGCTGTGGTTGAGGAACTCCTGAAATGAACTGGAAGAACGTGGCTCATCTCATACGCGTGGACATGAAGTCGGGCAGGCTCCTCAGAGGGCGAAGACTGACAAAGTATAGGGAAAGTAGACTCTTCACGTACTTGCTCTACGGTGGCGCCCTCACCCTTGGTCTGGCAGTTGGAGCAATCGCCGGGTTCATTTACAATGGAATTTCAAACGTTACAGATCCACAGTTGATGTCGCTTTTTCATAAAGGCTTGTTAGATCTCTTCCTCTCTTTGCCAACCTTGGTTCTGATTTACAGTATGGTCTTTACAATGATGCAGCAGATTCAGCGTAGCGGTGTGAAGCTTTCGGTTCAAGCGCCCTACTGGCTACCCATAACCTGGGAAGAACATACATTAGCTTCTATACTGGCTAACCTTCTTGGCTTTCTATTGGTTTCAATCATTTTCATTGGTTCAGCAATAATTGTACTCTCTATCTTCATAGGATCGGTTGCTTACGCTGCATTAACTTTCTTTGCCATGTTAGCGAGTGCGTTTATGGCGAGCGCTATAACAGAGCTTTTCAGAATCTTGCAGGTCAGGTTTATTGGTGCTGTTTACAAGTCTTCGGGTCGAGCTGCAGTGTGGGTGAGGTTCGCAGGGTCGCTGCTCTTCTTTATAGTGTTTTACATTGTCTATTTCTTTCTCACGTCTGGTGCAGGAGCCATAGCTTTTGTACAAACAGTTGCTTCGGCTCAGGGTGCAATGTGGTTCATACCGTTTGTGTGGTTAGGGATGGCCCTAACCTCATTCATAAACGGATTGCCTCTACAAACACTCATCTTTCTGACCTTATCTCTCTTGTTCATTTTAAGTCTGTTCTACGCAGCCGTGATACTGAACAGAAGACTTGGACTCTATGAACCTCCCGCCATAACAGTTTCGCGTGGAGTCTATGCTCCACGAACTGGCTTCTTAGGTAAACTCGGGTTTTCCACAGTTGAAGCAGCATTGATAAGAAAGGATTTGAAAGCGTTTACGCGTCGTCGGGAGTTGATGTACATTTTCGTATTGCCCATAGTGATTCTTATCATGCCATTGGTGCAGTCCCTAGGCGCAACAGGCGCATCAATGCCAACAGGAGCATCTCTACCTCTGTTTGCTCTAGTTTTTCTTATGCCCGGCGCCTTAATCGCCATGAGTATGGGCAACCTGATAATTGGAGAGGAAGGCGCAGCGATGTGGCGCATTTATTCGGCTCCGATCTCGGCTAAAAGTCTAGTGAAGAGCAAGTACTTTTTCATAGTCTTCTTTTCAGCTTTGGTTACCACAGTAACCGGAATCATCGGCGCTGCAGCTTTCCACCCGTCGGTTAGAGCCATACTCATAGGCTCAACCGAGTCTTTTCTCTTGATGTTTGCCTTAGGCGCAGTGTCCTTAACAAATGGCATAAAAGGAGCAGACTTCACTGAGTTGCCTAGACCAAGAATGATGAGACCTTTGTGGGGTCTAATCAACCTGATTGCATGCTTTGTAGTCGGCATAGCCATACTAATTCCATTTATCCCTTACGCTCTCTCGTTTGTTCCGTTTGTATCTACACGGCCAACAATAGACCTCTATCAAGCCGTTGTGATAAGTGCGGTCATAGCAGTTGTCATAGCATTGGTGGCTTACAGAATGGCGCTCAGAAACGCAAGAGAACTCCTAACCAAAGCCGAAATGTAAAAAAAAGGCTAGCGCAGTCGAACTCGGTTCAAGTTTTTGTTCTGCCAATTATACCGTCGAATTCGGGTAGATTCACCGTAACCGCAAGCGGCACAGCGCTTCTTAGTTACGTTGTAGGCTCTTCTGCCGCAACGTCGACACCTAATGTGCACCGTTTTGCCCATGCGGCGACCAAAAGACGGTGTGCCCTTGTTTATCCTTGGCATTAAAACCCACTTATCCCGATCATAATCAGTTGGCTAACGTGGTGGGGGAGAAATAAGAATGACGTTGTCGCCTCGAACAATGATGACACCCAGCTTCCGCAAGTTCTCAGCGTTTGTAGTGTCCTCGGTTTCCTCCAAAACTAGATTTAGATGTTGGTCGTATCCCTTGAGCCTTCCGCGTAGGCTTTTGCCGCCCTTCAGCCTGACAAGGACAATCTTCCCTAGGCTTTCCTCCAATATTTGTGTTGTCATTTCACTCATGCGCAACGCCTTCCCAAATCAATTCAAATCTCGCACTTTATAGGTGACAAACAAATAATTTAAAGGTTGTTGCAAGAAAAAAAGAGCGGAGGTAAATTATTCTTCCATTTCATGGTGTTAGGGCCATGTGGGGTCCCATGTTGGATATGTTCTGTAGTCGTCGGCGGATGTTGCTATTATTCCTGGGTTTTCTATTTCTAGGTCCCATGCTTCTGCGGTGTATTTGATTGGGTTATCTCTGTCTGCGCCCCATGACTTGTAGTATTCCAGTGTTTTTCTGTAGAGGACGTGCATCCTGCGGTATTGGAGGAGTCTGTAGAGCTGCTCGTAGGTGTAGATGTCGCCGATTGGCGGATGCATGATGTAGGGTTTGCTGACGTGGATTATGTTGAAGCCCCACATCCATGTCCAGCCGTCGCCGCTGAACTTCTCCGTGACTACATCACGTATCCATTTTGCTTTTTGGAGACCTTGAAGCTGTAGGTACGCGGCGAGGATGTCTGCTAATCCGCCGAGGAGCATTGGGATTATTAATACTAATGCCGCACCAAACGTTTGGAGACCGAGGTAGAGTGCGATGAGGGCGAAGGAGAGTTCTGTGCCACCAGCCGCCAAAGAGAGTATAATACCATGCATCGTGGCATCGTCGATGACCTGGTTGATCCAGTTGTCTATGTAATCCTTGGCTAAGTGAACATGCACTTGTTTTGCTCGTGGCTCCGGGTAGTTGGCGTCTGGTAGCGAGTATCGGTGATACCACCATTGCGGATAGTAAGTGTCATAGTTATCATCATGGTTGTACGAAACGAGGTGAGTACCATTTTGACCTTTTAGAAGGAACAAAAGCCAATCAGTAGAGGCACTACAATTCTTGTATGGATAAACACCTGACATTGACGGCACGGATGGTGTTACGGCTTCGCTTATTTCTGAAGTTTTTGTTGGGAGCATTACTTCGGCGGTTATGCAAACTCCACAAGTTCTATCCTTCGATGTAATATTAACAGAAATGGTTGCTTTCCTCGTGCCGTCTCTGAAGGTCTCGACCCTTATTTTTTCCCGAGCGGGGAATTCCATGTTGAACGCTTTTATAGTCTTGACGCAATTACTTGTCTGTACATTCACAACATCTGCAGAAACTGTGCTCACAGTCGTATTCGTCGTGGTTGCCCCCCAAATCTGAGGTGATGCGAGTAATATGCAAAGCACAATACTTGCAGTAGACAATAATTTCTGGTTTTTCAACATTGTTTCCTCCACAGCCTTTTAATAAATACGGGGTTTTTAAATTTTTTCTGTCTTTTCTTCAGTGTAGGGATTAGGGTTGTTTCCAGTTTTGGAGCAGAGCCAAGAAGCCGCCGACCATGCCAGTCAAACCAACAATCAGCCCCGACGGGCCTGGGGGAATAGTTGTACCTACAGAAACAAAGATAGCCCGAGAAATCAACACAAACCCGGAGAAGCTAGAAAACATGGTTAAATATCCGAAAATCAAGCCGACTAAGCCGCCAGCTACATAGTGCTCCCTGTAGACTAGCACGATGGCGGCGAAGAGCACAATCGCGTAGAATATCATCCAAGCTGGGTCGCCCATTGGAAACAGATATTGGTACAACCATTGCAAGTACCATGGCGTACTCAGAGGCCATCTAAACGCCATATATGTGACGCCGTAAACCAGATTCAATAATCCATTACAGAACAGAAGAATCATGCCTCCGTATGCCATCAATGGGGTTTGAGGCAGGGTTGGAGGAGGCAAATCCGCCACTGGCAAGTCCCTTGGGTACCTGCCCAGCAGCCTATCCTTTAACGGGGTCTTTTTCAGAAGCCGAATGACGCTTTTCATTCTGTTTCGTTCGGCTGACATTGTTGGAAGGAAGAGGAAAACTATCCCAACGTCGAAGATGATGAGGATCAAAGCGTACACGATGTAATCCATCACCATAAGCAGTTGACCTATCAACAAAAACCAAAGAAACGTTGACATCAAGATAATAGACTTCAACTTAAACTTCCGCAAATCAACGATTCCATGAAAAGTAGTGAAAACACAAAGTATACCAAGTGCCGTCAAACCCGCAATATCTGAGGTATCAAACAGACTGGGTTTTTCTTTATTTATCCTTAATGTGACGATTATATTCTGGACCGAATTCGCTGGTGGTGCATAAGTTATGAGGATTGTATCACCTCCCCATCCTTTTCCATCCTCTTTAATATAACCATGCGGGAAAATGTCAACCACATTCAACGAATAAGTTACGTTTTCGAATTCCTCTCCCTTATCAACTTCAATGAGTATCTTTGAATTTTGGCCTATGGGAATGGGTTCCGAATTGTTCAGCATCTCGTTCAGGTTAAGCTCCATCTCTTCTCCGTTTTCACTTTCTTCCGAAATATTAGCTAAAGCTTCTAACTGAAGCCTCCAAAAATAATCATTCGAGCTTCTCACAATATACCATCTTACTACGGTGAGGGCGGATGTTGAATAAGCTTTTACATACCTACTTAGAAAGTCTCTGGTGATTAGATTACCAAATCCTATGGTAGGTTTATGTTTCAGCAACTTTTCGGTTGTTTGAATATCATAACGGGCAGCTTCAAGCTTTCGATAAGTTTCAATGACGCCAGTTTCATTATTGACTTCGTAGTTTCTATCGATTATGCTAAGATTAAGATCAAATGCCTTGAGGAATTCTTTGCAAATGTCATCAGCGTACTCATTTGCCAACTCTAAACTGATAGGAGCAAAAGAAGCTGAGAACCATAATGCATACCACTGCCACAGTTGTGGAGCTATAAATTTTGCTGTTCGAAGTTCCTTAAATGCTGGCAAAGACATGTCTACTGGCAGTCCAGTTACATTGTTGAAATCGAATACCATCATGGTATTGATTGCGCCATATGAGCTTACAAAGTAAGTCGCTACATAGAGTTCTTCTTTTGCATTTTCGTTTGTCTGACTGGAAGAGACAGGTGCAATCTCTGCAACCCAAAAAGATAGCGTCAATAGAATCATAACGCCAATTTTCATATCTGAAAATTTCATCTTCAAATAATCTATCTCCTTCTTTATTTACCTCAGCTTTTTATTGGGTTTTTCTCACTTCTTTTGGCAAAGCATCGTATTTGATGGCTGCTCAGACAGTCTTTTTGCCTCGCTTACAGTTACTACACGCCTCTTTATCAAGTTTTGTCGCTCTTTCATTTTCATCCTAAATGACATATATCTGATGACTTTGTAGGGATTTTAACTTTTTTCTGTGTTTTGTTCAGTGTTGGGATTAGGCTTGTTTCCAGTTTTGGATCAGAGCCAAGAAGCCTCCAACAATGCCCATCAAACCACAAAAAAACGCTATACGCACATTGTTTCTATTGGTTCAGGTGAGCGCTCTTTCACTTGACCTCGAAAATATTGTGCAAAACCCCAAGACAGAGTGAGAGAGCAAACAACATGATAACTATTTCTTTTGACTAACAACACTATCTCCACCTCGTTTCCTCCTTTGTCCCCTCATTTAATTTTCCCCTTATCTTCAAAAAAACCATTATAACATCATCAAAAAGATAAGTATGGTAACGGAGAGTGCAGTTTATTATGCCAGAAGCTATGCACAGGCGTTTTCTCAGAGAAAAAGAAGCCACGCAACTACTCGACGAATTCTCGCAAAAATTGAGAGCCGACATAAAACAACTGCTGAACACCAAAAAGCCTGACACAGAGGTAGCTGAAACCCCAAACGCTAAAATCTTCTTCATCGATGGTGAGCCTCTGGTAGCCAGCCTCAAAAACGTCCTGGTTCCAACATTGCTCTTTGAAAAGGCGTTGCTTCTTCTTCCTAAGATAACCGTGAACATGGGAGCGGTTCCACACGTATGTAATGGTGCAGACCTAATGGCACCAGGCATAGTCAAAATTGAAGGAAGTTTCAACGCAAACGACTTCGTCTTGATCATCGATGAGCGTCATCAAAAGGCACTTGCAGTCGCCGTCGCCCTCACAGGCTCGCAAACAGCTCGTACACAACAGCATGGAAAAATAGCCAAAAACATTCACTACGTAGGCGACACCCTCTGGAACCAGCTTAAGAAGGCATAAGAGAGATTTAATTTATTTATGTTACAAAAAATAATATTTATAACACCGCGAACACACCATTTATTCCAGAAAACAATAAAGGGAAGGAAAACCTTGGCGGAAAAGAGTCCTGCGAGTTGTCCGGGTCTGTCTCAGTTTATGAGACCAACGCCTTCCTATTTTAAATGTCCAAAATGCCAGGGAGATGTTGAGATCTGGAGTGATGAAGAGGAGACACAATGCCCTAACTGTGGAACCATGGTTTTAAAAGGCAAAATCCAATCATGTCTCGACTGGTGCGAGTTCGCCGACAAGTGCAAAGACCTGATTGAAACTAAGAAGAGAGAGGGTCGAAGCGTAAAAACATAATTCAGCGCTCATAGTTTTCACATTTTTGTTAAAAAAGTGTCAATAATCTGATTTGAAGCATGTTTCATTTTTAATTTTCCTTCACCCCCACAACAGAGTTTAGCTCGCTTAGATGACATGCCGCCCTGTCTGGAATGTTAGGAAGATATATATATTGATTCATAAACATTAAGAACTCCATGCCATAACTGTCTATGTGTTGAACAGTTTGGTCTATCAAGAAGTGTTAAGGTTGTTAGATTAAAGTAAGTATGGAGTGGAAATGACTTGTCAAAACTTGGTGACACCATCGGCAAGGTCGTCACGAAAATTAGAAGAGTCGAAAAGACATCTGGTGGAGAGGAAGAAAAGGTGGTTGCAGCCGCTCATCCTAGTAAGATATATTTGAAGGCTTTGCCGCTTCGAGATTTAGGGGATGTTGATGTCGTGAAGCAGGAGGTTCAGTCGGGTAATATACTGATTTTGAAGGTGAGCCCGTTGGCAAAGAAGAGCATCGAAGATGTGAAACAGGCTGTGAGTGAGCTTCTTGAGTTCACTCAACTAGTAGGTGGAGACATAGCGCGCTTGGGTGAAGAACGAGTGGTTGTAACACCAAGCTTCGTTAGGATTTGGAGAGAAAAAACCACAACGCCAAAAGGAGCACTACCTACCGCAGCCTAATCGTTTCCAGCAGACTTGGCACTAAAACTTCGGTCCTATATGCTCTTTGGAAGAAGTCGGCTACACTGAAGCATTTGGCTTTTTCTCCATGGCACACTATTATTCTCTCAGGCTTCGGCGTCATCCTGCGGATGTAATTCGTTATTTGCCTTCTGTCCGAGTGCCCTGAGAACCCTTCTATGGATTCCACTCGCAGCTTCGCTTTGAGGATTTCCAGTTTTCCTTCGTTGTCTATTATCTGTGTCTCTGTCAAGCCTCTTTGAACCCTTCTTCCGAGTGTTCCCTCGATCTGGTAGCTCACAAAGATTATTGTGTTGCGTTCATCTGAAGCCAAGTTTTTAAAGTATTCTATTATTGGGCCGCCTTCCAGCATGCCAGATGTAGCTATAATTACGCACGGTTCGCCCTCAATTATCTCCTGCCTAGCGCTTGGGTGTTCTACGATGGTGAAGTAGTCAGATTGAAACGGGTTGACGCCTTCGTGCAGGATGCTGTTTCTCACATCTCTAGCCAAGTATTCGGGATAAGCTGTGTGGATGGCTGTTGCCTCGGAGATCATGCCTTCGATGAACACGGGTGCCTCCTTGATTAGTCCTTGGCGCATGTATCCGTCTAGAATGAGCATGATTTCTTGAGCCCTGCCGACGGCTGGGACTGGGATTAAGACTTTGCCGCCTTTCTCGAATGTTTGGTTTATGATCAATGCGAGTCTCTCTTCTGCCTCCAATCTCGACGGCATTATGTCTTGAGGTGCACCGTATGTGCTTTCGGTTATTATGGTTTCAACCCGGGGAAATTCCGTGGCCGATGGCTCAAGAAGCATGGTTTTGGCAAATTTGTAGTCGCTTGTGTAGACCACATTGTGTAGTCCTTCGCCGATGTGGAGGTGGATGACAGACGACCCGAGGATGTGACCTGCGTTGTGCAGGGTTAGGCGGATATCTGGGGCTATGTCGGTGACCACGCCGAAGCGTATTGGAATTGTGTGTAAAACTACCTCACGCACGTCTTTTTGGTCATAGGGTGCCATCACTCCTTGTTTACTCAGCACATCAAGGTAATCGAGTTGCAGTAGTGTCATGAGGCTTGAGGTTGGTGCAGAGCAGTAGACTGGACCGTCGTATCCGTACTTGAATAGAAACGGGAGCACGGCGCAGTGGTCGAGGTGGGCGTGGCTGATGACAGCGGCGTCTAGGGCGTCGATGTCGAATTGGGGTGCGTCCAGTCTTGGGAAGGCTTCTAGGGGGTTTTGGGCGCCAGGGTTGATGCCGCAGTCGAGAAGTATGTTGCTCTCTCTGGTTTGGACAAGTATGGCTGATCTGCCTACTTCTTGGAATCCGCCTAGGGCTGTGAGCCTTATGTCTCCGATGCCGTGGATTGTTGGTCTGAAGATTCTTTCTCCTACGTTGCGTAGTATGCGGTCTCTTTCTTTGCTTTCGCTGTGGAGGTAGTGGCGCATGTGTGTCATGATTTTTGATGGGATGGGTGGGCTTCGGAGCACGCGTGGTCTCCAGCGTGTTTGTTTTATGATTTCATGCAGTACCGTGCCGTTTTTGCCTATGACTAGTCCTGGTTTTTTGGCTTCTACTATGACTTCACCTAGGCTTGGGTCGAAGTTTACGCCTGTGATTTCGGCTTCTTTGGACACTGTTTCTTGTATTATTTTCTCGGTTTCTTTTTCTGCCAGTCTAACAGATGGGTCTGAGCGCACGACTATTCTTTTTCTTATGAGGTTGACGATTTCTGCTACTATGTGGCTTTGTTCGATCAGGATTTCGGGTTTTTTTGTGTAGACGGCTAGGGTTGGTCCTTCGAATTCGATGCGGGTGACCTCTGCCTCTTTTGGTACCTGGTCTAGGATTGTTTGGCTTATCTCTAGTTTGGTCCTGTCGTATGTTGACACTTGTTTTTCACTCCGGAGGTGGGGTCATGAGCTTGCCATGATGTTTCGTTTTTCTTTTTCGTTTAGTTCTCTGTACCCTTTTTTGTCTATGATGGATACGTCGTAGCTGTCGCCGCTGGCTGCGTCTCTTTTCATGGCTGAGTCAACGGCGCGAACGACTATGCCCAGCATGTCTTTGATTGTGGCGTCTTGTTTGTATTTGTCTTCGAGGACGCCGTAGGCGATTGGTGAGCCGCTGCCTGTTGCTACGCATTTTTCTTCTGTTATGCTTCCGAATGGGTCGATGGCGTACACGTGTGGTCCTGTGTCGTCTAGGCCTCCGATTAGTATTTGGGCGATTAATGGGGCGTACCGTGAGGAGAAGAGCAAGTTGGCAACGAGGCGAGAGGCTGAACTGAGGGGCATTGGTCGGGTTGTGTTAAGGCGGTATAGTTGGGCGTTTGCCTTTAGTATGTCTACGACTCTTTGGGCGTCGGCGACGCCGCCTGATATGGTCATGGCTATGTGGTCGTCGATTTTGTAGACTTTTTTTCCTTTGTGGTGAGCCACGAAGAAGCCCATGGTTACGCGGGTGTCGGATGCTAGGATTACGCCGTCTCTGCAGACTATTCCAACTGTTGTTGTTCCTTTTAGTGCTAGTTGGTTTGGATTTGGTATTTCTGACATGATTTCTTTTCTCCCGAAAACTCTTGAATGACGTGTGTTTAAAATTTCTCGGGAAGTAAGCGCTTTTTATTCAATGAACACCTTATTAATTAGTGTTACGGTGTGTGGAATCCTTTGGGCTGGTATATTTTATAAAATATTTAAGACCTGTTTATCCTTGCATGAGTGTTTTCTGGGTTGTTGGATTTCGTCGGCTAAGGCGGGATAGAGATAGTCGAGAACACGATTGATCTCATCTTCTTGACACTGGTTTGGTTTTGGGCTTTTTTAGGTTTATTTGCTCTTCACTGGTTTCTTAGGGTTGAGCCGATGTAGAGTCCGGTGAAACCGAAGACGAGGATGAAGATGACGTTTACGAATGCCGCTTGTGTTATGGCGATGTTCTCGATGGTTGTCCATTCGGCTGCTGTTGGTGTGGTTGCGGGGTGGTACATGTTGCTGTCAGAATTGGAACCATCGAAGAGGCGGATCGACTGGTTCCCTTCTTCTTCTGAAATTCTTTCTCCCCGCCGCTAGTGAAGCAGCATTATGGTAAACGTCACTTTTAACAACATTGAAAGTGCCTTTTGGCAACATTGAAAGTGCGCCAAACCAAAACCAAACACAACAAGAAACAACATTCCGCCAACCAAACAGACACCAAAACACAAACAGAAAAGCAGACCACACCACACAAAAATTTTTTCCGCATCCATACTAACACTCAGAGCCACAGCGAAATATTCCAGTTTCTGTAACATCATCGCCCGTGAAACATCCCTTATTAAACCTACAACCCTATAACAATATTCTAGAAGAGAAATAAAGAGAGAAAGGAGACCACGACCACACATGTTCGAAGAAATATCCGCAAACGCCACAAAAATGCTGTTGCAGATGTTCTGGCTGTTGATAGTTCTCATATTCCTGTGGGGTATAGCCTGGTCAAAAACCCAACCCAAACCGAGACCTGACTAAACATTAAATCTCGACTCAACATCTTATAACTTACGCCTTTTCTATCTTCTGTCGTTTAATTATGAATACATAAGTGCATATAGTAAGACTTAATAGACCCGTCAACATCAATCTTTCTGTAGACACGTAAAACACATCAGGGAGCAACCAAATCACATGAGCCTCCCCCGAAGAGTCGACGCAGTCTCAGCCACACTCCTACAAAAAATAAAAGAAAGCCTAGACCGCCTCAACGAAAAAATGGAAGTCATGATCGAGATCCAGAAACATTCACCCCGCGTAAACCAAAACGAGATACCCAACGTCCTAGACGTCATGACCCTCCTCAGCCTACCAGACCACCTACGCAAAACAGCTGTTACACTCTGCAGACTCGACCATGCAACAGCCGACCAAGTAGCTGAACAAACCAAACGAGCCAGAGCAGTTGAAAGCGGCTACCTCAACCAACTCGTCCTAATGGGCTACGTCAAAAAAGAACGCCGAGGACGAAAAGCCTACTTCTACGTAGAAAAAGAAGAAAACCCAACAGGAAAGAAGGAGCCCAAAGAAACATGGGAAAAATCATAGCCTTCCATTCATACAAAGGCGGAACCGGAAAAACACTCCTATCCATTAACCTAGCAGCACTCTGCGCCAACAGAGGCAAAAGTGTAGCCCTACTAGACCTAGACTTTAGAGCACCAAGCCTACACGCCACATTCAAAGTACCCGACAGAGAATACTGGCTCAACGACTACCTCAACGGCGTATGCGAAATAAAAAAAGTCCTTGTCGACATGACACAAATCTACACCAAACGAGGCCGACTCCTAGTTGGGCTTGCAAACCCAAGCACCGAAGCCATACGAGAGATGACAGCAAAAGACAGAAAATGGGAGATGAAAGCCCTAGGCAGGCTGCTGTCACTCAAAACCTCCCTCCTCAGCGACATGAGCCTAGACTACGTTATATTTGACACCAGCCCAGGCCTGCAATATTCATCCATCAACGCCATAGTCAGCGCAGACGTAGTCTTGGTCATATCAGGCATGGATATATCGGACATAAAAGGCACCAAACGCATGATCGACGAACTCTATGACCTCTTCGAAAAGAAAACAGGTCTAATAATGAATAAGGTCTTCGCCGACATATTGACATCCAAGACACAGCGCACCGATTTGGCTAAGAAACTCATGAACAGCTACAACCTGCCTATGATTGAAATGATTCCATGCTTCTGCGACATACTCAGAACAGGCGGAGTCAGCGTATTCGCAACAGAAAACCCAGAGCATCCATTCATCAAAACCTTAGATAGAGTAGCCACAACAATAGAAGACCTCTAACCCTCTTTGCCACTGCCTGTCTCAGCTTTATGGAGATACTTGTCTCTTACCTTCTTTGCCTGATCAATGTACCCTTTCAACCGTCTGAGCTCAATCTTCTTCTCAGGCAGCGTCTCAGGAGCATACATCAAGGGCAGAACAGCCAAAAAGAGGAAGAAGCTGGCCAAAGAGAAAGCAGCGCCCGCTGGAAGAAGACTGACAAGAGGCGTTAGAAACAACGGTATTAAAGCAGTTGCGAAGAAGGGCATGTTGCCGATCACATAATACTTTTCTTTCATGCCTTGTGGGGATAGGTCTCCCCACAGTATTAAGATGAAGACTATCCAAAGGATTCCAGCTGCGATGGCGTCGATAACTAAATAGAAATACCATGCTATCAAAAACATGGGCGCCATCCCCATTATGGCGTAGGCAACCCCGAGGGAGACAAAACCATATATTACTGCACGTTTCCGTCCGATCCTATCAGACAATAACCCTCCAAAGAGAATCGAAAAACTGGCAATGACTGGACTGACAGTAAGTATAAGTCGATGAAAATCCGGTCCAAAGAAACCCTCCAACAGAGCCTTTTCTGAATTATTTATAAGACTAAACATTAACCACGGAATAAGATAAAGGACAAAGGATCTATCGCGAAGAACAGACGAAAAAGAGACGCGTTTGCTTGTTGCTCCAAAATTTCTTTCTTCAGGCTTTAAAAAGGTTATAATGACGAGACCGAGTCCTCTCCAAACCACTAAGATTATGGATTTTATCGCTAGTTCAAGCGCGGTAAAGATCATTTCTAGAGGAAAAGCTCCGAGATTGACGAATAAGAATATTAATGCGCTTATTCGACCTCGATTTCCAACCGAGGTATTGTCTGCCAAATAAGCTAAGCATGAAGGCATACCTAGACCAAATGAAATGCCTAGAAGAATAAAGATGACTGAAAGGGGTCCAATTGTAACATTGTAAATTAGCGTAAGAAGGAACGAAGTGATTACTCCCATTGCTATCCAAAAATAGAGAAGGTGCAATCTTCTGACTTGATCTGATAAGATTGACCCTGCAATGCTGGATCCAATCGTTGCTAAAAAGAAAATCGCTCGAAAGGTAGTTGTCAAGCTGGAATTTAGTGAAACACTTTCTATCATTATCAACGTCATATAATACCAAGTAAATGCATTGAAGAGCAACGTAAAAACTATTAGGAACTCTTTTCGAGAGGTCCCAAGCCCAGCTAACCAATGGACATTGAGCATTCTTCACACTCTTTGTCTTTCTATGAATTAATCGGGTAATTGAGAATTATGTATGGGAAATCAATATTTCAGTTGAAGAATTTGCTCAAATTGGTTTTGTCAAAATACTCATTTGTAGGTAATTAAAAAGGAGAAGCTAAGAAAAAATAAAACCTCTTTTAGACATTTACATGCAGTCCAAATTGAAGTGCTACCTGCAAGAAAATTGTATATGTGTACAACAAATATTATATAGGGATATATATCCAACACATATACAGCGAGCTAAAATGAAGAAGAGAAATAAGCTTCCGGTCAGATACTGGTGGGGCACTAGATAAACTAACACGCATCTCTTCCAAACTCTCCTACAGGCGGAAGAGTAGCGCTGATGAGTAATTTTAAATATTTTACGTTATATTTTAAAACTCTAAGTTCGACAAATGTATTTTTAGCAAGTTTATTCATCAAATTCCTATATTGTTCTATAGCCTTGGAGTTGTAAACTGTTTCTAAGATTGTTTGGGCATCTTTTTTTCTGAGGTTTTCTTTTAGAAGAATCGATTTCAATTTAGGCTTGGCGTGGGGGTTTTGCAAACCATAGAGGACAGGTAAAGGCAAACTTTCCTTTTTAATTCTCTGACGGCTTTCTTCAAGATCCAACAAGTCAATCCAGTCGTCTCTCAGTATTATCATCATACCTAATAATCTGCCGAAATGGCCCATTGCTTCAATTTCTTCTGTTGAACCGCCCCCTAAAATTGCGGCAATTCTGGTGTGAGCTTCCACATCAGCTGCCTTTTTCCTCACTACTCTAAGATACATTTCAGGTGAAACATCTGTTCGACCCCGCAGTTGCAGCTCCATGGCTTCGGCATCGCCCAGTTCAAAAAACATGTCTTTTATGAGGCCCATGATGAGTGGCATCTTTTCAGGGGGAATACCCTTTTCGGCAAGCCTATTCAGTAGAGAAAACCCCTTGAACAACAGCGCGTCTCCAACGAGGAGAGCTATATCCTTGCCAAATTCTCCATAAGCTGTTGGATATCCGCCTTTGCGTTTGGACCGATCTATGATGTCGTCATGAATGTCTATCGCGCCGCTTATTAGTATCATTGGAACTGCTATTGGAGTCGTCAGCTCAGGGTTTCCGCCAACTGCCTCGCAAACTAACGACATCAGTGTGGGTCTTGCCAAATCCTGCCAGTATTTGGCCACGAAGTAGTTTAGGGCTTCACGCGCCTCCTTACTTTCAATTTTTTCTCCAAGGATTTCTTTTCGTGCCATATCAAGGGCTTTTGTTCCTCGCTGTTTAAACATCTTCTGGACCTGTTTCATAGCTTCATCTGGACTGATGCACTTCTTTTGTTTCATTTTTTCTTTCTCCGGCCTTTGACGCTATGTTTCGTTATTTGTTCTTGCAAGAAGTTGTGGTATGCTTGGAGGAGTTGTTTTCCTTTTTGTGTGATCTGGTACACCTTTCTTATGCGTCCTTTCTGCAGGTGCTTCTTGCTTTGCAGTAGACCTTTCGCTTCTAACTCGTTCAATGTGGGGTATAAAGCGCCGTGTCTAAGTTTGACTCCATACAGGTTTTGTGTCTTTTTGTTGATCATGTATCCCCATGTGGGCTCGGTTTGGACGAGTTGAAGTATAATGAGGTCTAGGAAGCTCTTGACAAATCTCCTTTTTATTTCGCTCATGAAAATTTCCATCAATTCCTGGCTTCCCATTCGTGTTTACCAGCTGAGTTGTTGAGTTTATGTTATCTAATGGGATTTTTGGCTTATTTGATTATGCATGCTTCAGTTGCCTTATGCACAGATATGACTGACTTATGCACCAACCTTTATATCGGCGTTTGGACACTAGAGAAAGTTGAATATGTCTAAAAATAGACATATTGTATCTCTGTAAAACCGAACAACTGTAGGACGAAACTACAAAAAAGAGACGAAACAAGTTGGGTGGACCGAAAGCGCGGGAGGTTCAGATGAAGCTAATGAGGGGCCTCCTTGACTTAGTTGTTCTTCAGTTCTTAAGAGCCCACCCCATGCACGGATACCAAATAATAACCAGCTTGCGCAAACAATTCGGCGTTTACTTCGGTCCCAGCACGATCTATCCACTCTTGTCTGTCATGGAGGAAAACGGTTACATCAAGAGTCATTGGGACCTTGAAAACGACAGACCACGTAAAGTTTACGACATCACACCGCAAGGCGCTGAATTGCTAAACTGTACCGAAGACTCGTTGAGCCACATATACAGAAAGTTAGCGATAGGCACGGGAAAGATTCCATTCATCGGGAACAACCTAACCGTGAACGGGCTAACAAACGGCAAAAAGCACCTCAACGGACATCTCTTCGAATCAGAAGAAAACGAGCATTAAGACCAGTAAACGCCAAGAAGCACAGTAGCTCGGTTTCCTTGCGTGGAAGGGCAGCAATCCACAGAAAAAATGAAAAGGAAACGTTGCCTTCGTTCATTTATTTCTCAGACATAAACTTCTTGTCGGCTTGTTTGCTTTGTCCATTGTGATTTAAATAGTTAAATTGTTCATACATTTTTTGTTGTGATTTGCTTGGAAGCTGACGTTCTCATTCAAGATGGCATCATACTAACCATGGATGAAAGAGTGCCCATCCTAGAGAAAGGCTTCGTAGCAATCAGAAACAAACAGATAACGGCAGTGGGTAAAAAAACTAAAGCGTCTTCATCGATCAAAGCGAAGAAAACCATAGAAGGCGCCGGAAAAGTAGTCATGCCAGGCTTAATCAACTGCCACACACACGTCGCCATGACCCTTTTTCGGGGACTAGCTGAGGACAAACCTCTTGACCAATGGTTGCGCAAGACCATCTGGCCTCTCGAAGCCAAACTAAAGCCAAACAACATATACGATGGCGCCCTTCTCGGCTGTCTAGAGATGATTAAAAGCGGCACGACTTGTTTCGCTGACACCTATTTTCATGAAGACATGGCCGCTAAAGCGGTGGACAAGGCTGGGCTTAGAGCTGTCTTGGCTGAAGGTATAATCGAGGCAGGCGACAGCACAAGAGGCGAGAAAATGCTAATGAACAGTGTACGCTTTGTCAAAAGGTTCAATGGCTACGCAGACGGCAGAGTGAGTGCCCGTCTTGGTCCGCATGCGCTTTATTCATGTACTCCCAACTTGCTTCGAAGGATTAGAGAAGAGGCGTTAAGACTCAAAGTAGGCGTCCAGATGCATTTGGCGGAGTCTTTGGACATGGTTGAATCGTTAAAAGCGAGGTATGGGCTTCAGGAGGCTGAGCTTTTAGATCGAATCGGCTTTTTTAATGGGGTAGATGTGCTTGCGGCTCATTGTATCCATTTGTCTGATGATGAAATGCGTATATTGGCTAGACATGACGTTAAGGTGGTTTACAATCCTGTTGCCAACATGAAACTCGGGATAGGCGCGCCAAAGATTATTCACTTCTTGAAACTGGGTGTAACTGTTGGACTAGGAACTGATGGACCTGCTAGCAATAATTCGCTGGACATGTTTGAGACGATGAAGATTGCATCTCTTTTTCAAAAGGCGTCTTACTGTGACCCGACAGTTTTGCCTGCTGAAACTGTTTTGCGCATGGCGACAATTGATGGTGCCAGAGCCTTAGGAATGGGAAAACAGGTCGGTTCTTTAGAGGTTGGCAAGCGGGCTGATGTTATTATCATCGATCTTGAAAAGCCTCATTTAACTCCTTCGCATGACCTTTATGCTAACATTGTGTACTCGGCTCACGGAAACGATGTCGACACAGTTATTGTAGACGGAAACATACTCATGGAGAAACGAAAGGTCAAAACCCTCAAGGAAGAAGAGATTATGGAAAAAGCCCAAAGAGCAATCAAAACCTATTAACTAGTGAAAGTAGAAAATCTCTCTCTTCCAACTAAAATATAGATTTTTCTTCGTACTTTTCAAAATGAAATTAGAATAATTCCTCAAAAACAATAATATCTTTATAGAGTTGTTGTGCATAATGAGTGACGGTGCACAGCTTGCCTGAGCAAGTTGCAAACACGAAAAAACTACTTCTACCTTTTTCTGTGTCAGCCAAAGATCGCACCCTTCCTTTCACAGAAGAAATGGAGCTTGCAACAGTCTTGTACATGGCAGAGTCTGAGCGCAAGAAAGGAGAAGGTATAATCCTGAAAAAACAGCCAGAAGAGCTGGTTTTCATCGCCAAATCTCATTATCTAATATGGTTGGCTCCATGGGATGGCAGAACTCTTCTCTTCGACGGCTTGGGCGTGTCAGCACATGAATTCTTCTATGAAGTGTTACCTGACGTGAAAACATTCATCAACGACATACAGGGAAGCGCAGAAAAGCGTCAAGCATACTCAGCGGCTCTGACAGATCACGCTCACTACTTCCAGTCCGCCCAAAAAACTGAAGAAAAGACCATAATTGGCTTAATCACAAGCCCCGACTTCATTCAGGGCTTCCAAACTTACCTAGCCGATGCAGAAGAGGTCAGTGAATTAGAGATAAAAGAAAAAGTTTGCATTTCTCCAGTAATTGACGAATCGACCATATTATCTGCAGTAACAGAGCTCTCAGGACTCAGAACAGCATTGGAAGGCGACATTCAAAACCTCCGCGAAGCCATGAAGTTGCCAAGTGCTACAACACGACAACACGTGAACGTAATCCGTGAAGAAATAAGAAAAATTCAAGCTGAATTGAACGAAAGAATAAATGATGCTAGAACTCAGGCAATGGAAAGAGTGCGTCAAATACAAGAGAGATATGATGCTAGAATTCTCAAGACTTCGCAAAAGTTTGAGAAGCAGCTCCAAGATTTGCATCAGGAACGAGTCAAACTTGAAAAAAGCGAAGAACGTGACGCTGCTCAAATTGAGCGCTGTGAGGCTGAAATTAGAGCCTCTAAGAATCGCAGAGACTCATCTGGCGAGCGAAGATGGAAGGAAGAAAAAGAAAAGTGGAAAAGAGAAATTTCAGCCTTGAAGAAAAGCATTGATACCTTAGATAAACAAATTGAAGAAACCGAATCCCAAAAGAAAATCGAGATATCCAACATAAGAGCCGAGTTCAACGCTCAGTCTGAGGCAGAGATGAAAGATGTCAGAGAGCTTGAAGCCGATAGGGAATCGAAAACTCAACTGTACCAAAAAGAAATTAAATCGCTAGAGGGCTCAACCTCTGTGATTTTGACGCAACTCGACAAACTGGTCAAACAGAAAAGGATCGCGCTTGAAGAGTTGGATAAGATGGGAATTCGAGAGCAACGAAGAAAACTTGCGTTGGCATACGTGCCTTTCTATCTCTCATGTTTTCAAGCTGGAGAACAGCGCAAATACATGGTTTACCCGCCTTCAGTGGCTGGTAGCATAGGAGTGATAACAAAATTCAAGGGCATGCTCGGTGTGTCAAAGGTCAAGTCACTCTTTCAGCAACGTTCGGGCGCAGTGACCAGTATTCTGGATCAAGTGATCACCCGTATTGAACGCGACCCAGTTTTTAAGAGAGGCCTTCACGATGTTGGAACACACGCTAACATATTGCAAACCGCAGAATCCCGTGAAAAAATACAAAGGGGATTGGAAGATCTAAGGAATGAAGGATGGATATCACCTAACGAAGCTCAAATTTTCAGTGCTTTGCTAAAAAAAGTAGTCATCAAACCATGAATGGATTTCCTTTCTCAATGATTTTAATATCCAAGTGCTTAAACAGTCTTTTAAAGAGTTGTGGATGTTGTGTGTGAATAGGTATGAGTTGTTTGGGTTCAATCCTGTTTATTATTTCTATCAGGTCTTTTGATTGACAGTGTCCAGACGCGTGAATCTGGTGAAACTTCAAGCCAAAGTGGTCAAGCCATCGATGCATCATGTCTTTGTCAACATCCTCTTCGCTAAAGGGTTCGCTCATAGAGTGAATGAAGTGGCCCCCAGATGAAGGTCTAACATCAATCAATTCCGCAAACCCCACTAGGTCAAGGTTGAAAAGCACCTTCGCTTGATTTTTGTGAACATAGTCAAAGTTTACGGCTTTGTCTAAGTAGGAGCGCTCCCAAGTGTAGTAGTCTGTTTCAGCAAACTCACCCGTTTTCTTCCTCTTCTTGTAAAACAATATGTTATCATCTTTCATAATATTTGGAATTTTTAATGCTGGATCGTCTTTAAGCTTCCGGAGCAAATGTGCGAGTTTGAGGGAGATAACAAAACTTCTGTCGTTGTTTTTGGCGATCTCGTAGAAGGTTTTGAACCTATCTATATCTCGGCTGTAGAAAGCCATAATGACAAGTTTGGAAGTGTTGGCTACAACCTCGTTGCTCTCAGCTTTGACTTTACGCTCCGAGTGTATAACTTGGCTTTCTTCGAGACAAACCCGAGTGCCCTCTGAAACCATGGCAACGGGGTCACTGTCACTCGCTTTCTGGGCGAAATCCCGAGTCATGTGCGCCATTGGACCATGCAATCGGAAGTCGCCACTGTAAACGATTGAGCCTTTAGACGTTTCGATAATGAATCCGTAAGCGCCTGGAATCGAATGGTCAACGTGTATAGGTTCGATATCTAAATCTCCAACCTTGACCTTCATACCCGTTCTGAACGGGTGAAACTTGTGCTGACCCAAGTCGATTCTGCCAGACTCTTGCATAGCGTCGATTATTGTTTTCGTGCATTCACCGCAGTGGATGGGTATGGTTTCGTCGACGAATTTTAAGTAGCCAACATGGTCCATGTGAGGATGTGACAAGATAACGGCGTCAATTTCGGGCTTCGAATACTTGATGTCTGTGTTTTTTATCATGTCTCTAGCATATAGACCTTTCAATTTGGGTAAGAGGTCGAATTCGAGATAGTCTCCAGCACCATTAACGCTTCTAGGCGTCAGGTAATTAGAAAAGTATGCGGTTTCACCAGTGAATGACATGCCGAAATCTAAGAAGACCCGTGTATCTCTGTCTTCAAGTAGGATTTTGTTTCCTCCGATTTCGTTGACTCCGCCATAAAACGTGAGCGTTGTGTTTCTCATTTTTGATTCACCTTTCGACAGAGGTTGGATATTGCTAGTATCACGTGTGGCTGTGTGAAGAGGCTGAACACCTTAGTGTAGCGGGGTGATGCTGCTTTCTTAACGGTTTCTCTGTTGCCTCCCGCCTCTATATAGCCTTCAATGAAGGCTTTTGAGACGAGTTCAATTGTGCCTGTTGGTTCGAGGGGTGGAACGTAATGCCCCGAGTAGTAGAGGAATTCTGCAATATCCCATACTTGATTGCCGTCCCTTGAAGCTTGCTCCAAGTCGACGAAGCAAAGGTTGCTGCCTTTTGTTACGATTATGTTTTCTGGTTTGCAGTCACCTAAACCGACGCCTATTCGGTGTGCCTCAGCGATTTTTCTTCCAGCTTCTTTGACAAGTTCAAGTTCTTCCTGCGCATCATCTTTTGCCGAGATTATCTTTTTGATGATTTCAGTTAGGGTTTTTCCTTCTACAAACTCTTTGAAGATTAGGCTTTGTTTAGGGCTGATGTATATGACCTTGGGCACCATCAAACCTTGACTCTGCAGATACTGGTTGAGTGCATATTCTCTTTCCAGCCTTGACTTTCCAAGCACGACAAAAGACCTGGTGCCTAAAGACCACAGTGCTAATGGGAACCATTTGAAACTGGTCCAATTTTTGAACTTTTTAACCACGATTTTTTGTTCTTGAAGGTCTTTTTGCATGGTCAGCAGGTAAACAGAGTTCAAGACACCGCCAATCTGTCTTGTCTGAACACTCAACGAGACTGCGCTTGGAATACTTTTTCTAACAAACTCTTCAATGGTTGTTGCATCTGAAAGCGGAACTGGTCCCAGTGGAGTAGGCATAAGCAAATAATTTTTTGGGTCTTCTAGTTTTAGGGTGAGGTCTTCATATTCTTTGACAGCTGCATGACCTTTGTCATACAATTCCTCCTCTACGGTTAGTGGCGACATCATCTTTGGAAGGGCACTGAAAATGTGTAGCAGAGCTGCCCGTTGAACTGACCTCAGGAAGATTGGAATGCGAATCTTTCGGCTCTTGACCGCATTGACGAGTTTGGGTGTAACCTTAACCAATCCGTCTGCGAATGTGACCCATCTTTCCTGCGATAATTCTTCTAAGGCTTTCTGATAACCCTTCATCATCGATTCAATGTTTTTCTCTCTCAAATCGTTTCGCAACATGTTTAGAAAGCGATAAGCTATGGGTGAAAACAGCCTAGACCGCTGCATCTGCGTTTCATACATGAAATATTCTTGTTTGATTCGAAGCTCGTGTGAAAGCTCCGGAAATTCCAGGACTATGCTTTCCAAGAGCTCCCATATCACTCTTTTTTTCACAGCGACTTCTTGACACCACAGGTAATCACTATTGACTAAAGGATCGTATGGAGTTAGCAACTTGTCAGCTGCAATTTCGCCTAACCAGCCGGCTGATACATCCTTTTGAAATGCGCCTTGGTCCACAGCTAGAATAAAACAGTGTCTTTCACTAATGGGCTTTTGATAGGTCTTCAGCCTGGATCTGAAGTTGCTGAGCACAAGTAAAATGTTCCCGTTGGTCTTTTCATCTCCATAGCCAGAGATCAAGGGTCCGAATAGGCAAGCCGCTACTACACGACGGTTACCTGCAATGCTGCAACAAAGATTCAAGAGATGCTCTTTGGAATTGTCTACTGTGATGTTGACCATTCTAATTTTCCTTTTGATTGAGGCTTTCGTCATAGTAATTGTTGGAACAAAGATAAATAGAGTTCTCGCATAACAAAAGTCAGGTGGCTTATATGACGCCAAATGGTGCGGCAAATGAATTGACTGAATTGCACGAGCGGGTTGTTCGCCTTGAAGCTAAAGTGGAAGAGGTTACTAAACGCGTAGACAGCATGTCAAAATACCTGAAAGAACTCTACGACTACCTACAAAAACAGCAAAGTCGCCCCTTGTTCTAGAAAGAAAATAAAAAGAAAAAGAAGAGTTATGCTGGCGGTGCTGGCGGCGGAGGCGAAGGAGGAGGACCCGCGCCAAAGTAAGCTTTTACATGGGGTTGCATTAGGTACCAGAGTATGAGAGCGGCAATGATGATAGTGATGATGCCATATGGAAGCGAGAGAAGACCTGAGACTATATCTAAGATCAAAAGTATGATCGCCAGCCACCGACTCCATCCAGCGCCTACCCAGAACCCATACGCAACCGCAACGTATAGGATGCCAAATATGACTGCTATGGCTGCAATTGCAACTAAGATTCCTTCAATGAATGCAGTTAAATCAAAGCCCAAACCCATCGTAGTGCCGTATGCTTCGATATAGTCTTTTACCCAATCGCTGACAGCACCAGCTAAGGCGCCAACAATCACTCCCCCTATTATCGCTACGATACCGATGAGCCCTGCCAAAATCGCCAAGATTGTTATACCTGTTGGTCTTTCAGGCACTTTTTTCACCGCAGTTTTGTATAATACATGAGTATTTATCTTTTGTTAACTATAGAAGGCTGAAATCCTATTTTCTCGACTTATTGGCACATCATCCTTCTACCTATTTTCCTTGTTGTTTTGTTTCTCATCAACATTAGATGCAAGTAAAGCTAGCGAACATGAGATAGCAGAATAATACACTGTGTATGAGACGCATCAAGAGTAGAATTTTTTACAATATTATGAATAATTAAAGATCTTTCTTTATGTTTTTCACTATTTTCCAATAAGCTCTCAAGGCTTTCAGTGCTTTCGCAGCCTTTTCTGGCAAATTATAGATGGGCACGTTGGTGTTTCGTAGAACTTTCTGCACCAAGGTGAAGTCTTCTCCGCCTGCTGGCACGTCTACTACAGGCATGTTTCTGTGTTTTTCTGCGGTTTCGGCTACAGCCAACGCGTCTTCAGGTTCGAAGAAGCAGGATTTGAGCATGTTTATGACTAGGGCTCCATCGACGTTTGGGTCTGATAAAACCATGTCTAAGACAGTTGAGTATCTTTCTTTTCTTGCATCAGCAATCAAATCAATCGGGTTCACGGCTTCGACGCCTGGAAAGCGTTTTTCAATTTTTAGCCGAGTCTTTTCGGAAAGTGTTGCTAGTTTGAGCCCGTTTTTTACAATTGCATCTGCTGCCAGTATAGCTGGCCCGCCCACGTTGCTCACGATGGCTATGTTGTCTCCACCTAATGGTGGCTGCTTAGACAATGCCACAGCCGAGTCTAAGAGTTGTTCTATGTCCTCGACCCGAACTATTCCTGCCTTTCTGAAAGCGGCGTCAAACACCACATCAGAACCCGCAATGGAGGCTGTGTGAGACAGAGCCCTCCTCGCTGCTTCTTTGGTCACCCCACTCTTCAACGCCAGAATTGGCTTATCCATAGCGACTTTTCTAGCTGCTTCAATGAATTCTCGCCCCTTCTCGATGCCTTCTATGTAGAGGCATATCACCTTAGTGCTCTTGTCTTCACTCAAGTAACAGAGCAGGTCAACATCGTCCACATCCACTTTATCGCCCATAAACGCAAATTTGCTCACGCCTGTTCCATAGTAACAGGCCCAATCGAGAAGGCAGGCGCCGACTCCGCCGCTTTGAGAAACAACAGAAATAGTGCCTTTCGGCGGCATAATATCTCGCTCAAACGTGGTGTTCAATCCATTGCTCGTGTTTATGACACCCATTATGGTGTTTGGGCCTAATATTCGAACGCCGTATTCTCGAGTAAGATTTGATAGTTGTTTACGTTGAGAGCTTTTAAAGCCGCCAGTTAACAACACGAAGGCTTTAATCCCAATCTTTGCAGCGGTCTGTACTTGTTCAATTGAGCCACTTGGAGGGAGCATGACAACTCCTAAGTCGGGTGCGTGGGGCAGTTTGTCAAGTGTTCTCGAGCCTTTTTTTCCTTCAACGTCTACGACATGGATTTCTCTTTTGAAAAACTTGGTCATGTTGTAGATGACGCTCTCAAACATCTTGGGTGAAGTCATCCCGACTTTTTCTCGAATTCTACTTGACCCAATCAAGACGACACTTTGGGGCTCGAAGATAGATTTCACTCCATTCATAGAAATTCACTCTCAGTCTGTAAGTAGGCAAATGGCAATGAGCATTAATAGTATTTCCCGCATTTAATTGTTAACAAGTATTTTTTGGCTAACTAATGCCTTTGGAGAATTTTTGAGTAGGCGAATGTGGCGAGAAGGGCAAATATTCCAGAGAAGACGGCTACGTTCAGTATCATTTGTGGTGAAAAGACGTATACCTCGGGATCGAGCAAGAAGGAACGAATTAAGTCGGAACCGTTGGTTAACGGGTTAATCTGGGCAAATGTGACTAGCGGCCACAGTCCCTTTGTGCTGAGTACCTGTATGACTGACAGCGGGTAGAATACAGAGCTGCAGAAGAAAAACATGTAGTACACAACTCCTCGCGCGGTCACGAACTTCTCAAAACTTGTGGTTGACACCGCGATTGAGATGCTGACTCCTGAAATTCCGATGGCTAGGAGAAATAGTGTTAACAGTATCAGCAAGAGTTGAGGCAGAGTTGGGAAATGAAGCACAATGAAGTTGGTTATCAATAGGGGTGTCATGTAGAGCATGCCTCGTAATCCGCCCGCCAGCACACGTCCAATAGCTAATTCCGTTCGGGTCATGGGTAAACTAAGCATGTAGTGATGGATTTCTCGGCGAACCTCCATGTTGATTTCTCTGCCAATCATAAACGCTGAGGCAAAAAGTCCAACGACTGCAAGACCCGGAGCGAAGAATTGGAAATAGTTTACGAGGCTTGTCATTTGTGTAAACACGATGGCGCTAATGAACAGGTCAGCTAGATTCATGGCAATGAGCCCGATAATGAACCACCTGTAACGGAAGAAATTCCTGAAGTCGTATTCGATGACATGTAAAATCGCCTTCACTGCCAACTGCCTCCTTCAAGTCGTCTCTCATAAAAAACAACCCCAATAAAGGTGAAGGAGAAGAAGAATGTGAAGAGTGCAAGAACACCAACCAACGGGCTAAACTGCAGAGTTCCTTCAATCCCAGTGCCCCAGCGGAACAAGTCAGAAGCATAAGTGAGCGGGTTGAAGTTTGCGATTGCCGCGTATGCAGGCGTGGCTCGCTGCATATAGAGTGTTGGGTACATGGTGGTGCTTAATCTCACAATTAGGGCGTCTAAAACGCCGATTAGTATGTCGTATTTGTCGCCAGACTTCATGACGACCGCAATTGTAATGCTCATGCCTGAGACGCCGAAAGCAAACAAGAACAGTGAAGCCACGGCTACGAGCAAATATAGGGGGTTCAAAACGCCTAAAATGAACAAGACGACAACCAGCAGAGGACCAATGTAAATGAAGCTGCGGAGGCCACCGCCTATGGAGCGTCCCAAAACGAGTTCTCTTCGGCTAACTGGAAGCGTGAGCAAGTATTCAAACACGCCGTGTTCGGCTTCTTCGAAAATGTCGTATCCTATAAACATGGCCGTTGAATACAGTGTTATTATGGTAACTCCTGCGACATAGTAATGAAAGTAATCTGGGACCGCCTCCTGAACCATCCTGTTGACAACAAGTCCAAACAAGGCTACCTGCGAAGTGAACCATATTCCACGCATGATTAACATGAACTTGTATTGTATAAACATGCGCAGGTCGCGTTCAATCACAAGCCAGAGTTTTCTCAAGCCCACCGTTACGGTCTCCACTACTCTTTTTGTGCCTCTTCTAGAGTTAAGCCTGTGAAGTGTGCAAAAACATCGTCTAAGGATGGCTCACTCATGTAAATGGTCGAGATTCGTAGACTTTGGTCATAGAATAGTTTCATTATTCTTGGCGTCACAGCCTCAACCTGATTTAGGTTAAGCCGCAATGTGTTTGAAACCATTTTTTTGACCGAGACAACTTCCTTGAATGCTTGAAGCTCATCTAAAACCTTGTCAGGAGCCTCTTTTTCTAGATGAACTTCCATGATGTCGCCGCCTGGTATGCTATCCTTCAACTTCTTAGGTGTATCAACCACGAGCAGTTTGCCCTTGTGCATTATGGCAACCCTGTCTGAAAGGATGTCAGCTTCTTGAAGCTCATTGGTGGCCAAAATTATTGTTGAACCCTCGGCTCTTAGGTCGCGGAGCATGTTCCAGATTCTGTGTTTTCCAACAACATCGATTTGGGCAGTGGGTTCGTCTACAATGGCTATTTTCGGCCTCTGAACCAAGATTTTTGCGATTTCTACGCGTTTCTTCGTACCACCAGAGAGGGCGTGAACGCTCTTGCGACGGTCATCCCAAATGTTCGTTTCTTCTAGTGCCCATTTGACTCTTCTCTTGCGTTCTTGTGTGGAAAGTCCACAGACTTTAGCATGCCAGTTGAGAACGTCCCATGCGGTGCTTACCCAGAGAAGCTTGGGTTCTTGGAAGCAGACGCCAATCATTTCGCGGGCCTTATTTGGAGATTTCTTTATATCGAATCCGGCTATTGTGGCTGTTCCTTCGGTTGGTCGGATTACTGTTGTGAGCATTAGTATGGTGGTTGTTTTTCCTGCTCCATTGGGTCCGAGAAGCCCAAATATTTCGCCCTCTTCAATTGCTAGATTTAGATGGTCAACTGCACTTAGTTTTCCAAATTTCTTAGTTAAGTTGGAGGTCTGAATGATGGGCGGGTTTGACACGTTTACACCAGACTGTAGGAAAGCAAAATTAGGTAAGAAATTAGCTCTTAAACGTATCGCACAGTATAGAACCCATAAATTCATGTGTTTTATCTGGTCATTCCTTTTCTGAATTCAACGTCAACTAGTATATATGACATAACAATCAAATAACTCTCAAAGAGGAAGAATCACCTATGAGACAGCAAACAAGCCGATTTTCGGAAAAAGCAGCGGATTATTTTAAGCAAGGCTACAACTGTGCCCAAAGCGTTCTGCTGACCATGCAAGAATACTACGGCATACGTGAAAGCAGGCTAACCCCAAAAATAGCCACTGCTTTTGGAGGGGGAATAGGGAGATGTGGTTCGCTGTGTGGAGCATTAACAGGCGCCGTAATGGCTATTGGGTTAAAGCATGGAACTAACACGACAACGTTGGAAGAGAAAGAAAAGGCGTACAAGCTGGCTCGAGAATTCTATGAACAATTTGTGAGAGCATGTGGCAGCGCCTTCTGTAGAGAACTCATCGGATATGATTTAACTAATCCTGAAGAACTCGAGAGAATGCGAAAGCTAAACGTGCGTGATGAAAAATGCTCCTATTTCGTGAAAAAGGCTGTTGAGACGCTGATTGATTTAGAAGTTTAGTGGAGCCTTCGGACTGGCATTCTTCTAGGGTTCAAGATGAGTTGAGAAAGACTGCCTTATCCACCTTGTCTTGCTCTGCCTCTCCTAAGCTCAATGGTTTTCTGTCCAGTTCGTATCCATTCAAATACTTCTTTTCTACTACGTTATTCTGTGACGAAAACCATGAGCAAATCAAGATTTTACTTAAGGTAAGATTTCAATAGCTTTCTGAGATATTCCAGATATTCTAAACGCACTTCAAAACTGATACTATTTCTACGAGCAAAAGAGACCATCGTTCCCTCTGGCATAGAATTTAACAGCTCCGAATGAACTTCAAAATTGACATACTCACGTCCTTCTGCGCCTTTGCATTTGTTGACTTTTCCCTCTAGTTTAGGTATTAGTTTTCTTTTGTCGTTAAGTTTCAGTCCGTTGATTAAATTCGCATATGCAAGCACTTCAGTTAGGAAACAGAACTCAGAGTGAGAAGGAGCCCATGACAAATAAGCTCTAGTTGTTTGGTATTCAAATGGAATTGTTTCGACAGGAACAAACTCCCCTCGCTGGATATCATCTAAATAAACAACAGTCTCAAAGTCATCCTTTTCAGTCCTCATTCTCAGGTTAGTCTTCTTTTTGTCGTCCCAGGAATGAAAGATGGTCAAAAAAGTCTTTGTTTTTTCCTTCCACTCCCATTCCACAAATATTGGCATGTTCCTTTACACCCTATGTTTAACATTGTTCGGAGTTTTCTCCTAAATCTTTAATGAAAAGGGAAGTGCATGTCAAACAAAGGAAGATGGCTCAAACAAGTTACATAGAAAGTTTATGAATGTAATGCTCTAATCGTGGTCATTGGTCGGGTTTCAGTCAACAAGATTTTCCTAGAACAACCTAATCCGATAGAGCCTAAGGTTAAGGTTATGATTCCCATGTATGAACCATCAGAAATCTCAAAATGTGAGAAGTGTGGTAAGATACTAGCAGAACCTACAGAATTGATTAAAATTGTGAAACATGTGTAAAGGTAATAGTGAGAAGAGAAGAATCAAGGCTTGCATTTAAATGAGCATCTTACGAAAAAGAGGAAGAGAGAAAATCCGCTTCAGAATCATGAACAAACAAGTCTCAAATAGAGATTTCAAGCACCTAAAACGCCTTTTTCTTGAATGCTTAAGAGAGAACACAGACATAACTGAACTACTAAATGAAAACTACAAACTAATTCAGGTCTATTTCTTCTATGAATCCACAGACCCAGAAGTTGAGAATAGTCTCAGACGCATCTTAAATGACCAAACAATTGAATATGATAAATCGCCTAATCCAGCGTTTGCCAAAAGCCAAAAAAACATTGGTTGCATCGTGCTTTTTGTTAAGCATCTAAACGAAAGCACTCGAGGGAGAGAAGACATCACAGACCTTAGGAAATATCAGAAGAATGGAATCTTTGAGGAATTATGTCACCTTGCAGAGCAAAGAGGTGACAGTAGCATCCATCCGAGCAGTTACGGAACGCTATGGAGACTCTACAAGGCAAGAAACCAACAGAATTTCGGAAGTCAGATAATTTCACAACTAGACAGAGATAGAAACCACTATGAAGTTTTTTCGATGGTAATGAGAGCTTACCCAAATGACTGGGTAGAGCGATACTGGAAGTATTTCATGAAAGAAACTCCAGATACATACAAGCAAAAACATGAACAATGGAAATCAAATATTCCGATTAATATAGTATATGCAAGATTAGTCACTGACACTTTGAGGTCAATAAACGCTCTATATGTTGCAGAGAAAGTACCAAGGGAAAAACTCTCAGATAAAAACAAGGAATTATTGGATATCCTGATTAAAACTGGAAAAATTGACATTGAAAAAAAGAAAAGTTTGATAGAAGAGGACATGGGTTTTGCTGCATTAAGCCTCATTGATTCAATAGACGAAAGCATATTCAAAACGCCTGATGTTTTCTTCTGTATTATTCTCGACTTATGGAAAAGTCTACATTTATAGCAGAACCGAAAGAACTGATTAGAACTGTAAATGTAAGAGCAGTAATCAGTAAACACAGTTAAGCCCTCCATAGCTACAGAACCGTCTAGCAGTCAGGAAGAAGAACAAGGCTAACTGTAGCCGAATCGAGCCATTCCATAAGTCATTCGAGAAATTTTCTAAACCGTTTCGGTGGCAGCAGGCGTTGCTCTTTTTTATTTTTTCTATTTATCATAGTTAGAGTATAGTAGCTGTCCCTTAACCTAAAAAGTCTAAGGCATCAATAGTCATTAAGGTAGCTTCTGGAGGATGCCTTTATAATTTAAGAAGAAATATTCTATTTTGACGAAGGGCAGAAGATTTTGACCAGTATACCAGAATCTATCAAGAGGCAAGTTCGACAAGAAGCTGGATTTGGTTGCTGCAAATGTGGCTTTCCTATTATTCAATATCACCATATCGTTGAGGATTCACAAGATCCTAAAGACATAATGCTACTTTGTCCGACACATCATCATGAAGCAACTGTAGGAGCTATGTTAGAAGAAGAACAAAGATCCTACAAAGCAAATCCTTACAATATTGAAAAAGGATTCGTTGAAGGAAAACTCAAAGTCAATCAAAAGACGCCAGTTATTAATACTGGTGCTGTGCAACTCATAGGGGATGGGCACTTCATACTCATAGATGGCGAAGATTTACTTTCAATTGAAATCAACGAAGGCAAGCTGGAAATCTCAATCAAGCTATATGACCAGAAAGATAATCTGGTTGCAGAAATACAGCGCAATGAATGGATTTCTGGAAACCCTCTGCCTTGGGACTTGGAATCAGAATTCCAATGGCTTAGATTAAGACGAAAAGCTAGAGACATTGAGCCGGAAATCAATGCAAAAAAATCTCCCATCAATCTTCGTGCTGATATGTGGAGGCATGGAGAGAATTTTCTGCTCACACCTAAAGAACTTAAATTTATGTCGAGTAGCGGAGGAAGCGTGACTCTTGAAGAATTATGTTTTGTTAATATGCGACTCGAAGTTGATACAGCCAAAAAGACATTCAAAATGGCTCCTAACCCTCGTTTTGATGAATGGGGTTTTATCTCAGAACCGAATGTAGATAAAAGAATTCGGAAAGGATTAGAAAAATGGGAAGTAATTAGTTGCAGACATGAACTTGTGACTATTATTGATAGAAAGAAATACGCTGTAAGGAAATGCAGTAAATGTGGAAAGATAGACAAAATCTGGAAGTGACAACATGAGTTTCACGGTAGTTATTAATTTACGGAAATCTCACTATCTTTATAATTTAAGCATACACGCTCGAAGTCCCAACATTCTTCATGAAATTATTACATGTAATCTGCGAGACTTTGTGTAACTGTAGTCATCACGAGTTCACAGAAATAGCATAGAGCCTTTGAGCCAGTATTCTCTGGTCAACACGAAGAGTAAGACGATATCACTAGAGAGTTTAATCATATGCAAGGAGTCTAAAAGTGCACTTGTCCTCTTTACCCATCTGTTATGGCTTTCCCAGGTGGACCCAATTTGGATTCCTCCACATCTGTACTAACGGTACATAGCCAACTGTGTAGTGGTGGCACTATAGACAGCCTCACCACTACCACCACGCACACACAGGCTTATCCATGGCAGGTAGAAGAAGGTATAAGGCGCTAGTCGCCTTCTTCTTCTGAAAATAAAATCACAGACACACATCCACAACAATCGTTAACGAGTCACTTTTGGCAACATTGAAAGTGCCCTAAACGAGCCTCAAACCCAACCCGAAACAAACCTCAGTACAAGAACACAAACCAAAACACAAACAGACACTCAGCCCTCACACCACAAAAAATTCTCGCACACTCATACTAAGCCTATCCCACCAGAAAACAACAACAAAAACATCAACATTCTTATTAGTCAAAACCACACACCATTAGAAAACCCCTATCCAAAAAAGGAAGCGATGAACTTGGAGAAAATTCGAAAAATGATGGAAAAGCACGGCATACCAGGACGCGACCTATACAACCTACCAACCTCAGAAAAACGCTTTCCAGACAAATGCCACTACCGAATCGAAATCTCAGGAATTGAACGACCATCAACACTCGAAGCAGTAATCGATGAAATGGAAAAACGAGACATCCCAGTCCACCGACTAATTTCCATGGTCATGGGCGCCACACTCCTCAGCGACAAAGAAATGGAACAATTCGCCAAACTAGCACACGACGCCAAACTCGAAGTCATCGTCACCCCAGGTCCACGCACACTCTGGGACCTAGGCGGACAAATCCGAACACCCGAAGGCGCTGTCTCAGGCATACGCTTCAGGGGAAGCGACAACCTAGCCTACGTAATAGCCGATATTAGACGCAGCATCGACTTCGGATTCAGAGGCTTCCTCGTCGTTGACGAGGGCTTGCTCTGGCTGTTGACTCAGATGCGTAAGGCAGGCGACATACCGAAGGATGTTGTGTTCAAAGTGTCGATTTTTGCAGGACACGCAAACCCCGCAGGCGCCAAAGTGCTAGAAATGTTAGGTGCAAACACGTTCAATCCAGTTGCCGACTTGACTCTGCCCATGTTGGCGGCAATTAGAAAAGCAGTTGACATCCCAATCGATGTGCACGTCTACTTGTTCGACTCCTTTGGAGGGTTCAACCGACTATGGGAGACGCCTGAAATAGCCCGCGTGACCGCGCCCTGCTACTTCAAAATCGAGCCTGGACCCAGCGTCTCAGCCATGTACAAACCTTGGACAAGCCCAGAAAGCCTCGCTTTCAGTGCACGAGAAAAGGTCAAGAACGCTGAAACCATCATACAACTCGTAGACAAGAACTACCCCGAAGCCAAACCGTCAAAAGTGGGAGCAAAAGACCTAGCCATACCGAAACCGAAATAGTTCTCCTGCATCTTTCTTTTTTTAGATTTTTCCGATTTCAATTGCTATTGCAGCTACGAAGGCAGTCATAGATTTGAAATCGTTGAGTCTCATGCTCTCGTTCGGCGCGTGAATGTTGCTCTCTGGATCAAACGTGCCACATGAAGCCCATGGTGTGTAGTCTCCAAACAGGTAGGCTGGACCAGACCCTGGCGAAGACGGAATCAAAACTGGATCTATCCCGCTGAATTCTTTAGATAATCTCGCTAATAATTGAATAAACCGATGGTCGATGGGCGTTCTGCTCGGCTCATAACCAGAGAGAAGCTTGATTTCTATGTCGGAAAACCCATGCTTACTTAGGTGCTCTCGCAAGAGTTTCTGAACTCTCTCCACTCCTTGGTTGGGGACGAGTCTGAAATCTACTTTTGCCATGGCTTCTTTTCCGATAACCGTCTTGGAGCCCGGTCCTGTCCATCCAGTCAATATGCCGCAAATAGTGCATGTGGGTCTAAGGGTTAGTTCTTTCCAGAATTCGATGCCCTCTCTCCCAAGCAGAAACTTCTCGGTTTTGTACAGCTGCCTGTATTGTTCTATCAGTTCGGGTGGATACTTCTCAAACAGTTGGAGTTCTTCCCTTCGTGGTTGAATAACATCGTCATAGTAGCCGTCTATAAGAATCTCTTCGTTTTGATTTTTGAGAGTTGAAAGCGCCCAGACAAGCCTCCAAGCAGGGTTAATCACGATAGGTGCGTGACCTGAATGGGCGTCTATGTGAAAACCCTTGGCGTGGAGTTCAAAGTAGACATCACCTTTCACACCAGCGTATATTTCGCTTCGCTGGTTAGTTGCAGCACTTGCTTCCTCCCAAACGCAGCCGTCAGACTTCAAGAGCTCTGGATGAGCTTTACAGAACTCGCCAAGGTGAAGGCTTCCTGCTTCTTCTTCCCCTTCTATTATGAACCGTATGTTGCATTTTGGTTCGTATCCAGCTTCAAAAGCCGCTTGGACGCCGAAAAGGTTGGCGACGAGTTGACCCTTGTTGTCACTTACGCCTCTACCATACAGTCGTTCATTCTTTACTGTTAAATTGTAGGGTGAAGACTTCCACTCTTCAAGCGGTTCTTCAGGTTGGACATCATAGTGGTTGTAAAAGAGCAGCGTCTTATCCATGCCGCGGTTCATCTCAGCCACGACAACAGGCGCTCCAGTTGTCGGAAAGAGTTGAACTTGATATCCTCTTTTCTCAAACTCTTCGGTCAATTTCTTGATGATAGGCTTCATGTCATGATTTTTATTGTAGCAGGTTGGGAAGCCAATCAGATTTCTTAAGCAATCTATTTCCATCTTCTCATTCTTTTTCACGACTTCGGAAATTTTGTTTTTTTCGTAAGCCAAATGTAACAGCCTCTGATGAAGCAGTGATTGTTTTTAGGAAAATATAAAGTATGGGTTTGATTTTATTACTAACATTCCAACAAGAAAGTCAACCTAATCAGAGGTTTAGCCATGTTTAAGCCTGAAGGAATTCTACCAGCCTTGGTGACGCCTTTCGATGAAGACGGCAAGCGCGTGAACGAGGAAGCGTTGAGGAATCTGGTTAGCCGTTGTATAGAGTTAGGTGTTAGTGGCGTTGTGCCCTGTGGCACCACGGGTGAGTTTGTCAATCTCACAACTGAAGAAAAGAGGAAGGTTATCGACATTGTGATTGATGAGGTGAATGGAAAGGTTAGAGTTGTTGCTGGAACGGGTGCCAGTGGAACTGGTCAAGCCTTAGAAATGACCAGGTATGCGAAAGACGCAGGTGTAGATGCCGTCTTGGTTGTTACTCCGTTTTACTTCAGGCCTGCTGACAGGGGTATATACGAGCATTTTGATACAATTGCCAGTCAAGTTGACTTGCCTATGATTCTTTACAATATTCCTCAGTGTACGGGTGTGCCCTTAACGTGGCAGATGGTTGAGGACTTAGCTCAGATCCCAAACATAGTTGGCTTGAAGGACAGCAGCGGTCAGCTGGGCTATATACTGGCTGTCTTGGAGAAAGTGCGCAACAAAATCAATGTGCTGTGTGGACACGACGAAATAGTTGTTGGAGCCCTAGCTGCTGGTTGCTCGGGCGCAGTATTAGCCAGCGCCAACATCATGCCTGACATCTGGGTTCAGGTCTACAAGGCTGTTCAAAAAGGCGATTTGCAAACAGCCAGAGAACTACAATATAAGGTTCAGAAAATCGCTAGAATAATTGCTAAGAGTGGACCAGTTGGCACCAAAGAAGCGCTAAACATGATGACCATGAAAGTAGGTCCAGTGCGCTTGCCACTCAGTGTAGGGGGAGAACTTACATACGAAGAAAGAGAAGAACTCCGCTTAGACCTAGAAAAGATAGGCAAAATCAACCCTAAACCCATCAAATTTGAAATCGCAGAGAAAACACTCGAAGAGCGTTTCATGGCCATCGACATCACCCCGCAGGTCATTCGAGACTTCAAACTGCGCATAGGCGAGGCCTTAGCTGGGAAAGATGCCGAAGTCGCACACATAGACCTAATTATAGGCGAGAGAACAGGACCCGTAGGCGAAGCCTATGCCAAAGCTAAAGCAACGCCTTCAGCGGGTCATGAGCCTCTATTAGCCATACTCGAGCCCAACCTCGCCGTTAAACCCGCAACCATAATCATTCCAACAGTCACAATTAAAAGCATGAGGCAGGCAAGCATGGTATATGGACCAGCGCAAACAGCCGTGGCTAAGGCGGTTGTTGACAGTGTGGCTGACGGAACAATACCTAAAAAAGCTGTAGACGATCTAATCATAATTGCCAGCGTGTTTGTGCATCCAACCGCTGTTGACCGCCAACGTGTCTACATTAACAATTACAAAGCCATGCGCCACGCCATAAGAAAAGTCATAGAAAACAGACCAACCGTAAACGAAATGTTAGAAAACAAGGAAAGAGCCAAACACCCGTTCAAGTATTCCCCATAGAATTGCGAAATGGCTACAAAAATTAAGACATAACATTCATATCTAAACTAAACTAAAACAAACAATCCAGGCAATCACATTGATTCAGCCAATCATAAACGAGGGCGACGACATCCTACTCTACCTGAACCGCAAGAGAACATACTTGGTGAAGGTGGAAAAGGGCAAGAGCTTCCACACGCACAAGGGCTTCATTCAACTCGACGGGTTGATTGGCAGGCCATATGGAACCCGCGTCTTGAGCAACATGGGGACCGAATTCGTAGCCTTAAAGCCAATCTTAAGTGATTACATATTCAAGTCTCAGCGTAAGACACAGATAACCTATCCTAAAGATGTTGCTCTCATTGTGCTGTTCAGCGGAATCGGACCCGGCAGTAGAGTAGTAGAAGCGGGAACAGGAACAGGCGCCCTAACAACCGCCATAGCTCATTATATCAAACCAGACGGACGAGTCTACAGCTACGAGATTCGCCCAGAGTTCACCCAGACAGCGATGAAAAACCTCAAACGAGCCAACCTGCTCGATTACGTGGAACTCAAGAACAAAGACATCACTGTGAGCATAGACGAAACCGAGGTAGACGCAGTTATACTCGATTTAGCTACACCGTGGCTAGTTATCCCTCACACTTACTCAGCCCTCAAAGGAAGCGGCACATTGGTTTCGTTCAGCCCAACTATCGACCAAGTGGTAAAAACTGTTGAAGCTCTTCAGCAAGGCAACTTCATTGACGTCGAAACCATTGAATGTATAATGCGTGGTATGCAAACTGAAAGAGGCAAAACGCGTCCAGAAACCCTCATGACTGGACACACAGGCTACGTGACATATGCACGAAAGGCAGTGGGCTAAACTAAAGAATTAGGAAAAACAAAAAAAGAAAGAGGTTACGTGGTTGCTACTGCGGGTCTACGCAGGGCGCCTAGTCCTCGGATGATATAGCCGATGGCAAATAGAACCGCTGCTACGCCGATGAGAACCCACATGTTCGAAAGACCGTTCATATAGTTGGCGGTTGCTTCCAAAGATTTTGCCTGAGCTTCCATCACCTTCACTTGAGCGGCATCAAAGCCTCCGCCCTTGTCTTCTTCCGCTGCCAACGCTTGGTTGATCAATGAAAGAGCAGTAGTGTAATGGGTTTTGGCACCAGCGAAGTCTCCTTGGCTATAGAGCATTCCAGCTACGAAGGTTTCGTTTTCAGCCTTTATCCAGTCTAGTTTGGCTTTGGTGCTGTTGAAGTCACTGGCAGAAGTCGTGTCAAGCATTTCTTCAACTATCTGGTTAGTTTTTTGAGCGTTGACTTGATCAGATGAATACACAACGAAGTTAGTGCCAGCGAAATCTTTGTCTGAGCCAATGACCTTTCGTGGTCCAGTAGTAGCATTCACGTACTCTAAGTAGATAGTATAACCATACTGAGCTTTGTTGGAAACCTCGGTCAAGTTTGGAACAATGAAAACAATGGGGATGACGCGAGTCTCATGCCACGGTATGACAAACGGTTGGTTCAAAGAAGTCATCGTTGACGTGTAGTTTTTGCCCCAGTCCATGCCCACCTTAAGAGTCGAGATGTTGAGGGGTCTGCCGCTGACGTAGTCGTTGTAAATTGCCAAACTGATCGTGGCGGTTGATTTTTCCTCGTACGCGTAAACTGTAGTGCGGTGGAATGCATCGTAGCCATTGAAGGTGTATCCAAGCCATTTCCAGGATGATATATCTGCTTGAGCTGTGTGGGTCACTATTCCAAAGAAGAGAGTCCACGATAGCAGGCTAAGCAAAAGCACAGATTTCTTATTCATATTCTTCCTCCTCTTTTACGAATCCTTGTGTTTAGCTTCGCTGTGTATTTAATACTTTAGATGTTTGGTAAAAAATTGTATATAACCGAGGTTTGGTTCTTAGGTAACCCACTTTTTGAGTATGACATAGACACCTAGGGCTACAATCAACCCTGAAAAGAAGACAAGACTGGAAGGCAGTATGTTCGAAGGCTGACTGGAAATTCCAAGGGGCTGTGAAAAATAGTTGTCCTTACCCCCAGTGACTCCTTGAGCTTCACCTCTCCATCCAAAATTAGAAAAACCTGCTGGTCCAGTCTCAAGGGCTAAAGGCATCATCATCACCACGAAGCCCAATAGTATGGCAGTAGCAACGTACCCCATTGTTTTTTTCATTTTGTTTGCCTTCTCACATGTCTATTGAACTGGTAGGTCTTTTAAATCTACGTTTTAGAACACCCTGTTCACGTGTTAGAACGGCTTCTCCCTATACAGTCGAACAGTTTCAAACCATAAAATGAAGCTTGCCATGGCGCCGAAAATGACAGCTACTAGGTTGTGAACGCTTCCGTCGTGTCGGTAATACATTAGATAAACGATCAGCATGGTGGAGAACCAAACAGAATAGAACAGATAGCGGGGAACTAGGAAGCGGCCCAGCCGGGTGAAAAAGCGCAGCAAGCCAACTCTCACCTCCTGTGTTAGGTAGTATTCGCCTGTTCGACTCTTGTCAACCAAGCCAAGTGAAACCAGCTTTTCCAAATGATGAGCTGCTACGCTGGGGCTGGAGAGCTTAAGTGAACGCTGAATCTCACGCACGCCGACCTGAGAACCAAACGACCGCAGCATGTACCAATAAACTAGCAGGGTCTTACCCTTCAACTCTGATTCTATCTGCGCCAGATCCTGGGATGGTTTTGATTTAGACATGGAAATCATATTGATAGTTCGGAGAATATGTTAATAGATTTTTACCAACAAATAATGCACAACACACGTAATGTCGAGGGTTGTTAAGAAGCAGTGAAGAATTTTTGAACTGTTATTTTGCTATTGCTCCGCCGATTAATCCTCCGATGGCGGCTGTTATTGCTCCGAAGAAGCTTAGTATGATTACCGCGAGTCCCACAATTGCGCCCATTATTCCTCCAAGGGCTGCACCTATTAGTCCACCCATGATTGCACCTGCCGCCCCTGCGAACAGAAAAGCGATTATGGTGAAAACTATGCCGCCGAATATTCCAGCGAGAAAGCCGGCTAGTGCTCCTCTGCCCATTCCGCCCCTAGCTATTAGCCCCGCAACTAGCCCACCAATCAGATGACCAATTATGGGCAAGATCGCACCTAGAACAACGATGATGATGAAACCTACGAATGCTCCGAGCCACAAACTTCCAGAGCTGTTTCCCAAATCGACACCTCGGTCTTCTGGAATAGTTTTATTTTAAAATAAAAGATTTTCCGAGCGTAATGTTTGTTCTTCAAAAGGTCAATAGGTGCGCTCGCGCTAAAGTTATACGTTGACGTTTCGATTATCAACGACTAGAAATGAGATTTGAAGAAAATGCAGGCGGACATGGTTCTAATCGGTGCTAATTTAATTACAATGAATAAGAAAAAACCTAGGGCGCAAGCTGTTGCAATCAAGGACGGAAAATTCATTGAAGTCGGCACTAATGATAAAGTCAAGGGATTGGTTGGCAAAAAAACAGAAATCATTGATTTGTATGGGAAAACTGTTGTTCCAGGTTTTATTGATGTTCATACCCACATGATCGAGCTGAGGCATCCTTTGCCTTGGTTGGAGTTAAGAAGCGTTTCATCGATTAAAGAGATTCAGCGTAAACTGCAGGCGAAGGTGCAAGCAATGGGAAAGGGAACGTGGATTCTGGGTCGAGGATGGGACCAAGACCGCCTCAAAGAGAAGCGGTATCCAACCCGCTGGGACTTGGACAAGGTTTCACTCGCTAATCCCGTTGTTCTCAGCCGAGTTTGTGGACACGTGAGCGTAGCAAACAGTCGAGCCTTAGAAATAGCCAAAATAGGCAAGGAAACAGCCAAGTCGTGGGGAGAGTTGGTTGACAAAGACTTAAAAACTGGTGAGCCAACGGGCATTCTCTGTGGAAAGGCAAACGACATGATCTGGAGCCTACCCAAACCAAGCCACGAGGAAATGCTTAAGGCTTGCAGATTAGCGTGCAAGGAAGCTGTTAAGGCTGGGTTAACAAGCGTTCACTGGTTCGCCTACCAATCAAATGAAACCCGTGCCTTGCACCAGCTGAGGAAGCGAAACCAATTGCCTCTTAGAGTTTACTTGGTGATTCCAATAGATTGCCTTGATGATTTTAGAAAAAGGCTTGTTAGCGACGACCCCTTCTTAAAACTTGGGTGTGCTAAAATCTTAGCAGATGGCTCACTAGGAGCACGGACAGCGGCTTTGCAAGAACCATATACAGACGACCCGACAACAAAAGGCGTGCTCAATTATAGTTTAAACGAACTTAAATCAATGCTAAAGGCCGCGGATGAGGCTGGTTTCCAAATCGCGATTCATGCCATCGGCGACTTAGCCATTAGTGAAACTTTAAAAGCATTCAGGGAAACTTTGGACAAGACAGTTATCAAAAAGCGAAGGCACCGCGTAGAACACGCTTCAGTTTTGAACCCAGATTTGATTGAACAGATTAGGGCGCTCGGTCTAGATGTTTCAATACAGCCGCACTTTGTGGTCTCAGATTTTTGGGTAGGCAATCGTTTGGGACTAGAGAGAGCGCGATGGACGTATCCCTTCAAGTCACTGATAAAAAGCGGTATTCGGGTGGCAGCTAGCTCAGATGCTCCAGTGGAACCCATAAGTCCGATTTTGGGAATTTGGGCGGCTGTGGCTAGGGAGTCGTTTCCGCAAGAGCGCATTACGGTGGAGGAAGCATTGGGAGCCTACACTATCAATGCTGCTTACCTTTCATTTGAAGAAAAAGGCAAGGGATCCATCGAGGCGGGTAAGTACGCTGACCTAACAGTGCTGTCTCACAATCCATTTGAGGTAAAACCAGAAAAAATCAAAGACATCAGAGTTGAAATGACGATTGTTGGAGGAAGGGTCGTTTACTCTGCAAGCGATTGAAAGAGCTTTAGATAACCACGCCCATTCGGTGCAGCTCGTCTTGTAAGCCAGCCTTAGTTTGTTTGAGTCTTTGCCTCTGCTCTGCATACTCGTCGCCGCTTGTCTTGCCAGTCCTGAAGTCTTCATCTAACTTCTCGAGTTGAGTGTCTATGTCCGCGAGTCTGGCTTTAAGCTGGTCAACGTAGGATAAAGCAGCAACAGGCTCTACGATTTGGGCTGGTGTAAGCGCCGCCTTGATTGTGCCGTCTTCGATGCGTAAGATTCTATCTGCATGCCTTGCTACGTTGGGGTCATGCGTCACCATAACTATGGTTTTGCCCAGTTCTCGACTTATTTTCACAAGATACTCAACCACAATTTTAGCGTTGACAGTATCTAACTCGCCAGTCGGCTCGTCCGCCAGAATAACTGGGGCGTCGTTTGCCAAAGCCGCAGCCATAGTTGTGCGCTGTTGCTCGCCACCGCTCAGCTCATCTGGTTTATGGTTGGCTCTTGCAGTTAAGCCCACGACCTCGAGTAATGTCTTTACCCGTTCGTTTCGCTTGCTTCTAGGTACATTCATTGCAATCATGGGCAGTTCTATGTTTTCGGCAGCAGTTAGGGTCGGGATTAGGTTGAGTGTTTGGAAGATATGGCCAACTATTTTTCGTCGGTAATCGATAAGTTGTGGTGTTGAGAGCGCTGTCACATCTGTGTTGCCAACTACAACTTTGCCCGCAGTTGCGGTGTCCAATCCACCAACGATGTTGAGCAGTGTGGTCTTGCCGCTTCCACTCGGTCCGATTATGGAGACTACTTCGCCTTCTTTAACCGACATGCTTAGTCCGCGTAGGGCCTGGACTTCCACCTTGCCGAGGCGATACACTTTAATCAGGTCTTTGACGGTTATTTCTGCGCCTTTCAAACCTGTCGCACCACTCTTTCTAACCTTGAACCGTATCTCCTAGCCATAAAGATGACCGGTGTGATTGTAGACGCGAACACGAGGATTAAAGAAATGAGCAGAGTTGAGATGGCTTCAAGCGGAAGCACCATGCGTCTGGCTATTGGGTTGTCCATTACGGTCATCGCGTTTTGGGAGGCAATGGTTCCACGCACCCATATTAGTCCCACAACCCCGCCCAAGAGCACTGCGAATATTACAACAGACAAGTTTTCTGTAAGGAGCATGATGACCAACTGCTTGAAAGACAGCCCTCTAACACTCATTATCGATGCCTCACGACTCCTCTCTCTCAAACTGACCAATGTCACCAAGGCGGTTCCAACGGAAGCAGCAACTACTATGAAAAACACGCCGAGACGTAGAATATTAAGTGAACCCATGACTGCAAAGTTGCTCTGCTGCTTCTCAAGTTCTTCAGCTACAGAAGACACGGAACCGACCTCGTCGAGGTCTAATTTGCGAATCTGGTCAGCCACAGTCCTTCCGTCTGCGTCGCTTTCCAACTTGATTAATATTCTGGCTGTGTGGTAACCTACTGCTTCTTCTCCCAACTCCCTGTATAATCCTTCGGGAACATAGGACCAATACTTGGTATAGTGATAATACTGCTGCTGTGTCTGATCTGTAGACTGAGGAGCCTCTATTCCAAAAAACCCTGCGATGGTCAACTCTTCACTGTTCTTTTCACCAAAGGTTATCGAGACTAAATCGCCCACATTCTTTTTAAGAGCCTTGGCGTAGTTGCGCTCCAAAATGACGGTGTAGTTGTTTAAACGCATGGCTTCAAAGGCGTTCTCAACCGTTCTTCCACTGAACATGTCACTCTCATAGTAGGCCGCGGAAAGCCATGTGTTAGGGTCAATCGCCCTCATCTCCAATCTCTCTCCGAGACCTCCAAAACCTGATGATCCCCAGAAAGAATATTCAACCGTTATGGATTTGATATGTGACACGTTGCTGCGTATGGTGTTCATGACTTCAGAGGCGTTACCAGGCGAGCTTAATGTAGCACATATGTCTGAGCCAACCGTAAAATGGGTTTGGCGCACCGCGAAGTCTTGCTCACTGGCTAAGGTTCCAATTATTTGAACGCTGTAACCTATGATGAAGGCTATGAGAAACGCAACAGCAGCCGCCCGAGCAGGGTTTCTTTGAACGCTTTTTGTGGCGAGATCTCCTAAATCACCTAAGAACTTGGCAGCCCTCGCCGTGACTTCTTGAAACTTTAGCGATCCGCCGATGAAGATTTTTGTGAAGCCCCAGAAGAACAGAAATGGTCCGATGAATGTTAGGACGCCATCAACGATGACAAGTGCAGTTAACAAAATAAAGAGGAGGATGTTTGCTGGAGGAAACCCGAACCGCGCCAATTCTGCCTGAAAATTAATGCCTGATAGAAGAACCACAAGCTTGAAAGAACCGAATATCAGAGCAACCCGAGGCCACATCTGTCTGTAAGGTTTCGCCTCTTCTATGTACATGTACGCTCTCAAGGCGTCCACGGCAGCCATGTTAGAGGCTCTTTTTGCCGGGCGATAGACTGAAAGAAAAGTTATGATGAGAGCGAAAACCATCGTCAAAGCAATGCTCTCTGGACCTATCACAGGTGTGCCGCCAAACTGGCCTCCTATTGCTGACACAAACCACGGGCTTAGAGAGAGGCTCAGCACTATGCCTATCACACCTCCCAGTAACGCTATTAGCAAAGCCTCAAGGAGAAACATTTGCAGGAGCTGGCGTTTCGAGAACCCTTTTGTCAATAGAAGACCAATTTCTTGGCGCCTCATGTTGAAAGACACGTGAGAAACAGTTGAACCCATGTACCAAGCAACAAAAATTACGGGCAAAGCGGCAATAATGAAGGTAAAGCGCATCCCGAACGACACGCCTTGATAATTGTTTAAAACGTTTTCCAACTGGTTGGAGGCGGTTAGATAGTATTTTGAGACTGCGTTGTTGATTTTGAATGTAACCTCCCTCAATCTACTTATGGATCCGGAGACGTCCCATGGACTGATGAGATTAGCATGGTCAAGGTAGACGTAAATTGCTGGTTCGACATAGCTGTAGTCGGGTGACAGTTTGTATATAGAGTCAACTAATCTGGCTAAGGTTCTCTCCCAGCTCACTATCAGGAGGTTGTCTGGGTAATACTGTTTAAAGGCAATGATGTCAATGCCATAAAATTGACCAGCCACCAATGCAAATGCTTCATCGCTTAACTCAACGAAGCCTGCAACGGTCAAATTCATAGGAACGGTGCAAAGCGCGTAGTTTCCAAAGCCAGAAGAGCTCCCAACGGTAAAGTTCAAAGGAATAACGTTGCCGACAGCGAATAGTTCAGCGTCATCTGAGCCCGACCAAACATACGTCTCATTTGCCTGTATGGTTGGTGCACCTCCTATCCATCCCTTATAGACTCGAGATCCTTGGGAAATCGCAACCACGCTGAAACTCGGTCGTGAAAGATTTTTGCCAGGCACCTGCGCTGGAGCATAAGCTCTTGTTTGTACCTCTACGCCGACTACACCTTCGATGTCCAGTATTGCCTCCATTGCTGAGGTAACGTTTTGAGAAGACAGCAATCCGAATTTCCTGCCAGTCATGGAATCAGAACTTGGGGTAACATACACGTCCACTAGAACCTTGCTGAGTTCTTGGTCTAACGCCTGGTTGGCTGCTGTGTCTGCGCCCATGTTTATGCCAGCGAAGAAGGTTGATGCCAGTAGGACGCCGAGCAGTAAGGCTATGTACAACTGCCAAGAGCGAATCAGACGCTTAAACGTATAAGAGAGCGGCAACGGTAAGCCCTCATGGAACCTACAGATAATTGTTGAGGTAAACTCTTAAATCTATACTTTAGAACACCATGCCAAAAAATCAAAACTCTTATCTCAAACCTTCCGCCTCATTGATATTTTGGGTTGGTGAGCTGGCGGACGGCTGTCGCGCTCTCTTGAGCGTGAGGAAACTCCGCCCACCACGCAGACTTCGCAGCATCCGCAAGAATGATAGGGTGAGAGCCCTGGCAACAGCGCAGAAACGAAACGTCCACTCTCACTGTGACGATGATGCGAAGAGTGTGATTCGTTGAGGATGTTTGAGTGCGAAACCGGTGAAACGGCTGTCCTGCGAGGTGAAAGGGCAAATAGGCGCCTAGGAGCTGTCTGCGCGAGGCGCGGGTAGCCCGTTTAGCTGAATGCCGTCTTTGAACAGAAGGCGGGTTACGACCAGCACACCACCCCAAATTGACCGTAACCCACCCCTTTTGACGACTAACACAGCCCCAATCCTAAACGTCTTAATCCGGATGAAGAACGACAACAAAAGCGACTACACAATAAGGTTCACAAGAAAAGCACTAACACACATAGGCAAACACACAAGCCTAAACCAACCCGAGGCAGTAAAAATGTTCATAGCCAACCTCAAAACCTCAGACAGCTACAAGAAGAACCTCTGCATCGCATACAACCGCTACTGCAAACGCTACAAAATCCAATGGAACATGCCAAAATACCAGCAAGAGGCAAAGAACATAGCCCTACCAACGAAAGAAAAACTCCTAATGCTCATAGCCAACGCACCCAAAGTATTAGGCATAAAACTCCAGATGAGCATGGAAACAGGACTAAGACCCATCGAACTATGCAACCTAAAAGTCAAAGACATAGACCTAGACCACAAGACCGTGAACCCAACAACAGCCAAAGGCGGAAACCCAAGAACCATACCAATAACGACGAACCTAACAGCCAAAATCCAAGAACGCATAATCTTGAAAGACCTCAAACCAAACGACAAACTGTTCGGAGAAAAAGACGCAGACCACTACGGCAACGAATACCGCAAAGCAAGAAACAAACTAGCCCAAAAACTACAAGACCCATCAATAAAAACGATAAGACTATACGATTTTAGACACTACTTCTGCACAAGAAAGCTATACGACATAAACAACCCTTACACAGTCATGGTATTAATGGGACACAAAAAACTCCAGACAACCCAAAGATACATGCACCTATTAACCTACACAGACGAAGAATACACAGTAGCAGGAGCAACAACTTCGGCAGAAGCAACCAAACTAATCGAAGCAGGATTCCAATACGTAACAACAATCGAAGGAATCCAACTGTTCAGAAAACGCAAGTAAACAACCCCCCCTTTGTCTTCCCTAGAATTTCTATCACACACCTTTCTTTCCTTCCTTCTCTCTCCTATTCTCTCTCTGACCCAGACAGACAAACAAACAGACAGACTTGCAAGCTTATTAGGTGAAACGAGTTTGAATTTAGCAAGAGGGATGAAAGAGCAAGGGAAGTTTCCATGCACAAGATAGGCGAGATGAGTTTCGTTGGCGACGAAAATCCATACATAACGGCATTCTTGTCTTTGAAGTATGATTTACTGGTCGTCGAGGAACTTAATGCCATAGTTCCTGAAGCAGTCAAGCGCCTTGCATCCGAGAAAGACGCGCTTTTGAACGTGATGGATGCTTTCATTCAAAGATTGAAGAAAGGTGATATCGCGGAAAATGAAGTGAATGAATTTCTCGGCAAGCTCACGGAACAGGTCGAAATCCAGAAGAGATTTACTCAGATTGCTATGCAAGCCAAAACTGAAGTTGACAGAAAAGGCATTAAACAAGCTTTTCTCGGCGTGGACCAAGAGACTGCTATTGGAAAAGCGCTCCTTGATGGTCTTCGTGCTTACATTTTCCCCAGATATTTTATTACATTTATTCGAAACATGAGTTTGGTTTACTTAGTTGCACTTTTCGAAAACTATCTCTCCAAAGTACTACAAATCACTATGCAGAATGAGCCGAGGATTCTGATGACAAGCCAAAAAAGCATAACCGTCGAGGATTTGCTGAAACTCGACAACATTGAAGACGTAAGAAAACAAGTCATTGACAAGGAAATTGCTGATATTGTTAATGAGGATTTGGATAAGTTAGCTAAGTATTTTGAGGAAAAATTCAAATTAAAATTGGCAGAGGTTTCTGACTGGAGTCAGTTTAAAGAAAGATTCTACAGAAGAAACATCATTGTTCATAATTCGGGTTACACTAACAAACTCTACAGACAAAAAACTGGTTATAAAGGAAAGAACAAGAAAATGGATGTATCAGAGAGATATTTGCAGTATTCCATCAACCTTTTTGGCAAGTGGGCAATGGGCATTTCGATGTTTCTTACTCAGAAATTCCTTCGAAGTGATTCACAAGGAGAACATCATACAGCTCCTTAGATAGAGGATTTTCCACGCGCAAAATAAACAACCCCTCTTTTTTCTATTCACTAAAGTCTAAACCTTATTCTGCTCATCGGCTTTCGCCTCTTCGCTGTCCAACAAACAATCATTCGCATAACCATCATCAAACTGCGCACACCAACCTATGGAAATTGCCATTTTCCTATTTGTTAAAAGACTTCTTTTCTTTGCTAAGAAAAAAGGGGGATGGTGGTTGGTGTTTATTTTTGGTTTTTATGGGTCAGTCCAATATGTGATGTAAGCGGTGACGAAAAGTACTATGTCTTCGTAGTCGATGTCACAATCTTTGTCCAAGTCGCACTTCGGGTCTTTTCCTCCACCTGACCAGAATACGATATAGGCGGGAATGAAGTAGGTGATGTCGTCATAGTCTACGTCTCCGTCGTCATCAAAGTCAGCGTCAACAACCGTAACCTCTTCCGTATCATATATAATGTTGTTTGCCGGGTTCGGGTCATTGCCGTTTATTTGCCAGACCTCTCCGCTTATCAAGTATGGATCTTGGCAGTCCGGGAGGTCTGTTTCGTTCCAGAGGAATGATACTGTTTCTGTCCATCCTGGACCCATTGCAATAATTTTTGTGTCGATGACAACCTTGTAGCCTGTGCTGTTTGTCCTACAGAGGGCAACGATAACGCTTATCCAAGGTCCTACGATGTCTAAGCGTTGAACCGTTATATTGATTGGAACTGTGGGTTTCATGATTGTAGGGGATGACCCAAGAACGATTACGAAGTGATAACGTACGCGTATGTCAATTGCTTCCAAGTCAATTTCTGGTGGCGGTGCAATAAGTTGTTTCCATAGGTCATAGGCGTAGTGCATTCCGTCTGTCAACGGGTTGAATACCCATCCTCTCACCCAGACTTTGCGCCAGTGACGCTTAATAGGCTGGGCTAAGGGAGAGCCTGGAGCATTTTCCTTATAGTAGTTTCTAAGCCAAGTGTAGTTGCCGAGCCTCTCCGCAAAAACTGTAGTGTTTATTGCAGCCTCAACGTGTTCGTCAACTTCCTCGTTTGGAAACTCTGTGACGCCTACATAGCCTTGAAGATTTGCGATTCCTTCACTGTGCATGAAGTTATATGCAGCGAAGTGTGCGTCTGGGAGGTTCGCCTCCCAGTCGACGAAGAAGAATGGCAGCTTGCGTGCTCTGAGCTCGAGTTTGTATACGCTCCAGGGTACGGACACCACATTGCCGTGGAACTTGGTTCCGTAGTCAGCGTTTATCTTGTTTAGAGCGTCTCTAAGCAGGATGCAGGCTATCTCTCTCTCAACATTGCCCTCGTTGTACACGAAGTCCATCGTGAAACCATTGTTCCACAACGCACCCGTCGTGAGTATGGGTTCTCCTGGATCCCATCTACCGTTTCCGTTTAAGTCAATGTATGTACCGCCCCATGCCACTTTGAGGTAGCCAACAGCTAATGTCATGTTGCCAACTTTCGCGTCCGCTGGCCAGCCAACTGGTGGAGACGGAGATAACCCACGTATTATTGGGGTTGCTGGCGCGATTGACTCGTTGTGGTATGCAAGCTCACTGTATTCGGCGTAGCTGAACATATGTGTGAAGGCTAGTCTTGTATACGTGTCGTTGAAGAAGTTTGGTGGCGCTCCTAACTCGTTGAACACGCCTGGAGGCTGCATCACGCCTAAGTGTGTGCTTGTGATTGAAACGAGCAGATTGAAGCAGATGGTGTCCTCCAGTTTCAGCGCTAGGTAGGGTGTGAAGTGTGTGCCATTCCATGTTCCCCAATCACATCTGATCCCTGGCAGATACTGTTCAAAGTTTTCCTCTGGCAGTCCACCTGTCTTGCTTACCCTAATCTCGTCGATGCACGCCGTTGGAACGTGGGTTATGTCGGATATACAGGCAAGGAACCTCAGCTTCCTCGTAGCCCACTCAGGAATGAAATAGCTCGAAAATCTGTCAACATAATCTGGCTTCTGTGGAGAGATAAGCCAGTGACGCCAGTATTCCTTGCCTGGCACCGCGTTCCCAAGAGCTTCATTGTTGGCTCTTACTGACCAGAGTCCGCCGGCGCCCTTGTTCCAATAGTCAAACTGATATGGCCCTGTTCCTAGAGCTGCGTCAAGGTTGGGTCCAGGGCTTCCCGTTACTTGTGCGTCTATGGGTGATATCGGTGGATCATGATAGAAGGCCCAAACGTCACCTACCTCTATTCCTGGGAAGTCGCCGACCAAGTGCTGTGTGCACCATGTTTTGCTAAGTATTCCACACCAAGGCATTGCTATGACTTGACATAGGATGTCTGGTATGGGAAAAACCAGGTTAAACCAGACATGTCCTTTCCCGACTTCGACTGCGTGGTCTATGGCTTCATCGCATCTAGTGTTCCATCCAGTAAGTGGGTTGATAGGCCACCCGATGTCATACTTGTCGTAAACGTCGGCGGTAAATGGAGTTCCGCTGAAGGTGATGTTTCCACGGATGCTATTGAAAGCAACTATAGGCCTAACGGTGCCCGCGTGTGTGCCATTAAGGAATTCTATTTCGGCGCCTACCCACTTGTCGACCCCATCACCGATTCGGTCAGAATCTACTATCCAACTGTGGGTTGCGTTGTTGCCAGCTGCATCTACCGTTCCTTCTCTGATGGCGCTCAAAGTCGCGTTGAGGTCTAGCATACTGTATCCGTTGTGAAGAGGCCAGTGCAGTTTCCAAGCTGGACCGTCGGAGTGATCGGTTATGAGGAATCTCTCAAAGGAATACTCAATGTCGGCAAGTGTGAGCTGGTCACCTTCACCAGGGATACCACCTGGACCGTTTTCAGGGGCGTCGTGGAAGTAAATGGAGACATCGGTTCTCGGGTGGAAATACATCCTGCCCACCCAATGTATACCTTCGGGGCTGTATTCATCGATGGCCGTATAATGCCAAGTGTCGGCTAGCAACGGGTCAAACTGGTCTGTATAGTTTGCTTTGAACCGTATCAGCGTCTCATAAACGTTCCAAAGCAACTCGCAGCTCGGTTTGTCATGCGCCCAAGCTGCATCAAGAGTAGACGGCTCTGCGATGTCATCCTTAATCAGGTGTTTCAAGTCTGTTGGCTCTTCCGAACCAATAGTCGAAATGATTGCTGAAAGCAGTAGAATACCAGTCAAAAGCAAAGTCAGACTCTTCACTCTCATCTCATATTCCTCAATCTTTTCCATTCTCTCTTTTTTGATGCATATGAGGCTTCATCGTCCCAAAGAAGAGAGGAGACTCCACGCAAGTTAAACAAGTTAATGCAGCGAAGATTTAAGTTTTTTGTAACAATATTCGATGGAAACAAAAGGAAACATCATATTATGCTTTATATGGATACTGCGCAACCATTAAAGCGAAATAAAGAGATGTTTTTTGAGTCATTCAACGCAATTCCAAATCAGAAGATGAAATAATTAACAGAACCAAGAGATTTCTATACTACATTTTGCACAAATCTTAAATTCTTGTGTATGCAACAAAGCATCTACAGGAAGGAGCCTGTGAATGCCTTTTATGCTTAGCTGTGAACACTGGTTTACGAGGGCTTTTTACATCTCCTTTCTCTCCGAATTCCACCTTAGCATAGAATGGCGTTCATGGGTTCTTTCCAAAATAGATGAAAAACAGAAAGACTAATGTATATTTGAGAACGAAGTATTTGAAAGGTGTCGTCGATGAATAAGAAAATAATGACTCTTCTTTTTGAGTTGATGAAGAATTCTAAGCGGAGTGACAGGGAATTAGCAAAGGTTCTTGGTGTGTCACAAGCAACAGTAAGTAGAATGCGAAACAAACTTGTAAAAGACCGAGTGATAGACGAGTTCACTGTCATACCTAACTTCATAAAAATAGGGTACGAACTTCTAGCCATCACCTGCTTCAAGTCCAAGATAACAAAAGAGTTGACAGAAAAAGCTAGGAAGGTTACGATGTCAAGACCAAACATCGTACTCGCAGCTAGGTGTGAAGGCATGGGAAAGAATGCGATAGTCCTCTCTCTCCACAGGAACTACACGGAGTATTCTAACTTCCTCGCAGAACTCGTTGAAGAAGGCGGAGACGACGTGGAAAGCTATGACACACTCATCGTAAGCCTCGGAGGACTAATCGTTAAACCCTTCTCTCTCAAATACCTTGCAGAACAGGAAAGAACAAAGTAAACACCAAACCGTTCTTAGACACGAGGACTATCCCAAATTCAGTTCAGCTCCATATTAAGAAAAGCGTTTGGAGCAAAACAAAAAATCAAACTTTTTCTTTCTGATTTTCAAGCGGCTCTTCGGGTTCTGATACACTGGGTTTTGGGTGATGATGAAGCTTGTTAACATAGACTCTCATGCGTTCAAAGTCTTTGTACCTTGATACTAATGACTCTGATTGAGAAAAATCAAAAAGTTTGCTCTTAACTTTTCCAGCCGTAATCTGAATTATGACTGTGACAACAACGAACAAGAGCAATGGGAAATAAGGGGCAAAGGAGCTTGCAGGAACAGCTAACTCAAAGGCGGTGCCCGCAAAATTGGCTAAAGCAAACAAAAATGCCGATATGATATAAGGCAACACCATTGAAGAAGCGTAAAATATCGCTGCTAACAGAAGATAGTAGGCGCTTAGCTTCGGAAGAATCAGCTTGACCATAAACAAAGCAGAGATGTCGCCGTTTCCCAAGCTGGTTCGGTTTTTAACTGCTTTTATTAAAATGCCCGCGTTCTGATGGATTTCAAAACCCTCCTCAATCATCAGTAGACTAAGGGAAAGAAACAGTGCAAAAACACCTAACAGAAGATTCATCTCAAAGATTTTTATCGCCGACAGAAAAGCGAGAACAAAGGCAAAGATGCCCCCAAGCCAAATGAAACTGTGAATGACCTTTCGACGGCTTGGATACGGGTCGAAAACATTAAAAGTCTTGTCAAAAACGCTAACCGACAAGTTTTTTGGAAGTTTTTTGATATCACGAGATTTTGAGTATAAAGACAAAGAAAAAGCTAAGGATATACAGCCCATTACAACAAGGACAAATGATGCCATTAAGAATGAAGCGTCAAGCTGAAAAAGGTTTATCATCTGTCCACCTGTCATGGCTTCAACGGAAACTAAGGGAAAAACTCAACTTAAAAGCTTGTCTTTGGATTGAACCGCTTCTAACTTAGCCCTTACCTATTGTCGCTGTGCGGATTCCGAGATGAATCTCTCAAGTTGCCTTCGAGTGAAGGGTGCTTGAAGCCTGCTGCCTCGATTGGTTTCTACGACTGGATAGTCTTTAATCCTTCTGAGCCTCTTCCAAAGCCTGTGAATGATGGTTTTACTACCAACATCAACAACTTCGAGTTCAACACAGACTTGTTCACTCATCCGTCTGACGACTTCAACGATTTCTTTTTGGTCGTCTGGCAAAGCATAACTGTATATCTTCTTCAGTTTTGGTCTAAACCACATGCTATGGTAAACGCTGGGTCTTTTGACGGTGTACAACTCTTCAACAAGTGACTCGCCCATAAGAATCTTTACGCTTTTGACGTAAACCTTTATCTTCTGCTTCATGACAACCGCAAGTTAAAAAATTGCTAATTCTTGGTATAAACCTTCCCGAATCCAGATAAAAGCGAATAGTAGAGAATTCAATGAGAAAAGCTAACTCAGTTTAACAGAAGTGAGTTACGACGAGCACAGCAATCCCTTGGAACCCTTATCCGGTTCTTGTCGGTTAAAAGAATTTCTTTCGTAATCACGGACAAAGCTATATTATGAATTATAGAAAAAAAAGAGGTGATGGTTTGTGTTTGTTTTTGGTTTTTATGGGTCAGTCCAGTATTGGATGTAGTACGTGACGAATGTGACTATGTCGTCGTAGTCGATGTCGCAGTCGCCGTCGAAGTCGCATAGTGGGTCCTTTCCCAAGCCCAACCAGTAGTTGATGTAGGCTGTGACGAAGTAGACTATGTCGTCGTAGTCGACGTCTCCGTCTAGGTCGAAGTCGGCTAGGATCATCTTAGTCAACCCAGTTACTTGAACTTTGCCTGATGTGTCGGTTACAGTGTTGTCGGTCATGTCGGTGTCGTAGGCGTTAGATGACACGGGGTAGACTTCCGCACTAAGCGTATAATAGTCTAGTGCGAGAGTTGGCGGTTTAAGCTCACCCCACCACACATCTACCGATGTCGCCCCGCTTGGACCCATACTAACTAACTCCACGGTTGTGGTTGCCTTTTTGGTGCTGGTGGTATCATCTGTTCTGAGGAGGCCGATGATGAATACTGCGAAGGGACCGGTTGTATCGTCACGGTGCGCCGATATCGTGATGGGGCCTACACCCAACAAGTTCACTGTGGGATCGATTGTATTGCCTACCCAAGCGCCTGATGCGGAAACACCCACGCGGGTTATTGTACTCGCTATATCTACGTCTAGTGGTGCTGCTGGCGCAAAAAGCGCTTTCCATAGTTCATAGGCTTTGTCCATTCCCGCCATCAGTGGGTTGTAGATTCGTCCGTTCTGGTTCAGTCCTCCTCCTTGAACCCAGTCTCTGCGCCACAGTCTGACGATGCCCTGGTTTAGGCACCAGCCGAAGCCCAAGTCAACGTATTCCTGTTCTAGCGCTGTGTAGTTGCCCAGTCTCTCAGCAGGATCTATTGTCGCTACTCCAGCCTCGATCATGGCGTCAACATCGTAGCTTGGTAGCTCACAGTAGTACTTGTGTTGTCCTTGCCATCTGGAGAAGGCGCCGTATGTGTGCATGAACGGGTGGGCGAAGTTGTGCACGTCTGCGTAGTCTGCTAGCCAGCCCACTACGAAGAAGGGCAGCTTCCACGCTCTCCACTCGAGCTTGTACACACTCCATGGTATCGACACCACGTTGGTGTGGAACTTGGTTCCATAGAGGGCGTTGAAGTTGTTCAGAGCGTCTCTGATCATGATGCAAACCATCTCTCGCATCACGTTGCCCTCGTTGTACACGAGGTCCATCGTGAAGCCGTTGTTCCACAACGCACCCGTTGTGAGTATGGGTTCTCCTGGGTTCCATTTACCGTTTGCATTTGTGTCGGTGAAAGTGCCGCCCCATGCTACTTTGAGGTAGTCTCTAGCCAACGCTAGGTCGTATGCATCTTGGCCTGCTGGCTCACCAGTGATTCCGTACTCCATCCGTTGGTTCTTGGCGGGGTCCTCAGCCTTCTTGTTGGCGCTTGGCCATCCACCCGGTGGCGCGGGGGTCAACCCGGGTACGAGTGGGGTTGGTGGCGCTATAGACTCGTTGAGGAAGGCTGATTCCAAGTATTCAGCGAAGTCGAACAGGTGCATGAAGCCGTATCTTGTGTACGTGTCGTTGAAGATGTTCGGTGGGGCTCCCAGCTCGTTGAACACGCCTGGAGGCT
>Ga0315309_1000005_pt1 | contig 272728 bp, 276 predicted proteins | sample TDP4_MG_FD_203080 | JGI IMG/M metagenome (GOLD analysis project Ga0315309, IMG submission 203080) | Freshwater sediment microbial communities from Lake Towuti, South Sulawesi, Indonesia - TDP4 | ecosystem: Environmental > Aquatic > Freshwater > Lake > Sediment | place: Indonesia: South... | reverse complement strand
TTACAGAGAAGGTCAGAAGCGTCGGAGCTCAACTTACAAACAAAGACGGACACCAATTCATATATCAACTTGAACCACGAGACGTCGTGAGCTCGGCGATAATCAAACAGTGCTACGGCGACCACACGGGTGTTGCTACTCCAACAGGAGCAATAGGAGTCTGGCTTGACATTCCTCTTATAGAGGAATTGAGAGGAAAGGGATCCGTGCAGAGACTGTTGCCTGCAATGTACAGGCAATACAGACGTTTCGGTATCGACATATCTCAGGATCCAGTGCTGACGTTTCCAACGCTGCATTATCAAAACGGCGGAATCGCCGTCAATGAAGACGCAGAGGTTCTCGATGCCTCAGGCAACCCTATAAAGGGTCTTTATGCAGCAGGAGAAATCGGAGGCGGAGTCCACGGCAAGAACAGATTGATGGGAAACTCTCTGCTTGGCATAAATGTTTTCGGAAGAAGAGCTGGTATATCTGCAGCTAAACACCTGAAACGAAAAAACAGTAAACCTAAACTCTCACTTACTCATGTTGTCAAATACATAGAAGCCTTGAAAGAAGCAAGCATACCCTTGACTAGAAAATCCCCAATGATACTACCCGAATACCGCGGTAAAGAAGCATTGTCAAGAGCTTTACCGATTTTCCCAATTTAAAACTCTTCAACCCCTCGTTCTTAGTAAAGAGTTGCAGTCCGGAACCTAAGCTTCGCTGAAAAGCCAGAGAACCTTCAAAACTCTTTCTATCCCAATTCATTCCAAGTGTGACAGGATAACCAGTTTGTCAGCTTTTAAAAGGTCTGAGAATGCAAAGCTTTAGAAGAAAAGACCAGAATAATTGCATCTTAAATCCTTCAACTGATAATCAAAGGTGAGAACACAACGATAGTTGGCATAATGGCTGACACGCATGACCGTTTGTCAATAATTAACAAGGCTGTAAAGAAACTCATTGATGAAAGAGCTGAGTTAGTTTTACACGCGGGTGATTACGTGTCTCCGTTTGTGATTTCTCATTTCAAAGCCTTCAAAGGCAAGTTCATAGGTGTGTTCGGCAACAACGACGGCGACCACGAATTCTTGAAGAGACGATTCGCTGAGTTTGGTCTGGAGATTCGCGGAGATTTCGCGGAAATAGGAATTGATGATTTACGAATCGCTCTGCTGCACGGCGGAGAACCAGGAGGTCCACCTGGCGCATCTGAGCTGCTCAAGTCTATCATTTCATCTGAGTGCTACGATGTGATTGTGCACGGGCACGTTCATGAAGCTAAGGCTTACAGGATGGGCAAGACTCTGATAATTAATCCTGGCGAAGTCTGCGGATACTTGACTGGGAAACCCACCGTGGCGGTGCTGAACACGAAAACGTTGGATGCAAAGATAATTCCGTTAGAATAAGAGAAGTCGAGCGCCCTTTATTTTATTTAATTTGTGCTCTGCTGACAACCCGTCGGGCTTCTTCTATGTCAGAAACGTAGGCGATGTCTCTCCAAAAACCCTTCAGCTCGTAAGACGTGAAATACCAGCCCTCTTTTATCATCATTTGAATCGTGTCGGTTATCTCGTACTCTTTCCGTGGGCTTAATGGTGTCCTTTCAATCCACTCAAAAATCTCCTGTGGGAACAGGTAGACGCCTGCGTTGATAAAGCCTGGAGTTTTCTCAGCTACTTTTTCTCTAACTGAAATCAATTTTCCGCTTTTGATTTTGAGTCTTCCATATCTGCTTGAGTCTTCAACATGATAAACCGCTATGGCTGGAGGCTTTATTCGGATAAAATCTTTTAGCGAATCGGTGAAAAACATGTCTCCGTTTAAAGCTAAGAAAAACGGTTCGTCGATATAGTCTTTTGCGCAGAGAAAAGCGTGCGCGGTTCCGAGCTGCTCTTTCTGCTTGTAGTAGGTTACTGTGTTGCCTAAGACTTCTTTTACCATTTCACCTTTGTACCCAACTACCAAAGCGATTTGGTTGATTCCAAGTTTCCGCAGCTTGTCAAGGTTGTGTTCCACAAGAGCTTTTTCCCCAACACGGACCAGCACCTTTGGCGTCTGAGTTGTTATTGTCGCCAGCCTTTTGCCGAGACCCGCTGCGAGAACCACGGCTTTCATCTGATGTCGTCAACCTCTTCTTTCAACATCCTCTTCGCCAATTCTAAGTGTTGCGTCAACGTTTTCTGTGTTTTTCCTTCGGCGAATATTCGTATCAATGGTTCAGTGTTGGACGGTCGCAGAAGAACCCAACCGTTCTCGTCTTTGGCTTTCACACCATCAATGTCGAGAATCTGGAATCCTCTCGCCGTAAGTTTGGCTTTCAAATGCTCGATGACACTGAATTTGATTTCGTCAGGACATGGCACGTTAACTGTGCCTGAATGATACTTTGGAATGCGATTGACCATCTGCGAAAGTGGTATGCCAACCTGAGACAGGATTTCTGCCATCTTCAGGCTGGCAAAGGTTCCATCGTCTAAGCCGTAGATGTCTGGGAAATAGAAGTGCCCGCTTCTCTCACCGCCGAAAACAGCTTTTTCTCGTAGCACTCGGTCCATCATAAAGGGTCTGCCTACTCGTTCAACCACGGGAACGCCGCCCTTCGCTCTGATTGCTTCCTCAACGGCTGATGAACAGCTGAAATCATAGACCACTTTTCTCTTCCCTTTTGTAATGAGCGCTTGAGCGAGGATTATGGAGGTATAGTCTCCTGTGAGGATTCGTCCCATATCGTCTACAAACACTGCTCTGTCACCGTCGCCGTCGTATCCCACACCAAAATCTGCCTTTGTTTTCTTGACTATGCCAATTAATTGCTGCAGTGATGCTTCATTTGGCTCTGGAGAACGCGAAGGAAAAGCGCCATCTAATTTTTCATTGATAACCTCAACCCTACAGCCCGTTTGCCTAAAAAGCCTTGGAGCCACAATTCCAGACACGCTGTTTCCTGTGTCTAAAACAACCTTCAATTTTTTCTCGATGCTAATCTGGTCTAACACAAAACTCGCGTATTCGTCCACGATGCTCTCATAGACCTCAACTTTTCCCTTTTTAACTACGTGGGCGAACTTTTTGTTTGCAATTATCTCCTTTATTTCTTCGACGCCTGTTCCTTGACCGATAATGAAGCCTTTTTCTCGACAGAGTTTGAGCCCGTTCCATTCAGGAGGGTTATGAGAGGCTGTCACCATGACCCCGCCGTCCTCGTTTTTGTGAGCTATTGAAAAATAGAGAATTGGCGTAGTGACTATTCCCAAATCGACTACTTGACAACCAGAGGAAACTAAACCCTTAGCCACAGCATCTCTAAGTTGTTCGCTACCAACACGGACATCTCTGCCTACGGCTAACTTTTTGCCTGCGCCGATATAAGTGCCAAAAGCCATTCCGATTGTTTCCGCAATTTGGACGGTCATGTCTTTTCCATAAACGCCACGTATATCATAGGCTCGGAACATGTTCTCCCAAGAAGAGGGTGCAAGTGAAACGACGGGTTTAGGTATGTTTCTTCCCCCAAAGCGTCGTGCATTTGTTGATGTTTTATCTATGTTGAATCTAGGGCGGAATTTAGACTTAACGGCTCATTTTGTGGAGATGTAGATATATTCTCTCATCTTTTCGTCGGGTTTTACAGATGCAACCTTCAAACCTGCCTGCTTCACCATTTTAACAAATTCTTCTTCAACAAAAGCCTTCCTCAACCCTGTAACTATAATTGCGGCGTTTGATTTGCTGACCCGTTTGATCTCGTTTAAGGTTGCCACAGGGTTCGGAGCGTTTTGTAGGAGAGTGATTGCAAAAACAGCGTCAAACATCTGGTTAGGAAAGGGGATGTTATCTGCGTCTGCTAAAATCAGGGCTACGTTTTTGTAGTCTATTGCTTTTCTTTTTGCTTCTTTGAGGATGCCTCTTGAAATATCTGCGCCTATCAGGCATTTGCTTTTTCCTGCCACATGCATGAAGAGCAAGCCTGTTCCGCAGCCTGCGTCCAAGATTAGACTGTTTTCGCGAAGGGTTAAATTACCAACTGCAGTCGTGATTTTTGCCTTTTGTTCCTCCAAGTATTGAGCATCATAGACTCTGGCTGACTGGTCATAGTGGCGCATAACCCTGCGCTTTTGGTTCCACTTTGACATGGGCTTCTCAGAAGCCTTATCTGGAGTTGACGTCTTCTAAAGGTGTCGGCGAAAAACGTGCCAGTTGGTAGTCGCGAACCCATCATCGCATTGCTCAACCCGAACGTGGAAAAAGCAGTTTCAATTGCTAAGGATGCGTTTTCTAAGCGACAAGGCTTGCTCATAATTGGAAACTGCTGGGTCGACTACCTTGGACGCGCCAGCTCCAAACTGGAATCAGGCGAACGCATAGTCTTCTTCAAAGAGGACGGCTCAGTTTTGGTCCATCGACCAGTCGGATATGAACCAGTGAATTGGCAACCGCCTGGCTGCCTCTTCTATGTCAGTGCTGCAGGTAACATCTTCCATGTTAAGGCTGTGAGGCGAAAGCCCACCGAATCCGTGAAGATTTCTTTTGACCGCGTCTATCTGCTTTCTATCTTGAATTTGGTTGACAAGGGAGAATTTGCCCTCCACGCCAGTGAGGAGGACATGCAAAAAGCCATTTTGTTGATGCCCTCTCTGGTCGAAGATGGATTAAAGCCCATCTCATACCAGAAGAAGGTTGAGCCCGGATTTGTAGATGTTTACTGCGAGGACAAAGCTGGAAAGTTTGTAGTCATTGAGATTAAACGAGTAACCGCGAGCAAAAAAGCAGCACTTCAGTTAGCCAAGTATGTGGAAGCAGTAAGGGGAATTGTAAACAAAAACGTGAGAGGCATGTTGGCAGCACCCAGCCCAGGCAAAGGCGTTCAACGGTTACTTATAACCCTTGGGCTGGAGTTTAAGGCTTTAGACCCGAGAAAATGCGCCGAAGTCTTGAGCAAGCCGGAAACTAGGCGGTTGCAGGAGTTTTTCGAGGAAAGTAAGTGAAATTGCTGTGGGCTGCAGAGGATTAAGGGCAACTCAACAACCATTAGTTATCCGCTTTTTCCAAAATACTGTGTTAGCCTTTTCTGAAAAAGCGCGTTTTGTATTAGCTTGCTGCTCTGTATCCACCTTTGTAATGGCATCTGGAACTGGCTGGCGATACGAGCTAACGCCTCATCCAATGTGTTGAACTTTAACGGCGTCTGCCTCACAGCGTCTCTCACGCTCTCACGCACTTGCCAAACCCCAACCGGCATGATGTAGCCAGGACGAGCCTCACGCAGAACAATCACTGTTGCTTGTCTTCGCTCTTTAGCCAGCAACTCGCAGGCAGCTAGTCTCGCTGCGTAGTAGCATCCGCCGATGTCTGCGTATCTTGTGCGTCCTTCATAGCCTTCGCGATCTGAATACATAGCTATAATGCGTCCGCTCGGGTTCCAAATTGTCCCGGGATACCATGCTTCTACGGCTTCGTAGCTCCAAGCTTGGGGCAGCATCAACACTTCGTAAATGTTGTCCAAGTAGCGTGATTCATAAAGGCGATATTCGTTGATTTCTGGAAACGCCTTGATTTTCTCCATCAAATCCATTGAAAGTATGCTGTCAACCGCTGTTATGCTCCAGCGAGTGGGCACTAAACGCCTGTTCTGTTTTAGCCCGAAGGCTCCGACACTAAACGCACGTTGAATCTTTGTGACAAGCACGCCCTTTTCATATAAACCTTGGACTGCGTCTGTTGCCTTCAAATCGATGTCGTAGTAAGCCTTCTCAATTTGATGATCCCAACGCGCCGTGCCAACCCGCAGGTCTCGCAATGGTGCAGACGGACCAAACGGTTGAACCTCGTCGTCTAAGACCAGATTGCGGCGAGGCGGCTTCGTCAGAGCCAGCTCCACGTCAACGGGATTAACGGACAAGGCGAGTTCTCGCGTCTTGTCCATGATTTTGCCCGCCTCTTCGAATCTGCGCACATGCACCCGATGCTTGCCTCGAATCAGCAGGGAGCGGAAGCCGACGATTTCGTCTATGGATTTGCCGAACCACAACTCAGGTAAGTCGTAAAAGCTAGTGTCCTCGTGCACGGGTGGAACCATTGGCCCCACGTAAACGTAGGGATAACCGATTCTGCCCACGAACACGCTGGGTGGAGAGGCGCCGTCCACATCTAAACCCTTTATGAAGGGCATAGTTTTCAAGTAGAAGTTGGCTCTAACCAGCAGTGGGCAACGAGTTTTGCCACAAAGGAACTTGCCACCCTTGCAAGCCACGCATAAGCCCTTCCCCCAAGCTACACCCGACGCCTTAGCCACCAGATAATCTGAGCTGTAATTCAAATCAGCCGCGAGACCAGCGCTGTCAAGGAGTTGCAGTATCCACAGATTCTCCTTACTGTCTGGTTTCGCCGTTGTTGTTTTTTTGGTGGGTTCTATCAGCCTGCGCATGCTGTTTCACAACAAATAGAACAAGAGAGTGCTTAAAACCGTTGAGATTGAAGACCCTAAGTCATGGAAAAAGGGTTATCGCTGCTATCAAAGGCGCAAATACAGATGCCACCAGAGACATAACCGTGATCATGGTGTTAAGCGAAGGACCAGCCGTATCCTTGAATGGGTCGCCGACCGTGTCGCCTACAACAGCCGCCTTATGAGCCTCGGAGCCTTCGCCGCCGAATCCACCTGCCTCAATATACTTTTTAGCATTGTCCCATGTACCCCCTGAATTAGCCATAAATAAGGCGAATATTATTCCCGTAATAATGCTGCCTGCAAGAAAACCTGCCAAGGCTTCTTTGCCTAAGACAAAGCCTACAACTATCGGCGCGACCATTGCTAAAACGCTGGGTAGCACTAGCTCTTTCAGTGCACCCTTTGCTGCGATGTCAACGCATTGAGCGTAGTTTGGTTTTCCTTTGCCTCCAAGTAATCCAGGAATTTCTTTGAACTGCCGTCTTATCTCCTCCACCATTCTGAAGGCGTTTCTTCCCACGCCTAAGATCAGTAGTGCCGAAATCAACGGCGGCATCATTGCTCCTACGAAAACTCCCGCGAGAATGTAGGGATCAACGATGTTTATGATGTATAAACCAGTCTCATTTGTTGGGATTTCAGCTATCTTTGCATAAGCGACAAACAACGCAATGACTGTTAATGCTGCGGCGCCTATCGCAAAGCCTTTGGTTATCGCCTTGGCAGTGTTACCAGCCGCGTCGAGTTTGTCTGCAACTTCGACGAATTCCTTCTCGATTCCCGCTTGCTCAGCGATGCCTTTCGCGTTGTCAACTATTGGACCATAAGCGTCAGCTGACACTATCATCCCTACTATTGAAAGCATTCCCACTGCGGAAACGGATATACCGTAAACTTGTGCCTCTACAATCTGCGTTGAAGACAAAGCAGGCAATCCAATTGTTGCCAAGTTCCATGAAGCGATTGTCGCGATGCAAATACCGATTATAGGTGGAACTATGCTGATTACGCCATAGGAAAAGCCTGAGAGAATGTTTATTGCAGCACCTGTCTGGGCTGACTCTGCTGTCTTCTTAACAGGAGTTCTGTCGATGGACGTGAAGAAGTCCGTAGTCATTCCGATAACTATGCCCGCAATCAAACCAGCAATGGTGGCGTAGAAAATGCCCCAGTTCAGGTCGAGGAGGTATTTTAAAACAAGTGCAAGAAGGGCAAAGACTATACAGGTTGTGTAGGTGCCTCTATTGAGGGCTGCGCCCGGATTGTTTTTGACGCCCATCTTCATGAACAACATGCCCAAGATAGAAGCGAATATGCCTGCGCCCGCCAGAATCATGGGTAAGACCGCGAAGGCTGAATTAATAGACGTCATGGTTGCACCCAGAATCATGGCGGCAACTATGCTTGCCACATATGAGTCAAATAGATCTGCTCCCATGCCTGCGACATCGCCCACGTTGTCGCCCACATTATCAGCTATGACAGCGGGATTGCGGGGGTCATCCTCTGGAATGCCGATTTCCACCTTGCCTACCAAGTCTGCGCCTATGTCAGCTGTCTTGGTGTATATGCCGCCGCCTGCTTTGGCAAAAAGTGCCATTGAACTTGCGCCGAGGCTGAAGGTGAGTACAACCTGAGGGTCATTAAAAATGTAGTAGAGTCCACTTATGCCAATTAATGCTAAGCCAACCACAGACAATCCCATCACTGCTCCGCCATAGAAGGCTACGGGAAAGGCTTTGCTTAAGCCGCTTCGAGCACCGTTGGCTGTGCGTACATTGGCTTTCAATGCCACACTCATTCCGAAGTAGCCAGCTAAGCCCGAGCAGATTGAACCGATTACGTAGGCTAAAGCTCTTGAAGGTGCTTGAACCATTTTTTCTGGATTCCAGAAGGCGATTAAGAGCACTGCCCCAACAACTATCACAAAAATGGCGAGAGTTGAATATTGTCTTTTGAGGTAAGCGTTTGCACCTTCTTTTATTGCGGCTGAAATCTCCTGCATCTTGGGGTTTCCCCTGTCTTGTTTATTTACATATAAGAACAGGTAGATTGCAGCTATGATTGAGGCTAATCCTGCGAGTGGTGCAATTATCAACCAGTCCATCTTCTCGACGATCTCCCAAACATAGTGCCTTCTTTTGAAACGTTGATTCAATTATATAAAGTAAACTGTTCTCTTTATTTTATATACGAGAAGTCTTTTAACATCCAATGCTTCAATTTTGCTGAAACAAGGCTAGGAGAATCATAACAGAATGAGTGAGAAAGCCGCAAACCCCGCTCCGCTTGGCCTCTTAGGCTTTGGAATGACGACGGTTCTGCTAAACTTTGTTCACAATGCTCGGCTAAGTCCAATTGATGCCATGATTCTTGGAATGGGCATATTCTACGGTGGCCTAGCACAGATTATTGCAGGTCTACTTGAGTTTAGAAAAGGAAACACGTTTGGAACAACAGCGTTCACATCATATGGATTATTCTGGTTGTCTTTCGTGGCCTTGAATTGGCTTGGACTAAGGGACGCTGCGGGTCGCACTTCATGGGCTGTGAGTCAAGAATCGTTTGCTGCCTACTTCTTCATGTGGGGACTCTTCACCTTTGTAATGTTCTTTGGTACAATGAGAGCAAATCAGGCATTACAATTTGTTTTCATGAGCCTTGCAATACTGTTCTTTTTACTCGCACTCAAATCGGCGCTCCTCACCTACGCACAAATGACATCAAAAGACTTGGAGGCATTCACACTTATTATTGGGGTTGAGGGCATCATCTGCGGTTTCAGCGCTATTTATCTCGCGCTTGCAGAAGTCTTGAATGAAGCTTATGGTAAGACTGTCTTACCCATTGGGCAAGTGGCAAAATGAGAAAAACAACTCGGTTTTTATTCTATCATACAAATTCTTCTCCAACCTCATTTATCATACCGAAAGATTTTATAAGCCGCCTCCAATCTTTCAAAAAAATCCCTACAGAGGCATAAAACTATGTTAAAACCGATTAAATGGGTTCGGAAAGACCCAACCAACAAGTACGTCTATTGGCCAACCGAGGAAATGAAGGAACGTGCATGGATAAGCGACGAGAGCATCTACGAGGAAGCAGCTAAAGACCCCGTTGGTTTTTGGGATGCAAAAGCCAAGGAAGGACTAGAATGGTTCAAAGAATGGACTGAAACTTACCAGTGGAATCCCCCACACTATAAATGGTTTGCCAACGGAAAAATCAACGCCTCCTACAACACATTGGACAGACACATCAAAACATGGCGGAGAAACAAGGCTGCAATAATTTGGGAGCCTGAACCACCCGAAGAAGTAAGCAGAGTATTAACTTACTACGACCTTTACCGTGAGGTCAACAAGTTTGCTAACGTGCTGAAAAGCTTTGGAGTCAAAAAAGGCGACCGCGTAGGCATTTATTTGCCCATGATTCCAGAGGTCCAAATCGCCATGCTCGCCTGCACCCGCATAGGCGCAGTTCATAGCGTTGTCTTCTCAGCCTTCAGTGGGCAATCGCTTAAAGACCGTATGGTGGACGCTGAAGCAAAGGTTTTAATCACTGCGGACGGGTACTACCGAAGAGGTAAAATTGTTGACCTTAAGGCTCAGGCTGACATAGGCATTGAAGGAACAACCATTGAACACATTGTGGTTGTGAAGAGAGCTGGAAATCAAGTAAACATGGTGGAGGGCCGAGACCTCTGGTGGCACCACCTCATGGAAAAGGCACCTTTATACTGCGAACCCGAGTCGATGGACAGCGAAGACATGCTTTTCATTCTCTATACAAGTGGCACCACAGGCAAACCTAAGGGTATTGTACACCACACAGGAGGCTACTTGACAGTAGCCTACTGGACATCTAAATGGGACTTCGACCTACATGATGAGGATATCTTCTGGTGCACCGCAGACATAGGCTGGGTCACTGGACACACTTACGCCTGCTATGGACCGCTCCTAAACGGTGCAACAATCCTGATTTATGAAGGCTCACTTGATTTTCCTGACTATGACAGATGGTGGGCTATAATAGAAAAATATGGAGTCACAGTCTTTTACACGGCGCCAACAGCCATAAGAATGATACTGAAGTGGGGCGACGAATGGCCTAGAAAACATGACTTGAGCAGCCTCCGCCTCCTTGGCACTGTGGGTGAACCAATCAACCAAGACGCTTGGTTATGGTATTTCCAACACATAGGCGGCGAGAGATGTCCTGTCATAGATACTTGGTGGCAAACTGAGACAGGGGCAACTCTCATAAACGCGTTGCCCGGCATAGGACCCTTCATCCCAACTGTGGCTGGCAGAAGTTTCCCAGGCACTACGCACGATATTTTGGATGAGTCTGGAAAACCAGTCGGCGTCAGTGAAGGCGGATACTTGGTGCAGAGAAGCCCAATAGCTCCAGGCATGCTTAGAACCGTTTACAAAGACCCTGAACGATATAAGACTCAGTATTGGAGTGTATATGGCCCAGAAATCTACTATACCAGTGATGGTGCGATACGCTGGGACGAGATGGGAAACATTCGATTGACTGGTAGGGTAGACGACGTGATGAAGGTTGCAGGACACAGGCTTTCAACGGCTGAAGTTGAAAACGCATTGACACAACATAGTGCGGTTGCAGAATGCGCCGTTGTTGCTGCTCCCCACGACATCAAAGGTGAGGTTCCAGTCGCTTTTGTAACCCTTAAGGAAGGTATCAAACCTTCAGCCTCCCTTGAAAACGAACTGATAAAGCAAGTCGTAAAGGTGATTGGACCAACCGCAAAACCTGAGAAAGTAATTTTGACGGAAGCTTTACCGAAAACCAGAAGTGGGAAAATCATGAGGCGCATCCTTAAATCGTTGGTAAAGAGAGAACCAGTTGGCGACACAACAACACTGATGAACCCTGAGGCAGTTGAAGAGCTTAAGCAAAAGGTGGGCTCTTAGACTCCAAACTTCCATCATCCCTTATTTTATGCCAATATTAATGCAAATTTGAAGCAAAAAGTGTAAAACATAATAGTTAGAAGCAAACATAGTTCGTTTGAGGAATTGACAAATTGAAGTGTCTATATTATAAGAGGGAAAAGGGCGAGACAAAGAAAAACCTTTGCATGGCAGAGATGGCAATTTTGGGAGTTGCTGGAGATGCCTATGCCCCTTCCGATGACGAAGTTTTTGACCTCTGCCTTTCAGAAAGTGGCTTCAGAAATTGCTCTCGCTTTAAATGGGTGGAAAGGGAAAAAGACAAAGAGATACTGAAGCATACATATTAGCCCCATCCTTTCATCTTTTTTCACTTTAAAATAACGGATGTTCTTCTATTTTCGCTAGATTATTAGTGAAGTTGAAGTTCGTAACCTTCCGAGGGTTTCTCTCAACAATTTTGAAGGAAAACCATTTTAAGCAAACATGCCTCTCTACAGATGGTTCTTACATGATGGGTTGGAAAAGTCAGTGGTTGAAGGTGAATGAGTTCGGTATGGCATTCAATGGATAGAGAAGCAGTTCTTCAATGGCTGAAGTCCAGTCCCAGTGGGCTAAGTAGTGGAGAGGCTAAACGCCGACTCGCCGAATATGGCTACAACGAGTTGAAGGAAAAGAAGCGAAGAACTGCACTGCAGATGTTTCTTGAAGAGTTCAAGGACATCTTCATTTTGTTACTTATCGCTGCCACGGTGTTTTCGGTCATAATCGGCTACTATGAATTGATGCGCAACCCTGAGTTGGGACTTGAAACCTATGCAGACGCAATAACGATAGGAATAATCGTCCTACTTGTTGCTATAGCTGGCTTTGTTCAAGAATACCGAGCGGAAAAGGCTATTGAGGCATTGAAAAAACTAGCTGCTCCTAAAGCCCGTGTTATGCGAGACAACAAGGAGACTATGGTATTAGCAAGGGAAGTCGTGCCTGGTGACCTGTTGGTCGTAGAGTCGGGAGACACTGTTCCCGCTGATGCGCGAATCATAGAAGCCGTCGAGTTGAAAACAGACGAGGCTGTTTTAACAGGTGAATCCACACCTGTCGACAAGAATGTAGCCACAGTTCCACCAGAGATACCTACAGCCGACAGAAAAAACATGCTCTTCATGGCAACACACACGATTTACGGCAGAGGAAAGGCAGTAATAACGACCACGGGCATGAACACAGAGTTTGGCAAAATTGCCGAGTTGGTTCAGATCGCAGAGGAAGAAGAAACTCCTCTTGAACGGAAGCTTGACAGCTTTGCAAAGAAAATAGCAAAAGTTGTAGTGGCAGTCTGCGTCATTATTTTTGCTCTTGAGGCTTTTGATGTTGTTACAACAGGGATCTTGGAAATAGAAGGGTTCATTCTAGCATTCATGTCATCCATATCATTGGCTATTTCTGCTGTTCCGGAAGGACTTCCAGCTATAGTGACAATTACCTTAGCCTTAAGTGCACGTGAATACGCTAAACGCAACGCTATTATTAGGAGATTGTCTTCGGCAGAGAGCTTAGGCGCCACCACTGTTATCTGTTCAGACAAGACCGGAACCTTGACGAAGGGTGAGATGACTGTTCGACGATTATACGTGAACAATAAAGTTGTTGAAGTCACAGGAGTTGGATACGAGCCGAAAGGCGAGTTTCATCAAAGCAACGGTCCTATCAATGCTCAGAATGATCAAGACCTGTCGCTACTGCTGAGAATTGGTGCTTTATGCAGCAACGCGCAACTTGACATGAATGAAAAAGGCTCTTGGAGCATAATCGGCGACCCTACGGAAGGAGCACTCATTGTTGCAGCAGCTAAAGCTGGATTCGAGGAGAAAGAACTGGAGAAGAACTTTCCGCGTATTGGTGAGGTTTCGTTCACGTCTGAAAGAAAACGCATGACAACAGTGCATTCTACGCCAGATGGAGAAAACGTTGCCTACATGAAAGGTGCTCCTGAGATAGTCCTTGAAAGATGCAGTTTTATTCTGGAAGAAGGCGAAGAAAAGAAGCTTACACAGGCGAGGAGAAAGAAAATTCTAGAAGTCAATGAAAAATTCGCCAGTGACGCCCTGCGAGTACTTGCAATGGCATACAGAAAACTGCCTGTAACTCTGAGTGAATTCAATGAAAGAACTGTCGAAAATGACTTAGTTTTCGTAGGTCTAGAGGGCATGATTGATCCTCCAAGAGAGGAAGCGATAGAAGCAAATCAAACCTGCCAAAAGGCTGGAATAAAGGCGGTAATGATAACCGGAGATCACAAGCTGACAGCCATGGCTGTTGCTAAAGAGATCGGAATATTGAAAGAGGACAGCATGGTCCTTACAGGAGCTGAATTGGACAAAATAAGCGATGAAGAATTCGGTAGAATTGTTGGAAAGGTGACAGTTTACGCTCGGGTTTCGCCCGAACATAAGTTACGCATTGTTAGGGCGCTGAAGGCTAAGGGCGAGATTGTTGCCATGACAGGAGACGGAGTTAACGATGCTCCTGCGGTGAAGAGTGCAGATGTTGGCGTGGCGATGGGAATCTCTGGAACAGATGTCACAAGAGAAGCTTCGGACCTTGTTCTCACAGACGACAATTTCGCCACAATAGTCAAGGCTGTAGAACTAGGTAGAGCAAGCTATGATAACATCCGCAAATATGCAAGATTCCTCATATCCTGCAACTTCGACGAATTGCTCGTAATAGGAACATTCGCTATACTAGGCGGCTTGTTTGGACCGCAACTGTTTCCTCTGCCGTTGCTTCCACCAATGATACTATGGATAAACTTAGCTACCGATGGCGCACCAGCTGTGGCGTTATCAATGGATTCACCAGACGAGGATATTATGAAAAGGATTCCACGAAAACCAGAAGAAGGCATATTGCATGGAATGGGAGCGTTCATCATTGCTTCATTTTGTTTGCAGTCCATCGGAACGATACTTGTCTTTGTTATCGAATATTACCTGTTTCCAGCGCATGGTTTCGGAACGGCTGAAACCTATAAAGAAGCCACAACCGCAGCTTTTGTGCAAGCGGCTTTCTTTGAGTTGTTTGTGGTTTGGAACTGTCGATCTGAAACGCGGAGTCTTTGGAGAATGGGACGTGACAATTTCAAGAACAAATACTTTATCATCGCAGAAATAATTTCGATCACAGCTACGCTTGGAATATGCTACGTACCCGTCACAGCAAAAATGTTCGGCCTAGTTCCACTGACACTCACGGATTTGATTTATGTATTTGCAGTAGCAAGCTGGGGTTTCTTCGTATTGCCCGAACTTTTCATGAGAAGAAAAGTGTGGCGCTGGAAATAAATCCAAGGAAAAAAAAATGACACCTTTTCAACTAATAGGTCTTTATTATGGCGAAGTTTGCCGCTCTTCTAAGCCTATTCATCACCGCAAGCCCCAAACCCTGTGGAGCTATTCCCTCTGCAATGATGATATCGACCTTTTCCTCGTCAAATTCTCGCAGAAGCCCGAAGAGATTTTTGGCGATGGTTGCGATGTCTTTTCGGCTTCCAAGGGATTTGACAGCATCCGCCTTATAGTATGATTGATTTTCACCCGTGGCCAGTATACCTACTTTCATTCCTCTAGTCATATGCCAAGCAGCGAGTTCCTGAACCATTTTCACAACTTTATCGAATTCCCCCTCAACCACAATCATTTTGGCTTCTGGAGCATAGTGCCTATGCTTCATCCCAGGCGAACGCGCCTTTACTACCCGTACCTTTCGGTTTGCCGTCGCAATTGGATGTAGCTCAACCTTGCCTAAAACACTCTTCAATTTCTCGTAGGGTGTACCCCCAGGCCTCAAAATCTGAGGGATTGGAGTTGTCATGTCTATTACGGTTGATTCGATTCCGATTTTTGTGGGTCCAGCGTCTAATATAACGTCAATTCTTCCTGCCAAGTCGTTTATCACGTGTCCAGCTGTTGTGGGGCTTGGTTTACCGAATAGGTTTGCGCTTGGAGCCGAAATCGGGGTGTTTGACCTCCTTATTAAAGCTAGAGCAACCTCATTGCTGGGCATTCTGATGGCAACAGTGTCTAATCCCGCAACCGTTATGTCAGGCACAAGCTGAGACCGCTTCAACACAAGGGTTAGTGGACCAGGCCAAAACTGAACCATAAGCTTCTCAGCAGTCTTGGGGACACTCCTTGCTAGTCGGTGCATGTCTTCTTTTTTGGCTATGTGAACGATTAAGGGATCATCTGCAGGTCGATTCTTTGCCTCAAAAACCTTCATCACCGCTTCAGGATTCAAAGCATCTGCGCCGAGGCCATAGACTGTTTCTGTTGGGAAGGCGACGATGCCGCCGTTTTTGATTACGCCGGCTGCAATTCTGATTTTGTTGATTTCGGGTTTTTTTGATTTGACTTTGAGCCAAAGTGTTCCTTTTACCCTTGTTCCAAGGTCATTTGACTTAGCAACCATGCTGCTGGTAGGCATACCTTTATCGAGTTCTCCGTAAGTCCTTTTTAGGCTAGGGATACGATCTTCGTGTTGTGCGCGGAAAAGGAATAGCGTCCATTATGCTTTCTAAGTTGAGCATCCATGCTAGTAGGCGCTCAACTCCCATTCCAAAGCCTGTGTGTGGCACAGTGCCATAACGTCTCAGATCTATGTACCATTCGTAGTCTTCGGGGCGCAGGCCAAAAGCTTGAATGTTGTTCAACAATTCGTCTTTGTCGTCGACTCTGGCGCCACCTGTTGTTAACTCGCCGATTCGGGGAATAATGAGGTCGGCTGACATGACAATGTCGGGTTTGTCCGGGTAGGCTTTAACGTAGAACGCCTTAATCTTTTTGGGGTAAGCATAAACAAATAATGGACCAGCTAGATCTTCAGCTAGGGCTCGTTCCTCATTGAAGCCGAAGTCTTCTCCCCACTGAATCTTGAACCCTCTCTTATGAAGCCGCTCAATTGCTTCATTGTATGTGATTTTTGGGAAAGGTGCCTTTACCTTCAAGAGTTCATTTGGGTCAAGTCCAAGCGCTTCGAGTTCTTTTCTGCAGTTCTTCGCTGTGTTTTGACACACATAACTCACGAGTTGCTCTTCAAGACGCATCAGGTCGTCTAGTGTTGAGAAGGCTTCCTCGGATTCCACATGCCAGAACTCGGTCAGGTGCCTTATTGTACGGCTTTTCTCCGCCCTAAAAGAAGGCGCCATGCAGTAGACCTTTTCCAGAGAGTAGATTAACACTTCAAGATGCAGTTGTGCACTCTGAGTCAAGTACATGGTGTCGTCAAAATACTTAAGCCCGAACAGCGTGGCGCCACCCTCGACTGCGCTTGATATGAACATAGGCGGAGAAACTTCTATGAACTCTTGCTTTTCGAAATATTCGTGGATGAGCTTAAGCACTTCATTTCGCGTTTTCATTGTTATATTCATTTTCCGGCTTCTCAGCCACAAATGCCGAACGTCCCGAAGAAATTTTTCGCTCTTGTCCTTAGCTATAGGGAAGACCTCGGAAAGACCGACAATTTCGAGCTTGTCTGTGATGATTTCGAAGCCGCCTGGTGCGCGTTTGTCTTCTTTTATAGTCCCTCTTAGCGTCACTGAGGATTCTATTGTTGCTTTCTCAGCTGCTGTCCATGTTTGGCTGTTTTTTTTGATTACTGATTGTATGACGCCTGTTGCGTCTCTCACCACTATGAAGATTGTGTCTTTGCCTTCTCGTTTGCGGTAGATCCATCCACGTATGTTTACTTTTTTGCCCCTGTATTTTCCAGTTAGGATTCTGTCTATGTGGATGAACGCCATGAGTTGATTCAACCTTCAATATGCTACTTTCCTTTGACTTTTAAACCCTCTGTTAGCAGTTAAACCCTAACCCTTAAATCTCCTTGGAAAGGTGTGTATCACTGATTGCGGTATGGCTTTCGGAAAAAACATCACCAAAGTTATGGTGCTTCAACTTTCTTTTATCGCCATAGCCAGCGTTGTGGTCGTTGAGGGCCTCGTTGGGTTAGTTACAAACAGCCTTGCCATCCTAAGCGACGCAGCCCATGCCTTGTTTGATTCCGTAACAACCTTTATACTACTCGTAACAACAAAGCTGTCGCTGAAGCCTCCTGATGAGGAACATCTTTATGGACATGGCAAAATAGAGCCGATAGGCGGTTTGATTGGAGGAGTAGCTCTCGTTGGCTTAGCAGTCTTTTTAATTATTGAAGCTGGTTCCAGAATTTATCTAGATGTCACAATCACGCATCTTTCCATAGGTTTTTGGGCTGTTGGTTACACACTAGCCATAGATTTTTTCAGAATCGGAACTCTGTGGGGAAAAGGCGAAATCAGTTTCACGGTTAAGGCAAGTCTTTACCATGCCCTTTCTGACTTTGCGTCAACAATCATTGCCCTCCTCGGTTTTGGACTAACGTTTATAGGCTTCGACGACAGAGCCGATGCGGTTGCATCTATAGTTCTAGGATCATTATTAGTTTATTTGAGCGCTGGGTTGATTCGCAGCAGCGGTAAAGAGTTGACAGATACAATAGCCCGAAACATCGTAGCAGACATCAAAAGAGAAATCCAGAATATTGAAGGAGTCATGGTCTGCAAAGACCTGAAGATTAGGCGCGTGGGAGAGAGAATCTACGTTGAAACCACGATTTGTGTGCCGCCTTCCATGGGGCTTCATGAAGCTCACAATGTAGCCTCAAAAATCGAGTCAACCATTCAGCGTTCACACGGGGACTCAGCGGTAACAGTGCACATCGAACCCGAAGGTGGAGAAGCACCGATGGAAAAACAAATTGAAACCTTAGCAACGAGCATTGAAGGTGTCAAAGGAGTGCACAACATGAGCAACGTCTATTCAAAGGGCAAACTGTTCATCACATTGCATGCTATGGTTGACCCTGCCATGCCATTGGAAAAAGCTCACATCATAGCAGAAGAGATTGAACAAAATTTGAAGTTGCAGATAGGTGATATAGAAAACGTAACCGTTCACATTGAACCTTATGCTCCAAGGGTGCGCCGAGAGTTTTTAGTGGAAGACGCTCAAGTGCAGAAGATGATTAGGCAGATAGTGACTGCGCACCCTAGCATTCGTAGTGTGAAGAGAGTAGTAACGTACCTGAGCGAAAAGAGAAGCTACATCAACATAGACTGCTCATTTGATAAAAGCGTCTCAGTAGAAGCCATGCACAACACGGTTTCAGAAGTTGAGAGAGAAGTCAAGAAAAGATTCAAAGAGGCTGTGGTCACAATCCACGCAGAACCCGCACTATAGAAATCATTTGATTCGAAAACCTAAGATTTTTAGGTTCTAAGACATGTAAAGTCCACTTAGGCATGTACTTGAAAACTTCAATCGGGAAGTTTGTTGACTGTTTGTTGCTAAGGAAATAAGAATGAAACCTATCGGCTATGTGAGCCGTGCTTCTAAAGAGGAAGATGTTAAAGATCGCAGTCTCCTTTCAAAAGTTGTTATCCGTAAGGATTTGGTTGAAACACTGGAGGGTATAAAAGATTTCTCTTACCTGTTCATCATTTTCTACATACGTGTCAAAAAAAGAAAAACAGGCCTTAACGGTGCATGCGCGTGGCAGAGTAGACTTACCGTTGCTGGGTGTTCTTGCGACTCGAACCGCTTTGCGTCCAAACCCTATCGGCTTGACACTAGTCGAGTTAGTGGAGTGCAAGAACAATGTTTTAGTCGTAAGAGGCTTAGACGCGTTCGATAGTACACCTGTCTTGGACATAAGGCCTGCAGACAGCCGAGACATGGTTGCTGATTTACGAGTCCCACGATGGCTTCAACTCCTTGAAGATAAGAAACATTGATTTGAAGCATCCCTGTAAAAGGATTATGAACGCGGGTTGGCTTGGTTGAGCGAGCGCAAACTAAGTGAAGAAGAATCTTTCGAATTGATTCTCTCAGTTTTAAAGGCGGCTGGCAAGCCCTTGACAACACGCGATGTGGAGGGTGAAATCAGAAAACGCTTCATTTCATGTCCTGACAGCCTTCCAGTTCTCTTAAACAGGCTGCGGCTGAGAGGCTTAGTTAAGGGTCAACTCTCCGTTGAACGAAGAGGCTGGGTATGGTGGGTTACAAACGAAGGCTAGGTCCAAGAAACTATCCTATTGTGTTCATTCATAACCAGCCTAACCCATCCCTTGTAATCAACGATTTTGACATCTCTTCTAACTTTCTCTAAGACACCTCGCGCTTCACAGTCAGCCTTTAAAACGTAGGCGTTTATTCTTACTTCGGTAAGTCTCTCACAGTACTCTTCCATTGTGGTAGCTATACACGCATCTTGAATGTGCAGAATCGCTACATTCTCTCCTTTTTTCTGTGCCGTCTCAACTATTTTCAATAAGCTATCGACTGATGGATACTTGCTTAAGATTATTAACATGCTGTTTTCCTCCTAGAATGTTATCACGGCATCGTTTTCTACAATTAGCTCCGCAACTTCATCGAAGGATATTATCTTCACGTTATAGGTGTCGAAGTCACTGTCTCTCAGGTTTCGCTCGATCAAAGAATGCGAAACAACGAGTAATCCAACCAGATCGGAGAGTGTTTTCAGTCTTTCTCTAAAAGAGGTGAGGCCTATCGCTTCTGGCTTTTGGTTCTTGACAAGGCAGTAGACACCATCGTCTACGAATAGGATTTTGGGTAATACGTCTATGGCTATCATAGCCGTTGCCATGCGAAAGCCCTCCGCTGCCCTTCCGCTGCCATAAGGAGCACTTTTGATGACTAATAGAGTTTTTTTAACCAAGATGTGTTCACCTTTTTACCCGAATGCAACGATTCGGTCGTTTTGCTCCATCAGCTCGGCTAACTTGCCTAGGCTGCTTTCAACCACACCTTCGATGAAATCATTCTTGACATCGACGCCTCTGAGCCTTGCGCTTTCTCGACAAGCTAAAACCCGCACATCCTTCTCAATTAGTTGCGCCATTTTGCTGGCTGGTGTTGCCTGGTTTGGAAAGATTTGGTTGGCTAGGAGAGTGTAGATGGCGTCTACGTCGCAGAAAACCGTGACCTCATGTCCCATTTCAAAGGCTTCCTTAGCCAATTCGTAAACCGTATCCGTGTTCTGAGACTGCATGGGCGGCGAGAACAAGATTATGAGGAGTTTTCCCATGGTTACTCATCTTGCCTTTAAATGTTAACGCAATGCTACAGTCTCCTTTTTATGCGCCGCTTACCTCATTTATTTTTCTGAACGAATAGGAGGCAATAGGCCATGAATTTGACTGGCATACATCTGCTTCTGACATATCAGTGCACGCAAGAGTGTGACCACTGCTTTGTGTGGAGCAGCCCAAATTACTTGGAAACCATGACGTTCAAACAGGTTCAGGAGCTGCTCGAGGAGGCAAAAAAGCTGAAAACTATTGAATGGGTTGCATTTGAGGGCGGTGAGCCCTTCCTCTACTATCCAATCATGTTGAGGGGGATTAAAGAAGCTCGCATGTTAGGCTTCAAAGTGGAAGTGCTCTCCAACGCTTATTGGGCAACGTGTCTAGAAGACGCCTTAGATTGGTTGCGTCCCCTAGCAGAACTGGGCGTCTCCGACTTGGGTTTAAGCAGTGACACTTACCACGGGGAAAATATGGAAGCCGAAAGAGTGAAGAACGGAGTGGAAACCGCTCAAAAACTTGGAATTAAAGTGGGAATAATGGCCACGGCCAAAATGCCTGAAAAATTGGCGGGGCTGCGAGGCGGGACAGCTGAACTGATGTATCGAGGTAGAGCGGCGGCAAAACTAGTAGAAGGAACGCCTAAAAAACTCTGGACTGAATTTAAAGAGTGCCCCCATGAAAAATTGGCTTCTCCTGAAAGAGTCCACATTGATCCTTTAGGATACGTACATGTCTGTCAGGGACTTTCCATAGGGAATGTTTGGCAACGACCATTCTCCGAAATCATCCAATCGTACGAAGCGTCTACTCATCCAATCATGAAGCCACTTGTTGAAGGAGGACCTGCAGCTCTAGTCAAAGAATTTGATTTATCTCATAAAGAGACCTATGCAGACGCCTGCCACTTGTGTTATGAGGCGCGGCTTCAACTCAGGGTAAGGTTTCCAGAGGTGTTGGCTCCGGGTCAGATGTACGGCGAAGGATTAGAGTAGTGGCTGACTATGCGGTTTCGTTGTTCGAAATGCAACCGTGAATTCGAAGTTTCTCGCCTTAGACTGCTTTTTACTCGACGTTATTCGGCTAGAAGAGACCCTGTTCCAATGCCTGTAACGGCTTATTACCTCAAATGCCATAGGTGCGGTGAAAAATCTTGGCTGACACCCGCTTAACTCAGAATGTTAGCCTTAAACGAGAAAATATGAGGAGGATGGAGTGTTTTATTTGACTCGTTCTTTGAGCACGGTTTCCCATTTGTCGGCGTGTTCTTCTTCGGTTGTTAAGATTTTTTCGAGTATGAGGCGGGTCGTTGTATCGCCTATCTCCTTCACCAAAGCGATTTGTCCTTTATACAACTTTATGGCTTGGTATTCCAATTCCAAGTCGTCTTGAACCATCTGCTTGAGCGTACCGCCTACCTTAATCGGGTTTGGCTTTGTTGTCGGAACCCCACCCAAATAGTTGATTCTGTCCGAAAACTCTTCCAGATGCTCCATCTCTTCGAGCGCTACTTTCTCGAACATTTCCGACAGCGCTGGGCTTTCCATGCCCTCAGCCATCACATGATGATAAGAATACTGTATGATTGCGGTGATCTCTCGCGCCACGCCCTTGTTCAATTCGTTGATTAGTTTCTGTCTCTGCTCCTTCGTCAATAAAATGCTCATTTTTTCATAACTCCGCTCTTTGAGTTACGTCGAATTGAAATAAAAGTTTTGGTATCTCATCGAAGCTTCGATGAGAACAATTTCTGCAACTTTTTAACACATTTGCGGTTAGTCTAAAAAATTGAAAACCTATAACCTCATTTGCCGGTAAGTTACATCGAAGACCGTAAACACTTGTTAGGAGAAATTTCAGAATATGACGTCTCCTCAACGCAGGATAATATTCCATATCGACATGGATCAGTTCTTCGCCGCGGTTGAGGAGAAGGTGCATCCTGAAATCAAGAGAAAGCCTGTGGTGGTTGGTGCCGATCCAAAGGGTGGTAAGGGACGGGGCGTGGTTAGCACCTGCAACTACGAAGCCAGAAAATACGGTGTAAAATCTGGCATGCCCATCACTAAGGCGTGGAGACTCTGCCTAGAAGCTGTTTTTCTTCCAGTAAACATTCCCCTTTACTTGCAGGTTTCTAATAGAATCATGGAGATTTTGAGTGGCTACGCGGACAAGTTTGAGTCGTGGGGCATAGACGAAGCCTTTTTAGACGTGAGTTCTGCGTGAAAGACTTCGAGGAAGCAAAGAGTTTGGCAGTGCAGATTAAGAAGGAGATTCAGGAGCGAGAACAACTCACCTGCTCCATTGGCATTGGACCAAACAAGCTTGTGGCAAAGATTGCCAGCGACATCCAAAAACCCGACGGACTAGCTGTAGTTGAAGAGAAAGATGTGAAGGCATTCCTTGAACCCTTGGACATCGACAAGTTGTTGTGGGTGGGCAGGAAAACCGCTCGCAAACTGAACGCGTTGGGAATAAAAACCATTGGGGACCTAGCCCGCTACGACCCATCGGTTTTGGTGGAGAAATTCGGCGTCATGGGCACACAGCTCTATCTCTACGCGCAAGGAATCGACCGAAGCGAGGTGGGGATGAGGGGCGAGGTCAAGTCTATAGGCAGAAACGTCACGTTTGAAAAAGACACATCCGACTGGGACCTCGTGTTCAAGGTGCTGGACAAGTTGTGCGAAGAAGTACATAAAGAAGTGGAAAAATACAATTTACTCTTCAAAACAGTCACAATAACAATGCGCTACGAAAACTTTGAGACCCACACCCACGGCAAAACCCTTCCCTTCCTCACCAACAGACTCGAAGACTTCAAGAAAACGGCTCACGAACTCATGCAACCCTACCTTCGACCAGAACGAAAAATAAGGCTGGTAGGCGCCCGAGTGTCCAGCCTTGTTTCGGCTGAAAAACAAACGAGGCTAGCCTAATCCCGCTTTTCTTTCTTAAGTTTTTTATGCTCTGGATAACAAAATTAGTCGACTTGAGGCAAGAATGATTTGGAAGCTTACGTTCTCATCGATGCTGAGCCGGGAGTGATCTGGGAGGTCGCAGAAGCCACGCTCAAAATCGACGGCGTCAAAAGGGCACACGCAGTAGCTGGACAATATGACACAGTAGCCTACGTGAAGTTCACAAAGATGGACGACTTGGGAAAAATAATCGAAAAAATCCAGCGCATAAAGGGTGTGCGCCGAACCCAAACTCTGATAGCTATTCCGCCCACAATCAGAAAATAGATGTCGTGCATTAGAAAACGGAACTCTCATGCTCTTGTTTAGGTTATAGCCTGAGAGAAAAAACTCAAGGAGAGTGGCAGTTCGCTTTCTCTTGTGTAATGTTCCAGAAAAGTTTTAATGCTCTTTGCATCTTGTGAAAGACCTCTAAACGAGGTTTCACATGCAGGCAAACACAATCCAGTTTTTGTCCAGCCTCGCACTGTCTGCGTCTCTTCTGTTTATTCCAAAACTTGCACAAGACTTAGGAGCAAACAACACCCAGATTGGAATCATTGTGGCTGTCTACGCTCTTGCAACCTTTGCGGCCTCATATATCTTCGGTCGATTGTCAGACGTTTACGGAAGAAAACTTTTCATAAACTTGGGCTTAGGCGTTTGTAGTATCACATTTCTTCTGCAAGCCTTGGCTGACCCATATTTTGTCGCGCCCGCTCTAGCTAACCCGTGGCTTCTTGCTTTCGTCCGCGGTCTGGCAGGATTCTCTTTAGGCATCTTCCCAGCCGCCTTGACTGTTTATGTTTACGATTCTGGATGTGAAGTGGGCAAGTTCAGTTCCTTCGGCGCTTTAGGATGGGCTATTGGCACGTTTGTCGCTGGATTGATAGCCATGGTTGCCTTCTACTATGGCGTGTTCATCTTGTCATCTGCTTGCTTTTTGCTGGCTCTCTTGATTTCTTTCAAAATGAAGCGCACAGATGGATCTCGCCTTCAAGTTCCATTTTTTCCTCGGGATTTAATGAAGAAAAATTGGCGTGTTTATGTTCCGTTTCTACTGCGACACACAGGCGCCAACTGCATTTGGGTGATATATCCATTATTCATTTTGAGCTTGGGAGGAAATGATTTCTGGGTAGGTGTCGTTTACACTGTGAACACTGCCACGCAATTCGTGGTCATGCTTTTTTTGGACAGATTTGAAGAAAAGAGTCTCATAAACGCTGGTTTGCTACTTGCGGTTGCAACTTTCCTTTCTTTCACCATGGCACAGAATTTCTTACATCTTCTGCCAATGCAGGTGCTGCTCGCCTGCTCATGGGCAAGCATGTACGTTGGTTCCTTAACCTACCTCATGAAAAACAATGTAGAAAAGGCCACTTCAACAGGAATATTGAGCTCAGTCATCAACATTTCGCAGGTTTTCGGATCCCTCATGGGCGGTGTAATCTCACAATTGTTCGATTATAAAGCCACAATGTACGTCGCAGCCACGTTGACAGTTGTTGGATTCGGAATGTTCCGAGCAGGCAACAGACGGTGACATTAGAGAGAAGAAGCTTAAACTTAATTGTGTGGTTTCTTCTCTAAGAAACTAGTTCGAACAGGAACCAATATGAACGATGCGGTTAAGGGCTTGTGGAATATCTTCTTGAGCGGTTATCAGAAAAGCTCTCAAACGCTTCCTGGAAAAGCGCTCCTAAGCCTTGAACCACTTGAACATTAGATACCGAATCCTCTCTTTTTCAGGGTTAGGCACAGCTATAATGAACCGCTTGCGCACGGTTGTTGCGAGTCTACCAGCCTTCACGACCTCTGTGGCTGTGACCTCATCTGTTGTTTTCTTGACTGAAACCATGTAAGGCGCGTGTTCAATGCCCGGTCCACGCTTATAAACGGCGAAGTCACAGCCATACTTTATTCCAGGTGTGACAATCAAACCGTGGTTACGTAGGTCGCGGTAAACCGCGTATTTTAAGTCGAATTCCTCATAGAGTTTACGTGCTCTTTGGCGCAGTTTTTTTAGGTTAACTTTGGTCCCCTTTTTGTCGCCCTCACGCACTGTTAATATTTCTTTTTCAGCCAGGTACAAACCTTCCATGAGGTCTAATACGAGGGGCACATTGAATTCCATGATCTTGGGTTTTGGAATGCCAATGGGTTTGCCGTAATAGCCTTGTCTATAAAGCTCAGAGCCTTTAGCTGGGTCCCAGACAACTAAGAAGTTTTCAATGAATTCGGCTTGGATTTTTTCTCCCATTTTTTGGGTCGTCCCAAGGTTATATGGCAAAAGCCAAAATGCGGGCGGCGTCTGAGGCGTCTTCAGCCTTGTCGGCCACGTCTTCCATGAGTTGCAAAACGTCACGGAGAAGCAACAATGCAGGAATCTCGATTTGACTGTTTAGAACCTTCACTTCCAACTCGCGGTATAAGTCGTCTACGACCCTTTCGGCAACCTCCACTTCACGTGCTTTTTCAGACGCCTTGGCTGCACCGTAATTAAGTGTCATGGCTGTCTCTCTTAATTTGGACACCGTCTCTAACATTGCGTCTGACAATTTTGCAAGTCCTTTCTTTACGTCGGATGGCACCTTGTAGCCTCGTTCAATGATCTCTAAGAGCCGGAAGGCTATGCCCTCACAGAAGTCGGCGATCTCGCTGGCAAGGCTTGTGAAACGCAAAAAGTCTTCTCTGCTTATGAGGATGGCGCCTATTTCGGCTAACTCCTGTGCTACGCCCCGCCGAGCAATGTCAACCTCCTCCTCAGCCTTTCTTATTTCGGTGTGCAGCTGCTTGACCGAAGCTTTGTTGCCCTTCACAAAGTCATCCACAAGCTGGGGTACCTTGCGGGTTATTTCCATTACCTTGCGCAGATGGTCTTGACATATGGTTAGGGCTCGACGTTTCACACGTTCTTCTGTCTCGGCTGGGAAGACCATAAAGGGTTCTCACCTCATCAACAGTGCAGTTAACCTTTGAAACTTAAGATTGCCGTGAAGCCTTATTAAGGTTATATGAAATATTGACTAGACCAAACTTTGAATTCAAAGACGTGTATACGATTGAAGATTAAGGCAGTGTTATTTGACCTCGGAAAACACTCTAGTTTATCAGAAACCCTGGAGACCTTTTCAAAGAGTTTTACGGGGTAACGGCGTATCTAGGTCCATAGATGACGTGAGAGAAGCCTTCGAGAAGGGCAGTAGAGAATTTGATGCTGAGAAATACACAGCGTTACCGCCACATGAATTCTATGTGCAATGGAACATGGCAATTTTGAAACATCTCCGAATAACTCGTTCAGTGAAAAAGTTGGCTGGAGAAATAGACCGTCAATGGTTCACTTTTTCAAAGATCTACGTATATCCTGAGGTCAAAGATTCGCTAAGTAGGCTCAAACAGATGAGACTGAAGCTTGGAGTCGTGACTAGGGGCTACGAACTCGATATAGAGCAAATATTGCCCAGGGCTGGTCTTGAAGAATTCTTCGACATTTGTGTTGGTGCAGACACCACAGGAAACAGAAAACCAAGTCCTGAGGCTTTCAAACATGCTCTAAAACGATTAGAGGTGGAGCCAGAGGAAGCAATTTTTGTAGGCGACAGCATAGAACAAGACTACTTTGGAGCCCAGAAAGTTGGAATGAAACCCGTTCTAATTCAAAGAGAAGGCTCGCCACCATCGAATGTGAGGTGCATAAAACGGCTTGATGAAATCTTTGAGGTTTTAGAAGCAATCAGCCCTTGACAAGTTGACCTAACTCTTCAAATTCTTTTTTGTGGTGAAAGTAGGCTTGAAGCAGTTTGTCGAGTTGACCAATTGGGGTTCTGACCTGTTTCCATGAGTCTCGGTCTCGAATGGTTACCGTGTCGTCTTTCAAGGTGTCGTAGTCGATGGTTATCCCTAAGGGCGTGCCAACCTCATCTGCTCTAGCGTATCGTCTCCCAATGGAACCCGACTCATCATACTCAGCCGTGAAGCCCTGTTTAATCAACGCTTGATAGAGTTGCCCCGCCTTCTCTGGCAAGTCATCCTTGCTGACCAAGGGATAAACGCCAACTTGGATAGGTGCGAGTTCCCGTGGTAAACTGAGTAACCCGCGGTCTTTTTTGGCTTGGTAAGCGTATTCAACGGCTACGTAAACCAAGCGATCCGACCCAAAACTGGGCTCAACCACGTGGGGAATAAATCGTCTGCCTTCCTTAAACGCTCGCATGTCAACGCCACTGAACTCCATGTGCTTCTTCAAGTCGTAGTCTGTGCGATAGGCGTGCCCTGAAACCTCGGTCCAGCCCCAGCGTTCCAGATAGATTTGCTGGTCGAAGGTCTGCGCCGAGTAATGTGCGCGTTCCCACTCGAGCATTTCCATGAAACGCTGTTTTTCATCTGGGACGCCTAGTTCTCTGAGGAAGCGCTGAGCCAGAGCCATCAAGTAGGCTTGCCACTCTGCCTTGATGTATTCATTTAGTAGGGCTTCTTCAACCGTAACGGTGATCGGTTCTTTTTCACCTTTCAGCTTGGCTTCGGCGCGCACTAGCCTTAAAGTATCGTTTTCAACATCTTTTAATGGGGCACAGTTGGGCTCCTTTGGATCGAAGAAGAACTCAACGTCCATGATAGTGAACTCCCGTAGCCTTATCGGAACCTGCCTAGGCGAAATCTCATTCCTCAACGCGTGACCGATTTGCACAACGCCGAACGGCAGTCGCTCGCGTGCTTGTTCCCACAGGCGTCTAAACTCTACAAATATGCCCTGCGCGGCTTCTGGACGTCCATATCCTACGGCTTCAGAGTATGGTCCTATGGTCGTGGTAAACATGGTCATGAAGTATCTTGGTTCGCCCAAAACTCCCCCGCACTCAGCACAGTGCACATCACGCTTTTCAATCTCTTTTTTTAATTCTGGGAGGCTGAGTTTCTCGGTTTCGGTGTCGCTCATCTCAGCCTGTTCTTGTAGTAGATGATCTGCTCGAAACTTGCGCTTGCACTTTGTACACTCTACAATGGGTTCTTTGAAGTGTTCAATGTGTCCTGAGGCTTCAAAGACCTTGGAGGGCAGGATCACAGATGACTCGATTTCTAATATGCCCAATGGGCGAACGTAAAACTCTCGAAACTTATCCTGGATTCGACGCTTTAAGGCAGCGCCCAAGGGACCAAAAGTTACGAAGCCGCTGACGCCGCCGTAGATTTCGTAGGAAGGCCAGAAGAAGCCTCTGCGCTTGGCTAATTCCATGATTTTTTCAACTTTTTCGCCGTTCTGCAAGCAGTAACATCTCCTAGATGACTAGACGAATTTTACAAACCCTTACCGCATTACTAAATAATAAATTATAACCCTTCAGAAACGATTAATTTCGTTGTATGCACCATGGCTAAAGCAGGAAACATTTCCTACCTTGAAAAGATGGAATAAATCCTAAATAATTCGGCAAGAAGCTCTGGGTAGAGCATGCTACGCAAAACTGGTTTAACCGTTAGCTTTCTCCTTTGAGCCATCCCTTGATTCCCAGTTCCCTGACCGTTATGCTTACTGGCTTAGGCTCAAAGCTCTTCTCCTCGCCATTTTCATCAAGATACACGATTTTCGGCTTGATGTGGAACGTGCCTTTAATCTTTGGTGTCAGAACCAGTTTCACTTCTTCCGTTTTTAGTGGGTCAAGCCTCTTTTCCCTCATATTGAGGCAATTGCCTTCCACGCGGTAAAATTCAGGTTTCTTTGCTATGGCGAAGCCTTCTGGGATGACTTCCGTGATCTTCGTCAGCAGAATGACGCCTTCTTTGCGTGTGTTTGTGACTTCTATTTCCAGCTCAAGGCTCTCGCCGACCTTCAATTCTCTTGGCGTAGCTGTGATGTTGCTCTGCACTTCAGCGAGCTCATAACTTCTTGGACTGATCGTCTCTTCGCTGGTTTGGGTTATAGGATGGTGCAAAGCCTCGAGTGTTTTCATTGTTCTTTCTATTTCTTTTTTGGCGCCCATTTTCTGGAATATTTCTAGTGCTTGGTTGAGGAGGCTGTGGGCCTTTTCTCTGTCGCCCTCTTCGTTCCTCTCTAAGTACATTCGAGCATATTCACATAGGACCATTTTGGCAAACCAGTAGACATCCCATTGCCTCGCGTTTAAAGCCTCATGTTTCTGAAGACTCTTTTCAAAATGCTCAATAGATTCTTTCCATTTCTTCTGGGCACGAAACACCATCGCAGTCAGTGCATGCAAATTAGCGATGAGATCTTCATCCCTTACGTCCAGAGCAATCTTGTGCAAGTTGTTAACCAAGCTCTGGGCTTTGTCGATTTCTCCAAGTTCGATGTATGTCCAAATGAGATACTGAGAAGCAAGAAATGACCCGATGTATTGTACTGTGAAGACTTTTTCAAAAATCTCATTCGCCATTTCAAAATGTTCTCTTGCCTTATTGTATTCTCCTTTTTCAAAGTGGAGCAATCCCGGATAGAGGTGGCCCCAAGCAACTGTTTCAAGATCACCTGCAATCTGAGAAAAGCTGAAAGCCTCTCTAAGGTACTGCTCACTCTTGTCTAGTTCTCCTAGTATCATACGAATAACTCCAAGAAAACCGATAGAGAGGCAAAGAGTACTGGGGTGACCAACTTTTCTGCTGAGAGCAACCGATTCTTCGGCTAGAGGAACGGCGTCTTTCATATTGCCTCTATATACGGCATAGGAAAATGCTAGTGCACAGCCTGAAAATGCTATGGAGCCAATAAACCCTGCCTTTTTTGAGAGTTCCATGCGCTTCTCAAAATACTCGATAAATTTTTCAATTTTCAATGAAGGTTCTAATGCAAGGCGGTGATATGCGCGTAGTGCGACATCTACATAATTTTTGTCGAGAGCAATTTTCAATGCTCTCTCAAAGCATTCATAGGCTTTCTTTTGATCTCCAGTGCCAAGACACGCGTATCCCAACGTCATATATGAATCTGCGATGATTTCAGAATCGTTTATTTTTTCGGCAAGCGCAAGAGCTTTCTCAGCCCAAGAACGAGATCCAGTCATGTCTCCAGCGTAAAACATCTTCTCGTCCGCTCTGGCAATGTAGAGTTCTGCCAATTCAACGCTTTCAGGCATAGTTTCCAAACTCTCCGAAGCCTTATCAAGGTGCTCTCTGGCCTTTTCAATGTCGCCCATGGCAAAAAAAGAGCATCCGAGATTCTACGATGCAGTCTTGCAACCTTTTCTTTCTCGTTCAGGCGGCTCCACAACAACAACGCTTCATTCCAATACTTCAAGCGGGCAGCTGGTTCTCCAACAATTCTTTTGAGGTCTCCAAGTCTCTCAAGAACGCGTCCCTTTTCTCGAAGTTCACCTTTCTCTTCAAGAAGCCTGAGGGCAGACTCAAAGTAGGAAACAGCCTCGCTATTGGCATAGACCTTCGAAGCCTTTTCCCCAGCATTCAAGAAATAGTTAAGTGCTTTTTCTTTATCTCCACTTTCAAGAAAATGCAAAGCTAACTCGCCAAAATGTTCCTCAATCTTTTTAGTGTATACCTTCTCTAAAGCGCATCCCACAACGTTATGGAGTTTCTTACGCCTGAAAGGGCTAACTTCCTCATACACAACATCTCTCACGATGATATCGGCAAAGAAACACACGTCTTCTCCACGAATAACTCTGTGTCTAAACAATCCTGTTTTTAGTATTTTCTCTATTATTTCAAGCAGTTTACTCTCTTCTACGCCCGTAACTCCGCATAACGCTTCAAAAGTAAAATCGTTTCCGATAAAGGAAGCTAGGGTCAAAACATTTTGGCATTCATCATCCAACCGACTTATCCTAGCCTTCACAACGCCCTTAACGGTTTTAGGAAACTCGATCTCGGAAACTTCTTTAATCTTCCATTTGTTCTCTTCTCGGTATATGACCCCCTCTTCCTTTAGGGACTTCATCACTTCCTCAACAAAGAACGGGTTGCCCCTTGTCTTCTCATAAACCAGTTCACAAAAATCTCTTGGCACGTCGTCTTGCTCTAATATCCGCTTAATCATCTCCGAAACATCATCAAAGGACATGCGGTTCAACTGAATTGAACGAAGCAAACGTTCCCTATTCAACTCTGTCAAAACAGGAGACAAGGGATGCCGCTCATCAATGTCGGTGTCACGATAAGCACCGAAAAGCATCAAAGGCTCCTTGTAGACACCGCGAGCCAAATAATGCAACAACAAAAGCGAAGACTGGTCAGTCCACTGCAAATTATCAACAACAACCAACAAAGGGGCTTCCTTAGAAATGTTTGTGATAAACTGAGAAACCGCCTCAAAGAGCCTGTCTCTCTCATGTTCAGGGCTTATGGGCAGAGACTCTGGAAAAGCCCCAAGCTTCTGCTTAATTTCAGGAACCAACTTAGAAACCTCACTAGGATAAAAGCCAATCACTCTGTACAATTGTTCAGGGGTGCACGTTTCCAAATAATCCTTAATCACTTCCTTCCAAAGAACATAAGGGGGAACGCCATCTATCCTGAAAAGCGCTGGACACCTTCCATACAAAACCCTCATCTCACGCAAACGCGCATAAGCTCCCAACTCTCTGGCCAACCTTGTCTTACCGATTCCAGCCTCTCCATAGAGAAAAACGAGGCCGCCCTCACCTTGAATCGTCCTGTCGACAGCTTCCTTCAGAAGTTTCATTTCCTCAACCCTGTTGACAAGAGGAATCTCTCTCGCAGCAATAGGACGAGGACTAGGAATGCGACCGCGCTCAAGCGACGCCAAGAACGCCTCTCCACATCAACCTGTCAATAGAATACTATTAGATTATACATTCTTATTGCTTGTGGAAGAACATCTAGTTCAATCGCTGGCTCCAATTGCGCGCGCATCGTTTTGACAAAACTAATAATAAATCAACCGTTGCCTTATATGCGCCTGGAAACAATGGAAAACAATATTATTGAGTTTTTATTATTTCAAAAAGCATCAGTTTCCTAGGAGGACCTTAAGGTTGATAGAGTTTCTTCCGTACTTGATTTCGATTTCAGTTTCTGCCTTGATTGGGATTGTTTCTTTGTTTTTGTATCTGGAGACTAGAAAGCAAGGATTTGCATTGATTGGTGTTGGGTTCTTGATATGCATGGTTCCTAGCTTGATCTATCTAGCATTAGGTGGACCCTACCTTGCCATTAAGTTGCGAGATTTAGGGCTGAATACGACTGAAATTGGGCAGTACTTATTTTTACTCAGCTTAATGGACATGGCAATATACATAGTGTTCGCTGTTCTGGTTTTGATAGGCTTGGTTCTTTTCAAGAGAGACCTCAAAACAAAACAGTAACCGCGTTTATCCCATTAGTTTGGGAAATTTTTCTTTGAGGCTTTCAATAGGATTTCCCAGAACCTCAATTTTGTGAAGATCGCCTTCTCCGAGACCTCTTTTCACTGCCTCTTGTATCACAGGCATCTTCTTGGGATTCAAATCAACAAGGGTGGCTCCAACTGCCTCGACTGCGACTGCGTCTCTGCCGACCAAGAGGATGTTTGTGTTTGTCTGTTTGTCTGATGTTGGGCCAGAATACGTGTATGTGCCATCCAAGACGGCGAGGTCTATTCCACCTATCGCTTCATAGGCGTCTAAGAGGGTTGCTTCCAGCTTCTTGTGGAACCTCACCTTCTTTCTGTCTGGGATCAAGCCTAGAAGATTCTTCAAAATGGTTCCCTTTTCATATCTGCGCAGTGCATGGGTCCTTACGAACACGTTGGGCTTGAAGAGTATGTGGGATAAGCCAATTTTTTCATCGGCGATTTTGACTTCTCTGGTCTCAGTATCGTCTGAGAGGTTAAAGGGCACGACTCGTTCAGTGAAGAGTTGTTTCCAGATTTGAAGTCGTTCTTTGCCTGTTCCCTTGTAGTTGTCAGACTCTGCTAGGAAGATTTGTGGAGCCAGACTGAAGCTGTTGATGATTGCGTTAACCACGCCAACGGTGGTATGCTGCTTCTTTTTGTGGTCGAAAACTCCCAGTTTGACTACGACAGACCTCTCCGCCGTGTTCAAGTCGTCTATTTCTCCGATAAGCTTGAGCGCTCGTTTAAATGCTCCCTGAACATCGCCGTTGGATTCAACTAAAGCAACCTTCGATACCATGTCTGACACTAACTCCATAACGCCATAACGAAAGCCCATTCCATAGTATGACCCAGTCAAATAACGTTTTCCAAAGCCAATAGTAAATTTAAGTGCTGAAAGACAAACTTTTTCGACAAGAAGCAAATTTATCTGCTGAGTAGCAAACACTATGGTTGGTCGGAGAAGATTTCAAAGTGAGTGACACCGAGAAAACTGAATTGATTCTTAAGGCGCTAGCCGACAAGTCACGGTTACAAATTTTGGACTGCATAAAAGAGGGAAGTTCTAATCCAAATGAAATAGCAAAAAAGTTGAAGCGCCACAGATCAACCATGAAAAACTTAAGAGTGCTTTTGGCCGCAGGCATTGTTGAGAAGCTTCCATCATTGACTAAAGGCGGTCAACTTACAATTCGTTACAAAATACGAGACAGCGCAAGCGAACTTTTAGCGGCGATTCAAAACGCCATCCAAAGGTTTTAGGCTACCTTCAGTAAATGTGTCGCGCTATTTCTGCTTTCTCGGTTATTCCTTTTTCATCGATACTCAATTCAAGCATTATGCGGTCTCTCACATCCTTTTTGGTGTTGAAGGTTTTATGACAGGTTCCGCATTCGATGTCTGAGCCCATCTCCACAACGTACCAAGAGGCATCAGCATAGTAATGACCGCAATTAGGACACTGAATAACTGAAACATCAAGCCAAGCCTTTTCGCTCAAAGTTGTCTTCGCCTCAGCATAACTATCAGCAGGCAGCAATATATCATTTTAGCAGCAAGTTTTTGAGTGGAAGATGCATACAATAGGTGAAATAATCGACTTGTATGGTGCGAGTTCATGTCGAAAATACGTGTCGCCTTGGCTGGCGTTGGAAACTGTGCCTCAGCCCTCGTTCAGGGCGTAAACTATTACGCAAAGGCTGAAAAAGACGAACAAGCCTTGGGTTTGAGGCATCTGTTCTTAGGGGGTTATCACCCACGAGACATAGAGTTTGTCTGCTCCTTCGATATTGAAGTCCGAAAGGTGGGCAAAGACCTGTCCAAAGCCATCTTCGCCAAGCCCAACAACACCCTAAAGTTTGCTGATGTTCCCAAACTCAGTGTGCAGGTGCTGAAGGGACCAACCCTAGACGGTGTAGGCTCACTTCTAAAGAAGGTTATCAAGGAAAGCAAGGAGCCCGAAGCTAATGTTGCAAAAGAACTAAGGCAAAGCAAGGCTGAGGTTTTGGTTAATCTCTTGCCCAGTGGCGCAGTCAAAGCAACAGAGTGGTATGCGGAACAAGCGTTGAAGGCTGGATGTGCCCTCGTTAACGCGACGCCGATTTTCATAGCCAGCCGAGCAGAGTGGGCTGAAAGATTCGAGAGGTCTGGTTTGCCAGCTGTCGGCGACGACTTGGCTGACCAAGTGGGTTCAACAGCCGTTCACAAAACACTCTTGAAACTGCTATCAGAACAAGGTGTGCGCATCAACGAAACCTATCAGCTAGATGTGGGCGGTGGGACAGAATCATTAGACACGCTTGACCGCACCCGAGAATTGAAGCGAACAGTGAAAACGCAGTCGGTTGAGTCAGTTTTGCCATACAAGGCTTCGGTTGTGGCTGGATCCACCGACTTCGTTGACTTTTTGGAAAACCGTCGCGATAGCTTCTTTTGGATAAAGGGCTTATATTTTGGCAAAGTGCCCATGCTGCTTGATCTTCGGTTGAGCACAGTGGACGCGCCTAACGCGGGTTCAGTGCTGCTTGATGTTATAAGAGCTGTAAAAATCGCATTAGACAGAGGAGCCTCAGGCGCGCTGGGGAGTGTTTCCTCCTACGCCTTTAAACACCCATCAACTATGTTGCCCCTAGAAAAGGCGGAACGGCAATTTGAAGAATTTGTCATGGGAAAGAGAAGAAATTGAAACGGGAGGGTTAATCTAAAAAGGAACAGTGAGGTGAAACCTGTGAAGTGGGTAACCCGCGAATTTGTTCATGTCGACAGAACGGCGTGCCCGTGGCTTATCAAAAAATCCATAGACCCACAAGCCGAATTCATATTCGTTTCCCCAGAGAGAATAGAAGAAGTTGTGAAAACCCATGGAGCAACACCTTTCGACGCTCCTAGAGTGAGACTTGGACACAGAAACGGAAAATGCAGCTTCGAAACCATAATAGAAGAATATCACTTAGACGACCCTGTGCTTCACGAACTCGCCAAAATCGTCCATTCAGCGGACACATGTGACACTGAGCTAGCACTTGAAGGGATAGGGTTAAGTGCAATAATGACTGGCGCAAGGTTCAATGCGAAAGATGATTTTGAAGCGGTTGAGAGAGCTGCTTACATTTATGATGCGCTTTATGCCTATTGCAAACTTAAGCTGCTTCGTGAGAAATACAAGGATGAACTGGGGAAAATGAAACAGAAACAGTTCAATGAGTTCTTGAGAAGGAAAATGTTAGAAGGAACTATGAGTTAACGCTCTTTCTCTTCATTTCTAGGGATACTAAAGTTTAAATATATTCTACGCTGGTTTGTTGATGGCTCTACCTGCGAAGAACGTTGGAGGCAACGTCTTTTGGATTCTTTGCATTATGGGATTTTTCGCAATTCTGAGCTCTACAATGTCAAAAAATCCTGTTTTACCTTCCTTTGCGAAGAGTCTTAAAACTCCTGAAGGGTTTTGGACTGGTTTCGTTGCTGTTGCCTCTACTATTCCGGGAATATTGGTTAGTTTGCCAGCTGGTTCTCTTTCAGACATTTTGGGGCGAAGAAAGGTTCTGCTGATTTCAAGTGTTATTTTTGCTTCCGCTCCCTTTCTCTATCTTTTCATAAGTGTGTGGTGGCAACTTATTTTGGTGCGTTTTTATCATGGATTTGCCACCGGAATGTTTGTCCCAGTCGCTGAGGCTTTGACAGCGGAAAGTTTTCCAATCAAACGGGGAGAACGCATCTCGCTTTTCTCTTCTATGACAATTGTTGGAAGAAGCATTGCCCCTCTTCTGGGCGGATCCTTGTTGTTTATCACAAACAACGATTTTCACAGTCTTTATCTTGCTGTGGGTGTTGCTGGAGTAACTGCGTTCATCACTGCTTTGCCCCTTTTAGGTGAGAGCCAAACTGTTACTAAGTCTGGAAACTCAAGAAGTACCACTTTAAAGAGTATTATTCGTGGATGGAGAAGCATCGCTAAGACCCGTGGCGTGTTTGTAACGAGTTTGATCGAGGCAAACCAATACTATGCCTATGGTTCGGTAGAATTCTTCCTTGTCAAGTACCTTGGGGAAATTGCTAATCTGGATCCTTTGTTGAAGGGTGCCATCATGACGGGCCAATTATTGATGGTCATGCTTTCCAAGCCTTATATGGGTAGGCTTTCCGACAAAATTGGAAGACGAGCACCTATAATTTTAGGGTCAATAATTAGCGGTCTTCCATTGGTTGCAATTCCCGTTTTCACTCAATTTCCAGTTTTGTTGCTTCTCTCAACAATCTACGGTTTAGGATTTTCTCTGGTGACTTCCTCAACACCTGCCTTGGTCAGTGAACTTGTCCCAATTGAAGCTGTGGGCAGTGGCATGGGATTATTAAGCACCATGATGGATGTGGGACAAACTTTGGGACCTGTAATTTGTAGTCTCATTCTTTTTTCAGGCTTGGGCTATGCTGGTTTGTTTTCATCTCTCACTTTTGTATTGATACTTTCTTGTATAGGGTTCGCCTTGTTTAAAGTGGAGAAGACAAGCCTTAGGTAGCGATGCACTCAGCAACCTGTCTTCTGGCATGCACAAGATTTATATTCGTAAGTTGTAATTTAATTACATATTGCTTTAGGATAGTATACACCGATGCAAGAAGAAAACAAAACAAAAAAGAAAGTAAAAGAAGCTGACGACTCAAAAATCGGAATAATTTGTGCCTGCCCCGAAGAATTGCCTAACCTTCAAAACATCGAGCAATGTGTCCAATCAATTCGGACCGCCTTAAGGGAGAGAGGCAACGTCATCATGACAAGACTAAACGACGAAGACTTAGAGAAGATAGATGCACTTGTTGAAGTTGAACTCTTCAAGAGCCGTTCCGAAGCCGTAGCCTACTTCATCCACGAGGGAATAAAAGCCAGAAAGACAGACCTCTTCGATAAAGTCACCTCCACGGTTGAGAAGATACGCCAACTCAAGAAGGAAGCAAGAGAAAACCTCGAAAAACCAAGCAAACCATGAGTGAATGCAAAAGGGGACCTATCATGAAGTTTAGATTAGCAAATAAAAGTAAACCCATAATAGTCATAAAGGCAAAGGTCAACGAAGGCGAACCACTCGACTTTGTCCTCGACACAGGCGCATCGACAACTGTATTATCAACCCAAACCGCCAAGAAACTTGGAATCAACATCAAAACATTGCCTAAAGAAAAAGAATGTTGTGGCTGTTCCGGAAAAAAGATGCATACAAGGTTAGCCTCAGTCAAGTCAATTCGAATTGGCAACATAGAAGCAAAAGACGTTGAAGTAGCGATAATGAATCTGACAAATATTTCAAAGGCTGTAGGAACTAAACTGGCCGGCATTATTGGATACACGTTTATGAAGAATTACCGAGTTGTTGTTGACTATCCTAATGAAAATATATCTTTCACAAAGAGCTCGGTAAAATCAACTTCTTATACACCTAACTTTCTTATGTTTTTCAACAAACTTTAGAAACAGGGTTGATTGTAGAGACTTTTGGCTGATAAACGTGAAGGCTCGTCCAGAAACGATTAGTCCATTAAAGCGCTTCAACAAACTCTTCATAGCCATACCTGCCTCATTTGTTTCTGACATGCCTCATTTGCGGGAGAAAACCTTTCGAATTGGGTTGATTGGACGCGCCGCTGCCATGTTTCGCGTTGACGAAGTCATCATTTACCCAGATATGTCAAATGTCGATCAGAAACGAGACATTAAACTGATCCAAACCATTCTTTCATACATGGAGACCCCTCAATACCTGCGCAAAAGACTTTTCAAAATAATTCCTGAACTGCAGTATGCGGGCACACTTCCACCCTTGCGCACACCTCATCATCCTACAGCCAACAAAACTGAGAATCTAGCCCAAAATGAATACAGAGAGGGCGTGGTCCTTTCACATTCAAAGGAAGGCTCACTCATAGACATAGGCGTTGAACAGCCCATAATGGTTCTGGGAGCAAAGCTGGAGGCAAACATGCGAGTTATAGTGAAAATCACAGAGTTAGACGACAGGCATCTGAAGGCGGTTTTGGCGAACTTAAAGGAAGTCAAAACCTACTGGGGGTACAGGATATCGGTTTCGAACGTTCCCTTCGTACAATTCCTCAAGAAAAGCCAACTCGGCTTGGTGATAGCTACTTCAAGAAGGGGAAAACCCATCACTACCGTTTGGGATGAGTTGAAAAAAAGATGGAAGAGCTCTCAAAACACTCTGGTAGCGTTTGGCGCACCAACTCAAGGTTTATACGAAATCGCTGCACATGAGCATTTTAAACTCGATGATGTGGCTCACTTTGTTGTCAACTCAATTCCAAATCAGGCGACCGAAACCGTGCGAACGGAAGAGGCGATTTACGCTACGCTATCAATCCTAAACTCGCTCAACAATGAGTGAGGCTTGCAGAGAAGAGTCATTCTGTTAACGTGAAGCCTTGCTTAGCGTTGCTGAGATAATAGCGCAAAATCCTAGACTCACACTCGTTGCGTTAGGCTTCTTGATGATGCTAATAAGTTGGGCATTGGGTACAACAGGAACCATCGTTCTAGGCTTTCACATCTTAATTTTTGGTATCGTTTCCAAGGAAAGTCTCCGGGAACCTGGCAGATCACCTGTACACTAAAAAGTCATCTTATTCTTCACTCCCCAAAACGGCAATGCACCAAGCTTTTCAAGTTTTTTTTGCGTGCATCCTACATAGTTATATATGCAGGGTGCTTTTCATACGACTGAATGATAGTTATGAAGTCTAAATTTACATATGTTGGAATAAGAGTGACGAACTTGCAAAAATCCATCGATTTCTACACAAAATTACTGGGCATGAAGGTCGTAGGTCAGAGTAAAAATAAACGAACCAAAGGAGAAACTGTTGGCCTAGAAAGCGAGAAGGGCGGTTTCATTCTAGAACTAAACTATTATGAAGAAGACAGCCCCTACAACACTGAATACACTGTGGGAGAAGGATTGGATCATCTCGCTTTCAAAGTCGACGACCTAGACAAAGCTCTGGAAGAAGCTAGATCAGCAGGATACCGAACAATCTTGGAAATGAAAGCAGATGGCGGTCGATGGGCTTATATAGAGGACTCAAATGGAATCTGGATCGAACTTTTCTAAACATTGACAAACACAACACCGATCCTTACACAAAAAATTCTCATACCCATACTAAGCCAGCCTACCAAAAACAACAAAAAACAACTAAGATCACATACTGCAAGGCTTACATTTAAACCCGAAACCTTGATAAACATGTGTTGTTGATAAGACTCTGCACTTAAAAATGAAAGGGTGAGGCAAATGTCCAAACCGTTCTACGTTAAATTCGACATCCCAAAAGAGGTTGCGGACGCCGCCTATGAAGCCCTTCAACTAGCCACTCAAACAGGCGCTGTTCGCAAGGGCACCAACGAAACAACAAAGGCTATTGAGCGAGTCCAAGCCAAACTCGTGGTAATCGCTGAAGACGTTGACCCACCTGAAGTCGTGGCTCATCTACCACTCATCTGCGACGAACGCAAGATCCCGTACGTATTCGTGCCCAACAAACAAAAAATCGGCTCTGCCACGGGAATAGATGTTCCAGCAGCCGCAGCCTGCATAGTCGATTTGGGTGACGCCACATCCCTGGTGAAAGAAATCAGCAAACGACTCGAAGCGATCAAGAAGGCTGGCATCAGCAAATGAGCAGGGAAGGCGCAGCTGAAAAGGAAAAGCGAACCAGCGAAAGAGAAGAAACGGAAGAAGCTCTAACACCAGCCGAGGTCATTCAGGTAATCGGTAGAACTGGCGTCACGGGTGAAATCAGCCAAGTGAGGGTGCGGGTTTTAGAGGGAAGAGACAAGGGGCGCATTATCACCAGAAACGTGAAGGGCCCGGTCAGAGAAAGCGACATGCTCATGCTCAGAGAAACAGAGCGCGAAGCCAAGAAAATCAGATAAACTGCCTATAGGGGTGCTCGCCTACGCCTAAGCCTCGCCGCTGCTCCTTTTGTGGAAAAGACTTTCCGTCTGGGACAGGCATAATGTTCGTGCGCAACGACGGTGCCCTGTTCTGGTTCTGCTCGAGCAAATGCCGCAAAAACAGCCTAGGCTTGGGACGAGACGCCCGCAAACTCAGATGGACAAAATACTACGGAAAGGAAGAAAAAGGACGAGCATAATCGAATGGTAATCTACGGAACACTTTGCTACATTATCAAAGGCAGAAAACTCCTAATGCTGAAGAAAACTGTCGGCCTTTTTGGTGGGGGAAAGTGGAACGGTTTAGGAGGCAAAATTGGAGTAGGTGAAAGCTCAGAACAAGCGTGTACCCGAGAGGTATATGAAGAATCTGGTTTGAACGTTGACAAACTCAAATACCACGGCCTTCTCAAGTTCTGGTTTGGTAACGCGAGCGAACCCATTATCGTGTATGTTTTCTCAACCAGCGCATTTGAAGGTCAACTTAAAGAAGAATGTCGAGAAGGTTTTCTTAGATGGATTGACCTTGACGAAATACCCTACTGCGAAATGTGGGAAGACGACCGATACTGGCTACCCATGCTAATAGAAGGAAAGAATTTCAACGGAGAATTCTATTTCAATCAAGGCACCAAGTTGTTAAACCATAAGCTTGAGATTCAAACCTACGGGTAGCAAAAGTGAATTTCATAATTTTTGGTCCCCCAGGCGCTGGCAAGGGCACATATGCCTCGAGGTTGGCGACAGAATTAAAAATCGCTAACATAGCCACGGGCGACATATTCCGCCAAGAGATTAAGGAGAAAACGGCGCTCGGAAGAAGGATCGCCTATTTCGTACAGAAGGGCTTGTTGGTTCCAGATGAAATCGTGATAGAGGTTCTGAAGAAAAGGATAGCTAAGTCAGACAGTCAACACGGCTTCATTTTAGATGGATACCCTCGCACAGTTGAGCAGGCTCAAGCCTTAGAGGAAATTGCGAAGATCGATGCCATTGTTCATTTGGTTGTTCCTGAATGGGTTATAATTGAGCGTTTGTCGAATCGTCGGATTTGCAGGAACTGCGGCGCCATATATAATATTAAGTATTCTCCTAGACCAAAGGTTGATCTAAAGTGTGATAGGTGTGGCGCAGAGGTTTATCAGCGCGAAGACGACAAGCCAGAGGTTATTAGAGAACGGCTTAATGTTTACGCAAAACAAACACAGCCATTAATCGATTACTACCAGAAGAGGAAAACCAAGTTTTTAACTATTGAAAATAATCAAGTAGACGCGCCGATTGAAGGAATTTTCCAAAAAATGTTGGACGGATTAAGAGAAGCCAAACTGCTGTAGTTAAAAGCTTTCCATGTGAAATTATTTATACTCTGGAATAAACAACCTTCTAGCAAATAATAGAAAATAAATTAACAATAACATCTTTCGATCGCTTTCGAGTGGCGCATCAACATGCCTGTTCGACAACCAATCGTGTGCGTTCTCGGCCACATCGACACGGGCAAGACTTCTTTGCTGGACAAGATAAGGAAGAGCAGTGTTCAAGCTCGAGAAGTCGGTGGCATGACCCAGCACATTGGTGCAAGCTTCTTTCCGGTGCAAACCCTGCGAGAGCTCACTCGTCCCTTGTTGAAGCAGTTGAGGGGTCAGGTACGCATTCCAGGGTTGCTTGTCATCGACACACCTGGTCATGAGGCGTTTGCGAACCTGCGCAAGAGGGGTGGGGGAGTAGCTGACATCGCCATACTTGTTATCGACATCTTGCGGGGTTTTGAGGCGCAGACCTACGAGTGTGTTGATATTTTGAAATCGAGGAAAACGCCGTTTTTGGTTGCTGCTAATAAGGTTGACCGATTGCCAGGCTGGGTGTCGAAACCAAGTGAGCCGTTTTTAAAGTCCTTTCAGAGACAAGACACTTATGTACAACAGGATTTTGACGAACATTTTTACACAATCATAGGTTCGTTTTCTCAGCAGGGGTTCAGAGCAGACCGCTTTGACAAGATTACAGACTTCACCCGAACAATTGCGCTAGTGCCTGTGAGCGCTAAGACAGGGGAAGGCATCCCAGAGCTTTTAGTCGTTCTCATCGGTTTAACCCAGCAATATCTGCGAGGGCAATTGCGAACCACGAAGGGTGCTGCCCGCGGCACGGTGTTGGAGGTTAAGGAAGAGCCTGGTTTGGGTGTGACCATTAACGCTATTGTCTATGATGGTGTGTTGCGGAGAGGCGATACTATTGTCGTGGGTGGCAAGGAGAAACCCATCGTGACTAAGGTGCGTGCGGTTCTGTTGCCCAAACCTTTAGACGAGATTCGTGATCCAAGGGACAAGTTTTCTTCGGTTGACGCTGTCTCAGCGGCTAGTGGGGTTAAGGTGGCGGCTCCAGACTTGGAAAACGCCATCGCTGGCGCACCTGTTTTCACTGTTCCTTCTGAAGATCGTATAGACGAGTTTGTTAGGATGGTTTCGGAGGAAGTCGAGAAACTTCGCATAACCACTGATCTTGAGGGTGTGGTCCTAAAAACCGATGCTTTGGGTTCGCTTGAGGCTATAGCGGAGATTCTGAAGCGCGAAGGAGTGCCTATCAGGCTAGCTGATGTGGGGGACGTTTCCAAACGTGACGTAACCGAAGCGTCGGTGGTTAGGGAGCATGAAGCGCTTTATGGAGCCGTTTTAGCCTTTAACGTCAAGGTTTTGCACGATGCACAAGAAGAGGCGCAAAACAAGGGTGTGCCCATTTTTCAGCACAACATCATCTACCATCTCATAGAGAATTATACAGAGTGGATGAGGAGCGAGCGGGAGGCACGAATGGCTAAGGAGTTCGAGAAGTTCATTATGCCTGGCAAGCTGAAAGTTTTGCCCGGCTACGTGTTTAGAAGGGCGAAGCCGGCCATCTTCGGGATTGAAGTTGTGGCGGGGATGATCAAGGCCAAGTATCCGCTCATCGGCTCGAATGGTGAAGACCTAGGCGAAATCATGCAGATTCAGGACAAGGGAAAGGCTGTTTCCGAAGCCAAAGCTGGCGCGCAGGTGGCTGTCTCGTTGGAGAAGCCTATTGTTGGACGGCACATCAATGAAGGTGACACGTTATACGTGAAGGTGCCAGAGCCATATGTCAAAGCCATGCTCACGAAGTTTCAAACACGCTTAACGTCCGAAGAATTAGACGCGTTAAACGAATACGTAAACATCATGAGGGTTAAAGTTCCATTCTGGGGAGCAGCCTAAACTAAACCTTAGTCTTCTGTGGCTTCTGGTAAATCAAAGTGGCGACATCTCCCGCAACTCTCCATTTTTTTGTTTCAAAGAAGGATCATGAATCATTCTATTATTCCAAAATCTGGACAAGCTCAGTAAGGTCTTTAATTGTCGGGATTGAGGCTTTTTCCATGTCTTCTTTGCTGCTGAATCCCGTCAGAACACCTATCGTCCTTATTCCGAGTTTCTTTGCTGGTTCTATTTCACTGACCGCATCTCCTACGCACAACATCTCCTTAGGATCTATTTTAGTCAATCCAATTGCACATTCGTACAATTTTGTTCTTTGTTCCCGAAAAGGAAGCAGCGGTATGCTCCCCAAACCGAAATACCTTGCGGCAACCTCTCTGGTAACAATCAGTGTGAAGAATGCTTTAATGTTGAACCACACCAGTTCCTCCTCTGTGGATGATAGATTGTTTCGAGAAGTCACCAGAATCAGTTTGTATTTTTTAGAAAGAGTAGAGAGCACATTGTATGCGTTGGCGTTGATTTTTGTCAAGTTCAAAGCATTCTCTCTGTTTGTGAAGTGAGCAAAGCTTGCTTCTACGTACGCTTTTTCTTCTCTCTCCGTGAATTTTATGCCAAGCTCTTTAACTATGCCCATCGTTCCTATGCCATGACGATAATGTTTTCGCACATCATCTAAAGAAACACGATAGCCAAGGTCATTTAGAGCATGATATCGTGCTAAGGCGTCTCTTTCACTGATATCGAAAATTGTTCCATCCAAATCAAAGAGAATCGCTTTCATTTGCACCCTTTCATCTTTCACTGCAAATCTCTCCCTTAGTTGATGTTGTAATATGCGCTCTAACAGAAACGGCTTGTGGTTGATACATGAAGATACGGGATATTGGACATCTAATGTCTATTTGCTCACGCAAAACTCCCTATTTTTTGGTCATCTTATCAGGCGAACATTTATCCGCTTGCACTCAAATTCCTTAGACGGGCATTACTATCGCTTGCTCGCGGGTTCCGTAAGTGATGGTTTTTCCTTCTAGGTAGAGTTTTCCTACGAGGGCGCAGGTTACGGCGTCCAGCTCGTGATGGTTCATCGTGTTGTTGAGCCCTTTTATTCCCTGCCTTTCGAGACCTTCTCGTAGGCTTTTGAGCCCGTGTTGTTTTCTGGGGATTCTTAGGATGTCTTGTGCGCCTCCTGGGTAGACTTCTATCACCTTGAAGTGTCTGCTTTCGAGGGCTCTTCTTAGGGTTATGCCCCTGCTTGTTAGTTTTCTCATGGGTCCTAGGGTGACTGGGAAGAATTTTATGCCTCTCTTCAGGAGTTCTTTGTCGCTTTCCCTCAAGTGAACATTATCCCTTTGTTCTATGGACTTTCTGCCCGCTGGAAGATTCAAGGGTGCGTCAATAGCAACGACTTCGGGCTTTGTTTCCTCAGTTTTCCTCACTATTTCCTCATTCGTGTAGACCAGAAAAGTCTCCACCATCAAACCCTTAAGGACACAGAGACCAGTGGGTCTACTTTCGACACCCGCCAAGTCTAAACCGACTATCGACATTCAGCTTCAACCTTCTGGTTTTGCAGCTAGTCTTTTATGGCTTCTGATACACCAGTGTGTAGAGGAGGACGGGATAGAATTTAGCATGCTCTATACTCACGGGAAAGCTTAACTTGTGAAACATACGAGTAAGCTAATGAGAGTGGCGTTTATGGAGAAAGATCCGATTCTGGTTATTGACAAGCCCGATTTTGTCTTGAGGCTTAATAAAGACTTGATTGAGGTTGATCTGAAAGAGGGAGGTAAGGCAAAAATTGAGGATGCTATTGAAAGGAATCCTTTGCTCAGAAAAACTCTGGGGTTCGTTCTTCAAACAACTATCCCCTCAGATGTTGAATTGTGCGACATTAAGTCTTGCGAAGTTGACGATAAGGGCCAACTGAAACTGGTGATTCCACGGCATGTGGACATTGTTCTGCCATTAGGGGTCGATGATGCAAACAGACTTGCTTGGGAGCTAAGGGACCTGATACCGTTGGCGAAAACGAGGAAGAGAGCTTACAGGAAAAGGATGCCTCTCCATGCATGGTGGCCATACTACGTCGTCGTATCTCGAAGTCCTTAGCAGGTAACGCGCGCGTCGAGCCATCATTTCACCAAGCTACCGAGCAAGCTCCTGATGAGTAGTGTCGGAAACCCCTAGAGTTTACATGTCTCATCAATGGAAGTTTTTCTCCTTAGATTATTAATGCAACTTGAAATGAAAGAATGATTGATCAAGGTCTCTACACAAGTCATAAAACTGAAGCAGGAGACTTTATGAATGGTGTTGGGTTTGCTTGAGGGCAGAAATGTGAATTTGAGGGTTCTTGAGAGAGATGACATTGATTTTCTGTTTGAATGCGTTAATGACATAGATTTCTGGGGGGAATACACCAACCCTCTCTTTGAGCAGATTTCGAAGTCAGGATTGATGGGAAATTTTGATAATCCTCCGAGCAGGGCAATTTTGATTGAGTGGAAGAGGTTCATAATTCAGAAGAAGGACGGAGCCAGAATAGGGATTATCTGGCATTTTATCAATCAGCCATACGAGACGATGGAAATTGGTTACTTTTTAATTCCCAGTGAAAGGAGGAAAGGATACGGAACAGAAGCGGCTCAGCTAATGGTTGATTACCTATTTATCTTCAAAAACATCGTTCGCATACAAGCAATGACAAATGTGGGGAACAAAGCGTCACAGAGAGTTTTGGAGAAAGTAGGTTTCACGACAGAGGGGACTATCCGAAAATTAGCCTTCGTGAGAGGAGTATGGACTGACTGGTATCTCCACAGCATCCTAAGAGAAGAATGGAAAGAACCAAAAATACTAACAAAAACAGTTGACATAAAATAACTCTCTTCTCCTTTTGTCTTCATTGAATACGAATACTAAGCATAAACCATCGTAGCTTCATTTTTCTCTTTTCTCCCCACCTTGGGCTTGCTTTCCTCGGTTTCTCACTATTTCCTCGTTCGTGTAGACTAGAAAAGTCTCAGCCATCAAGCCCTTAAGGACACAAAGTCCAGTAGGTTACTTTCTACGCCTGCCAAGTCCAAACCGACTACCGACATTCAGCCCGAGCCTTCTAGTTCTGCAGCTAGTCTTTTATGGCTTCTAGTATGCTCATTACGTTCCACAGTTTAACCCTGGTGTACGGAGGCATGTTTGGATCCTGCAAAATCTCATCCAACAACGAAATCGCATTCGAAGCACGCACAGCAAAAGAATGCTGAGAAGCATGCAGAGCATCTATGGAGTTCTTCGCCGCCCGCCTAATATTCCGCGGTGTGGTGGTGTCCTCCGAAACCGCACCGAGCACAGCAACCGCCTGCTCGACTCTTTCCTCGTACTCCTTCAACTTCTTCTTGCCCACCATGTGGCTGAGCCCCCATAAACTCGCACCGCAGCGATAATCAAATAATCCACCACTCATAAAACCTTTTTGTAAGAGGCAAAGAAATTGTCAACGAAGTCAAAAGACCTACAAACCATGGCAGACCTACTGCGACAAGGAGCCACACTAACCGAACACTCATGCCCAGCCTGCGCCTCACCCATCTTCAAACTCAAGAGCGGCGAACTATGGTGCGCTAAATGCCAAAAACGAGTCATAGTTGTCAGAGAGGGCGAGACACCCGAAGAGGCAACAAAGCCCATTGTGCTGAGTGGACTAGAATCAACCGTACTCGCCAAGATTCAAGAGGTCGAAAAAAGAATCAAGGAAGAGAAGGATCCAGCGCAGCTTGAAAAACTCAGCGACACATTGGCGACGCTTCTAGAAAACCTAGAAAAAATTAAAAAAATGAAACATTAATCATACCAATCGAGGCGTGTGAGTCTAAACTGCTTGGAAGATACAACAGTTTCCCAACAAACATACACGGCATCGCCCAGTTCACTTATACATCCTCAGCCCAAACACTGCAAGCCACAATAGTCCAAGTCTTGCACACACTAAACAAACAAACCATCGACATGGAGACATTGACTAAGGCTTCACCGACCAACTGCGTTGTTCACTTCGAGTTCGGAGTTGCAGACGCCGACACGTTCAACTTTCTAGACGACGAAGAACTCGATAAATTAAGACGCATATTAAAAGAGCAGACACCCCAAATACTTGACATCTACTGCGCCGCACGCTACCACACCATAGAAACCTATGGAAAACGAAAACCACTCAAGTTCGACTACAACATGCTCCGCTTTGCATTCCACAGAAAAAACATGGAGCTATTCATTTATCACGAACGAGGAATACAACGCATCCCCCTCGAAGACCTCGTCATATTCCTGCAAAATCAAATCAACAAACAACTCGCCGACAAACAACTTACGACATTAACACTAAAACACATACACGTGCTCTGAAGGCAATAGGACCTAAGTAGTTTTTAACAGACTGAGAGCAATCTTAAAAATGGTTTCGGCAACATCATCGATGGGCCTGTCGCCATCAATTAGCTTTAAACGTTGCTCTTGGACCATTTTCATGTAAACCTCTCGCACCTTCTCTAGATTCCTTTTGGTCTCCATCACGGTTTTCTTTCTCTTTATCCGTTTAACCACAACATCGGTTGGAACGTCAATCAGCAGGGCTAAGTGTGGCTCTAAAGCAAACTGGTTAATGCGCCCTATCCATTCGAGGTCAAGCCCAGCTGCACCCTGGTATGCTAGAGTGGAGTAAACATAGCGGTCACACACCACAATCTTACCCTGCTCCAACAAAGGTTTAACCTCCCTTTCTACATGATCAACTCGGTCAGCTGCAAACAACAACGCCTCAAGAGCAATCGGCACACGTTTTTCACGGGCAAGAATAAAACCGCGTATAAGCCTGCCGACCTTTCCAGCGCTCGGTTCAGTTGTGTAAACCGCGTCGAAACCTCTTTGGCGCAGGTTCTCGACGAGTCCTTTGGCTTGAGTAGTCTTTCCGCTACCATCCAAACCTTCAATGCAAATGAGCATTCCCTGCCCTTTCTGCTTCGTCACGTGTTTCCCTGTCCTCGACATCATGAGAAAATCTAGTGCATAAATGATTTTCCACAGAAAACAAGCGTAAGATAGATGATTTCATGGAGTCTGTGAGACTGCGCCTATTAAGTTGTTTACATCTCTCTGACAATTAGCCAAATAACGTACACAACCGCCAGTCCAATGACCAAAGAAATGACGGTGCCCAAAGTTTCTGTGAAGGGGTTTGGGACGTAAAGATAGGTGGGTACTCCTCCGATGATGATTAGGGATCGAAAGTTATTAGCTATAATGATGTGAGTAATCCAGACGGGAAATAATATGGTAGGTGCAATAAAAATGACACGGCAGTGGCATAGGGACAATAATCAGATTATAAAGTGCATAAGTTAAAAAGCCCCAAGCTGCGCCAACAAGAATAGCAAGCTTAAAGTTGTTCAAGGATTTCATATTCTTTTTACCCATTTTGGTGCTTCAAGTTGTCTATCGTGAGACGGGCTTGTATTTTAACATTCCGAAATCATCGGAAAAACGAACTGCAAGCTAGTCGACTCGCAGCCTTCTATTCTTTCGAAAACCATACCTTTAATAGCGCTGACAAAATGAACCTTCAAAGAGAGGCATTAAGAATGAGGCACTATTGGGGTGAAATCAAAGACCCTGTGCACGGCTATGTCTACATTACTGAAGATGAGAAGGAAATCATTGACTCATTTCCCGTTCAGCGCCTAAGAAGGATGAGACAACTTGCTGGAGCCGAGTATGTTTACCCAGGTGCCAACCACACTCGTTTTGAACATTGCGTAGGCGTCATGCACCTAGCTGGGTTAATGGCTGAAAACCCCTATTTATCAAAGCACTTCAGCGAAGAAGATTACCAATTAATCCGCATCGCCGCCCTATTACACGATGTGGGGCACGGTCCCTTCTCACACATTTTTGAACACCTACTCGTCAAGTTTCTCAAAAAGACACACGAGGACATCAACGTCTGGGTTGTGCAGAAGTCAGAACTCAAGGATGTTCTCAAAAAACTCGGGTTCAACGTGGACGAGGTAGCAAAACTCTCTGTTGGATGGCTGCACAAGCCCAACCGAGCCTTCATGGACCAAATAATCCGCAGCGCAGTAGACGTGGACAAACTAGACTTCGTGGTCCGCGACACGTATCACACAGGCGCCCAATACGGCTACGTGGACGTTTTCCGCCTCATCCAAACCCTAGACGTGCTGGATCAAAACTTGGCTGTAGACTTGGGAGCACTATCAGCTCTTGAATCGTTTATTTTAGCCCGTATTGAATCGTTCAAGAGCATATACTTCCACCGAGTGGGACGAGCCGTTCAGCTCATGCTGGCCATGGCTATGGAAGACGCAAAAGACGAGCTCGGCTTAATCGATTTCAAAACACCTGAGGAATACCTAGCCTATGACGATTACACAGTTTGGACCATGCTCAAAAAATCAAAGAAATCAAGGAAAATCATCGAGAACCTCGAGAGAAGGAAGCTGCTGAAGTGCGCCTACGACCGAACCTTCTACGTCCGCGACAAAACTGTCTCGAGCATATTCAGCGTGGAAGAGATACGCAATCAACTGCGCGAACAGATCGCCAACGAAGCGGGAGTAGATTCTCAAGCCGTTGTTATCGACGTACCCACACTGCCGTCAGTGCCATACAGTCATTCAGTCTTGCTTGAACCCATGGAAATCCCAGTGTTCATGCGCACACGAGAAGGCGAGAAGATTCCGCAGCGGCTAAGCGACATATCAGGCATATTCGACGTTTTGAAGGGATTCATCAACATTTTACGTGTTTACACCGATGAGGAACACCGAGAAAAAGTGGGAGCCGCGGCAACCAAACTGTTAGGGGACCTTCCATCATCTGCAAAGATTTCATTCTAGAAAGTGATGTTAACATAGAATATAGAGAAAACAAATGATAAAAAGAGATGGAAAAGACGAATGCGAGTTGCCAATAACGTTTATGCAGTCTTAGACATGTTTCATCCCATTTGCGGCGTGAACGCAGGGTTCATTGTAACTAAAAAGCACATAGTTTACGTTGATGCTGGATGGACCATCCCCAGTGCTCAAACTATATTAGGCTATTCCCTGGCAGTCGCTCCAAATAACAAGCCCAAGTACCTGATTCTCACAGACCATCACCCAGACCACATCTCTGGCATGAAGATGTTTAAAGAGGCGGGAACCAAAACAATCGGTCATGCAAACCTTGATTATTGGCTGCGGGAGTACGCTATACAAAACTGGAGAGAATTCGTCATTAACTTATATGGAAGATGGTTTTCACAACTCTATTCTAAGGACGAATCTTTAAGAGAACTCCTTTTTGGCGATGTTGAACTTTCACCCTTAGACCAAACCATAAACAAGGACACAGTAATCAAAGTTGATGACGAAGAAATCCATATTCTGAACACACCTGGGCATTGGAAGGCTTGCCTCTCGGTTTATTTGCCCTCTTCAAAAATATTGTTTGCGGGAGACGCAATCTTTTCGGGTTTTGAACCTGCAACAAGATTCGGCGACAAAAACCTTTGGAAAGAATGGATTAACTCGTTGGAAAAACTCCGTAAACTAGACATACGCTGCGTTATTCCTGGGCATGGAAGATTATGCGATGTCAAAGAGATTCACAGGCACATCAAATATCTTAAAGAATTAATTGCTAAATCTTAACTAACAAAAAAGAAGGGAATTGTGCCATCAAAACATTAAAAGGGCGAAGCATAGTTCCAGGACAATGCAAGGGATATGCTCTCGTCTCAGTCAAGCCTTTGAGTTTTCTGGGTGGAGTTGACTATGACACAGGTGTGGTGATCGAAAAAAATCACAATCTGAAAGGCGAATCTCTAAAAGATAGGGTTCTATGTTTTCCCTCTGGACACGGCTCAACCGTTGGCAGCTATGTGCTGTATTCGCTTGTAAAGAAGGGGCTGGGTCCAAAGGCTATCGTAAACCAAGTAGCTGACCCAGTGGTAGTTGTAGGCTCCATCATCGCTGAAATTCCCATGATTGATCAAATCGACATCAAGCAAATCAGAACAGGTGACCTTGTCGAGGTTGACGGAGACAAAGGAACCGTGAAGATAGTAGGCAAGGCGGATTAAACATGTATCTGACCAAGCAAGAAGAGCAAGTGTTTGAGGGCGAACACGGCTGGGCTAAGCAGGTTGCAATTAAGATTCTCGTCCGTCTCGGCGACCTGTTCGGCGCCACAAGGCTCATTCCAATTCAGTCAGCACATTTGTCAGGCGTGTCCTACAAGCATCTCGGCGACGCCGCTATCGACTTCCTCAACGAAATAGCAAACAAGGACGGTAAGGCGCATACGCTGGCTACGCTTAATCCTTCAAGCTTCGACCAAGAACACTTGGTGAAACGTTACTCAAAGGACCGCTTTCACAAACAGCAGCATATAATTGAAATATATAAGAAAATGCTTATTCAACCCACTTTGACGTGCACGCCGTATTATCTTCAAAAGCCCAAGCCCGGTCAACACCTAGCATGGTCAGAATCATCCGCCGTGGTCTACGCCAACTCGGTTTTGGGTGCTTGGACAAACCGAGAGGGTGCCCCAAGCGCCTTAGCCGCCGCCTTAGTGGGCAAAACCCCAAACTACGGCGTACACCAGCCAGAAAATCGCCAACCAACCACAATAATAAAAGTGGAAACTGAGCTCCAAACCGAAACAAACTATGGCGTGTTGGGGATTCATTTAGGCAAATTACTGAAGGAAAAGATTCCAACATTTAAAGGATTGCGCGGCTCAGACGAGGGGTTAAAACAGTTGGGCGCTGCGATGGCTTCAAGCGGTATGACCGCCCTGTTCTACATGGAGGCTCCGACCAAAAGGGAGAAACTTGAGGCTATATCAGTCGAAGCAAAGGATATCAAAGAAGCAGCGTGTGGACTTTACACAACTGACTGCGCACCAGACTTGGTCTTCGTCGGGTGTCCTCACTGTTCCATGAAAGAGGTTAAAGCTGTTGCCAGGCTTCTCCAAGGTAAGAAAGTGCGTAAGGACATTGAACTGTGGATTTGCACATCGCGGCATGTAAGAGAAAAGACTAAAACCCATGTTGACATCATTGAACGAGCTGGTGGACACGTGTTATGCGACACCTGCGTTCTCGTAACATGGATAAAAGACCTAGGCATAGACACGCTCATGACCAATTCAGCCAAAACAGCATTCTACGCGCCTACCCTGAACGAGGTTGATGTTGCCTTGAAACCATTGAGAGAATGTATTGAGGCTGCGTGTCGAGGCTAGCGTTCATAAGCTTAGTTGATGTGTCTCTGCTTCTAATACTCGGATTCGTGATAGCTGCACCATTATCCATAGTTGGTTTAGGAGGTGGATCATAGTTCCCATGTTGATTCTTGCTTTTGGTCTGCCTAGGTCAAACGCTGTTGCAATCAGCTTGATGGCGATGGTTGGTACAACGTTCTCTGCCTCAATCGCCTATATCAGGCAGGGAAGAGTGGACTACAAAGTCGGTCTTCTTTATGACGTACTAGATGTTCCAAATGTAGTTGTTGGCGCATACTTAACAACTATTCTTCCAAGAAACTTTCTTGCGGGCTTGTGCGGATTCCTGGTGGTTTTCATCTCCCTGCTCTTGATAAAAACAAGGAAGTTCACCGTCTTTTCGACGAGGAAAAGCGAACAAAGTACAGGTAAAGAACGGAAGAGAAGAAAAATTGACCCCACCAATCAGATGTTCGAATATACCATATGGAAGACAGGTTTAATTTTGCTGAGCAGCTTCACTGGCGGGCTTGTTACAGGTTTGGCTGGCCTAGGAGGAGGCATAACAGACACTACAACAATGATTCTGCTCGGCGTGCCCGCCCGCATATAGCCGTAGCGAGCTCAGAATTTGCCATGGCTCTCACCAACGGTGTAGGTGTAATGACCCATGGGATTTTACAAAACATCCTTTGGGACTACACGGTTCTTCTGACGATTGGCACGTTCATTGGAGCGCAAGTAGGAGTGTGGGCTTCAAAACGGGAAAAGGGAGAGACCTTAACAAAGATACTTTCTGGGATTGCACTTCTTCTGGGATTAAGACTCATACTGCTACTATTTAATTTTTAGTTTAGTAACAGCGTGGGCGAGAACGGAGCTTTTGATGTTTAATCATTCAGGTGCATTCTATTTCTCTGCCAACGACAATGTTAAATAACGTTGCACATTTAGCAACTTGATACAATGAGGTGTAGCACATGGCGGAATTTCATGTTTTGTTTCATCCTTTTGAGTTCAGGATAGGCTTTTGTGAAGGAAATGCAATCCTTATATCAAGCAAGAATCTTCCTATGGAAGCTGCATTTTTTGATAGACACTGCAATGACGCTTTCGAATCTTGTTGGAGCATAATGGGCTCATGCGCCTCTTCACTGATTAAACGTAAAGACTTAGTGATTGTGGTTGATCCTGGAGCCCCTCAATTGGGCGGATCAGGGGCTATAAAGGCAAGGCTTAATCAACTTGGACTTAAGGTCAAAGACGTAAATCTTGTCATCAACACTCATCTTCATGGCGATCATGTCGGTAGCAATTTTGTATTCAGAGGAAAACCCCTCATTATTCATGAAGGAGAATTAAAGTCTCAAAGTCTCAGTGAAATACAACGAGCATATATAGAACCCATGGAAGTGCAAGAAATAAGAGGCGACACCAAGATAGCAGACGATGTTTGGATTATTGAGACCCCTGGACATACTCATGGCAGTACAACAGTGATTATTGGCACATCAGAAGGGCGTGTTGCCATAGCAGGTGACACAATAATGGCAAGAGAGCACTTCCTAGAGAAAAAATTGCCTGACTGGGAATCAAACTATAAAGAGATTTTCAAATCGATGGAAAAAATCGAGAGCCTCAAGCCAAAGAAAATAGTTCCGGGACATGACTTCCCCTTCAGAATGACATTTTGAGATTTTCATTGACGAACAAATTGGCAATGAAGGTTCATGCTTGAGCAAAAACGTCGCAGCGATATCAGTTTCAACTTTCCTGATAGTTTTTCATACGTTTTCTTGGTTTTTCCTCTTGCCTATTCATCTAAAAAACCTAGGAGCCGACGATTTCTCAATAGGCTTATCATACAGCTCATTTGGCTTTGGTTATACGGTTGCACAAATCATTGGCGGTTATCTTTCAGATCGCTTCGGTCGGAAACCATTAATAGCTATTCCCACATGGTTCTTCGCATTATTTTATGTTATTATGGCCATCTCTAATTCGTGGACCTACGTCACGATTTCTTATCTTTTGGTTTCGATAGGCTCGGCTTTCCAGTCACCCTCGTTCACTTCTATGATAACTGAATCTGCTGAAGATGAGAAAGCGGGTAAAGCCTTCGGATTTTTTGAACTCTCTATAATGTTGGGAATAGCCCTAGGCCCGCTCGCTGGCTCAGTTCTTGTAGGAGTGTTTGGCATTAGCAAGATGATAATGGTCACTGCATCAGCGTGTTTTGTTGCTGCCTTTATACGACAGTTTGGGCTTACCGAATCAACAAAAAGAATCGAAAAAAAAGTTGAAAGATTTTCCCATAGGAAGAATTTTGTCTGGTTTACCGTCGTTGGCATGTTCGCTTTTCTGAGCCTCTCATTAACAATCAATGGACCCTTCTTAACCCTCTATCAAGACGAAATACTGGGTCTTGAAGAAAGTCAGATGAATTTCATTTTTGGATTGGCTAGCATTCCATCGGCAATATTTTGTTTGGCGGCAGGTTGGCTTTCAGACCACGTAGGTGCCAAAAAAATCACAGCTGGAGGCATATTACTCCAAGCCATGTTCGCTCTTTTCTGGGCGGTTTTCAGGGGGGAACTCGCATTCCTAATGCTTGCTTTTATCTTTGTCCAATTTTTCTATGTCAGCTACCAAGTCGTAATCGCAAAGATCACGAGTGAAAGAGAAAGGGCAAGGTTCACTGGATTTTTTGGCACGATCACGGGGTTAGCTTCTTCGATAGGACCATATTTAGGAATGGGCATCAGATTGAAATATGGTTTCATTGAAGTGTTTTCTCTTTGCCTTTTCTTCTCGATATTTGCCGTAGTGTTCCTCAAAGGAGTAAAATTCTCTGAAGAAGTTCATCAGAATCAATGAGTTTCTATTGCTTCTGCTCTAAGGTTTTTCTTCAGCGTCTCTATAATCTGACTTATTCTCTTATTCGTCGGTATCTTTGCAAGCTCAAATTTCTCTTTTGGCTTTGTTAGTGGTCGTGTGGCATCAACACCCACTTTGGTTGTGAGTCCAGTTTCCTGATCAGCAGAGGGATCAAGTGTTGAACCTCTGGCTTGAGGAATGATGAGTAGGTCTTCGCTTGCTTGGAAGCGCGTGGCTATTGCCCATTCAACCATCTCTGAGTTGTAAACGTCGATGTCTGTCTCAACCACAACAGCGTGCTTGAGACTTGGGTGGGCGCTGAAGACAGCTGCCAAAGCGTTTTTGGAGTCTCCGTCAACAAGTTTTTCAATTGAGACTACGGCGTGGAGCCATCCGCATCCTCCGCTTGATAGGTTGACTGCCTTAACGGTTGGCACAACTTTAGACACGGCTTCCCAAATCATGGTTTCATGTGGCAACCCCATCAACAGTTTGTGTTCGGCGCCTGATGGCAGCAAAGCTTGATAGATGTGGTCTCGGCGGTGCATCATGCTTACGAGTTCGATTACGGGCTGTTTGCGCTGGATGTCGTATGTGCCTGTTATATCAACAAGCGGCCCCTCCACAACTTCTTTGTCGGTTAGGATTTTGCCTTCCAAGACGATTTCAGCCTCGGCTGGAGCGTATGCGTTGACATGCTCACACTTGACAAGGTGCATCTTGTTGTTAAGAAACGCGTTTGCCACACCGAACTCGCTGACTCCGAAGGGAACTGGCGAAGCTGTAGCTAACATGACTGCTGGATGGGTGCCCACAGTGATAGCCACGTCTAAACTTTCTTTCCGTTCCTTCGCGGTCTCCCACATGTTGCAGAGGTGCCGCGGCACCAATCGAATGGCTAAATGACGGTCGTCTAAAACTTGGAGCCGATGAATGGACACATTTTCGATTTTTCCATCCGAGCTGCGTGCGGAGATAACTGCTGAGGTTACGTAGGCGCCTGCGTCCCGTTCAAAATGGGTTAGAATAGGCAGCTTAGATAATCTTGCTCTTTCCACCACTTCGTTAACGGGTCCGCCTCGCACAACTCTTGGAGGATGTGGTTTGCGCCAAGCTTCGATTATTTTTTGGTAGAGACCTTCTTGGCTCACTCCCAGAGCCCAGCATAGGCGTTGACGTGTTCCGCAAACTCCAGCAACAATTTTGGTGTGGTTTCCTTTCACATTGTCGAAGTATAGTATGGGTCCACTGTCAAATTCTTTCATGAAAGCTGAAACTTCGAAGCGTGGCGAAACCTCTTCGTCAACCTGTACTATTTGGTTTTTCTTCTGCATCTCTGCCAGAAAACTGCGCAGACTCATTCTTTCGCCTCCTTTTCTTCTTCTCTGAAGGTTTTCTCAAACAACCGAAGAAATATTGTTCCGGCGTTTCTATCACCTACTTTTTTGGCGAAAACTGAAACTAAGGCGATTTTGCCTGTTTTTTGGGCTAGGCGTTCGGCGAGCAGTCGGGCGAGGATAGTGTTTCTGTCACCGAGCAGGATAGAAGACACAGGTGATCCTATCATCTTCTCCGTTGGTGGAAGAGCAACTGCGAGAGTTCCGAGCTGGTCTTCGTATTCGCTTATTAGAAGTAAATTAGCATTTTTGGTCTCTAAGCGGAGTGCTAAGAACAAGGTTTCGTTTTCTCTCATCTCTTCTTGAACAATCTTCACTCGCTGCATCGGCTTGACCTTCTAGGCTATTTTTTAGCGGTTGGCATATTTACTGTTTGGTGCTTTTATGGGCTTTCAAAACTTTAGAGCGCTTTTTACTGTTTAGAAGAAGCATTGTGGGCTATCAAGCGTTCGTCTTGTGTTATCGCCTCAAATATTTTATCGACCAATTGCTCTTGCTTGGCGATTCTGCCCACCTCATGATGACTGCCGTTGGTAATCTTAGCTATCATCTCAGTCACTAACAACCCAGAGCTCTGCCACCCCAACAGAACTGGATTAGTGTTAACCACAACCGTGTAGATTCCTTCCTTCTTGATCATTTCAGAAACCGAAACAACGTCGTTTATGGCTGTGTCTTCGTACTTGAAGAAGGCTGCGTCAAGAGGATCAAACGTATGAACCTCGCCTGTTTGCAGACTCCTCTTTAACGGAATGTTGGCGTTTCCATCTGTCACAATAACCATAACTGGAATCGTTGACCTATCTCTTCGTTTGGCTTCTTCCAAGACCTCCCACGCCTTCAGCATTCCAGCTGCTAAGGGAGTGAAGCCGCTGACGTGCAGTTTCAAGAGCTTGTTTGCCACAACTCGCAGGTTGGTTATTGGATGCTGAACTACAACCGCGCTTGTGCCCTTAAGGGCTACTATGCCCACCTTGTCTCTGTAGCGGTACGCGTCTCCATGCAGTTTCAGTATGGCCTCTCTCACCTGCTCAATGTTGTACATCATGGATTTGCTTAGGTCGATGACCAAGATTATCGTCATGGGTGCCTTGTAGATTCTCGACTTCTCACGAACGTCACTGGAAAGTATCTGCAACGCAGTTTGGGAGGGTTTATTCCTGTATCTCTGTTCCAAGGCAGCCGCTCTTATCGTGGCTGGCAGATGGATGTCTCGAGGCTTGCCGCGGGGAAATCTCCAACCACTCGGTCTGCCTCTGTGAAGAGCGGTCACGGTTTCCGCTCGTTTCCCAGCTTGAACGCCAATGCCTGTAAGAGACCTTTGTGGTTGAAAGAATATTTTGAAGGGTGCAATGAGGCTTCCTCTAATTTTATCGAGGAGGGGAGCTCCTTCTGTTAAGTGTGCTTCTCTCACCATCGATACAGACCTACTGTGCAACGCTCTTGCGTCGTTGGGGAGAGCCAGTGTTTTCTTGCCGAATGACAGCTTTCCTCGGAGCACTTCATCTAACGAGAAGATTATTTTTTTGAACCTCTTTGGAACATAGTTGCTCTTCTTTTTCTCTGGCTCCTTGTCTTGCTTCCCAATTTTTCTCGGCCAGATAAACGCTTTGAATTTCCTGCGTTTACCTTCTTCACGTTCGATTGTTGGTCCAGGTTTCTCTTCTGGCTGCGCTTCCTTAACCTTAGATAGGAAGGCTTTTTTGATTTCGTCAGACGTAGCTGGTTCCAAGAACCCTCCTTCACGGGTTCTGTGGCTGAGAGCCAATTCGGCCGCGACTAAAATGTCGTCAATTGTAACGGTTGTTCTGTCTTCGAAGGCTGCTAGGGTGAACGCGGCTTTGTTTATGACTATATCGGGTCTCATTCCGTCGACTTTCAGCTCGGCACATGCATTGCACACGGCTTCGAGGAAGTTTTCTGGAATCTCAACCTTTGGAAGAACACTCCTAGCGTGTGCGATTTTGTTTCTGAGCTCTATTTGAGATGCCTTGAATTCCTCATGAAACCTTTGAGGGTCTTTTTCAAACTCGATGTTTCGCTTCACAACTTCTATTCTGTCGGGAACAGAGGCGATTCTTTCAACTCCAACCGACAGTGAGAAGCGGTCGAGGAGTTGTGGTCGCAATTCGCCTTCTTCCGGGTTCATTGTTCCGACGAAGACAAACCGCGAGGGATGACTGACTGAGATGCCTTCTCTCTCCACAACGTTCCAGCCTGTGGCTGCTGCGTCTAACAGGTCGTCGGCTATGTGATCGGGTAGAAGATTTATTTCGTCAACGTAGAGGATATTTTGGTTGGCTTCGGCGAGGATGCCGGGTTCAAGAGCTTCAACCCCCAGCTTGATGGCTTTTTCCACATCTAGGCTTCCCACGACTCTGTCTTCGGTGGCTCCCAGTGGAAGGTCGACAACCCTCATTTCTTTTTCTTCGACTGGCAGTTTCTCTCCTTCGCGGTGGCGGTCGCTGCATCGGGAGCACATATTGGATGGATCGTAGGGGTCGCAGTTGAACGAGCAGTCTTTCACAGTTTTTATCTCTGGCAGGATGTCGGCTAATGCGCGCACAACTGTTGTTTTTCCTGAGCCCTTTGGTCCACGAATAAGCAGTCCACCTACCTTTGGGTTTATGGCGTTTATTAAAATGGCAAGCTTCAGCTTGTCTAGTGCAACTATGGCTGAGAATGGAAACACTACTCTTCTTTGCATGCGTTCAACTCCAAAGGCTCGAAGGCACTCAAGTATCTAGCTAACTAAACATAGGTATAAGAGCCTAATGCTTTATGCTTTGGAATATGTTTCTTGTCACTTGTTCTATGCGGTTCAAATGGTGATTTGCTTTCTCAGTCTTACTAGCTTGTTCCTTCTGCTTTCAAAATATCTCGTTAAAAGGGCACCGCATGTTAGTGGTAAAACTCCAAGAATAAACACGGTGACGTTTGTTGTTAAGAACCCAGTTGCAACTGTTAATAACCCGAACCCAGCTATCATCCATAGGATTTTCTCATACTGCCTGGTCTCATTTATCTTGCCATTAATGTAGTGAAGCGTATTCATTTGTTCCTTCTTATTTGGAGCCAAGCCGTTGAAGTATTCACGCTCACATCTTTGGGAACAGATCGGAATGCCTAACCACTCATCATTAAACAAGAAGTCAGTGGTCATCTTGCCACATGAGGTGCAAGGTCTTAACTTTCCCATAACATTCAATAGTTAAGTAACCCGGCATAGGAATAATAGTCTAACGTCTGTACTGGGGCTGCATCAAACAGTTAAGGGAAGTCTTAAGTTAAAGGCTTGAAATCACATTAGAGAGCCTTAAAAAAAGCTTCGGCGATCAAGCAATGGATGAAAAAGACAGGGCAAACCGCATTTTGGAAATTCTAAGGGGAAATTTCTCGCTTCCTGAATGGACGGGTTCAAGGAGAGAGCCGTTTCAAACGTTGATTCGAACCGTGCTCTCGCAGGCAACAAACGACAGAAACAGGGACCGAGCCTACAAAAAACTCTCCGAGAAATATGAGGTTAGCCCAAAAGCCTTGGCGGATGCTGACGTTAAAGAGGTAGTGGAAGCCATTCGGGTTGGTGGCTTGTACAGAAACAAATCTCGAAAGATCATAGAACTTTCCAGGGCTGTTCTTGAGCGCTTTAATGGTTCGTTGGATTTTGTTTACTCGCAGCCTTTGGAAAAAGCTCGTTCCATGCTCATGAGTATTCCGGGTGTTGGACCTAAGACCGCCGACGTTGTTCTTTTATTCTCTGCAAGAAAGCCCATAGTGCCTGTTGACACACATGTGATTCGGGTTTCGAGGAGGCTGGGCTTGGCGCCGCTTAAGGGTGATTATGAGGGGATCAGGAAGGCGTTGGAGTCTCTCTACTCGCCTAAAGACTATTTTGCTGTTCATCTACTCCTCATCAGTTTGGGTCGAACGCACTGCAGAGCGCGAAACCCTCTGCACAAGTCTTGTCCAGTCGATTCGCTGTGTCCAACCACAAGAAGAGAGGCGCAACAATCAGATTTGCATGGGCTACATGGCAGTAGGGGATATCCTTGACTACAATGGCTCAGACCGGGCTGCATGCGAAAATCGAGGAGTTCTTTCCCTACTCACGAATAAGACCATATCAGGACTTTTTCACCAACACTATTTTTGATGCTGTCAAAAACCGTAGGCACGTTCTAATCGAGGGAAGCAACGGGTTAGGCAAGACGGTTTCGGCGCTGTCTGCTTGCTTGCCCCTTGCTAAGGAGCATGATTTGCAGGTTCTCTATGTGGCTAAGACTCATCGCCAGCACGAACGGGTGATTGAGGAGTTGAACGCCATTACCAGGCGTCAAGATGTGTCGGGGATTTCGGTTCGCGGGCGCACTGATATGTGTTTTCACCCATTTGTAACTCGTCACGCGCCAGATGCTAGGTCTGCTATGGAAATATGTGAGCTGCTCAAGATGAGGGAGCAGTGTCCTTATTACGGGAATATTGAGAAGAAGGATGAACGCTTCTCCGACCTTAGGAAGCACATTGTATCACGACCGTACAAGGCTTCGGAGGTGCAGGAAGTATGCCACGCTGAGGGTTTCTGTCCCTACGAGCTCGTGAAGAAGGCGTTAGCGGACATTGATGTTGTGGCATTGAGTTACATGTATGTTTTCGACCCGTCGGTTAGAGGAGCCTTTCTCAAGCATTTAGACCGCCCTTTAGATGAGGTCATACTCGTGGTTGACGAGGCGCACAACCTGCCCGATACAGCCGTGGAGATTGCTAGCGACAGTCTGACGGTTTTTGCCATGCGGCAGGCGCAGTTGGAGGCTGACAAGTTTCGCCGTCGTGATGTGGCTGATTTTGTAGCCAAGTTTCGAGCGTTGGTTGAAAGATTAGCGGTGGAAGTAGAAAAGGAGAGTTACGTTTCTCCACCGTTGCTAATCGACGCCTTACAGAAGAAGGCTGACATCAATGATCCGCAGTTCTTTTTTGAAGAGATGCATGAAACGGGGAGTTTGATTAAACAGCAGCTGCTGACGCAGGGAAAGTATCCGCGTTCGTACATTCACCGTGTGGGCGAGTTTCTTTTGCGGTGGTTGGAAACTTCAGGAGACATTGCCTACACGCATGTGTTGAGTCGATACGTGGCTAAGACAGGCGTGCCCTCAGCCAAGTTGGAGGTTGTGGCGCTTGACCCTGCCAAGGTGACTGAACCTGTTTTTTCGTCAGTTTACTGCAGTGTAAACATGTCTGGAACGCTACAGCCCTTGGAATCGTATGTGAAGATGACCCATCTGCCCGATTCAACTGTTTGTCAAGCCGTGCCTTCACCGTTTCCGAGGGAGCATGTTCTAAGCTTGGCTTGTTGTGGCGTGACGACAGCTATGGAGCAGCGTACTCCAGCCATGTACAAGAAACTGGTTAGGCGAATTATTGAAGTGGTTCGCAGCACACCAGCCAATGTGGGCGTTTTCACTGCATCCTACGAGGTGTTGGAAAGACTGCTGGATGCGGGAATCGAAGATGGTTTGGAGAAGCCGTTGTTTCATGAGCATCGAGGCATGAAATCTAAGGAGAATGAGCGTCTAATCGGCAGGTTCAAGTCGTATGCCAAACGGGGAGGCGCTGTCTTGCTGGGTGTTCAGGGTGGACGTTCCTCGGAGGGTGCGGATTATCCAGGCGATCAGATGAATTCGGTTGCTATTGTTGGTGTGCCTTATGCTGAGCCGACGCCTAAAGTGAACGCTCAGATAAGATACTATGAACGCTGTTTTCACGGGCATGGAAGAGAATACGGCTATGTGATTCCTGCCCTAAAGAAGGCGGCTCAAACGGCTGGTAGACCAATACGTACACTGGAGGATAGAGGCGCTATTGTGTTCCTAGACCACCGATTTGCAACAGCCTATTGTCAGCACTATCTACCTGTATGGATAAGAAGAGGCCTGAAGACGCTGCCAGACGAAGACAACGCCATAGCAAAAGAACTTGTAAGATTCTATGACACTGAGAAATAAAGGCGAGGCTTATGGCTTTTGTGTTCTCAGCTAAAGCTGCTTGTGTTCCATCTCAGCTGGAGGACAGAATCTCAAAGGGATTCAAGGCTGTAGAAATAATTACTTTTGAAAATCAGTTGAAGCATTCCTCTTGGTTGATGCAAAGAGTTCTTCGCAATTATTCTCATAGTTTAGAGTTTGTTTCAATTCATACACCTAGCGAATTAACAATTTCAGATGCTATCAACAAAGATTACAGGAAACGTGGCCTATCATGTTTAGAGAAAGCAATAAGATTAGCTGCGAGAATAAACTGCCACCGCGTCGTTTTCCACGCCTTTCAACATGTCACTAAACTAGGTACAATCAAGGAGATGATTTCTCTTCGTGACGGAGCATTTCAGAAGTGCGTTGAAGGCATTGGAGCATTACACCCTCTTTGCGAAGACTTTGGCGTGACACTTTGCCTCGAAAATATCAATGCGTGTGTATACGTCAATCAATTACTCTATCTTATTTTTACTGCCTCACCTCACGACCTACTTCGCGTTTTAAAGGAGGTAGATTCAAATTTCCTGAAATTATGCTTCGATGTTGCTCACGCACAGAACACATGCAACTTCATCGTAAAGAATCCTCAGATGAAAGCGTTGTTCAATGTTAACAAGTTAACCCTGAAAGAATTTTGTGAGCTTGTCGTCGACCACACTGATTTAATACACCTATCGGATGCCAAAGGCACAGTAGCTGCCGAAGGGACCGACAATCTTCCCTTAGGAAAAGGTGAAATAAATTTTCGGAAGGCTCTGAAGCCCATTTTAGTCAAAGGGTTTAGAAACCCAATAGTGTTGGAAATCCGTGAACCTGATGTCAATAATGCTGTGAATATGGTGAAGAGTAGAGAGTTCCTCTCACGAATAATGGCTAGATTAACACCATAATAACTTATTACGAACTATATTCAGATATGCGTTTAGAAAGGAGAAGCCCTCCTATGTTGAAGTTAAAACCGCCCATGAAAAAGCCCATCAAACACTTGTCTGGTTCGGAGTTGCATTGTAAAAACTGGCAGATTGAAGGCATACTGCGCATGTTATACAATGTTGTTGACCCAGAGGTGGCTAAAGACCCACAGAACCTAATTGTTTACGGTGGAACAGGAAAAGCCGCCCGCAACTGGGATTGCTTCCACACAATAGTTGAAACCTTAAAGAATCTTGAAACCGACGAAACCATGCTTATTCAAAGCGGCAAGCCTGTGGCTGTTTTTCAAACTCATGAGTGGGCTCCTCGTGCCTTAATCGTGAATTGTATGCTGGTGCCGAAGTGGGCTACGTGGGACTACTATTACGAGCTTGAGCAGAAGGGCTTGATTATGTTTGGTCAGATGACAGCTGGCTCTTGGGCTTATATTGGCACGCAGGGCATACTTCAAGGCACGTATGAGACGTTAGCCGCTGTAGCCAAAGAACATTACAGCGCCAGCTTAAAGGGCAGATTAGTGTTGAGCGCTGGGTTAGGTGAGATGGGTGGTGCTCAACCGTTAGCAGCAACTATGAACGAAGGAGTCGCATTGATTGTTGAAATTAACAAGAAAGCCATAGAAAGGCGCCTCAGGCATGGTTATCTCGAAACTTGGACAGATGATTTAAACGAAGCAGTTGACATGGCTGAACAAGCCAAAGAGGAGAAAAAGCCTAAGAGCATTGGTTTGTTGGGTAACGCCGCTGAGGTGCATCCCGAACTTGTGAGGCGAGGCATGATTCCAGATGTGGTCACAGATCAGACATCGGCGCATGACCCGCTTAACGGTTATTACCCTGCTGGATTATCGAAGGAAGAGGCTGACAGGCTTAGGGAAAGCAACCCAAAGGAATATGTTTCTAAAGCCAAAGGAAGCATGCACGTACAGGTTAAGGCTATGGTAGAGATGATGCGCAAGGGCGCAATCGTGTTCGAATACGGCAACAACCTGAGGCAAGCAGCCAGCGACGACGGCTTCAAACAAGCTTTCGCCTTCCCCGGTTTCGTGCAACGCTATATCCGCCCTATGTTCTGTGAGGGACGAGGCCCCTTCCGATGGACCAGCCTGATCGATAGCGCTGACGACATTTACACGCTTGATGATGTCGTCTTGAAAGAATTCGCATACAACAAGGAGCTTTGTCGATGGATAAGAAAGGCGAAGGAGCAGGTTAAGTTTCAGGGTTTGCCAGCTCGAGTTTGCTGGTTGGGCTTTGGTGAAAGAGCACGGTTCGGCAAAATCATGAACGACATGGTCAGAAAGGGAGAGTTAGACGGACCAGTATGGATTGGACGGGACCACTTGGACGGTGGAAGCGTGGCATCGCCAAACCGTGAAACAGAGGGCATGAGGGACGGAAGCGACGCCATAGCCGACTGGCCTATATTGAATGTTTTGTTAAATGCGGTTGCGGGCGCTACGTGGGTTTCGGTTCACCACGGGGGAGGCGTGGGCTTGGGCTACAGCATCCATGCTGGCATGTGCCTGGTCGCGGATGGAACGAAAGAGGCTGAGAAGAGAATTGTGCGCGTGTTGACAACTGACCCGGGAACAGCGGTTGTGCGCCATGCGGACGCAGGCTATGAAAAGGCAAGGGAGATAGCTAAACAGAAAGGAATCAAGATGCCCATGCTCAAGTGACAACATGACTCACACGAGCGTTTCCAGAACAGATTACTCAAAAATTGCAGATTACTATGACAAGGTGCGCCCTCCACCAGCCAACACATGGATTTCAAAAATCATCGAACACGGCGAAATCAACGAGGACAGCGTTGTTCTAGACGTTGGATGCGGCACAGGAAGATTCCCCCTTAGCATCTTATCCTCGAAAAAAGCATTGATTTATTCCTTAGAGCCGTCGATCAACATGCTAAGGAAAGCCGCTGCAAAAGACCGATCAAAACAAGTCTCTTGGGTTCGAGGAGACGGACAAAACCTACCCTTCAGAAACAACATCTTCAACTGCATCTACATGACCATGGTAATCCATCACATAGAAAACAAGAAGATGGCACTCAAAGAAATCCACCGCACACTGAAGAAAGGTGGAAACTGCGTCATCATGACAACCTCACACTACAGGATAAGAAAACACCTCCTACTCTGCAATTTCCCAGGACTAACCGCAATAGACCTCAGACGCTTTCCATCACTGCCCACCCTCAAAAAAACCATGACAAAAACAGGCTTCAAAAACGTCCACTACCACGTAGTTCAAACCAACGAAAAAATACAAACTGAAGAATTCCTAGAAAGAGTCAGAAACAAATATATCTCAACGCTAACACTGCTCAGTCAAGACAAATTTGCAAGAGGCCTCAAAGTCTTCGAGAGAAGAATCCGCGAAAAATGCGGCAAATATGTCACACGACCCATCGGATTCGACTTCGTCATCGGAAAGAAATAGGTCCCAACATACGCCCCTTAACTTTCCAAGGGGCGCATCTATTAACCCTTATATGGATTATGCTCGCTGAAGTAGACTCTCTCAAACTCGTGGTGCAGAAAATGTTTGAAAACGCCAACAGAGTCAGCAAGATACAGCCTTCAGCCATCCGCAGAATGATCGAACTCTCTCACAGGATGAAGAAAGTTATTCACATGGAGCAGGGTGAACCAGACTTCACAACGCCAGAACATATCATAGAAGCCGCAATAAAAGCAGCTAGAAAAGGCTTCACGCATTACACAGAAACGGACGGAACACTGGAACTGCGGCAAGCCATCGCACAAAAACTCGAAAAAGACAATGGCATCGACGCCGACCCACAAACTGAGATAACAGTAACTTCAGGTTCTCAAGAGGCAATGTTTATCACTGCACTAGGATTACTAAACCCAAGCGACCAAGCCCTCATCCTCGACCCATACTACCCAGCATACTACCAAGACACCCTAATAGCAGAAGCACAACCCATCACAATCCAACTCGACGAAAAGAAAAACTACCGAATAGAACTAGAAACCCTAGGAAGCCATGTAACCAAGAAAACCAAGATGATCTGGCTGTGCAACCCATCCAACCCAACAGGATATGTGTTCTCAAAACAGGACCTTGAAACCATAGCTGAAGTAGCGCAGAAACACAACCTGATAGTCTTCTGCGATGAAATATACGAAAAAATCGTCTACGATGACGCAAGACACATCAGCATAGGCTCCCTTCCCAACATGGAAGACCGAACAATCACTGTTAACGGCTTCTCAAAAGCATATGCAATGACTGGATGGCGAATCGGATACATAACTGCTGGAAAAAACCTCTCAAGCACCTTACGCAAACTACACTACTACGCTGTCCTGTGCCCAAACGCGATTTCACAAAAAGCAGCCGTCGCCGCCTTAACAGGATCGCAAGACTGCGTTCAAGAAATGGTAACAGAATACAACCGCAGAAGAGAATTCATGCTTCACGAACTTGACAGAATCGAATGCTTGACGTACACCAAACCAAAAGGAGCATTCTATTTCTTTCCAGACTTCTCAAACCTCGAAAAATCAGATGAAACATTAGCTGCCGATCTATTGAAAGAAGCTGGAGTCGCCACAGCACCAGGCTCAGGCTTCGGAAAAGCCGGTGAAGGACATCTCAGAATATCATACTCCGTCTCCCATGAACAACTGAGGAAAGGCATGGAGCGGATCAAAAAGTACTTCGAACACGAAACATAGACTATGACGCGATGACGTCATGATCCGCGCTTTGTCACGGTGACTATGCCCCTCTCAGCGTCTACTTCAACAAAGTCACCAGTCCGAATGACGACAAACGGGTCATTCTCCAACCTGTCAACTAAAGGCACCTTTACCAGAAAAGCACTTACAACTAAGACCGTTTCCACATCTTTAACTATCATCGCCTTAGGCGCAACATTATGCAATGCTAGCTTGAACAGACCGTCAATCTGAACCACTGAACTGGCTTTTCCCGAGGGAAACACAAGCACCTTATTCGCAAGATTTTTCCCAGCCAATTCATGGTTTTTCTCCCTAACTATTCCAGTCTTGGGATCTGTGAGGTAGAAGCAGATGGGCTCATGAGACACCAGAGCCTCACCCTCGCCATAGCCACCTATTATCTTATGGCATTTCAGAGTGATTTCCGAACCTCTCATACCCATCTCCCCCTAATTGCGGCTTCAACACAGTCCGACAGCCTTGACACCATCACTTCTTTAAACCTCCGATAATAGGCGCATTTGGGCGAGTCTGTCATACCCACTTTGTCTTTATACGCAATCCAACATGGCTCATCAATACACGTGTCAACCACAACATGTCCACCAGCGCTCTCTATAAGACCCACATACCCGCTTCTCTCAGCCAAAGCCTTAGTAGTAGCTGACGTGCAAATCCAAAAAGACACACCCTTGTGAACCTTTTTCCCCTTCAGAAGCTTTGCAGCCTCCTCCACCTGCTTAAGAGTATAATGCGGGCACCCAAGCATGACGAAGTCGACTCTGCCACTCATTGTTTGAAGCTCCTCGTGAACCTGCTTAAGTTCTCTGTCTGTTACTGTAATCTTATCCTTTGGCGAGTCGCCTTGAAAGGACTCTTCCACAGTTGAGGCTTCAACAGTGAAACCTGGGATGTAGAACATAGAAACTGCACCAGGCACGTTGGACATTGCACAGAAGTTTATGAGTTCCTCCGTATTCGGGTGCCGCTCTATGCCAGTGAGCACTGGGATTCCATAGCCTATTCGTTTGCCAACAAAGTACCCAAGAAGGGTATAGTCGAACTCGTCCCTCAGCGTTGCTTCCACCTTGATCAAGTGCGTGCCCTTCCGATTTTCTTTGATATGCAGCCCATATTTGGGAGTCTTACCGATGACCCCAGCAGCTAATGCACTTTGAGCCGCCTCACGATTTGTACTCGCACCAATAACAGAATTCACATAAGGCGTAGCGCTTGACTCAGAAAACGCAACAGTCTCACCATACACTGGAATGTTCTCCGCCATGTATGGTACGCAACTCCAGCTGAGGATGGCGCCTACTCTCTTATAAGCTTCCATTACTCTCCGAGCTACTTCGCCCTCATCCTTCGGAACGTCAAACAAGCTATCGAAATAGTTGATGTCGTAAACTGGATTCGTGCTAGTCGGCACTCTGCAGCGAGCACCTCCATTAGCTAGAAGCTCGACGAAATAAAGGTCTCCTTCCTGACCACTGGAAGCTGCATGCGCACGGCTTATAGGAATCATTTTTTCAGCGTCATAAGCGTCTCCAATGGCTAGGAGCAATTCAAGTGCCTTTTGAGCCCCTTCACCTGACCCTCCTTTCAGTATTCGTTCTTCTTCTTTGGTTAAATGCATCTCACCTTACCCTCCATTTTGAAGTATTAGCAAGCGTTTTGCACGCGTCCCGCAAGAAACTTCATCACGTTGTCGATACAGATATCAGTGCATCTCTTCGCTGCCTCGACCGTATTGAACCCAATATGTGGAGAAAGCACAGTATTGTCAAACTTGAAAAAAGGGGTATCTTTGGCAGGAGGCTCCTCTGCGAACACATCTAAGCCAGCGAAAGAAACCCTACCTGACTCCAGAGCAGCAATTAAAGCCTTCTCGTCAATTACTTTGCCCTGAGATGTATTGACTATGATAACTCCCTTTTTCATAGCCTCTATTTCATTTCTCCCTATGAGCCTCTCTGTCTCTGCTGTCAGAGTGACATGCAAAGTTATGAAATCACTTTCTCTCAACAACGTATAGAGGTCGACGTACTTCATCCCCATCTCCTTGGCTTTCTTGATGTTAGGATATTTGTCGTAACCTAGAATTTGCATCTTAAAGGCTTTGGCTATTTCAGCAACTCGAAAGCCAATCGATCCTGTGCCAATTATCCCAAGAGTCTTTCCATGCAATTCAACACCCCCAAATGGTCTCCAATCAAAACCACCTTCCCTGACATGCCTATCAGCTTTAGGCAATCTTCTAATCGCCGCAAACAACAAGGCGAAAGTGTGCTCAGCAACAGCCTCCGTAGCATAGCCTGGAACATGGGTAACTGCGATTCCTCTCTCCTTGGCTGCCTTGAGATCCGCATAATGACATGTAGTAGCCCATATTGAAATCATCCTCAATTTCTCAGCGGATTTCATAACCTCCCTAGACAGATCACTCCAACCAACTATTACGACGTCAGCCGCCTTTATTCTCTCCTTCAACTCATCCTGTGTCTTAGGCGGCTCACCGAAGATTTCTAGATCGCCAACCGACCGTAATTTTTCGATGTGTTCTTTCTCCAAGTAGACGTGGTCTACGACAACTATCTTCATTTCTTATCATCCTTAGAATGTAACACAATCACTTAAATTTGTATGGAAGCAATCACACACATCAATGAATAACCAGCGCTCTATCACTTTTTTCTTTTTGATAGACCGATGAGCATATATTTTGGTTGTGTTATCTTGTTTTGGGCTTTCCTTAAACACTAGGTGCCGTGTTGTCTTGCCTCAATCCTACGACATCATCATCGCTGGCACTGGTCCAGCAGGCATATTCTCCGCCCTAGAACTCACCAAAAACGAAAACATGCAACTAAAAATCCTCATGTTAGAAAAAGGACCTGACCTTGAAAAACGCAGATGTCCAGCCAGCCGAGGATTAGGATGCGTCAACTGTGACCCATGCACCCTCTTACAGGGTTGGGGCGGCGCCGGAGCCTTCAGCGACGGCAAACTCGACCTCTCAACCGAAGTCGGCGGGTGGCTCACAGACTACATAACCAAGGAGAAACTAGCCGACTACATCGAATATGTTGACAGCATCTACTGCAGCTTTGGCGCACCTGAACACGTTTATGGCACCGACTCTGACAAAATAGACGTAATAGAACGGAAAGCAGCCTTTGCAGGACTCAAACTCGTCCAACAAAAAGTACGCCACATGGGCACTGATCAATGCACCCAAGTCCTACGCAACATGCGCCGCAATTTAAAAGACAAGGTGGAAATCCAAACAGGCGTAGAAGTCAAGAGTCTACTGGTCAAAAACGGCAAAGTAGAAGGCGTAGAAACCACAAAAGGCGAAAGGGTAATGGGCAAATACATTATTGTTGCCCCTGGCAGAAGCGGCGCTGAATGGCTCACTACAGAAGCACAAACCCTAGGCCTAAAAACCGTCAACAACCCAGTTGACGTCGGCGTGCGAGTTGAAGTCCTTGCCTCAGTCATGGAAGAATTAACCAAAACTCTCTTTGAACCTAAATTCGTATATTTTTCAAAATCGTTCGATGACCATGTGCGAACGTTTTGTGTTTGCCCCAGAGGCGAGGTCATCACGGAATCTTATGAAGGCATCATCACAGTCAACGGGCAGAGCTATGCAGAACGTAAAACAGACAACACAAACTTCGCCATACTGGTCAGCACAAGGTTTACGGAGCCATTCCGTGAGCCCATAGCCTACGGCAAATACATCGCAAGACTCACAAACCTCTTGAGCGGCGGCATAATCATCCAACGCCTAGGCGACCTAGATGTGGGAAGACGCAGTACCGAGGAGAGAATCAACCGCAGCTTGGTTGTACCAACACTCAAGAACGCTACGCCAGGCGACCTAAGCTTTGTTTTGCCCTACCGCTACATAGCCGACATACGAGAGATGCTTCAAGCCCTAGACCAAGTTTCGCCCGGGCTTAACTCAAAAGACACATTGTTGTATGGCGCGGAGGTCAAGTTCTACACGTCGAGACTTGAATTAAGCAATCAACTGGAGACGCGTATACACAACATGTTCACAATAGGCGACGGAGCAGGAGTAACCCGGGGTCTAATCCAAGCCTCAGTCTCAGGTATAATGGTAGCGAGAGAAATCCTGAAGCGAGAGAAGAAAGCCAACCAACAAACTGTTTCAGTTGCTTAAATTACAAGAAGCACAAATTATTGAAGAGGTGCGGGAGGGAAGGAGGAAGAGTGAGAGGAGCTAGGAAAGCGCCAATGTGCCTCGTTTGAGTATTACTATTGTGCCCCGCACCAAGCTTATCTTAAAGAAAATATATATATAAAAATCATCTGGAACATTTCTGCATAAAACTTTTATATATCCGTTTGTCGGGCAGCGATGCCCCACTTGGCAAGAATAATGTTTTCTGTCTTTACCTTAGGCAAGCCAATGTTTCACTCTTATTGCTTTCAGCGACAAATATATTAACATATGTCAGCTAGATTACTGAAATAGGGATGGCTATGAATTATGGACCAAGTTTTTCTAAGCTCTTCTTCATATTTAAACACAGAGACAGTGCCGAAATCATGGCCGACATATTAAAAGCGGTTGAAAAAAGCTCCAGAGGCATAAGAAAAACCAACATAATGCAGAGCGCCAACCTAAGCTTTGACCAAGTGAACAAGTACCTTGACCTGCTTATACGCAACGGCTACATCATAACTCAAGACGGATACGTTTACAAGCCAACTGAAAAGGGTTTGAAGTTCCTAGAAAATCTTCAAGCCGAATATTTGAAGATGAGAAACAGGCTTTGACGACTCTCTCGGCGATTCTATCAAGCTGACCAAAGTTAATGGGGCTGCCCATACGTGAAGCTGGGTCACGAGCTATTTCTCTGGGTCGGTTGCTTATGGCAAGTGCGTCACGGAAGCATCGCGCGCTGAAGAGGATGCTGTGCAACAAAGTGGCAATTCCTTAGTGCCTTCTTCTACTTGCTTGGATCTTGCATAGGTAAAGTATTGCCGTGTATCTTTATGATAAGTCTAGATATTATGAGTGCGAGTCAAAGATCGTGAAAATGTTTAAGCGAACAGCATAGGCTTGGGCTCCAAGGTCAATATAGTTCTTTCAATATAATTACTTCTTTAGCGACCTTTTACTGTTGTTTCATCAATATGCACGTGCAGGTCTAACCTCAACATTTAATAAAATCTCTCTGCAAACAGAAGAAATGGCGATTAAATTGAAGAGAACCATTTTGACCTCATTCTCAATACTTTGTTTTTCATTCATACTATTCGTAATGACGTTGAACATTCAACCAATTAAGGCTGAGCCTAGAACTTGGACTGTTGACGATGATGGACCGGCAGACTATCCAAAAGTACAGGAGGCCATCAACCACGCAAATTCTGGAGACACAATTCTTGTGAACAAGGGAATATATTATGAGAACATTGTCATCAACAAGAGCGTGTCACTTGTTGGAGAAGACAGAGATTACACAATTATTGAAGGCAAAGGTTTTGGTAATGTGATTTCTCTGATAGGTAAAAGCATAAGCATCACTGGCTTCACTATAGGGTATAGCGGCAATAAAATAGGAGACAGCGGAATAAACCTGCAGAATTCCAGAGATAGCAGCATAAGCAACAATAAAATAATGAACAACAGGGATGGCATTGGCATCTACGCCTCTAGCTTCAATGTAATTTCAGATAACGTCATCTACTCAAACAGCAATTACGGAATTGGTCTTTTCTTGTCCAGTGCCAACGTGATTTCAAGCAACTCCATCTCCTTAAACAGCTACTACGGGATTTATCTTGCCTTTTACAGCCTCAACAATGTTATTTACCACAACAACTTCAACAATACCCAGCAGGCTTGGAGTGATAACCAAAATGTTTGGGATTATGAGGGTGAGGGCAACTATTGGAGTAATTACATGGGGCAAGACCTAAATGAAGATGGAATAGGAGATACCCCACATGGCATAGACTCTTACAATAAAGATAACAATCCGCTAATGGGAATGTTTTCTGGGTTTAATATTACTATGAAAAGTAAAACGTATCATATCACTGTTGTAAGCAATTTAACAATCTCTGATTTCAGGTTTGAAGTTGGAGCAGAAACGGGGAACAAAATAATACGGTTCAATGCTGCTGGCAAAGAGAGTACAGTTGGTTTCTATAGAGTTGCTATTCCCACTGAATTAATGAGCTACCCATACATTGTACTAGTTGGTGAAGAAGAAATCGTTCAAACTCAACTTAACATTTCAAAAGGCACATATGCTTACCTATATTTCACGTATATGGGCAATGGTTACACCATTACAATCATTACTTCCAAAATGCAGCAGTTTTACAATGAATTACTCGTTAAATACGTAAAGCTGCAGATGGATCTAAGCAGTCTCAACGAGACATATATTGATCTTCTAAACAACTATACTCAGCTTCAAAACAGCTATCAAGAATTAAAGAATTCTAATCAGAAGTATCTACTGAATTATTCTGAAAACGAGCGCAATATCAGAAACATAACGTATATCCTTGCCGCCACAACAGCAATTTTCATAATAACCACTATATACCTATCAAAAACAAGCGCCCACCATTGATCGGCTGATCACTTCATCTATTAATAGAACCATAGGTGCGCAGCTCCTTTGGGTTTCCAAGTTTCTAAAAATGATGTGAATAACTAATCGACGCTTTAAATGAGGCACGCGTTTGAGTCACGTCTCATCATAATCTTAAGATATTCTATATCCAGGCTTTGTAAGAGTTTTAGTCCCTTTGCAGTTGGTTTGTAAAAGACTCCGTCTTCAACTTCTACGAAACCGTTAAGCAACAAAAGGTCAAGATACTTGTTTGACATGTCGTTGCTTAGATTCGCACTTTGTATTATGTTGCTTTTCCTCTTACCGCGGGGATTTCTGGAAAGAGAACTCAAAATGTTAGCTATAATTGTGGCTCTATCCCTCTTCTTAAAGGTGATGCTCTCTCGGGAAAACTGAGCACCTTTATTGTTCGCAACTTCTGGTAACAGAACTCTAATCTTCCCATGCCTATCCGCAAGCCTCGCACAATTCTTCACGTACCTCCCTCCAACAATCTTATTCAATATTGAAAAGCTTAGTGGTTTTTTCCATAGACTTGATTGAAAAGTAGAGTGTCGTCCTTGCAAAGGATGAAAAAAAGCATTCTTTAATATGTAGCAACCTTTATTTTATTTCAATTGAAATAATTGAACTGGCGATAACAGTTTGTCTCAACCTAGGCTAACACCAAGCGAAATACGATTTTTACAAGACGCTCTAGATGCAGACTATAAGGCTTGTGATATACGTTTGCGTGAAGGTGAATATCAATATGACTTGGCTAAAGCCATAGTATCCTTTCAATTGGAGCTACTTTTTCCAGACGTTAAAGATATAATAAAAAAATCATACGGAGAAGATAAAGCAAATGACATTCAGTTTATCCGTAAAGTTCAGACAATCTTGAAAAAAATGGAGAGACGCAAGGTCGTTAGGATCTTGCCGAAGAACAAACCTTGGGAGTTACAGAGATATGTCCTTTCAAGTTTCAAGTTCCTGGATGCTGACAAAAATTCTGTGGTTCTTGCAACAGACCAGCAAATAGAAGAAGCGCGAAATCTGCTGAACTCCATGTTAAGTGTACAGGTAAAACTCCAAGCTAAACCAAGTATCACTAAGACAAGGATTTTCTTATTAGTATTTGTAGTGGTCGCATCTTATGCTGCTATTGTTTGGGCTCTCATGCAACCAACCATCAACCCGATGATTTTCGTCCCTGCATTTTGCATTGCTATAGCATTTTCTATCATGCTCGGAAAGATACTCTCGAAAAAATAATTTTTGCTGAGGCTTTGAGACTTCCTATCTTTCTACTATGAGGACTTTTCCCTCTGTGGTGGGATATCCAATGTGTTTCCCGCTTCTTTTTCAAATGTCGTCGGAACAAAATTCTGCGCTTCTCCGACATTTAAACCGCAACTCAGCAGTCCCCTTTCTTTAGAAAAAAGTAGCTGGTATATTTGGATCATATTTCTAATTCTAATGAGAAACTAGGGAGAGGGTATATGTCGAAAGAGGTGCCAAGGGTACAAGATTGATGTTAACCGGAGTTGGAAAACATAGTGGGATGCGGGGAGCGGAGACTGTTTAAACGTTGTTGGATCTCGTGCAGAAATTACAACAACATTTGAGCTGCCTTGAGTGTGTTGTTTTAAATGTCGACGGCGCAAAACTTGGAGTGTCGTCGACGTGAGGCGCGCTTAGTTTGAATCAATACTTCTCTTCACGATCTTCAGTTAAGAATTCATAAGTATCGGGTGTTTCGAGAAGGTTGTGGTGGTCGGAAATGAAAGGTAAGCACGTTCTTGCGTTGGTAGCCTTGATATTTGGGATTGTCGGCGGCGTTCTCTTGTGCATGAGTGTCTTTGACGCTGTACCAAGGCTTTTAGAGGGAAGAGCGCATGTTGGCGTTGAATCGCTTGTCATTGTTGGGGTTGGTGTCGTGGCGATAATCGCCAGTGTGATTGTTTGGAGAGGATCGTATCTTGCTGGTGGATTGGTAAACATAGTTCTGGGGGTGATCGCGGTCTATTACGGGAAAGATTCTGAGGGCATAATAGTTTTAATCAGCGGTGTGCTGGGCGTTGTTGCACCGCAAGTAAAAGATTAGAACCGCGCGTCAACTGACATCTGGCATTGAAACTTACCACACAAAACAATGACCAATGTGTGTAGTGCAAAACAACCACAATTTAAGCTCTAATCAACAAAACACTGTGAAAACAAAGTGGGGCTGCCCGGATTTGGACCGGGGTCACGAGCGCCCGAGGCTCATAGCCTAGACCATGCTAGCCGACAGCCCCTTACACCTTTCTACTTGAGAGACTGTTTAAAATAAGCCTTTTTCACTAGTAAATCATGAATAATCGTTCTTGGAAAAGTGGCAAAGCTTATTTCAATTGATCTGTGAATAAGTTTGAGGCGTGCCTTCGGACGTGAAGTTTTCTTTCGTTTCCCCTAGTCCTGTGCCAGAGGCTGTGGGCACGATTGAGGCGTCTTGGCCTCCGTTAGGTGTGCTCTACTGCGCCGGCGTCCTTAGGAATGGCGGAGTGGAAGTTTCGGTTCTCGATCAGGCAGCGAAAGGATTCTCCTCAAAGCAGGTTCTCAGATGGGTGAAGAAGGAGGATCCTGACATCCTCGGTTTCTCTGTCTTAATACCTTCTTACGGGGAGGCACTTAGCTTGGCTGGGCAAGCTAAGGAAGAAAACCCTAATTTGGTCATCGTTTTTGGAAACTACCACGCAACTTTTAATGCCGAACGAATTTTGAGGAAGTATCCGTTTGTTGATGTTGTTGTGCGAGGTGAGGGTGAACTCGCTGCTCTGGAACTCGCAGACTGTTTGAGAAAGAAGACAAAATTGAAGGAAATCGCTGGTCTAGCCTTTAGAAACGATGGGCGTGTGGTCTCGACGCCTGATAGCCCCCTCATAGGCAACATTGATACGCTGCCTATCCCAGACCGTGACCTTGTCGGCGTTGAATACGCGTCTGAAATTTTTGGGATAAAAGTCGCCACAAGAAGGTTCACGTCGATAGTTTCTTCGAGAGGCTGCCCCTTCCGCTGCAGTTTCTGCGGGTGTCGAAAATTCGCTCGGGGTGTTTGGCGACCTCGCTCTGTGGAGAGTATTATGGATGAGTTTCGACTCTTGTATAGTAAGGGTTTTAGGCAGTTCCTCTTTGTGGATGATAACTTTACGCTGAACCTTCGGCGAGTGGTGAAGCTGTGTCGGCAGGTAAGGAAGGAGAGGTTGGACATTGAATGGTTCTGTGACTCTCGTGTGGACAATTGCAGCTATGATGTGTTCAGAGAGATGGTGAAGTCTGGGTGCCGCATGCTGTATTTCGGTGTTGAGAGCGCCAATCAACGGATCCTTGACTATTACAAAAAGGGAATAACGCCTGACCAAACCAGGAGAGCTGTGAAGTTGGGTAGGAAGGCTGGCGTCGACGTCATTGTTGGCTCTTTCATTGTGGGGGCGCCTGACGAAACCCGAGGGGAGATTCAGAACACTCTTCGTTTTGCGCATGAGTTGGATATTGATGTGCCTCAACTCAACATCTTAGGTGTGTTTCCTGGAACTGACTCGTGGAATGACGTGGTGAGCAAGGGTTTCGTAGACGAGGAAAAATATTGGGAAACAGGCGTCTACGCCTCTCAGGTCTCGCCTCACGCTGTCCCGTTTGAAGAGGTTCGTCGAATGTTGTATGAATACTTTAGAGCCTTCTTTATTCGTCCCAGAATATTGTGTGCTGAGGTTCTTAGGACGTTTAAGAGTCGATACCGAGCGACGGCTCTCCTGAATAATATTGTAAGGTTTGGTGAAATCAGCGACAAGGTGAAAAATGAAGTGAGTCTAAAACCAACGCCACAGGCAACTTAGCCAAATGCTATTGCTGGATGGTTCGCTCCACAACCAAATTTGTTGTTTCTTGCCCAACAAACGAATAGATGCGCCAGCATCTCTTTAGAAATCTTTGCAATTTGAGGCTCTCTTGATTGCGTTTAAGGAACTTGGATGTCGTCGCTTACTGTTTCTGACGCACCATAGTTTTCGTTTCCTTTATGAATTGCTTTTATTCGATATTTCCCGTCAGATAAAGCGAAGGCTATTGCAAATTCTGCTAATCCGGTAGTGTCGGTTTTTCTAGATCCGAGGGGTAACCACCCATCCGTTGGCTTAGGTCTATTCCTAAACTGTAACAGGAAATCTACTGTTTCGTTGGTTATTGGATAACCATCAACTGTTGTTAAATTTGCATACATTTTCATGCAGTGAAGCCACCCATCGAATTCAACCTTAAGACTAAGCTTTGTACTGACTTTTACAACAGTAAAATTTGAAGCAGCAGAATCCGTTAAGAAGGCTTCTAGAATAGGTTCGTTGTAAGCGCGAACACGAAAAGTCACATTGTATGTATGTCCAGCGGAAAATGTGGGCGGACTCAATAAGATTTCAACTTCTACCCTTGCTCCTCCTCTGAATTCTCCGTGTTTAACAAAGACTATTGAAGAGTTCTCAGAAATCTCAAGTGTGTAGGCGCTGGCAAATTGAGACTCAGCTACAACGACCAAGGTCTCTCCGACCTGAAAGACATTGGAGGAGCCAGTCCGCCTTCGGCTTTTGAGGACAATGGCATCAATTAAATCTACAGGGCGTGAGGTGTTATCAATCTGGGTTTTAAGGTCATGGGGGTTATCAATTTGGGCTGAAGAGCTGGTAGCATTATCAACATAAGTAACATACCAGTATAGTGGTGGAATCAGGATCAAGAAAAGCATCAGAGCCAAGAGCTTATTTTTAAAATATGTCATATTACCTCGGAAATTTTCCGAAAAACAAAAGAGATATTTAAATTTTGTTCTACAGACCTTGTGGATACGTGGTTGGCTGGTTGTTTGCTGGTGGCAGGTTGAGGGTGAGGGTGAAGTCGCCGTCAGGGTAGGCAGTCGTGAGGTTGTATTCTTTCTCATTAACCTTGAGCCTAACGGTTTTGCTGTCTATTCCGCTTGACTCGCCTCGAAGCCGACCAGAGATAGTGTGCAGGGTGCTGTCCACATCCCTCTCAACGTTCAAGTCGAGCTTTGTGCTCTCAGCCACAGTCAGCTGCACTGGGTTGCTTATGAATTGTTGTCCAGCGGCTACCTCGGCGGTGAATGCGTGCGGTCCAAAGCCTGAGGACGGATAAATCCATGTGAGCTCAGCGATTCCATCACTGTTTGTTGTGTCCGAGCCGATAGGAGCCTTCGGGCCGTCTACCTTGACCGCGTAAAACGTGACAACGTAGCCCGCAGTGGTGTCTGGTTTGTGGTTGGGTCTAAAACCTGAGCGGTCAGGGTTATTGTTGCTTCTGGTTTAAACTCCCGAGGCTGTATGTCAAAAAGAATCGACATGGGGATGACTTGGGCCACAGCAACAAACCTCACTTCGTTGGACCTCTTGTAGAGAAAGTCGCCGCCTGCACTGAATGACGCCCTAAAGAAGTAGGTTCCAACTTGTGTCGGAGTCCATTCCATAGTAGCCATTCCACTAGAATTTGTTTGACCACTGCTGGGACCCGCATCATTAATGTACACGCTGATCCATCTTCCATTAACCGGTTCCGGGGAACTGTCAGCCGTAGTTAACTTGAAGGTGAGGTAGTATGTGGATCCAACAGCCACACCCTTGACCTCGTCGCCCAAAAACTCAAGCCTCGTCGGATACCGTGTGTCCACATGCACGGGCACAACCTCAGCTTCCAACGTGAACGCGGTTCCAACACAAACAACGCGAAGGACAAAGTCAGGAAACAGGTTGTACGTCTCAGAATAGTATCTGGGATTCCACGAGAAGGCAACCACACCCGAGGCGTTAGTTGTCGCAGAACCCATAAAAATGTAGCCTCCCCGCATATCATACAGATAGAAATCAACCCGAAGACCCATTGCAGGCTCTCCCAATCCCCCATCAAAGCAGCTGGCATACATGGTGACAGTGTCATCCAACGTAGGCTCATCAGGCGCGTAATCAACAGACAAATCAACAGGCCTCTTCACAGTCTCCCAGTACTCAAAAAGATTCGCCAAGGCATCCAAGCCTGTTATACTGCTCCCAGCAGATGAAAGCACATCAGATTTAGAAGACAACTTAACCTGCGTCAAATACCTGCCCATCTCGCTTGGAGTCCAAGCTGCCACAACCCTTCCCAAACTATTCGTCGACAACGTTTCATTCAAGACCGCATCAGAGAATTCAACGGAGACACCGGGAGCTGGAATGCCATGCTCATAGAGAGTTAAGCTTGTCACTTCACCCCCATTGTAATAGGAAGCGTAAGAAGCCGAGAAGGCAACCGAATCGTAATAGTCAACGTCTCCATCCTCATCAAAGTCGCAGCGCGGATCACACTCTCCAGTGGACCAGTACGTTATGTAGGCGGTCACGAACGCGAGAGTATCATCGTAATCAACGTCTCTGTCACGGTCAATGTCACCAAGAATCTCTGGGACACTAGCGAAACCCTTACTATCCAACAAAACCCTCTGACCAGTATTGAAAACAACCCAACTAGCCTTCTCACCCCAATGCGCACCGGCAATATCAAGGTCCCTTGAATCAACCACATTGTCGTGGTAAAGGTCGGCGTCAACATTCCAATCTTGGTGCTCCGGATAAGAACCCAGCGCCCCAGCCACAGTAGCATTGTCTAACCCGTCAACCACTCCATCCTCATTTACGTCACCAAACAAACAATCAGTCTGGATGAGAGCACGCATATAGTCTGAAGAGCCTGGTATGTTAATGCCACCAGACGCGTTTGTTAGGATAGTTGAAACAAGTCTACCACATACAAATGAAACTCGAAGCTCCGAGACCAACTGGTCCAACAGACTAGCCTCAACCTCCAGCTGACTCTGGGCGCCAACATAAAGCACTCCTTCCCCAGCCGTGTTACTAGCAGTAAAGTTAAACTTCAAGGTATCGTTCGGAATACTCGACCTGTCATAAACACGGATTTTGTTGAATACGAGAGGCTCTTCAACAACCTCTTCATAAAGAAGAGAAGCACCATCAATCACAACCCGTAGGATGACTTGCAATGCGCTGGAAGTACCCAAATCAATATAGTAATGAACAAGCCCAAACACATCAGTGATAGGATTCGCAGACAATAAAGTATCGTTGGCATAGAGCCTTAACGGAACTGATTCAACCCCCTCATCAATAACATAATCAACACCATTATAGAACAGACGAGGCGCCAGAGTAGTCGTAACATAAATGTCACCCGTTTCAACCTGATAAGGTCTAGGCTTAGACACAGCAACGGTAAAGAGAAAAGCATCACCACAAGCAGTCTCAGGAATATTAAGGACGATGTTAGATGGGCATCGCTGAATATTGAGCTGAGCCGCATCTGTAGCAATTAAACCCTCACCATTAAGCTCTGCTTTACATATTTCATCCTCGCTACCACTCGCAACGCCAGCAATAATCTTAGAGAACCAATAACACCAGGGCTCCAAACAAGCAGAGCCTCATAAACGTATTGAGAACCAATCCTTCGTTCCTCGACATAAACTTCCCTAAAGGCCCCAAGGTGAGTGTGGTCAAGATAGAAAAATATGACATTTATAGGACCTGGAAGACGAGCGTCACTAAAGTATTTTGCAGTACCGTTCATGAGCAATAATGCATACGGGATAAGGCTACTCACCTCAAAAGTTAAATTTCCAGAAGTGCTGGGCGAAATAACTGAGTAAGAGCCCATATAAGAACCTCCAAACGTGGCATTGAATAAAACCTCAACTTCCGTAACGTTCTCCGACCCACCAAAGTTTTCATTCCCACGGTGAACAGCTTTAATGCCATAATTTCCATTCGGCAAACCAAAAGCCAAACTAAACTTCGCAAGTCCGTCACCCGTAGTTTCAGCCAAACCCAGAGGCAGCCAACCATCAGTAGGTCTACGCCTACCATTCCTAAACTGCAACAGAAACTCGACAGTCTCATTAGCAATAGGATAACCCTCAACATCAGTCAAGTTTGCACATAAACGTAAACAACGCAAAAAACCATCACAACGAGCCTCAACGCTGAGTTTGGTTTCCACACCCAACACCTCAAAAACAGAACTAACAGAATCCGAGAAGCAGGCTCCAAGAATAGGGTAATCAAAAGCATAAACATCCAAAACAAGCAAGTACAAGCGTCCAGCACCAAACACGGGCGGGTTCAAAGGAACCCGAACTTCCACACTTCCTCCAACAAACCCGCCATCAGCAACAAAAACCACACAAGAATTCTCATAAATCGTCAACCTGCAAGCGTCAGCCAACTCAGACTCAGCCACAGTAACCAAAGTGTCCCCAAGCTGAAAAGACCCAGAAAAACAAGAGTTTCTTCCACTCTTTAAACCAAAAGACTTGACAACAACCCCAATATCAAAGGCATTCACAACCTGAACAACCCACGCATAAAGGGGCAGAGCGAGAAGAAAGAGAAGCACAAAAACCCTAAGCTTCCTTTAAATTTATACATGCAAACACCAAGAGATTTGGTAAAATTAAAAGAGGAATTTAAAACTTTGGGTTCAACCAACCAAACAAACACAAATCATTAGGATACAACTATAAAAGCCCAGCAGTTGCTACTTAAGGGATGCCACAGAGAGGATCAGTCCAATGTCTCGCCCACGTCGACTCGGAGCCCGCGTGCTGAAAGCAGTTGCCTCATCACTGCGCCTCCAAGTCTTGAACATGCTCTATGACAGAGGACCCCTATCCTACACTGAAATCATGAACATTCTCCACATGAACCCAGGAAGAGACGCGGGCAGATTCGCCTACCACCTCAAGTTCCTGATCAAAGCCGACCTAGTTGAGCCAGACACTGAAACCAAGAAGTATAGGCTCACCGACCTCGGACGAATGCTCGTCGAGGTTGCCGAAACAATAGAGGAACAATCGTTCAAACGCCGTAAGATGATGGTGCGCACCTCACGCCTAGCCATGGAAGAGTTCGACCGAAACAAAATCGCCGAGGCGTTGGTTAAAGAGGCTAATGTGCCCCAAGACATGGCGCAGAAAATAGCCCGCGAAACCGAAGGACGCCTCCTCGAGGTCAAAACCAAGTATTTAACAGCGCCGCTCATCCGCGAATTCGTCAACGCCATCCTGATTGAAAAAGGTTTAGAAGAGTACAGGCACAAGCTGACAAGGCTTGGGCTACCCGTCTACGATGTAACTCAGCTCATCAAGTCGGCTGGCGCCAAATCAACGAGCGTAGGTGCAGTTCACGAGTCTGCGGGCGATTCAGTCATTGAAGAATATACACTTCTCAATATTCTACCCAGAGACATAGCAGACGCACACCTTTCCGGCTCACTTCACCTAAACAATTTAGGTGTCTGGATTCTCAAACCCAGCGAGTTTGCTCACGAGCTGAGTTTCTCCTTCAAGAACGGGCTTCAGCTAGGCGGATCCAAGCTGGATGTTGCCTCAAGCCCTCCACCAAAAAGCATTGAAGCAGCGTTCTCAACAATATCAAACATCTTGAGAATCGCGGCTGCAGAGGTCTCAGGCGAACAACTCCTAGATTATTTCAACGTTTTTCTGGCTCCCTTCATCCGAGGCGTTGAAACCGACAGAATCCGTGAAAACCTGCGTCTCTTTGTTTTCAACCTGAATCAAGCGCTTGCAAGCCCTGACTCAGCCTTGGCGGTTTCGGTCGGTCTAGAACTTGCCGTCCCCAGTTTCTTAAAAGAGAAAGAAGCGATAGGACCAGGAGGAAAGAAAGAAGGCTTCTACTCTGATTATACAGACGAGAGTCGTTCACTGGCTTCGATTCTTCTGGAAACAGTCTTAGACGAAAACAAGCAGAAACCTGTTTTTCAACCCAGCCTCATAGTAAAGATGCGGACAGAAGCGCTTAGAAGCAAGGAATCCGAGCCAATACTGCACCTAGCCCATCAATTAGCGGCTGAAAGAGGACTCCCCTACTTCGCAAACCTGACCTCTAAAGAGCAGACCCACGCATCCTACATGGCGACAGGCAGCCACTTCGCCAACGACTGGAAGGGCGACTGGGAACTCGACACGCTGCGCCTCGGCAGCATAGACAGTGTCATAGTGAACCTTCCACGGATCGCTTACGAATCAGAAACAAAAATGACGAAGTTTTATTGGCTATTGGACGAACAGCTCGAAATGGCTCTACGCGCCATGGAAATCAAGTATCAAACAATCAAAATTCGAGGAAGAGAAGGCTTACTTCCATTCTTAACCAACAAATCCAGCGGACAGCAATATGCTCGACTGGAAAATTTCACCCGCCTGATCAGTTTTGTTGGCTTAAACGAGGCTGTCGAAGCTCTCTGTGGCAAGTCGTTAGGCGCAGACACCAAAGCCTTAGAATTGGCTGAGCAGATTGCGAGATATATTAATGAAAGCGTCAGAAAGAGCTTGAGAAAACCTGAAAGCCGCCCAGTTACCGCCATGGTTCCTTGTGCAAGCGCTGCCCGACGCCTGGCTCAGCTGGATGTTGAACGTTACGGTTGGGCAAAGGTACGGGTGAGGGGAACCAAGGAACAGCCCTTCTACACCGATTTAGTTGCCGTGCCCGCTCAAGTCAAAACCGCCTTTGATGAACGATTGAAAATTGAGGAGAAAATACAGCAGCTATCACTTGGAGGACACTTAGCCTTAATACAAACTGAAGAGGAAGCAGACACAGACAAGCTTTTGGCGTTTTCAAGACATGTGGCTTCAGATAGCAAAATAGGTTTGTACACCTTTAATCGCACCTTCACCTACTGTGGTCGATGCCGCAGAGTCGTTCGAGGCCAGCCTGTTAAGTGTCCTTCCTGTGGCTCGGTTGACGACTTGATTGATTATCGAAGAGTCTCAGCGAAATATGCACCAATGACAAGTCAGCTTTAGAAACGCCTTCCCTAATTGCTCAATTGAATATTGCCCATGTTAATTTCGGAAGGGATTTGTACAAAATTTTAAACAATTTTTTCCAAAAAACTTAAGTAAAAACGTCCATGCTCAGTCTAAACACTTTTATGTATAAAAAATTCGTCTCTCTTATACAAATTATTTCCAGTTTTACATAAGAAACTGTATGTAAGCTTAAAGACCAAGTTTTGCAGTATAGTGTTTTCCGCCTCTGTGCGGGTGTTCTCATGGTTTCTACAGAAGCGTCCACTCAAGCCCTCCCGAACTCTCACGGAGTACACAGAATAGTGGTTTACACCTCTAACGGTTGCCACAAGTGCACACTGCTTAAGGAGTGGCTTAAAACCTCGAACAAGAACTTTGAGGAACGCAGCCTCGAAGACGTGGACGTTATGACTGAGCTGGTTATGAGAAACATAGTTGTTCTCTCAGCCCCCGTTCTTGAGGTTGACAACTCAGTTTACAGTGAAACACAGTTCTTCGACGGCAACACACTTGCTGTGAGTAGACTGCAAGGAATCTTAGAGGGCAACAACAATGGGTAACGTAGACGGCGACGGAGAGCTTGTCCTCCAAGCGTATCAGGAACTCATGCCGAAGGTCAGAAGAAGCGACGGCTTCATAGTCTCTTGGAATCGAGAAGCCATCGTCAAACAACTTCTAACTGAGACCAAACTAGCCAAGGAGTTCTACGACATTACACCTATGAACCAAGAAGAGGCTGAAGAAATAGCGTTTGACGTTGAACGCAAAATCCTAAACCTGCGGTTGAAGTTCGTAAGCGGACCCCTCATCAGGGAATTGGTGAACAATGTTTTGCTGGGCAAGGCAAAGGACAAGCCCGAATACGCTCTCTACCGCAACATCCTAACAAGGGTTGGAGCACCCGTTTACGACGCCTACCTCATGGATGTGGGGCAAGGCTTTAAGGCAAACGAGAACGCAAATCTTCAACCAAACGCCGAGACCTCTCACAAACGCAAAGCCGACTGGGTTTCAGGCGAAGAATACCTGCTCTTAATGCCGCCTAAACTGTCAGACGCTCACCTATCAGGTGACCTACACATTCACGATCTGGAATACTTCGGAACACGACCCTTCTGTCAAGACTGGGACCTCCGATACTTTTTCTACTACGGCTTAATGCCCGACGGAATGGGAACACGAACCAGCGTTGCAGGTCCAGCCAAGCATCCAGAAGTAGCCATCTTGCACACCGCAAAAATCTTGGCTTCGGCGCAAACAAACTTCGCTGGAGGCGAAGGCTTCTACAACTTCCTGGTTTTTCTGGCACCCTTCATGAAGGGACTAGGCCACGACCGAATCAAGCAAATGATGCAGATGATGTTCTTCGAGTACACGCAAGCATACGTAGCGCGAGGCGGTCAACTCGTCTTCAGCAATATCCAAGTGCAACCTGGAGTGCCAGAGCTGTGGCGAAAAATACCTGCCGTTATGAATGGGCGAGTTGGACCCGACGTTTATGGAGACTTTGAAGACGAAGTGCGCATGATGTTTAAGGCGTTGTATGACGTAGCATTGCGAGGAGACTTTAGAGGCAAACCCTTCAACTTTCCGAAGCTGGAGAACAGCATAAGCCCAGAGTTTTTCAAGCCTGAATACGATGAGGTTTGGCTGGATGTGCACAGGGTTGTAGCCAAGTTTGGCACGCCTTACTTTGACAACTTGATGCCCCCGTACAGAGGCTACGGCAAGGGCGTATCATGCTACCAGTGCTGCGCCTACTGCTTCGTTGAAACACCCGAGAGCAGTCCAGAATTTCAAGACAAAATTAACTTTGTTGACGGCAAACACTTCACGATGGGCAGCTGGCAGGTTGTGAGCCTCAATTTGCCCAGAACGGCGTTTAAGGCGAACGGCAACGACACCGCATTGTTTGAGGAAGCTCGCCGACTCATGGATTTATCGGTTGAAATCTTTAAGATCAAGCGCAAGTGGATGGACTTGATACGAAGACGAAATCGGATTCCCTTTGCCACTCAGCGTCCTATTGACCCAAGGACAGGACAAAAAGGACAGCCAGCCATCGACTTTGAGGGCCTAGTAAACACGATTGGGCTTGTGGGCGGCAACGAGATGGCTCAGTGGCACACTGGCTATCAGCTGCATGAGCACCCTGAAGCCGTCAAGGTACTAGTCAAGCTCATTTTAGAGATGCAGAAGTACAAGAAAGAACTGGAATCCAGAACAGGCGTAAAGCTGGCTTTAGCACGGACGCCGGCTGAATCAACGGCTCAGCGCTTCGCCATAGCCGACTTGCTCACACCGAACTATCATGAAAACGCTGAAAAAATCGTCAAAGGCGACTTGTCTAAGGCTGAGCGGACGCTGGCTGAGGGTGAGAAAGACGTACCCATCTACTACAACAATGGCACTCATATTTACGTAGGCGCCAATGCCGGGTTGCTCGACAGAATCAATATCGAGCAGAAGTTCTTCCCGCTGCTAAACGGCGGCAACATGCTTCATGTATGGCTGGGCGAAGCCAACCCAGACCCAGAAGCCTTGTACAAGCTAACCAAGCGCATCGCCACCCAGACGCATGTGGGCTATTACGCCTACACCAAAGACCTAACCATATGCAACAACTGTGGCACGGTCTCGCCTCTCATGAGCAAGCTATGTCCCAACTGCGGCTCCGACAATGTCGAATGGTGGTCAAGAGTAACAGGCTACTACCAAGCCGTGAGCGGATGGAACGAAGGCAAGAAACAAGAACTACAAGACAGATACCGAGTCAAAGTGTGATGAAGCCAGTTTTCACTTTTTGCGTGAAACTAGAATAAACTTGTTTCCATCTGGATCAGCGAACATAGCTGTTCGACCTCCCCAATACTGATCTTTTGGCTCGGTAAGGAATCTTACTCCTTTTTCCTTTAAGGTTTTGTATACATTGTCAACATCGTCCACAGTCATGTAGATTTGAAGTTCTTCCCTAGGGTCTGAGGTGAGACCAAACATCATCCCACCGACATCGAAAATTGCGTAGTTGGACCATTCGTTACTTTTTTTGAGACCCACAATGTTTTCGTAGAAATGTACGGCTTTTTTCAAGTCCTTCACTGGGAATGTGATGTTCTCTATTTTCTTAACCACAGACATTACCACCTCCATTCAATTTTTCGTCAATGCACCTTTTTTTATTATTCTGTTGCTCCGAGGATGAGTGCCAGTAATGCCATTCTTGTTACTATGCCGTTCCAGACTTGTTGGAAGTAGCGTGCGTGTGGAGTTGCGTCCACTTCGGCGCTTATTTCATCAACTCGCGGCAGCGGATGCAGTATTATCATCTCTTTTTTGGCGTTTTTAAACGTGTCCGCATCAATCTTGTATGAACCCTTCACTTTGGCGTATTCGGCGGCGTCTGGGAACCGCTCCTTCTGTATGCGTGTAACGTAGAGCACATCGATTCTGGGCAAGTACTCGTCGAGGCTGGTGGTCTCCACAACTTTGATGCGCTCGCTTATGGCGTCGAGCACCTCGCTTCGCATGCGCAGCAACTCGGGTGAGATAAAGTGGAGTTCGACATCGTAAAGCGAAAGCGCATAAGCCAACGAGTGCACGGTTCGTCCGAAACGCAGGTCGCCGACCAACGCAATGTTCAGCCCGTCGATTCGACCCAGCTCCTTCTTCATCGTATACATGTCTAACAACGCTTGAGTCGGATGCTCCTCAGCGCCTGAACCAGCATTTATTATAGGAACCTGTGCGAATTCAGCTGCAAGTCGGGCGGCGCCTTCGAGCGGATGTCTCAAAGCTATGACGTCTGCGTAGTTTTCCACAACACGCATGGTATCTACCAAGTTTTCACCCTTCCGTACAGAGGCTATTTCCGCCTCGGCGAAGCCTATGGCTGTTCCGCCCAAACGGTGCATGGCAGACTCAAAGCTGAGCCTTGTCCTTGTGCTGGGTTCATAAAAGAGTGTTGCCAGAATCTTGCCCCCGAGCATGGTTGAGCCGCTCTTTGCTAGGGGCTCCATTGCAGCCGCAATATTCAGTATATAATCAATTTCTTGGCGTGTAAAATCCCTAATCGAGATTATATCTCGTCCCTTAAACTCCAACCCCGGACACCAAACAAACTCTAACAGCGAATAAATAATACTTTTCATCCGCCGAAAACATCCGCACACTATAAATATCTCACGCTGAGAAAGATTCTGCCTTTAACAACAGTGAAAAAAGGGGTCGCGGACACCTTGTTAGATGAGTTGCAGAAAGCCATTAACTTCGCCCTGAAAATCGGCGGAGAGTTCGCAGACGCCAGATTCGAAACAAACAGGGTTGGGCAGATAGGCGTTGTCAACGGTTCCATTCGAACGTTTAACAGCTCAAGTCGCAGTGGAGTAGCCTTACGCGTCCAGTTTGGCGGCGCATGGGGATTAGCCTCAATCACCCCAGCCGACTTTGAATCAATCAAGAAAGCTACTGTAAGAGCGTTTGAATTGGCGAAAAAATCCAGCAAACATTCAGACAAGAAGATATCTCTTCCAAAAATAACCACATACAAAAAGAAGTTGAAAACAAGGGTAAAAATCAACCACGAAGATGTGCCCACAGACGAAAAACTTCGATTTGTAAAAGCCCTCGACCTTGCACAGGCTGAAACTGACAAACGGATAGTTAACAGAACGTCAACTTACACTGAAGACGTTGGAAACTACGAATTAGTAAACAGCTTGGGGTGCCAACTCCAATGGGACGAGATTCGAACATCGTTCCTAGCTCTCAGCGTGGCATCGGAAGCGGGTAAACAGGAATTCAGCTACAACAGAAAATATGGAACTGTCGGCTATGAACTCGTAGAAGAAGCAGACCCAAACGAATTCGGGCATAGAGTGGCAAAGGAAGCGGTTGAAATGCTTTCAGCCACTAAGCCTCCTAGTGGAATAATGACCGTGATAGTTGACCCTGACATCGCTGGATTATTGGCGCACGAGGTTATGGGTCACGCCTCGGAGGCTGACGAAGTGTTTAGGCAGAGGTCGTTTCTTGGCAACGCTGTTGGGAAAAGGGTTGGAAGCGAACTTATAACAATGGTTGACGATGGAACAGTGAATCAAGCATATGGGTCAATACCGTTTGATTCCGAAGGAACACCGAGTTCGAGAACAGTGATTATCAAAGATGGAGTCTACAAGGGGTTCATGCACTCGCTGGAAACAGCTGGAGAATTCCACTCCAAGCCAACTGGAAACGCCAGGGCTCAAGACTACAACAGACGTGTGTTCGTGCGGATGACAAACACCTTCTTCGAAACCCGAGACTGTACAATAGACGAAATTATCGCAGACACCAAAGAGGGGCTGTTTGCTGTAAAAGGAATTTCTGGCATGGAAGACCCTGTTGGAGGAGGATTCCAAGCCAGAGTTCTCAAGGGTTACCTTATAAAGAGCGGTCAGAAAAAAGACCTAGTGCGAGGCTTCACGCTGACGGGTAAAGCTCTAGACATACTGAAAACCGTTGACATGGTTGGCAAAGACCTCCAACTGAGTGGTGGTAACTGCGGAAAGGGCGAAGAAGACTGGGTTCCCGTAACGAGTGGAGGACCGTATATGAGGGCGAAGATAATAGTTGGAGGCGGCTGAAATGTCGTCCCTTGAACCCTTGGCATCAAACGCCTTAAAGAAGAGTGAACGACTCGGAGCAAGTCAAACAGAAGCCTTCATCATAAGCACCCACGGAAGCAGTGTATATGTTGAGAACAGCAAACCAAGAGTGGCAGACGACAAGACAGAGGTAGGGCTAGGCATCAAAGCTTGTTTAGGAAAGCGCGTTGGTTTTGCCTCTGGAACCGTGAAGAAAGGTTCTGTTGATGAAATCGTTAAAGAAGCCCTAAGCATAGCGCGAACGACCGAGGAAGACCCGTATTTTAAGTCGCTACCCAGTGGTGGAAAGCTTTCAGGACGAATAGAAGGTGCATACTCCGCAGAAACGGCTCACATAAGCTTAGAAAAGATAGCTGAAAAAGCAATGGACACGGTTAAGGCAGCGGAGGAAGCCAAAAACGTAAAGGTACCATTGGGATTGATACGATTGACCGACTACTCTCTATATGTGACCAATTCCTTAGGCGTCAGCTTCAGTCACGACGGAACAATGGTCTTTTCTTATTTCAAATCAAGAGCAGCAGTTGGTGATAGGGCTGGAGAAGGCATTGAAAAGGAGTGGTCGACAACCATCACAACGCTTGACTTTGAAAAGATCGGGGAATCGATTGCGCAAAAGGCACTTGCTACACTTAAGGCTGAACCCTTTAAGGGAGAAGAAAAAGTCACTGCGCTTATAGTCCCAACGGAACTAGAAGGACTTCTCTCCGTTGTAGGTTTTGCCAGCAGCTCTGAAGAGTTGAACAAGAAGAAAAGCCCATGGGTCAATAAGTTAGGACACATGGTTGCGAGCGAGAAACTCACGCTTTGGGATGATGGAAGATATCTTGGTGGGATTAGAAGCGCCCTAGCAGACGATGAGGGTGTGAAGACCAGCAAGAAGACAATCATAGACAGGGGTAAACTCCAATCGTTCATTTATGACTCCTATAACGCCAATATCACTGGTGTGAAGCCGACTGGAAACGGGTTCCGCCGAGGAACAAGAAGCATAATGGGAGCTTTTGCAGTTCCAACCGCATGTGCCTACGCAAACATGGTTGTCAAACCAGGAAACAAAAGCCTCAACAGCATCATCTCAGAGATAGAAAGGGGAGTTCTCATCGAAGCCTTTGCTTCACCCGAAGTCAACACCATAAGCGGCGGATTTGGCTGCGAGGTTAGAGACGCCACACTGATAGAGGATGGCCAGCTGACAAGGCATGTCAAACACGCTCTCCTGACAGGGAACATGTATGAGGCTTTGAAAAACGTCTCTGATTTAGGTGACCAGACAAAAATAGTGGAGAACACAGTCTTGCCACCCATAGCCTTTTCCGATGTCACGCTTGTTGGGCAGAAGTAGCGTTCGCTTTTTATTTTTCATCCTCGAATACTAGTTTCGGAAGGGCTACCTGAATGTCAAAGCAGACTCTGCGGGTTTCGAAGATCAAGGAAGGCACGGTCATCGACCACATTACAAGCGGTCACGCCTTAGATGTCGCAAAAATCTTGGGAATCACTGGGCGAAGAGCCGGCGTTGTGACCATTGCTATGAATGTTCCAAGCAAGAGGCTGGGTCATAAGGACATGGTGAAGGTTGAGGGACGGGTCTTGGCTGCCTCTGAAGTTGACAAAATTGCACTGTTGGCGCCGCACGCCACAATAAACATCGTCCAAGACTATAAGGTGGTTGAAAAACAGAGGGTGAAGCTGCCAGACGCCATCAAAGGCATTGTAAAATGCGACAACCCAGCCTGCGTGTCCAACAGCAACGAACCTGTGCAAACAAAATTCTACGTGGAAAAAGAAGAGCCTTTGCGGTTGAAGTGTCACTACTGCGGACGCATCATGGAAAAACAAGACATCCTAAAACAGTTCTAGAAATGTTTGAAAGCTATTTGGTTTGGCTTAGTAAGAGTATAGCTTGGGCTAGGTCGCCCTTTGTCTGCTCGAGCGCTGCTCTCGCTTCTTCGAGGCTCACTCTGGCTTGTGAAGCCACGAGTTGCACATCTTCTTCCGGGATTTTAACCTCTTTTTCAACCGCCTTCTCAACGATTCTTTCACCCGTAACCTGGAAGATTTTTTGACCGTGCATCTCCATGACGGCGACCTCTGGGTTTTCAACTATAATCTCTTTATTGCTTGTTTTGAATATGACTTCTTGAACGTCTGGCATGGCGCCCATGCTCAAGCCCATGCGCTGCATCATGCGTTTGGCTTCACGGGGACTAAATCTCTTCATTCTTCAAACGCCTCTTAAAGCCCACATTATTCTTTTATTACGGGGTATTTAACTTGAAAGTTTTTATCCCGTCTCGCAGCAATTGATATGGGGTTAGGCTGAGACATGACTGAAAAGATTATCGGTCACGGCACATGGTATGACAAAACTGCATTGAACATTGTTGAGAGAGAGCAGAAGCTAGGCAGAAGCCTCGACATGATCCGAACCGAGATGGGAGTCAGCGCCTCAGGCATCCCCCATGTCGGCAACTTAAGCGATGCCATAAGGTCTTACGCTGTAACCGTTGCGCTTCAAGCACAAAACTATCGTTCTGAGTTGATAGCGTTCGCTGATGACAAAGACGGCTTGCGCAAGGTTCCAGCTGGAATGCCCAAAACACTGAGCAGGTATTTGGGTTATCCAGTGATGTCTATTCCAGACCCAGAGAAATGCCACGAGAGCTTCGGTGAACACGCCACTTCATTGATGCTTGAAGCCTTCGACAAATGCGGAGTCAAGTACACTTTTATGTCAGCCACAGAAGTGTATAGACAGGGTCTCCTCAACAAAGAAATCGAAATCCTACTTCTAAACGCTCGGCGCGTTGGCGAAATCATCAAGGAGGAAATTGGCCAAGAGAAGTTTGAGGAAGCCCTACCCTACTTCGCGGTTTGCGACAACTGCGGCCGAATCTACACCACAAAGGCTTACGAGCTTATACCCAAAGAAAACAAGATTCTATACACTTGCGAAGGAATGGAAATCAAGAGACAGTGGTTCAAGGGCTGCGGACACAAAGGCGAAGCCAACTACACAAGGGCAGAGGGCAAACTAGCCTGGAAAGTGGAATTCGCCGCAAGGTGGAAAGCCCTCGACATCAGGTTTGAAGCATACGGAAAAGACATCGCAGACTCGGTGAGGGTCAACGACCGAATATGCCAAGAAATCCTATGGTGGCCACCACCATACCATGCTCGATACGAGTTGTTCTTGGCAAAGGGTGGAAAAAAATTTTCCAAGTCAGCTGGTTTAGTACTGTCTCCGCAAGCTTGGTTCCGCTACGGTTCGCCTCAGTCTCTAAACTTGCTCATGCTCAAACGGTTCGTTGGGACACGCTCGATTTCGGTCTTGGACATCCCAGCGTACATGAACGAGTTCGATGAGTTGGAAGACTTATACTTCGGAAAGAAGCAGGTTCCCGACAAGAGAGAACTCATCAAACTCGCTGGACTCTACAAATACTGTTGGTGGCTGAAGCTGCCTAAGCAAGTCAGCGTGCACGTACCATACAACCTTCTCGCCTACATAGCGAAAGTGGCACCAAAAGGCTCCGAAACAGAATATATCACAGAAAAATTGAGAGAATACGGGTATCTTCAAGAAAAAGAACAGCTCTCGTCTAACCTCCATGAAAGAATACAATATGCGCTCAACTGGAACCAAGACTTCGCCGAGATCAGGGAAACGACAATAAAGCTCAGCGAGAAGGAAAGAGAGGCTATAGAAGAACTTATCCAAACACTTCAAACCGAAGCAAATGCAGACCAAATACAGAGCGCCATCTTCGACGCTGCAAGGAAACGTGGCGTCCAACCCAGCCAATTCTTCAAGACATTATATGTAATCTTACTGGGAACACCAGCTGGACCACGACTCGGCCCATACATAGTCTCCATGGAAAGACAGAACGTTGTTGACGCATTAAAGAGAGCCTTACAAGAATAGAAGGAAAGACTGTTAAGGTTGAGAAAATAACTGAAGAAAAGCTAGACTACGTTTCTGCGGTCTGCCTTGACTCTAGCATAGGTTCCAAACAGCGAGAAGCCATGCAGAGCGGCATGACAGCTCGAACATGTTGGATCAGAAAGATGACGAAAAACGAGCTTGAAAGATTGGTTGTGCTTGAAAAGCCCAAGTGAGAAAAGATTGGCATTATGGAAAGAAATAAGAACCACAATTGATAAAATCCAAAAAGAACACGCTGATAACCTTTAATCACATTCACTGATTGTTGTGTTGAAAGCATGAAGTTCAGTCCTTTCACAGTGTGGCTATGAGAAGAAAAGATGCCGTTTGAAGCATTCAAGAGAGAGTCAGAGAAAGAAAAATATTCATCAAGATTAGAAAATATTATATACCCAGTACTTATATTTTCTCAAACTGGGAGATGGAAACTTGAAGAAAACTGTCTCATTATTTGTACTGTTGGTTTTCTTGGCAACTTTGGCGGTTCCTTTGGCTTCAGGGACATTTGCCATCAGTGAGGTGACGTTCTTCCTTTACTATGGAACAGCCTTAGGGGGAGGCACTGACCAATACGACTTGTTCCGCTACGAGGGGATTCACTGGAGCACTAGTGCGCTACCAGTGTTGTACTACGTTAATCCCAAGTATGGCGGTGTATCGTCTGTGGAAACGGTTGCAGCAATTAAGGCATCGTTTGAGACATGGGATGGAGCGGTTGACGTCTACCATTCAGAGTGGGCGCAAACTGGCTATCATGTGGGTGTCGAGCTATACAATGATAATGTTCAGACGACAAAATTAAGTGGGGCTAAGCTCAATGGCAAAAACATAGTCTCTTGGGCTAGGCTTGAAACAGGAATCCTTGCACGAACTACTGTTTGGTATTACACAACCACTAAGGAAATTGTGGAATTCGACATCGTCTTTAACAATCTATACACGTGGGGCATTGATCCAGACGGGGAAGGCGGTGTTACTATAAACGCGTTCGACATCCAGAACATAGGAACACATGAGGCTGGCCACACACTGCATCTGGGCGACTTGTACAATGATCCGTCTTCAGAGCTAACTATGTACGGATATGGGAGCCTAGGCGAAGTCAAAAAGAGAAGCCTCGGATATGGAGATACCCACGGCGTACAATACATATATTGCGGAGCCTATGCACCACTTATCGGTCCCACAGAACCCTAACTGGTAAAGAGATTCAGTGCGAGTCTGCCCCTCTAACATCCCTTTTTTTTATAAAAAATCAAAGCCAGATTAGCGTGTTTTCCATCTTATAGGATCTAGTTACTGCATTGCTGTGGAGGAAAGATATTCTGTTTTGTTTTTCTGGATTAACAAAATCGGAATTTTTCCCTAGCGTATTAGTCGGAGGTCAAAATTTCTCTGAGGCTTTATGTAGGCCCTCGTGAAGTTTTATTAGAGCGGCTAATATCTTTCCCTTGATAGCGTCCAATCACTGATAGTCTAATTTGGAGGGCCCGTAGTCTAGTCAGGATTAGGACGTTGGCCTGCGGAGCCGAGTCCTATAGCGGCTTTGGTGTAGTTAGCCGAAGATCCTGGGTTCAAATCCCAGCGGGCCCGCCAAAAATAAAAGAATTATTTCTGTAAAGCAAAGACGACTTTAAAGTGCGGCTCAACAAAAGCACCAGGAAATATTTCAAATTCTCGGAGTTACAGCACAATTCTGTATTACGACACTAATGTGGGCACTCTTCTTAAAATCGCTCTCCATATAAAACCAGGTGTCTTGACAGCCCTTTAACTGAAGGTTCTTTACTCAATCTTAGTAGTGTCTCAGTCACCTGGTTGAAGAACTTCTCATCCCATTTGCGAGATTTTTGAATTTTTTCGGGAACAGAGAGTAAATCCAGCATACCGCAGACAGCGTAGATCTCGATAACTTTGACTCCTTCCTTCTCGAAGAGTTCTCTGGCCTCTTCAAGGCTAACAGCCGCGTATTTCTCTTCCTCATCGTAGACGTAGCTCGATTCTGATCTAAGTAAGGCAAGAGCAGAATGTGGGTCCTCATGAAACTTTCTAATAGCGGCACCGTATTTGTTCACTAGAAACATTGAAATCTTTCCTCCTTTCTTTGTCACTCGTATGAGCTCTTTTGCAGCTTCGCCCATTCCATCCCAGCATATGACGAAATCAAAACTCTCATCGGCAAAGCGAAGTTTGCAAACATCGCACTCGCAAATCTCTACTTTATCTAAAACTCCTGCCTTAAGCATTTTTTGCCTTGCCACATTTAGCATTCCTGACGAGATATCACACAGAGTAACCGAGTAACCCATCTTCGCCAAAGGGAGTGTTATCCTCCCCGTGCCGCCAGCAGCATCCAAGATCTTTGCATCGTGGTTTTTGGGAAGATATCCTTTTAGCAGCTCCCAATCCACACGATGTTCAACAGCTCCATGAAAAGTTTTGTACCATTTATCATATCTTTCAGCATGCTCGTCCCATCTCTTTCTTATACTCTCAATCTTTTGGGGCGCTTCTTTCAAAATTTTCCCTCACACTAAACATTTGTTATGCTCGATAAAGCAACTATCAAAAGTATAGTATTTAAATTACAAAGTTCACAGTCACATACTTGATGTTGAGAAGGGAAGTAATTATGAGCAATGAAAGTGGCAGCCCTTGTTTCTGTCCTCTTGAAGGTTTTATGAGCGCTGTTAGCAGAAAATGGGCGCTTCTTATTATCAACGCAATTGGTATTTACGGAAGGTTAAGGTTCAACAGACTTATGAAAGAGTTGCATGGCATCAGCCCAAGAACCCTTTCAGATAGGCTTAAGGAGCTACAAGCAGAAGACTTGATCGAAAGAGAATTTTTTGCTGAAATACCTCCACGAGTTGAATACTCGCTCACAAAAGACGGCACAGAACTAAGAGAATCGATTATACCTCTTCTGAGATGGGTCATAAGAAGAAATGTAGCAAGCGGTCGCACCGTTGACTGTGAATGCGAGGCATGCAAGAGCACATTCGGACCACAAACTACGAGTCGTGCGAAAATTCCCGCACGCAAGATTTAGCGGTTTTGGCAGCCGTTTTGAAATTCGAACCATCCCTTTCTTTTTCTTCATGGAACTGGTATACTGCGGTTGCTTGACATAAGAATTTAAACGAGGATTTGAATTTACTCTGGCACGCCAAAAACATCCTCTTCTAACAATTTTTTTAAATATATTTCCATCATTAAGAGTTTGGGGATGGCTAAAGTGAGGCAGATAACCTTTGAAGATGTGATACGCACTGTCGAATCACCATACCCTGACTTTGAACTCAGATCGGGAAAAACCGCTCTGATATTGATTGACATGCAAAAGTTTGTTTTGGGTGAACACTTGGTGAAGGAGGCGGTGAAAGCTGGATTAGATGAGCATGTTGTGAGAGAGGTTGTAAAAGACTACGACCAACGTGTCAAGAGAGCGGTCAAGAACGCTCAAAGACTGCTTAACCTTTGTCGTAAAAAGGGCTTTGACGTAGTGCACGTGAGAATGCAAGGTCCTACAGACAATCCTAAACATACGGCGAAGGTGAACAGAAAAATAGGGCTGATAATTTCTCCGAAATTTGCAGACGGTGAATTCATTGATGAGGTAAAACCCTTGCCGAGTGAACTTGTCATAACAAAAACAAACGGTGGCGCCCTCTCTGGGACAAACTTGGACTTCATTCTAAGAAACATGGACATAGACAGCCTAATTCTAGTTGGATTCCTAACAGATCAGTGCGTGCTAGCGACTTCACTGCACGCAGCCGATTTAGGCTACGACGTTCTCATAGTTGAAGACGCGTGCACAACCCGATCTAAGATGTTGCATGACGCAACGCTTCTCGCTCAAAAAGACGTATGTGCAAAAATTAAGACAACAAATGAAGTTGAAAAAATCTTAGAAAAGATTTAGCCTCTTTTTCGTTGTCTCTTCTAGTGTTCCTCTTCTTGCTGTTGCCACGCTGTGTACTTTTCTAAGGCAGTTTTTATTTGTTGGCTGATAAAGTTGTTTGGGTCTAGGAAGAGTAGGCTCATTTCTCCTATGGCTGCTTCCAGACTTTAGTATTCTTCTCTTGGGACTTCGATGTATTCGTATTCGTCAGTTGGTGTTTTGAGCCTCCAGCGGGCGCGTCACAAATGAATTCCTCTCGGGTTGTATAGCCTAAGTGTTTGTTTGCTCCCATGAAATTTTCAATCTGGTCTAGCAGTTCGGGTCTGCGCACGCATATCACTGAACGAGCCACAAGAGAAGTTAGTCTATTGAAGAGTATAGGCATACTCTAGAATAAACGTATGTTTCTAACAAGATGGACTTAGTTAAAATGTTGAGAACTCTGTTTAAAAAAATTAGGGATGTAGGAGAAGGGTGTGTTTTCCTAAATGGCCCAGTGTATATGCGCCATCTGAGACTTCGGGCGCACATCTTATATAAAACTACGCGCACAGCGGGTATTAGTCTAGTGTGATAAAGTTAAGGTGAATATCCACGAGGAAAAGTTTGATTCTTGTCATAGTGCTTTTGTTGGCCATAGGCGCATTTTTTGCATTAGTTTTTTTGCATGTACCGCTGGGAGAGCCGAGGCTTCGGTTAGAATTTTCTCCACCTCCTCCTTGGCAGATGAGACCTAGGGAGTCTTTAGAAGTTAGCGTGGGTGTGGCAAATGATGCTTGGTTGTTGGCTTGGGCTAAGGACATTCGGGTCATTGTGTTTGTGCCCGAAGGCTTCACCATCTCACGCACTGGTACAAATGAGTGTGAGTTAAACTTCTTTACGCTTCATGGTGGCGATGGCCTTGGTAACAGTTTTACTGTAGTAGCTTCCAACGATATTTCACCTAGAAACTATACTATTACAATCAGGGTTTTAAGCGAAAACGTGCCTGAACAGGTTCATACGCCACAAGTTGTAGTTCTTGCTCTTTGAAAGCAGAGATTCTCGCGCATGCTACATTCCTGAAATGCACGCGAATGACCATGGTTTTATGGCGCAGATGGCAATGTCACATACCCCAACTCAGCAGGGAGTTTTCCAACTCTCAAATTTTTTAAAAGCGGCTTCAAGCCTATCGATGCGGTGCCTCTTTTATAGACAATAGCCAAAATGCTTGTTTCAGCTGTTCTTTAGCAATGTAGCTCGAAACTTTTGAGGCTTCTCTCTTTATATCTTCGAACGTTGGATCAGCTCGATATTTCTTGAGATGCGGATCTCGACTCCGACTTCATTCTTCCAAAGAACAATGTCTATTCTTTTCTCACGAATTGTTGTCTCCGCATGAATTTTCCAAGGGCCTTTGGAAGTCACCCTTTTCCAGTAGTTCCAGAACAAACCATGCCCTACTAGTCAAGCCATCTAGAGAAAAGCAACGGGGATTTGGACTGCTTGAAATTGAACGGGTTATTCGATTCCCCATTTCTTGGTTATCTTTACGAGGATGAAGATCACGAAGGCTACGATTATGAAGGTTATAAAAGCTACGAGGAAATCTCCGACGCCGAATAGTTGACCAACGTAGTCTGCAGGTGGGTTTCCTTGGCTGTCCAAGGTTGTCGGGGGAATCGCTACTTTGAAGGTTGATAGATTCCCTAGGCCGGGTATTGCAAGACCTATTACTGGCATGATTAGGTCTTTGACAAGTGACTGTACCAACGCGCCTAGATAGACACCTATAATGAAGGCAACAGCCAGACCCATAACCTTGTATTTGGAAAGGAAGTCCATGAACTCGTTCCATAAACCCGTCTTTGGGGGTGGAGCGAGTGGAGCAGGCTTAGGCTCTAGGAGTTCTCGGATTCGCCTTAACTCCTCCAACATCTTTTCTTCCTTAGACAAACAAACACCACAAACAGCGATTGCTATCGCTACTTTTTAAGACTTGCGAAAACGTAAAAGCCTGACTTATGCCTGTTGAAAGACTAATTGTGGAACAGGATGTATAGGTTAGCCAACTCCTGTTCTTTTGATATCGGACATTCCATCGTGATCTGAATCAATTCTTTTTGCTTATTTTGGCAAAGATGTCGTTTGAGGGCTTCGCCACAATGTTTTGTACAAAAACTCCAAGAGGAAAATTAAGCAAGTGCTGGTCAGTAATTGTATGAATATAGCTGTACTGTTGTTTAGCAGAGTTATGGCTTCGGCTGGTGGAATCCACATAATCAGGTTGTTTAGTGTGAGACCCTGCAGTGCTGCTTCATGTTCAAGCTAGTCAGCGAGGTCTTTGAGTATGCAGAGACCAAGCGACGTGTTTTCATGGCTCATCAGAGAGATACAACAATAATTGCACAATTAGACGGTTGTTGTGCAAATGCGCGCGCAACACAAAATCCTTGACTTAAGCAGGGGTAATAGCATACTGAATATTGTTTCATAAGGCATAAATGCTGACGACATTCATATAGATGGTTTGTAGTTCCATTAGACATAATTGAGGAGTAGAGGGAGAAGTGCAGAGGCTTTTATGCTTAAAAGTAACTGTTTTAGTTTGTTTGTTGTTTGTTGCGTTCTTGCCAGTTGAGTTAGTTGCCTTCAACGCCCATGCGTATGGCTCATCTATTAACACTGGCTTTGAGCCTTGGTACCATTACATTGGAGAAATGGTAAACTCAGCAAGCGGCAACCTTTTCCTCTCCGCCCAAGACATCTCCATACGAGGCAGAGGATTCAACATAAAAATTGTGAGAAGCTACAACAGCTTCAGCAGTGCAATTGACGGCCCCTTAGGGTATGGGTGGACGTTCAATTATAATATGCACCTTGTTGAGAATCTAGACGGCACTGTGACGCTCTTTGACGGAGACGGTTCAGCCCACACCTTTTCGAGCATTGAGCCAGGCAGATATACTCCTCCACCTGGAGTGCATCTGAAACTGACAAAAAACCCAGATGGAACCTTTATCCTCAGATTTAAAGACGGAGTGTACTGGAATTTTGATGTGCAAGGGAAGCCTGTCAGCATCGTGGATAGGAATGGGAATCAACTTACCCTTGCCTATGACGGTGAAAAACTGTTAACCGTGGCTGACGACTCAGGTCTGGTTCTCGCATTCGACTACGATGTCGCAAACAGAATTGTGAGAATATCAGATCCAATGGGTCGCCAAATCACGTACGAATATGCCCCTGCAGGCAATCTGGTCAAGGTCACCGATGCCATGGGATATTCTACCATGTACTTCTATTCAGACAACCTTCTCGAGGCTGTGGTGAACCGCTTCGGAGGCATGCTAAGTTTTGAGTATTCAGGGGATAACAAAGTTGTGGAGATTGAAGCCGCACTGTATAATTATACTTCTGGGTTGCCGCAAGGCTCGTTTAGATTGTATTCTATGGATTATGGTGATCAAAGCGTGATTGTGACGAATGCTAGAGGGTTCAAAACAACAGTGGAAATGAACGCCGAAGGGAACCCAACGAATTTTCTTGACGCTTTGGTAGGCGTCACAAGCATGGAATGGGACAGTGATATGAACATGGTTAGCTTTACAGATGCAATGGGACACGCTTGGAACTGTATCTATGATGTACATGGTAACCTGCTCAACGGAATAGACCCCACAGGCAACTCAACCTCGGTCGTATGGGAGGTTATTGACACAGAAACACGATATCAATCACTGATCTTAAACAGCACAAACGGACTTGGATTCACAATTAGCTTTGATTATGATGCTTCGGGCAATGTGATCCAGATAACGAACGCTGTAAAAAACAGTTGTTATTTCTTACACGATGCCTACGGAAACGTGGTAGAATTTGTGGATTTCCGAGGTTATACGACCCTCTACTCTTACGACACTCACGGATTCATGACCAGCAGGACAGATGCGTTGGGGAATGTGACTCTATATGGTTATGACGCCGTGGGAAGATTGATAGGCATAACCGACGCAAATGGATACACAACCACTTTTGTTCACGACAACAATGATAGGCTGATTAAAATTATAGACCCGACGGGTAATGAAACACGATACTTTTACAATCCTGAAGGAAGCTTGGAAAGCATAATTGACCCAAATGGAAATCAGATGAACTACACTAACAACATTGTGAACCGCGTTGACACAATGGAATATGAAACTGGTTTCGGGACATCATACGTTTATGACAGAAGGGGAAACCTCATTAAAACCATTGACGCCAACGGCGCCCAAACCCTATATTCCTATGACGCTTTAGACCGATTAGTTTCAGAAACAGACGCGCATGGCAACACAGAGACCTACACATACGATGCTGTGGGCAACATGCTAAGCAAAACGGACAAAAACGGTGACACCATGCTTTTTGAGTATGACTCTCTTGGGAGAAAAACAAAAGCTGTAGATGCTTTAGGCAATGAAGTGCGATGTGAATACGACGCCTTAGGGCAAAGAATAGCCCTGCAAGATGCTAGCGGTCACGTAACAAAATACGAATATGACCCATTGAACAGACTGACAAAAATAACTGATGCCTCGGGAAATGAAACTCTTTTGGGATTTGATGCAAACGGAAACCTGATAAATTTCACAGATGCAAACGGGTATTCGACTTTGTATGAGTATGACCCACTGAATGGTCTAGTGAAGTTTGAGACTCCGGGAGGCACACAAACCCGTTTGAAGCATGATGCAGTTGGAAACATCGTTGAAATGATAAAGCCTGATGGTGCCGTCATTAATTACGAGTATGACCCGTTGAACAGACTTGTAGCCATCTTCTACCCAGACGGAATCAACGCAACCGCCAAATACGATGCTGGAGGCAGAGTTATTGAGATGGCTAATCATGGAATTGGTTTAAATGACATTACGCAGTATGAATACAACGAACGAAACCTTGTCACCTCAGTTGATTATGATCTTAGGGGAGGGGGCGGGGGAAGATTTGTTATCGATTATGAATATGATGCAGTCGGAAATAGAATAATGATGGTAGACCCACAAGGGTTGGTTGCAACCTATGACTATAACGCACTCGGACAGCTTACAAGTATGCAGGATCCATTAGGAGATGTTACAACTTTCGAATATGACAAGGTTGGGAGAAAAACCAGAGTAAACTACCCGAACGGGATGGTTTCTGTTTACACCTATGACGCTACGGGAAACCTGCTTAGCCTAGTGAACCAAAACTCCAGTGGAGACGTGATTTATAGCTCTAAATACAGTTACGACCCCGTTGGAAACCGAATCAGTGATGAGAGAGAATCAGGATACGTTACATCGTATGATTATGATGAGCTGAACAGACTCGTAAAGGTCGTTTATCCCGATGGATTATCTGTCCGATACGTTTACGATGCTGTGGGTAATCGCCTGCTAGAAATAGTCAACGATACCTCTGCAAGATTGTACGCTTATGATGTTAATCACCAACTCTTGAATGCGGGTGGAGTCAATTACTTCTATGACCCAAATGGAAATCTGATAGCGAAGGAGGAAGAGGGCGACCTTACCTCCTATATATACGATTTTGAAGACAGATTAACAGGAGTGATCTTTCCAAGTGGGTTGGGCGTAGAGTACACTTACTCTGCTAATGGAGCACGCTTGAGCAAGACGGATTCTGAGGGCACAGTATTCTACGCTTATGATTTTGAGGATGTTTTGATGGAGTTTAATGAATTCAGTGCAATGCAGGCTAGGTATACTCATGGACCAGGCATGGATGAGATGCTGAGCATGCAAAGAGATGGGGACAAGTATTACTATCATTTTGATGGTTTAGGCAGCGTTGTAGCTTTGACAGATGCTAGCCAAAACGTTGTTGCAGCGTATGAATATGATGCCTTTGGCATGATCACTGAGGCAATGGAAGGTATAGAAAATCCGTACAGATTCACTGGCAGAGAATACGAAGGTAGAGACAGTGGGTTGTACTATTACAGAGCAAGATACTATGATCCCGAAGTAGGCAGATTTACCACGGTAGACCCAATTCGAGGATGTGTTCTTCTTCCACAAACCTACAACCCATACGTGTATGTCATAAACAACCCTGTCAATTTCGTTGATCCAACTGGGAGATTAATATTCTGGATCGTTGCGGGTGCTGTTTTGATAGGCGGCGGCATGTATTATGCAGGTAAAAAAGCCCTTGAGAGCATGAAAAAGGGCGAAGAAGCCAACAAGAAGAAAGCAGACGCAGTAGATGAAGTTGAGAAAAACGGCGATGTTGGCAAAGCAGAAGAAGACTATCGCGCAGCTGCAAAGGAAGAAGCTGAGGCTATTGCAGGAGCGGCGGATGCTGGAGCTGATGCTTATGGACATGTAGCTAATCCAGCGCCGACTAGCAAGGTAGATGTCGTGATAGGTTACGTTTCAGCTGGGGCTTCGTGGCTTTATAACAAGATCTTTTGCTGGCGTGCAACGCTTGGCTTCAGCGAGTCTGAACCTAGAATACGAGATGTGGAAAAACTTGTAAAAAAACTCTCAGAACCCTATATAGACAAGAGGTTCTTGCAGGCAACGAAAACAATTCCTGTGGTTCCAGCAAACCGTGCCTTAATCAACAACCGCTTCGCCTCCTTAACTCTCTCCGTGTTTACAATAGAAGACAGATACACACTTAGAGTCGAAGCCCTTGACACCAAACTACTCGAATCACATGGAGGTCCCTCGATTAGTAGCGTCAGAATAACATACAGGGCGGATTTCGACGGAGACGGCGACGTAGACTACGACGACACCGTCTACTTTGTCGACGCCTACATCAAATACTGGTCAGGTTCAGGAAAAGACCCACTATGCGACTTTGACAGTGACTGTGACATAGACTATGACGACATACTCGCCTTTGTAACAGAATACATCGACTACTGGACTCCATAAATTTAAAAACAAACACAAAATCTACAGGGTTCTAAGCGGGTGCTCTCCATCGTAGATTGTTTCAATAAGGAATAAATTACTCATTCATCTCTGTTTAGTTTGTGCACCACTCCCTCGTTGTTAAGGTGATGAGGCATACCCAATTGAGAAGGGGGAAAAGAAAAATACAAAAGACGGTAGCATCGGCAATAATGCTAACGCTGCTGATAACAGGCGCGTTAACGCTGGTACTTAACACTCAACCTGCTGAAACAGAACTCAAAACACGGTATGCCAACGCCGACCAACCAACAGACTATTCAAATCTACAAGGCAAAACCACTGCGACGAGTCGGTTAGACATTTCTCAAGCCTTAATGAAACATGGGTCTTTGCCAACGTTCAGGTCTCTTTTTGAGGATGAATCAGATACGCGGTTGATGGATTTTTTTCAGCTATCCTTTGAAGCCAATGGCAAGCAGGGCTTCAGCAACGAAGTAGACTGGGATGACTTCGCTTACGCTGACAACGATTCAGCGGAGCTAGTGATTGGACTGAGCGACACGCAACCAGACAGCTATTCTGAACTTGCAGATCTCATCGCGTGTAATGGTGGCGAACTTGTCAACAAGGTTTCAGTTGACGGCAAGGTTACAGCTGTAGTGGCTGACATGTCTTATGAAGCCATGCGCATTCTTGTATCAGACGCCGAGATTTCAAGATTAGCAAGCTACGTTGAACCCAACTTCAGATTTGAAGTCGATTTTGTCCCAAACGACGCCGACTGGCTCAAGCAGTGGGGACCGCAGAGGATAGAGGCTGACTACGCTTGGAACACCACTATCGGCGACCATTCGGTTCTAGTTGCAGTCGTTGACACAGGCATCGACTGGAACCATCCAGACCTAGCCGCTAACTACGTTACCTCAGGTTATGACTGGGCAAACAACGACCCAGACCCCATGGACGACCACGGACACGGAACGCACGTCGCTGGAACCATAGCCGCTGTAATCAACAATGGCATAGGCATAGCCGGTTTAGCCCAAGTTAGAATCATGGCTGAGAAAGTATTGGATGAAGAAGGTAGCGGAAGACTAAGCGAAATCGCACAGGGAATCGTTCACGCCGTGAACCAAGGAGCAAAAATCATCAACCTCAGCTTAGGCGCCTCTATCAAGAGCAAGCTCTTACACGAGGCAGTGAAATACGCCTACGACCATGACGTGTTAGTGGTTGCGGCTGCTGGAAACGATGCCACAAGCGAAAAACATTATCCCGCCGCCTTCGAGGAGGCTGTAGCTGTATCAGCCACCGATGAGCTTGACAAACCAGCTACATTCACTAATTATGGAGACTGGGTGGATGTTGCAGCTCCAGGGGTTCACATCTACTCAACTTTCTGGGATGACTCATACGTATACGCGAGTGGCACGTCAATGGCAAGTCCTCACGTTGCCGGTGTTGCTGCCTTGATTTGGAGTCAGTTCCCCTATATGACGCGAGATCAAGTCAGGGCACAATTGCAATGCTACTCGGATGATTTAGGTGAGCCTGGTTTTGACGTCTACTATGGGTATGGGAGAGTCAATGCGAAAAAAGCGGTGGAGCAAGCTCCGTCTAATCATGACGTCTTGGTTCTAAACTTGAAAACGCCATCATATGTGAGGCTTGAAAAAGAAGTCAGTATCAACGCCACTATACTCAACATGGGAACCAACAACGAAAGCGACATAATCATACAGCTACTGGTCAACGGCAGCGTCGTCAGTTCCACTCTGATTGACTTCTTAAAAAGCGGCACATCGGCTACGCTGAGCTTTACATGGACTGCAATGGTTGAAGGTATTTTCAATGTCACATCGTATATTATGCCTGTGGCTGACGAAGCCATAGTTGGTAACAACGCCTTGACCAAGCAGATAAGGGTTAGAGTTCCACAATTCATCAGGGTTCCAGATGAATATGGCACAATACAAAAGGCTATTGATGCTGCGTTTGAAGGGGATACCATATTCGTGGCTTCTGGAACTTACTATGAAAGCGTATGGGTAAACAAGGAATATTTGAATCTCATAGGAGAAGACCAAGAGAACACAGTAATTGACGGTCAAAAAAGAGCAAACGTTCTGCAAGTAACCGCGGACGGAGTCAGCATCAGTGGATTCACAATTCGGAACAGCAGGAGTTCCTTGTCCTATGCAGGCATTTTCGTAATGGGTGCTCAAGGGATTATGATAAGCGAAGTTATGACTTTAGACAACTATCATGGAATATTCTTGTATAACACTGTGTTTGCAACACTCAGAAACAACAACATGGCGCATAACAAGTATGACTTTGGAATTGATGGCGATGACCTCGCAGACTTCGTACACGATATAGATGCTTCAAACACGGTTAAAGATAAACCCATCTATTATTGGGTCAACCAGCATAACAAACAGGTTCCGTCTGATGCGGGTTTCGTGGCTGTGGTGAATTCGACTGACATAATTGTGAGGGACTTGAATCTCACGGAAAACTTAGAAGGTGTGTTGTTCGCCTACACCACAAAATCCTTCATGGAGAACGTGAATGCTTCAGACAATTACGTTGGCACATACCTTGCATACTCCAAAAACAATACCGTTCAGGGCAATAACGCAACAAACAATCAGGTCGGGATTTACCTCTATGAGTCCGAGAGCAACAATGTTAACGCCAACACAGTGATGAACAATGAAGACGGCATCGCCCTATACTATTCAAAAGACAGCAAAGTCAACTTTAATAAACTGTTGAAAAATGACTTTGGTCTCCTCATAGAGAAATCAAACAACAACACAGTTAACGGCAACGAGGCGTCAAACAACACGTATGGTCTCATCCTAGAAAAGTCCAGTGACAGCACCCTCAAAGATAACAACATGACAAGCAACCAATACAACTTTGGTGTTTTGGGCGGTCACCTAGTTCATTTCATCCATGACATAGACCCCTCAAACACAGTTGATGATAGGTACATCTACTATTTGGTTAATCAGAAGAACTTCATCGTCGACCCTTCCGTATTCCCGAACTTAGGATATCTGGGAATCGTGAATTCAACAAACATCAGCGTAAAAGACTTAGCTGTATCTAAGAATGTTCAGGGCATCTTGTTTGCGTACACGAACAGCTCAACAGTAGCGAACATCAGCGTAACAGGCAATTTTTGGGGGATTTTTATAGTAGGGTCTTCCCTTAACATTATCTCTGGTGACACGTTGGCTGATAATCAGTACAGCATAGACTTATTGTATTCTCAGCACAACACAATTCATGGTAATAACGTGACAACTGGTTTAGACGGCATATTTCTTGGGTATTCCATCAGCAACCTCATTGTAGCAAACAACGTAACTTTGAATAGGCGACATGGCATTTGGTTGGTCGGTTCTGATAGCAACAGCGTCTCCAGTAATGTCATAACCAGCAACAGATACGGAATTGAATTACACTCTTCAGGAAGCAGCATCCTCAAAGACAACAATATGACTAACAACAATTACAACTTCGGCGTCCAAGGAGAACTTCTCTCACACTTCATCCAAGACATAGACACTTCGAACACTGTTGAAGGAAAGATCATCTATTATTTGGTGAATAAACATGGTGAGCAGGTTCCAGCGGACGCTGGATACGTGGCTGTGGTAAATTCCACTCACGTCACCGTGGCAAACTTAGATATAACAAACAACGTGCAAGGCATATTGTTCGCGTATACTGTTAACAGCAGAGTAAACGGAAACAATATAGCGAAAAGTGATGTGAGCGGCATCGACCTATACTGCTCTGATGACAATAATATTTGCGGCAACACAGTGACTGACGGCGCTTTTGGCTTGCGCCTAGTTAGATCGCTTAACAATAGTGTTGGCAGCAACATGGTGTTGAGGAGCCTAACTGGCATTTACCTAGAGTATTCCGAGGACAATATTGTTTTTAACAATAAGGTGGTTGGAGCTTCGTTTAGCGTAGGTGGGATTGTTCTTTCAAGAGCCAAAAATAATACGATTAGCGGAAACGAAGTGACGAACTATACCTTTTTGATTGGAGCTGGGATCTATTTGGAGTTGTCTTCTAACAACAACACCATTGTTCAGAACACGCTGGAAAGCAATCAATACGGCATAACCCTAGGATATTTGGCGTGGTTGTATGGGTTTGATGACCAAAACAACGATAACACAATTCATCATAACAACTTCATTGAAAACACGCAGCAAGTGCTTAGCTACAACTCAATCAACACTTGGGACGATGATTATCCTTCTGGTGGCAACTATTGGAGTGATTACGGAGGTGTGGACGCAGATGGTGATGGAATTGGAGACACGCCTTACATCATTGACGCAGACAATCAGGATAGATACCCTCTCGCGAAACCGTGGTCGTTGCATGTCGGAGACTTTGACGGTGACTTTGATGTTGACGCTGATGACATTCGATATTTCGCCCAAGCCTACCTCAAATACTGGTTGGGTCAGGGAACGGATCCTGTCTGTGACTTCGACGGAGACGGTGACGTAGACTACCTTGACGTTGTGACCTTTGTGTGGGATTACATAACCTACTGGAAATCGTAACAAGCAAATTAGACGTTAAAATCTTGACGAAGTCGAGGTTTTAGAATTTGGTATTTATTGCATGCGTCTATAGGGATAACCTTGAAAAACTCTAGTGAACCATATACATCTTTTATCTTACAAAGAAAAGGCGAGTCGGTAGGAAATAATGGAGCTGGGAGGAAGTGGCTTTCTTTGATGGTTGTGGGGCAATATGAGTAGTGCAAGATTAGATAGGGAGGTGGCGGGTGAGTATAACACTTTTCTGGTTTATCTCTTGATGCTTAGGGTTAGGAGGGCTTCTGGTAGAGATGTGGCTGAGCGATTAGGCTTCTCTAGTCCTTCTTTGGCTGTGCATCACTTGGAGAAGCTGAGTAATTTGAAGCTGGTGAGCAAGGATCGTTACGGAGTTTACGAGGTTGTTCCCAGAAAGTTTGGCATATTAAGGTTCTTCTTTGTGGTGAAGCGATTCATTGTTCCAAGAACATTCTTCTATATGATTTTGTATCTTGTTATGACTGCCTTTTCGTTTTTTATGCTTGTTGATGTGACAAGAAACGTGGCGCTCTTTTTTTCATTAATTGGTGTTGTTCTTAATGCCATAGAAACCGTGGAGTTTTATAGAATTATTCCGAAGACCGTGGCTGTTCAAGAAGTAGAACAAAACGTTCAAAAAAATGATTAAAATACTTGAAGATATTAATTCATTTTATGTGAGATCAAAATGATGTTATCGTTGAAAAGTATGTTTGTTCTTGGCTTGTTATCAGTGCTCTTAGGTGCCATGGTTGTATATGGGTTAAAGACGACAACTTTGATGGATGATACGGATGAAGGAGCAATCATAGTTGAGACAATAAAGTTTCCTCTTAAGTTGAGAATGATGCTTAACAAAACGGCATTTGAACTCAATGAAACTGTGGGAATAGAGTTCTCTGCAGAAAATATTGGAAATGAAACATTAAATATGTCTTTATATGAAGATGATTTTAATTTTGTTATTTACGATGAAGCTAGCTCTGAAGTCTATGACTGGAATAAGAATTGGGCCCATCCTGCGATTTATATCTCTATGCCATTGCCTCCAGGCTTAAGCAGGTCAGGTGCTTTTCAATGGTCCCAGGATTACAATCCAATACTTGTAAGCTTAGATCAATATCCATACTTTGAGTACAAAAAGGTTTCACCAGGTAGATACCAAATCGTTGGGCAATTCACCAGTGGTCACTTACGTCTCATTGTAGAAACGCCGCCTGTAACAATAACGATTCGCTCATGAGACTAAACTTCAAGTAATTCTAAGCAAACCTTTTATTTACTTTTTGTAGTACTGTAAAAGGGTGAAAACTATGAAAGTACCAAAGAGTATACTTTGGGGGACATTGTTTTTAACATTAGTAACGTCTTCTTTCAATATCTGGCCAGTAAAATCTTTTGCAATAAATAAGATTCAGATTGTAGATGAAAAGATTGATCCAATCTTCTTGGAAGGAATACGAGAAATGAAAGCTAATGGAACGATTGAAAACGCTTCATTAATAATTTGGCTCAGCGAAAATCAATCCATTATGGATATGCCTATAGAAGATCTTAAGATTTATGCAACTTCTCTGTTCACAAGTAACTTTAATGCAAATGTGTTCTACATAGGTAAAGCTTTGCCCGTTATCATGGCTACAGTCAACGCCAGCTATGTTGAATACATTGCCTCTTATGAGTTTGTCGAGCATATCGGCAATGGAAATGAGTGGATTTATCCTTCTCTGGATGTGAGCAAGAGGGCCATTAGAGCCGAAAATTATATCGAGAGCTTGAACGGATATACTGGTAATGGACTAAACATAGCGATAATTGACAGTGGAATAAATAATAATCACCCTGACCTCGACGACCTAGATGACGACCCAAACACAAATGATCCTAAAGTTACGCAGCAAATATCCTTTGTTGACTGGGATGACGATAATATACCAGATGTTGGTCCAATGGACAACTACGGACACGGTACTCATGTAGCTGGGATTGCGGCTGGTACTGGTGAATCTTCAGGCCATCGATACGTTGAGTTGCGCCGGGTGCTTGGTTGTGGAACTATAAAGTTCTTGAGATACTACAATGGGTATGGGATCCTATTTGGCAAAGAATGGTGCCAGATGTAAGAGGTCAGGAAAATGATATAGTGCATGCGATTGACGACGCAATTATTGCAGGTGCTGATGTTATAAATTTGTCTTTTGGAGGACCAGGAAGCAATGGAACTAGCGATATGTCAAGAGCTGCTGATCGCGCCGTGGCTAATGGCGTTGTCGTTGTTGCAGCTGCAGGTAATTATGGCCCAAATTCCCAAACAATCAACAGCCCTGGTGATGCTTTCAATGTTATAACTGTTGGAGCAACTGACGACAATAATACTCAGAAAATAGGCGATGATGTCGTAGCAGATTTTAGTATCAGGGGACCCACGGGCGACGGCAGAATTAAGCCTGACGTAATGGCTCCAGGTGTAGATATAATTGCACCTATAGATCAAGGCTCCGCGATTTGGCAGACATGGCCGGAATTGCGCGTTGGAAATTTCTACGCACAGCTAAGCGGGACTTCGATGGCTGCTCCTCATGTTGCTGGTGTTGCCGCCTTGATTTTGCAGGCTCATCCAAACTGGACTCCAGATATGGTCAAATACGCCATCAAAGCAACAGCCAACCTAAACGACATACTTATTCGGCCGGACCCAACACACAATCCAAAAAATGATCGAGGCAATGGCGTTGTGGACGCTGCTAGAGCAATTTCATACTTCATCGACATACCCACAGACCAAGCTGACAACAAATATGAACACTCTTGGGGTGACGCTGGCGCAATAGCATACCTCAACGGAACATTCAGAATCTGGGCTGTAGGAACATTATTGGGCGGAGATGCCGGAGCAGAAGCAAGACTAAACAAAACATTCACACCAACTCACTGGATGTCCCATCCAACATTCCTCTTTCGATTCCACGATCATGGTTACATGGAATCCGACGGAGGATACGCAACACTCTACGCTACTTTAAAACTTTGGCAAGGAAACACAATCTTGACAAGCATTGAAGAAGCAATACATCATGTAGACTGGTTTAATTCATATGGAGTCAACTGCTACCACACCCTACAACTTACGTATCAAGGCGAATTACTCTCCGGGCAACAATATAAAATTGAATACGGATTTCGAACATACGCCTTTCTTGCTTGGTCAAACTTCGACAGTGCTCCTTGGCGCATTACAGCCCTACACCTTACTGCAAACGATACTGTAGGACTTGGAAATCCAAGCTTTGAAGAGAGAGGAGTATCAGTTTACGATTCATGGTACTGGGCAAACAACAAGGCTGGTTGGCGGGAGTTTATAGGAGACCTTGACGCCAACGGCGCCGTAAACTATGATGACCAAATTCTCTTTGTCACGGCTTACATCAGTTACTGGACTGAACCTGTTGGCTTCAAAACGGTCGATGACTATAAAGCGGACTTTGACGGAGATGGAGACATTGACTATGACGATCAAATCACATTTGTCACAAGCTACATCAGATACTGGAGTGACAGCGATAGGGATAATCGACGCATAGACGGCGCCTACTCTTGGTACACAAGCGGAGGCGGAGACTATACCCTATCCCAATGGCTTTGTGACCACGATGTAAACATCACGAGAGGTGCCTTTCACATTTTCACTTTCACATTCTCGTTTAACCCCGAAACTGTTGCCCCCGATGGAACAAAAAATTATGCAAGAGCTGAAATCTACTACATCACTGACACTGGCAGCAGCCAGACCATAGACGGTTCTTGGGTTTATCCAACAGAGCTCAACTGGTACAGCGTCTCATTATCAATCTCGCTTCCTACCAATACTCTAGCTATAAAAATCACTATCCACGGCGGACCAGACTTTAAAGCATGGATAGACAAAGCATCCATAACCATAACATAGTAACCTTCAATTCCTCCTTTTTGGGTTCTCAGCTATTCAAAAAGCATAAATGCTCCTTTTATACTCTGATGTAATTGGTCGAGTCCCTTCTATTAAACGTTGGGACACGCCTAATTGAGAGGGGAGGAATAAAGAAAAATGCATAAGAAAACTGTTTCGCGAATCTTGCTTGCAACACTGTTAACAAGTATGTTAACGTTGGCACATCACCATCAACTCATACTCGTTCAGTATCCGATCGCCTACGCGCAGGCTTCAACCTCTTCAGAAATGGATGTTGTTGGTCTTGTCAACGGTTCGAGAGCGTACGGCTATGATCTAGAGTTGGAGAACATAGCCTTAAGCAACCTCGCCTTCCGTTCAGGCGGCTCCATCGGTGCAAACGACACCGCTAACTGGATTAAGGCGCAGTTTGAGAGCTTTGGACTCGAAACTTGGCTTGAGCCCTTCGAGTTCACAACCTGGGACCTTACGAGTGAACCTTCTCTCATCATCGACGAAGACGGAAACCTTGGCACCATTGATGATCAGACAGTGATTTCTTCCTTCCAATGCGAACACCTGAGTTGGCCGACTCCTTCAGGTGGCGCCTTTGCCGACTTAGTGGTTCTGCCGTTGCCCGCGGCTGCTAACCGCGGTGAGATAGGAATGAACCCAATCGATATGACCGTGTGGAACGCTATAGACACAACTGGGAAGATTCTTTTGATCGGTAAGGAGGTTCGTTGGGCTGGGAGTTGGGCTTCAATATTCTACAACAAGATATATGCGCAGCCGCCTGCAGCGCTTGTGTACACGTGGTGGTATGATTGGATGTCGTTTACACCTGCCATGTTTGGCTCGGCTTCTGGACGGCTTCTGGAGCTTCCAGCTGGCGACGTGAACTACGAAGACGGACTATGGATTAGGAACAGAGAAAGCGCCGTGAACGTGTTGGCACAGGTAGTTATCGCATCGGTTATTGGCAGCGGTACTCATTACAACGTGGTTGGAAGGATTAGCGGCTATAAAAATCCTGAGAAGATAGTGATCATCTCAGGACACTACGACACTGTCATGACAAGTGGATTTTGCGACAACGGTGCAGGCACAGCTGGCGTAATCGAGCTAGCCGCAGTTATAACTGAGGCAATCCAGAAGGGCATTTACAAACCAAGATACACACTTCTTTTCATTGCCTTCGCCGACGAAGAATTTTGGCTAGTTGGCTCGATAAACTACGTGAGCCAGCACAAAGCCGAGATGGCAAATATCACTGCTGTTCTCAACTTAGACTGCATTGGCAGCGATGAGATCCGCGTTTCAGAAACAAACTCCGTTGATGGGTTTGACCTAGACCAAGTTGTCATCGAAGCTGGTCAAGACCTGGGCATCAGTGTGGGTTTGGCGCCGCCTGGCGGCTCGGATCATGAAACGTTTAGGGATCCAGTGTGGGCTAACGACCTTTATTATGGAATGTGGGGGCTTGACGCAAACATCTCTGATGCGACTCCTGTGGAGTCTAGCGCAATTCTTGATTCGTATCCACTTCTTTACAGCGACAAATGGTACACTGGTACGCCTGGGTGGATTCACACGGAGTACGACAACTCAACTTCTACCCAAACGTTGAGCTGGGTTGAAGTGGAAGACTTGGAAAATAGCATCAAGGTTGCGGCTCTCACGACCATACGCATTTCACCCGATGTGGCTCATCTTTTAGGTGACTTCGACGGCGACGGAGACATAGACTACGACGACATCGTCTACTTTGTTGACGCCTACATCAAATACTGGTCGGGGCAGGGGAAAGACCCACAATGCGATTTTGACAACGACTGTGACATAGACTACGACGACATACTCATCTTCGTCACGGCATACATAGACTACTGGACTCCATAAACAAAAAAACATAAATCATCACTTTCTTGTCCTATTTCCTACATATTTTTGTTGATGGTTAAGAGTTTCTTTATCGAAGATTGTTTCACAAGCTATAAAAGACTATTACGTAATAATTTAGTATTTTGGAGAAAGGTGAATCAAAATTGGAAAAGAAAGCAGTTTCTGGAATCATGCCTGCGCTGCTATTAATAAGCTTATTGCCATTGGCGCTTAATATTCAACCAGTCAAAGCGTCTGGAACAATTCACATAAGGGCAGACGGCTCAATAGACCCACCAACAGCACCAATCTCAACCATTGACAACGTCACCTACACCTTCACAAATAACATTAATGATTTTCTCGTAATAGAGAGGAGCAGCATTGTTGTTGACGGGGCAGGGCACACGCTTCGGGGAAATGGAAGCGGAAGAGGAATAGACCTTGTTTCCTTTGGATATCTTTCTAATATAACAATCAGAAACATGGAGATTAGAGAGTTCGATTATGCCATCTACTTAGAATGGTGCTGGAACATCAATATTTCTCGAAACAACATACTTATAGATACCCTCGGCTGGGGCGTCTGGCTCCAATGGTCTTGGGACAACACTATAGCTGGAAACAACCTAACATCAGAGTGGGGAGGAGTTGCCATTGACCTCAACACTTCTCCATACAACACTTTAGCTGAAAACTACATAAGTGGAAACGAGCAGGGCATACGGCTCAATAATTCTTTAAACTGTAAAATAGTTAGAAACAACATAGATACCAACGGACATGGCATCGAGCTTACTGATTCTTCAGACAATAATATTTTAGGCGGCAATAATGTAACGTTCTGTAACGTCGGCATAAATCTCAGCACTTCTTCAAACAATACTCTAGCTGAAAACAACATAACATTAAGCAATGAGGCTGGCATCATTCTTAGAGGTTCTTCAAACAATAGCTTGACTGAAAACAACATAATAGGGCGTGCATCATTCTCTCAGCGGGGCATCTGGCTTAATTCTTCTTCAAACAACAATAGTTTAACTGGAAACGCAATGACAAACAACAAATATGGTATCAGCCTAACGAGTTCTTCACACAATACTCTGAGTGGGAACAACGCAACAGAAAACTGGCATTCTGGCATCTATATCCAGGAAACTTCAAACTATAACAACATATTTGGAAACAACGTATCAGCGAACTGGCATGGCATCTATATCGAGGAAACTTCAAACTATAACAATTTAGTTGGCAACACCGCAACGAACAATTGGTATGGCATTCACCTCGGTAATTCCTCAAACAATATTCTCGCTGAAAACGACATAAGAGTAAACGACTATAGCATCGAACTCTTCGGGTCTTCAGATAACCTTTTTTATCATAATAACTTCGTTAACGCGATAGCACACGCCGTTATCTATAACTCTACATGCGTTTGGGATGATGGCTATCCTTCTGGGGGGAACTACTGGAGCGACTACTATGGTGTTGACTTCTATCATGGTCCCAATCAAAATCTAACTGGCTGCGATGGAGTTGGAGACACCCTTTACATCATTGATGCGAATAATACAGATCACTATCCACTCATGAAACCCTACCCCCAAAGCCCTGATGTCGCTGCGGTCAACACTACGCTCTCAAAAACCATTGTGGGCGTAGGATATCCCGTATTAATAAATGTAACCGTTGAAAACCAAGGCTATTTCACCGAAACCTTCAACATAACCTTTTATGCTCAGTGGGAGCCACCTTCAATCCTGATAGGAACAATGACGGTTTCAAACCTGTCAATCGGCGAAACCAGAACGACCACGTACAAATGGAACACTACAGGCTTTGCTAAAGGCATCTACACCATAATCGCGGCGGCAGACACGGTCCCACGCGAAACAGACATAGATGACAACAGCTTCACTGATGGTATTATTAAGGTTACGTGGGTTGGTGACTTTGACGGCGACTTCGACGTTGACTACGACGATATACTATACTTTGTCACCGCCTACATCGAGTACTGGTCGGGGCAGGGGAAGGATTCAGCTTGTGATTTTGACGGCGACTGCGACATAGACTACGACGACATACTCATATTTGTCTCAGCCTACATAAACTACTGGACTCCGTAACGAATAACATTAAAAAAATCCCCCTTTGTAGCTTCTTTTTCATTCAAAAAGCTCCCAAAAATGTCATCAAAAAAGCATAAATGTCTATAATACGTATTTGTTTAACTGGACTGAGTTTATTTGTGTTTAGGTGAAAAAGCATTGTAGCTAATGAAGAGGGAGGGAGCAGTTTTGGGAATAATGTCTGCAATACCGCCGATAGCCAGAAGTTTCAAGTCTAATGAGATAAAACTTTTACTAATGGTATCTATACTGACAGCATCACTTCTAGCCACATCAAATACTACAACCAAATCAATAACGACGAGATTAACCAAAGCCTCTCCAACAACGGTCGTAGCCATTTATCCTGCTTCAGTAACAGGCATAATAGTTGGTGAGACCTTTAAGGTCAACGTGACTGTCAGCAATGTAAATGATCTCTGGGCTTGGAAGGCCAAATTCTCATGGAATTCCAGTTGCGTAAGTCTTGTGAAATATGGATCAGGCCTCTGCGACTTCAACATAACTGAGGGCCCATTCCTAAAAAATGTAGACAGCACAGTATTTGTATTTACACCACCAAACGAAACAGGAGGCTATATAAAAGAAATGACATGCCAACTTCTCTCACCGTCAGGAGCAACTGGCAACGGAACCCTAGCCACAATAACTCTAAATGCCACTTCACCTAGCACATCCCTCATATGGATAAGTGACACTCTACTCCTCGATTGGGTTAACTCAACTTACAAGCGTGAAATTCCACACACTGTTGTTAACGGTACAGTAAAAACTGTCGCATGTCTATGCGACTTTGACAGAGATTACGATATAGACAATGACGACATCCTCTATTTCGTCGATGCATATATCAAGTACTGGTCTGGCCAGGGAAAAGACCCACTCTGTGATTTAGACAACGACTGCGACATAGACTACGATGATATACTCGTCTTCGTGTCAGCCTATATTGACTACTGGACACCATGACAAACAAAACTAACAACAACCAACCTTCCCTTTTATTTTCTTTTAGAAGAATCTATTTCGTCTATGTTATCCGACACGGCCAAATCAAATCTCCTCCCCAACGGTCTCTCTGGAGCATAATTGCTTGACCGTTGCTCGCACGCAGTACACAGCTGACCCAGAGAAGAAGGCTTACGGCGGGTTCAAATCAACCGAAAAAAGCAACTACCACTATAGCGTCGACGCTTGCAGAGTCATACCCTCGCTTTTGCGAGCCTATACCTTAACGGTCACGGTAAGTTATCTCAACGCTGCCAAGCTAGTTGGAGCAACCTTCCACTACAACATGCAGCATCCGCCTACACCAACCGTCCATGACAGGAAGTATTATGTTGGCTTTACAAGGGCAGTCACAGACGCAGACGCCTGGCTTACAGAATTGGGCGTCGAAAACCCCTACGCACTCATAGGCTTAAAAATACTCGCTGAAGCTTACGATCCCGATAAAAAACCGTCAAGAAAATAATTTTAGAGTTTGAGGGTTTTGGAACAGCGCCTGCTGGAAACGGCGTTACAATTAAGGCTTGGAATTTCACGGCTTCGGCTTGGCAAAACGCCCAAGCTGGAACTGGAGGAGCAGACGAAACGGTCACTATCACGTTAAATCGTCTTTAACCGACTTCATCGACAGCAACGGCTACGTCTATCTGCTTGCAAGAACCACAAACCCAAGCGACGGAGCAACAGCAGCCGTATTGTACTGCGATTATGTTGGATGCGTCGTCACGGTTGAGGGCATCACCTACGTCGACATCGTCTCATACCGAGACGAAGACCAAGTTAACGTTAAACCGTTTATTTGGCGAACCGAGTTCACGGTCAAGTCATGGCTGTCCGAAAACATCCAAGCAACATGAGACTGAGTGATTTTTGGTCTGGTGTGGAGCTTGTTTCTTAATGCTTTAGACAGGAAAAAAGGGTAAGTTAAAGTGTTGTTGGATGACGTTTATTGCTTCTCTTTTCTGTGTTTAACGCCTTTGATGTAGATGGCTGTTGCAACTGTTGCGACTAGGATCGTTGAGGATAAACCAATGTAAGGAGCCAACAAACCAAACTTATCAATAGCAACAACAATGCCACCAACTGGTTGCTCAGGGAACTCGACTGCTCCTACACCATCCAGATATATGATGTTGGAGGTAAAGTTTGCGAACCCAGAATATAGAATAGAGTAATCGATAGGATTATATGACTTATAGATGTCATTTGTATATATTCCTGTCTCGAAAACTGTCATTTCGCCAGATGTAAAGTTTAACGATCCATATGAAGTGGGGTCAGTTACTGCAATATTTTGTCCTGTAGATCGACCTAAAATTAGAAAACCAGAATACTTCATCACCCACTGTGTTATGTTAAAAATGATGAAGTAAGGATCGATTGCACTATAGTTAAAGAAGATTTCACCATATCCAGAGATGAAGTCTAAACTTCCTTTTCCGCCCCCAAGCCTTTCCGGAATTGTGAGCACAAGTAAATGGCTAATCATGTTTTCCTGAGACAAATTAAATGTAACCGTACCAGGAATTGTCAGTTCTGTGAGATTAAATGGTGCTATAAATGTCATCGTTTGTTTTTTGCATATTTTCTCTGTGCCTTTATATGTTGGGTTACCTGTACCTGCGGCTATCTTCATTTATCAGCGTATCTGTTGCAACTTGGATAATCTTCTATTCTCAGAGTATGTTCGTGATTTGCATGGCCTATAGTAACAGTATAACTCGTTGGGTTGTTCGGAGGGTATATGGGATTTCCTTCGGTTTGACCAGTTACAGTATTTATAACTTTAATGCAATATATCCTATCAGGATCATAAACTTCGTATCTAAATCCAGGTTGTTGAGTGACTCTACTATTGCCTCCAGAAGCCCTCACTGGCGACAAAGAACACAAAGAAAACACTAGCAAAGTTAATAACAATATCAAAGATATATGACCAATTTTCTTGAAGAAACTGTACGCCATGGTGTTTTCCTCTTTTCCTCAATTATGTTTAGGATGCTTGTTTCATTATGCTTTTTGAGCGTTTTTGAAGGGCGTAAACTCGCTTGTAAATCCAGCTCATCGGCTTTTCATACTATGTGGTGGAAGCCAGTCTTGCTTCGGTGAGACATCCCTTCACTCAATTACGGTATTCTAAGACAAATCTATAAAAGGAATATGAAAGATTTATGCATAAAACTTTTATAAGAAGTGCTGAGCACATTTCTCTTCATAGAAAGTTTTCAAAAAAGACGAATTTTCGTTATGCAATAAATTCTTTAAAACTTTCTTTTATAACTATTTAACATATTATTTCGCACTATTGACCTAGACGTAGAGACAGACTGATAAACACTGCAAAACCTCTTCACATCTAGAATCTATTTTATCCGATTTCATCCGACTAGCCCTAAATAACACCTACCTTTCTTGTTCCATTTTAGAGCGTGACTGTTTGGCTAAAATGCAAGTTGACATCTCTGGTATTCCAGAGTTGCAGCGCAAACTCGACTGCTTAGACCAAAACCTACGTGGTTATGTTGATGCTGCTCTCAACTTAGAGGTAGAAGCTATGCGGTTGCGGGCTCAGAGTCTGGCGCCTAAGAGAACTGGCTACTTAGCGAGCACCATTTTCGCTGAACATGTTCGCGAGTGGGTATTCAAATTGGGCGCCAAGGCATCCTACTCCGCCTTTTTTGAATTCGAAACGCGTTTCATGCAGGCTAGACGTTTTCCCTTTTTTTGAATTTCGCTGGGTTTGCCTTCACGTATTTGTAGATTCTCTCCATGCACGGCATGAATTCTACCTGTTTCTCCGGTTTTACCACATAAGTCACAATTATGAAGGCATTCATTTTTCTTTCATCCTCATACTGCTCTACTATTCCATTTAGGCTCCATATTCATGGTTTAGACATGACAATTGTTGAGGGAATGTTTCTTAAGGCTGAGCCTTGTTAACGTACTGTCTGGGCGATACCAGCTTGGATTCGCGAACCTTGCGCCGTTTGAAGCCTGAGGAAAAGGTGAACATGGCAATTGGGATGACGGATTTCTGTGTGAGTGTTTGCGCAGAGGGTATCAAGTCGCAATACCCAGGGATTGGTGAAGAAGAGCTTTTGGAACGATTGAGAGAGAGAATTGAATATGTAAAACAGCAGCGTCAGCTAGGTCGACGCAGGCCGATTTAGGTGATGCGGGGTTTAGAGGGTTGGAGGCTTTTTATGAGCTTATTAAGCGGGTTGTTGGCGGTTTTAATGCTGTTGGTTTAGATTACATGTTTACTGGCGCTTTAGCCGCGAGTTTTTACGGTGTGCCCCGCACCACGGTTGATGTTGATATCGTGGTGAAGGTTGCCCAAGAAAGAGATAAGGCTAAGCTTGTTTCAGGTTTGAGGCAGGCTGGATTGCGGGTTGATGAGAAAAAGATTGAAGTAGTGCTTAAGTCGAGTTACAGGATAGTTACTTTCAGAGACAGCAAGTCGCCGCACAGTGTTGACATCATAGTTTCCGAAGAGAAAAAGCTAGAGAAAAAAGTGGGAACAATTGCAGGGTTACCGACCTTTTATCAGACGCCTGAAGACTTGATTCTAGCTAAGCTGAGGATGATTAAGGCAACAGTCCCAAGAGAAAGAACCCAGAAAGACAGAGAGGACATAAGAGCAATACTAAGATTCACCAAGGTTAACGTTGAAGCTGTTAAGAAGCAAGCAAGAAGAAACAACATGCTGTCAGTTTTTGAATCTACAACCGCCAAGACAGACAGCTGAAGATGTCTTTAGACGATGATGAAATACGACAGTGCGATTATAACGGAGTTGTACATCCCGTGCAGCAGCGCTGAGGCGGTTGTGTTTCCGCCGTTCGTTGCCACACGTAGCCGAGAACTAGGCCGCCAGCGAAGAGTGGAAGAATTGAGTATGGGGAGTTGAGGCCGTGCAGGAGTCCGAATAAGCCTGCGGCGGTTAGCAGTCCTTTTATCTTTCCTAATGAGTTTTCGAAGCCTTTTTGAACGAAGCCCCTGAAGGCTAGTTCTTCGACGGGTCCAACCATGGCTAGGTTGAGGATTATGAAGGCGATTAGTTGAATCAGGGTTGTGGGCTGTGTTAGCTTTCCTAACTGTTCTTCTGTTGGGTCGGGTCCGAAGATTGTTGTTTCAGTGATTAGGATGCCTGCTGCCAGCGGGATGAGGAGTACCGCGAGGATTGAGACAGTGACTGCGGTTTGGGGGCTTATCTTCTTAAAACCTAGTTTCTTTGGGCTGGCGAATAATAGGGTGATTCCTAAGAACATTGTTTGAACAATAGGCGTTGATAATAGCGTGTAGGGAAAGGATAGGTTCTCGTAGTCTGTTTTCATGCTTGACAGTATGAATCCTATTATGAGGGAGCTAATGAGGAGTCCGCCGAGGAGGGCGACGTAGCAGGCTAATGCAAGCTTTGCTCCCCACTCAGGCTGGTTTTCCGTCATTTTTTACACCAAGTTTTATTAATTGAATAACAGAGGTACTTTCTGATTGATACGTTTTCTTATGTTCTGGTTTTTATGACTTATGCAGGAGGCTTCTTTCTGGACAATTCTTGACTGATTGTTTCTCTAGACGTTTTTTCTGTAGTTATGTGCGCGTATTTATAGTCCCTTCCATCCCATCGGTGGCGGTTCAACGCCGATTTGCCAGAGCAGTGCTATGAACTCGCCTCTGTGGTGGACTTCTTCTTCGAACACGTGGATTAGGATGTCTTCGGCTGTGATTTTGGTAGTCTTGCCGTCGTCGCCTTTTATCGTGTATGTCTTTTGGAGTTTTTCATTTGATAATGAGTTGAGGTAAGTGTGCATTCGTTTTTCAACGTGTTCCATGTAGGCTTTGACCTGTTCGAAGGTTTTGTATTCGTAGTCTTTCTTGGAATGGAGGTTTTGTTTCCGCAGGAAGTCCAACCAGTAGTCTATCGCGCCCAGTGTGTGGACGAATATGTTCTTCATCGAGTGGAAGCTTGCTTCCCTGTTCTTGGCGAACTCAGTCCATGACAGTTTAGTGAAGGCTTCAAAATATCTGTGCCTCACGGTTTCGTTGTATTCTAGGAGTTTTCTGATATCAACCACTGTTGACACCATAGGCATCATACTAGTCGAAATTTGCTTTTAAGTCCTTAATCTCCAGATTGATTAGTGTTTTAAGGTGCCTGTTTGCTCGTGTGGGGCGTAGAGGGGTTTGAGTTACCGTCAAGATGTTAGGGGTTGAAGCGTTTGCTCTCTTTCCTGCATTTCGTTGTAGAGGTATTCAAACCATTCATATATCTGGGGTGCCTTGCTGTGTTTTCTGATGTTTTCTGTTACTTGCTTTGTTTTTTCCCATGTTACTTTGATTATGTGGCTGAATAGGTCGTCGACCAGTGTGATGTCTATGAGTTTTCTGTGGAGAAGAATGCCTACTCCTTCGAAGAATAATCCCACTTCTAAGTCTGACCAACCGTACCATTTCTCATAGTCTTTGTAGTCTTCGAATTCCTTAGCCATGATTTTTTTGTGTGCTTCTCGAAATTCCTTGCTGGAGCTGGTTGAATACAGTCTAATCACGAGGTCTGTTTGTCTCGCTTGGACTAGGTTTCGTAGCTCTAGGACAGCGAAGATGACGCCTACTATCACGCCCACGGCGGCCACTATCCCTGAGGTAGACGGTACATCTAACATTTTATCACATGAAAAGAGAAGATAGAATGGAAAGAGCTTAAAAGTTCTAGTGGAGCTGTGACAGCTGGTTCTTTCTAGAGGTAAGCTTTTTTGAACGTGCCCTTGACGAAGCCGTGCTGCATCTTTTTCCAGCGCCCAAGCAGACCCAGAGAAAATCCTAGCGCACCAATTCTGTTGCCTATCATTTCATGACTTCGCCGTGTCTCTGCTCCTCGATTTCCATTATTCTCTTTACCAGATATCTCTTCCAACACTTCGCCAGTTTCTTCACCTTGCATTAATAATTAAGCCCCCCCGATTCATTGAGGATTCGCTGCTACGCAGCGGATTAATGGCGCCCTGGCGGGCGCAAATGCTTGTTTATGCTAGGTATTCGTATTTGATGAAGACAGATTTAAGCAAAGTCTTTATTTCAATAATGGGCAAAATTAAAATTGTTCTTTCATTCTATTTGTTGATGAGGTATCTTGTCAGGACGTATTTTGAGGTTGCTGGTAAGGAAAATATCGATAAGACTTTGGAACTTGTAAAGAAGATGACAGAAGAACATGGGATCAAGAACGTTATTGTCGCTTCCATCACTGGTTTCACCGCTGAGAAAGCCTTAGAAGTTTTGAAGGATATGGATGTGACCTTAACCGTTGTGAGCACGGAGAGGAATAGATTTTCAAGTGATCTCCAAAGGAAACTTGAGGAGAAGAGACATCATGTCTGCTTCAGTAGGGAGGTCTCCTACGATTACCCCGATTTGGTCAAGATAGCGTTCAGAAGGTTCTCGCAGGGCGTTAAGGTGGCAGTTGAGATTGCAATAATCGCTGTCCAGAAGGGCTTTGTCTCCACTGAAGAAGACGTTATTTCCGTGGGGAAGTGGGACACAGCTCTGATCATTAAGCCAGCAAAGAGCGATAATTTCTCTGAGCTTAAGGTTAGAGAGCTTATCTGTATGCCGAGATAAAGTTGCAAAAGACAAAGGCGTACGCCACTAAAATAAAAATACCTTGAATCTGAACCCCTCAATGAAAGTACATCTGGTTTGTACATCTAGCTTGTTGAACATTCTGACTGGTGGAGCATGAAACTTCTTTTTGTTTGTTTATGCTTGGTATTTGTATTCAATGAAGACTAAATTTCTGAAGTTGGTTTTGTTAGTATTTTTGGTTGTTTCCATTCTTCTCTGAGGATGCTATAAATGCAGCTGTCCCTCCATTCTCCTCTCACGAAATATTCTTTCCGAAAAGTTCCTTCTTTCCTGAAGCCTGACTTTTTGAGAACCCTTTGTGAAGCGAGATTCCTAGCGTCAGTATGGGCTTGAATACGAACTATATTTCTTGAAAGAAACAAGTAGTCAACCATAATCTTCACAGCTTCGGAACAATAGCCTTTACCTCTTTCAGTCGGCAATAATGCAGCACCTATTTCCTCCGTCCCAAACACGAGCTTGTGACTTATGGTGCCAATTTTGGTGCCATCTTTTTTCTCTATGAAAAACCATTGCTCTCCTGCAAGCTCATCATGTTGTTTCTCTAGGTCTCTCAGGGTTATCTGTTGGACAGACTGGTATTCACCTATGAAATCAATGTTGTTTTTCCATTCCTTCAAAAGTGGCAAATCTTCTTTCTCCATAAACCTCAAATTCACATTTTTGCCCTCAAGCAAACCAGACACCCTTCGTCAAGGTCTTGTGCTTCAGCTTTTATGACTTGTGTCAGAACCTTCGATTACTTCGTTCTTTCATTTCAGCTTGCATTAATTAAAGCAGAAATTTCCAACAAGCTATTGACCAAGGAAAAGTTTAGGTGTCACCGCACAATACTTATGAAACCTTCGAAGTGCAATATTATGAAGTTTTCAAGACGCGAACTGGCACGTATCATTGACTACACTTTGATCAAGCCCACAGCAACCAAAGATGAAATCATCAAGCTGTGTTGGGAAGCCAAAATATACAGGTTCGGATGCGTTGTAGTCAATCCATGCTATGTGGATTTGGCGCACTATGTGCTTGAAGCCTCAGGTGTGAAGGTATGCAGCACCGTTGGATTTCCAATCGGAGCCACACTGCCCGAGGTAAAGGCGGAGGAAGCACGAAGAGTTGTTGAGTTGGGCGCAGAGGAACTTGACATGGTTATTAACACCAGTGCCTTCAAATCCAAAGACTACGACGCTGTACGAAGGGACATCGAAGCGGTTGTAGGCGTCAAACACGTAAACCCACACATAGTCGTAAAGGTCATAATTGAAACCAGCCTGCTCACAGACAAAGAGAAACGCACAGCCTGCAAAATCGTCAAAGAGGCAGAGGCAGACTTCGTCAAAACATCAACTGGACTCTTCGGTGGGGGAGCAACCGTAAAAGACGTTAGTCTCATGCGACGAGCAGTGGGCAAAGAAATGGGTGTCAAGGCAGCTGGAGGCATACGCACACTGGAACAAGCTCTAGCCATGATTAAGGCCGGAGCCAACCGCATAGGAACTAGCACCGCAGTCAACATAATCGAAGAAATGCCCAGAAAATGAAACTCTGACTGTTGATTTTGTGGTTGTGTAGTGTCCTACCACCATGGATATGTAGTTTCGGGCTTCCATTGTTTCCTGTAGCAGAGTAAATGTAAGTGTTATTTCTTGACTTGGCACTAATTCCGTGTATGCCTGGTCGCTCGAAAGTGGTTTGGCTGTGACATCGTTGTCCACCGAGTGGATGGCAGAAACGAGCTGTTCCTCTTGCACATCGATTTTTGCTTGTGGGCCACTTTTGTATCGGATGGGTGATCCACAGCGAAGAGTTAAGTCCCATCAAAGAAGCTGTGCTGTCTTTCAAACTCGCTGAGCAACATAAAATACATTCCATCTGACCTTGGAGCCAGAACCCACTGAAGCATATAATTAATCCGTTACATCTGTTCCTCCTGAAGATTCTGATGCCGGTAGCAGGTTGTTGTCAAGTACAAAGGTACTTCCATTCCAAGTTGAAACATATAGACAGCTATCTCCACCGCCAGGTGTAATTTTAGAAACAGAGAAGAGGTACTGCCCTCCTCCACTGACACTAAATTTTGATCTTCTAAACACCGCTTCAATCACTGGAATAAAAAAAACCATGTGCGCGCGCAATAAATACCATTTTATGGTTAATATGAGTTTCAACTGAAATAGAATGAAATTGTTTTCTCTATAACGATCAATAAGATTCTTTAAATGAAAAGAGCAGTATTAGATAGAAAAGAGTGGAAAGAAAACTTGAGCAAGCAGGTTTCCAAGATGAGTCAAAGCCTAGCCAGAGCCACTGAAATTGCCATACGTGAGGTTTTGGCTGTTAAGAAGGACGAGCACGTTCTCATCATCACCAACCCTATTAAAGACGTTTACAAGGTCTCTGAGGCATTGTACGATGCGTGTGTCAAGGCTAAGGCGTTGCCAACCCTAATTGTTCAACCCGAGAAATTAACCTTCGACGGCGCCGAGCCAGCTGTAATAAACGCGATAAAATCTGAGCCGAAAGTAATCATTTCAATCAGCGCTGAAAGGCTTGGAAAGGACAGGGAAGCCTTAGCTAAGCCTTACACGGGGTTAGATGGAAAACCCTACACACACATTTTTGACCAGCTCATCTACGGCCTGAAAAAGACTCGTGCGTTCTGGTCGCCAACCGTTACAGTTGACATGTTTGCGCGCACGGTTCCACTCGACTACACTAGGCTTAGGGAAAACTGCGCCAAAGTCGAATCAAGTCTAAAAGGCGCAAAAACCGTTCACGTCCAAACAGATCTTGGAACAAACATCGAAGTTGGCACGAAAAATCGAAAACCAACAAAGGACGACGGTGACTTCCGCACGCCCGGAAAGGGCGGCAACTTACCAACAGGCGAAGTTTTTATATCCCCCGAGTTGGGCGAGTCCAACGGCGTCATAGTCTTCGACGGTAGTATAACCTTGGAAAAAACCTTAGTGATCAAGAAGCCCATCAAGGTCATAGTTGAGAAAGGCCACGTGACCAAGATTGAGGGTGAAAAAGAAGCCAAAAAACTCCAAGAGTACTTGCACAAGGCTGGCGAACGCCCCTACGAAATGGTCAAGAAAGGCGAAATGACAGCAGACAAGGCCAAGGAATACTCCAGAAACGCCACAAACCTAGGCGAGTTAGGCATAGGCTTGAACCCTAAGGCGAGAATAGTGGGCAATGTCTTGGAAGACGAGAAAGTGTTAGGAACGGTACATTTTGCCATAGGAAGTAACTACGATCAAGACGCGTTAGCGCTGATTCACTCAGACGGCATAGTCAAAAACCCAACCATCACAATCGACGAAAAAACAATCATGCAAAAAGGCAGAATGTTACCCCAAAGGGTTCTTGTCTCTTAACTTTTTCTGGGATTAAGCAGTTGAAGAAAACCGCTTTGCTGTGTTACACTTGGCACTAGCCTTGGAATTTTTACCTACTTAATATTGTTCAACTTTTTAATAAAAAATTTTAAATACTTAAAAGGACGATAAAAGGAAACCGCTGGAATATAATATGAAGTTCAAAGTGCTAGTGGAAAAGCTGGATGAAATCTCGCCAAAGCATCCTATATACGCATGCGGCTTCCCTTACAGCCTTGAACCAGGGATTGCTTAAATCAACAATAGCTTTCACTGCGACCCCTCTTTTTTTGATGACCTAAGGAATTGAGTAGGTGACTCTGACATCTTTTTGTCCCACTTGTACTTGGCGCTGCATGGAAATTTCCGTGTTTTCCACTGTTTGACTTTATGATAAAAACGAAAATAGTGGATATAATTGAAGCTTAAAAGCATTGGTGTAAAAGTCACGCGAAGCCTCACCAAAGCACCCATATGAATGCGTCGTGAGGATACCATTTGGAGGGCGTGTGTCGTGAGCCCCAAAGAAGGAGCTAACATCGACCCTCAATCATCATCCCCTTTTTGTAAGACTTACACGCAAGCAGGTACGCACAAAGACCATACCCGTGCCGTCTGATTACTTGCGTTGGTGCTCATTCACATTCTTTCTGGTGCCTCTATTCCTAGAAGATTCAAAGCATTTCCAAGCACAATTTTCGTGGCATCAACCAACGCGAGCCTTGCGTCACTGAGCTCTGACGGTTTAGCCTTTATGACTGGCAATGCATTATAGAAAGTGTTGAATTTGTCGGCTAGGGAATTGGCATAATCTGCGATCTCGTTTGGACGCAAATTCTCGGCAGAGTCAATGAAGACATCTGGAAACTTAGCCAGCAGCAGGACTAAGTCACGCTCGATTGGTTCCTTCAACAAAGCATATTTGGGGTTTTCTGGTTTTCGCTCAGCCTTGCGAAGTATGCTGCCTGCCCTGGCATAAGAATATTGAATGTAGGGGGCGCTGTTCTTCTCAAAGTCGAGGACACGGTCCCAAGTGAACACAACAGGCTTCGAAGGGTCAACCTGGACAAGGGCGTATTTTATTGCGCCTACACCAATCAGACTTGAAATTCGTTGTTTCACTTCTTCTGAAAGATTCGGCGACCGCTTCACAACCTCGTCGTAAGCTCGCTTAACCGCTTCGTCCACGGTTTCATCGAGGGTTATGTAGCGTCCTGCCCGACCCGACATTTTGTAGCCCGGCAACCTCACTAGATTGTAAGCGAAGTGTCGTAAGTTCTTGGCTTTATCCAGGTGCCCAAGAGCACAGAGGGCAATTTTCAACTGCATTTGTGCCAGCGTTTGCTCCATCCCGATTACGTTGATAACCTGGTCGGCTTCCTGAAACTTCCACAGATTGTATGGGATGTCACGTGTGGTGTATAGTGTGGTGCCATCGGCTCTGACCAACGTCAAGGGTGGAACCTCATACTCTTCACGTATGTCTAATAGAGGCTTGAGGTTTAAGTCTTCAACAACTCTGTCGGCGTTGAACTCTAACACTCCACCCATGCGAAAAACGTAGGGTGTCTTCTCCAACTGGGCGAGGACCTTCTTCACGTCGCTGTTCCAAACGAAGTCGCTCTCCCAGTCCCAAGAATCATAGTTGATGCCTATTCGACTCAGTGACTGTTCGAAGCCTTCAAGACAAAGCTCACTGACTTTACGAATGAGTTGCTTTGCTTCTTTCTCGCCTCTTTCATACGCTAGATTTAGCTCTGCAATCCTTGCCTCTGGGTTCTTATCCTTGATTATTTCGTCAACCAGACTATTGAAGAGTTGAGGATGCCCCGACTCTAGTTCGGCTGCAACCGCGGTCCAGTCGTCGAGTTCTCGATGCTGCTTGGAAATCTGCTCTCCGCTTTCTCCCTGCTCCGTTGCCTTTTCAATTGCCTTCTTCAGTTTTTGGATCTCAACGATGCAGCTCGTGATGGCGTAGATTCTGCCTATGAAATGGTCAGGCTTTCCCTCGGGTTTGGGCTTGCCGAGTTTTTCATATCCGTAGGCGATAACAGCGGTTTGACGACCAACATCGTCCACATAGTAATGCCGATAAACAGTGTGTCCCCTAGCCTTCAAGATGTGAGCCAAAGCATCGCCTAACACAGGGTTTCTAGCCGTTCCAATGTGAATCGGATGAATAGGATTGGCACTAGTGTGCTCCACAATCACCCTCAGAGGCTTCTCAGCCCTAACAAAGCCGTACTCCCTATCAAGCGCGGCAACAGATTCCAGTGTTAACTTAGCAAATTCAGCGAGGTTCACATAAAAATTAACATATCCGCCCCCAGCAGCCTTAACTGACTGCGCTAGAGGACAAACTGATAAATCCACAGCTTCAACTATTTGTTCAGCCAATTTCAGTGGCTTTCTAGCAGTTGATTTGGAGAGTTCAAAACAAACCGAAGATGACAATTCACCGAACTCAGGGCTAGGCGGCGACTCCAACACAAACGAAACCGAGACCTCAGCAAAAAGCCTTTTCAACACATCACCGAGTGCAGCTTCACATGCAGCGCGAAACTCCGCAAAGGGATTAGCAGATGTCATAGCGTGTCACGTTCTCGCCAAACAACATTCCGATCAATTATTGAAATTTACCAAAGGAAAGAAAGAAGCAGATAAACTATATAACTATTAGTCAGATGGCGGGCCCGCGGGGATTTGAACCCCGGTTCTCCGGCTCTCTTCCCAGTCTCGTCTCGTCCGGAGGCTTGCGCACTGTCGCATTGTTTCTGCGAGTGTTCGGCGCCTTAATCCGGGCTGGGCAACGGGCCCTCTCTTTTTTGAGTTACGTTTTCAAACTCAGTTATGGCTGTGGATTATTAAAGGTTGAGCGGAGCTTTGCTTTAGAAGAGAGTGAGAGAATAAATGTGTTGGGTTAGGCGCCGACTAGGGTGCTGGTCTGTACGATGTCTTCCATTTTTCTCATTTCGGTGATTAAGGCGTCGAGTTTCTGTAGGTTTGGGGCTTCAATTCTGACAACGATGTCCCATAAACCATATGTAACCAAGGCTTCTGTGACCCCTCCCATTCTACTGAGCTTTTTTGCCACTTCGTGTTCTGTTCCTTGTTTCACAATGGCCATAAAATAAGCTTTGACTGGCGGCTTGGGATCTGACAAACTGTTTTAACCCTCACTGCATTATTGTTCATGTTCGATTTAAAACAATTATGTTGATTCCAAACTGTTTTAGGCTTCCGTTACTTCTGCAATTAGCCACCACGCCTTCTTTTTGCCTGAACGTTCACCAGCATAGTATTCGATGACTGATTTGCCGAGCTGAGCCTTCGAACGCTTCTGTAGTTTTCTGAGTCGGTTGAGGATGTGCCATCGGTTGGTTTTTAAGTAGTCGGCTAGCTCTGGTGTGGTGGCTCCCTTGTAGTGGAGGAGATAATCCACTATTTTGTGGTCGGTTTCGTCTATGCAGAAGGCGTGGGGGTTGATCTTGCCTTTTTCAAACGTGAGCACTTCGAGTTCGGTTAGGTATCGCTTTATCTCGGCGAGTCCGATTTCCAAACTCTTAATTCTCCTTTCTAACTCGAAGAGTTTGTCAGGTCTCGGAACCCTCTGCAGCTTCTCCAAAATGGCGTCTCTTATGAAGTCGCTTCTATCGCCTTCAGGAATTCTCAGCGCAAATTCTCTGTAGATTTCATCTGGAATCTTGGCTGAAATCACCGCATACTTGTCCAAGGTTGTTTCCCAGTCCTATGTGCACTTCATACGGTAAAAACATTTAACCATAAATAGGGCTATTTGTAGCGTTGAGGAAATCTTTTAAACGAGCACAAGTGAATCTACAACTTCTAAAATTAAAAACGAGTGAAAATATATGCATAAGAAGACAACGGTATCAGTCATCAAGTGTGATGTCGGCTCTCTGGTCGGACACCACATTACGCCTAAGCCATTACTAGACCTTGCTGACAAACAATTGAAGAAAGCAGAGGTTAAGGGGGTAATCAACAGTCACTACGTGTTCCATGCGGGAGACGACCTCGAACTCTTAATGGTCCATCGGAAGGGAGAAGAAAACCCTCAGATTCACAAGCTTGCCTGGGACACATTCATGGAAACCAGCAAGAAAGCTAAGAGACTAAAGCTCTACGGCGCTGGACAAGACCTCTTGAAGACAGCGTTCAGCGGCAACGTTAAAGGTATGGGTCCAGGCTGCGCGGAGATGGAAATCGAAGAAAGGGCATCAGAACCTATCGTTGTCTTTGCAGCCGACAAGGCTTCGGGAAGCGCCTTCAACTTTCCACTGTATAAAATATTTGCTGACCCATGCAATACAGCTGGGCTGGTTATTGATCCCAACATGGCAGGCGGCTTCAAATTCGAGGTTTTAGACGTGAAAGAAAACAAGAAGGGCGTTTTAAAGTGCCCAGACGAACTGCATGAGTTGGTCGCGTTGATTGGCACAACCCAGCGCTACATGGTTTCTAGAGTTTGGAGAGCACGAGACGATTTGATCTGCGCCAATACGAGCACAACTAGACTGTCGTTGATCGCTGGAAAATACGTGGGCAAAGACGATCCAGTCTCGATAATAAGAGCTCAGTTTGGTTTGCCCGCAGTTGGCGAGATACTTGTGCCATTCATGCACAGCTACTTCGTAGAAGGCTGGATGCGGGGCAGCCATTGGGGACCCATCATGCCTGTGGGTTTGAAAGATAGCCAATGCACTGTTTTCGATGGACCTCCAAGGATGGTAGCGATAGGCTTTCAAATCTGCAACGGTGCAATCGCCTGTGATGATGAGGGCAAACCCATGATAGGCGACTTGCTCAATGACCCAGCCTTCGACATGGCTCGCCGAGAAGCAATGGAATACGCAGCAGCGCTGCGACGCATGGGCGAGTTTGAGCCCGCAAGGCTTCCAGCAGAAACCCTAGAGTACACGACCTTACCACACGTGCTTGAGAAAATGAAGGGCCGATTCAAGAAAGCATAGCACCACATTATCTTCTTCTTCAGTTAACTTTCACATCGCTTTCGTAATACATTTATCGTTGCGCACGCGGCATTAGAAATCTATCTCATAATGACAGGCAACCCATCATCACTCTTTCCTTTCAAAGCGGCTGACCAAGAAAATGCTTTGAGAATGACCATAGACCTTATCGAACCTGTGGGTCCATACCTGCTCTTCCACATTCTGAAGGGACGGATTGCACTTTGGCAACAGCGAAAGACACAAAATCCAAGGCGGGTCAAGAAGTAATTATGGAAATGGACCTTACCAAGATACATATATTTGATAAGAAGACAACTAGAGCAATAATGTGATTTTCTCCGCAACTAGTTTTTTAGCTTCAAAAATGGAACGAATAACCTTAAAAAAAGACATGTGAATTTTTTCGCAATGGCTATATAGCTGATCCAAGGCTGAAATATTATCATTGTATCAAAAGCTTAGGGCTTAATTTCGTTCACGTAAACATGGGTGATGTGTGAGAGCTGCAGTTCTTCATAAGGTTATGCCAATTGAGCAGAAACCTCTCACTATTGAAGATGTTCCAGTTCCTGCCGTTGGAAGGGGGCAGGTCGTTATAAAAGCCTGAGCTTAGTCCAGTCAAACGTGTTGCAGTGTTCGGGATTTGTGGAGTTGGCCATCTACACTGGGCGAGTTTCCTTTTTCTGACGAGAAGAGAATCGTTGGGACAGCGATTGGGCCTCTCCAGGCAAAGAGAGAAGTCTTGCAGCTTGCAGGTGCGGATAAGATTAGACCTGTGATTGATGAGTTTAAGCTTGAAGACGCGAATGATGTTTTGAACATGCTCAAACAGGGAGAAGTAAGAGCCAAAGCCGTACTTTTGCTATGGTAACATAGATCAACGGTTAAGCCAAAAATACGGTAAACGTTCATCCTCTGCTTTTCTTCGCTGTTTTTTCTGTTGTGTCGAAATTTCTCTGGTACCGTTTCCTAGCTGATTCGGGCATAACAAAGCCTACGAGACCGCTCTTTGAGAGTTGAACGAAATAAAGGTCTAAGGCGGCTTCTGCGTCGGGTACACGCATTTCGTATTTTTCGCTCAACTTCTTCGCAATTTCTTTGATCTGGTGTTCTCCGTCGCAGAGGCTCCAAACAAGTGCTCCTTGTTCGTCCAATAGCACTCTTCTTTCTCGAGTTAAGGGCAGAAACCTGAGAAACAGCCTATACAACAAGGTCTGTTTTCGAGGAACCTTCACGTGTAATCCTCTCTCATCTTTTTCCCATGTTGAGCCGGGATGCCGCATCGGCTTCGCTTTTAAAAAGTCCTCATGCGAAATCAGAATTCCTTTAATCCTCCTCTTTGGTTGATTTAGAGCAGTCATTGGCATAACTCTGTCCTTCAGAGTGCACTGTTTTTCTAAGTGAAATGATTACGATTACGGGTGGGTTTGTTCCTAGCTGTGAACGTGTCTGAGTTCTTCTAAGCGGTGCTTTACAGCCTCATACACTCTTGTCCTCAAGTCCTCTCCACGTAAGTGCATGTTTCGAATCAAGCCAAGTCTCTTAGCAAGTTCTACATCACCCAGACTGTGTACCCAGTTTTCAAAATCCTTGCGTGCGACATGAAACTCAATTGACTTAACATCGATTTTCTGAACTTTGTCGCAAAACTCCGCCAAACTGCTGGCAACAATATGTGTATATTGGTGAACGCCCGTGTAGAAGTGAAACGCCTTATCGGTGGAGACATGACTCAAGATTTTTGTGGACTGTACCTTGTCGATTTTTGGCAGACCTATGGTTTCTTTGCCCAGCTCGGTGATGGCATAGTGTCCGTGGTGAGCCGTGTAAACGTATCCGCTTCTTTTGAGCCCGAGCAGGTGCATGGTTGCGGCGGCGACGCCCAACCCAACTTTTTGGGCTACATCCTTTGACTTCATGGGTGTGCCCTCTGCCCATAACGTCTCCAGAATTTTCATCTTGGCTTCCACCAAACCCATGGTTTAACACCTTCAGCGCTAGAACAATAAGATAGGGGCTTTACCCTTTTCAGACTTTTGCTCCTTGCGTAACTTTTGAATAGGAGTAACTTGCATACACCTTAATATCATTCCATGTCGTAATAGGAAAGAGTCAATCGAGGTCATTTCGGAGCGAATCCAACGTGAAGATGGCTGTGCTAGTCTATGAGTACCCCCCAAAGATAGTTGGCGGCTTGGGCACGTACGCTGCTGAGATAACCCGCAAATTTGTGTTGCTTGACCATGACGTAAGCGTTTTCACCATGAACGATGATACTGGAAGCCTGCCTACGAGGGAACTGTGGCGGGGTATAGAGATTCACCGCCCCCTGCACATTGATGTTTCAGACTCACTGCCCGACGTCATCGCCGAAGACGTCAGAAAATGGGGCAGAGGCATCCACCTATTCTCAAAGATACTAGTCTACAATTACCTGACCGCCTCAAAAATGGTGAACGAACTAGTACGCAGCGAAGGCTTCCTCTTCGACATCGTCATCGCACACGATTGGCTATCAGCTATGGGCGGAATCGCCATAAAACGTGAACTCGGACTACCCTTCGTTTTTCACGTCCACTCCACTGAAAAGGGACGAACAATGGGTAACGGCTCCGAGGTTGTGAGCAACATTGAACTACGGGCTGCACAGACAGCAGACATGATAGTAACGGTCTCAAACGCAATGAAAGACGAACTAATTGGATTAGGATTCCCAGCTGAAAAGATCAGAGTGGTCTACAATGGTGTTGACCCAGAGAAATACAATAGGAGCCAAGTCAGCGAGGAGAAAGTGCGCGAGATACGACGGCGATATGAATTGAAAGACGAAGATTTGATGGTGCTGTTTCTCGGCAGACTTGTTTGGGTTAAGGGAGTCGACAAACTCATCGCCGCTATGCCCCATGCACTACAAAAGGTCCCCAACGCAAAACTAGTGATCGTTGGACTAGGAGACATGCAGGACTACTTAACTCGATTGACACAAAACCTAAAGCTTCAAGACAATGTCAAGTTTCGCTTCGAATTCATACCTGAAGAGGAACGTATAGCTCATTATGCAGCCTGCGACATGGCAGTGTTCCCCAGCGTCTACGAACCTTTCGGCATAGTAGCCCTTGAAGCAATGAGTATGGAAAAACCAGTCGTAGTAGGCGCCAGCGGCGTCAGCGGCATGCGAGAAGTGGTTGTAAGCACAGGACACGAACAGTGCGGTTTCCATGTCAATCCAAACGACCCAACAGACATAGCATGGGGAATAATTAACTCTCTTCAAGACCCGCAAAAAAGGCAACAACTGGGACAAAACGGCAGAAAAAGAGTGCTAAAAGAATTTACATGGGACGAAATCGCCAAAAAGACCAGTCAAAACTATAACGAACTCTTAGAAACCCAAAAGGCTCCACAGTCATAAACCAAGGATTTTTAATTGCCAAAAACCTTATGAACAAAACGAATGAAAAGCTATGAACGGAGATCGGTAATATGGTATACTGCACAAAATGCGGCACCAAAAACGAGGACACCGCCGTGGTTTGCACCAACTGCGGTGCAACTCTACAAACAGGAACACCTATCTCTCGAAGATATGAACGCAGACGAGCAGAACAAGAATGCTTCGGGCTCCCCCACGGAGGCGCAATAGTGGGCATAGCCATCGGCATAATAATAGTGTTCTGGGGCTTCCTAATGTTCGCTCAGCAGACAGGTTTAATCACTGAGCAAGTTGAAGTTTGGCCCCTCGCGCTCATCATATTTGGAGTGCTCATCCTTGTTGGTGCAATTTACGGGATGAGTCGCAGACCACCCTCTTAAACCCTCTACTTATTGATTTTATCGACAAAACCACAATCGGCTAGTGTACACACTGAGCATATTCTCTCGTGTTCCCACTTTGACAGAGAGATTCGTGTAACAAGCCAAAAAAGAGTTAGAAGAAACAAGAAAAAATCTAGAAAGACGTTGCGAGCTAGCTCATCGATGCTCATTAGAATAAGGAATGAGCCTATGGGTAGAAAAGCACCTGAGAAGACACGAACGCAGCTTCTATGAAGAGTGAACAAAAGTGACTGCAACAACCCAAGGATCACTCCTAGCACTCCAATCCAGACAATAGAAAAAGTGTGTTGTCCCACTTGCCAACCTCCAAAGAAGTACAAGAAAACCCCGAACAAAACAACAATTGCCCCAAAGAACAGCCCTGTACAAGTGGCGCAAAAAAGCCTGCCGCCAATATGGAAGACGTGAGAAGAAAAACGCCTACAATCAGGGTGGTGTCCACGCAGAGGAGAGTTGCCGGAAGAAACCGAGACATCCGGTTTTAAACCATGGAATTCGTGACGGCTCTTGTCTCCTTTCCTAAGTTTGAAAACCTTTGAACATTCGTTTGGGAAGATAACAGCCTGGATTCCAAGTGTGCAGAGAGACATAAACATCAAGCCGACTATAGGCTTTCGCCAAACAAAATTCTCCTTTAAAACTGGGGGGTTAAACGTAAATACCGAGACGAGAAACAACCCAAAAAATGAAGTGGCTACCAAAAAAATCAGAGAAGAACTGAAAAATGATGGTTTTGATGAGCACATAAAGTATCGGCTCAGGCTCGGATTAAGCTTTTCAGTTGTCTAAGGACGTTTTGACGCGCCATGTACCTGTAGGCTCTTCTCTTTATCTTGTTTTTTGAGAAGATTCCCGACAGTCTTCTGCGCCATGATCTGTAGAAACTTCGGTAACACCCGTAAAGTTCTTCATGAACCTGCTGTCTCGACAGGGTTTCGGTTGGCATAATCGCATGTACCATGTCGTAGTTCGCCCAGTTCCAGTCCTGAATCCAACCCTTTTGTCTAGCTTCCTCAAAGAGGTCAGTTCCTGGAAACGGTGTCAAAATCATGAAAATGGCGATGTCAGGGTCGAGGTCCTTGACAAACTCTCTAAGATCTGCTATTGACTCCGTCGAATCTTTGCGGTCACCTACGATGCAGGTTGCCTGAGAAAAAATGCCGTTTTCTTTCAGCAATCTCACTGCTGTCTTGGCATCCTCTGGTTTCGTTCCCTTGTTAAAACTTTCAAGGATTGACTTGCTGTGGCTTTCCACGCCCATCAACAGCCAGTTAATGCCTGCTCTGCTCATTTTGGGTAGAAGGCTCTGGTTCCTGACTACATCATCGCATCGAGCCTGCATAAAACACGTGATGTCGTCTGAGAAGCCTCGCTTAATGAGTTCGTCGCAGAGCGCACTCATTCGTTCGCCTAAGCCGAAGTTGTCGTCGGTCAACCACAGCAGCTTGCTCCCATAGTTTCTGTAACAGAACTCTATTTCGTCAGCGATTCTTTTGACGGATTTATGCCTCCACGTGCCTTGCCAAAGTTTCCACTGAGAACAAAATATACAGCGATGGGGGCATCCTCTAGAAGCCTCGATCATGCCATATCTGGCTTTGGAGCCTGCCATCATGGTGAAATGGTACCTATGCGCGACTTCCTTAACAAAGTGATACCCAGGGAAAGGCAACGCATCTAGGTTGCTGATTAACGGACGTGGTGGATTGTGTTGGATCTCTGCGTTACGCCTAAAAGATATGCCCTTTATCCTGGAAAAGCTTGATTTTTAACCGACTGCTCTGACGAGTTCCACCAATGTTTCCTCTCCTTCTCCTCGAACAATGATGTCGATTTCAGGGTATGTCCTGAGGCTTTCCTCAGCCATCGCCGTGAAGTGTTGCCCTCCAGTGACGGTTAGGACCTCAGGCTTCAATTTCTTCGTTATCTCCAATGTTCGAGCAGTCACGTAGGCATTGCATGTGGCGAATCCACTTGCAGCAACAATATCAGGGTTGAACGATTCAATGCGTTTCTCCAACCCTTCCCAATCTAAAGCCATGGCTTGACAGTCAATAACAGCAATCTCTACATCTTTTACGTTGTTTTCAAGGAAGGCTGCAAGTTGAAGAATTCCGTATGGTGGTGGAAGGTATTCACCCATAACAAACCAGTAATCCTTTGGCGGCTCAACAAACAGAACCTTGGTTACCACAATTTCATCCAGCGAATTTCAGGAGAGCGGTTTCCCGCACTCTCCGCAGAATCTTGCTCCTATGGGATTGCTGGCACCACATTTCGGGCATGAGACAGTCTTACTGGTTCTAGGTGCTTGAGTCTCTCTTCTGGCTTCCATGAAGGCCTTTCGCATCTCTTCACCCGCTTTCCGGAAGGCTTCTCTCATCTCTTCTCCAGCGGTTTGAAAGGCTTTTCTCATGGCTTCCCAGGGTTCTGCCACCCCAGCCGATCTGCCAGTCTCGGTTCTTGTACCGCATTTTGGGCAGAAGTTGAAGGCTTCATCCAGTTTTTGACCACACTTTGCGCAGTAGACCATTAATGGCGCCTCAACCACTATGTGATTGACTTTATTTAAGACATTCTTCTTTTAGAGGCTTTGCTTGGGCCTAGACCAAGTTAAACCATAATTTCCCATCAAAACTACCAACCCGTTGAACGAATGACTAGGCGGTTCCCAAAAGCCTAAAAAAGGTTGACTAAGCATCATGAGGCTGAGCGGGGTCTGCTTGGTTTCTGTTTCCACAACCGCCAACGAGATGCGCAAAGACTATTTAATCGACCGCTGGACCGTAATTGCCGCACAGAGGAAGAAGCGGCCAACAGACTTCAAGAAAGCGTCTGAAGAAAAAAGGCAAGCTGGTGTGTGTGCCCTAGAGCCGGGAAACGAGCACATGACCCCACCAGCTGTTCTGGTGTATCGTCCAACAGCCAAAGGCATCAAAAAGGACCGGGACCATGATGGTTCGCGCCACAAAAACTGGCTTATCCGCTGCGTGCCGAATCTCTATCCTGCTTTTACGCCGCCTGAAGAAGATGAAAAGATTGGTGCTGGAGGCAGTGTATTTCGACGGGATAGAGCGACTGGACACCATGAGGTTTTGGTTGAGTCACCCAATCATGACGAGCATCCGGGAACGGCTCGCATTTCTCAATTGGTTCATGTTGTTAACGCGTGCATCGACCGCCTACGTGAGCTTTCCTCAAAGCCATACGTTAAATATGTTTCCATTTTCAGAAACCATGGGTTAGAAGCAGGAGCTTCCCTGTCACATGCGCACACTCAGATAATTGCGACACCTTTTATCCCAAAGATTGTTGAGGAAGAGTTGAAAGCCAGCCAAGATGTCTTCAAGAAAGAAAGGCATTGTGCTTTTTGCGCTATTATTGAAAAGGAGGAGAAAAGCGACCGCTTCGTCTGGAAAAATCATGATTTTGTGGTTTTTGCACCTTGGGCTAGTGTGCATCCGTTCGAGTTTTGGGTCTTCCCAAAGAGGCATCAATGTTGCCTTTTAGATTTGTCGCAAAGCGAGGTTGAGAGTTTAGCTAAGACCATGCGGGTGTGCTTCGGAGGCTTGAAGACACTTTTAAACGACCCTCCCTACAACTTCGGGTTTCATCAGATAACTGCTGGAGCCTGCGAATATTATCACTGGCACCTCGAAGTGTATCCACGTCTGTCGATTTGGGCTGGTTTTGAAAAGAACACTGGAATTTTTATAAACGTGGTTTCTCCGGAGGACGCAGCTAAGCACATGCGAGAGGCAGCGCTTGAAGAAGAGAAAGAGAAGAAGCTGTGAGCTGTATAGGTTTTGCCTTTACATGAAACTCTAAAAGATACGAGAGTAAGATTGGAATTAAGCTGGCAAGGACGAGAACGATGTGAAACATTTCACGCCCCAACAGAGTCAGCGTTACTAAAACTGGAATAATACACCAAAAAGCGAGTATTCCGAATCTTGCTTCTTCCTTTAAAAAAGTTGTTAAAGTTCTACGCAGAATTTCGGAGAAGAAAAAGAATCCTGCGAGGAAAAGCACTGTCCCAATGATTGCTGCCAGATAAGATGTTGTTACTCCAATGTGAATCAGTTCCTCTACGTCTCCGAATGGTGAAACACCACCAATAATGAGGTATCCTGTTGCATTAATGTAACACCAGAACGAAAGCCAGAACAGTGGCACAGATAAACTCCAACGGAATTGTTTCAATAGAAGAAGAGTTTGAATCGAATACGAAAGAATCGAACTCACTAGAATGCCCCCGCTTATAATAAATGCTCGCTGAACCAAAGAAGCGCTAGGTAAACTCCATCCAACATAAGAGAATTCTACGGGCCAAAGAAGACTGATATAAAAGTCGGTGACTTGGCCACCGAAGAGAAGGACAAAGGAGCCATGTCCTAAAAGTTCGTGAACTGTCTCTCCAACTATCTTCATTGCAAATCCAGTGATCAAAAAAACCAGCGTGAATGCACAAGATTGAGTGGCCCTGGTTGAGGTTTTATCCTTAGCCTTTAAGAATTTTCGAACAATCAATGCCAAGACGAGAAGAGCTACCCCAACGAGAGCTACAGGAATCGCATATACTCTAAAGGGATACGTAACAACAGGCAGCCAATTTGTATAGCGTGATTCATGTAAGTGAGCATAGATGGAGATGGCAAAGAGCGTTAATGATGCAATGTATAGAGCTGTTTCCTTTAGATTCATTTTAACCACCTCAACTCAAACCAGAGCATCTGAAACGCTGCTTACATCAGCAACTATATGATCTAGTCGCTAACTGTATAGGGTTAGGACTTTCATTATGCCGATTCCTGTGACATGATATTTCTTAATACCGCTTATCTCTATGAATTCAACGTAGCCGCCCTCACGTAGCTTATGCAGATAAGCATTGACGGTTGACACATCGATTCCTGTCCATTGCGAAAGCTCGTCGGCTGTTAGTGAACGCTCTGGTGTTATGGCGCCTATGTTATGCATCATAGACAGAACCTTAAACTCTTCAGGTAACTGTGGGATAGGTGAAAAGCTCATGGCTGCCCACCGCTCGCAACTTCTTTGTATATCTTTCCTGTTCTTTTAGCGATTGCCTCCCAACTATAAGTCTTTTGCACGACCTCACGTGCGTTCTTGACCAGCCATTCTGCGTGTCCCAGGTTGGATAGAACATGGTCTATTCCCCATGCAATCGACTCAGGGTTTCTCGGATAAACTAGTACTCCTGTACGGTCGTGCTCAACGAACTCGGTTAAGCCGCCGACTTGACTTGCTACTACAGGAACCCCAGCCACCATGCCTTCCAATGCAACAATGCCAAATGGTTCATAGATGGATGGAACAACCAGCACATCTGCGCTTTTGGTTAACGCAACCAAATCCCAATCTGGAATGAAGCCAGTGAACGTGATTCTCCATCGATGCCCAGTTGTGTTGGCAACCCATTCTAAGTGGTCTCGGTACCAGCCGTCGCCTACAACTATGAATTTCGCCTCAGGACGGCGCCTGGCAACAATTGGAACTGCGTGGATTAGGTATTCTATTCCTTTTTGAGGAACCAAACGTCCAACGCAAAGAATCATTCTCTCATGAGGCTGAATCCCGTAACGTGCACGGACAGCGCCTTTGTCCACTGTTCCCTCATACTTGCTCTGGTCTATGCCGTTTGGAACAATCTCCACCTTGCTCCCAAGCACATGGAAGTGCCCACACACCTCGCCCTTCATTGAATTGCTTGTAACAATGATTTTGTTGGCTTCAAAAGTTGACCACCACTCAAACCCATCAATCGTGAATGAGTCAGGAATGTGGAGTCCAGACCGCCCGTGTTCGGTGCTGTGGGCTGTAAATACCAAGGGTTTCCTGCTGAAATGCTTAAAGGCGATGACAGCTGAGGCGGTAAGCCAATCATGTACATGCAAAACGTCAAAATCAACTAATCGGCTTACGTCTGCCATCCGCTTCTCAATGAAGTGGTTAAACAGCAAAACCCATGTTAGGAAATTTGGATGCCCAACCTCACTTCTTGTGCGATAAATTCTGATGCCTCCTTGTTCTTCATAGTCGGGTGCACCTGGAAAATCCAGTGTAAAAATGTGTATCTCATGTCCTTGATTGACAAGAGCCTTGGCTAAGCCTTCGCAGTGTCGCGCAATTCCTCCTACTATTCGAGGCGGGTACTCCCAAGTAATCATGGCGACTCGCATGCTACTACCTGCGTCTTTAACTTGAAGCATCATTAAGACAATTTTAGGCTTAAAAAATCATGGGTAAGATTAGTAACACTATAGAGGCAGTAGGCACCGTAAACATATGCCTATGGAATCTGATTCTCATCTATAAGACATAGGGGTTGAAGAACTCCGACGCTCATTCTTTACTTGTTTAGGTTTTTGTTAGTGTACGTATTTTTTCTGCGTACTCTCGAATGACATGGTTGGCTTCTTTTCTGCTTGGTGCCTCGGCGTATAGGTTTATTATGGGTTCTTCGCTGCTTGGATGCATGAGCACCCATGTGTCATCGTAAAAAACCTTAATCCCGTCCATTGTGTCGATTTGGCGATCGCGGAACTCTTCGATTAGACTGCGCATAATGTGTCCTCGTTGCTCCAGTGGGCATGGAATCGAATCCTTAGCCATATAGAGACTCGGCAAATCACCGTGAAGCCTCGACAACATAGTGTTTTCTCTGGCTAAAACCTCGATAATTTTTGCCGACGAGAATATGCCATCAAACCCTTTCTGAAATTCTGGAAACACGAACCCTCCTGTTTCTTCACCGCCAAAGACTGCTTCATGCTTGGTTATAGTGTCAAGAAGCGACCTAGCGCCTATTTTGCATCGCACGACTTCTCCACCCACGGGTTCTACAATGCGATTTATTATTCGGGATGAACTCACTGGAACCACAACCTTGCCACCCTTGTATTCTTTCACTCTTTCTCGTGAAAGCAATGCAAGGGAGATGTCGCCTGAGAGAACGTTGGCATCTTCATCCACAAACATGACTCGATCGGCGTCGCTGTCTAAGGCTATCCCAACATCAGCGCTTACAGCCTTCACGACACGAGCCAGATTGAATATAGAAGAAGGCACCTGCTCAAAAGTTCGTGGACCAGCAATTTCGTCTAGTCGGGAGTTAAGGGTTGTAACATCGCAGCCGATTTCACCCAGAATAGCAGGCGCTATAGATGAGCCTGCTCCATTGGCACAGTCGATAACAACTTTTAATCCCGCCTTCTTTACGGCTCCTAGGTCTAAATATTTCAGCAGGTCTTTGCGGTAGAAGTCAACTGTTCGCGCTGGGTAGATGAGGTCGCCAACCTCGTCGGGTAAGACTCGTTGAAAAGCTTCACGGAAGAATATGCCTTCAATCTTCTTCTCAGAACTGCGGTCTAACTCCATGCCATTTGAGTCGAAGAAACGGATACTAACAGTTCGTGGGTCTATTTCAAGCATGCTCACCATAACGCCTGCAGTTGTGCCCAAACTTCGAATCATGTACCTAGCAATAGGAGCTGGGCAAATCCTAAGGTTATTGACATCCACACCAGCAGCTGTGAGACCAGCCATTATCGCTCGTTTAACCATTCGAGAAACGCGATGTGTGTCTCGACCGACCACAACACTGGTGCCTCTGCCCAGAAACGAGCCGAAGGCAACCCCAAGTTTAGAGGCGAATTCCGGCGTGATTTCAATATTGGCTAGACCTGTTATGCCGTGGCTACCGAAAAGCGAAGTCATCCACCGCATACCCCACTTGAGGTCCATATTGACGATGGCGCTTGCTTCAATCATTTTTCCAGGCCAAATTCGTATGCCCGACTTGACTGTGGCGCCTCTTCCAACCATGCACTCGTCGCCGACAACTGAGCCTTCTAATAGTATGGCGGCATCTCTTATGATGCATTTTTCACCGAGTAAGCAGCCCACTAAATCGGCTCGTGGACCAATAACAGAGTTACTCCACACAACTGACCGCTTTATCGAAGCTCTCTCGTCCACTGTAACACCGTTGCCGATGACACAGAAGCCGCCGATCGATGATTTTGTGCGGATGCGGGACTTGGCTCCAATAAGCGCTGGTTCTTTTATTTCCACATAGTTTTCGATTTCGGCGTCTTTGTCGATCCACACACCGTTTGTTTCGCGCCCGGGGATTTGGACTTTTAGGCGTCTAAGAAGGGCGTCATGGTTGGCTTGTAGATACTGAACCGAGTTGCCTATGTCACACCAGTAGCCGTCGGCGGTATAGCCGTAGAGAGGTTCGCCCATCTCAAGCAGTTTTGGGAATAGATGCCTGCTGAAGTCGAATTCCATGTCAGTTTTTACATGTTTCATTACGTCGGGTTCTAAAATGTAGATTCCTGAGTTGATTGCGTCGCTGAACACCTCACCCCAGCCTGGTTTTTCTAGAAACTTTTTGATCCGCCCAGTTTTGTCGGTTATTACTATTCCATATTCGGTTGGGTTTGGAACACGTGTCAAAACGATTGTAGCTGAAGCCCCTGTTTGCTTGTGAAAATTCAGCGCTTTTGAAAGATCGATGTCTGTTAGCACATCACCGCTGAAAACTACAAAGGTGTCGTCCAGATATCTTTCAGCGTTTTTTACGCCACCTGCCGTTCCGAGAGGCTTCTCCTCAATTAGATAGGTGAGTTTGACGTCGAATTCGTCGCCTTCTTGAAAATAATCCCTGATAACGTTGGGCAAGTAGTGGAGTGTTAGAATCACGTCTCGAAATCCGTGTTGTTTCAAAAGGTTTAGCGTGTGCTCTAGCATTGGTTTGTTGACGATGGGCACCATAGGTTTTGGACGGTTGGTGGTTAAGGGTCTGAGGCGTGTTCCTTCTCCGCCAGCCATAACAACCGCTTGCATAACCTGACTGTTCACCATGTCATTGTTTAGTTTGAATTATTATATATACAACATGGTGAAGATGCTGAAGAAACGTTAACACCCTCATGTCTTGTTCTTTCTGATGAATCTCTCTTCGTTTTGTCTCATTCTTTGCACGTATTCGTTTTCTAAGTTCATTTTTAGAGCCATTGAGCCCTGCATGACGAAAATGAATAAGTCTACTATTTCCTTCTTTAACGTCGCAACATCAAGATTTTGTTTGTCTCTGAAGAACTTTTTCCTAAACTCTTGAAATCTCGCCTAACTCATCAACCATCACTAGGGTCAGGTGTTCAAAAAACACCACGGTTTCTCTTTGAGTCTCGCATTTTTCATAACTGTTCCAACCCATTCGCCGATCAAAATCCTTTTGAATTTGGAAGATTTGGTTAAGCTCCAAACAGGCGCCACCTCGTCCTAAAGTTCCTCTATTCAATTGCTTTAGCAGAGGATTAAACAGTTTTGACTGATGCTGAGCAGCGACGCAAAATCATTTGTTGATTTTTGCTGTTGCTTTTAATTCTCTTATTCGTTGGTCAATCATGGCTACAGTCTTTTTTCTTAGTGGTTCACCGTTCAGTTTTTGATTTGCAGTATCCCTCAATTTGTCGGCTAGAGTGTTGTCGCCTACCACATGCCTTATCCATCTTTCGAAGTCTCCACGTTCGGAGTGGAACTCTATAGATGAGATGTCAACGGTCTTGAGCGCTGAGTGAAACTCTTCTAGACTGTGAACAGTGACTTGCGTTGGTCTGGCAAATTCGTAGAAGAATGTGAAGCCTCGTTCAACTGGCAGCGGGCGTAGTATTCGGCGTGCTATCCACTCGGGTTTTTCTAGTTCAAGCATGACTCGGGCTTCGAAGTCTGAGAGTATGCTGGAAAAAACTGTGAAGGCTTCGATTGGGCTTCCTAACGGGTTGAAGTAGCTGTGTACGTCTCCTGGTCCACCTCCCTTGATGCTCAGATAATATAGATGATCGCTTGCCTGAAGATAGCGCCACAAGCCGATTAGTTCGGGGTCACCTATCTCTTTGACAAAGGGTTCCAATTGCTTCAATCGATTGTAGCAAGTCCACTGCATAGGGTTGATAAGCCAAGCCGTTATGTCGCGTTCTAGATCAGCCCAAGAGATGGAGTAAAACTCATGTACATCTATTTCACCCACTGGTTTGTGCCATTTGACAACTTCATTGGGTAGTGCCCAGTTCAGATGGTGCCATTTTATGACCTCGCCTGGCAGCCAGTGCAGGAATTCGTGGATGCCACTTTCAGGCCAATGGTGTTCGCCTAATGTTTCGTAATCCATGAATATGGTTATGACTTGACCTGGTGAGGCGGCGAGCCAGCTGGAGTATTTTTGTGCTGTGAGTGGCCATTCGTTCCACCAGCGGGCTGTGAAGCGGAAGCCAACATCGTCCGAGAGTCGATAATTGCGTAATAAGACTCGGAGGTTGGAATCTTTAGCTTTGTACACGTAGTTTGGGCTGCGCCACTGTAGGATTCGTTCGACGCCTTCGGTTATTGTTGCTTCGTAGCCTAGGTTTTCAAGGGTTTTGGCGATTGGGTTGTTGTAGAGGCACTCGGTGTTGATGCATGTCTTAGGCTCGTAGTCGAACAGGTCTTTCATGAGTTGCCTGTGCATCCATATTTGCTCAACAAACTCACTGCGGTCGAGTCCGTAGAGACTGGAAAGTGAGTGGTAGTAGGTTTCGTCTAGAAATTCGACACAGCCTGTTTGTGCCAGCTGCCTGAACGATTCGATGAGGTCGGGGTTCCAGCGTTCACACTGCTCAATGAACACGCCTGTTATGCTGTAGGCTGCCTTAAACTGCTTCCATTCACGCTTAAAATGGTCAATCTGTTCCAGAATAATGCTGTTGGCTGGGAAATAGCACTTCCGACAAGCGCGTTCGAAGACTTCTCTGTTCAAGGTGTGGTCAAAATACAGGTCGAAGAGGTCGCTTTTCATGACTTGAGGCTTAGCCAACAAACTCGCATGGAAGCTTCTGCTCAAACGCAGGGGTTGATGAACTTCAAAGATGAAGCAGATATCAGGCAATGCTGGTTTTCCAACCAATTTTTGATTGCAGAAACAACCTACGTGAAGATTCACTATTTATTGTTTGTTAACTTAGCATCAATAAAGATGCTTGCTCAGGATTTTTTAGCCATGAGTTCCAAGGCTTTCTGCTCAAAAAGTGGTCTCTTCAACAAGATGTCTTCTATGTAGGCTCTTAGCGGTTCTGCCACGCTCCAAGCCTGCGCAATGCAGCCATTTGGCTCGTGAGGTGGATCGCCGTTGAAAATCTCGCTTATCGAGCCTAATCCAGCACGATAGAGTTCCTCAATGAATAAAGGCTTCAAAAAGTTTTCGTGTGCGTAGCGGCGCCATTTTGTCTCATGGTTTTTCAGTTTTAGGAGGGCTGTGTTAAAGGAGCCGAGTAGCCATGGCCAGACTGTGCCGTTGTGGTAGGCTCTGTCGCGTTGCTGTCTGTCGCCTTCGTACTTTCCGATGTATCGTGGGTCACTGTTCGCTAGGGTTCTGAGCCCGTATGGGGTCAGGAGTTGTTTCCAAACCGTTTCAACCACTTGTTCAGTCCTCGCTTTGTCTAGCATTGTGAAGTCTAATGCAGCAGCAAGTATCTGGTTTGGTCTCAGAGAATCATCCTTAGAATTGTCGTTGATTACAACATCAAATAAGCAGTTTCTCAGCGGGTTCCAAAACTTGTCGAGGAAACTTTTCCGTGCCTTCTCAGCCATGACATGGTATTTGTCAGCTTTCGTTTCCTGCCCAAAGTGTTTGGCTAGGAGTTGCATGGTTTTTAGGGCGTTGTACCATAAAGCTTGGATTTCTATGGCTTTGCCCTCTCTAGGCGTGAGGGGTATGCCTTCGGGTGCAGCGTCCATCCAAGTGAGCTGTGGACCGTGAGCGAGTAAGCCGTCTTCGTCAACGCGGATATTGAACAGTGTGCCCTTCATGTGGTGGTCAATAATCGACTCTAATGTATGCCAGAGTCTTTCATGAACAAACTGCCAATCGTTAGTGTACTTTAAAAACTGCAGAACGGCGTTGAAAAACCACAGCGTGGCATCTACCGTGTTGTAGGCAAGTGTGCCTTCGGCGCTGTCGGGAAAACTGTTCGGAACTAAGCCTCCACGGCAGTAATGCGAAAAGGTTAAGAGGATTTTCTTGGCGTCTTCAAACCGACCTGTTATGAGGGTTAATCCATGCAATGATATGAGTGAGTCTCGTCCCCAGTCGTTGAACCAGTGGTAGCCCGCGATTACTGATTTGGTCTTGGTTGATTCGCGGTTAACGATAAAGGTGTCAGCTGCTAAGACAAACCATTTTAGCCAATCTTCGAATTGAACGTCTTCGTAGCGTTTATGAAAGTTGTTTAGCAGGTCTCTTTTTCGTTTTAACTCCGCATCATAGAGCCTAGCGACACTGGCGGGGTCTTTGTAGATTAAGGAAAAGTCACTCTCGGCTTCATCCTCGGTCTTGCCCGCAACTGCCAGTATAGAAAACCGTCGGGTTTCGTTGGGTGCTATGTCAAACTCGAAAAATCCCTGTTTGTAATTATAGTCAATGCTGCTTTCTCCACGCATGGCTTCAACTCGGTAGTGGGTTTCAACCCATTCACTCTGGCACTCTACAAAGCGTCCGTCTGTGGAGAACAGTATTAACGTTGATAATCTATTCGAAGGTTGGATGACAACGCCTTTATCGGAGGCTTTTGGAGCTAAATTCCAAGAAAATTGGTCTTTTTGCTTGACTGAGTGAAAATTTCGGTTGTTGACAAGTGGCGTAATGGATAATCTTGCCTTGTCTGTGGAGGAGTTCACTGCTTCGTATATTATGATTGAGGCGTTTTTCTCATGAGGCATGAATATGGTTTTCTTGAGCTGAAACTGCTGGGCAATATTGTACACGTAAGTAGGTAGCGGGTCCAAAGAAAAATCAGTAGGGAAAATCGGGCTTTCAGGCTGGATTCCGCGAGTGGATTCGTTCACTCCAAAGGAATATAATTGATTGTCTAGTTGTATTTCTTCGTCGAGTTTGGCTAACAGAACACGGCGGTTGACAGGAGGCTTGAAGGCTGCTACGAGTAAGCCGTGGTATTTTCGTGTGTTTAAGCCTAAAATGGTCGTGGAGGCGTATCCGCCTAAGCCGTTGGCTACTAGCCATTCGGTTTTGAGAGCTTTATCTATGCCTGAGAGTGTGGCTGAGTGGATGGTTATTTTTGGTAAAGAGTTTTCCATAGTCACCAGTTAGTTTAGTTATTTTGGTGAAATACCTATAAAGACTTACAGCAAGTCTAGCCTTCAAAGGGTTGTGTTGCGAACGTATTCCAGATCACTCATTATTAACTAGCTTGGCTTTTCGTTAATGAGTAGGTGCTTGAACGCGTTATTTCACACACGACACATTCTATTCGCCGAAATGTCCGAAAACCGAATAAAAAACCAAAAGAACCTAAATTTCAAGCCTTTCCAAAATCTTTCTCCCTTTTTCACCCGAGACCTCAGCCACAACACGAATGTAACCCTGAAGCCCAGAGTTTTCAATCCTAGGCTTCAACAACTGGTCTATTTGAAAGACGCCAGCAGGATTACTCATTGCGATTTTTATTGTTATGGGTTTCTCCTTACCCTCCTGAATCTCAACGCGCTGAATTGACAGCGCCGAAACCGAGTGAATATCTACCTTCCCAGCCTCAAAAGGTATCCTTGCTCTCCCCTCTTCCATATCTAGGGCATCGGCGACGCCCACAACGCCTGCCTCAACAGTTAATGGTCTTCTCGGTCGCTCATGTGAAACAACTGCATGCAACACCTCAGAGGTGATTATCGCTCCCTCTTCTTGCGCGTAGACCCGCTTTAAGTACTTGTTCAAGAACTCAAACGCCAATAATGCACTGACTTCTTCATGTCCATCTCGCATGACAATCATGCCCAAATCATGGAAAATAGAGCCCAAAACCACAACAACCTCTGCATCTTCATTCTTCATCCCATAATGCTTGACAACACTGGGCACCACCTTATTATCCATCAAGATTCTCAGGATTTTCAGCGCTGAATTAGCGACTATTCTGACATGAGTTGGACCGTGATCAGTATACCCCATGCGGTCAATAGCCATCACGTTAGCGCATTTCCAAAAAGTCCACAGTTTAGTGTCTTTTTTCACTTCGTCTATGACATGTTTTAGTTTTGCATTGTCTCGGAATGGTATATTGAAAACATATGACAACGCGCGTCTGCCTCCTCTGATACGCCTACAATATCTGGTTCCGAGGGTTTAAATCATTAGTTTAGCCACGTTCTTGCCCTTTACAGTGCCGAAGTATCCTGCCACAGGCTGACACTTGGTTCGAAGCAACAATGCATGAGGTATCTTCAACCTGGTTTCTGTCAGGGTTTCGGCGTAGCCCATGCCCTTCGCCACCACAAGGTCAGCTGACTTGTAAAGCGCCAAGAAGCGTTTAGAGCATTCTTTGAGGATGAGACCCACCGTGTCGGTTCCGTTTGTGATCAAGTCGTCTGCAACCTCTTGCATGCCAACCTTCTTTGCGTCTTGCATCGTGGCGTCATTGATTATTGACTCGCCCTTCACCGCCACAGTAACACGTGTACCCAGTTTTTTCAGTTCAGCCACAAGCAACGTGTCAAAGGCGATCTCTCCGGCGTTATCAGTCAAGTATAAGACCTCCTCCGACTTTTTGGCAGCTTCGAAAATCTTGGAGATGTCATCAATCGCCAACTCTTGTTGAGCTTTCACAATCAGTTTTCCAATGTCTTCAAACTCAAACTCATGCTGCGGAATGTCGAATTCAATGATGTTGCCGACAATGGCGCAGAGGCAAGCGCTTCTAAACCTAGACACGCTTGACGTTTCCTTTGCAACCATTTTTTTAACTTGAGGCAAAATCTCTAAGGCGCGCTGGTTGCTCAACAACTTCTTTTTGGCGTAGGGGTCAGAGTTTCCAGTGATGGTCTTCACTAAACGGTCTCGTTTGGTTCCAAGCCAAGCTGGAACAGCTGTGGGTCTAAACTCTTTGTGAAGAAGGCGTGTGAGTGCTGTCATGGCTTCAAACTGCAGCGTCTTATCGTTTGTTGCCTCTCGGATTTCCATGTAACCTCGATGAATAATACATGGCGCACACTCAACATCAACCTTCAACGACGAAATCCCTTCATTCTCTAAGCCTTTAACACGGCTTCAGCAAATTCTATCAAAACCCTGTATGGGTCTTTCGCCTTCACAACGCCGCTTGCGACAAGAACGCCCTCCGTGCCCAGCCGCAACGCCGCTGCCACATCCTCACCTTGGGTTATGCCTGCACCACATAGAATTATCACGTCACGATTCACACGCCTAACCAAATTCACCGTGCCCGACACAACCTCTGGCTTAGCCTTAGACACCGGAATCCCGGTGCCAATCAATTCAGGAGGCTCAACTGCAATCATATCTGGCTTAAGCGCAGCCGCAGCCGTGCTTACAGCCGTGTTGTTGGAGCAGATAACTGAAATCAAATCAGTCTTTCGTGTCCGAGTTATGGTCGCATCGATGTCTGCGAGTTTCAGCCGTCTCTCAGAGTGATTAATTAATGTGCCAACAGCACCAGCTTCTTTCACGGATTCAGGTAGAACGTGCCCAGTGAAACTCCCAGCTGAAACCGGATCGATGTGCTGTGAAAAAACTGGAATCGAAACAGCGCCAGCGATGGGTGCGATGTCGACAAACTGGGGAACCACTCCTACACAAACATCGGTTTCTAAATTCACCTTCTCACAAATCTTAGCAAGTTTAAGAGCATTCTTTCCAGTGCCCTCAACATAGGTTTTGAAATTCACCAAAACAATGGGAGTGTGAACCCTGCTGCTCTTCAGCTTTGACATTTTAACCACACACGCCTATAGCATAAGAACCCAAAAGTTAAAACCGTTTGGATAAAACTGACGAAATGTTCATTTCCTTTTCCTGTTCTTATTCCTTTGGAAGTTTGTATGCCCAAAGGAGAAAGATAATTCCCGACACTATCGCTGAGCTACTCAAACCCATGAGGGATAAAAGGCCCCCTCCTGCTTCTGGATACAAAAGGTTCCACAGTGGAATATCTGACGAGACTTCATACATCCATGCATGCCACATTCCAAAGACATGAAAAATAGAACCAACTACAAATAGAAACACTCCGGAAGAAACAATCGCTCTTCTTCTCATGACAGATACATCTATGCCAAATTCCGCAGGGTTCTTAACCGCTTAACGATATTAGGATGCGTAGAGAACAATTCTGCCAGCCTATCAAAGCTGGTTACTTCCCTTCTGAGCATTTCCTCAACCAGCCTCTGGTCGGTTCGATAACCAACAGTATGAGATATAGCTGCTGAGTCGGCTTCCGCCCTATCTGGGTCGGAAATGAACAAAGCCTTAAACGAACTGAAAGTGCCGACATCTCTGCGAGCGTGCCTCATTCTGCGTGTTGAATTCACGATTTTCGCCAAGCCCTCAGAGAGTTTGCGTGGTCCATCCTCAACAATGCTGGCGCTGTGACGGTCTGCAAAATATTCCCGCAACCTGCTCAAATACAACGTGAACAGTGTTAGAATTAAGTACATGATTAGGCTGGCCATGCCTATTGCCACTGTCCCTCCTGACGCTCTTTCGTCCCTTCTTCTGAACATTGATGAATAAAAGATGGATAAGTAAATGTAGTAGAATATTGCGGGCAAGATTGAAACAAACATCATCACTTGGACATCAAGGTGTTTCAGGTGGCCGAGTTCATGTCCTATAACCGCCTCAACTTCCTCCTCGTCCAGCGTTTTCAACAATTCCGACGTGACAGCTACTCGTGAGCCAGCAATGGGCGAGCCATAGGCAAAGGCGTTTGGAATGGGAATGTTAGCAATCATAACCCTAGGCTTTGTCAAGCTGCTCTTCTCACTCAGCTTCTCCACCACTTCATGTAACCTGGGTTGCTCAGACTTAGAGACTTCTCGCACACGGTACATTGCGTCTATGATATAGGGCGCAATTAACCATTGAACAACATTGAAAACAATCACCAAAAAGGGCAACACCATAAGATCGACACCTAACCACCAAAGAAGAACAGAGAAGAACAGAGTTGACAAACCGATAATAATGGCTAAGGTCCCGAGAATAGACAAGCGAAGTTGCCATAAGCCCATAGTTTTCATCTCTAGAAAGCATGCAGTTAAAACCGAGACTTAAATCCTTTACTCTAGACACATAATTCCAGCTTTAAACAAAAAACTAAAGTTGAACCTTTTGTTCTAAAAAGTCTTAACTTTTTTCCAACACGTTCGAAACTAGCTATGACGATGCGATTTCGATGATTCCTAAGCCTATGAGCGCACTGAATATGACACAGGACTTGGTCCACGATATCTTATGCAACACAACTGGACCAATAAGTAGTTGAATCACCGCAGCCCACATGGCGGCTACGGTGGCAAAATAAGGAATCCAACCAAATAATAGCCCAGGCGCATCGCCGTAGACAATCATCTTAAACGTGTCCTTTATCGAACCCTTTCCACCCGCAGCTTTCAAAATAATGTGTAGATATCCAGTTGTGAATGCAAGAATGAAAATATAGAAGATTTCAATTAGAGGGGGGCGCCATTCAACACCAAGTTTATACTCTGTGGACACATCTTTTGCTAAGAATTCAGCTTGCCCACCAGCATGAAGCCCGTTGATATCTTCAAAACCCAGATAGAGCTGAAGTGGTGTCAGTAACGCTGTGACAGCGCCGACAATCAACAAGAAAGCCAAGGCTTGCATCGATGTTTTGGTGCTAATCTCTTCCAAGGTCTTTGATGGATTCCTAAGGATTGCGAGGGCTGTGACAAAATTGTGTTTAAAGAAGCTCACTTTCCCTCTTCACCTACGTCAGAATGGATGCTCTTAACCAGTTCACTTAATTTTTCATTGACTGTCGTTACTAGTCGTTCTGCAACTATCCCGTTCTTTAGTGCCTTTTCGAGTTTTTCGTGGTCAAAAATTTTGAACTTGCCGTCTGGCCAAACACAGATGTCGGTTTCCAAGTCAACATATCGGATTCCGTAAGGATAGAGCTCAATGGGAGTGTTCAGGTTGATGTAAGAGCCCTTCAACTGCCCTGTCTTCGAAAAATATTGAGTCTTGAAGTGCCAGTCACCTAATCTCATTTGCGTGACGGCATAGTCGTCGGGTTCTTTTCGGATTGCCAAGCCATCGTACATGCCTTCTCGTTTGAAAACTCGGCGCAGCTTTAATGCTGATGTATCCAAGTCGTACGCTTCCAACAAAGCGGGACCCAAGTGAAGCAGTTTTCCATTCAGTTTCACGTGTTCAATTTCAACCCAAGAATCAGCGCCTGGATACTCCAACTCAATGGTTTGCCTAAACAAATTGTCTATGTCAGTGTGAGAAGAGCCCTTTTCCAGCATTTTTTCCGCCATCTCAAGTGACACCGAAACTCTTTGTCCACAAGCCTTGTAATAATGATGCCCATCAATTGTGGGCGCAACCGCCTTCCTAACCTCGTCCAATTGACGCTTAGACAACGCTGGAAACTCTGCTTCGGCAAAACTGCTGCCTTCCCATAAAAGCGTTGGAACTTCTATGCTCTCAGCTTTTTCAATAATTTCTTCTCCAATCTTTTTGAGAGATGTAATCTCCTCTTTCAACATTTCATCAGGCTGTTGTGCTGCTGAGGTTCGCCACAGCACGCCCCACCTTTGCGTAGATAATTCCTCACCCAGTCGATGCAGTCGCGTCCGTGTGTTCCAGTCCAATAGTCTTCGGCTTATCTTGACTTGTCGGCCTGGTAACAGAATGGCGTTTTTGCCTGGGATTTTTATTTCTGTTGTCAAGGTAGGTGTTTTGCTGCCGAGGCGGTGTCGATCCACCTGTACGAGTACGGGATTTGAGCCCTCAGGGATTTCTGTGTCTCTTATTATGCCGACTGCTGACCCTATATCGACGAGGGTTGTTTGAGTTATTGCGTCTCTCTCTTTTATAACTCCCTTATATATTCCATCAACGGTGACGGCCCACCTTCTAACAATCACGTCTTCCAACATAGACCGCAACAGCGAAAGAAAGATGGTTAAGGGCTCAGCCTTACCGAGAGCATGGACTCCTTGCTTATCACGACGATCATTAACATCCAAGTCTGGAGAGTCCTCGTTTTCTTCGAGTTTGAACCGTTCTCTTTGAGTCTTAGATGCTTGAACGATTGTGAAGCCTTGTTCCAGCAGCAGTTTTGTGAGTGCGGTTGAGTAGATTCCTCGAACTCGCGCTGTGATCAAAAAGAAATACACACTCGCTTATGGTTTTTTGGTTTCAATCTGATAGAGGTTTCCAACTCTGGCTAATTGAATCTTAACACCTAAGATCTTCTGTGTCAACCAAATGTTTGTGTCTAAGTGTGCGGTTACGAGACGGCTCAAGTAAACCGAGGTGCCCTCAGCGAGTGCAACATACGGCACAAGCATATCAGAGAGGTGCGCATCAACGGTTGCCTTTGACTCTAATTCTTTTATTAAATTATCCGCGGCTTCTCGTCCAACCACCTCGCTAGGTTTGCCCAGCTCTCCTATAGCGTCTCCACCTAAGAGTGCACTTGTGTCGGTTTCGGTCCACAAAACAAGGGAACTGCCCTTCTGAAGAGGATTTGACATGTCGTTTATGATTTGAATTTCTGCTTTTAAGCCAGCTGACTTGAGACGTTCGTTGGCAGCCATTGCTTGTCGTTCTGCCACTCTACGATCAGCCAAAAAAGTGCATACGGATACTCCCCTTACTTGTTGGGGGTTTCCAAATTTTTCCAGTGTTATGGGGTTAAATTTTGAATAGGGCTCAACTTCAAGGGTTATTTCACCCATTCCCTTTGGATAGTAACCGTATTTTTTTACGGCGAGCGACGCCTTCAAGCCCATCCGCATCAACATAGGAAGCAGTAGATGTTTCAGATAGTTTGTGGTGGGCGCGTTGTTCACGTCAGTTCCACCCTTAGACACATGAAGGCGCACTGGATTTTTTGCGTAGGCGCACAGCGGCAAAACTGTCAACAGTAGCATGGGGATGCTTCCCGCCGTACCTATTTCGGCGTGGATTTCGCCGCCTGTTATCTCGTTTGGAGTGAACCAGAGTTCCTGTGAGCCAAGTTTTGCTTCCTTGACCTCAGCGTTGCAGAGTTTGGCTGCTGTGAGCACGGCTTCAAGGTGCTGTGGGCGTAATCCCGGTTGAGTGCGCTTCTGGCGTATGTTGAAGATGTGAAGCGGCTGGTTTAAGATCCCTGCTAGGGCAACCGATAACCGAAGAATGGTTCCGCTGCCGCTTTTTTGACTACCATCGACTTCCAACACGAAGTGAAACCTCTTGGGTCGCTTTATTTGATTTAAAGTGCCTCTTTTATGTTTTGATGACTCAACAGTAGGGCAAAATAAAAGAGGAGGTTCAGTCAAGATTAGTTATGAGGCTGGCGGTCACATGGGTGAAAAAAAACCAACAGTGGAAGAACTCGCACAAAGAATTGACCAACTTCTCGTTGTGTTGAAGGAGATCTCCGAAGACTTGGCTAACATCTCAAAACATCTGAAGGGGGTTGCTGCTCCAGCGCCTACGCCTGTTCCAGCAATGCCTGCTCAACTAACACCAGCAGGACGAATGAGGTCAATCACGGACGTTAGAACAATATTTCCAAAAGAACTCGAAGACATGTTGTTTTTCGAAGAGACGGGAATATACATCGTAATCAAGCCACGCCAATACCTAGGATCAGAAAACTTCGCCAAAATCGCCTCTCTGGTTCGAAGCGCAGGAGGCGAATACATAAGCGCCGGAAAAGAATCACATTTCAGACTGCCCAGAGAGTTAAGGTAAAAATTCATTAACTTGTGATTAAAAGAGGCAGAGGCTGAAACTCATTAGGCTTTAATTATGCGGGGGCTATTGTCAAGTAAGGAGGCTGTTGCCCGTTAAACTCGTACCTTTGGACTCTTCTTGGGAGCCGTTTTTCTGGGACCATGTCCTACAAGATGTTCCAGAGCATTATTTCTTCATTTTTGATTGGAAACTGAACAAGGACAAAACAAGGATTTTCCTTGCTCTTCAAAATGAAGAGATTGTTGGGTTGCTGCTGCTTTATGACCAACGTATTGTTCAAATCAGAGGGAGGCCTGAGGCAGCAGAACTTCTTATGCGGAAAGTTGACTTAGAAAAGGCGGAGATAAATGTCCTCAAAGAACACGAATCTGCTGTCCTCAAGAAATACAAATCAGTGACAAAGCATGAAATGATTTTGATGACTCTGAAAAGAGGAAAGGAACACCTTCACATAAAACATCCAGTCACGAAGCTGACTCCAATGGACGCTCCAGAGATTGCAAGTCTACTCAATGAGGGGTTTCCTGAATTTGGAGAATTCACTCCCGATGGAGTCATTGAGAGAATAAAGGATAATGTCCTCTTCCTAGGAGTCAAGGAAAGCGGGAAACTTGTTGCACTCGGCAACACCCGGATATTGGACATTGGAAGCAATATTGGAATGGTTGACACCCGCGAAGGACATAGAGGCAAGGGCTACGCAACATCCATCGTTTCAGCGTTGCTGAAAGAAATACTGCGAGAATCTAGGCTTGCGCTCATCCATGTCTTAAGCGACAATCCATCAGCAATACACGTTTACACCAAAGTAGGTTTCAAACCGTACAAAGCCTATTCGTTCATTCGAGGAGAAAGAGTCACTTGACGCTTAATAGCCATAACATATTCTAAAGTCTCTGAACCCTCCCGTGTAGTTTTCCCAAACAACCTCAACCTTTGTCACCCTTGCACCCGGTGGACCACGCCTGCAAAACTCTATGAGTCTATCAACCCTATCTTTTTCTCCTTCGAAAACAGCCTCAACGTTTCCATCGGGCAGGTTTCGCACCCATCCAGTTAAGCCGTGTCTTAAAGCTTCGTCTTGGGTTTCACTTCTGAAGAAAACGCCCTGAACCCTCCCGTAAACATAGATGTGGGCTCTAATCCTCAAAGAGAGCAGCTTCCTCAAATTCGTGAATTTTGTTGTGCTGAAAATATACTAGAGGAGTCCAATCAATTTTTTCCTTACCTTTAAGACTCTTAAAGCGTAGAAGAAGGTGACGGTGGAGGATTCAAAATCGGGTGTAGAGATGGAATTAAAAATGGAGTTGGAGGTTGTTACTGCTTTTTGTAGGGCATTGCTTCTAATTCTTTAGCTCTTGTTTCTATGAATTCTGCGACTTTGTGTTCACTGTAATTTTTAGCTTCTTGCTGCTTTTTCAAGTGTTCTTTGATTGTGTTTAGTAGGTCATCTATATTCACGGGCTTTAGTACATATGCGTCAGCGCCTCTGTTCACGGCTTCAATCGCGTTCGATAGCGCTGGATAGCCTGTGACGATTATTTTGACCATTTTTGGAGTAGTTTCCTTCATTGCGGTCAATAGTTTTGTTCCTTTCATGTCTGAGAGTCGAATGTCTATCAACGCGAGATTATAGAAGTTGGCGTTTGATTTCTCAATGGCTTCTTTTCCGTTTTCCGCAGTGTCAACAATGTATCCTTCGTCTTGTAGTATAGCCGCGATTGTTTTTCTTACGCTTTCGTCGTCGTCGATAACAAGGATTCTGGCACTTCCACCCATATTTTTTCACCTCCTTCCAATTTGGGTTCTATTGATAGGGTTATTGTAACGGTTGTTCCCTCTCCCATCTTGCTTTCTATGAAAATAGAACCCTTGTGAGCTTCAACGATGCGTTTGCAAATAGGCAAGCCTAATCCCATCCCCCTTGACTTTGTGGTAAACAAAGGTGTCAAAATTTTTCTTTGAACCTCTTTTGACATGCCTATGCCAGTGTCAGAGAAAGCGATTTCCAAACCATAATCTGATTTTTTGCTTGTGATTGTCAATGTGCCGCCTTCTGGCATTGCGTCAATGGCGTTTTTGATGACGTTAACGAAAACTCTTTTCATTTTGTGCAAGTCAACTTTAATTTTTGGTTCGCTTTGGGCTAGGTCTATGACTTCGATATTCGGCGGGAAATTGACCAATGACAACGCTTCTTCCAAGATCTGTTTCGGATTGGTTTCTTCCATCAGAAGTCGTATTTCTTTTGAATACTCCAGAAGATCAGTTAAGATGTCGTTTGCATGTTCTATGTCTTTTTCAATAAGCTCCACCATCTCCATCATTCTCGAGTCCGCGTTGGACCCTAACTTTGTCTTGAGAAAGTATGTTGCGCCGGCGATGCCTGTTAACGGGTTACGGAGGTCATGACCAACCATTGCTGCAACTTCTCCGATGACGGCTAATCTTTCAGCCTTAAGAAGCTGTTCTTGTGTCTCTTTCAACTTTCTGGTTCGTTTCTCAACCAGTTCTTCTAAGTGTTGAGAATACTCCTCCAACTTTTTCTCCATCTGCTTTCGCTCGGTGATGTCTCTATATAATCCTACAGATCCTATGATTTTGCCTTCAACTGCGATCGGAGCGACGGATATGGACACTGGGACTAGAGATCCGTCTTTTTTCTTCCTGATAGTCTCATGGTAAAAGTGTCCTTCCAAGGCTTTCTTGTCCAGCATCTCCCCTTCTCCAACCAAATCCTTCGGCACTACGACATTGTCGATGCGTTTACCTTCTACTTCATTCAAAAAGTAGCCGAAAAGTTGAGAAAACCGGGGGTTAATGTCCAATATGCGAAAATCTGAATTCACATAGACAGCAGCCTCAGGATTATCCTTAAACAATCGTTCAAATTTCTCTCGGCTTTCTCGAAGCTCTCGTGCGTAAGCCTCCAAGCTCCTAGTATGCTCTAGGTTGCTCATTGCAGTAGCGGCATGCGACGCCAAGATTTCAAGCAGTTCTTGATCCTTCTCGTCAAAAGCACCAAGTTCTTTACTTTCCACGTTTAAGACTCCAAGGACTCTCTCCCCAATCTTGATAGGCACTGCAAGTTCGGAGCGCATCCCACATCCTCCTTCGACATAGGCTTCTTCCTTGCTAATGTCTGGAACGAGAACTGACTTACTTGTCCTTGCAGCCCTAACAGTTACGCCTTTTTCTCCATCAAGTGGTAACTCAAGTGACGAAATCCGAGAATACCCTCGATAAGTTGCTAAGCAAAGCGCCCTTTCCTTCATAATAAGGATGTCGGCAAATTCAAATCCAAAGGTTTTCTCCACCGCGTCCAATGTAAGCTCATAAATCTCTTCCATGCTCTTCGCTATGTTCAAGTTCCGACTATAGGTATTCAATGCGGAAAGCTTTTCCTCAAAACGTTTCCTCTCTTCTTCCCCTCTCTTTCGTTCAGTAATATCTCTTGCAGTAAGTTGGAAGCCGACTGGAACCCCAAATTTCTTGATTAATCTACCCTCAACTTCCGCCCATATCCATTCTCCATCCTTGCGCTTGAACCGCCCCTCTAAAAGGCGACTGGGTGCCCCCATTAATCTTTTCTTCATCCGTCCTGCGAGTAACTTCAACGTTTCATCAGACATAATACCAAGTTTGAAAGCGTTCTTGCCAACAATCTCCTCTTGCGAATAGCCTATGGCTTCCCCGAATCTCTTGTTGATATAAGTGATTTTTCCTTTGAGATTGGTATTGCATATACCGATTGGAGCTTCCTCAGTCAAAGTCCTGAACTTTTCCTCAGATTCCTGAAGTGCTTTCTCTGCTTTCTTGCGTTCGGTGATATCTCGTACAATCCCATGAGCCCCAACGATCTTTCCTTTGATAATGAAGGGTGCGGAAGTAACTTCAACTGGAATTGTTTTCTTGGAAGCGGTCTTGAGTTCTAACTCGATTCTGATCGATTTTCCTCGGATTACATCAAGAAAGCCTCTCATTGCCTTAAGCGAGCTTTTGAGTGAGATAATCTTCTTAAATGATTTCCCAATGAACTCCTCTCGTTTGAACCCAGTTAGCTCCTCGGCTTTACGGTTTACAGCGACTAGATTTCCGCGTGTGTCGAGGATGTAGATAGCCTCGCTAGCATTTTCAAACAAGAATTCAAAAGCATTAGCAAGAGGTATGCTTTTTGAAAGGGAGTCGACTACCTCTCCATCGCCAACTGCTGACATTGAACCAGCTCTTCTGCTGTCTTTTTAGTTCCTTTCTCGAGAAAACTTTGTTTAATGGAAGCCACATAGGTAGTGAAGGTAAAATCCTTAGATTCGTGCCATTTGAAACATCCACCCACTTTTTCATGAAGTCGTTTCATAATAAGAATTTCAAGAAAACTAGCTCCTAAACCAAAGATTTTCTCAATTGCATGCGCGAAAGACTCGATTTTATGGGGAATCTCATGTTTTTCAATGTTGAAACTCTTCTTCAAATGAAAATAGATTGCTTCCCTGGAAGATTCTCCTATCGAAGACAGCCCCTCATCAACCGCTTCAAGAAGAAGCCTATCGAAATCCTTTTTGGACATGCCAATTCCCATAGGGAAGTCAGTAACCTGAATTTAGTCATCTTTCTACTAGGACCTGTATAAACAAATTATGAATTTCTGATTCGGTTGCCTATGAACAAAACTCCGAATCGGACACGGCAACAACAGGGAGCACATCATATCTTCGAGAAAGAACGGTTTTTAAGAATAGACATAATGAAGGAGTCCTAGTAGCTGATGAAAATTCTTTATCTATGGGCGAAATAGGCTACCAGTTTCCAGTTTATACCATCAACTCTCACGAAGCCGAAGCGTTCAAACTGGATTATGTCGCTTGGTCTGAGCTGTCTGCATGTATCTTCAGCTATGCCTCGTGCTGTTGTGGCGTCTGGCATAACCACTTCGCACGGAATTCCTGTTCCCGCAGGAAGCCAGTGAATTAGGGGCGCTTCTAGTTTTTTGGCTTCTTTATGCCCTTTGCTATGGAAAAATGCCTCAATTACCCCATCTTCAACGTTTTCAATCTCTATGTTGAAGAGCCCCATCAACCGTGTGATTTTCCCCCCATTGAACAAGGTTGTATCTTGGGTTGAAATCCAAAACTCAGCTTCTCCGTTTTGGGGTTCAATTTTAAACACTCGAAATCCTCTTTTTTGGTTGTCTGGATGAAGTAGAAGCCGGGCAGCAACAGTTTCGTTGAGGCTTTTGACTTTGAGTTTTCTTGGGTCACGAACAAAGAAGTATCGGTTGGCTAGGGGATCGATTATCTTTCGGTTGATTGCGTAGATGTTTTCCCAACTCAATGTTACGTCTACGGTTTTTGGACCCACTTCGATTATAAGGCGCCTTATCGTTTCAGGCTTTATCCCACGCTTCCTCAAGGCTGCAAACGTGGCGAGCCGTGGGTCATCCCACCCGGTGAAGACCCCTTTCTTCACACCTTCAACGATTTTTGATTTGCTGAGTAGTCCACCGGTGATTTTCATTCGACCATAATGGATGGCTTCGGGATACTTCCAGTCCAGATGCTGATACAAATATTCTTGCCGTTTCTGATTAGTGAGGTGCTCCTTTCCTCGTATGATGTGGGTTATGCCCATTAAGTGATCGTCAATTCCTGCAGAGAAGTTGTAGAGAGGCCAGACCCGATACTTGCTACCGACACGTGGATGCGGATAACGTTTAGGATTGATTATTCGCAGAGCAGGCCAGTCGCGCACGGCTGGATTGGGATGATTAAGATCGGTTTTGATGCGGACAACAGCCTTCCCCTCTTTGTACGTTCCATCCAGCATGTGCTTCCAACGAGTCAGGTGCTCAGTAGGCAGCAGATGTCGGCATGGGCATGGTTTCTTTGCCAGAGCTAGTTTGTGGAATTTTTCGGGAGTGCATGTGCAGATGTAGGCGCCTCCATTCGCTAAAAGTTTCTCTGCATGTTCGTAGTACGTGGGCAGTCGGTCGCTCTGTATGGCTTCCATGTCCCAACTGCAACCAAGCCATTTCAAGTCCTCACGCACAGCGCCGTAAAAGGGTAAAGCTGATCTCTTCAACCTTGGGTCGGTGTCTTCAAAGCGTAGCCGAAACGAGCCCTTATACATTTTGGCGTATTCGTCACACAAGATGATGGCACGAGCGTTGCCCAAGTGAATCATGCAGTCTGGGTTAGGGGCAAAACGCGTAACAACACGATCGTATTTTTCCACATTTGGTAACGGTGGAAGAGCTCTCTTAACTTCTACCTTTTCTTTGAGCAAGGCTTCAGGCCATTTCTTCTGTATAATTTCTTTTTGTTCTTCTAGCGGAAGTCTGTTGACATCTCGAACAATTTCTTTGATTAGAGGCACCAGTTCCTTTATTTTCGTCTTCCATTGAGGCTGTTCGGTAAGCAATTTTCCTAGAACAGGCTGAAATTGCGCCTTTCCACCGTAATGCAGCGCATTTAGAAGTGCGATTTTCCTAATAATCTGTCTTTCTCTGTTATTTACCATGGTTGCTGCGCTCCCCTTTGATGTGGAGTATTTCGCGTTCGACTAAATCTTTCTTTCAATGAGGAAATCAGCAAAGGCTTTCAGTTTTTCTTTGGCTTCTGAGGGTGAAAGCAACCTATCTACTTCTTTCCAGCTTTCAGCCACCATTCTCATAGCGAATTGTTTAGCGTATTCGATGGAGCCGTACCTTTTCATGATTGCTATGGCTTCGTCTTTCAACTTCTGGTCTGTTGTGCGCAATGTGAGAATTTTTATCAGCCTTTTTTTGTCCGCTGACTTCGCCTTTTCCAGTGTGTGAATCACAACCAAGCTTCGCTTGCCCTCGGTTATGTCCTGGCCTCGTCCTCCCTTCTTTTCAGCAAATTTTTTACTTGTTAAGTCGAGAACATCGTCTTGAATTTGAAAGGCTACACCGATAGCTTCGGCGAATCTGCCCAATCGCTCAACCGTGTCCTCACTCGCGTCGCAGAGAACAGCCGCAATTTTTGCTGCCATTCTCGTCAAGGTTCCAGTTTTGTAAGCGCACATCTGTAGGTATTGAGTTTTAGTTAGTTGGTCAGCGTCAGCCAAGCCTTTGTGCCAAGCGATGTCCATGGCTTGACCCAAGCTGATGTTAATCATCTCTTTCGTGTATATCTCATAAATCCTGTTGAGTTTGTCAGTTCCAATCTTGTCACGGTTTTTTATAAGGGTTAATAGTGGCAGATAATACATCGAGTTTCCAGCGTTAATCGCCACATCTAGACCGAACAGTTTGTGAGTGCAAGGTTTGCCCCTTCGAAACTCTGAGTTGTCTTCGATGTCGTCTACCATTATAGTTCCATTGTGAACCACTTCTGGAATAATGGCAAACTCTTGCAAGGCCTCCGAGTCTTTCCCTAAGGATTCAACAATCAACAGAAACAGGGACGGACGCCACCGTTTGCCGCCCCGGTCAAGAAAATCCCAAATGGGGTCAGCTACAGTTTTGTCTAAGGCTTTAAGGTTGTAATCGTATCTTGGCGGACTTAGAGAGAATATAAGGGATGCCTTGACGAATTTTCTTGGAATGTAGCGCTCAATCTGTTTGTCAATGGTTGCAACTTTTTCTTCAAGCATCTTTTCCACATCTATCCCCATATAATTCACCTCTCTCAAACTGTTGACATACCACGCCTCGCATAGCGTTGAGGTTCAAACCCACGCATCGTCAACCAATCAGCCATTCTTCCAGTCACTATGACTGGCACCTTTTTGAGACTTTGAACAGCATCTGCTCCCACCAAAAACATGGTGTTCCTCAACTCATCAATTATGAACTGTAATTTCTTCTTCACCTCTTCTGTGCCGTGAATGGCAGGGTTTAAGAAGGGATAAGCCATACCAGTTAGGCTGGCGCCCAACGCCAAAGCTTTTGCGACATCTATTCCCGACCGCATTCCACCAGAAGCAATTACGGGAATGCGCACAATTTGTGTTGCCTCTATCAGGCTCGCGACGGTGGGAATGCCCCAATCCCAGAAGGCTTCACCCAGCCTTTGACGAGACTCGTCCCCTTGAATTTTTGCTCTGTAATACTCAACTGCTGCCCAACTGGTTCCGCCCGCGCCTGCGACATCGATGGCTGCAACCCCTATAGCCTCCAGTTGTTTGGCCTCTCCTCCTGCTATTCCACATCCTGTTTCTTTCACAATGACTGGCACATCTAAGCCCTTAGCAATCTCTTTAATCTCAGCAGTGACTCCAACATAACTTGTTTCGCCCTCGGGTTGAACCGCTTCTTGAAGAGGGTTTAAATGAATTGCTAATGCATCTGCATCGAGCATTTCTATTGCTCTTTTGGCTTCTTTGACGCCATAGCCTTCCGCTAATTGAGGGGCGCCGATGTTTGCTATGATAAAGGCGTTAGGCGCCTCTTTACGGGCTATTTTGAAAGTTTTCTCAGCTTGAAGGCTTTCGAAGGCGGCTCGTTGGCTTCCCACTCCCATTCCCAAACCTAATTCCTCAACAGCCCGCGCAATTGCGTTGTTAATTTTGGTCGCTGTTGAGGTGCCACCTGTCATGGATTCAGCTATGATTGGGGCTGAAAACTTGTGGTTAAGAACCTCTGTGGACAGGTCGATTTCTTTTCGGTTGACTTCTGGTAAAGCCTTATGTACTAGGTAGAGGTCTTCGAACCCCGTGGTAACTCGCCTAGCTTGGACGTTTTCCCTGAGGCAGATTTCTAAATGGTCGTTTTTTCTTTTCTCGGTTTTTTTAATCAAGGCTACTCTTTGCCTCTCGTGTTTTCTCAACTAGTGTCCCGACGACTTTTTCACTCTTTAGAGCCTTGTAAACGTTTTCGGGTTTAGCTGCGTTCACGATAAGAGCTGGAATACCTTTATCAATAGCGGGCAAGAGTGAAACTATTTTTCCCAGCATCCCACCCGTAACGTCAGTGATGTTCGTTCCTTTGATTTGTTTCTGTATCGCTTTCAACTCTTGCAGAGTGCAGTGTCTAATAAGACTGGCAGACGTATCCGTTTTCGGGTCTGCCGTGAACAAGCCGTCCTCGTCAATGCCCATCACAATTCGTTCAGCACTAAATTGTATTGCAAGGAGAGCTACCAGCTGGTCACCGGACAAAATTGTGAAGCCTTTGTCGAAGTCAAGAACGGTGTCGCCGTAAAGTAAGGGCACAAAACCTGTTTTAAGCAGTCTTTTCAACGGCTCTTCGACTATTGTTACGATTCGATCAGACTTCGTAACAATGCAGGATGAAGGGGAAACCGTCACCACGGGTATATTATGCTGTATTAGAGCGTCCACGACTAATTTGTTTAAGGTGATCATGGCTTGGTGTGTCTTGGAAAACCCTAGCAGCTGAGAGGATTCGCCTCGGTATCCTTCCTTAATTGAGTACTGCTTCGCCAGTGGGTGACCAAACGAACCTCCGCCGTGGATAATTATAAGCCGTGGAACGTTTGCTTGAGAAACCTCCTCTGCAAGTCTGTTGATGGTAGAGGGGTTAGCTGTGAACGCCTTCTCCTTCTGAGTTATTACGGAGCCGCCAATCTTGAGAACTATTGGCTTATGATTCAACTCTGACGCCTTCATCGGTTTTTCGAGCCTCGAATGCTTTGCCTCCTGCGCGCTCAATTGCGCTTATAACTCGTTTCAGCTTTTTCTCTTCTGCCAAGGCTATCATGCACCCGCCGCCTCCTCCACCAGTAAGTTTGGCTCCAAGAGCACCTCCTTTTCTCGCTGCGTAAACTAGACGTTCCAAAGCCTCATGGGACACACCGACAGCATACAGCAGAGCATGGTTAATGTTCATCAATTCACCCACGGTTTTTAGGTCCTCTTTTTTTAAGGCTCCAACAGCGTCTAAAGCGATTTTCCCACCAATTCTAATTATTAGGTTAACAATTATGGGGTAATGACCCAACATTTGGCGCACCATAGCAACAAGCTCGCCAGTTGAACGCTCCACTTCGGTGTTGCCTATCACCAACGGTATGTTTGTTCCCACATCTATGGGAGTGAAGTCTTTGCCTCTTTCAAACCTAAGCGCACCTCCGAAGGTTGAGATAGCAGGGTCGATTCCAGACGGAGTGCCGTGAACAAAGCGCTCAGACTCGTAAGCCATGCGAAATATCTGGTCGCGAGAAAGCCCCATTCCCAAAAGATTGCTGACCGCCACTATTGTTGATGTTGCCACAGCGGCAGACGACCCCAACCCTGCAGAAACAGGGATATCAGAACTAATCCTCACGTTTACGCCTACCTTTCTCTGGGCTCTTTCCAAAACCTGATGAACAGCGCTTTTTATGGGTTCAAGTTTCACACGTGCTTTGGAGCCGCCTCTCTCTGCCTGAAATCTTTCTCCCTTGAAGGTTCCGGACACACCGAGGTCTGTGGATTTTATGTATATTCGCTCATCTTTCCTCAACTGTGCAGAGGCACAGGCTCGTTTATCGATTGCGAGGACAATTGCAGGCTCACCGTAAACAACAAAGTGTTCACCAAAGAGTATGACCTTCGCGGGTGCAGAAGCGGTCACAGCCTCCTTGTTCAAAGAGGGCACCACAATTATTTTGTGAATATTAGAGAGGCATAGCCGACAACGGTCGAGTAGTCGCCGACAACGTCGCCGCTCGTCTTGTAACACAGCAATTTGCCGTTTTTTGCACTCAACTCTTTTGCTGCAGTTATGGCTGCGACGGTTGGTCCGTAACCGCACATGGAAACTTGAAGTGCCTCTACAGCAGAGTATAATTTTTCCTCGTCTAGTTTTAAGGCGGCTTCGATTACCGTTTTGTCTTTCTTTTCGGCTGTTTTCTGTGGTTCGTAGTGTGTCATGTCCGTGGATGCAATCACCAACGCGTTTTTTTCTCTCAAAGCCTTTGCAACCGCCTTGCCAACTTCTAGACTTGACTGCAGGTCTTGCATGAGGAAACATATGGGCACAACCCTGAAACCTGAACCATATAAGTATTGCAGCCAAGGCAGCTGCACCTCAATAGAATGTTCCCGCATATGGGCAGCATCGTCTATATCTATTATGCGCGACTCTTGCACAATGCTGTCCGCGGTTACTGTGTCGATTTCGATGTCTCCTAATGGTGTACGCCATATGCCTTCTTTCATGATTGCTAACCCGCTTCCGCTTCCAGTGTGGTTGGGTCCAAAGATCACAACCAAGTCGGGTCTGCCGTCTAGAGCCAGCTGGTAATAGCCGTGGGCTGCGACTGGTCCAGAATATATGTAGCCAGCGTGGGGGCTAACCAACGCAACTATGTGCTTGAGCTTGTTATCCGCCACTTTTGGCAAAGCTCTTGGACCGAGTTCATGGGTGAAGCAATCTTGTATCTGAGCCTTCAGAGACTGTGAACCGCCCTCATAAAACATTCCAGCGTAGGCTGGGCGCCTAATCTTCAGATTTCACGCCTCCGTAAGGGCTATTCTTCCTTGGCTAGTTTCACTTCGAAGTCGTCGATGGAAAGCGATGGATTACCGTCTGGTGGAAGTTCTCCTCTTTCCCGCAGCATCTGTCTTGCAAGGAGCCAGTAGATAACCGCTAACGCTCGTCTGCCCTTATTGTTTGTTGGAATAACCAAGTCTATGCCTGCAAAATCGTTGTCGGTGCTGCATAAGGCTATTACTGGAATGCCTAGGGCTCCAGCTTCCTTCACTGCTTGAACATCTGCCTTCGGGTCGGAGACAATAACAACATTGGGTTCGATGCGTCCTGCATAGAGGGGATTTGAAAGCATGCCAGGGACGAAGCGTCCGATTATGGGCGTTGCCTTGGTGAGCTCGCAGAATCGTTTAACGGGTTCACGACCGTAGAGGCGTGCAGCAACAGCCACTATTTTTGACAGCTCAAAGCGTGCCAAGAATTTGGCTGCGGTTCGGATTCGTTCGTCCGTTTTCTTTACGTCTAGCACGAATAATCCGTCGGGGCGCACCCGGTAAATAAAGACAGCCATGTCTTTGGTTTTCATTCTTGTCCCTATATGAATACCGGCGGACAAAAGAGTGTCTTGTGGTAAGAGCAGTTCTTCAGTCACTCGGATTTCCATGTCGGTCTCGGTGGTTGGCGTCGCGATGGGAGTTTCAATTGTGGTTGGAATCTCTGGGGTTTCAGGTGTTGTTGCGCTTTCTTCTTTCTTTCCTGTGGCTGACATACATCCTCTGTCTCCTATAATGTTAACACTGCCATTTTAGCACTTTCCTTAAGCATCTCCTCTATTCGGATGAGTTCGTTGAGTATGGCTGTTCGAGCACCTTCCACAACGCCAGCCTTTATTATTGGACATCTGAAAGCCACAGACAAGTGTGCAATGTGAGCCTCGGTTGTTTCTCCTGAGCGGTGCGACATAATAGGCACGTAGTCTGCCTTCTGAGCCAGTTGGGTTGCTTCCCAAGCGTCCGTGAGCGTTCCCACTTGATTGCCCTTGATTATGGTTGCATTTGCTGCGCCCATTTCTATTCCTTTCTGCAGTCGTTTCTTGTTTGTTACGAAGAGGTCGTCGCCGCAAACTAAACAATTCTTAGCCTTCTTTGTGAGTTGGGCGAAGCTGATGAAGTCTTCTTCATGGAAGGGATCCTCAACATAAACTAGTGTGTATTTTTCCATAAGTCGCATCACGAAGTCTAGCTGTTCGCCTGAGTCTCTTTTCACACCATCTCTCTGGTATATGTAACCCTTTCCATTTGCATCCCAGAAAGCGGAGGCAGCCATATCCATGCCGACGCCGCATTTGACGCCTGTCTCAGCCGAAATCTGTTCGCAAGCGGTTGCCACAATTTCTAGGGCGTCTTCGTTTTCCATGTTTGGCGCCCAAGCACCCTCATCGGTTCTTCCACCAGTGAAGGTGGAATCCTTTCTTTCGAGTGAGGAGCCGACTCGTTGATGAACCATGATGTTCGCTTTCACTGCCTCTAGAAAGGAGTTCACTTTTATAGGTAGGGTTAAAAACTCTTGAATGTCAGGGGCTTTGGCCCTTGCGTGCTTTCCGCCTCCAAGAACGTTTCCGAGCGGATGCGGCAGTTCATTGGCAAGCCTGCCTGCCAAATGTTGAAAGAGTGGAACACCCTTTGAGGTCGCTGCGGCTTCGGCTGTGGCTAATGAAATCGCGTAGGCGGTGTTTCCTCCAATGTTTCCGAAGCCTTGTGTCCCGTCGATTTCGTGGAGTAGAGCGTCGATTTGTTCCTGTTTCTGCGCATCTGCCCCAATTAGTCTTGGCGCAATGACTTGTTTCACTTTTTTTATGGCTTCGTCAACACTGCCCTTCGGGTAGGGTATTGCTTCTTCTTTTCCCCGGCTGGCGCCTGAGGGCGCTGATGCCCGTCCGCATCCGTTTTGGGTTGCTACGTCTATTTCTATGGTTTCTTCGCCTCGGATGTTGAAGATTTTTCGCGCTGCTAGGCTTTTGATGAGGGTTGACACGGTTTTCCCTCGGTGGTTCAATGGTGTTACTCTGTGGTTTTGGCTAGTCTGCGTTTGCTTGCCTCCTCATAAAACTTCAATATTTCATCAATGACCTCAACATGTGAGAGCAGCATACGGCGGCAACAATACCGCTTCACGCCTAGACTGTCCAGCACCTTGCCCGAGTCTTCGCCCTCTTTCACACGCTTGGCAAAGTCTTCCCACTTATCACCGATCAAGTAACCACAACTGAAACAGCGAACAGGAATAATCATGACCGATGCACCCAAATGCGCTGTTAGCATAACGATAGCATATAATTAAACTTTATCTTTTGCCCTATCTTGGCGCGGGGTGCGGGATTTGAACCCGCGCGGCCGGTTAGGACCACAGGCTTAGCAGGCTTAGACACGCGCTTTAGCTGCGCTTTTCTGCCCCCTACCAGGCTAGGGCAACCCCGCACGGTTATTCCCTAACGCCATGTGGGTTATTTTTGTGTTTCGTGCTCAGGGGGTTTGATAAGCTTTATAATGTTGTTTGTCTATGCTGTTCTTCACAACAACGAGTCTAGAACCGTATGAACCAAGAGCAAAACACAAACGAAGCAACAGCCCCTCCAGTGCCCAAAAAGTTGATTGACAGACCCTCTGATTTTAGGTTTCACGCAGCATACCTCGTTTACTCTGAAGCATGGGACAGAGCGTCGTCTCCAGAGGTTAAGACAAAGCTGAACGAGATTATTGAGGCGCTCTCGACGGATAAAATCGATTACGAGGTATTCTACAGGGAGGTCAATCAGTATAGGGCTGGTTTCAGTCCTGAACACTTTGGCGGTCGGACTTTCATAGAAACGGCGAGAAAGAGAGACTGGAGAAAGAGAGAGGAAAGGGAACGCAGAAACAAGAGGCATGGAAGATAGACTAGCGCTGTAGCATCATTCTTTTATCAGGATATACCCACCATATTTAAAGGGCTAGAATCGAACAGGGCCGGTCGTCTAGCTTGGTTAGGATGTCGCCCTTACACAGCCACATAGCTTAGGAGAGGCGAAGGTCGCAGGTCCAAGTCCTGCCCGGCCCACTGTATTATCTATTCTGTTGTCTCCAATGCTTCTGCACCTATTAGTATGGGTGTGAAAATTTTTTTGTGTTCGAGCTCAGCTTATTCTCTTTGTGTTTCTGATTTTGTTTTTGGTTTGGTTGTTGTTTTTGGTTTTGTTTGAGTCTAGTTTGGCGCACTTTCTATGTTGTTGAAAGTGACTTTCGATGTTGCCAAAAGTGACGTTTGGGATGTTGCTTGGCTGCTCTTTGTGTTTAGATGTTGTTGTTGACGTTTGGAGTATTTGCTTACAACAACTTCCGATTCATGGTATGGTGACCCTCAATGTTGCTAAAAGTGACGTTTACCATAATGCTGCTTTGCTGTGGGAGAAAGAATTTCAGAAGAAGAAGGGAACAAACCCCTTTAACCTTCTTCTACCAGAATGGCGAAACGCCGTCGAAGAAGCCGCCAAACTCAGAGCCATATTGGCTGGATTAGAAACAAAGAGAACCCTAAAACTCTAACCAACAATACAGTAAAACCAGTACCAATACTTGACCTTATACGTCATACCGTCCCCCGTCTCACTCAATGTTTCTTATTTGACTTTTCCCTTTTCAAATAATCTTGTCTTATTTTCTCGGCTAGTTTGCTGTCTTCGACCACGAAGGCGCCGCGGTAACCGCACTCCCTGCACTCCCAAATCGACCAAAGCTGAGGCAGCCCACTCGCCCAAAAAATCTCGGTGGAGCCACATTTAGGGCAGAACTTCACCCTTCTCTCAATACGCTTCACCATCCCACCGCTTCCTTTATCCTTCTCGGACTGAAAGGCGCCAAAAAGGCACGGCGCAAATAAGGTCCAAGCTTGGGCACAAGTCCAACTGCGTCTGTTCCCAGCTTGCATAAGATTGCATGCTCCAGCAGTCCAAGAGTCTCGATTTTGACAACATCACGAAAATGTCCCGCTCTTTCAACCGCTCCTTCAACCTCTTTACGGCTGGCTCCCAACACTATCAAGCGGTCAAGATTAGACCTAAGCCAATCAGAAAACCGAGAAAGCTGCGCTTCCGACAATTCAGCTTCCCAAAAACTTCTTTCAATGTTCAAGTCAGATACGATTTTGATGTGAAGCGGCGCGTAATCATAAAGGCAGAACATTTTGATTACGCTCTGAAGCGATAGGCTTCTGCCGTCGGCGAGTTGTGCCCTCAATCGCTGTAGAGGGATTACAACATCACAGACTCTGGGCGCAAAAACACCAATGTCGACACGCAGTTGTGTGGTTGATTTGTCAGCCTCGAGAACATTTCCACGGAGAGCAGAAAACCTTCTAACATCATCAGCAGAAGTTGGCGTCAAACCGATTTCCTTTTCGAGGAGTTTTAAGCCAACGGATTCATCTTCGCCTGTTAGCTCGATTTGAATCCAATCTCGGGTTGTTTTGCCTTGAACCTTCACCCTGACTTTGAGGTCTCTATACAAAGACTCAAGCATGGTTTCAAGGTTTCGTTGAGAAAATGAACCGTATGCTTTCTCAAGCAGTGCGACTGTCGTCACTGAGGGTCTCCAACTATTGCTGTGATTTCTTCATGCAGTTTCATAATTCTGTCTAAAGCGGGATGGTTTTCACCCAAGTGGGCAGCATATGTTTTCAAGGCTTGTTTGACAGAGACCGTTCTCAGGCTTTCAACCCGTTTGTCGGCGTAGCACACAATCTTCTCTTCCAGAGTTTGAGGCAAATAGTCTTTAGCAGGCCACCCTAACAGCTTCGCCTCTTCTTTTGGGATACCTCCTCCAACGTGTCGCTCGATGATTTGAACAACCGAGCTAGATAAACCTAAGGAATGGGCGATTTGACTACCAATCAGCCCATGGTATACGCTGTGAGTCTTGGAGCGACCTATATCATGAAGCAGCCCACTCACTTCTACCAGTTCAAGATCAATATTGAAACCTTTCCTTTGAAAAGCCTTGGCGATCTTGCCCGCAAATCTAGAAACCGCCTTGCAGTGTTCAATAACGTGCTGGGAACATCCGGCTTTAGCGAGAAAAACTAGTGCCTCAGCTCGGGTTGGCAGTCTGGGCTCACTCACTCAGCTCCTTCCTCAACTGCTCAACCCTTGTCTCCAACGCCTTTACAATGTGGGCGTTGTCAAAGTGCATAAGTGAGCCCCCACAACTTGGGCATCGAAAAACGGACTCCACGGCTTCTTCAAATGGAACTCGCAGGCATTTAGGAGAGCCACAGTAGTAGAAATCGTGATTCTTTTCGTAATCAAGCCTGATTTGGAGTTTTTCTAATACCCGCCGCTTTTGGTTGAGGATGAAGCCTTCTAATTGGTCAGGTTGAAGTTTCCAGTGGAAGATAAACCAGCCTGTGTTCTCGTCCCTCGACCTCCGCAAAGCCACCAAAGAATGATCATACAGCTTGTAGAGAATCTTGCGCACCAAGTTGAGGCGTATGCCTGTTTTTGTGGCGATTTCATCATCTGTGACCTCGCCCACTCCCTTGAGGACATTGATAACCTTGATGGCTTCTTCGTTTCCGAAGACCTCAGCCACCTTGTTAAGGGTTTTGTCATCCACGAAGCTCAACCGAAACGCCTCTCTTCCTGTAGGCTCACTATGAATAGTACAAAAGTTGCCTTAAATCTGTTGTTCTTAAAACCGACCAATTCATGATTTAAGCACTTTTTTGCCGTGTTTTTGAGGAAAAATCTTCAATTTTGCTCCATCAAACCGTATGCCAAACTCCTTTCCCTCATAAAATCGATCGAGAAAAACTGCTAGACTAGAGATTTCTGAATGAGGCTGATTTCCAACCGCAACATTAAAGTCTGATATGTTTGGAGAGAAGAACTCTCTAGGCACCTTCTGGCTGCCAACAATGACGAGGACATCTTTGCCAGAGGCTTTGATTCTCTCCATGATGCCGCTCGTTTGAATGTTCTCTCCGTAGACGGTGAGGTGTACAACCACGCCTCGCCTGCTCCGCCATTCTTTAACAACTTGTTTCCACGGCTTTCCCATTTCAAAATCAAACTTTCCACCCCATTGGGCAACGACTTTCTCAACCGTAGCCCTCACCTCTTCGTCCTTCACATCGGCTAAAATGAACTTTGAGGCGCCGAACGCTCGAGCTACTAGCGCCACATGCGTTGTGACTCTCTGGTCTCGGAAGCGGTGCCCCCAGCGCAAAACAGCGATCTCAGGCTTTTTCAAATGTTCCCCCAAACTCGATAACACGCTCTCTGACCTTGTCTGCGAACCATGGAACAGACTCAAAAACAACGCGAACACCGTCTCCATCGTACTTAATGCTGTTCACCTCGGCGTGGTTGAAGAGCCATGAAATAAAGGGAGCGTGTTGACTTTTTATGGGGATCAAAAACGAGGCTTTAACGTAATCCTTAAGGTAGCGCATCATCTCATTCTGCAGCTGTTGGATGTTTGTCTTTTTAAGGGCTGAAACTACCACGGGATTAGGTGCCAAACCCTTTAGGTTGAAGAGTTTTTGTTGCAGCTCCCATTCTTGGAGGAGGTCGATTTTGTTTAGTGTAGTTACGATGGGTATGCCTGAGGCGCCTATGGTTTGAATGGTGTCGAGGCATACGGTTAGCTTGCGTTCTATGTCCTCCTGTGACTCGCTCATATCTACTACGAGTAGAATTAGGTCTGAGAAAATAGTTTCTTCGAGTGTTGAATGGAAAGCTTCAATTAACGTCAAGGGCAAGCGGTCGATGAAGCCAACAGTGTCTGTTAGCAGAACCTTCCTGTTTGATAAGTTTACGGCTCGAGTTGTAGTTGACAAAGTCGTGAATAAGCCTTCACCGACCCGAGCGCTTTCCTCAGCTAAGGCGTTGAAGAGAGAACTCTTACCTGCGTTTGTGTAACCAGCTAATGAAATCATAGAGTAGCCAAGTTCCTGCCTACGCGTTCGATGAAGATTGCGCTTCTTGCGTATGCCCTTCAACTTGCCTTGAATATGGTGGATTTGACGTTTGACAGTCTCGTAGTAAAGGTCCACTTGATAGGCACCTAAGCCCATGAACCCTGGCTGTTCCCTCTTCTTTGCCAACTTGACCTTTTCTTTGGCGCGCGGCAACTCGTAGCGTAGTTTGGCGAGTTCAATCTGTAATTTGGCTTCGGTTGTTGCGGCTCTGCGGGCAAAAATCTCGAGTATGAGTTGAAAGCGGTCGATGGCTTCGACGCCGGTTTCTTTAGCTAGATTGTAGGCTTGGAGGGGCTTGAGTTCGTTGTCAAATATTATTTTTTCAGCCTCTTTTGTCTTAACTAGGTCAGTGAGTTCCTTTACCTTGCCGCTGCCAATCTGGTAGCTTGGGTCACGTTCCCTTATTTGCTCCATATTGTCTACAACATTGTACCCGGCGGATTCGGCTAGGCTTTGAAGCTCGTCTAGGCCAGAGCGTTCATGCCTTAGGCGTCGCTGCACTATTACTGCTCTCGTTTGGTCAGTTGCCCCCAGTTTTATTTTTCCTCTTTCTTCTCTTTCTTCAGAACTATGTCTCCTAAAGTGGGCGAAGTCGGGCGAGAAGCCAGAGCCTCTAAAGGCACCTTAGGTTCAGTGACGGTTACCAACAATTTAATGCGCAGAGCGTGTTGCAATTTTTCAACTAACAGGTTGTCTGGCGTCATTTTTCCGCTTTCAATTTTGCGCAACACCGAGACCTTCTCGCTAATTTTCTTACCTAGATCTTCATGGCTTAGACTCATCTTTTCCCGTGCCTGCCTCACTTTGGCGCCAAAACCATCTACCAGTTCGAGGTTTTCTGCCACAGATATGGGAGGCTGTTTTCGAGGTGGAAGCACAGGCGCAGGCAACCTCTTAGCGATTTTCCTTAGGCGCGGTTCAGTTTTTGCCTCCCAATAGACAGAGCCCAGTTTAGAACAATCATTGCACACTAGCATTTTGGCGCCCTCGATCACGGCTCGGTATGGGGCACCGATGATTCTGCGACCGCAGACTTCACAGCGCATTGTTTGATTACTCTCCAAAATTGTTTTACATACACCCTCATCTTTATACTTTGTCAACCCCGGTGGTGTGGACTCTTGCGAAACAAGCGCGAAATCATTGAAAAAATACGATTGATTGCGGATTACCAGCTTGGCAAGGATGCGGGCAAGGCGCTGTTTCCAGGCAATGTCGATGTTGTTTTTTCTAAGCGAACTGGAAGGATACGTCACGTCTATTTGAGGCGTAAATTGTTGGCAACCTTGCGCCCTACCGATGGAATGTTTTCATTAACTACAGAAGGTGCCAAACGACTGTTGCATGGTGCAAGTTCAAGTCGGCTTTGGGTAAAGGTCTCTAAGAATGCGGCGCCCTTCATCGCTGAGGGAAGGAGCGTTTTCGCCAAACACGTTATTGCCGCTGACCCAGAGATTCGCCCTCAAGAAGAGGTCATGGTCATCGGTGAGGGCAATCAATTGCTAGCGGTTGGCAAAGCAATTTTGACTGGGAGGGAAATGAAGGCGTTCAAGAGAGGTGTGGCTGTGCGAGTGCGCAAGGGCGTTGCAGAAAAGTAGGACTTAAAGGAACGCTTTGATTGCGTCTTTTCCTTTCATTCCAGCCGTCACGCCTTGGGCTTGAGCCTTCGAAGTTGCCGCTTTTATCACGGCGTTGAGGACATCGTCGAAGCTTTTCACTCCGCTGACTGTAGCACCCGCCACGTTCAGTTTTTCTGCAGCTTCGATGTTGATGAATCCGCATCCCACAAAGCCTGTTCGCCCAATAATGAGGAGCAGAGGTGGTGAATTGGGCAACTCTACTCGCAGACCTACCGCTGTTTTTTCTTCTATTTCCAACGGTGTTACGTCGATCATGGTTTGATTCCTCTGAGCATAGCTTTCGTCTGCGGTTTTTAAATAAACATTGCTAACATACAATAATGAAGGGCAGATTCGTAAGTGCTCACCAAACTCAAACAGCAGATTCAGGCGTTGATGACTTACGAGGCACGATTGGCGTTTCAAATCGGATTGACGCCGAATCTTGCAAGTGCACTGGGAATCTTGACTGCTGTTGCCTCCGCGCTTTTATATTGGAGTGCACGGTGGTATCCAATCTATTTATTTGCGGCGTCTTTTCTTCTCTTGCTCTCAGGCTTCTTTGATGCTTTAGACGGCGTCATCGCGAGGCTTTATGGGAGAACCACTGTGTTTGGGGGCTTCCTTGATTCCATGCTTGACCGGTATGCCGACGCATTAGTTTTAGTTGGAATAATTCTTGGTGGTTTCGGCGACCTCCCTTGGGGATTTTTGGCGCTAATAGGCTCGTTGCTGGTCAGCTACAGTCGAGCGCGCGCTGAGGCTGCAGGAGTAAAAATGGAAACTATAGGCTTGGCGGAACGAGCCGAACGCATCATAATACTCATCATCGCAAGCGTTCTCACTCTGATTTGGAAGGAAGCTTTGAGCTGGGGCATAGTCTTGCTGGCTGTTCTCACAAATCTAACCGTGCTTCAACGGGCGATTTATTTTAGAAGAGAGCTAAAAAAGAAGATAGCAACACCAATAATTTAGTATGGGCGTCTCCAGCGCATCCGCCGCTCGTCTCGAGCACGAACCTTGACCACGCCTCTGTGCACAGCACACGAAACACAATAATACTTAGTTTCAACGTGGGTTGGCAGGTAGGCGCCTCTTTGGCGGAGTTCTCTCGCCAAGGTTGGATCAACCAATGTTACTGGCCGCGAAATCTTTTTCGCTTTGTCGGCTGGAACTAGGGCTCCGCAGGAGCTACACTGAACCATGTCGCTTCTTCCCTTGCCGCCCTTTGCCCTTCCCCTGCTCTTCCTTTTAACTGGCACTTTTCTTGTCCTCTGAGGGTTTAATTATTTAAATCGAATGAGTAAACCATGCTTATAGATGTTTCCACAATGAGTCACGTCAACGCGTTTGACCTCGTAACCGTGGGGCACTTTGCAATAGACAGCATACTCTCACCTAAGATAATTCACAGAAGAGAGGCATTGGGTGGACCGCCCACATATGTTTCGGTTGCCGCTGCTAAACTAGGAGCGAAGGTTTCTGTCATTTCAAAGGTTGGCGACGACTTCCCAAGAGAGTATTTGAAGTGGCTTCAAAGTAATGGCGTGGACTTGTCGGGGCTAGAACGAGTTTCCAACGCTTCAACTAGCCGTTTTGTTTTAGAATACAGAAACTGGGAGCGAAGGTTGCGACTTGAGGCTCGTGCGCCACCTATCTTGCCGACGGACATACCCAGTTCTATACGGGCAGAGATTGTTCATGTGGCGCCAATCACAAACGAAATTTCAAGCGGAGTTGTCACGAAACTACGCAGGTCAGCAAGGATTTTGTCACTTGATCCACAGGGTTTTGTGCGAAACTTTGACGAAAAAGGAAATGTTAACTTGAAGAGGTGGAGAGACCCTGAAGCCCTTGCTCAGATTGACATTTTCAAATCGACAGTCGAAGAGATTCGAGCGGTGACAGGGTTCCGAGACCTGAAGTCGGCAATGAAGCAAATTGCTGATTATGAAGCAAAAACGGTTGTGGTAACCAGAGGCATGAAGGGCTCCACACTGCTTTGTGAAGAACAATTTTACAATATCCCAGCCTGCGAGTTAAATGTTATCGATCCAACAGGAGCTGGGGACACCTTCATCGGCGCCTTCCTTGCCGAGTACTTGAGAGTTAAAGACGCCTTATGGTGTGCCTGCGTCGGGTCAGCGGCTGCATCCTTTGTAATTGAAGGCGTCGGTCCAGAGAGGTTTGGAGAGAAGGATGAAGTTTATGAGAGAGCGCAGGGGATATATGAGAAAGTTGTGGGAAAGAAGTAGGGCTTGGTGACACCTTTATGGGACGTGTGGCAAAGGGTGTAAAATGCAGCGTCACTGGCTGCGGCAACGATGCGATTCGTTCACTTGTCGCTGAGAAGGTTACGGCTGCGGGCTTAAAGGTGGGCGAGACTAGGCGCGCTTACCTGTGCAAGGAGCATTATAAGGAGTTTAAGCGGCATACGAAGCAGGATCGGATGCTGCAGCAGTGGAGACACGGCACAGTAGGATAAGAAGAAATGAGGAAAACTGCCGATGCCTTTGTTTCGCGGGTTGGTCCTTCTAGACTTACTGACTTTGTTGGGTTGAACGTGGCACTTGCTTGCTGTGGTTGAGCACCTCTACGAAGAGCTTGGTGAGAATTCAAGCCCTGCCCAATCCTGGTTGAGAAAGTGAAGAATGGAGAGTTGGGAATAAAAACAAGAAAAGGATTCTACGAATATTAAACTCCAAAAAACAAACAGAAACGACTCACTCCCACAGCGAAAAATTTTTTTCACACACCCATACTAATAGTTTAGCTGTCTAAACGCAAGACTAATCTGAAGAACCCCCATTCTATCATAGAGTCCAAGCAAGTGAGGCAAACACATTTGAGAATCCTACAGCTGCACTCAAACTTCATCGAATACACACCCATAAAGAAAGAAGTCACCATAGCCGAAGAAACCCAGAAGAAACCGACAAGACTAGACGACATAGTCGTCCTGTTCACATGTATCGAAGAAGGCGACAACGAATCAGTCGCCAAACAAGCAATAGACGAAGTCAAAGAAGCTCTACAACAACTGAAGGCAAAAAAGATTCTGATATACCCTTACGCTCACCTAAGCAGCAATCTGGCCAAGCCCACAGCCGCTCTGAACATTCTAAAGACCATGGAAAAGCACGCCAAAGCCGTAGGCATCGAAACCTATCGAAGCCCATTCGGCTGGAACAAACAGTTCACAATTTCTATTAAAGGGCATCCCCTAGCTGAACAATCGAAAGTCATAGTGCCCAAAGGAGAAGCGAAAGAAGAAAGAAAGGTAAGAAAATGGAAAATCCCGAAACCAGAATACTCGATACTGAAACTAGACGCCGAAACCTCAGACCCCAAAGAATACAAGTTTAAAGAAGGTGAAGAGGACATCAAGACGCTCGTAGAAAAGGAAGTTTTCAAAAAAGAAGCTCCAGGCGGAGAACCACGCATCATTGCGATATTGAATAGGTTTGGATTTGAGTGGGAAAAAAGCTCCGATTCTGGACATATGCGATACGGTCCAAAAGCGGCTTTGATGGTAGAGTTGGCTGGAGACTACGCGTGGCAAAGCGTCAACGAATTGGGCATCCCGAGCTTCTATATAAAAGGAACAAACCTGTTCAACCTGAATGTTCCAGCAATCAAGGCGCACGCTGATCTGTTTGGAGAGAGACTCTACACAATACGAGTTGACAATGAAGAATTCATTCTTAAATATGCCGCCTGCTTCCAACAGTTCTCCATGCTAAAAGACTGGATGATCAGCTACAAGCACATACCCTTCGGAATGCTCGAGATCGCAGACAGCTACCGCCTAGAACAGTCGGGCGAAACCCTACTTGGATTTAGACTGCGAAGATTCTACATGCCAGATTACCACGTATTCTGCAGAGACCTAGAACACGCCAAGGAGATGACGCTCAAGGTTCACAAGAAAATTCATGAAAAAGCTAGAGAACTGGGCAATCAATACGTCTCTCTATATAATTTAACTAAAAGTTTCTTTGAAAAAAACAGAGAATTCATGAGAGAGCTGGTTAAGGTTGACAGAAAACCTGCCCTTCTGCACTTCGTTCCAGAAGGTAAATATTACTGGGTCATAAACGTGGAATATCACATAACCGACGAACTGAAAAGGTCTCGTGAGATAGCCACTGTTCAGATTGATGTTGGAAACGCCAAACGATTTGGAATTAAGTACGTGAACGAAAAGAGAGAAGAAGCCTATCCGCCTATTTTGCATACTGCTGTCCTCGGTGGGATCGAGCGCTACTTATACACTGTCTTTGATGCAGCGTTGAAGAAAGAGGTCCCCAGTTTACCACTTTGGCTCTCCCCAGCTCAAGTGAGGATTATACCAATCTCAGACAAGTTCACTAGGGATGCAGAGAAAATCGCGGATATAATGGAAAGGCAATGTATACGAGTGGACGTTGACGACCGTCCCTTCACGATGCAGAAGAAGGTGAGGGAGGCGGAGGTGGAATGGATTAGTTATGTGCTCGTGATTGGGCAGAGAGAGATAGACTCCGGTGTTCTTTCAGTGCGTGATAGAGAGCTGAGAAAGCTTAGGAAGATGCGACTTGAACGGTTGATAAGCGAGATACGAAAGAAAACGGCTGGTATGCCGTTTCAGTCATTAACCTTGCCTAGAGAGTTATCGAAGCGACCACAGTTCTAGTCTATCTTTGTTTGGATTCCAAATTACTTTTTCTATTGTGGATACATACTCTAGATTCACACGTGTTAAATACAGATATCCAAAAAGACATGGAATCATGGGCAAAATCGAGCAGGTTGCTGTTCAACAGCCAGCACAGAGACTTGTACCCGCTCAAACTGGAGAAACCCAAGTGAGCAAAGTTGAGTTGTTGCTCAGAAAGGTCGTGCTGGCAGCCCTTACAATGTTGGGTATAGGGCACATCCTCACCAACGCGCCGATAGCTCTTCTGATAGGGCATTCAGCGTCAGCCTTGCCCATTGTTTCTCAGGCAAACGTTAGCGCAATCGCGGGTAGGATTCTATTTCTGATGGCTTCAATAATCTCTGCAGGTTTAGGCGGGCTCTTCATTTTGGGTGCGGTGAAGTTTTATGAGCGGAGTCAAACTCGAGGTTTTATATTTCTGGGCGTTTTGCTAGGGTCTTTCTATCTGCTCTGTCTGGGTGCGGGTTCTACGCTTTTGCTTTCTGAGAAAAATTTGATGGCTTTGATGTTGATTGGTGCCCCTATACTTGTTGTCGTTAGTGCTGCCGCATATGTGTTGCCTCACACGCGCTTCAAGGTGATTGGTTTTGTCTCTGGCACTGTAGGCGGTGTTATCCTTGCCCATGTGATACTCAACCTCAGGATGTTGAACTTTATTTTTCCTTGGGATATTCCTTTCACAGGACCATTTATGACCTTAACAGTTTTGGAGAGTGCTATAGTTGTTCTTGGACCGTTGGCCGCCTTCACGAATTCTTTTGGTCAGAGGCGTGAGCATCGGCCGGTTGCTCACATGTTTACTTCGTTGGTTGCTTTGGTTTACGGTGTTGGCGTGTTTATTGGTTCTCTTGTTCTCTCGATGAGTTTTTGGGATCTTATTTGGAAGTCGCCTTGGGGTGGGGTGTTTCATAATTTGCCTGAGTGGATGATGAGTACGATTGTTTTGTGGAGTGCTAGCCTCGTCCTTATGGATATTGGTGGCGTTTTGTTGATTGTTAGTGCTTGTTTAGGGTTTGTTTTTGTGGCGCGAGAGTTCTCGCAACTCCAGAGACAGTCTGTGCGCTGAAAAAATTTTTGTGCGAGAGGGTTGGCGCTATCTGTTTGTGTTTTGGGGTTGGGATGAAAATTGGTCACTTTTGGGCACTTTTTGTTGTTTTTTGTGTTTGGGTTTGGTTTAGGGCACTTTCAATGTTGCCAAAAGCCACTCTCAATGTTGCCAAAGTGACGTTTGGGATGTTGCTTTGGCTGTTCTCTGTGTTCGGATGTTGTTGTTGACGGTTGTAGTGCTTGCTTACAACAACTTCTAATTCATGGTATGATGACCCTCAATGTTGCGAAGAGGAAGGGAACAAACCCTTACGCCTTCTTCTACCATTACTTCTTTAAGAACAGAGCGTTGCGCTTGTTCAGTTTGTGCTTTTGACTGCGCGTTTTTGGTTCGGGTTGGTGTTTCTGATTTTTGACCACCGCCTTTTGTATCTTAAAGGGTCCAAAACGTATTGTTCCGCCAAACAATATCGCCAGAACTCCCAGAACTAGTAGTATCGCAAGAAATGGATTTGCTAGGAGTTTGTCGTACATAAGTGCAATCCAAACTAGCACAATTACAAGGGGAACCAGCACAAGCAAGGCAAATTTCAGCATTGCTTCCCACATAGCTCGCGTGATCCGTGTGGCAACGGTTATGGATTCAATATCTTTTTCGGTTTGCATGTTTCATCTTGCTAACAAGCGTAAACGTTTTAAATATGGTTCATGGTTTGAACTTAGTTCAAAGGTGAATTATTTGGCAAAAGGCATATCCTCAAGAGAAAAAGCGAAACTCAATATCTTAGCGTTAGCCGCAGATTACAAACAACATAAGAGCTCTGATTTTGTAAAAGGGTTAGAAGGCACACATGCTAAAAACACCGTTTACAAATATCTTAAAGAACTTGTCAACGAGAGACTAATGGAAATGAAGCCTGGAAGCCCAGAAGAATCTTTTAGACCAAGGTTTCTGATTCCTGAAAAGGCAAAAAATAAGGTTGAAAAACTACTTTTGAGAAAGGAAATTGATGATCGCGTAGACTCCTTTGACGAGGGAATGTTGCGGCAACTACCTGGATTTTTAGATAGTTTGACAAAAGGTGAAGAATTCTGGGTATGGCTTCCAGATATAAACAATCCAGAAAAAATCATAAAATACAAAAGCACGATGAAGATTCTGCGTCAAGATTGATTAGGTTAAAAGAGATTACATAACTACCATGTTAAAGAGGAAAAGCTTGCCAGCCGGTTAACAAGGTAGTCGAGGTCAGTAAGAAAGCGGAGTTTCTCTCCAAAGGCTTCGTGTAGATGCTCCAGCACAGCAAGCGCCACATCCAACAACACTAAACAACAAAAAGTTGCAGAAAGTTGCTGGGTGCTATCAATTTCTGTTCCACCGCATCCTTGCAAAAAGCATAAAAGCCTGCCGAAAGCTGCATACGTATTCTACCATGGGAGAGGAAATAGCGTGGAGAAAGAACTCTCAGTCTACATAGATGGCAAGTTCCACCCCAAATCACGGGCAAAAGTTTCAGTCTACGACCACGGACTACTATACGGTGACGGCGTGTTCGAAGGCATACGCGCTTACAACGGCGTCGTCTTCAAGTTGAAGGAGCACATAGACCGCCTGTACACATCAGCGCATACGATTATGCTTCAGATACCCTTTGGCGAAGAAAAAATGATACGCGCTGTTTTGGATACACTCAAAAGGAACAAGCTAAAAGACGCCTACATTCGTCTCGTAGTCACCAGAGGCGTAGGCGACTTGGGACTCGACCCCAGAAAATGCTCAAAACCCACAATCATTGTTATAACAGAGCCGATGATTGTGCTGCATTCTAAAGAAAAGATAGAACGAGGCATAACCGCTATGATAACATGGGTTAAAAGAGACCCAGTTGACGCCACAACCCACGAAGTGAAATCGCTGAACTATCTTAATAGTGTACTAGGAAAAATTGAGTCCAATATAGCAGGCGTCGATGAAGCTATCAGCCTTGACAAAACAGGATTCGTATGCGAGGGAGTGGCGGAAAACATCTTTATAGTCAAGGAAGGAAAAGTCATCACGCCACCGACCGCTACTGGTGCACTTCGTGGAATAACAAGGAACGTAGTCATCAGACTCGTCGAAAAGCTCGGATACCCTATGATAGAGAGAAACATTACACCTAACGAATTGTTCACAGCAGACGAGGTTTTCTTCACCGGAACAGCGGCTGAGATCACACCAGTTAGAGAGATAAACAAACGTATGATAGGCGATGGCAACCCTGGACCCATAACAAAGCGACTGATAAAAGAATTCAGCAAATTAGTAAAGGACCCAAAAGAAGGAATACCAATCAGCTAGGTGACATTCAAATGAAAACCCTACTGCTGACAGAGAAAGATGTCAGACAACTTCTCACTATGGGCGAGGTCATGAAAGAGGTAGAATCAGCATTCAAAGAGAAAGGCTTAAACCGCGTGCAGATGCCCGCGAAACTCTACATCTTCTACAAGAAACACTATGGCGACCTCAGAGCCATGCCATCCTACATAGAAGGACTGGACATCTCAGCCGTCAAAGTCGTGAACGTGCATCCAGACAACCGAACAAAATACAATCTTCCGACGGTAATGGCAACGATTATCCTCGTAGACCCTAAAACTGGAGGTCCTTTGGCGATAATGGGCGGCACGTGGATAACCGACATACGAACAGGCGCCTCAGGAGGCGTAGCAGCTAAACATCTAGCTCGAAAAGATCCCAAAATTGTGGGATTCGTCGGCGCAGGCGCCCAAGCTAAGACACAGTTAGTGGCATTACTAACCTTCTATCGAAAACTCGAAGAAGCCAGAGTGTGGAGCCGTACAAAAGAGACAAGAGAGACGTTCGTAACCGAGATGCAGCCCACAAGCCGAGGGGTAGCGAAAATGATAGCCGTTGAGAGCGTTAGAAAAGCTGTAGAGGGCGCAGATATCGTTGTCACAACAACACCATCACGAGAGCCGATCGTCTCAGACGAATGGATAAGCGAGGGCATGCACTTCAACTGCATAGGCGCAGACGCCCCTGGCAAGGAGGAGTTAGACCCAAAAATACTAACAAAAGCCAAGATTGTTGTCGACGACTGGGAGCAAGCATCTCACAGCGGCGAAATCAACGTTCCCCTGACAATGGGCATGCTTTCACGCCAAAGTGTTTGGGCTGAGATAGGTGAGATCGTGGCTGGTCTTAAGCCTGGACGGACATCCGATAAAGAAATCACCGTCTTTACTTCGACTGGTCTAGCTATTCAAGACGCGGTTACGGCTCAACTTGCATACAAGAAGGCTTTGGCGAAAGGCATTGGACAATATGTAGAAATCATATAGAAAAGTCTGCCAAGAAAGACGCAGTGAAGCATCGAAAAGGAAAGCTATGACAGGCACTGCCTTGCTCTTCGTTGTTTCCAGCTTTGAACTCTGTACTTTACGCTCGTATCTTAGCAAAAGCAGAGATGAATCGACCATCCACTGGAAGAATTCATGGAATTACTACTTCCTTTGTCACAATGAAGCCTTGAGAAGTGTAAACACTGATCTTAGCGGTTAACGACTTGCCTTGAAAACCACTCCAATCCCAAGTGCAGACAAGAAGCACTGAAGAGTTTTTCTCAAGCCTAGAAGAGGGGTAAGCAGCCCAGGGCATAGCAACGAGGGACTGGTTTACAGAAACCGTGATGTTGCTGACGTCAACAAACGAGGGCGAAGTTGGAGCATTTGCCACAGTGACGTTAAACTGCTGGGAACTAATAGTAGCGTTGAAAACAATTTCTGTTATGTTCAAATTTACGGGTTCAGGAAGTCGTTGATTGAACGTTGCCATGTACCCCTGAAACGTGCTTACGCTTATAGTGACACTTTCATTTTGAAAGTCAGTCCAATTCCAGAAGCACTGGAAAGCAACCGAATCACCTTGCATCAAAGCGCTGGGCAAGGGCAGGCTAGGTGTCACATTATCTGGTGGAAAAGAGTTCCCGTCAATGCTTATTTTCGTGATGTTAACGTATGTCGCTGAGGTGTCCGAGTTTAGGACAGTTACATTGAAGTGTGTCACACTTATAGATGAATTGAACGAGGCTTTGATTACGTAAAGTGAGGTCAAAGGCCTCGTGAACTCAAGGAGTGTGCCTCTTCCGTCTTCAAGGAAAGCACGAATCTCAATAGGAGTCAGAGTGTAAGGGAGACGAGAAATGCCTGTGTAATTCGCCCAGTTCCACTTGCATTTAAAGGTCTGGGACTCTCCGCGCTTAAACAGATATGGAATGCGTGGATCAGTATCGGTTAAGGAATGTGTTCTGCCGTCGTCAGGTGTTCTCACCTCAATTCGAGATAGATTAACGTTTGACGATGAATAGGAGGGATTGAGAATGGTGACATCGATGAAAGAAGTGTCTTGAACCGAAACCTCAACGTTTTCGATGGTTATTCCCGATTTCTTAGGAAGCCTAAACTCAGATTCAAAGTAAAAACCCATCACGTAGACGTATGAAAGAAGGGCGCCCAATATGAACGAAACTACAAATAGCAAAATAAGGACAAGCCTCGAAATTCCTCGACCACTTTGAATCAATCTCATTATGTTTCCCCCTACGGTAAACCTTAATCAAATATTGTTTCCATATTCAAACTTTTCCCTTGTGAAGTGCCTTTAGACCTTCATTGATGTTTGTCGGAAAACCTGAAAGATGGTGCTAACTAAACCAAAACTACTCTTTTACGATATGTTTTTCCGTTCTAAGAGCTTTTTCTTCCACTTCCCAAGGCATTGCCTCTAACATCAGGAAGAATTCGTTTCCTTCTTGAAGAAGCCGCCAAGTGCGCCCTCTCATTCTGGATAATTTGACCAGCTTGCGCATTGGCACGCTCTCGATACGGCTTCGAGTTTTCAGATAGTCTTTCTCACCTAAGCGCTGAATGTAGCTTGCCCTTCCAATTTTCATTCGAATCCTTTCAGGCATGATCCACTCGCCCTCTTTTTATAATTGTAACCCAAAACAAATAAATAATATTCTAAAAATCTCCACTTCTCGACCGTACCGGTTAAGATAATCTAGGCATGGGTAGAGGCACGAATAATTATTGAGTAATTAACGGTTCAAGCTATGGGAACTCAAAAGGGTGCTGATAAGAGGCACAAAGAGACGTAAGCTAGGACTTGGGCTTTACAACCTCACGCAGATAGTTTTGTGTCTCCTCATCTAAAGCCTTCAGGAGTTCTTCATCAACCTCGCCTCGTCGAATGTTGACCCTGTGCTCTGTTGGTTCAATGTGGTTGATGTTAACTCGCCTGCGCTTGACCCCGTTCAACTGTTTGGGACCTGTGACCAAGACAAAATTCTTGTCGACAACATCAACAACAATACATTTTTTTCCAGCCTCACGCCCAGTAAGCTTGACGCAGATTCTGCCGATATCAATAGCAGGCATTGGACTTCCATCACCCTAAGTTTTTGTGGTTTATCTCATCTGCTGAACGTGTTTATAACCTCATCGACTCCGTTTGAATACCAAACGGTCAACGACAAGGCTGAGGGTGTCAAAGACTTCATCTGAGGTTAAGGGTTCGCTGTCAAGAACAAGGTCGAAGGGCGAATAGTCTTCACCCAATCTGAAGCCGTAGAGGCGTTCATAAATCTGTTTGGTTTTCCCATCCTTTTCTTTTATAATCCTCGCAGCCTTTTCCACGCTTATTCCGTCTCGATGAGCCAAACGCTTTGCCCTTTCTTCTAGTGAAACCTCTAACCAAATCTTGAAACCTATTTCAGACAACCACGGCATAGTCCAGCTGTCTAGTACAACATTGCCTTGCTCAGCCCACTCAAGTAGCTGGTCATCAATCTGCTTGTCAAACTCTGGATCGCGTAATCGCTGTTCAAGGAAGCGCATGCCCTCATGGGTTTCCCACCAATCCTTGTCTTCTGCCTTATAGCCCATCTTTATGGCTAATCCCTTCAGTGCTGTACCGCCAGAAACATACTTTAACCCGTATTTCTTAGCCAACCGTCGTGCTGCCGTGCTTTTTCCACAAGCTGTCAAACCGGCCAAGCAGATTACAATGCTTTCCTTCTTTGCTGTCATACTGGAATGGCGCTCCGAACAGCTTGCTTCAATGCTGCTTGTAAGCATGTGTGGCAGAGTTCGCCGCCAAACATGCGTTCCGGTCTCTTTTTGCTCGTGGAGAGGCGGCTTATCTTAGAGGAAGATTTCATTGGAACGCCTGAAAGCATCCGTCCACAACGGGTGCAGCGTGAAGCCTTGTCTCTTGTCTTTTTGTAATGGATGGTTAAGCCACTGCCACTGGGAAGTTTCAATATACGACGGTGCATGCTTCTCGTTCGCTGATAAGGTCGAGGCATTGGGTCAGTCGCCTCCCATTCCTAAACCGAATATTCGAGTAAATAGTGCCCCTGCCAAGAATGAGCAGAGTAGATACCACAGAAAGACTGTAAGCTGTAACTCTTCGCTCAGCCAAGGAATGTAAGCAACAGTCGTGTTGATGGCAACAATTTGAGGTATAAACACATACCACACGAGTAATAGGGGGATAAACCACAAGAACGAAGTTTTCATGGATTGCCACATCATCTTTGACTGCAACTGCATGATGTGCTTTTCCTGTTTCTTAACCTTGGCCATCAGCTTCTTATCGTCTTCGCGCCTAGCTTTCAATGAGTCAGCTCTCCACCCCGAGATTTCCTTGTTCCAAGCCCGCAGCTGCTCCCTGTTGGTTAGAAGCCTATTGCTCAGTGAGGTTGCAAAAGAAATCGCAAATGACAGAAACATGATAAAGAAGGTTGAATAGGGAACAGACGACAATGACTCAAAAGCCATGACTTGCTTACCCTCCAAAGAATCGTCGAAGTGCGGGATACATCTCTGCGACGCGCTCTTGCACTAGCAGCTGATAATACTGATAGAGTATGCCGACGGACAGCAGTACGCCCATGCCTGTGCCAAACACACCGAAGAAATCAGCCACAGACGCAATCAGTCCAACAATGGCGCCGCCGAGAATCGTTACCGTTGGAATATAACGCTTCAAAACCTGCTCGATGGGCTTCCCCGAACGCCTAAAACCCGGAATCTGCATGCCAGCGTCTACGAGTTGCTTGGCAACAGTTGATGGCCCCAAGCCGCCCACTTCCAGCCATGTAAGCGAAAAAACAATTGAGAAAGACACAAGTATGCCGGTGTAAACTAACGCTCTTATGGGGTCAGCGAGCAGATCAGAGATGCTCCTAGGCGAAATTACGTAGTAGACAAGACCACCTATGGGCACCGGTCCCTGTTCTTGACTTCGAATTTCATACATACCTATAAGGTTTAGCCATGGGTTTGCGTTTGGAGGGTTGCGATTATAGTTGCTCCAGACGAGTTGCGAGATGAAATATACGTTGGCGAAAAGGGCTGAGGCAAATATCACTGGTAGGTTAGACACGTATAGCAGTTTTATTGGATAGCGTCCTCGATAACCACGGTAGCCAGCATAAGAAATGGGCAACTCAACCCTAACGCCTTCTGTGTAGATAACGACAAGAAAGACAACCACCGTTGTGATGAAGCCTAGCATGGCTGGCAAAGTTGGGTCTTCAGGTCTGACAAAGACATTCCACCAAGTCCACTGCCCTTTACTCACATCTCCCAAAATGTAGGATCTATTCATAATAAGTGGGATCATTTGGAAGAGTGCAACGAATATTCCGCGAGAGTTTCCATCTGCTTGGAGCCATGTGGGTGTTGGAGCTAGACTCTCCCACGCGATTTGTTGAGCAACGCCTGCGAGGATGAATAGGCTGATGCCGCTTCCTATTCCCCAGCCTTTCTGAATCATCTCGTCTAACATCATTAGCACAAAACCCGCTATCATTAATTGTGCAAACACTAATACGGAAGCTCGAGGATCCAGTGATCCGTAGACCCCGCCGATTATGTAAGCTGATGCTTGGACTCCAATTAGAATAAATGAGAATATCTTGCTGGCCGTGGTGAAGAGCATTCTGTCATCGGGGTTGGACATGTCGCACCCAATCATACCCGACCCTGCGAGCAACTGCAGTATGAGGCCAGCGGTTACGATGGGTCCGATGCCTAATTCCATGAGGGAGCCTCTGTGAGAAGCGAAGATAACACGGAGGTAGAGGAAGGGGTCGCCTTGCTCAGGGTTGATTGGTATTCCATACAAGGGAACTTCAGTCATAATTAGATAGAGTGCGAGCGCCAAGCCTGTCCAGAAAAGCTTCTCGTTGAACCCCACCTTTCGCTCGGGTTTGCTTATCTCAGGCGTGATTCTTGATAGAGGCTTGAACACTGAGAGAAATCTGCCAGCCATGTGGCACTTTCACCCTTTTCTCTTTATGGCAAATCTCGTTGGATGGTAATTAATCTTTAGGCGTTTCCTCTACTGTTTTCTCTGTCTCTTTAAGCTCTTTTTTTGCTTCCTCTAGGGGCTCGCTTAGTATTTGTCCGCCTGCCTCTTCGATTTTTTTGGCTGCGTTCTCTGAGTGTGAGGCGACTTTGACGAGGACTGGTTTGGTGAGTTTTCCTGTTGCGAGGAGTTTTTGGTATCCGTGTGCTTCGAGGTCGATGAAGGTTTTTCCCTCTTTTTTTGTGAGTTGTTTTTCTCGGGTGAGTTTGTCGATCAGTTGGTCGAGTTGCCCTATGTTGATGACGTTTTCCTTTTCCCTTAGGCTCTGTGGGGTTTTGAAGCCTCTTTTTCCGAAGTAGTTGGGTTCATATCTTAGGACGTAGGTCCATAGGTGTTTGTGGCGACCGACTTTTCGACCGCCTTTCTCTCCGTGTTTTCGATGCTGTCCAATCTGACCCCAGCCCATGGTCCGAGAGCCTCGGCGTTTTCGTGTTTTTCTTAGTTTGTGTGGTGACATTGATTTTGGCATCCGTTTTTTTCTTGCCATAGACATGTGAGAAGGGTTCCTTTTATTCTTAACCATCTAGATTGGAGAGGCTTTGAAATGGGGAAGTTTGCTTATTCTTTATGATAGTCAGACGCGGGTGACACTGAGAGGATGGTTGAGACATTTAACGTTGACCTGTAGGTTTTCGGCAGCAAAATAGTGGTCTCATGAATCGGGACAACCTCAATGGTATCATTGTAGATGATAGCCCTTATGCCTCTGGCCACTCTCTCCGCGACTAACCTCCCTAAAGCAACATGTTTGCCGTCCTTGGCGGCGAGCTCAAAAATGCTTACGTCACTCACAAAAACCTGATGCTCCCGCTCCATCAACTGTAGCCTGTGCATCTTTCGGTAAATTCTTGACCGAAATACCAATGGCGGACAGAAAATACGAGGTGTCTAACAGCAGCTTCAAGACTCAGCCTTCCGAGACAGCAGCTTTCTATGCTTGTGAGACTCTTCCTGAGTTATTTCCGCCAAAGAAGTCTCCCTCAACACTTCTTCAAGACTAGGCACAGGCTCAACCACAAGTCTTTCATCCTCGACCTTGTAAATAACCTTCACGTCAGCACGAACCCAACTCGACTTTTTGCATTTACTAAATTCACCGAGAAAATTTTGTTTTTTCCGATTTAGTAAACATTGCGGGCATCACCCAACTTTCCAAAATTTCTCGCTTCAATCAGTTCAGCCCTAAAGAACAGCAATCTTAAAGACTATGGAGCTAATAAAAGAAGACAAAAGGAGAATTGTGAAAAATGGCGAAGCTGCTTATCCTCTACGACAGCCAGACCAGCAACACTGAAAAGATGGCGGAGGCGGTTGCCGAAGGAGCCCGCTCCGTGCTAGGCGTGGAGGTTGTCCTGAAGTATTATGCCCGCCCAGAGGAACTAGCCGAAGCAGCCGCAATAATCATCGGTTCGCCCACATACTATCACGAGATGACATTGCCGATAAAGCAGGTGCTGCAAGAAGCCGCACGGGCAAACGTGCAACTCAAAGACAAAATCGGCGCAGCCTTCGGCTCATACGGCTGGAGCGGTGAAGCGCCTGAGCAAACCCTAGAAATCCTGAAAAACAGGTTCGGAATGAAAACCGTGGAAAGACCCATCGCTGTTTTATACAAACCCAACCAAGCCCAGCTAGAAGAATGCCGAAAACTAGGAAAGACAGTTGCAGAAAAAGTAGCCGCTAAATAAGGCGCCCCTCAAAATGAAGCAAAAGTCAGAGGCTGAGGTGCTCGAAAACATCTGCAAAACGATTCGCGCAGAGGGCAATGTCTCAAATAATCATGTGAGCACGTTAATGGAAAGGTTTGGTCAACGAGCCTCTAAGGCTTTAGATGCGCTGACCGAGAGCCGAATCAAAAAATACGTTTTCCAACCCAGCGGACGCATCGTCTGGATCGTCGTAGGCAAGGCACGCGACTACCTAGTCATGCCAGCCATAGACTACTGCTCATGCGACGATTTCTACTACCAATTCGACCACGGACACATCTGCTACCACATAATTGCGCAAAAGCTTGCTGAAGCAACCAGTCGATTCGACCTCTTCGAAGACGACGACCAATTCTTTGACATACTAATCCGAGAGTGGAAGGCTCCAGAAGAACGACAGCCGAAAAAGAAAGCCGAGAACATGGAAGGAACTGTTTAAATAGGCTCTATGGCAAATATTGAAAGGCAAGTGAAAACACCATGGCAATGGACACTATATCATACTTCGAAAACGTGCTCATAACATTCCTAATAGTTGTTACATTCATTATTCTCGCCTTAGCCTTTCTCTACATGATCTACGGAAGAGAAGAAGTACCAGCCACAGCAACATCTAGACCCAAAACCTAACCCTCACTCTCCAAAGCTTGTTTTCGCACCCAGAAAAACAAGACAAATGAGATTATGGTTAATAGGACAGCAAGGAGAATTGTGAAAAACGCGTAGGGTCCCACACCAATTATAATTGGAATTGGACCGAGTATTATTGTCACAGCACCGCTGAAAGCTGCTTCACCTTTAAACAAGGCAGCAATCACCAATACCAAAACGCCGACGAGCATCAACAAAAAACCAAGGAGAAACAATTTAAAGGGAGTAACAGACATCAAAGTTTCTGTTGCTTGGGTTGCTACGCTTAGACGACTGTAGCATAATGAGCATATTCCCTCTTGGAGTCTAAAGTGCTCCTCGCAAACTCGGCGTTTACACAGTCTACATAAATACAGAGCTGCTGCGAGTTTCCCGCAGATGCCACACTTCTCAATCAGCATTGGCTAATCCTCATTCACCTAAAAATGTTGGACCACAGCACTGTCAAAACTAAGAGCAAAGCAATCAGAATGATAGACAAGACGAGGATAGTTTTCATGGATTCTTTATCTGTTCCAAAGATAATGGGAACCGGACCGATAATGATGGCGCCTCCACCCTTAACCCTGCCCTTTCCACTTTTCACACCCGAAAAAACCAGCAAAAGCATAGCGATGAAAGAAATGACAAAACCTAAGAAAATCAGAGTGACGCCAACATTCCCGAGAAACTCATCTGCCATTAACACTTTCACTCTTGCCATGAATTACTGGAAGTAGGTTTAAATAAAGTTTAACAGCGAAATAGTTTGGGCGTTTGAAAGAGTGGACCTAGAACAGATTGTTCAACGAATTCTGATGGTGCGACACGACCTTTCACGAGAAGACGTGCTCAAGAAGATATACGAGAAGAAGCACTCGGCAGAAGACTACTTCCTAGACGAGGTGGCAGCCCGACTAGTTGCGTCCGAGTTAGGAGTTGAAATCCCAAGTGCCGACGAAGCTTTTCAAACTGGAATTGCCATCAAAGACTTGGTCTCCGGCTTAAGCGATGTAAGCGTTGTTGGACGAGTCATAATTGTCTACCCAATCCAAACCTTTCCCCGCCCCGACTTCACCGAAGGCAAGCTGGCACGCTTACTGCTCGCCGACAAGAGCGGCACATTGAGGCTGGTCTTCTGGAACGACAAGATATGCTTAATCGAAGCAGCAAAGATTAAGCATGATGATATCATCCGCGTGTCTCACGGATATGTGCGTGAAGGGCTAGATGGAAAACTTGAGCTGCACGTGGGCTTGCGAGGAGAGGTTCAGGTTTCGCCTAGGGATGTGGTTGATAGTGACTACCCCTCTAGAGACCAGTTCACAGATAAGATAGGAAGTCTAACCCAAAAAAGCAAGAAAGCCAGCGTCTTAGGAGTGGTCTATAATGTTTACCCTGTGTCAGAATTCAAGAGAAAAGACGGGTCAACTGGCAAAGTCAGACGACTGAGGATAAGAGACGAGACGGGCGAAATCTCATTGGTCTTTTGGAATGAAAAGGTGGATGAGCTAGGCGAGGTGAAACTGGGCGACCAGCTGCGAATTATGAACGTCAGAGTCAAAGAACAACCCGACGGACGAATAGAACTGCATGTTGAAAACACTACGCAAATGGAAAAATTGACTGCTCAGACGCTGTCTCCAGAAAGTGTCACATGCAAAGCGACACGGAAAATAGCAGACTTGAAAGAAGAAGGCGGTCCATTCACAATTGAGGCAACGGTTGCCGCTGCTCCTAACGTTAGAGAGGCTACGGTGCAGAACGAAAAAGTGTTGGTGGCGTCCTTTGACTTGATGGATGACACGGGAAAGATCAGGGTGTCGCTTTGGCGAAAACAAGCTGAGATCGGAAAAGAATTGCTGGTTGGAACAAGAATCAAGATCAAGAACGCCTACGCCAAGAAGGGCTTCTCAAACCTGCTGGAACTCGTCTCTCGAAGCTCAACAACCATAGAAATTATGTCAAAACCCGAGGTTTTAAGCGCCACGGATAATATCGAATAAACTCAAAATCAACAAAAATCTTATAAAAAAAACAGCGCAATTCGTTTGGCTTTGGTCTTTGCAAACAATCGCTTCACCAGTCTATACTTGACAACCACGACTATCGGAAATCTTAATTCCCGAACCCTTTCATAATATGCGCTCTCACAAAGTCCTAAAAAGGTGCATGATCACATGCAAAATACAAATCAGATTTCTCTTTCAGTCGATGAGCTACCCAAAGAATGGTATAACATTCAGCCTGACCTGCCTGAGCCATTGCCCATGCCCAAGGAGCCGGAGGATGGCGTTTCCCGCATGGATTTCTTGAGTCGAACCATGATACACGAATGTCTAAAGCAAGAGTTTTCTCCAATACGCTGGATTTCCATCCCGGATGAGGTGCGCCAACTCTACATTCAGGTTGGGCGTCCACGACCATTGTACCGAGCCCTAAAGCTTGAAAAACACCTCAAGTTGAAGAAGACGAGAATCTACTACAAGCGAGAGGATCTGTCACCCACGGGTTCACACAAAACAAACACAGCCATAGCCCAGGCGTATTTCGCAGCCAAAGATGGCAAACACACATTGGCAACCGAAACAGGCGCAGGACAGTGGGGCACAGCGCTCACTCACGCCGCTCGCCTCATGGGCTTAAACTGCGTTGTCTTTTGGGTTCGTTCGGTATTCAAATGGAAGGTTGACAGGCGCACCTTTATGCAGCTCTTGGGCGCCACGGTGCATGCATCACCCAGCAAAGAGACCGCTATAGGGAGAAAAATGCTGTCCAAAGACGCTAATCATCATGGTTCACTTGGAATAGCCGTTTCCGAAGGCTTGGAGTACACAGAGAAACATGAGGGAACAGTGTACAGTCTGGGTTCAGTGTTAAATCACGTTCTTCTGCACCAATCAATAATTGGGTTAGAAACCATCAAACAATTCGAAATAGTCGATGACAAACCCGATCTTATAGTGGGCTGCTTGGGCGGAGGCTCCAACTTCGGCGGCATCGCCCTACCCTTCGCAGGAGAAGCCTTAAAGAAAAAAAGAGAATGCGAGTTCTTGGCTGCTCAGTCTCAAGCCGCGCCTAACCTAGTTAAGGGCAAATACGAGTATGACTTTGGAGACGTAGCCGAACACACCCCATTACTAAAAATGTACACTATTGGGCACAAAACAGACATGCATCCTATAAAGGCAGACGGCTTACGCTACCACGCAGCCGCCCCACTCATAAGCGCCCTTAGACACCACGGCATAGTGAAGGCAGTTGCGTACCCATCCGATGAAAAAGCCATATTTGAGGCGGCAAGAACATTTCTCCAATGCGAAGGTTGGCTAATCGCACCCGAGTCGAGCTACGCGGTGCGGGCGACAATAGACGAAGCTTTGAAGAACGAGAAAACTACCGAAAAGAAAGTCATTTGCATGAACATAAGTGGACACGGGTTCCTTGACATCCCAGCCTACAGAGAAAAACTTGGAATATAGATAGTGGACGAAAGCTTACTTTTCTTTTTCCACTTCCTTCATTGCGTCTACTATTATTTCTAAGGCTGTGTCCACAAGCTCCTTTGTTATTGTTAACGGCGGCGCTACTCTGATCGTTGATTTGCCGCATGTTATGACAGCCACGCCACGTTTCCAGCTTCGCATCATTATTTCCTCCGCTTTCTTGGGCGCGGGGGCTTTTGTTTTTTTGTTCTCAACTATTTCAGTGCCTATCATTAGACCCTTACCACGAACGTCGCCGAGGATTCCGCTTTCTTCTTTGACTTCGTTTAAGCGTTTCATGATGTAGTTTCCCTGCTTAACCGCGTTCTCCAACAAGCGTTCGTTCTTAATCACGGCCATAACAGCCAGTGCTGCAGCACAGGCAACAGGGTTGCCCCCGTACGTCGAGGCGTGGGAGCCACCTTCCCAATCCATGACTTTGGCTCGAGCCACTATGGCGCTTAATGGCAGCCCAGACGCTATAGATTTAGCCATACAAACAACATCGGGCTCAATCTTCCAGTTTTCTATGGCACACCACTTACCAGTCCTACCCATGCCCGCCTGAACCTCATCATCTATTAGCAATATGCCATACTTGTCGGCGAGTTTCTTCAATCGTTGGAAATACTCAGGTGGAGGAACCACATAGCCTCCTTCACCCTGGATGGGCTCAAAAACAAAGGCAGCAACATCTTCGGGTGGAACATACTTCTGCAAGACAAACTCGTCGATGAAGTCAACACACCAATAGTCACAGTCTGGATAAGTCAGCTTGAAGGGGCAGCGATAACAGTAAGGATAAGGCACGTGCGTGACACCTGGAACCAATGGAAAGAAATGCCGACGCTGGACAGGCTTGCTGGCGGTGAATGAAAGGGCACCAAGCGTTCTGCCGTGAAAAGCACTGATGAAAGCGATAAACAATTGACGACGAGTGTGCCAGCGAGCCGCCTTCACTGCACCTTCAACGGCTTCCGCGCCGCTGTTTCCGAAAAAAACCTTTTTGTCCCAGTTCCCAGGTGTGATTTCGCTTAACTTTTCAGCAAGGTCTACAACTTCTTTGTACATGAAGTCGGTGATGGAATAGTGAAGATAACGGTCACACTGTTTTTTTATTGCTTCTACAACTTTCGGATGGTTGTGTCCAACGTTTAAGCAGACAAGCCCAGAGTTGAAATCGATGTATTCGTTGCCGTCAACATCACGCACGATGCAGTCTCTTCCGCCCTCAACAACAAGGGGGTAAAACCGCACAAAAGACTGGGAAATGACTCTTTCATCTCTTTTCACGAGTTCTCTAGCTTTAGGTCCTGGAGGCCGCACAACTATTTTAGGATAATCGCCCATGCTCATTCACCTAAATCTTGAAAGAGTATCACCTTTAGAAAGAGACTGATTTATAGGTGTTTTGTCGTTTGACTTCGAAAACTACATGGCTGAAAAAGAGTCCGTTCTTGTTACTCGGCTTTCGCAACGGTTATCTCTATTGTAGAAACGTTAGACCTCCGACCTTGCTCCCTTGTCATTTCTTGAGTTCCAAGTTTGATTTCTTTTATTCCCACGTCTTTGACAAACGAACGTCGCAGTAGTTCAACTGTGTCAACTGCTCGGCTGATAGTTCTTCCCCTAGCTTTGATGCAAACTTCCTTTTCTCCAGCGTTAAAGAACGTCAAACAGGCAATAACGTAGTTCATGACTGGCTTTCTGCCGATTAATACAACGTTTCCCTCAATCCTTCTCGTTATTTCCTTTGGTTCCTGGGGTTTTTCAACCTTCGCGGGGGACTCTGGTTTCTCTTGTGCCATCCTTTTTTCCTCCTAAAGGCTATGTCTCACAAGTTTCAATTGATTATACATTTAACTGTAACTTCTTATATTTTTCCCATGTTTCATCAATCCAGCGCCGAAGTTCCTCCATGTCTGCCGGAGTTAATCTGCTGAAGCGACCTTGTTCCTTCACGTAATCCTCAATTGGTCTGCGCCTCGCCTTTTCTACCAGCCCAGCGCTTGGTGAACTCAGCCTGAACCTGCCGCGTTCAATTTCAAACAGAGCCCAGATGCCACTCTGCACCGCCAATCGACCCATCTCTACTGTTTTTTCTGTGGAGAAGCGCCAGCCTGGCGGACAGGGCGTTAACACTTGAATGTATTTTGTACCCACAATTTCCTTAGCCTTCCTCAGTTTAGTCACAAAGTCGAGTGGATAAGAGATGCAGGCTGTGGCTACGTATGGTATTACATGGGCTGCCATTATCATGGGAACATCTTTTTTATGCTCCCTCTTACCAGTGGGGGTTGTTGTGGTTACGGAACCATAGGGTGAGGCACCACTTCTCTGAAAACCTGTGTTTCCATAAGCCTCGTTATCATAGCAAACGTAGATGAAGTTTGTTCCCCTTTCAGCCGCACCCGAAAGAGCCTGAAGCCCAATGTCAACCGTCCCCCCATCCCCAGCCCAAGCCAGCACAGTAACGTCTTTCAAACCTCTGGCCTCATAGGCAGCAACCACTCCAGAGGCAGCTGCGGCAGCAGCCTCGAAGGCTATGTTAAGACAAGGAGTAGCAAAGGCTGAGAAAGGAAATGAGCTCTGAATCACGGATGTGCAACATGCGGGAACAACAAACACTGTTCGGGGGCCAAGAGCCTTTTGAGCCAATCTTATAGCAACAGCAGCTCCGCATCCCGCACAGGCAGCGTTGCCAGAAAGCCATTGTTCCTCTGTTGTGAGTTCTTTTAACGTCACCATCCTTTTCACTCCCTCAAGCCTATCCACTGAATTTCCTTCTCCACTTTCCCAGATTTCAGGTATTGCAGCGATTTTTTCACCATTGTTTCGATGTCATGTAGAGTAACATCGCGACCGCCCAAGCCCACGATAAATCCTGTGGTCAGTGGTGAGTCTGTTTTTGAGTAGAGTGACGCTTTGGCTTCCGTGTGTAGAGGGCCCTCCATGCCGTAAGAGACTTGGCGGTCGATTATGGTGAACATTTGAGCATTTTTTGCCAAGTCTAAGATTTCATCTTTCGGGAAGGGTCTGAAAACTCGGACACGGGCTGCACCCACCTTAAGACCTTGTTTTCTCAGGTTGTCAACGGCTAGCTTGGCTTCGCTTCCTATTGTCCCCATTGACAGAATGATGAGGTCGGCGTCTTCACACATGTACTTATCAATATGTCCTCCGTGTTCCAAACCGAACTGTCTTCCGTATTCTTTGTCGATTTCAGGAATGAGTTTTCTGGCGTTTTCCATAGCCTCATACATAAAGTATCGAAACTCCATGTACCAATCAGGATAGACGATAGCGCCGTGTGTAAGTGGGTTTTCAACATCCATCAGCCAAGGGGGATTGTAAGACGGCAGAAAATCATCTATCTCCTTCTGATCTGGAATCTTTACAGGCATAAACGTATGAGAAAGAATAAAACCCTCAAAACAGACCATGGCAGGTAAAAAGACACTTTTATCCTCGCACAGCTTGTAGGCTTGAATAATCGTGTCAAAAATTTCCTGATTGTCAGCACAATAATATTGAATCCAACCTGTGTCGCGCTGTGAAAGCGAATCACTGAAGTCTGCCCATATGTTCCAAGACGGCCCCATGGCTCGGTTCACCACAGCCATCACAATAGGAAGACGAGACGCAGAAGCCCAGTGAAGCATCTCGTGCATCAACGCTAGTCCATGGGCTGACGTTGCTGTAAACGTGCGGGCTCCACCCACTGCAGCTCCTACACACGCTGCCATGGCACTGTGCTCCGATTCAACTCTAATGTATTGGGCGTCCATTTTTCCTCCTTCGACAAGTTCAGCGATCTGTTCAACCACTGTTGTCTGGGGAGTAATAGGGTATGCGGCTACCACTTTGGCTCTTGCAGCTCTACATGCAAGTCCTGCTACGCGGTTACCTGTCTCTACAATAACTTGAGCCATTAGCCGCTTCCTTCTCTCTCCATTTTAATGACTTTCGTCGGGCATTCATGTACACACACTCCACATCCCTTGCAATAATCGTAGTTGATCTTCGGCAGGTCTTGCTCGTTGAGCTCAATGCACGCTTCTGGGCAGTATATCCAACACAATCGACATCCTTTGCATTTTTCAATGTCTACGATGGGGCGAAATGTACGCCAAGATCCAGTATTGCCTGTGCTTGCGATGCATGGGCGAGATAGGGGTGTAAGGGGCAAATCTCTCATTTTTTGTGGAGGCTTTGCCATCATGCTCACCCTCGATAAGAATTACAGTAGTAACAAGTCAAAGGTTAAAGTGTTTCGCATATGTTGAAAATTTCTGGCTAGAATGGGGTTTTTGTCCGTCGCCAGCTACCAGTTTTTAACTAACCTTTCATAGGCTAAAGACGCTGCCTTGGCGTTTTTTTCTCCTGCGGCACCTGGCCACTCTTGCCTTATGACATCGAGTATGGTTTCAAGCTTTACTTCATCTGTTGCTCTCGCGAACGCACCAAGCATTGTTGTGTTCAAAACAGGAAGCCCCGCGACTAAGAGTTGCAGTTCTAAGGCGATTCCTGTTGCGTCCACCGTTGCCAAACGCCCTTGTTTAAGGTTTACCTCTTCAGGTCTTTTCATGGTGTTTATGACTATTATGCCGTCATTTTTCAATCCTTCAGCGACATCCACTAATTCCAAGAGGGACGAATCTAAGACTACCACGTAGTCTGGGTTGTAAATTTGACTTCTGACGAGAATGGGTTCGTCAGCCAGTCGAGCGAAAGCCTTCACCGGAGCCCCTCTCCGTTCAGCACCAAAAAAGGGGATGGCTTGAACCCATTTGCCCTCCTTGAACGCTGCGCGAGCTAATAGTTCTGCTGCTGTTACTCCGCCTTGTCCACCGCGACCATGAATACGGATTTCCTTTAACACCGTAGCTTTGCTCCTAGCTTAGAATTAGAGAACAAGACGTCCTCCATAATTAGCCTTTGCCCAAGAAAAGTCGATTTAATGGGGTTTTGCACGCATGGCATATGTTATGTCTGTTAGGTTTTTGCCTCTCTAAGTCTTCTCAATACAGGTAGGACTGGTTGTCCTTTTTCCCATAAATTTTCAAAATGGTCGTACAAAATAGCGGCTAATGAAGGAAGACTTAGCCAAATCGACAACAGAGAACCTTCCTCCGCTGGCAGCACCAAAACCACATCTTTTTTGTCGAAAATTGCATACCTAAGCCCCTCATACTTTAGATTTTTCACTTGGTCGCCAAGTCTAATCAATTCTTCGTAAGCATCCAACTCATCAAGGGTCCATTGAGGAGTGATTTGCCTTACGACACGAACCGTTTTGTTCTTCTTTAAAACATGTTTAATTGCCTCAAGAACCTCCTTTTCAGGCGGGGTGACTGCTGGGGTAGCTATCATAAGCTCCTTGTCTATGTTTATTATTGCTTCACAGTATCTAGCGATAAAGGCGCTGTCTCTTCGAGTTACCCAAACTCTTTCTTCTTTTACAGCTGACTCTTGACTTCTCTCATGAATCTTTGATAAGGTGGAGCTCAATTTCTCAGCAGTCTCCCTCTTCTCTTCTAACTGCCTATGCATTTCTCTTTCAAGGTCAATCATAATTTTCTCTAGCGATACTCGAGGATCCACTGCAGCATATATTGGTGGTCTTCCAGGTTGCTCCATCAAAAAACCCTTTCCGACAAGACTGTTCAAAACGTCGTAAGTGCGTGGTCGAGGAATTCCAGATTTTTGATTTACTCCTTGCGGGGAAAGAGGACCATGCAGCAAAATAGCTATGTAAGCTTTAGACTCGTAGGGAGTGAGACCTATCTCTTCATTCAGCAGCTCTATTAATTTCTCCTTTTCAGCCAAGCCTACTTCCTCTTTATGAGGTTATTTGTTTGGCTAGTCTAATAAAGTTTGTTACACAAATGAAGTGTAACAAATGCGAAGCTTTATAAGCCTCTTTCGACACGATTATATTGTTACACCATAAATGTGTAACAAACGAAAAAGGAGGGCTTAAGATGGAAAAACTTGGTTTAGGGAAAATTCTCAACTTGAAAAGAGCTTTCTCTAGCTCATTAGTCACATCATTCAAGAGCGCGGTCAAAATAATCAAGGATGTTTTTGGTTCAACATCAAACCCAAGAGTTCCGGTGAGAGGCGTGTCTGACACTTCCTTTAATAGTGAGGCTTACATTTTAGCAATCCGTTGCATGCATGAAATCGAATGTCAGAAAGCCATGGTAATTCTTGAGTCACGTCATGAAAGATGGAAGGCCGGAGGACCTCTTTAAGCAAAAGCATGTTCGTGCCTCCGTCAATAACACAACTAACAGAAGCTTGTCCCTACGCATCAACGGAGGGTTTTCTATGAATCATACTGGAAAACCTTATATCAGTGGGTGTGGTTGGCAACTGATTCTCGTAGGGATGCTAAGCCAATGTTGGTTGAAATTCGATGGCATGGAAGAGGTGGACAGGGCATAGTCAGCGTGAGTCGTCTGCTCGCAGAAGCCGCGCTTGTGGACAAGAAGTATGTTCAATCTTTTCCTGAGTTTGGACCTGAGCGGTCTGGCGCTCCTGTTCGTGGGTTCACTCGAATCTCAGACGAGCCCATTAGCATCCATAGTCAAATCTATAACCCAAACATAGTTGTGGTTGTCGACCCAACATTGTTGAGCAACAATGTAACTTCAGGCTTAGCAGAGGATGGGACCATCGTGGCGAACACCGAGTTAGCGCCTGATGAGCTTGGTAAAATGCTTTCGGTCCGCAGCGTTCATGTTTACGCTGTCAACGCTAGGAGAATAGCGCTGGATGTTCTTAGGCGACCCATCTACAACACGGCTATGTTGGGTGCACTGTTAAGAGTGGCGCCTCTCACGTCACTCGAATCCATTGCCAAGGTTGTTAGGGCACGTTTTCCCGGAACCCTGGGTGAAAAGAATGTGGAAGCCGTGAAGAGAGCGCACGTGGAGGTTGTGGGAAAGTGACGTCGGAAGAAAAGCCTGGGTGGAGGTCCTTACCCATGGGTGCGGTTGTCCTTGAGGCTGGGTCCTCGCTCAAGTATAAGACTGGTGACTGGAGAGCCTTCAGACCAGTTGTTGATGCAGGGAAATGCGTCAACTGTCTGCTCTGCTGGATTTACTGTCCGGACAGCGCCGTGGTTAGAAAGGAAAAGTGGATTGAAATTAACTATGATTATTGTAAGGGGTGTGGAATCTGCGCACACGAATGTCCTAAAGAGGTTATCAAGATGGTGGATGAACAAAGATGACAATCGTTGGCTTAACCGGAGACGAAGCCATTGCTTATGCGGTCAAGCAGAGTAAGGTGGACATTGTAGCCGCTTATCCGATTACTCCCCAAACTATCATGGTTGAGCGTTTCAGCAAGTACGTAGCCGATGGGGAGGTTTACACAGGATACGTTTGCGTGGAGTCGGAGCACTCAGCCCTCTCAGCCTGTGTGGGAGCAAGCCTCACCGGAGCCCGAGTCTTCACTGCCACCGCTAGCCAAGGCCTAGCCCTGATGCATGAGATGCTCTACATCGCCTCGGGTTTGCGGTGCCCCATCGTGATGGGAGTGGCAAATCGAGCACTGTCGGCGCCCATCAACATTCACGGTGACCAGTCAGACATGATGGGTTCACGTGACAGCGGTTGGATTCAGATCTATGCTGAAAACGCGCAGGAAGCGTATGACTGGACGATTCAGGCTTTCAAGCTGGCTGAAGATAGAGACGTTCAGCTTCCCGTGTCAGTCAATATTGACGGTTTCATTATTTCTCATTCTATGGAAGGCGTGGACGTACTTGAGGACGAGGTTATCGGGAAATTCTTGCAGTCGAGAAAGCCGCTTTTTACGATGGATCCAGAGAAGCCGATCACTGTTGGTGCCCTCTGTTTTACTGATTACTATTTTGAGTTCAAGAGGCAACAGGTTGAAGCCATGCAGAATGCCCGAGGAGTACTAGACAAAGTGTGTAAAGACTACAAGGGCATTTCAGGCAGAAACTATGGTGCCATCGACACGTTTGGCATGGAAGATGCAGACGCCGCGATAATCTGTTTAGGAAGCACCGCTGGAACAGCCAAAGAAGTGGCGCGCAAGTTCAGAGCGCAGGGAAAGAAAGTCGGCGCCATAAAGCTTTGGCTCTACAGACCGTTTCCATCAAAAGAATTAATCGAAGCAGCAAAGCATGCCAAGGCTTTAGCTGTGTTTGACAAGGCTATCAGCTTCGGAGCCCCCTACGGCGCACTCTGCACCGACGTTGTTTCAGCACTGCACGAGCTGGAAGAACGTCCAAGAATCTTCAATGTCATATATGGGTTGGGAGGAAGGGACATTCAACCCTCTGAAATCGAGCTTGTCTTCAACAGGGCGTTAGAAATTGCTCAGACAGGGGTTGTCAAGGAATCAACCGTGTTCTTGGGGGTGCGAGAATAATGGTCACGTTGAAGGAGCTGTCAACTGATGAGCTATTCGCCTCTGGACACAGACTGTGCGCTGGCTGCGGTGAGGGCATTATCAATCGAATGACTATGAAGGCACTGAGAGGTCCAACAGTAATTGTGGCTGCCACAGGCTGCTCCGAGGTTGCTACGACCATTTATCCTTATACATCGTGGCGGTTGCCTTGGGTCCACGTGGCTTTCGAGAACGCAGCAGCGGTTGCGTCTGGTGTCATTGAAGCTTACAAGGCTATGGCTAGGAGAGGCGCTTGGAATAAGCAAGTGGATGTAATCGCCATGGCTGGGGACGGTGGAACCTACGACATCGGCATTCAAGCCTTGAGTGGAGCCCTTGAAAGAGGCACGGATTTCCTGTACATATGCTACGACAACGAGGCTTACATGAACACGGGCATCCAAAGGTCTGGAGCCACGCCGCATGGAGCTGACACCACCACAAGTCCTGCGGGAAGCGTTATTCCAGGCAAACCAGAGTGGAAGAAAGACTTGATCGGTATTTGTGCGGCGCATGGAATCGAGTACGCAGCAACGGCTTCACCAGCCTACTGGAACGACTACATAACGAAGGTGCGCAAGGGCATAGAGGTCAACGGACCCGCAGTCATCGATGTGATATCGCCGTGTCCACTCGGTTGGCGACATGAGTCGGCGCGAAGCATCGAAATGGTCAGGTTGGCTGTTGAAACCCGATACTTCCCAATCTACGAGGTTGAACGAGGAAAATACAAGCTGAACATCAACATTTCCAAGCCCAAGCCTGTTGAAGAATTCCTAAAGCTGCAGGGAAGATTTGGTCACCTGTTTAAACCCACGTACAGAAAGGACGTAATCCATGAGATTCAACAGAACGTGGACGTCAACTGGAAAAGAATCCTAATACTCAGTACACAAAACTAAACTATGTTCAGAAGAAACTCTTTCTTCGGGGTGAAGACGACGCAATAACCCAAGAGCCCAAAACTTCTACAACACTACAAACAACTGATATTTATACTGTGAGGGAAATTTGGAGTCCGTTTGAATCCTAATCCACCTAAAATATTATACTTTCTGTTTGATCTTCTCTTTCCTATCCATGCCAAGCATACTGTTCTTCATACACCTTACCAGTTAGTTCATCGATGAATTGTAGAATAGAAACTCCATCATCTGAATACCTCTCACACCAATGAATTCTCCATACACCATGATCTTCTGGCAATATTTTGAAAAGTGAAGTATCCCTCCATGGAAATTGTTGCTTTCTTGATTTTATAAAGGATGAATTCCAGTATTCTACAGCTACTTCTAGTTCTTCTAGTCTTCCACGATTAGTATATGTAGCTAAGGCTTCTTGTACCGACTCGTTTTTTTGCTGACCTCTATTGCTTGTTCTGGAGAGGAAACGAGACCATAAATCGATGGAACGGGTGGACTCACCAAATATCTTCCTAAAAAGACAGCGCTGAGAGTAAGTGAAACCACAAAAGCAATGGCTAATGCAAACTTAACAGCACTTCGCACTCTCTTCGCCAACAAATCTCACGATCCCTAGAGGTATTTTAAGTTTGCCTGAAATTAAACTTCCAACCAAAAACACATTAAAGGAGGAATTTGAATCCTATCAGAGGCGGGTTTGGCGCTTGTGCGCATACACGTACACCCTTTCCTTCTATCACCTACCATTCACATATCTCCCCTCTATCTAGACGAGCCTATACCCGTCTCTGTCTCAACACACTTAACATTCTCTTCCCTCTAGGTAGAGAAGGCTACAAAATAAAAGAGACAACATAACACACAAAACCAAGCTATCTTTCAGCAGCTACAATGCCACAATCATTGAAACATCACAAACATTGCTGCCTGTTGGTCCAGTAAGAATAAGGTCGCCTAATTTGGAGAAGAAAGAATAGGAATCGTTTTCCGCCAGAAACCTTCTAGGATTTAGTCCCAATTCATGAGCGCGAAGCAAAGTTTTCCCATCAGTAACAGCTCCAGCGGCGTCTGTTGGTCCGTCTACGCCGTCTGTGCTGATCGAAGCGATGACAACCCCATCCATGTCGTCGATCTTCAGCGCCGCCCCCAACGCTATTTCCTGGTTTCTTCCACCCCTTCCCTTTCCCACAACATTGACAGTGGTTTCTCCACCCGCAACGATGCCAGCTGGTTTTGCAACAGGGTGCCCAGATTTCACCACTTCCCGCGCCATAGAAGCCAACACTGTGCCAACATCCCTAGCCTGCCCCTCAAGAGTTGACGTTAAAAGCAATGCGTTGACCCTAGCCTTCTTAACGCTGTTGTAGGCTGCGAGGGTGGCTGTCATGGTGTTTCCTATAACTATGTTGTGAACCTTCTCGAAGGCTTTGTCACCCGCCTTCGGAGTCTCAGGAATCAGCCCCTTCTTGCCGTTGAGCAATACCTTTCTCACTGAGTTTGGAACTTTGCTCCAGAGTCCATGATGCCTAAGGATTTCGATGGCATCATTGAAAGTGGTTGAGTCGGGAACGGTTGGACCCGAAGCTATAAAGTCCAATGGGTCGCCCACAACATCGGACAGAATCAGGTTTACAACCGTGGCTGGATACGCCTTCTTGGCAAGCCACCCACCCTTCAACCCTGAGATATGCTTGCGCACAGTATTGATTTCCTTGATTGTTGCACCACACTTCAACAACGCGTCTGTTACCCTTCTCTTGTCTTGTAGAGACACGCCGCTGGCTGGTTGAGGCATCAGGCTTGAGCCGCCACCTGATATTAAGCAAATCACAAGGTCATTCTCTTCAGCTTGGTCAACCAAATCCAACATGCGTCTTGCGCCCTTAACGCCTGCAATATCAGGGATGGGATGACTCGCCTTCTGAAGCTTCACCCTCTCTGTTCGATACGGAGGACAAGCGTAAGGAACGTTTACAACGCCCTCCTTCACGCGGTCACTAAGCATTTCTTCCAAAGCCTCAGCCATACACCCAGAAGCTTTGCCGCCGCCCACAACAAAGATGTTCTTAAACTCATCTAGGTTGAAAGAGAGATTTTCAATCTTCAGCGAGTTGCCCTTCACCATGACCTTCGACTTGATTATAACAGTCGGGTCTGCTGCCTCTAATGAAGCGTTAAGAGCGTTTACAGCTAGTTCCCTAGCTCTTCTGTCCATTCTTGACCTTGCATTCTCCAACAATTCATCGGCGTTCCTTATGTTAACCATACGTCTCACATGCAACCGCAACTACTCTGCTGCGTCTTAATGAACGGTCGCAAACGTAATAAGTTTGCGCGTACACTCTTAAAGAAAAATACATCACAAAATATCGAATAACAAAATGGATAAAGAGGTGTTTCAATGACCGCTAAACCCACCGAGATTAAAGAAGCACTAAGCCACTTTAAAGATTTTGAACACGTGTTCTTAGCAACCATTGACGGTAACCACCCAAGAGTTAGACCTGTGACGCTGATCAACTTAAACAAACGATTTTGGGTCACAACAGACACAAACAGCGCAAAGGTGAAACAAATAGAAAAGAACCCAAACATGGAACTCTGCTTACTATTCACAGAGCAAGACATGGATTGTTGTGCAAGAGTCGCCGGATTAGCCAAAATAATCAGGGACAAAGACACGAAGACAAAAATAGCCAAACGCTGTGACTTCTTCAGCAAACACTGGGAAAGCGTTGACGACCCAAACTACACTCTGCTGGAGATATGCCCCGCCGAAATAGAAATCGTGACCCCAGAAAAGACCACCCGCCTGAAGCTCTAGCACATCCATAAAGGTGATAGACATGCCAAAACCAAAGGTTTACGTCACCCGAGAAATGCCAGAACGCGGACTTCGCATCATAAAGGCAAGGTTTGACGCCGAAGTTTGGCCAGATTATGCGCCTCCGCCCAAAAAGACCTTAATCGAGAAAGCAGCTAAGGTTGATGCCTTAGCAACGCTTCTGTCAGACAAGATAGACGCCGAAGTCTATAACGCTGCACCCAAGCTCAAGATTGTCGCCCAAATGGCAGTTGGGTTCGACAACATCGATGTGGCGGAAGCTACAAAAAGAGGAATCTACGTGACCAACACGCCTGGTGTGCTAACCGAAACCACAGCAGATTTTGCTTGGACGCTCCTAATGGCTGTAGCCCGAAGAGTTGCTGAAGCCGACAGATACGTTCGTGCTGGTCAATGGAAGGTGAGCTGGCACCCCATGATGCTGCAGGGAAGAGACGTTTACGGAGCCACACTGGGCATAGTTGGCCTCGGAAGAATTGGCTGCGCCATAGCCAAGCGGGCAAAGGGCTTCGACATGAAAGTCTTGTATTATGATGTCATAAGAAGACCCGACTTCGAGAAAGAGTACGACATAGAATTCACTGACATAGATTCACTCTTCCAAAAAGCCGACTTCATAACAATCAACACGCCTCTAACAAAAGAAACACACCACTTGGTTGACGAAAAAAAACTCAAAACAATGAAGAAGACAGCCTACCTGATAAACAACGCGCGCGGTCCAATAGTTGACGAAAAAGCCCTATACAAAGCATTAAAAGAAGGATGGATAGCAGGAGCAGCACTCGACGTTTTCGAGCAAGAGCCAACGCCGATGGATAACCCCTTGCTCAAACTGGACAATGTGGTTGTAGCCCCACACATCTCAAGCGCAAGCTACGAGACACGCTCAAAAATGGCTGAAATGGTCGCAGAAAACCTAGTTGCGTTCTTTGAGGGAAAACCCCCCCAAAACCTAGTGAACCCAGAAGCTGTGAAAACAAAGAAAAAGAGTTAAGACACCATACTTATATCACTGAAACCCAAAAAATCCCTATGGGTAAATTCCTGTGCCGAAGACCAAAAAGAAACTCGTCTTCTACGTAGACACCGAATGCTCCTTCGCCAACCAAGACAGGTGCTCCTACTACAGTTCAACACAGGTTCAAAAGCAGGCTCATCAAAGTGCCAAACAGGTTTGGGGTGGCGCTTGTTGCCCAATAGTCTATGTTAAAACTGATAATAAGTATACTGCTTTTTGCCCAACCCGAGGCGGCCCATGGGGAGAACAGCTACCCACACTAAGCAGCCCAAGACCCGATGCCATAAGGGTTGAGCTGCAGCCCAAAGGCGATGAATCATGGGCAGAAACCATCGAAAAGGCTGCGAGAATCGCATGCGAGACTAGAAGCTAGGAACTGTAAACGTTAAATATCATGTCGCTCCTTTACTCTCGCTTCTAGGTGATCATGCTTGACGCGGGTATTCGCTAAAAGAATGGACGGATTAGGCACGGAAACAGCGTTTGAAGTGCTGGCAAAAGCCAAGGCGCTTGAGAAAGAAGGCCGCGACGTAATTCACCTTGAGATAGGCGAACCAGACTTTGACACACCGAGCAACATCAAGGAAGCAGCGATCAAAGCCATGAAGGCAGGCTACACACACTATGTTCCTGCAGCAGGGATTCCAGAACTAAGAACAGCCATAGCCGAATACTTATCTAAAAGCAGAGGCATCGATGTTGACCCAGAAGAGGTTGTTGTCACTCCAGGAGCCAAACCAATCATCTTTTTCAGCATATTAGCATGTGTGGAACCCGGAGACGAGGTAATGTATCCAAACCCAGGCTTCCCCATCTACGAGTCGATGATAAACTTTGTTGGGGCCAAGCCTGTTCCCATGCCACTCAAAGAGGAAAACGACTTCAGCGTGGACAATCAAGACGTCGTTAACAAGATAACCAAAAAGACGAAGATGATTATACTCAACTCACCCGGAAACCCAACGGGCGGAGTGCTCAGCAAAGGCAATTTGGAAACCATAGCAGACCAGATTAAGAACAGAGATGACATCTTTGTTCTCTCAGACGAAGTCTACTGCCAAATCATCTACGAGGGCAAGCACGAAAGCATAGCTCCATTGAAGGGCATGAAAGAAAAAACCATACTAATGGACGGATTCTCCAAAACATACGCCATGACAGGTTGGCGACTCGGCTACGCCGCCATGCACAGAGATTTGGCTCAAAAAGTCACGCAGCTGATGATAAACTCTAACTCATGCACGTGTGCCTTCACGCAAATGGCGGGAGTAGAAGCCCTACGAGGCCCACAAGGCGAATCTAAAAAAATGGTTGAGGAGTTTAGAAAGAGACGAGAAGTCATAGTGTCTGGCTTGAACAAAATCAGGGGAGTCACATGCAAAAAACCCCTCGGAGCCTTCTACGTCTTTCCAAACGTGAAAAGCTTCGGGATGGAATCCAAGAAGCTGTCAGACTTTCTCTTGAACAAGGCTGGTGTGGCAGTGTTGTCTGGACCCGCCTTTGGAGAGTATGGAGAGGGCTATTTACGAATATCGTTCGCCAACTCTGTGGAAAACATACAGAAGGCTATGAGAAGAATCTCGGACGCCCTAAAAGAACTCTAATCATAGAAACAGAAGCAAAGTCACCAAAATAACGCCGAGAATTGGAAAGAGAGAAACAGTCAACTTTTTTGCTCTTTTCACAGCTTTGTCCAACAGCATGCACATGGCTTCAATCTGCCTTTCTCCAATGACCTTAACTCCTGAAACCGTTTCCGTGTGCCAAGCGACTTCCGCTGACTCCAAATGTGCGAGTGCGTCCGTCGTTGCTTGCTTAACATAGTTTATCAGAGCTTTTTGATCCATTGCCTCACCGACTGGATGATAGCCACGAGCGTTCAGAACAACAGCGTTCACAGCGTGCGTGTCGGTGGTAAAAACCTCTCCATCGTTGATGCCTATTTCTGAAAGCGCCGAGAGGATTCGCTCCCGCAGCCCAGAAATCATGTTGTTGCCGTCGATTGTGATGTACGCTATTGTTTGGTCACCTGTTCTTATAACAAGTGCAGTTATGCCTCCTTGTCCCATGCCCTCTTCCAGACCGAACTCTTTGGGCTTTACTCTAGCCACTCCAACTTGAAAATTAACGGGATGGAGTTTAGAGGCTCTTTCTAGAATAGTTAAGGCGGCTTCCCTCAGAGGCTCAATTGCCTCATCAATATCAAAGGACCCTTGAATACTGTTATGGGCATCAACACCCATGGCGGTTGCAAACCCGTTTTCTTTGGCAGCCTCGATGATTGAAGCGTTCAGTTCTGGTGGAAGATCCTCCATAGTCTCTGGTGCTAAGGTCAACGTTACAAAGGTGCAATCATTAAACACTTGGCAACCCACGCTTGTCCCGTTTCTTCTAATTCGTATAAATGGAGTGGCACTCGTTCCAAAATTGGAAATTTCGCTTAGTCTGAGAGCCTTTTCAATTACAAGTTGATTCTGAGACTGTGTGGCAAGGTCGAGGTCGTGCCCGGACAAACCATGCGGAACCGAAACACAACAATGCTGGAGTTTATTCTCAAGTACGTTTTGTATCATGTATGGAAGGGCACTGCTACCAACGTTTTTGAAGGGTCCGGGATGGAAGGTGGGAACAACCATCATGGCTTTAACAACGCCTTTCAAGTTGCGGAACGCGAGAGCCGACAATTGTATATCACGCTCCTGACTGAAACGTTCAAACAGGTGCTCAAACGGAGCGGTCTGATCCTCAGTCCAGTTGGCCATGAAAGCCTTTAGAACGGCAAATGAATCGACTCCAAGGATTTCCATACCGACGCGGTTTATGGAAAAAATGAACACAAGCATGGTGGCTATTGTGGCAACGACAGTCAAGAAAAAGAAAAACAGCAAGTATGCATCTAAACTAAACACGTTTACTGCTGAAGCAACATAAACCACAGGTATAGTGTGCAAAACTGGCAACAAGAACGAGAAAAGCGTAGCCTTTCCAACCCCTGCCAATGACACGGCGGAGAATACGAGTAGGCGCAGAGCTAATGAGACACAAAAACCAAGCAAAAAGAACTTGAACCAAACGTCATTATAGAATTGACTCAAAGTCACACCAACAAAAATGAAAACAAACCATAGTAAGGTGGAGTAAAGAGTCAATGCTGAACAACGTCTCAGGTTGAAAACGGGGTCTGTCTTACGACTATTAAACCAGATAACACCATCGGATACAAGACCCAGTAAGAAAAGAACTGTTCCAAGAGCCAAACCATAAACTTGCAAATAAGGCGACGAGAACTGCAATGCAGCAGATATGAGAATTCCATTGAACAAGCATACTGCAAACAGTCCTATGAACAGTTTTTTGTGCGGCGGCAACATGAACAGAGACGAATAGCGCTTAACCGCCTTGCTGATGTAATCATTCATGGAGTTGTTTGCAGTCAACATTCATGCTCCTGTGTCAGGCTCTTGTCATAGCGTCAACAGAGATTCAAAAAGGTTGCGAGACGTTCTGTACACATCCCATGGATGTGATTTGACTAATTTATAATAAGGTTCGAATGCAAAACATCAGCATTATTACAGAGAAAACACAAACACTTTCTGCGCACAATAACAATTTGGCATTGGTTAGAGACTTCTATGCTTTGCTTTATACGAATTGTATAGGTCTACTATGTATGAGATAGAGTTTTATCTGAGAAGCTAGCTACTAATATTTTGCTGGTAGCCATTTTGGAAAGCGGCAGCCTTCCTCCGTCTGTGTTCCACATGCTTGAGAAAAACGTGGGACACAGAGTGCTTGTTATTGTTGAACCCCAATACGGTTACGAAGGGATTCTAGCCGCAGTCACGCATGAACCGCCTGGAATCTGGTTGTCCAACGCTGACGCCGTTATTCTTCGAGCCACTATAGCCCAGCCGTTTCCTCAAGTGGTGAGTAAAGAAAACAAAAGCGAAATCTTCGTTAATGTCAGAAACATACAGCGCCTTGAAGTCTTACACAAAGGCAAGTAGCATTCTCTTTTTTATGGAGCTATGAATGCTTTCGCTAAAACCGCGGCTAATATGAGCGCCACAGCCAGCACGATAACTATTTCAGGACGTATCTTAATCCCTTGGGTTTCTTCCTCAAAGAAACGCAACAAGCCGGCGCTGGCAGCTGGCATTGGCGAGCTCTTTTCACGCTTCTTTTCTCTGCTCAACTTTACCCACTTTCCTAAGTTTCATGCAGATAGAGTTGAATTAGCTAATTAACGTTGCGCCATTCCAAAGTTTTATTTCTTCTAAGATATTTTGATATAGCAATAACCAGAGGTGTTGTTATGCTTTCGACTCGTGAATCCTATGACAAGACGTTCGCGCTGTTGCAGCAACATCACAAGTGGTTTCAAGAATCTATCCCGCTCATAGCTAGCGAAAACGTGACCAGCCCAGCTGTTAAAGAAGCATTATTGAGTGATTTTGGAAACCGCTATGCTGAGGGCTGGCCAGGTGAACGCGTCTACGCCGGCTGCGTATACATTGATCAAGTGGAATTAGTCTGCATCGACTTGATGAAACGACTGTTTAAAGCTGAATTTGTGGATGTCCGCCCAATCTCAGGCGTTGTCGCCAACCTGGTTGTGTACACCGCTTTCACCGAGCCAGGCGATGCCATGCTGGCGCTGTCGATTCCAGCTGGCGGTCACATAACCATGGGTAAGAAAGAGCTAGGGGGAACGGCTGGTGCTGTCCACGGTTTAGTGGTGGATTATTTGCCACTTGATTACAAGGAGATGAACATCGATGTTGAAAAGGCTAAGGAGAGGGTTGCAAAATTAACAAGGGATGGGAAGCCTCCGAAACTTGTGATGTTTGGGGGCAGTGTTTTTCCATTCCCGCATCCTGTAAAGGAATTGACTGAAACCTTCCATGAAGTCGGTGCTACTGTAGGTTACGACGCAGCGCATGTGGCTGGCTTGATTGCAGGCGGAGTTTTCCAAGACCCGTTACGCGAAGGAGCAGATGTTGTCTCTTTGAGCACTCACAAGACTTTCTTCGGTCCCCAACATGGCGGCGTGCTCTCGTGGGACAAACATGCAGATAAGATCAAGCGAGCAACCTTTCCAGGCATGGTGAGCAATCATCATCTGCATGCGTTGGCTGGTGTAACAATTGCTTGCGCTGAGATGTTGGAGTTTGGCGGAGACTATGTTCGTCAGATTGTTAAGAACTCGAAGGCTTTGGGGCAGGCGCTTTATGAACGAGGCTTCAGCGTGTTGGCTGAGCACAAGGGCTTCACTGAATCTCACGTGATTATTATTGACATAACAAAGTACGGCGATGGTGGAGCTATCGAGAAAGAGTTGGAGAAAGCGAACATTATTATTAACAGAAACCTGCTTCCATGGGACATCAAGGAAGGACGACACTTCATGAACCCTGGAGGAATCCGCCTCGGCACTTCAGAGGTTACAAGGCTTGGAATGAAAGAGAATGATATTAAAGAAATCGCGGAGTTCATAAAGAGGGTTGTAATCGACAAAGAGCGGGTGGAAAAAGTCAAGGCTGATGTGGCAGAGTTCAGAAAAGACTATCAAAGGGTGCACTATTGCTTTGAAAACGCAATCGAAGCCTACAAGTACATCAAAATCCGCTAAAACACTCACAATATGGACGATTGGACATAGCAATAAATCAATAGAAACATTCATAGAACTACTCAAGGAGCACAATATTCAAGTTCTCGTTGATGTGCGTAGCTTTCCAACATCGAAGATTGAATATTTCAAGAGAGAGAAAATGGACAGCTGGTTGCCACGAAACGGAGTTGAATATTTTTGGCTAGGCGAGGAGTTAGGTGGCTATCGGCGAGGCGGATATAAAGCGCACATGAGAACTAGGTTGTTCGAAGAAGGAATCAAGAAACTACTCAAAATAGCAGCTGGGAAAAGGGTATGCATCATGTGTATGGAGACAAACCCAAAATATTGCCATCGCCGCTTCATCTGTGTTCGCTTGGAGAGGGAAAATGTCCAAGTAATACACATAACCGCTAAGGGACAGACAAGCCTCTTTAAGTTTTAAGCACTTACTAACAGATACTCTGCTATGACCATTTCGAAGGGATAAATTTGCATGTTCACGAGTTTCAGAAAATGATGAAGCAGATTTATTTTCACCGAGACTCGAAGCGTGGAAAGGTAGGCACGTATAATTGGTTAGTTGAAGAAGTAGAAGAGTTGGGGGACGCTTTGAGAAAAGGCGGCAAAAAAGCATTGCGCGATGAATTTGCCGATGTTTTGGCTTGGTTGGCTTCTCTAGCGAACGTAGTCAACGTGGATTTGGAAGCCGCCGCGTTGCGGAAGTACTGTGGCAAATGTCCCAAATGCTCACATGCTCCATGCAACTGCCAAACCTAATGGGCAACACGTTAGAGAAACAATCTTTTTCTGCAGAGGCTGATGAACAATTTTTGCGCTCGCCTCATATTTGAAGCCTATTAGAGGATCATTGCAGAAACCTAGAAGGGGCCAGGTTTCCTGAACCGATACCACATTGAACCTTCTTCGCATGCACGGGTTTTCAACCTTGTATGACGACGATTTTAGTGTTCGCTAGCTGTTTTAATCCCTATCTTGAGGTTTAAAGCAGCCGAAGCCAAGACCAATGCGGCGCCAACATACTGAATTCCCGAAATGAACTGCCAAAAGAAAAACATCATAAAGAAGAGGAGAATGAGAAAGCTGAAATCAAAACGGAAAAACAAATGTTCAAAACTTGACTTCTATTCAAAGGTGAGCCTTCCAAAAGCCTTCAAAAACCCAAAGACGTGAAGTCTAATGTCATTAGATTCTCCTTTAACAACGGTCTGTTCTATCAAGGATTGGAACTCCAACCCCACTCATATTGCTTAATTTATTGCTTCTTCAAATTAACCAAACGCTGTTGCCCAACACCTGTCAGCTCCCAAACAAAAGTTCTCTTCTCACCTTTTCTAACAACAACTCGCTCAGCCTCAAGCAAACGCAAGTGATGGGCAACAACCCCGTAATTAAGCCCACCCAAATTCATAATGCCCTTAATGCCAGACACCTGCTTCTCCAAAACCTGCAATATTCGGGTTCTTGCTCTAAGCCCCAACCGTACATTTCGCTTGTGCGACAAAAAAGCTCGAGGATGAAACGCTTGTCTCAAGCCATGCACCTTCTAGACAACAAAATCCTTGAGACTCACCTGCTTTGGCTTTTTGCCCTCAAACAGGGAATCAATCTCTTCACGAACCATAACAAGACGCTGGGAATAGTACTGTGGCAAACCATACTTGCGAATCAAATGCTCCGCTGCCGCCAAGTATTTCTCAATGCCGCCACGATAAACCGTTAGGGTCAAGGCACCGCCGCATTCGGTGCATTTGCCCTTCAGGGGCATCCGTCGGAACTTCTTGTTGCAGCCCTTGCATCGGAAGCCTTGAGTGGAGAAGGCGCGCAGGTTGCCAGCTATGTCACGCATGAAATGAGTTGTTAAAACTTTCCAAGCAACCCGTTTTGCGTCAACCGCCTCAATTTTCTCCGCTAACATTAGTTGACTGTTTAACTTGTCAATCATTCTTTCCAATTTTTTATACATGCTGTCTTTGTTGCCCATGTTAACATCTGAAACTGGCATGGTGAAACTGTAACCTTCAAACTGTGCCTCGGAACCCAACCGATGTTCAATAACATCAATTAAGTCACTAAACCTTCGGGGCGAACCCCTCTCCAAAGTTTTCTCATAAAACTCTAGGGGATAAACAGAGGCTACGTCGACCTCGTGAGCTTGGCGCTGAACCTCAAGAGGATTCACCACGGGAATGATGAATAGGGGTGCATCCATTATTCCGCCTATCTGAGCAGGTAGATAAACTTTTGAAAAGTTTATGATTGTGTCAAGCGCCAACATCAAAGTGTCTTCGTCGCCGTCGCAGTCACGGCGCTTTGCTGAATGCCATAGGGGATGGGCGTAACAGACGTTTAGGTCTGTGAAGCCCATTATTCTGCCTAGTATGCCGACTGAAGTGTGTGGCGCCAAACCAATTATTAGGTGGCCTACTAGGTTGTCGCTACGTTTGACATTGTAGTGGGAAGGTAGCCCATACACCTTCTCTAATAGCTCATCTACGAAGTTGGCTACTTGAATGAAATACTGGGCGCACTTCATGGGAATAACAACATCTTGCACCTTCAACTCACAAATTTGTTCCAGCTGAGTCAAAGATTCACCATTATGATCGTAGAGATAGCCCAACTCGCGAAGCTTCTCAACAGACACACCTATCTCACGTGCCTTGAAGTGCGTCAGAGGCGCGTTTGTGGCGTCAAACCGTATGGTGCCGTCCTTGAAAACCGACAAATCGTGTCTAGCTCGCAAAAGTCCCTTCTCCAAGATTTCCGCTGTTTTAGTTTCATTACTTAGTCCTTTGACGCCTTTCACTAACTCAGGAGGCGCAATATTCAACCTCTCGCATGCTTCACTGATCAAGTGTTTCAAGTTCACCGTCTGCTTCTCATAACTTCTAGCAGACCCTCCACAAGCTGAGCATACATTCTCTTTAAGAGTTCGCCTGCACTGCGGACAAAATCTTTCAAGAATTGTCTCAACTCTACAGCGAGGGCACATTATTCTGAAGGTTGTTTCGCGGCAGACTGGACAACGTCGCTTGGCGAGGTCTACAGCAATATTGCCTTTTTCCATTGCTTCAATTAGGTTGCGCCGAGAACCACCCGTCAATCCAACAGGAAAAAGCGTGTGCACCAGCGGACGCATCTCTCTTCGTTTTGCTTTTTCAGGTCGCCCCATTCTTGCCCCAAGAAGCGTTGGGGCTTTCTCTCTTACAACGATGCCTGAGAGCTCTTCAATCATCTGAAGAGCACTTTGGGAATGCGGCACTCTTGATTTGGGTGCGTTCCAACCCAAGCATGTTGCAAAGATTTGCGCATCATCGTCTCTAATCTTTATCTTACTGTCCAAGACGGCATGGGGAATACAGATTTTTTCCAACAGTTTCTTCGCTGTTTCTTCAACCTCTCCAGTTATCTCGCACACCGTATCATTTTCAGCTTCAATTTGAGAACTGAGAAGCCACCTTCGCAGCTGGCTAACATCTTCAACAGAAATGTTGTTCCAAAAATAGGTGAAGAGAGGATGAAGTGGAACTTTCAGGGTTGAGGTAATGGTCAAAGCTTCTCGAGCGCTAATGTTGACATTGAAAACATCATTCATTAGTTTCCTGAACAGTGTTGGAGAAAGCTGCATTTTAGACGCAGCCTCTTCAGCATCACCATTAAAATGCTTTTGAACTGCAACTCTCAGTTCTTGAGCCCACCATTCTTCTGTGATGCCGGCGGGAAACAAGGGCTTGTTATTGTATAAGAAATCACCAAAACTAACCAAAATGTCTCCAAGGAACAAGACCCTTTCAACCTGATCCTTAACAGATTCAAAATTCTCAAGTGTAACACGAACAACAGAACCATCATTAAGTCGCACAATAGGCGGCCCTATACAGTCCACTGGAAGAACCACGCCTGCTTTGCCAGGCGCCTCAATGCGTAGCTGGGTGCCAGCCGCAAGGAAACGTTGAAGAACCAGCATGGTTGCGGGATGCACGCCTAAGGCTGCCAAGCCCGTGTTCCTGGCGCGCCCATAACGAAGCCTGAAGCCGCCTTGGCGAGACGGAAAGGAAAAAACGGGTCTCCCTGCTATTACATCTTCCATGAAGCCAACAGTCTTCTTCTCCTTGATTTCCCTAATTCTTTTCAGCCAATCCCATCCCTCAATCCCGAGTTTCTCTATGACCGTCCACGCCTTCATGGAGCGCCCTATTACCCCGTCGTTGACAACTCGTAGAGCTCCTCCTCTCACGCGGTTTGTTTCGATGCGTGGCAGATTGCGAAAAGACGAAACTTCAAAGGGGTCGGATTCGATGCCTGTGACTTCCACTGGAAGCGATTCTAAGGCATTTCTCAATTCCTCATCTGAGACCTTGTACTGGAAACGCCCAATTGAGCGCTCGAAAAGGCGCAATTCTTCGATGAAGCGTGCAACCTCTTCAGATGTTGGCTTATAACGGTCTAGCCCGAGCAATCGGCGAACGAAGTCTGCTGCAACTAGGGTGAGTGCCTGCTCGGTTCCACCAGCAGACCGTATGGGACCCGCAAAATAAACAGCCAAATACCTGGTTTTGTCTGGATTTTCTTTTATGGCAACTCGAGCCACACCCTGTAGAGGAGCCGCTGTTATTCCCTCCGTTAAGATGGCTAAGGCAGTTCTTATGGCTTGTTCAGCTGCCTCCTGAGCGTGAAGATGCCCAAACTTTCCATACACAATTTCCTCAGCGATCTTGAAGGCTAACTCTTCTCGTGGCAATGTCTTGCTCAGTTGACGTATGCTCTCTGTTACACCATGTGGTCCGACAAGTCCCTCTACAAGGCGGGCAAGGTCTCTTGCGATATCTATTTCGGGTGTTGAAACTGGGTCAAGCCGTTTTTCACGAGCTCTTCTTGCAATCTCATATAGCTGTTGAAGTCGGTTTTCTATTGAAGTTATGTATTCTTGGTATTGACTGCTCATCTTGATGCTCAAAATGTTCCTCCACCAAGAAGCCATAAGACAATTATTTTCCCTTGACGCTCTTTATCAGATCCTTTAGTTTGTCTTTCATGTTGTCTTTTTCAATGATGTTGCCAGTAACTACAATGTCAGCTCCGGCACCCACAATTTCCTTAACATGCCTACCACTTCGTATGCCTCCTCCAATGATCAATTGAGTGTTGATCGCCTTCTTTACCATTCTAATCATACCAGCGGGTATAGACTGTCTCACTCCAGAGCCGCCCTCCAGATACACAAAGCGCATGCCCAAGTACTGAGCCGCTAGAGCGTGTGCGACTGCAAGTTCAGGCTTGTTGAATGGAATGGGAAAGGCGCGTCCCATGACACTTGCAGCGCCACCCTTGCCCACAATGATATAGCCTAATGGTATAGGCTCTAAACCAAACCTCTTTATAAGAGGAGCACCCAAAACGTGGGCGCCTATTATAAAATATGGATCAGCAGAGTTGAGAAGCGACATAAACCATATGGCGTCAGCATATCGACATATACCAGTTACATTATTTGGAAACAGAATCACAGGAATTTTCACCGCGGTTTTTACGGCTTTAACTGTTTCCTCCAGCTGTGAGGTTGATGATACTGTTGATCCTCCAACCATGATGGCGGCAGTTCCGCATTTTTCAGCTTTGTTTGCAATTCTCGCAGCATTATTGGGCAGTGTCTTCTCGGGATCGAGGAGCGTGATGTGGATTGCTCCATCGTTTTGAATCTTGTTTAGAAGGTATTCTTCAACTCTTCCAATCATGCTTGACCCGGCGTTGGCTCTGGTTTCGACTCAGTTGTGTCGGTTTTTTGGGTTGGCTTGGTTGATTCGTTTGTTGCGGCTTTCGTCGTTGGTGCGGGTGAAGTTGTGGCTGTAGTTGGTGTGCTTGTCTTTCCAGAGTACCATCTGTCCATAAACTGGCTGTAAACATCGACCTCTCCGTATGCTGGTTTTGTGGGGAGCTCACCCTTTAATCCACAGCTTCCACACCTTAGAATAGCACGCTGTTCGCTACGAAAAAGCTCAACCCTAATCGCCTCTTTACCGCAACTAGGGCATGTGAAAACCCGTGGCAACCTCTTCTTTGGTATACGAACTACCTTTCTGCGTCGTCTTCCCAACTCCAACACTCTCCAAGCATTCGGTTTAGACTTGTTAATCCGACCCAATTCTCAGTACGCATCACAACTTAAATATTTGCGCACTAACCCAACATACTTCACACTAATAATAGACGCTAAAGGACGCATCTCTATGATACTAACAAAAGAAGCGTTGAAACTCGACTTACCTCTCACCAAGGCACGACTTACACGCTTCATAAAAGACTACGTCAAAAAAACAAAAGCAAACGGAGTCGTGTTGAACCTATCAGGTGGAGTAGACAGCTCCACAGCGGTTGCTCTTTCAACATTGGCAATAGGCGGCAATAAAGTCTTAGCACTCTCACTCCCGGAAAAAGAAACGCACAACCCAATCGACATAAAGCACACAAAAATACTGGCGAAAAAATTCGGTTTCAACCTAGAAACCATCAATATAACACAGGTCCTCCAAGGATATTATAAAACAATTCACTTATTCGATTCAAAAGACCAATTAAGTAAAGGAAACATCAAAGCAAGAGCACGCATGATATGCTTATACTACTACGCCAACCACCAAAACAGAATTGTTGTGGGCAGCTCCGATAAGTCGGAAACCATGATGGGGTACTTCACAAAATGGGGGGACATAGCAGCCGATATCTCACCACTCATGGATCTGTACAAGACGCAGGTTAGACAACTCGCCGCCTACATAGGAGTCCCAGACGAGATAATAGCAAAACCACCCACACCACAGCTTTGGCCAGGCCAACTCGCCGAAGAAGAACTAGGCATCAAATATGAAACTCTAGACCTCATTCTGCTAGGACTCGAAAACTTTATGCCTCCTGAAGAAATAGCCAAACAGTTAAACTTGCCTTTGAAACTTGTAACAGGCGTCAAGACACGCTGGTTGTCTAGAGAGCATAAAAGAAGGGCGCCTTTAACCATGAAGATGGAATACAGAACCATTGGAGCGGATTTTAGACTGCCTTATACGCTGTCCTAAACATTCTTCCACTCAACTAAAATATGAAAAAGCAATAGGAGAGAAAAACAGATGCCTGATGAAGCCACAATCGCTTTAGGACAAATATCTTGTCGAGTTGGCGACAAAAAACACAACATAGAAGCAATGAAAAGACAAGTAAAGCAAGCCAAAAAGAGAAGGGCTGACCTTATCGCATTCCCAGAACTCGTCCTAACAGGCTATGTTGTTAGAGACAGAGCATACGAATTGGCAGAACCAGTGCCCAATGGACCTTCAGTACGTCAAATCGAGGAGATAGCAATGCAAGAAGATATTCACATAATCCTCGGAATGATAGAGAGAAGTGCAAAAGCAAGCGCCGTCTTGAACAACATCGCACTTCTCATAGGTCCAAAGGGCTACATAGGCAAGTACCAAAAAATGTACCTACCCACCCACAGCGTCTTCGAAGAAAAACGCTACTTCCGTCCAGGATACCAAACACCTGTTTTTGAGACAGAACTCGGAAAGCTGGGGATGATCATCTGCTACGACGTATACTTCCCCGAGGTTGCAAGATTGCTGAGCCTCAAGGGAGCAAAACTCATAGTCTGTATATCAGCTTCCCCCTCAGTTCGGCGGGGATTCTTTGAAACCTTAACCACTGCTAGAGCTATGGAAAACACGGTCTTTGTCGCCTTTGTAAACCTCGCAGGCATCGAGGATGGCTTGCAGTTCTGGGGTGGAAGCCGCATCATAGCGCCCAGTGGGAGTGTAATCTCACAGGCAAAATATGATGAAGATGACCTCATAACAGCAAAAATCAACTATTCAGAGCAAAAACGTGTCCAAGCGTGGGTTCCAACTTTGCGGGACCTGCGCCCCGAGATTTTCAATTCATTGAGAGAAGAGGCCGAGAATCTTTAAGGCTTCCAACGTGATGTGCACGCATCACATGTGACATCACTTGAATCACGCTTTTTTGAAGGCTTTCGCAGACTTCGCCATGCGGTTCAAAGCCTCTTCCAAATGTTCATAAGCCGTTGCATAAGACAGCCTTAAGTATCCTTCACCGTGCTTTCCAAAGGCCGATCCAGGAACCACCATCACTCTTGCGTTGTCAATCATGTATTGTGCAAACTTTTCGGATGATGTTCCGAAATCCTTGATGTTGGGAAATACGTAAAATGCACCCTTAGGTAGATCACACCGAAAGCCCTCAATCTCGCTCAAACGAGAAATGACAAGCTTGCGCCGCCGATCAAACTCCGCAACCATCTCCTTAACAAAATCTTGAGGCCCCCTTAAGGCAGCAAGCGCACCGTACTGAGCTGGCCCGTCAACGCATGCGACGCTAAATTGGTGTGCCAACATCATATGCGCTATTAGTCTTTGAGGCCCATAAGCGTAGCCAATTCTGAAGCCTGTCATGGCATACGTTTTAGAGAAAGACCCGACGACTATAGTGCGTTCACGCATGTCAGGAAAACTGGCTAAGCAATGGTGTTGCGCATCGTCATACGTGATCTTTTCGTAAACCTCGTCTGAAATCACAAGCAAATCACGCTCCCTCACAATCTTTGTCAAATTTGATAAATCACCGTACGAAAGAACGGAACCTGTTGGATTGTTGGGGGAATTTATCACAATCATATGGGATCTTTTTGTGATGTGTGATATCACAGCTTCTTCATCAACTGTGAACCCATTCTTTTCAAGCAATGGTATTGATATAGGAATGCCTTCAGCCATGTTTACACTAGGTTCATAACAAACAAAACCCGGATCAGGAATCAACACCTCATCACTTGGATTAACGAGTCCCTGCATAGCGAGAAAAATTGCATGGGTGCCTCCAACCGTTACTAGTATCTCCGTGTTAGGGTCGTATGTAAGTCCATAGTCTTTCTTTGCCTTTTTGGCTAAAGCCTCCAGCAAGTCGGGTATGCCCGCTGTTGGTGTATAGTGGGTTTTGCCTTCATTCAACGCTTGTTTCACCGCTTCCAAAACGTGATGCGGTGGGGAAAAGTCAGGTTCTCCTATACCCAAGCTTATAATGTTTGAAACACCCTTTGATGGAAACATTCGCCGGATTCCAGAAGGCTTTATCTTCCTTAAGCGATGGGCAGCCTCAAAATGTGCCAAGCAGTCGCACCTCAAAGTTTCCTTTTAGTATGTGGTGCTTAGCATAAAACATTTACATTTGTAATGTTGCCACCGCAACTCTTTTCTATACATTGTATACGAAACTGTATCCCAACGAGCAGTCGTGGTGGATGAGAAAATTTCGAGCGAGGAAAACGTCAAAAAATGGCTTAATCGTTCAATCAACGACCCAATAGTCAAAATGCTCTCAAAAAATTGCAATTTGACAAAAACACAATTAGAGACACTCTTAATAGATTTTCTAGCCTCAAATATAACCGAAAAATCATTGACAAATGAGGAAAAAGCCTTATTACGCCCATCAAAGGCAGAAATAAGTCGTGGCGCCTTCAATCACACGCTGAGACAGGCACGGAAAAACGTCATTCAATCCATATACACAATTCTTCTCTTGGGGTACTTGGGAATATTCGATGACACACGGTTAGACCCTTATCTAGAAGCGGCAAACAAACTGAGAGACTACGTTAACGCATACCAAGATGTATTGTCTAACGATGTTCTCGCCACCGAACAGGTTAGAATTGTTAACATGCTTCGCGAAGAACTTGAAACCAGTCTTGAAAAACTCTCCCAACCCAAATCTATGTCAAAAGTGTGATGTCACAAATCACAGCGACATCAATTACCATGGTGTTGTACGGTCAAATGTTGATGAGCGCAAGTTTAATTAGGAAGGTATTTATGCAAATTGTGATTTGTGATGTCACATCAGCTTCAACATCGAAGTCATGGTGGTTTGTAATGTCATGGAACTTCCTTGAAATCACGTTCGAATCACGTTTCACCCCTGCTATATATTTTTGGAGAAAGACTATCTTGTTCATTGACCCTGTTCTTGTTCCCGCTGTTGTTCTTTTGTTTTTGACCATTGCCATCACGTTGTTATACTATGGGCGGATTAGGCGCGTTTCAAAAGCTTACGAAGAAGCTAAGAGCGCTGTGGGCGACATTGTCATCAGTTTCGACAAGCAACTGCAGAGACAAGGAGAACAGCTTGCAGCAACGACTCAGAAAGTTGAGATCCTTTCTGTGAAAAACGAGAGAATCTCAGAGCGCCTTGATGATCAAGGTAAGCACTTCGAGACGCGGCTAGCAGACCTATCTTCTAAAGTTGCTGGACTTCCAAGCGTAGATTCCGTGAAAGGTGACCTTGAAACCCTCAAGAAAAAGATTGAGGATACAACAAAGATTCAGAACGAACTCAAGCAACAAGCGGTGGTTGCGTCAGATTCACAGATTGAAACAGCCATTCCTATTAAGAGGGAACGCGCCTTGGCTCCTTTAACCGAAACCGAGTTGCGTGTGTTGGAATTGATTGCTGAGGCAGGTGAAAAAACCGCCCCTGAGATAAAAGCCATGATTAAACTGACCAGGGAGCATACAGCCCGTCTAATGAAAAAGCTTTATGAGGCAGGATATCTGGAACGACGCTCTGAAAAGACTCCTTACGCGTACAGGGTTAAGGAAGAGATGGTGAAGATTCTGAAGAAAAGTGAAGTTAAAGCCTAGTGTTAACCTTCTTGTAAGAGGTTTCCTCCCACTTCTCTAAGCTTCTTAAGTCTTTCATCCATTTCAGAATGAGACCTCGACGGTTTCAATCCGTAATCAACCTTTTCTCTTTTTTCAAGATATTCTGGATAATGCGTCACCTTTATCGGCACGGCAAACCTAATTTTTGGTTCAGATATGAGTAGAGCCTCACCGACATCGAGCATCTTTATTTCGGTGTCGCTGTACTCAAGATATGGCGTGTTTTCGGTTAGATATGCTCGATCCTTTCGTAGCTCGGTTTTCATAATCACCTTGGTCCACAACTCAGCGAAAACATCGAAGTTGATCCTAGATGGTCTCGGTGTTACAGCGTTTAGTCCAACATGATATTTGCGGTATGTTAACGCGATGTCCGAAAAAATGGTTCTCGGTTTTTTTGGGTCTGGACTCAGAAACTCGTGGGCTTCCTCAAGTGTAATTAAGAGTGTTGGAAGCTTCTTCCATTCCTCATAATTTTCTTCCCACATGCGCTTATAGTGTTGCGCCACATTTGATGCTACAAGGCACGTGACACGATTCTGCTCTTCAAAGCTTATTCCAGAAATGTCAACGAGACACGTTATCCCCTTGCATATATTCTGACTGATGTTGTCCACAAAGCAATAATCAGTTGGAGGAAAAAGTTCATGCGAAAGCGAAGAGAGTTTAAGCATCAGAGCCTCAATAGCCATCTTCCCTTTGTAATTTGCGATCCTGCCTACTCCAGCATATCCTTCAACCGCGTTTATTTTTCGTGCTTCTTCAATCCAAGTCTTGCCTAGTTTTTTGTAAAGTGCCCAAGCAACTCTGTTTTGTGGAGATTCTATATCAGGGAAAAGAGTCTTCAACTTGTCTGGAGTGATAGTGTAAAGCCCCACTGCTATTTTACCATCTCTCGCAGAATAGTATTGAACCTTGCTGTGGAAGAGTGGATGATCTTTAAGGCCTCTTTGTGGCTTGATTTCCTTTCCTTCAAGAAGTTGACCAGCGAAGTCAAAAATGAGGGCGACTGTCTTAGGACTGTGGTCAATGATTTGAGCATTGAGAATTAGTTCGGTATTGGTTTTTCCGGAGCCAGTCATTCCAAACATGCCCATCATTAAGGGTATGGCTTCAATGTTTATGCCAGTCGAACCAAGTTGTTGCTCTCCGGAACGGAGTCGCCCCACCTCTAACTCTCCTGAAAGCTTGAGAACGGAACAGTCTTCTTCGTTGGCAGCGCAAACTTTGTCTTTGTAGTTTGGGTTGAACGTGGGGGCGCGAATTTTATCTTCCTCCCTTTCCAAAAAGAGAATTGCCTTAACGCTTCGAAAGCTAGAGTAAGGACCAAATGCTTCCTTGCCCTCAGCCTCTCGCAGTTGTTCAATTGTCTTTAGAGTAGAGCTACTTCGCGCATTAACAACCCTCGCATAGAAGCTTCTTTCACCAGAATCTATTCGCACAATTTGCCCAAAAGAAAGATTCATGGCATGGTTTAGAAAGAAAAAGACTTTATCTCCCTCGGTTCCACAAACAAATCCTATAGGCTCAGACACGTTCTACCCACTCCGCTTCAAACGCGCGCCTTTTTCCGTGAAGCTCGTCCGGAAAGCTGCATGCTAATTCCTCTCTCCTGAGCACAGTTAATGATCCCGCTTCTCTAAGTACGTTCTCAACATGGTCATGATAGTGAATAAGCATTGCTTCAGCCGAAGCAGAAAACTTGTGAGCAAGAAACAGAGGAATTGGATATCCCAGGCATCGTGGGTCTTCCGAGACAGAAGTGAGTGGAGAAAGCAGTTCACTCACTTCGTTGTTTTTTAAGTATTCCATGATGTCACAACGGAAGATGTAAGGGCTATCATTAGATAATTTAACAAGTGATATGTTTCCGTAGAGATGTTTATGTATATTTGCTTCTTCAACCGGAAAGTAGACCCATATGGGATACGGAAAAAGCGTGCTTATCGTGGCTATGAAGTCGCGCCCCATATCATCATGTAATGTTGGAGACTGTTTACTTACAGTTAATAGTTTAATTCCTAAGTCTTTGCATTTTTCGTAAAGAGCCACTTTAAAGCCGCGTTTCTCGCCAAAGAAACTGCCTCCATCAAGAAGAAAGTAGTCAATATGGCCTGGGGCGCGCCCCATATCTGGGGCGCAACACAGACTGAGCGCTATCTCACTTTCAAGCTCAAACCTCGCGTCTCTTAACTCCGTGAAACGTTGGTCTGCTCCTCCGATAGCCGTGTGGATACATTCTTTGTAACCCCATTCCGGCTTGCGCTCCTTGATGTAGGCATATGCCACTCGCATTAGATAGATACCCCAGTTGTTTGCTCTCTTCAGTGTCTTGGTAGAGCAGTCAACCGCCACAAAATTTCCGTCAAACGTATTAGTCTTTTTTAGTAGCTTCAGTTTTAATTTATCAGGCTTCTGTGTTATCGTTGGCTCTTCGAGCATCTCGATTGAGCTCGTAACTCGTCCTTTGTCTATGTATAGACAAAGTTTCTTCTTCATTTCTGTGAGGTCTTCTTTAATTCTTTCACTAATTGAAGTTGTCTGCTCCAATGAATTCCCACAATGGAGTGCTGGTTACCTTAAGAATGGGGCGCGTTTACTTATTATCTTTTGTGAGGTGCAGGGAATTCTGGATCACTTGCGATACGAGTCTGTACCGCTTGTTGTTCGATGAGCCGCTCTTCATGAGAATTCCTCTGCCCGCCATTCGAGATAGGTATGTAGAGACAGTGCTTAAGTTGACAGGTTCCTTTAACTTCTGCTCATAAATGGTTTGAACGTCTCGAGAAGAGAACCAGATTATCGGGAAATGCTTCTCTACAACCAAGTGAACCTTTTCAAGCTTGGACAACTCAGAAATCGGTTCACCTTCTCCCGGATTTATACCCGGCATCCCACCGAGTAGTTCAACAATGTCCAGTAGGCGGAGTGCCTTCTCTCGTGATATCTGCCCCTCAAACGTCACAGTGTACCGGTTTCCAGTTCCGTCGAAGACCTCCACGCGCATTTTTTTCGCAGGCATACAAACCACGAGACACTTCAAAGAATTAGGTTTCACAAGTTATAGAGCTTGTGGTGAGATAGCTAAAAGCAAAACGCTATTTTAAGTTTTGAATGCACAAAGAAGTCGTTTTACATCCTTTTGCATTTCACAAACTTTGCAGAGAAAGAAAAGTACGCCGAAGAAATCCTAAAGTAATCCTTTTTATTTTTCCAATGGAAATCAAGGGGTCATCTTTGGACGCAACCATTCAAAAATGGAGGCGATTTCGGAAAAGAGAAGGAAAAATGCGTTCTTTCTTTGTGGTTGTTTCAATTCTTAACTAAACAAGGCAATGGACGTGGCAAACTACCATCAGAAATGGTCCTCAGCAACACGATGAAAAACTTTCACATCGTGCCTCCTCCACCCCCTTATTTCCAGTGCGCTGTGGCAATTGCTTGCAAGGTGTGCCTTGTATCGCAAAAAGTTTCAGAAAAACTTCAAAAGGTTTCTGGTAAACTTTTATACGCTCAGCCTCCGCTTAACGACCGAAGGCTCTCTTTTTGCCTCCCCCGGTAGCCATTCTAATCCACGCAGACTTTCCACAAGAAGGCAAGGGGTCAGAGTGTCTTTAACACCTGAATCTTTGAGGCTGTTTTTTGCGTCTTCTTTTGCAAGATTTTAGCTTGATGTTTAGTTTTTTGTATGATTGTCCTTATGCGTAAACGGGTAAGTTGAGTCTGCGTTTCGATTGCCACAGGGAGTTAGGAGACCCAATATGAACAGTACTGATGTGTTGGGCGGTGTCTTTGACAATTTCTTGCGAGGATTCCGCATTTTCAGGAACAGAGAGGTTTTGCGGCATGACTACGTGCCTAAAACACTGCCTCACCGTGAAGAACACGTTAGATTCTTAGGGGAAATGGTGGCACCGGTCCTCAAAGGCGAACGTTGCTCAAACATCTTTGTTTATGGAAAAACTGGCACAGGCAAAACGGCGGTCACGAGGTATGTGTTAAGTAAGCTGTGCCAAAAGGCCACTGAGTTCAATTCCTCTGTGAGAGTTTGTTACGTCAACTGCAGGATTGCGGGCACCGAGTACCGAGTTTTCTCCAATCTATGCGATGCTGTTGATGTGCGTGTTCCTTTTACAGGTTTAGCACTTGGCGAAGTCTTTGACCGCTTTTGGAGAGGTTTAGATGCTCAGACAAACATTTTTATCGCGGTGTTAGACGAGATCGACGCGCTTGTAAAGCTAAGGGGCGACATTCTGCTCTACGAGTTAACACGAATAAACGAGACCTTAAAGCGCAGCAGAGCAACCTTGATTGGCATCTCAAACGACCTGCGTTTCAAGGAGTTTCTAGATCCGAGGGTTTTGAGTTCGCTTAGCGAAGAGGAGATAGTTTTCAGACCATACAACGCAGCTGAACTACAGGACATATTATGTGATCGAGCCAAGCTGGCATTTAATGAAGGCGTTATATCTGAGGGTACAGTCAGCTTGTGCGCTGCGTTGGCGGCTGCAGAACATGGAGACGCACGTCGTGCGTTGGACCTTTTTCGTGTCGCAGGCGAATTGGCTGAACGCGAGGGCGCCTCTAAGTTGGATGAAGACCATGTGAGACAAGCTGAAAAAAGAATTGAGCATGATCGCATAACTGAAGCATTGAGGAATCTTCCTTTCCATTCCAAACTGGTTTTGTGTAGTGTTTACCTGCTTGGAAAGGCACAGGCTCAACAGGTAAGCGTTACAGGAAACATTTACGAGGTTTACTGTGAGCTATGTGGCCAGTCTGGAACAGCGGCATTAACACAGAGACGTGTCAGTGGTTTAATCAACGAACTCGATGTCATGGGGTTGCTTAACACCCAGGTGGTCAACATGGGGCGTTACGGGAGAACGAAAAAAATTCGCTTAGGTGTAACTTCAAGCGTTTTCAGGAACGTATTCGTAGATGATGATAGATTGAGTCGGCTTCTCACGTATTCTCCTAAAAATTTGGTCGAGATTTCAACACCGAAAAAAATGTGATTATACCAAGGACTCTTCCGCAGTAAAACTCATTGTTGTGAGCTGTAGCGTTTGAAGGTTGACAACAGGGATGATTCCAGGCGTCGGTTCTAAACCCATTTTGCTCTGATACTCAGTTTGTCTTTGCCAAGCCCCGGAGTTCACTATTAACAATCCCCGGTATCTGTCGTGGGCTTGAACATGAACATGCCCCGCATGAAAAACGTCGGGAACCCGCTCTATAACCAAAAAGTCGCGTCTTCCCGGCGCAATAGGTGTGCGTTGACCATAGATCGGCGCCAAGTGCCTGCTCTGAAGGAGAAGTTTCATGGCTTTCTCTGGAGTCTTAAAACTTGTATTAGGTGTGTTGGCAATGATGTCGTCTAGGCTTCGTCCATGATATAATAGGAGTTCAACACCGTGAAGGCTTAATGTGCAAGGATTTCCAAGGGCATGAACTTTTCTTACTTCATAGAGCGGTTCGGCGTAATCTTTTGGTATTGCGGGTTGCGGCAACGCCTTTCTGACAGCGTCGTGGTTTCCTGGTATAATTATCAATTCTATATAGTCAGGGATCTGTTCAATAAATTTCGAAACCGCACCGTATTGGCGGTGAATGTCGCGTATAACTAGGTCTTTCACTTGCTTTGGGTATATGCCAATGCCGTCTACTAGGTCCCCTGCGATGGCCACGTACTTCACGTGACCGGCTATTTCTCTCCAACGGTTGTCGCCGAGCTTACCGTTTAGCCACAAAAGGAAGCGATTGAATTCTTCTCGCATGAACTGTCTGCTTCCAACATGCAGGTCGGATATCAGCGCGGCATACACTGGCACTGACGCTTTTCTTGGTGTCTGTTGTGGTATCTCAGGGAAGAAGATGTCTTCCAATATGAGCAGGTCATTTCTGGCTTTTGTGGCACTTATGCAGACAACTTGGTCTAAGAGCAACCCGTGGACACGCTCTCGAACCGAGCCTTCCAGGTTTGCGTAAACAAGCACCGTAGCACTTGTTTCAGGGTCTTCAAGCCGAAGGAAAATTCTTTGTTTGGATTCACGCTTTTCCGTCAGCATTCCAATTACTTTCACCTTCGAGTTTGTAGGCACTTTGAGCGCGTCAGAGATTGAGGTTGCATCTTTCGCGTCCATTCTCTGTCTCAAGAACTTCTCAAGTCGTTTGAAACGATCTAAGAAATAACCATAGTATTCTTCCACCGACCCGCTGGTGAACATAGTGTTGGTTGGGTCATCTAACAATTTTATGTCAGAGTCGATTTCCTTAGAGTATGGCTTAAAGGATTCTCGCTTAGACTCTAGGAACGGCTGAGGCAAGGGCGAGGACACAACAGTTTTTGTCGCTGTCTGCTCTTTGGTGGTGGGAGTTATGAGTTCCTCAAGCGAGTTACGGTCAATGAACAAGGGCTTTTGCGCGAGTTCATCCATTTTTCTGATGATTTTTTCCATCAGAGCGACTGGGTCCTCTGTTTTTGATAGGGTTTCAAGTAGGGCAAAGGCTTCAGTGTCAAGCTGATATCCAGCTTCAATGGTAAACGCAACGGCTTTTTGGAGTCGCTCGCTCACAGTTTTATGGTCCTCCAGTCTCTCTGCTTGGGAACCACAATACAGACTTCTCTTGGGGCTCCTATCAATTCTGTTTTTCGCTTTATGTGCAGATACCCTATTGGGGCTGCGGTTGCTGCTCAATCTCGTGCGACCCGCAAAAGCGTGGAGAGAAACCCAAAAAATCCTACTAAAAATCGGTTTAAAGGATTACTTAAAGAAACATTCCTTCACGTATTTTAGCGTTTTCCGAATGGATTTGTGGTTATTGCTGCGAGGCCTATGCCTGCAATTACGTTCTTTGACGGCATCATATGGATTCTCTCAACAGGTCTCTGATTTGTTCACTCCATGTTTTGATTTTGCTGTTTTGTTATAAAACTTCCATTTTCCAAACAATTTATTTATACCAATATATATCTTTGATTTGGGGTTTACATGGATCTTCGCAAGATTCAGCGCACTGGTGGAGGCACCTTCTTTGTGTGCTTGCCCAAAGAATGGGCTGCGCGTAATGGTCTGGATAAGAGCTCAGTTGTTGCTTTGTCTGAGACGGCTGACGGTCGGCTTTTCGTTGATGCAAAGTATAATGTTGAGCGTGCGCCACAGGTCGCTGTTATCCATCCTTCGCCTTTGCTTGACCGTGAGATCATGGGCAAATACCTGCTCGGCTATGATGTTATTCGAGTTGAGGCTAAGGATCGGATTATTTCTGAAGATCTTGAACGAATCAAGCAATCCAAGAGTCGCTTGATTGGGTTAGAGGTTGTTGAAGAAGATTATTCTAAAGTAGTTATGCAATCTCTGCTGGAGCCTTCGGCTTATCCTCCTGATAAAATCCTTCAAAGAGAACACTCCATTGCCGCAAGTATGCATCGTGACGCGGTTACAGCACTCATCGAGGGTGATGGGCATTTAGCTAAGAACGTCATCGCTCGAGATGTTGAAGTTAACCGCTTGTATTTTCTCTTGGTTCGCATTCTGCGGACGGTAATTCAGAATCCTGGACTTAGCGAGAAACTTGGTATACTTCTAATTGACTGCTTGGATTATCGTTTAACCGCCAGCCTCGTTGAGGCTATAGGTGACAAGTCTGTCCAGCTGGCGGATGTAGCTATTGAATTGAAAGGGGTCAAAATAGGCAGGGACTTGGCACAGCTTTTGCTTCGTTTGCATAAAGTTGCGTTTGACACACATGAGAACGCGTTGAAAGCCATGTTTGTACGAGATATATCATTGGCTGAAGCCTTGAGAAATGAACGCAAAACTGTTGAGAGCTTGGTGAATGAGATCGAGTCTCTGGGTCATAAGGGTTATTCAGACATTGCGCCTCAGGTGTTGACGGCTGCGGCTTCAATACAGCAGATTTACGGTCACGGAGTAGATGTTGCTGATCTAGTCATGCCAAAGATACCATAAAACGTCAGTTGAAGTAGTTGCTGTGACTCGGTCTTCAAAAGTACAACAATCTTTGTGGGCAGTTTTGAGTTAGCTGTATTCTCTGAATGTGTGGTTGCATTTGGTGCATCGGAAGAACTGTGTTGAGGACTCGTCGCTTCCCCTTGTTTGAATCTGCCAAACGTAGGCTGAGTTGTTGCCGCATTTTGGGCATTCAATGCGAACTGTGGGTAAGACTCTCAGTTTCTGTTCTTCCTTGCTAATGACAGCTATTGTCTCTTGTGGGCTATGTTCAATGACCTTTGGTATCGGTTTTACTTCTTTTACAGGTCGACGTTTCCTAAAGCCGCACTTCGGACAAACCATCACAAGGTTGGTCTTCTTTCCTTCTTTGCTTCTCTTGGGCACAAGTCTTGTTCCGCATTTAGGACAAAACTCCATCGGGCAGATGCCTCACTTACTATCGTCTGAACCCTTTTCGTTGATAACGTATCATTTAAACCTTTTCTTGTTTCCATAAAGATTCTTAATACAAGGTGCGATTATTCTTGTCCTAGACCAGAAGCAATGATGTGGGCAACACGCAACGCTTCTGGAATGTTGCTGCGGGTGGAGGTGCCTATCAAGACTCGTTTTGCCGTTTCCTCAGAAACTCCTGCAATGTGTGCGTAGATGGGCTCTTCTCCTTCTCGTGTGTGCACTCTGAGCATCTTGCCTGCCTTCTCTATGGCTCTCCATCTTTTATCAGTTTCCGATAGGTTTTTCAATGCCTTCTTAATGTCTTCAAAGTTCGGTTTCTCTCTGGTAACTGCGATTACGGGCAGCCCCACTTTTTTGTGGAGTTCTTTGATGTCCACAATGTTGAAGCCCGCCAAGGTGACTCCATTCAACATGACCACGCGGAGTTGGGGGTAATGGGACGAATTGGCTATCATATTAGCTAGTTTTTCAGTTGCCTCCATGCCATCTACTTGGACCCGTGTGTGCATGAAGCCGTCGAGCCAGTATCCGCCTCTAAAAACCACACCTACAACATCAACCAGTTCTTCAGAATGAGGGGTAAACACGCCGTCATCGATGCCTAATACTCGAATCTCAGGTTTGACCTCGGGAATCTTTGCAAACTCAACGCCTTTGCGACTTTCTTCGATCATGAACCACACCGAGTTTTTCTAAAACTTCTTGTAAAAGAACCGTGAAAGCCTTGGATACGTCATCTTTCTCGCTTAACGTTTTAACGCAGTCGTCTAAGTCCTGCATGTCGTTAAGCCAAGCAAAGACCAGCAGTGCTTCAGCTGCGTTTCCTCGTGCGTGCTTGTCCATCCTATGAGGCAGAAGCTTGCGGAGTCCTGATGCTTCAATAGCGGTGGCAAGGACCCTATTGTTTACTTTGGCTCCGATGGGGCACCTATACTTCTTCGACATAGCAAGAGAATAGACAAAATTTATGTAGGAGTCACCCAGGCTGGCTAGGTCATTATCAAGCAACAACTCTTGTAAACTGTTGTATCTCTTCAGCATTGGCGCGGATTTGGTCATTTGTTTTGCCATTCTTTCAAGGCTTTCTCAAAGCTGATTCGAAACTCTCGGCTCCGATGCCGAACTTTTTCAGCTGCCTCTTTGAGGGCGGTTTCAGGTCTTTTTTCAGGCTTGCGTTTTTCTTTCATTTTTACGTAAACTACTGGGTTGGAAACCAAAGGGTGCTCTACGCTGTATCCGCCGACCTCAACGGTTTCGTCTTCAAGCAAGGCTTTTTGCAGTAGATTGCAGAGTGTGTGTCCTTCACCGAAGATTTCAATTTGCATTTCATCAGCGGTTCGTTTCAAGATCTTGATATCCATTAGATCTCGCCCTTGCCATAATCATGAGCTGGTTTCCGCCTCTCCGAGTTGCCGCATTCTGGGCAACGCAGAATAAATCGCCTCTGCACCAAGGCGTGTCCACAACGGGAACAAAAGGCATAGACCACACCCAAGTCCTTTTCGTTGATAGTTAAGTGAAATACTCGGTTTTTATCACTTATCACCCTAGCCCGAACAATGTCGCCAGCCTTGCAGACCTCGTACATGCTTTCAACGTAGCGTTGGCTAACATCTGAAATGTGGAGCAGACCGCTGAAGAACCCAGTGAGCAAACGGCTACCAACTTGGAAGATGCGTATAGTTGCTTGCTTGCTTTGCACTTCAGAGACCTGACCCAACACTGTACTGCCTACATGTGGAACGTTAGACGCATGGACTTTGGGGAAAACAGAAGCCTGTTTGTTGAGCAGGTCCAAAAGCGCTCGCCCCGTGGTGGACGAATAGATGGTACCGCTTTGCTCGTAGGTTCCAGGCCCGAGCGTAAACTCTTCGATCACGCCTAGGCGGTCGCCTGGCACAACGATTTGTCCACTCTTGCGTTTAGACTGTGCTAGAGACATTCTTACTCACCTGCAGCTTCTATTCGGTATATGTCAACCTCAACTTGATGCTTGTGTTTGGTGTGAAATTTAAACAGTCTCGGAATATTAAGTTTCATTTGAAATATGCCCGTAACCCTTCCTCCATGCCCCTCAATAAACCTTTTGATAAAGGCTCGGTTGCTTTCTCCAGCCTTATGAAGTGAATAGATTTTAGGCGCTAGACTCAACGCCTTTAACAGAAACTTTCTGTCGGCGCTTCTTCTCTGCACACCAAAGGGAGGGTTCTGCAAAACCGTATGAAAATTTCCGTGCAAAATGTCGATGTCTCCTACGACCCAGTTGATCTTTTCTTTGAGGCAGAGTTTCTCAGCGGTTTCTTTAGCCGTTTTAACCGTTACTTTGTCGATGTCTACGCCCACTGCTTCTGCGGCACCTAAGAAGATGGCGCCTATGGTGAGTCTGCCAGTGCCGCAACCCAGATCAACAATAGTCTTGCGAATTATGTCGTCATATGTGTAGGCGGCTAAGAATAGAATCTCCGACGCAACATCTACAGGTATGGTGTACTGTTCGAGAAAAGCCTTTGGAGAAGGGTGAGCCTCAACCAGTTGAAGCAAGCGTTCAAGGTCTATCCTTCGAACCAGCTTTTTTTGAGCAGTTCCTCCCATGTGAGTTCTCCAGCCACCACCATGGCTTCATTCATGGTTAAAACTGGTTTTTTGAATCTGTATGCATCGTCTAGGCTTATGCGTGGGCAAGCCGTGTTCACGTAGGCATCTATTGTTGGAAACTCCAGTAGCGCATCAGGTGTTACTTCGCGGACAGCTAAAAGCGTTGTTTTCTTTCCAGCCTTTTTCAGCTTTTCCTTAATTTGCTGCGCCTTTTCGAGATGCCTTTGCCCACTCTTTAACCCGATTAGAATTCCGAAGCGTTCGGCTCTCTGTGCCTCTGAGATGCTCATCCACCGTTGTTTCACTATCTTTTGCACTTCTGCATCAATAGAGTAGGCTCGGCGTTCGTATGGGTCAGCGACAAAGGTTGGTTTAGAGGTGGCTAGGGCTACGCCAACAGCGTGGAATCTGCCGCCACCCACAAAGAGAAATGCTTCCACATCTTTTGCGACTGCAGTTGCGTTGCTGTAGTTGCAGCCTATCACTTGTCCAGCATGCTTTAGGCGACCTGTGTCTCCAACAGCAACTCTTTTTCTAGCTTGGAGAAGCAGTTCTCTAGCCTCGCTGAGCATGTTTCCATGTTGAACCATGGTAGTCAACCCAACCTTTTTAAAGTGTTTAAGGAGAGGCAAAGCTTTCTCTAAGGCTTGTTTTATGCTCAACTTTGTCTTTGCTTCAAAATATAAAATTGGAACTCGCTCAGGCTTGCCTCCTGTTTCACTGTGTCCAAAATGAACAACCAAATCAGCACCAAGACTTTCGGCTTCTTGTAAGGCTATGTCACAGGCGCCGTAGCAGGGGTCGGCTGAAACAATGGCTGTGGCACCAGTCTTCTCTACAACTGCAGCTAATCTTGGTCCCTCTGGCTTCAACCCCTCAGGCAGCTGAATCAGAACTCGCTTAGCGCCTCGATTCTCTATCTCTTCTCTCAGTCTTTCTTCTTCTAGGTCAAAGATGGACGGTCTCAATCAAGACTACCATGTTGCTTTGAAAGAAAGGAAAGAGGTTTCCGATGCCACTTTCACCATTCAGGTGACCATTCTAACTCGGGCTGCTTCGTCTTGGTTGATTCTCGCCCAAAGCCCTTTTGACGCATCTCACTAAGTCGTTCCAACAGAATCTTTTGCTCGAGACTGGCAACCAACTGACGGGTGCGCACAACGGCGTCGTTGTTTACAGAGATGCTGTCGATGCCGCAGCGCACAAGAAACTCAGCGAAATCTGGTAGGTTTGACGGTCCTTCGCCACAGATGGAGACGGTTACGCCGTTTTGATGAGCCACCTTGATGAGGTGGGCGATTATGCGTTCAACGGCTGGATCTCGTTCGTCGAAGTAACCCATCAGTCCGAGTCGTTCCGAGTCTCGGTCTATCATGAGCACGCCCTGTGTCATGTCGTTTGAGCCTATACTGAAGCCGTCGCAGAGTTTGGAGAACTCATCAGCCACGATCGCGATGGCAGGAGTTTCAGCCATAAACCACACTTGAAAGTCCTTGGTGCGCTCCAACCCTTCCTCTTTCATGATTTCGAGGCATTTTTTGGCTTCCCAGATCGTTCGGATGACTGGTAGCATCACCCAGACGTTTTTGAGTCCCCACTCTTCGCGGCACTTTCGTATGGCTTTGCATTCTAAGCGAAATGCCTTTTCGTACCATTGACTGATGTAGCGGCTGGCGCCCCGCCAACCCAGCATCGGGTTGGCTTCTTCTATCTCGTATTTTGCGCCGCCTTCTAGTTCCCGGTACTCGTTGGTTTTGAAGTCGCTGAAGCGCACAACTACGGGTCGAGGCTGTATGGCTCGGGCTACGGTTGCCATGCCATCAGCCAGTTTACTAACGAACTTGTCGGCTTGACCCGTTTCAAGTAGGTAGAGCGGATGCTGACCAATGTAGCTAGCCAGTATGAACTCGATGCGCATGAGACCGATGCCGTCAAAAGGCAGGTGCTTGTACTCCTCAACTTTCTCGGGCACCCCAAGATTCATGTAGATTCTTGTGGCTGTAACAGGCGCTGATTCAAGAGCAACACCAGTTAAATCTGTGAGCGCCGAGACTGCAGGCGTGACTGGTGCTTCTAATGTACTGATTCTTCCCTCATAAACCACGCCGCTTTTGGCATCTACGGTGTATTCATGCCCTGTAACCATAACTTTTGTGGCAACTTCGGTCCCAACTATGCACGGTATGCCCAATTCTCGGCTGACTATGGATGCGTGGGCTGTTACTCCACCTTTGTCTGTGACTATGGCACCCGCTATTTTCATGAAGGGCACGTAGTCAGGATTAGTCATAGTTGTCACAAGGATGTCGCCTTTCTTCATAACTTTTGACGCGTCTTCTGCTGTCAATATAACCTTTGCAGGTCCTATGCCTATGTCCCGTTTGCCAGCGGCGATGCCCTTTACCACAACCTTGGCTTCCGCTGGTGCAGCAGGCGGTGTTGGTGGCTTCGGTGCCTCTGCAAGCAGCTCTGGCTTTTTCAAGCTCCACACCGTTTCGGGTCTCGACTGCACGATGAACATGTTTTCTGGGGAGGGCATGTCTCGGTCGATGGAGAATTCTATGTCTTGAGCCCTTCCATAATGTTGCTCAATGTTACGAGCAATTTCAGCAAGTCTGGCAATTTCTTCTTCTGTTAAGCAGGGTTGCTCCTGTCTTTGCTTTGGAACCTCAGCATGAATTGTTTTGCCCGTCTTTGGGTCTCGAATGTACTCAACTGTTTTCTTGGCTACTCGTTTCTCAATTATCTTCAAAGTCTTTTTGTCCACTACGTAGTCGTCTGGTGTAACCGAGCCTGACACAACGGATTCGCCGAGTCCCCAGTTGGCTTCGATTACGATTTGATTTGGTTCACCCGTGACAGGGTTCAAGGTGAAGATTACGCCTGCAGCTTTAGCGTTAACCATTACCTGAACGCCCACACTTATGAACACTTGTTCGTGTTTGAATCCTTTCTGATTTCGATAATATATGGCGCGGGGCGTGAACAGGCTTGACCAGCATTTTACGGTTTTTTCGACAAGTTCGTCTGCGCCTCGAACATTCAGAAACGTATCTTGTTGACCAGCAAACGAGGCATCGGGCAAGTCTTCGGCTGTAGCGCTTGAGCGAACAGCCACGAAAGCCTCTGACATACCCGATTTTTCGTTAAGTTCGGAGTAGGCGCTTTTGATGTTCTTCTCTATTTCGGCTGGCATACGCGTGGATTCAATTATTTTTCGGATTTTTTTCGAAGCCTCTTCGTAGTGTTTGGGATTGTTAACATCGGTGACGGTTTCCTCAATAGTCTTGTAGATTTTCTCTGCAATGTCTGTCTTTGTGATGAACTCATTATATGCGTAAGCGGTGATGGCGAAGCCTGGTGGCACTGGGATCTTCGACCTTAGCATTTCGCCTAGGTTGGCGTTTTTTCCTCCAACTAAAGGTATGTCCTCTTTGCTGAGTTCGTCGAACCAGAGGATGCACTTTTCTTTTCGTGCTGATGGCACGGGCATTCACCTTTTAAATTTTAACTAGTTTGGAACCTTTTCAATCACTATCCGACATGGTATGGGCAGCTTGTTCTGTCCCAGTTTTAGAGCTTCCTTTGCTACTTCGATTGAGTTCTCGTTCACACCGACCGCAATTATTGGTTGTCCAGGTTTGACTCGGGCAGCTGCGCCAACAGGCTTGCCGAAAGCCCTTTTCATGCCGTCTTGAAGACGGTCGGCATGGGCGCCAAAAATCATCTTGTTCTCTCTCAATATGTTATGTGGATAAGGCACAACACGCAGAACGTAGGCGTTGCCAAGTTTATTCATTAACAAGCGGTTGGATGCCACACGTGCGGCTTCTAGGGCGTTGTGGCGAATTTGCGCTTCTTCCCCTGCTATTAAGAGGGCTTGGCATGGAAAAGCGGCCTTGGTGTCGCCCATTGTGAACTTGGTAATCTTAGGAGGAGGCGAACCCCTAACGTATTCTTTTCGAGTGTAGGGTGCGCCTTTAACTTCTCGGTAGTTTTTTGCTCGCATGAGGCGAGTCACCTTTCGAGCATAGGGAGAACAGCCGTATTTAAAGGATTTGTTTAGGGCTTTTACTTATAAAAGGTATGAATCTATGCTATGGTTGGGATGGTCTCAGGGGAAATCGCCTTTAAACCATGTTCGGGCGAGTTGGTTGAAGTTTGGGAAGACTTTCTTTAGTATGGGGACGTACATGAGTTTCTCGTCACTGGTCATGTCTTGGAATTGGTATTCACCCATGTAAGGTGAGGGGTCGCCTTCGCGTGTTATGAATTCGATGTGCATGAAGGGGTCGCCGCGTTTTATTGTGATGGGTCTGCGGTCATTGCTTAAGTTAACCAATTCGAGGGTTATTCGCCCCACCCAGCCGCTGTGAACCTTAGCTGCGTTAAGGAAGGATAATCCTAGGCGTCCGTATTTGCTCTTGGCTGTGAGATGCGCCACGTATTCAGGTGGGGTGAAAACGATTTCGTAGGAGTTGATGTTTCTGTGCTCCAGATATTGTAGAGTGGCTTCTTGCTTGACGGTTAGGACGTAGCTGTCTCCGTCGAGGAGGTGGTAGTCGTATGGGTATATTACCTTGAAGTTTTCGATCAGTTCCATGAGTTTGTTCTTGCCGACTATGCACATCTGGTTTCCCCACCTTAGCCTTTTGCAATAAACAGTATATGCGCTATATTTGTTTTGCAGTGTCTATTTGTTGCGAGAATTTCTTGTTTGGTAGGATCGTTGTGGATGTGGTGCGTGTGATTATTTTTAGAAGAAGGTTGTCAACTGCGCCTTATACCTTCTTCTACTTGTCATGGATAAGCCATGCGGGGCAGTGTGTGAACAGAAGTAGTTGAACACGCAAGCGCAGATTATTTGTACGATTTGTGTGTGTTGATGATGAATAGCGCCTTAGCGCCATCCGCCACTAAGTTTGGCTGGGTACCGTTATTGTGAATGTGTTTTGGTTTCTGTTTGCTTTGGTTTTGCAGTGCCCTAACTGTGGGGATACTGCACTGGGAATATGACAAGGGACATTGACATTTGATTTCAACAAACTGTAACTTCTCCATCTATTGAAATCAATTATCTCTGGAATTTTCGATACTGGAAAGTACATCTCTTCAAAAAGAGACATTTGAAGTGGCTCAAGCATTAAGATCAGAGAGCCACTAAACGGAATTTGAGCACAAATGTCGTTTATTCTAGAAGAACCAGCAGTAGCTAGTGCAACAGGTTTTTGAAGTTGCACAAAACGTTCATCTGGTGGATATCTGTCTTTTGTGAAATCGAATTTGTCTTCTTGTATGTCTTTAAGAAGCTTTTCATATTGTGCCTTCTCTTTTTGTTCATAATCCTCAAGATATTCTCTATCCAAATACTTACCCCTCTTATTTCTATACAAGCTCCTATTATTTGTGTTACGCAACACTCTCTTCATGGTTAAGAAAGAAGTCTTTCAATGGATACGGACTGGGTAGGAAGAGGGTTGAGCTTTGGAGAGGCAGAGTAAGACGAGGTGAATAATGCAGTCTTTCAACGTGGACAGAATATTCTGAGAGGAATCATTCTCAAGAAAGAAAAAGCTAAGAAACATGAGGTAAGAAGCTGGGTGCTCAACGACTTCTAAACACGGCGCAATGAACAACGAAAGAAGTTATTATTACTTGTTCTAACAGCAAATTAATAACACCTGAACAGAAACCCACCCTCAAAACATTCCAGACGTTTACACTTTATATGTATGAAAATTATTATGTTAAATTTTCAACAGGATAAGGAGTGTTTACAACCTGCCCGAGCAAGTTAAACCCAACAGAACATTAGACTGCCTCGGACTCTACTGCCCCGAACCCGTGTTCCGAGTGCGCATGGAGTTGGACAACATGAAAGTCGGCGATATGCTAGAAGTCTTAGCAGACGACCCAGCAGCCGAAGAAGACATAAAGAGCCTTGTCAAACGGTTGGAGCAGCAACTCCTCGATCTAAGAAAGGAAGACAGCACGCTCCGATTCCTGATTAAAAAAGTAAAATAAATGACTAAAAGAGGAAATTCGGCGATGAGCGCCAAAAAGAAGATTCTGTACGTGCAAACAAGCGGGGTTGATACACCTGAGCGCACTTATGCACCGTTCATCTTAGCAGCAACAGCCGCGGCGATGGGTTTAGACGCCACAATATACTTCCTCATAAAAGGAATAACAATAGTAAAGAAGGGCGAAGCTGAGAAGGTCAAACTGGGTCAGTTTCCAACGCTACGGCAAGTGATGGACCAAGCCATCAAGGCAAGTGCTAAACTTGTTGTCTGCGAGCAGAGCTGCATGCTGCTTGAGATACCACGAGGAGACTTCATCCCAGAAGCTAAAATAGTTGGAGCCGCAACCCTAAACGATATGGCTTTAGACGCAGACACCGTATTATGCTTCTAGGTGTTAGGCGAGAATATGATGCGACGTGTCTACATGGACCACTCGGCTGGCATGCCTGTCGACCCTGAAGTAGTAGAAGCCATGCTACCCTACTTCACCCAGCAGTACGGAAACCCATCATCGCTCCATTCATGGGGCAACGAAGCCCGCAAAGCCATGGAAGACGCAAGATCAAAGATAGTTGCCCTAGTAGGAGCAAAAAGAAACGAAGAAATTTTCTTCACATCAGGCGGCACAGAGAGCAACAACCTGGCTATCAGAGGCGTAGCTTACAGAAACAAAGACAAGGGAAATCACATCATTACCACGACAATTGAACACATGTCGGTTATGAACACGTGCAAATCCCTTATGAAAGAAGGATACAATGTCACTTACATCCCAGTTGACAAACACGGAGTTGTAGGTCTTCAAAGTTTGGAAAAAGCAATCACCGACAAGACCATCCTCGTTTCGGTGATGTATGCCAACGGCGAAATCGGCACCATACAACCAGTCAGGGAAATAGGCGAAATAGCGCATCGAAAAGGCGCACTTCTGCACGTTGACGCCGTGGCTGCAGCAGGACAAGTGCCAATAAACGTTGAAAAAGAAAACATCGACTTAATGTCCATTTCGTCAAATGACATGTACGGTCCAAGAGGAGTCGGAGCCCTATACGGTAAGACGGGAACCAGAATCCAACCCATAATCCACGGTGGAGGCCAAGAGAGAGGCCTACGATCGGGCACCGAAAACCTTCCAGCAGTAGTAGGTATGGGAAAGGCAGCTGAAATAAGCAAAGCCGAGATTAAAACTGAGGGTGAAAGACTTTCTCGGCTGAGAGACAAGCTAATCAAGGGCGTTATTGAAAGTATTCCAAGCTCCTTTTTGAACGGACATCCAACCCAGCGGTTACCAAACAACGCCAACATCAGATTCAGCTACATCGAAGGCGAATCACTTATCCTAAGCCTAGACATGATAGGCGTCGCATGCTCAAGTGGCTCAGCGTGCACCTCTAAGACCCTAGAACCCTCCCACGTTTTACTAGCCATAGGCTTGAAACACGAGGAGGCGCATGGTTCACTCTTGTTCACGCTAGGTAAACAAAACACTGAAGAGGACGTGGACTATGTTACTAATGCGCTACCCGATATAGTTAAAAGACTACGCGCCATCTCACCACTAACACCAAAGGAGTTGCTCTCATAGAATGTACACAGAGAAAGTCATGGAACACTTCCGCAATCCACGCAACATGGGCGAAATCCCAAACGCAGACGGAATCGGAACAGTAGGAAACCCCATCTGCGGCGATTTGATGTCCATATACATCAGGGTTAAAGATAATCGCATTGAAGATGTTAAATTCAAGACGTTTGGTTGCGGTGCAGCCATTGCTACGAGCAGTATGATAACCGAGTTGGCTAAGGGCAAGACTTTGGAAGACGCTATGAAGATTACGCGTGGCGATGTTGCTGACAGCTTGGGTGGCTTACCACCGATCAAGATGCATTGCTCTAACTTGGCTGCTGATGGTTTGCACGCTGCTATACAGGATTATTTGAAGAAAAAGGAGGCGCAGAAATGAATGCGGCTTTCGTGAAGTGTGACTACTGCAAGGCTAACATCTGTGACGAGACAGGGAAATGTGTCTTTGCCGTTCACAAGCGAGTCATTGATGGTAAAGAATATCGCTTCTGTTGTGAAAGTCACGCTGACAGGTTTGAGAAGGAAAAGAAAAGGAAGAAAGAGTAAGCAGGTTTATGCTAGCCTTCTAGAAAGATAGAACACTCTTGCTTTCTTTTACCCAGTCTACTAGGTCGAAGATTTTTCCCGTTTCCACACCTGAGACCAAATCGGTTTGGGTTAATCCCCGAGCTTGGAGACAGGTGCCGCAGGCTCGCACCTTGGCGCCGCTTTGAATTAGTTCGGTTACCATTCTTTCTAGGTTGTAGTAGCCCTCTGGTGGGCGCTGTCCTTTTTTGGCTACGGTGACTCCATCCTCGAGAAGGAATATGTTGACCTTAAGGTCTTTTACCATCATGGCTTTTGCCAGTCGAAGGGCGTTCCAAGCTCTCTCCTTTCCATATGCTGCCTCATTGATAACAATTGTCGCTGTGTCAGCGTCTGCCATTCCATCACTCTCGAACTTGCTTTCGCCTCAACAGTTCCATCAAGCGTTTTTCGTGAGCTTCTCGTGTTGTCAACGGGTAGATTTCCCGTTCGCTGTCAAAGAACAACGGGTCTTCACTTAGTATTCTGGACAATTCCTCGTCTGAGGCGACGTTGCATATTATCATGTGTCCCTGCTGCCCTATCAGATGGTAATACTGTTCAACCTTGCCTTGCGACTCTAGCTTGCTCAGATATTTGAATTGGGCTGGAGTTAGACTAGCTAATCGCTCGATGGGCACTTGAGACTTAATCCACTGCAACACAAGAAACTTCAAACTTTTTTCACCTTAGCAACTCTTTTGTCGCCGTTTAGATAAATAGCTTGCTTGAATTACGGCTATTGTTTCGAAGGCGACCTTTTTCTCAGCAATAACCCTTGCCTTTAAACCTGCCTTCAGAAATTTCTCAAGAGTCTCATCAATGTTGGCTAGACTCGACTGCACTAAGAGAATTCTGCCGTCTCTTTTCAAATAGCGTGACGCCTCGCTGATAAATCCGTCAATAAACTGCCTACCTGTTGGTCCGCCCGCCCAAGATTTGCCCAGCCAAGACTTTCCTTCTTTGGGGGGTGTGGGTAGATAAGGCGCGTTGAAGATGATGAGACTAAACTTTTCATCCTTGTGTACTGGCTGGAAAAGATCACCTTCTCGTATGTCAACTTGGTTGGCTAGTTTGTTAACTTCAGCGTTTTTTCTTGCGCAGCGAACAGCGTAAGGGTTGATGTCGACAGCCACTACTCTCTTGGCTTTTTGAGCGGCTAGAATGGCAAGAATGCCGCATCCCGTACCCATGTCTAAGACTACATCGCCTTTATTGACAACTAAGCTGGCCGCAGCTAAGAAGGTGTCTTCAGCGGGTTCGTAAACGTTCCTAAAAATCTGGAACCGCAAGTCATTGTAAAATACTTGTTTTCTCGATGATTTCATTTGTTAATACTCCAAAATCTTCGGGCGCCAGTTCACGCACACGCTTGTCGTGGAAAGCTAGGCTGTCAGCCAACCCTTGAGCCTCTTCTTTTCCCAGGCCTCGTTTGATTAAGAAGGAGAGAACAGCGTTGCGGAGTTTTTTGTTGCGCTGAGTAAAAACTGTTTGAACCAGTTCGAAAAAGGCCTTTTCATCCTTGACTCTGAAAGGCAATGGCTTCGGCTTTAACCTCACAATAGTTGAGTCTACGTCTGGAGGCGGATAAAATGCTGTTCTAGGCACACGGTCAAGCAGTTCGGCGTCTGCCCGATAATAGGATGCAACCGTCAACCTGCTGTAGTCCTTGCTGCCGACAACAGCCACGAGTCGTCTGGCAAACTCCTCCTGATATGCCAAAACCGCTACTATGAAAGGTTTTTCTAATAACCAGAAAAGCAGCGGAGATGAAATTGAGTAAGGCGGCGTCGAAACAACTTTGTTAAAAGGTGGAATATAAGTTTTGAGAACATCACCATGGATCAGCTCTATATTTCTTACGTTTCGGAATTGATGACGCAAGACTTGAACCAGTTTGGGATCAACTTCCACGGCAACAACGCTTCTACACTCCGGAGATAAAAGACGGGTGAGATACCCCAATCCCGCCCCCACTTCCAAAACAACATCACTTTTAGTGACATCAGCATAGTCTATCATGGACTGCAGCAGAGAATTATCAATCACGAAGTTCTGTCCTAATCGCTTTTTTGGGAAAATCCGAAATCGACGCAGAAGACTGCGCGTTTCCTTTTCAAGGTTTGCTGGTTTAGGGTGCCCGAGTGAACAATCTGTATTTACTTTCACCAGACAACTCTTCCAATATTCTCTTTGTTATGAGTTTGGCTGGACTGGGAATGTTTGCCCGCTGTTGCAAGTCGTCAAAGCTTTTGTAGGCGGTCCTGTCTCGTTCGTTTAGGATTTGCCACATGTATTTCTTGCCTATCCCCGGGATCAATTCTATGGCATGCATCCGTGGTGTAATGGCTTGAGCGGTGTTAAAGAAATTAATAAACCATGCTTCACGGTTGAGAACAATTTTCTCAACGACTACAGGTAGCTCTGTCTTTGCTGCAGATGTTAGTTCATCGTAGCCAATTCGACCGATAATGTAGGTTATTTCTTCTCTAGATTCTTTTCCAACGTAAACTCGGTCAGATGGTTTCAAAATCAACCCTTCTTTTACTGTGGCTTCGAGCAGCGTGAAGAATTCTTCGCCCACAAGTTGGACGAGGGCTCCCGCTCTATAAGAGGGTCTGGCGGTTGGTCTTCCGTGGGGAAGGTAGTCAAGCACGTAGGCGTGTTCTTCGTATCTCTTCTCCATTGTCCTCTCGTCCTAAACTTATCATGAATAATTATTTTTTCTTGTGAAGCGCCTGTATTCCTATTTTCTGTACTCGTCTAAAAGGTTTAATATTCCCTGCAACTTTGAGGTCTCGATGATTTTGCGGCCTCCACCGAGAAACACTCGGATTTCCTCAATGCTCCAAGGCATGCAGTTGACGATTTGAATGGCTTCCGCTTCCTCCAACCCGTACTGTTCAATGAGTGTCTTAACCAAAGTTTCAGCCTTGTCTTCTTTAACCTTTGAAAACTTAGACGCATAATCAAGTGACCTTCGCTGAAACTGATCCAGTTTTTCCTCTCCAATCGACTCGAGCAACTTCTTCACTTCTGGCACAGTTAACGCTCTTTCACGCAGCGACTTCCTAGCCATGTTTTCTCAGTTCTCCACACCTCTTGAATATGGAGTTAAATGTTCGGGTCGAACAATAACCTCTTTTGTGGCGTCGCCCTGCGACACATGAACCACATAAGAGCGTCCACGCTTTGTAACGACAACGCCAACCCTGCCGTGAAATCGTCTGTGAGGCATACCCTTGTGCACGCTTGGGTTGATTTTAACCACCACTTTATCTCCTTCCTCGTAGTTGTATAAAACCTTGCTCAATGTTGTCTTACCTCTTTCACGAGGATTGAGCTTCAGCAAGGTCCGTGTTTTGGCTCGGTAACCCCTTGACTTCCTCACTTACTTTTCCTCCTCCATGAAAACGCCCAAAACGTCAAGTTCTAATGGCACCGCCTTAGCCTTTAGTGTGCCTGCCACACTGGGCACAGTCCTGCCTTCGTCTCCGGTGATTAGTTCTTTTATGTAGAGTCCTCCTTGACATCGAATTCTCATTTCAAAGCGGTTGGGCGTCAACCTCTTTACATTTGCCTTGTATATGTACTTTTCCCGTACGATGTCTGCGCGTCGATGCGTAACACGCCTTGGCGTCTGCTGCCTAATGAGAGCACCTACAAGTGAATTCTGTAACATAGCTAATTCTTTTCGGGAAACAGGCTTGTCCAGCTCTACAATCGCTCGGTAGAGCTTCTGAGATGCTTCGCCTCTCTTTAACCTCCTAACCACCTCTTTATCGGCGAAACGTAGATTTGACACTTGGACTTTGCCGGCCGCTCTCTTGTTGATTCTCTTCTCCAGACTTTTCAGGTTAATAAACCGTTTCTTTGGTTTCTTGATTTCAACGACGAATGGGCGACCAAGCCCGAGCATGCGTGCGTCAATGTCTTCACGGCCTGCTCCATGAAAGGCAATGTCTTCTCCTTGAGTCATCTCTAATGTTGGGTTGCCAATAAATTCCTCAACGGACTCAGGATACATCTTTCCTGTCCAATTGCAGTTTATGCAGCCCCTGCCCCTACAGCGGCTACAGAGCCAACGTGATTGTGGGATGCCTCGCACTATTTTTCGGTATTGCCCACTTATGTGGATAGGGTTGACTTGCAGGGATATTTGTTCAGTGAATGGTTTGACTAGAACCAAAACTTCTGGGCGTTCATATTCTATGGTCTTTCGTGTTGCCTCTGCGATCTTTTTGCCAATGGTGCGGCTGAACTCGTTGCGGAGACTTTCGCCGTGTTTGATCGTGAACTCGCCCTTGAACTCGTCTTCTCTTTCTTCAACTTCCGTTGGGAGTTCTATGCCTACCAAAAGAGTGTTGTATTCATATTCCATCAGCTTGTCTAGGGCAAGGCTCACAAATCCTTCAAGAGAGTCGAATCGCCCTCCGCAGAGGAAACAGGTTCTCTCCTCCATCACTTTCTTTCCCATTTTTTTAAGCATTTTCACGGCAGTTGGGAAGTTACCGTTTGAGGCTAGAGTCTGGAGTATCGCAATTCCTTTCTTGTTTTTTGATAGTGCAAGTTGATGCGCCTTCATCGTTAAGAGGAGCTTTAGGGCTTCGCCTCGTTTTTCGTTGTCAATTCCATATCCTAAGAGAGCAAATTGCCTGCCGAGGCATTGGTTGCAGAGCGGATGCTTCTCTAACATTTCTTGTGCCCTTTCCAGCATGTCAGACATTGATGCTCCACTTCTTGAGAACGAGAATTTTTTATTCTCCGAGGTCTTTCAACTGTCCCATTGGAATCTGTTTTCCAAAGAAAGGCAAAGCCCGCTTTCTTCGTAGAGTTTTCATCATTCGTTTCATCAAGCCGTATTGATTTAATAATTCTTTGACTTCTTTTTCGCTCGTTCCTGAGCCCCTTGCCACACGGTGCACTCTTGATGCGTTGAATATTTTTGGGTCTTCTCGTTCCTGCGGGGTCATGGATTGTATGATGACTCGCCATTTTTTGAGGCGATCTTCAGCCATGTCCATCATGTTGTCTGGAATGTTATATGAGAAGCCTGGAACGAGTTTGAGTAGGCGTCTGAAGGATCCCATGCCCTTCATAGCTTCGAACTGCTCGTACATGTCGTTCAAACTGAACTTGCCTGCCAGTATAGCCTTCATTTTTTTCTCTGGCACCTTAATCTCGGCTTCGCGTACCTTTTCAATGAGGCTCTGCAAGTCGCCCATACCAAGCAATCGACCGACAAAGCGGGAAGGCACGAAGGATTCGATATCTTCCACTTTCTCGCCTGTGCTGATAAGTTTGATTGGTGCGCCTGTTGCAGCAACGGCTGAGAGGGCGCCTCCACCTCTAGCTGAGCCGTCAAGCTTGGTTACGAAGATTGAGCCTATTGGCGTGGCTTCATGGAAGGCTTTGGCTTGAACGGCTGCCTGTTGCCCGATGGTTCCATCCACCACAAGAACTACTTCATTTGGTTTGATAGCTTTCTCCAGTGTCTTCATCTCTTCTATGAGGCTTTTTTCCTCTTTGTGGCGTCCTGCCGTGTCGATTATGACCACATCTTGGTTGCTGAAGTTTTTCAGTCCCTTTTGGGCAATGTCAACTGGGTTCTTGTTTGAGGGTTCGCCGTAAATTGGAACGTTGATTCGTGTTGCCATCTGTTGAAGTTGAGCGTAGGCTCCTGGGCGATAGGTGTCGGCGCATATGAGTCCTGTTTTTAGTCCTCGCTTCTGAAAGTAGCGTGCCAGCTTGGCAGCGTTTGTGGTTTTGCCTGAGCCCTGAATACCAACGAGCATTAGCACGGTTCGCTTTCCGGGCTCTACCTTCAACGGAACGGGCTTTTCGCCAAGAAATCGGGTCATTTCTTCGTACACGACTTTGATTACGTGCTCGTGTCTTGAGACGCCTGGCGGAACCTTCTCTTTCAGGGCTCTTTCCTCGATGCTTTTTGAAATTGAGAACACGAGTTGAACGTTGACGTCGGCTTGTAATAAGGCACGTTGCAGGTCTCGGACAAGCTCCTTAACCGTGGCCTCGTCGACAACAGGCGCTCGGAAAACTTTGCGTAATGCCTCGTATATGGAAGAGCCGAAACGTTCAAGAGCCATAGTTTTATCTTTCAACCCTAACTGGTTTCCGTCTTAAATACGTATCTTCTTTTTTTCTTCGTTGTATCCATGAATTAATTGAAAGTTAACTGAATTATTGACATGTTTCCTATGGAAGATTTAATAAAGCTTGGGTTGGCTTAATATGAAATGCAGAGAAGATTACGTATATGAATGAATGGAGGTAAAGCATTTTGAGAGACTACCCTAAGTACTCAAAAAGCAAGGGATGTCGAGCGATTCTTCTGGTTATTCTTTCGCTAAGCCTTTATGGCTACGTAGCTCCAGTAAAACCAGTACGGGCATCAACCGCAGAACAAAGAACTCTGTATTGCACTAGTGTAAGCTACACAACTGGCGGCTCTTCATCAAGCACACACGAGGACACGCATGTCAGTGACAATGTGTATCATTGGTCATACGGCAGGCTCTTCAGATGGTGGGATGAAGAGTATGGTCGCGGTTATTTCTATGTGCTTGAAGCCGAATATTCATTCAATATCGGAGATATTGGAGGATTAGACAGGCTGCGAGTATCCCAAGTTGAAGTTAATGGCGAAGCACGGATCAACCGTGCGAGCTCAAATGAAATTGTAGACCTCTATATACTCAATTATAGGACGAATTCTTGGCAACTGTGCGGAAGGTTTTTGGGCACCACAAGTGACGTAACGCTTTCTTGGAGTGACACGATCAACCCCTCAGATTACATAGATACAGCTGGAAATATGAAATTGATGTGGGACTTTGTAGCGGTTGACTTCTCCAGATTGGGAATAGACTTTCAATGCATTAAACTTACAATGAGACCATGGAAATGGGCGTTCATGGTCTATTTGGACGCAGACAATGACTTAGATAGCTTTGGAGTCAAGGATTTCAATGAAATGGAAATGGTCGGATCAACGCCTGATGTTGCTATAATTGTGCAGATGGACCGCTACAATGCTTCAGCTAATAGGTACCTTGTAACTAAAGATACCGATCCAAACACTATAACTTCGCCTGTGGTTCAAGCTTTGGGCGAGGTGAACATGGGAAGCAACAATACCTTAATGGATTTCGTTAAATGGGTAATTAACAAATATGTAGCGCTTCACTACTGCCTTGTTTTATGGGATCACGGAAACGGATTCCAATATGTTTGCGTTGACGCTGCTAGCAATTACGACTACTTAGACATGATTGAACTGAAATATGCGCTAAATGCCGTTAAAACCGATACTGGCAAAATCGTAGACCTCATAGGGTTTGACGCTTGTTTGATGCAGATGAGCGAAGTGGCTTATCAAATAAGAAATTATGGGACTGTGATGGTGGCTTCTGAAGAAACTATGCCCGCTGAAGGATGGCCGTACGATTTGGTTCTCGGAAATCTTACCTCTACTCCAGATATGGACACGGGTCAGTTTGCCACAAAAATTGTTGACGCCTATGAAGATTATTGGACGCCTACTCACTACCTATGGTATCTGCCAGACGACTACATTCCCATAGTTAAGCTAACACTCTCAGCAATCGACTTGACTCAAATGGACAATCTCGCTGTCTACTTGGACGATTTTGCCATACGCTTATATAACGCCCTACTCTACGACCCAAACCAGGCTGCCGCAATAAGACAATGTAGAGAAAAAGCTCAAGAATACATGACAGCGGACAGCAGAGATCACTGGTATTATGTTGATCTTTATAACTTCACAAAACTAGTATACGACCACCCAAATATCTCCGGCACAATTAAGGATAGAGCATACAACCTCATGGAAGCAATCAACTCCACAGTTATTCACGAATGGCATGATTATGGCGCCTACGCATACTATCTGGAATACCATGGACGTGTTAGAGAAGTATGGGTGTGGGGTTGCCCGGGTTCTCATGGGTTGTCCATCTATTTCCCTGACGACCAAGACGATTACTTCAGCTCCTACGAAGCGCTTGACTTTTCAGATGAGCACTTCTGCTGGAGAGAGTTCCTCAAAGAGTATCTTGGACTGTAGCGACTTTCTGCACCCACAAATTTCCTCTTATTTTTTTATATTACCCGTGCATATACTGAATAACGATAACGTTCTCTGTGGGGTAAAGTGGAATTAAAGATTAATAAACAAGTTAAGGGTTTCATTCATCACCCAGGCGTGCATTGCGAATCTTCAGCGCTACGTGACATCTTCGAGTTTTATGGATACAAGTTTTCCGAGCCTATGATTTTCGGTCTCGGCAGTGGCTTGGGCTTTGTCTACTGGCACAGCAAGCAGATGCCGTATCCGTTTGTTGGTGGGCGAGCACGCGATTTGGACAGGAACCTATGCTCCAGCTTGGGAGTAGCCATTAAAGTCAATAAGACTTCAAGCAGGGCAAAAGCGTACGAATCGTTGAAGGAGTTGATAAGCAAAGATATTCCAGTCATGATTCATGTTGACATGCCATATCTTAAATACCTTGGATTGCCAGAGCAAGCACACTTCGGCGCACACACGGTTGTGGTTGCTGGTCTTGACGAAGAGGAGGGCATAGCCTACATCGCCGACACCATGTTCAAAGGTCTGCAAACCGCAACGCTGAAGGAACTAGAAGAGGCGCGCTCATCAACTTTCAAACCTTTTCCACCAGAAAACAAGTGGTTCACCTTCGAGTTTCCGCACAGACTAACTTCAGTCGAGGAGGCTATAAGAAACGCCATAACCAAAACTACTAATTCAATGCTGCACCCGCCTATAAAGAACCTCGGAGTCAAAGGCATTAACCACTTCGCAAGCGAAATAGTCAAGTGGCCAAAGTTGTTTCCACCTGAAGATGCTTTGTTTAGACAGCTCTACGAGGTCAACTACATAATGATGGAGGAAGATGGTACAGGCGGCGGACTCTTCAGGTACCTCTACTCCAGATTCCTAACGGAAGCGGGTGAACTGCTAAACAAAAAGGAACTTGCAGACTTCGGCGAGCATTACCATCAGATAGGCAAAAAATGGACAACCATCGCCAAACTCATAAGAGAAACTCCTAGGAACCCAACAAACGTGGACGAGGCGAGAAAAGTTTTGTTGCAAGTTGCTGACGAGGAGACAGAGGTCTTGTCTCTGCTTGCCAGAATTTTCGTGTAATTACTTTCCTGAGGCGAAAAGGGCGATTATTTGTTGCAGTTTACTACATGAGATATGAAAAAAGAGAAAAAAAGCTTTGGAAAATTTTAAATTTTTAAAACCTTTATTTAAATGCCCAGTGGGAGGAGAGGGATGATGAACGGGGAATTGGATTTTTGCAATCTCCTTTCTCTCTCCAAGACTTCCCGTTCATCATCTCCCTTAAACAATAAGGCTGTTTAGATTCTTTTATGCCTTATGAAAAAATCTTCTATAAGCAGTGGAAGTAATAACCAACAATTAAGTACGGTGTGCATTGTCCCTACGTGTCGGTTTTTCGGAATCTAGGCTTTATTAGGACAGTATTGTTCATCGCTGGCTTTGCGGTGAAGCTAAGATGCAGCTAACGCAGCAGCAACAATCAACGGGAAAGCTATCGTTGCATCGCATGTCACTGTCGCTGCTCTTCCTTTCGGTTTAACCTTGCCCCAGCTTATGGCTTCATCAAGTGATGCGCCGCTTAAACCGCCATGTTCAGGGTGATCCATGGTTATCTGTACCGCTGCGTCTACGCCTTCACGGAATGTGTTAGCAAACAAGGCAAAATGCTTGGGTACGCCTCCGCCCAAGATGATTACGCCTACTTTCTTGGCTTCGTACACCCTGTCCATAAGAGTTTTAACGTCCAAAAGAGGGTCTATGTGTAAGGTTTTGTCCTGTCCAAACATCCAGAGTTGAAAGCCCGCTATTGAATCGACCAGGGCTGGGCAGATGATTGGAACGTTCTTTTGAGAGGCAATTGCTAAAATCGATTCTTTGTCTTTTATTCTCTTTCCAATGTGATATAGCAGTTCTGCTCCAGAGATGCGTCGCCTTTTCTCCTCGGGTATATCTTCAACCACTTGGTACAGCCATTTCTCTAGTGTCTGAAAGGCTTTCTGCTCGATATAGATGTCGCCTATTCGCCCAATGCCTTTTGCTCTAAGTTGTCTGTCCTCAGCCTGAAAAGAGCCTACAGTGTGCCTGTAACCCAGCGATTCAATCATGTCGTGAACCATGTTGGCCCCCGTGGTAACCAGCGCGTTTACGTATTCGTTTTCGATGATGTCGCGTATGATGCGTCTAAGTCCGGCTGGAACCAACGCGCCAGACAGGGTCAAGAAAACCGTGTAGTCTAGGTCGCTGAACATTTCAGTCACCAATCCGCATGCCTCGCCAATTTTGCCCGCGCCCAAGACGCCTGTGGAATTCATTTCTTTAACAAGCTCGCTGACGCTCATTCCTCTATGCAGATGGATGTGCTTTACACGTCTCAATATTTCACCACTCATAGCCTCAACTAGTGGCGGATGAAATCATCATTCATAAAAGCGTGAGTTTTTCGCCAATTCTTTCAAAAACTCAGCCTTTTGTGCGCATGATTTTTGTTCGGCCCAGAATACGCCAATATTCAACTTCTACGCCATTAGCTAAGCGGCTCTTTAAGTCCTCTTCTTCTGGAAGCGAGGATTCTAACACCTCGTAGCTTTCCAGGTCCATCAGCTGCACAGCGGAGGGCAAGAGGGCAAGGACTTGACCGCTGCGCTTCTCGATGATAGGCACCTCAACCTGCGAATCAACGGGCTTCACAAAGCTACGTTTGACGCCGTCGAAAACACCTATGGCGACGACCCTAGCCTTAGCCGACCCGTGTTTGCCAGGCTTAGACTTGGAGTAATCAACTATGCGACATGGCTCGTTATCAACCATGACGAAGCTGCCAACCTTAATGGAACCCAGCTCAACCGGCTTGCTCAATTATACACGCCTTCCAGCATTTGTTGAATAGCTTTTTAGAACAATGATTTTATACTCTAATTAATTTATCGCTAAGTATCCCTTAGTGAGGCGCTTTCGTGTTCAAAATCGTGGGCGTCGTAAGCCGAATCGACCGGAAACAAGCTCTCCAACTAGCCGCTAAAATAGTAAATGCTTTAGAAGCCAAAAAACTAGTGATAAAACTTGAACCAAAGCTTGCAAAACACATTAAGAAACCAGATTTTGCCACGCCTTTGGAGAAAATGAAAGCAGACTTAGTTATCACGATAGGCGGAGACGGCACCATCCTGAGAACATGTCTACAACTGCCAAAACCAGAACCGCTCTTATTAGCAATTAACATGGGTGCCCGTGGCTTCTTAGCCGAAGTGGCTCCAAAAGACGCATTGAAAGCCTTAGACCAGACCTTAAAGAGTAACTTTAAACTAGAGTGCGCACCAAAGCTGGCATCCTACCTCGGCAAGACAAGATTGCCAGACGCCTTGAACGAGGTCTCAATAACTTCATTGGCACCAGCTAAGCTTTTGAGCATGCGGATATGGAAGAACAGTGAACTTGTTGGTGAATGTCAATCCGACGGCGCTGTTGTCGCCTCTCAGACGGGTTCAACAGGCTACTCGCTTTCAGCTGGGGGACCAGTTATAGACCCAGAAGTGCAGGCGTTTGTGTTCACACCAATTGCGCCCCTAACGGTGTTTCATCCGATTGTTTTTTCAGCAAATTCCACGCTTAATGTTGAGCTTTACAGACCAAAACGGGCGGTCATCGTGATCGATGGGCATTTTCAAGCTGAAACTACGCCTGAGCTTTCACGTATTACCATTAGCAAGTCCGAATATGAATCCTCTTTTGTGCGTTTTAGAAGCGACTTCTATCATAGGCTTAAGGGCAGGCTCTTGTTTTCTCAGGGGCGAGCACGCTGACACAACTAGGCAAAGCAAAACGAACACTCGTCCTTGATACATCTGCTTTTATTGCTGGTTTCGACCCGCTTTCGATATCTGAGTTGATTTACACAGTGCGCGCTGTGGGTCAGGAACTGGTTTCAAACTCGATGGTTTACACAAGATTCAGAACTGCCGTCGAGAGCCGCAAACTACAGTTGAGAACACCTGCAAACTCATTTATTGAGAGGGTTAATGAATCTTCCAAGGCTGTTGGTGATGTGCTTTTTCTTTCGGAAGTGGACAAGCAGGTGTTGGCTTTGGCGCTTGAACTGAAGAATTTTGGAGCGAACCCATTGATTGTGACTGATGACTATTCTATTCAGAATGTGGCGAATCAGCTTGGCTTGGAGTTTGCGCCCCTCCTGACCTTTGGCATTCGCTATAGGCTTCGCTGGGCAATCTACTGTCCCGCGTGTCATCGACAATATACACCCGACTACAAACCCAAAACGTGCGAGACATGTGGCACCGAGTTGAAGAGGAAACCGTTAAGAAAGACCCTCCTACGTAGATAGCTAAAAGCTGGGTGAAAAGGCTTGATTGAGCGCAAAACCGTTTATTTTGAAAAGGCAGGTGAGCTGAACACCGCAACCTTGCTTAAGCTCGTTAAGAAATACGCTGAGTCTGTAGGAATAAGAGATATTGTTGTTGCTTCCACAAGAGGCGAAACAGGCGTTGCCGCATCCAAGCTCTTCAAGGGTTACAATGTAGTCGTCGTAACCCACCACACTGGTTCTGCCGAGCTAGGTGTCCAAGAGTTGAAGGAAGAACACCGCAAAAGGATTCTTGAGAACGGTGCAAAGATTTTCACTGGCACCCACGCCTTGAGCAGCGCCGAAAGGGCAGTGCGCAAAAAGTTTGGCACTCAGATGCCACTTGAACTGATGGCTAACACGCTTAGGCTGATGGGTGAAGGAACCAAGGTCTGTGTAGAAATCGTGCTTATGGCAGCCGACGCGGGTCTCATTCCAATGGACAGGGACGTTATAGCTGTGGCAGGAACAAGCAGAGGCGCAGACACAGCGTTAGTAATCAAGCCCGCTAACGCATCGAATTTCTTCGACTTAAAAATAAGAGAAGTTATCGCCAAGCCCAGAGAGTTTTAGTGAAGTAGAACAACACCGTTAAGACGGTACCGTAAACACTTGAAGAAAGGTAAATCGCGTGTCTTCACCCCAAAAGTTAGAACTAAAGCTTCAGAAGTCGAAATTCAAGTTTTCCTAAAGCATCCATAGATATACCGAGTTCCTCGCGCTTTTTCGCTGTCTCTTAAGATGTTGCCTAGGCATTTTTAGTTTACTTTTCCTTCGCACTTCCAGATGGCAATCTCCGCAAGAACCTAAAGCCATGTCATTATCCCTCGGAAACCATGAATGTGGAAAAAGGGGAAATTAGTCGGAGTTTAAGCTCCTCATTGTTCAGCAGTGCTTTTCTTCTTTGCATTCTAGATAGATTCGTCCATTTTCCAACTCCTTTACATTTTTGTATCTAATCAAGTCATTAAGTACGTACCTACTTTTTATACCGATTTGTTCTGGTGGAATTGCGGTCTCTGGTGAAACTGCCCTAGCTTCTTTAAGTTTCTTAACAGCTTTCTCTATCGCTACTATATATCCAGCTACCTCAGCCATATTATGTTCCCTTGTGTTTATGTTATTTGTCTGCCTTCAACTCAAAACATAGACCAAATGAATTTAAAAAAATGGGAATACAGTTTATGCTTTTTCCAAGTAATACCTATTGTCAGACGTTTTCCTTATGATAACTGTACTACCTTGCTCATCTTTTATTTCTTTATCAATCAGTGAATCCAGAATGGGAATTTGAAATATGCCAACGTTAATTTCCTTTCTTGTTTTTGCAGCTTCTTTCGCGGTTCCTTCCAAGTTCCTTAATATTTTTTTGACCGTGTTCTTTCTCATCCAAAACCCAGTTTCAGCCAACATAGATCCCTCTTAGTTTTTTACGAAGTATGGCACTATGAAAGTTGTCGTTAGTTTTACAGCATAGCTTTGCCCTATAGGGTATGTTCCCCAATCTGTAAACCAGAGTCTAGAGACTGTGACTATCTTCATAGCTCCGCAATGTGCTCCGTCTCCGCAGTGTATTTGTAGAAACAGTATATCACTCTCTGAGACTGCAAACGTTGGTGGATTCCCCGGATCAAAATCAGGAATATAGTCGTAGCCATTTGTCCAAAGTCTCTTGTAAGTGGGGTTACTCACTGCTACGCCAGAATGGGGTAGCTGCTGACCGTTGGTATATTTGCATAACGTAGCAAGTGTTCTTCCAATCATAAGTAACGCTAATGCGGCAGCTCCAAATTCAACATTTCCACTCACACAAGCTGCAAAGACAACATAACCTACGTCACTTACAAGGTTTACCCGGAAATCATCGTCTACAAAGCTGCGACCTTCAGAATGCTCCAATTGTCCAAGAATCATCGCTTGCTCTGGCGCATAGACATGGATTCCGTAGTCTTCTGAGTCAGGGACTTCGAAACCAGCATCCAAAGGAAACGGGGGGTTCGGGTCCCCTAAGTGTGCGCAAAGGTGAGTAATGTTGAAAGCTATGGCAAAATCTGTCGTGGTTCCTTTCGGTGATTCATAATCAAGATATACCAATGAAATCGTAAATCTGACCACCGCGTCGTGTCCCTCAGGGTTCTCATCGTCTGGAGGCTTATATACGCTTATTTCATACGTAGCAGAGATAGATCTCCACGATGTCCCAGCTTCACTGTGCCATTCGCTTCCACCGTAGACGTTGCTATAATTTATCTGCAAAGGTGAATGCAAGACCACGGGATTTTCTGCTTTGCAGTAGAATCCCGGTTTGCCCATTCTTGATTGCTGATTTGTCCATGAGATTATTTGGAAGTCTAGGAGTCCAGCGGCCCAGATTTCTCCGAAGCTAAATTCCACATCTCTCCACGCAGCTGGGTCAAGGTAGCCAAGTGGATACATGAAGCCGTCGCCCCATGCATAGGTTGCGCCGTATGCGGGTCCCATGTCCCATTCCCAATCTTGCCATATAAGCCCGCCTCCAAGCTTCAGATCATCAATGAAGTCATCAGCGTATCCCTTAAGGAAAAAGGTATCACTTATCGGAAAGTTCGATTGCGTCTTCACCGTGTACTTGTATTCGTTGTCGCTGTGGTTTGGTACGTATATGCGGAATCTTGGGAGCCATGCGTGGTCGCCGCCCGCAGTCGCCACATGGAAGTTCAGTGAGCCAGCAGCCGCAACCTCAACGAATTCAAACTCTAAAAGGTGATAACCATTGTTTAAGGTTCCCCAATTAATGTTGATTGAGCTTCCACTCCCAGCCTTTGACACGCCATCTAACTTGACGCTTTGAACTCTGTCGTCTGCGCTGGCTACGAAACTGAAGCCTTGTCCAGAAAGCCCCGGAGGCACGTAAACCCTCGCCAAAACGTAATACCACACCTCGTAGCCTCCGTCGTCTGGAACCGTGAACTCAAACGTCGTGGAGTAGGCTACTGGCGGAGCCTCCGGTATCCCCCCGTTATTCCAAAAGACGATGTAGGCAGTCACAAAAGCACATATATCGTCGTAGTCTATGTCACCGTCCTTGTCAAAGTCGCAACGCGGGTCACACTCTCCCCCAGGCGTCCAATACGCTATGTATGCGTCCACAAACAAGACCTCATCAGTATAGTTAACCATTCCATCACAGTTAATGTCACCCAGAATCTCCGGAGGCATATAAGGATGATCAACGGTGCAAGGACCATACGTGACCTCAAGATATGGAGAATAACGGCCGTAATCTTTCGAAAGAAACATCTTTAAATCTCCACCTGTCGACATGCCGATTGATAAAATTTTATCACCGTTATACTCTATTTGTGCTTGAGTGGTTACATCCCAAGAATACCAAGTGTTCGATGACGTTACTGACGTGGATGATAATATTGAACCCAACGATGGTTTGTTGTTCCATGTTATTGTTGACTCAGCCCACGAATCATTTGACACAAACTTTGCATCAACTATGTTTGGGTCTCCTTGGGAGTTCCAAGAAGTTCTCAACCACATCTTTGCGTTTGATATGTAAATTCCACTCGGTAAACCAGAGAGAAAAAACTTCAGATAAGAACACTCCGTGTTGAAGAGTGATGTCACACACAAAAAAGAACTATTACCATAGTTTGTATCTGGGTCATTGTAACTCACATCAGCGTCTGCTGATACCGTTATGTTTGTTGTTGTTGATTCAACCCTAGGAATCAAAGGGCTAGAGCGCATCGAAAGAAGAAGCACTGCTATCAGAGCCATCCCAAAAACTCTTCTTTTCAAACTCTTACCTCTCTTTTCCTCTTTTCACTTTCCCTTTATTTTAGACGACATAGGAATAAAAGCTTTAAACAAAATAAAAAATGCCAAGTGCACTTGACAAGCGACCTGACCCAAGCTCTACTCCTAAACTAAACAAAATAATCAGAGGCTGAAACCTTCCTATTTTAACAGTGCTCTTCATCTTCGGAGAAACAGTAATAATGGTAGGCAAAATTTGTGTTCATGAAAGTGTTAACATTATATTGCTTCTAGTCTTCCAGTTTTTCTAGCTACATGTTCAAATGTTCGAAAGAAGAGATATCCAAGCATCATTGAGATTAAGCCAACTACCAGCTGTTGGCCAAGGAAATTAGAGATGTCGAAAAGCGTCTGTCCTTCAATCGCCTTTCTGGTAGCGGTCACACCGTAGGTCAATGGAAAAATGTAAGAAACAGGGCGAATGAGTTCAGGCAGGTCGTCAACTGGGAAGTTGACGCCACAGAATATCAAAAGAGTAAACAAGAATATGTTAGCGAATATCAAGGGTTCTCTGAAATAGAATGATAGACCGCCAATCAACAAACCAAACCCAGCCATGGTGAATGCCGTTAGAAGCACTGTTACGGTTAAAGCTAGCGCATTTGCATTTCTGAAGTCCACTCCAAATAAGAAGGCAGCAAAGACGAAGGAAATTGCAACGCTGAGCATGCCGTCGAGCACGTGAATCATGGCTCTGCCCATGAAAAGCGGTAGCCTACTGGCAGGGGTTGCTAGCACCAGCGGCAGTGTTCCATCCCATTTGTCGTGGCTCGTTATGTTGATGACTGAGAACACTGTGTTCCAAGAAAGCGTCTGTAGGGCGTTTCCTATTGCTATGAAGGGAATTACAGGGGGGCCTTGGATGAACCGTCCGATGAACACGAAGAAAGCCATCTGAGACAATGATAACACGAACTTCATTGTCAACCACATGGAGGGATTCAACCAGCTAAACTGCGCCCGATAAGAGAATATGGCACTGCTCAAGAATATCCGAAAGCGGTTCATGCCTCCACCAGTGTGCCAGTTGTTCTCGCTCTTTTCTCAACCATCTTAAACAAAACCGTCGCTATGGCTGCGTAAACTGACGTGATTAAAAACATAACTGCCAAGTCGAAAGCAATCGCTATTTTTGGGTCCACACCCGCCCAAAATGTCTGTGAAATGTACTCTTGACTAGTGGCTAATCTAATCGCGTCGATTCCCCATGTTGGACCTAAAACATAAGCCGCGGGATGAACCCAGAACGGAAGGAGAGCAATCGGGAACATTGACCCAGAGATTAAATATAGAGGAATTTCCAGTCCGTTTGTCAGTGTCTGTGCAGACCTTGAGAGCACAAAAGCAGAGGCAAAGATCAAGCCTAGAGCCGAAACGGAGAGAAGTGTTAGAACCAGTGAGACAGCAAAAAGAAGCGGGTCGGCTATTCCAAGTGAGATCTTAAATCCCAACGCAGCTATCACAAGAACAGCCACCATGTTTGTGAGCCCGAACAAGGCGTTTGAAACAGCCCTTCCGGTGATTACGTGTAAAAGTTTTGATGGAGCTGCCATGACTTCCTCTAGAGTTCCTTGCCACTTCTCAAACTCGATGGCGAAACCTGACGAGTAAAGTGTGTTGCCCCACATGCCCATCATTCCTCCTCCCAAAACCGCGTAGAGGCCAAAGGGGCCAGTGGTCTCCTTGAAAAGAGTGAGGGCAACGGTGGTGAAAACGAAAGGTGCTATAATGTTTGGGATAACCCACTGTGGGTCTGCTATCCAATGGAGCATTGCCATCCTGAAGGCGCTGTATATCACTCTTAATGTTTGCGGCATTTTGCATTCCTTCAACCTGTCACAAGTCTTAGGTAAGCGTCTTCCAGCGTGGGTTCTTTAATCTTGATGTCGTAGATGCGACTGTTTTTCAGTATCTCTTGGACCTCTGATATTATCTCGGAGCCTTTTGGAGTCTGAATCTTTAGAACCTGCTTGTTCTCTGCAAGATCGGCGCTAACTGAAAAAACATCTGGAATCTCTTTAAATCTGGCAACTTCTTTTTCGGTGATTCCGAAGCCTTCAACCTCAACCACGCTTGTGTCCATTACATATTTCAGTCCCGAGGGTGTGTCGAGCGCCGCGATTTCACCGTTTCTTATGATGGCAACTCTCCTGCAGAGCTCGTCTGCCTCAAACATATAGTGAGTGGTTAAGAGGATAGTCTTGCCTTTCTCCACGAGTTCTTTAATCATGTTTCTAGTTTCTTTGGCGATTTCGGGGTCGAGTCCGATTGTTGGTTCGTCCATGAAGATGAGTTCTGGGTCGTTGATTAATCCACGCGCCAAGTGAAGCCTTTGTTTCATGCCTTTCGAGTATGTTTCCACACGGTCTCGAGCTCTGTCCCAGAGTCCCATGAATTCTAGGAGTTCCTTTATCCTCTTCTCTCGAATGTTAACAGGCACTCCATAGAGGTCGGCGAAGTACCGCATGTTGTCTATGGCGCTGACTCGTGTGTATAGACCTCTCTCTCCACCCAAAACGATGCCAATTCGCTCTCTGACTTTTGTGACGTTTTTTTGAATATCATAACCTAACACCGTGGCTTTGCCCGATGTTGGAATGAGCATTGTCGTCAGCATCTTTATCGTGGTTGTCTTGCCAGCGCCGTTTGGACCAACCAACCCAAAGAGTTCCCTATAGTCAACCTCAAAGGAAACATCCTTCACTGCAACAACTTGAGTTTTTGTTCTGCGGAGTGTGCCCCTTGTAACGTCGAAAACCTTGCAGAGATGCTCTGCTACTATAGCCTTATCCGAAGTAGACTCGCGTTGGGCGCTCGGCTCAATCATCATTGTTCAGATCCTGCGTGCCTTCGTATCTTGGAAAGACTAACCTATCAATATTTACTAAGAGGAATAATTGTCTTCTTGACGCTGATGTGAACAATTCTTTCTCTACATTTTTGCCTTCAATAGTCTCGAGCTATATTGCGTAATGCCCATGAAAACCATGGTGAGTGGTTGTTCTTTGCATCATTTTGTTGGCAGCCTTTAGTGTTTCGAAGGTTGCCGCAATTGCTCCGAATTCTGCAGTTAGTTTATCATTGGCACTACCTATCATGACGACATCATTTTCCTGAGGCTTGAGCTTGGATACTATGGTCTCACGGATAGCTGGGGCATATTTGAAAATGTCTTCATCTACCTTGGGCATGTTTAATCTGCCGTGACTGAAAATAAGTGTTGTAGCGCCTAGGGCGCCAACCTTGATTGCGGCGTCGCGCTGTTCCAAGCCTCCTTTAATTGTATTGGCAGCTTTTTTGACGAGAATCGCAACATTAAACGGACCAACTGTCAAAGAGCTCTTTGGAATTTCAATTGTTTCGCTCACCCTGGATTTTAGGTCTGATAAAAGTTTCTTACCGAATTTTGTCAAGACAATGCCAGCCCTTGATACTTCAATCAATCCCTCGTTCTCAAGGTGCTTGACCAAAGTTCGTACTGCTCCTTCGCCTAATCCCAATGTTTTGGAAAGCTTGACCCGCCCAACTGCACCTTCAGTGTCTATTGTCAGCAGCGCCTTCGCTAGATGGGCTTCTGCAAAGTAGGGCGCTCGACCTGGTGCAAGTTTTCCTGCAGCCCTCTCTATGACCTCAAACAGCTTCACCGAGATTGCCCTCATGTATTGTTACTATTTGCTGGTTTATAGTAATGTTTATAGTAATTTTTAAATATTGGTTGGATAATCCATCCATATTGGAGACGACGCCTGATGAATACGCGTCAGTTAGCGTTGATCAGCCTGTTAACAGCCTTTTGCGTAGGTTTGCAGCTAACTCCAAGACCGCCCAACGTTGAGTTTACATCTCTCACTTCCTTCACGATTGGCGTTGCCTTCGGCGTGTGGGCAGGTGCCTTCGTAGGAGGAATGACAATGTTCGTTAATGGTTTCTTTTCACCTTGGGGGCATGCTGGATTGAATATTCCTTTTCAGGTGGCTGGTATGCTCTTTGCTGGCGTTTTAGGCCATATCTATCGGATGTTTGCACCGAACAAATATAGTTCAACAAGATTTTGCTTAGAGGCAGGCGTTCTTGGCGCTTTTATCGCTCTTGTCTACGACCTAATCACAAACGTGGGAGTTGGTGTTCAGTTTATCTTGGCTGGGGTGGATCCCGCACTTGCTTTGTTTTCGGCAATAGCTTATGGCTCATTTTTCTCTCTGGTTCACATTGTGTCTAACGGTGCGGTTTTCGGATTTCTGTGGCTACCATTTGCAAAGGCATTAAACAACTTCAAGGTTGGTGAGCTGAATTGGTCGAAAAAAGGACACTCGTATTCATGATACTAGTCATATTTATATGGGCGACTCTTGCTTCAGCGTTTGCTGGATACTTTTACATTCAGTCTAGAAATTATGGGCAGAAGCTTGAGGAAACTCAAAGCTCGTTAAATAAGTCGGCATCAGATTATGATGATGTCGTAGGAAAATTCAATGTCTTGTCGGGTGAATATTCTAAGCTCTATGGAGATTACTCGTTCTTCTTTGACAGTAACTATGCCGCGCTTGTAGAACCTTTTGGACGCTTGGTTGCACATCTGGGTGGAAACTACACTGACTCGTTGAATGCTCAAGAGGATTTGAACAGAACTTATTCTGAGCTCGTAAGTCATTATGAAATGATTAGGCAACAAGATAACGTGACACAAGAGGAGTTTGGAAGCTTGTTAAGCGAATTCTCCAAGCTGTTTTACACATTAACGTTAAAAGAGCTGGCGCAGTCAATCAGCGAGACCGTAACATTAATGGTAAACGTTTGCATGGATTATGGAAACGGAACCACGGTGTGGCTCAATGATACAAAGGCATCTGCGGGCTCCACCCTATTTAAATTAACGCAGAAGATCGCCAACATCAGTTACACGTATTATCCTTTGATGGAGCCTGGGCATGTGCTAGTTGATTCTATCAATGATAAGGCTGCTGCATATACCTCCCCGTCTTCGGGGTATTCATGGATCTGGTACTACTGGGATGATGCTCAGAAGAAGTGGTCGGTTGGGCCTGTGGGTTGCGATGCATGGTTGCTGAAAGACGGCGGCATCTACAAATGGAATTATGAATACTGGTCGTGGCCATAGCATAGCTCAAACGAAATAATCATGTAACGCTTTGAAATACCTGCTTGGAAATTTGCTGCAGAAATTTTAAAGCCTAATCAGATGATTTGTTCAACTGATTTCACTTTAAAAATGAGTGTTGAGAAGGCAGATTTATTTGCATTATCGCCCGCCAAAAAGAAGCAGAAAAGTTGCGCTTATAGAAGGCACCATTGCAGGTACTCTTTTTGGCACAGGAGCCATATTCACGCGCTTTCTTCTGACTAGTCTCAGCGTTTTCTCTGTAGCCCTTTGGCGTTTGGTGATTGCCTCATTGATTTTGTTTGTTGTCTTAACTTTGGGCAGGTCTTCCTGTTTTGGTCTGCTTCGAAAAGATTTTCTCCGTGTCTTCGTTCTCGGGATTCTTTTGGGTTTGCACTTTATACTCTTTGCTTCAGCGGTTGCGGACACATCAATAATAAACGCAACGGTGTTGGTGAACACTACGCCCATATGGTCTATGTTTGTTTCTTCCTTCTTCTTCAAGTTGAAGCCTTCTCAGAGGGCTGTGTTTGGCATACTCCTGTCTTTTCTCGGAGTTTTCATCATCACTTATGTAAGCGCTTCATCTGAAACGGGAATTTCTCAGTTGAAAGGGAATCTGGAAGCCATTCTAGCGGCGGTTGTGGAAGCCTTCTACCTGAGCTATGGACGAGAAACGAGACAGAATGTACCTCTCTTGCCCCTCATGTTTACCATATATGTTTTCTCAGCCATCACCGTACTGGTTATTGGCAGTGTGACAGCGTCCGTATTCACTTTTCCCTCTGAACTCGGAATGATTTTAGCTCTGCTTGGTCTTAGCTTCCTGCCCACTGCCATGGCTCATTCCCTCTACTTTTCGTCTCTTTCAAACCTCAAATCGTTTGAAACCGCGACCATGGCTCTGCTCGAACCCGTGGGCGCCACTCTACTCGGTGTCTTCATATTCTTTGAAATCCCAAAACCAATATTCGTCTTAGGCGCAGCCCTTGTGCTAACTGGTATTATTGCAGTAGCCATAAAAGAATGAGCCTGATTGATTTGGAATGACGCCAAGGAAGCGATTTGAGCACCTATTTACCAGTAAACGAGGCCACGCATATGTTTGCGAGAGTTCGAATCTCTCCCGGGCTACTAAAACAACTATACTATAATAATAACTCGGCTGTCTTTTATTGTGACGTGTGAGGGAAGTCTGCTTCTCATGCGTTGTTCAAATTGTGGAAAATGCTGTGAAAAAACCGAGATGGAGCTTTCAAGCAAGGACATCGAAAGATTAGAGGAAATGGGTCATCGCAGAGAAGAATTTGCAGTTATAGAAGATGGTGTGACTCGGCTCAGAAACGTTGAAGGGTGGTGCTATTTCTACAGTCTAGCTGATAAGAAATGCCGAGTCTATGGAAAAAGACCATTGAGATGCTATCTTTATCCGGTTGTGCATCTGGTAAATGAGGGCGCCATCGTTGATGAATTATGCCCAATGGGACAGACGATTTCAGAACAAGAGTTGAGAACAAAAGGAAAAATCCTTGACAAACTCTTGAAAAAGATCGATAATGAAAGAGCGTGCGATATGCTAAATTACTAATGCAAGTTGACACAAATAGGAATCAAGGCAAACCAAGAGAAATCAAAATCAACGAGGAAATGAGAAAGTCTATACAAAGAGATGCTATAGAGAGAGCAAACCTTGTTGAGGTCTTGCGTCACAAACTAATTCTAGAAGTTCTATTGAGCTAAGATTCTTATAGAATACGAATACCTAGCATAGACTCAACAAATTTTTTGGTTTGGTTTGGGTGAAATTCTATAGTTGGCGTCACATAAGTACATATAAGAATCGCAAATATAGTATTACCCGGAGAACGAATTGAAACTAGAAATTTCCGACGGAAAGTTAAAAATAGACCTCGGAGATTTGGAAAAAGTTTTATCCGTCAAAGGCGGGTTTGAAATTCCCTTGGAGCATATAGTAAAAGCTGGGACTGAAGCTCATAGGACAGGCTGGAAGGAAATAAGAGCTCCTGGAACGCATTTACCAGGGGTGGTAAAGGCGGGCACTTACTATACGCCGAGAGGAAGGGAATTTTGGTATGTAACAGAAAAAGGAGTCTTGGTGCTTGAATTAGAGAATGAACCTTACAAGAGAATTGTTCTGAGCATAGATGGAAATAAGGAATGGGCTGAACGAATAAAGGAAGCCACAGGGAAATTGTTTCGTTGAAGCAAGGTTCACGTATCGTCTATTTCGAATGAGTATCAAGTTTTTTCTTCTTAAATCCTGCAACTTGAAAGACTGAGGTTAGGACGCATTGGACTCATATTTTTCGTTTGCTTAAGACGACTCTGAACTTGCTGTGTCAGTTAGGGCACAATAGTTGCATCATATCTATTCTGTTGCTCTTTCCTAAGTGGTGGAGAACAGGCTTCACTCTCATTTGTCTGAAACTTCTTCTAGAGCGAGCGCATTTGCCCTTTTGTCTTTCGAGAAGTAACTTCCTTTTTTGATTTGCGAATGGGTTTCCATTCTTCGTCCCAGAAGGAATTCATTCTTATCAAATTGATTTTAGTTTTGTTTTTCCTAAAAATGTTCTATGCTTGTTTTTCGTAGTAGTCGAAAAACGTTAGCGACGCATCATTTCTGTGTGAGCATAGAAACTCTATGCACACACACAAATCACGGTGGTTAGGGCATGTCGCCCGCTAGTGCGGGCTTAGAATGACGGGGCAGACCCAATTGAACACAGAGCACTTGTAACCAATTCTATAACACTGCGCGCTAAGAGGATGAAATAACGCCTGTTTGTGGATAAACTTAATTCTTCATTCTGACTATCTCTGATGGTGGTGATTGAATTGGGTATGAGAAGTGCCAAGGATAAACCGATGACCAAGAAGGAAAGAGAAGAGAAAAGAAGGAAACGCAAAGAGAAACGATTGAAAAAATAAGCAAGCGTAGCGCTAATCTATTTTCGCTTAAAGGAAGTGTACTTTATGAAGGCGTTAAGAAAAAAGAACATTAAAAAGAAAAAGAAACAC